>TARA_R110002033_G_scaffold161415_2_pt1 | contig 130943 bp, 129 predicted proteins | sample TARA_R110002033 | Tara Oceans TARA_R110002033 (sample SAMEA4397051) | marine metagenome | biome: Polar Biome; feature: [SRF] surface water layer (ENVO:00010504); material: water (ENVO:00002006), including particulate matter (ENVO:01000060) such as... | depth 5 m | reverse complement strand
AGGAATAGAGTCATATGGCGCTGGTAAACGTTCTTCAGAAAGAACCGCTAGAACGCGTAAATCACCAGAATCCATGAAGCCTTTTACTTCAGAGATGTCACCAGTGAATGCATCTACGTGACCGCCAACAACTTGAACCAAAGCTTCAGAACCGCCGCTGTATGCTAGGTAACGAACTTTTGGCAAATTCTCAACGTTTGCTTTTTGCGCAGTCATCAATACTTTCAAATGATCCCAACCACCAGATGCACTACCACCGGCAAATTTAACTGCACCCGGATCTTTTTTTAGCGCATCAATAAGCTGATTTAACGTGTAGTATTTTGAATCCTTATTAACGGCGATGATGCCGTAATCCGCCCCCAATGTACCAACCCATTTAACTTGGTCTGAATTCATGCCTGGAAATTGGCCTTGAGCAAGGCGAGTTGTTGTCGCTGTACTCGCGGCAACAATTAGGTTTTCGTCTGTATCACGCTTACTGATCGTATGAGCAAAAGCCACACCACCGCTTGCACCACTCATGTTGATAGTTTGAACATTACCTCTGAAGTAGCCTTCATCGACTAATACTTTACCAACACTACGACAAGTAAAGTCCCATCCACCACCTGGGTTAGCTGGTGCAATACATTCAGCACTTCGAGCTGGTTCATAGGCGTAAGCCTGTCCTGCGATTGTTAGTGCGACGGCACCTGACATTAGAACCGTTTTAATAGATGATTTTTTAAGCATATTAATCTCCTGCTTGTTATTTTTGTTGTTTTCAACTTGGTATATTTTTTTATTGCCTAATTTTTAATATGATTTCTTATGTAGCCTTATCAATTTTCACTCATCACTTTTCTTATATTTTCGTTTTTTTTCTCCCGAATATGACCATAAAATATCACGAGGAATAGGGCCTTTATTTCTTCCGCCTTGACAAGTTTGCTCCCAAGCATGAGATAAAATCCCAACGGATCGTGAAAGACAAAATAATCCTCTGGCCAGTGGTGCGGGCATCCCTAATTCTGCATAAATTACGGCAGTAGCACCGTCGATATTCATTGGAATTCGTTTTCCTTTACGCTCAAACATGATATTTTCAATAGATTCAGCAATATCTGCGAAACGACCTGATATTTCATTTCCATTTGTATACTGTCTCACCAGATCTAATAATTTCGCGGATCTAGGATCAATAGGGTGAAAGCGATGACCAAAACCTGGAATATACTTTCCATTCTCTTCAATAAATAAATCTAAAACGGCGTCAGTCGCTTCTTTTATAGAGAGACCTTCATCCATTTTATCCGCAATATCTTGGTAAATTGATACTGCCTGCTCTCCGGCGCCCCCATGAACATCACCTAATACGTTAACCGCTGAAGCCATAGCGTTATTTAAGCCAACGCCACATGTAACAGCCATCCTGGCAATAGCAATACTTGGGGCTTGAGGGCCATGATCAACAGCAGACATCAATGCTGCGTCCAATAAACACCCTTGTGTTTCTGTGGGAATTTCGCCACGTAACATTAACCAAATCATTGCAGAAAATGATAAATTGCCTATTAATTCTTCAATGGGATAGCCATGATATCGAATCTCACCAGGAGCCATATCAATGATCTTTGTGTCCCACCAATCGGCAACTTCTTTGCCAACACCTTCTGTTGGTTTATATGCACTCATATACAACCGTCCTCTAGCATCTTATTAATATCTTCATCTAAATAGCCCAGCTCATTTAATATTTCAAAAGTATGCTCACCTAATAAAGGCGGTCTAAATGAGACACTTGGGCGATTTTTATTTATCTTAAATCCTGTTTTTACAACTTTTATATTTCTTTCTATTAACGGAACATCTTTAAACTCTATTTCTAAGTCTCTGTACTTTATTTGCTCAAGCTCTAATGCTTCTGGAACCGTTAACACTCGACCGGCAGGTACACCTAAAGAATTCAATTTAATTTCCCAATATTCTGCCGAATTATTAGAAAATCCTTCTTCAATAAAAGCGGTTAATTCATCCCGATTAAGAAGCCTTTTTTCACGAAGATTAAATTTTGGATTTTCGATTAAATCAGGACGTCCAATAACATGGCATACCGCTTCAAACTGCTCTTGTTTATTAGCGGCTAAGTTAATAAGCCCATTTCCAGTTTTAAACGTTCCAGAAGGACTAGCGGTAAAATTATCATTTCCCATTGGAACGGGATCCTGCCCCCCAATCAGGTAGTTTGATACCACCCACCCCATTGTGACCATGGTCGATTCAAGTAAAGAAACATCGATAAAACACCCTTCACCTGTCTTTTCTCTACCTACTAAGGCAGATGAAATAGCAAATGCTGAAGTAATGCCTCCGATGGTGTCACAAATAGGATAACCAACTCGATAAGGCGCATTTTCAGGGGCTCCTGTAATGCTCATAACACCAGATAAACCCTGAATAATTTGGTCATATGCAGGTTGTTTAACCATTGGCCCATCTGCACCAAAGCCGGATATGGCACAGTAGACTAGTTTAGAGTTAACTTTTTTAAGTACCTCATAACCCAAACCTAAACGCTCCATAACGCCAGGTCTGAAATTTTCCACCAGTACATCTGCCGTGCTAACTAATTCAAGTAGTACGGCCTTGCCTTTAGCTGATTTAAGATTTAGTGAAATAGAACGTTTTCCACTATTTTGAGCTAAGAAAGAAATTCCCATTTTTTGAGCATTTAAAGAATAATCTGCACCTAGTTGACGCGCTAAATCTCCCGATTTTGGCACTTCTATTTTTATTACATCCGCTCCCATGTGGGCCATTTGCTGACAACAAAACGGGCCAGCTAACACATTCGTCAAATCTAGAACACGGATTTCTGAAAGAGAGTTATGCATATATTTTTTCTTCTTGTAGAAACCAAATAATAAAATAGTCACTAGTAAAGGCAACGTTAAGTGGAGGCAACTAACTCAACTCCTATTAGGAGTACCTTGAATTTGCCCTTTGCTCGCTACACTTAAATTGCGATGAGCGCTAATCGTTATAGCCACTTACCCATTCGCAATTTTTCTAGTTCCTTCCCCGCGCTATTACCTACAACCATCAATTCTTGAACAGTGATATCCAGGTATAAATAACCCTTGCAACAAAGCTTTAAGAGTTAGCTACCGTCAAAACCAGCTTGTTCGAATACAGCTAATCGCTTGAATGAATCAGCTTATTCATTTTGAATCGTAACGATAACGCCTTAAAGTTCTTCTGAACAGAACACCGTTCTACCATATAAAACTAAAAATAAATTTTCAAGCATTTTTCTTATGATAAAATTTGAGTTACTTACAAAGGTACTGGTCGGAAAAACTATGGCACAAGATAGAGTAGAAGCAGTTGAGCGAGCATTAGACGTGCTGAATTCATTTACAAGTCAAAATAACATTCTGTCTTTAAAGGATATTTCAGAAAGCACTGGCTTTTATAAAAGTACCATTTTACGTCTCATAGGCTCTTTAGAGGCTTATGGTTATATATTGAAACAACAAGATGGACGCTACAGATTAGGACCATCGCTTTGGCGACTAGGCTCTGTTTATCAAAATGGTTTTGATAGTGAAACCGTGATCCGGCCCCTATTGTGCTCGGTCCGTGACCAAATTAATCAAACTGCTGCTTTTTATATCAGAAGTAGTGATAAGCGAGTTTGTTTGTATCGGGAGAACGCTGTTGGTGAGATTTGTCATATGATAAACGAGGGCGCAGAGCTCCCATTAGATCGAGGTGCCGCTGGGATTATCCTTTCAGCATTCAGTGGTTTAGAGGGAGACAAAATGGAAAGTGTCAGACAAAAAGGCTGGTATGTATCTCATGGGGAAAGAAATCCTGACGTGGCTGCGCTTGCTGTACCAGTCCTAACAGAAAATAAAGAGTTAAAAGGCGTCTTGAGTGTATCGGGGCTTATATTTAAATTCGATGATGAAAAAATAAATACATATTTACCAATTTTAAAGCAGACCGCAATGCAGCTAGGAAAAGAACTGATTGATTGCCCTCTGATGTGATACTAAGTTCTTCTTACTCAAAAAAATAATGCCAATTTATAGTAAATTTACCGTAATACTCCGGCAACTCTAGATGGTGAATACTTCGTAATCCCTTACTACTCTTTTTTATATAAAAAAACCTTCGGCGCCAGGCCTACCAACGCTTTCACTATATCGGTGAAGATACTTGGATTAGAGCCAAGTTCATAGGCAGTTGTATGTTAATACGGGGGCTGGTACGGTTTTGTTAACCTTGATTGCAATGACTCATGCCTACCAAGATGTTCCTTCCAATTTGATAACCGATGTCAGTGCATGGTCACAAAATTCAATCATGCTTGGTGCTTCTGTGGGTGCCGCCAGTATTGCGAGACTACAATTGATCGAGATCGGAACGAATCACAATAGATTTACTAGTGTACTTATTGGGATAACTGCATTCGGATTACTTTGCCTTCTTCCAGCGAGAAAACTGAAATAAGCTAGAGATACAAAGCTCACGGCTTTGTTATCCCCAAATTCAAGTCGAATAGCTGTGAAACGCCATAAAAATATGCATAACATGGCAGATAAATAAAGTAAGTTATTAACAATCTTTATTTTATTGGTATTTTCCATCTATTCTGTATTCAGCACCCAAAAATAAAGTACAGTTAACGCCATAATGAAACAGAAAAACACAGGATGTTCACGCTATGTTTGATTGGATTAACACCTCTCTTAACCGAAAAATTGGCAGCATACTCGCTGTGTCACTGAGTTTCTTGCTGATCGTGATTAGTTACTCTATCTATCAGGTCCGAGTAATCAACAATGAACTAAAAGAAGTCTCAAACGTTGATATTCCTCTAACCGAAGTCATCACCCAAGTCGAAATGCTACAGCTTCAGCAGCACCTCTCAATAGAGCGGTTCCGTCTTTTAATGGGAAAAAGCCATAAAGAACAAAATTCTATTGAGTCTTTTTTCAGCCGTCATCAAACCATCACACGCTTACTTAATCGTGCCACTTACTTGGTTAGCTCTAGTCTTAAGAATGATGTGATCCAATTCAAACCAGCAGAATATCGACTCATTCTCGATGAGATAAACGCCTTCTCTGATGTGAATCAGAATTTTGAAGAGCTGCTTAAAAGCCTTTTGAAAGATGGTTCCTTACCAGAAGAAAAATGGCAGTATTTAGAAGCCACGGCGTCCAATTTAGATGAAAACATCGTCACAATATTAAGACAAATAAGTCAACTCACTCTAGAAAACACACGATATACAGAAGAACATCAACGTGGTTTTATGTTGATCGAAACAGGCCTAGGGGTCTGCGCGTTTATCTTAAGCACCTTACTTGCCGCTTATGTCTTGCATGTTATTCGTTCCAGAATTCACAATATTCATCAACAAGTGGAACAATTACATACTTCTTTAGAGCAAGGTGTCCCTATCATAAGACCTGATAACGGCCGCTTAAAACCCAGTGACGAACTGGGTGAACTGGAACTCGATCTTAAAAAAATGATTTCCCGGCTTTCGGATGAAATGGACACCCGTAAAGAGGTTGAGCAACAGTTAATTGTTCTGGCAACAAAAGACAAACTGACCAATACCTATAATCGCCATAAGTGGTCAGAACAAATCCAGCTACTGATCAACCTTTCCGAGCAGGGTAAAACCTTTAGTTTGATTTCATTAGATGTCGATCACTTTAAAAAAATAAATGACACCCACGGCCACCAAATTGGCGACAAAGTTCTGCAAGAACTTGCCGGTTTACTACAAAAAGATCTGTACCAACCTGATATGGTGTTTCGTATGGGCGGTGAAGAATTTCTTATACTGCTGACGCGACAGACATTAGACGTGGCATCAGACATAGCAGAACGTCTTCGTCATGAAATAGAAATAGAAATACACCAAGCTGAAGGCCTACCAAAATTCACCGCCAGCATGGGCGTTACCGAATACCACTTTGGTGAAACAAAAGACCAGCTGATGACCCGTGCTGATGAAGCTCTCTACCATTCAAAAGAAAATGGCCGTAACCGGATTACCACAGTGATATAAATCCATCAGGCAGGCTCTCTTTATGTGAGCCTGCCTTTAAAGTTATGCGTATCACTCGACATCGCATCACAATCTACTTTTTCATGATCTAACCCAAACACAGACGACCAAGACCATTCGCCGGGGTTAAGAACAAAACCATAACTGAGCGTTAAACCAGATTCGATTTTGATGTCGCCAAGTCCGGCATCGTTTTGATCGGTAATAACATAATGTTCGCTGACGACTTCATCTCCTCTCACCAATTTTTCTGCGACCTTGTCGGAGTAAATAAGCAGTCGAATAGGCTCAACGGATTGAATACCAATACTATCACCACCGAAATCACCTGCTGCGAATCGAATCGGTGAAGAAACACAAGTTGTTTGCTCTTCTTGTCGATTGTCTTTTTTGGCGATAAGCACACCTTTTCCTGCGATACCTCGCAGCTGCAATAAAGTCCCAACTTTCGGCGATTCGATGTAGACCACAGCTTTTATATTATCTGAAAATGCCAAGTTACTTTCATTCGTGTTTTTTGCTTCACTGCTGCAAGCAGAAACGGACAAAAGTAGCAAAACTGAGCATAACATGGTGGATAAGTGGGGTAAGTTATTAACATCTTTCATATTTGGCTCCTGTTTATAGCATCGCGTTGTTTTGTGGATAATTAGCAAAATCGCTGTCTGGATCGCTTGGTAAGGCTAATAACACCAGCAAAACAAGCATGCCTATCGCGGGAACCAAAACCACCAGCAACCACCAAGCGGAACGGTTAGTGTCATGCAATCTACGCACAGTCAAAGACAACATTGGCAAGAAAACGAACAGGCTATAAAGCGCTTCTATTTTCCACGTTGCTTGAAAGAAGATTTCCAACAAGACAAACACTAACGAGATCAAAAAATTCACCAAAAAGAACATCCAAAATGCTTCTAGTGATGCTCTTCCTGAAAATTGCGCATAACGTTTCCACGCATCAAAATACCAATTCATACTTTTCTCCTTTGACTAATCCCGAGGGACATTGAAGGCTTAAAAGTACGTGGCGAAGAAAAGATTTGCGTCCTAAATCAGGTTTAAGGACGTTCTTGATAAGGATCTAGGACATAATAAAGATCTGAGTGATAAAAGATGGAACCAAAATGATCGCTATTCCCTTACCTTTTGTAGTTGCCTTGCTGTTAGCTATCTTGGCTGGCGTCTTGTTTTTTCGTCGCGAAGAAACCACACCATCAGCGTTTGTTTTTATTGCTTTGTGTGCGCTAACGACGACCGTGGTTGGTCTACGCTGGACGTTTGATTATTCGTTATTTCGTTTGATTCAACCTATCTTGGCATCTTGTATTCCCGTTACCGCTTGGTACTGTTTTTCAAGCGCTCATAAGCGCCATAAGTTTAAAGTTTGGCATGTTTTACCGCCTATTTTTGTTACCTTGGCGTCTTTCAGCTATCCATTCTGGCGACCACCTTTGGACCCAATGTTAACGCTGCTTTATGTGGGCTATGGCATTGCATTGATTCGCGCCTCATTTAAAACATCAAACCTACCTGAACAAGTACGCTTATCCGATATCGACAATGCTCTAAAAGCCGAACGTATTGCGGGTGCCATGCTGTTAATGTCTGCCATGATTGATGGAGCTTTGGCTGTCGATTTCTCCTTTTTTGCTGGCGAACATGCGCTGATTATTCTCGCCATTGGTCATGCTGTATTACTGCCTATTTTGGCAATCGCCGTCATTATGATGAGCCTAAGCATTGTACCCAGCGTTAACGAATCATCCGATCAAAATGAAAAAACAACGCCTGTAGAAGAATCAAAAGACAAGCCTCATCACCCATTAACCGATGATGAAGTAAAAGACATAGTGCACAAAATAGAAGTACTTCTTAGCACCAAAGAAGCGTTTCTCGATCCAGACCTAACACTCGATAGACTCGCCAGAAAAGCCTGTATTCCAGCGCGTCAAATCTCTGCTGCCATTAACCAAGTTTACGGTCGCAACATTTCGCAAGTAGTGAACGAATATCGTATTGAACGAGCCAAAACACTACTGCTATCAACCGACAAAGCCATTACCCAAATTTATTTGGACTCTGGCTTTCAGACGAAATCTAACTTCCATCGAGAGTTTTCTCGCGTGACACAACAGACACCGAGTGCCTTTCGGCGCTCTAATATGAAGAATTAAGGCGCTTGGATAAATCGAATGATGTCCCGATGCATAACCTGGTGAAGTTCGTCCCTAGTACGCCAATTACCATCTTGGCAAACAATACCATCGCCCGGATCTTCCTCTTCTATCATTTCAATAGCGCCCGGTTTACAAAGCTGCATAAAGCTAAAGTGCGCTGCGTCTGGGTACACTATGTATTCATAGGTATTTTTTGGTAGATACTGTGCGAGAAAACCAGACTCTTCCGCTTGTGGTAAATCGCCAATATCGACACCTGCCGCAAGGATCAATGTGTGTATCGTTAAGACCTGTAAACTTTGGCGTGACAAGCTTCTCGCCAAACCTAAATCTAACGACACAACTCGCTTGATTCGCTCATCTTTTAAACTGCCAGTCGGCTCGCCTATTTGTGGTTGATTCAAACCAAGTTCAGTCATCAAACCACACACTCGAGGATTATTTTTAAGAACACATTCTTGCTTTAGCTGGTCACGATCAAATTGCGCGCCTGCTAGCAACATCACAGTCCAACCACCTAATGAATGGCCAATAGCGGTGATGTTGTCGGCATCGATATTTGGCAATAGGTAAGACTCGTTCAACAACCAATCCAACAAGCGCGATAAGTCTCCAGCGCGTTGCCACCACTGAGCCGCCGCTTGTGGGGAATGATCAAAAGAGGTAGTACCAGGATGATCAAGCGACGCCACGACATAACCGTCTTGTGCAAACTTCGTAGCGAGCCAATTTTGATTACGCCAGTTACCACGATAACCATGAGAAATCACTACCAGCGGAAACTTACCCGCCTGCGGCGTTCCAACTCGTACCACATCGGTTCCCAAAAACGCCGCGTTTTCCGCGATTCTTTCAGTGGGAAATGTCGTCTGGGATGGATACCAAACACTGGCTTTTAACGGTCTATCACTGTCTGTGTACAACTGAACCTGATCAAAACCCACCGAATACGCGGACGCATTCGACGCCCAGCAGGCCACCAATAGAATGAAACTCGCAAATCCTCTCATGATGTAATTCCTCTTCAAGATGCTTTAGAAAGAAATCACTATGAAAGGAAAATACAGGTAAAGCGTCCTAGAACAGGATTGAGGACGTTATATCAAGACAATCAAGTAGCCACACTCAGAAAATAAAATCGTTTTCACCGTTATTGTTACTTATCTGTCATATTAGCTCTGTACTCTCATTTCATTCACGGTATTCAACCTCGCTTTTTTATAAGGCCTACGGAGACGACAAAATGAAGATGAAAGGACAGTTAGACAGCGCTCAACCATTGAAGAAGCATAAAGCCAAATCAAAGAAAAATGAGCAAAAAAAGAAGAAGCAGGACAAACTAGAAACCAAGAAACATTCTAAAGAAAAAAAAGATTCTCAGCCTGAAGTGATCGTATCTACTGAAGTTGTGAAAGTCTCTACCACAGATCCCCAAACGCCGAAGAAAAGCAAAACCAAAAAAGCGATAGAAAGTACTATTGATGACTCTATTAAAAACCTTGCTGAAAGCCCTATTGCTATTGAGGCTGACCAGCCTGAATCATCAAGCACCACTCGTCAGCGTGCGTCAAAAAGCTTAGAGCCGATGACAAAAGAAGAGCAGCTAATCGCGATTAATCAGATCATCAAAAGTTTATTATTGGATGAAATGACACAAGGCGCCGCACTGCGAGAATTACGCGTTGGCGTTCTTGGCATTAGACAAGACGCCTACACAAAACTGTGCGGCGTCTCTCGTAAAACCTTATCTGAAATCGAAAACGACAAAGGCAACTACACTGCAGAAATCATCAATAAGGTATTCAAACCTTTCGAGATTAAAGTGGGATTAGTACCGACTTCCAGTCAGCTATTGGCCGCCATTCTAACTAATTAGCTAATAATAGAAACCGGAAGCCTGCGCGTTGTAGAGAACTATCTGCTACACAGACAGTGCAAAGGCTTCCATTTTATTGGCAAGATCAAAGTCTTTATTGGAAATGCCTGATACATCATGGGTTGTCAGTTGGATCGTCACTTTGTTATAAACATTAAACCATTCAGGATGATGGTCTTGCTTTTCAGCGTAGATCGCACACATGGTCATAAAACCAAAAGCGTGTTGAAAGTCTTTGAATTTAAAAGTTTTACTGAGCTTTTCATCTTCTATCGCCCAGTCTTCTGACGCTTCTGTATTTAATTGGTTAAGTGCTTTCTCTATCTCATGCTGTTCGAGCTTTCGATGTGTCATGCTTTTTCACCTCGATTTAAATCAGAAAATTTATCATACCAAGCATCAGTGTAGTCGCTTAAGTCCCTGATTAAAACGTAACAAAAAAATCCCTTGTGCAACTTCATGCAAAAGGGATTTTTGAAACTAACCTAATAAGTTTTATATATCGCTTACTTGATAGTGAAGTTTACGTCGATGTTGCCACGCGTTGCATTTGAGTATGGGCAAACCTTGTGAGCTGCTTCAACCAATTGCTCTACTACGTCTTTTTCTACACCTGGAATATTTACTTCTAAATCTGCGCAGATAGTAAAACCTTCGCCTTTAGTGTTAGCGCCGATACCAATAGTTGCTTTGACGTTAACGTCATTAGGCACTTTTACTTTCTGTTGAGATGCAACCAACTTCAATGCGCCGATGAAACAAGCAGAATAACCTGCTGCGAAAAGCTGCTCTGGGTTAGTGCCTTCACCGCCAGCGCCGCCCAATTCTTTTGGCGTGCTTAGAGCAAGATCCAATTTGTTATCAGATGAAACAGAACGACCATCGCGGCCACCTGTAGAGGTTGCTGTTGCGCTATAAACTGCTTGCATAATATTACTCCTAGAATGACATCATTGGATTAAGTTATCTAAATAATAATTATCGCGATAACTATATAGTAAAATAAAAGCTCAGTTACCTGAGCTGATGGATTTATGTTATTGCAATAACTATTATTGCGCAAGCACTATTTTACAAGTTTTTTTCTAAGGGCTACTAGCTGCTCACGTAAAGCCACAACTTCATCCATATCGATTCCGCAGGCCTCAGCAACACAGCGGTTCACTTCTAAACCTTGTTCGCGCAGCTTTTTACCTTTTTCAGTCAAGGCAATACTTAAACTTCGATCATCGTCCACGCCACGTAAACGCTGCACTAAACCATCAACTTCCATACGTTTGATAACCGGCGTTAGCGCGCCAGATTTTTGTCCAAGCGCATCGCTGATGTACTTCAAACTTACTCCGTCTTGTTCCCACAAAATCAACATTACCGTGTATTGCGGATACGTCAAACCGATGGCAGAAAGTGGTTCTTTGTAGAACTGCGTCATCGCAAGAGAAGTCGAATACAAGGCAAAACACAATTGACTGTCGAGTAACAAAGGGTTGTCGGGGAATATAGAATTGTCAGAAGTCATAAGTTCTCGTTGATGGCTGCGCGAATAGTTATAGCAATAATAATTAAGAATTCTACACTTTTTCGGCTACAACCACATAACGCTAAATAAGGAGCCTTCCCTAAAGATGAAAAAAGTTTAATGTTGCGGCCATCTTGTCGTTAATAACACCCAGCTATAGTGTCGCCATATTCATTCAAACAACCACACTATATAGGTTAATAATCATGACTCTTAAAGCAAAGCTTAGCGTTATCTTCACTACCTTTTTTTCGATAAGTACACTTGTCGCCTTATGCACAAGCGCTCTATTGATGAGCAGTACGGTGCAAGCAAAAGACAGCGATGACTATCAAGAAGATCAACTTATGCTACAGGCACTAAAATCTAGCAAAGTTTCTTTGAATAGCCTCCTAGAAAAGTTCCAAGCTGATTTCCCTTCTACAGTGATGGAAATCGAACTAGATGACGAAGACAACATTCTGGTGTATGAAATCAAAGGGATCGACCTAAAAGAAGGTGTAAGATACAAAGCAAAATATGCACTGTACAGCGGTGAAGAAATAGATAGACACTCTAAATCCCTACGTTTCATGGGCTTTAATAAATTAGATGACAATGATCAAGCCGCACTGGAAGCACTACAGCAAGGCGTTTCCATTAAAAATGCAATAGCGCTTTCTAATCCACAGGAAGGTTCTTATATTGAATCCATCGAGCTAGAACACAAACGTGGATTAACATTCTATGAAGTCGAATTGCTAGGGCCATCTGGTTCGACAAAAATATTAATGGACGCAAAATCAGGTGAAGTAATTCCCTCACTGCGACGCTAAATGCGTCGTTTTTTTCAAAAATAAGCAGTCCCTCTATGCCAGTATTGAAAAAACTTGTATGTCAGCATTGGAAAAACTTGCTTAACATAAGAGCCGCCGCCGTAATAGAAACAAAAATGGCAGACACGAAAATGATAAACGTAAGAATGGCAGGCTCACAATGATAGGAACAAATAGTGCGAATTTTGGTAGTTGAAGACGATATCGTCACACAAGGTTTTATTAAAAAAGGCCTCACAGAACAGGGCTATCAAGTGGACGTCGCCAGTGATGGACAAGATGCTCTGTTCCAAGCATTAGAAGGGGATTATCAGCTGATTATCCTGGATCGCATGCTTCCAAAATTAGATGGTATGACAGTTCTCAATACATTGCGTAGCGCCCAAAAAACCTTACCCGTTTTAATACTCAGCGCATTAGATTCTGTTGATGAGCGAGTCAAAGGGCTACGCGAAGGCGGAGACGATTACCTTGTCAAACCCTTCGCCTTTGCCGAACTTCTAGCTCGCGTTGAAATACTCATCAGAAGACAACCCATGGCAGCGGTGCAACAAAGTACCTTGTTACAAGTGTCAGACTTGAAAATGGATCTACTTACGAGACAGGTTTGGCGGGCAGGAAGAGAAATCAGCCTACAACCAAAAGAGTTCCAAATCCTACGTTATTTAATGGAACACCCTAAACAAGTCGTTACCCGCACCTTATTATTTGAGGCTGTATGGGATTATGACTTCGACCCACAGACCAATGTCATTGATGTTCACGTGGCACGCTTACGAAAAAAGGTAGAAACCGATGACCTTCCCCCGATCCTTGAAACAATACGCGGCGTTGGTTACCGATTGGTTGAAAAAGCGACGGGCTAGCTTTGCTTGGCGTTTTACTCTGCTTTACACGACCCTATTAATCACCTTAATGGCGGTGGCTTTTTTTGTGCTCTATCAACTCAGCGTAGGGGAGATAAGCCGCAGCTATCAGCAGCAAATTCAGCTTATTACGCAGCAACAACGCCTGTTCAACCAACAAATGAACGAAGATGAATACCTGCTTCAATTTACGAATCAAGCCAAGCAAATTAACAATCTGGTGCTTGCCTATGAAAATGCGCATGAGACCTACGGCAACCTCTCGCGCTTACCAACCAGCCTTGCAACTTGCCCTGCGCAAACGACCTTTTTTGTCGACAGTGCTAACGATCTGCGCTTTTACATAGGCTGTATTACAACACTCACCCATGGACGCTTATTGGTCGCGTTTGATGATGAAAACTTGTATTTCTTGCAAACGCAATTTCTTCGGGCTGGCATATTGGCTTTACTACTAACCCTCGGGTTAGGTCTGCTATCTGGACGCTACTTATCGACACAACTCCTCAGCCGCATCAAAAACATCAATGACACCGCCAAGGTCATACAAAGCGGTGACCTAGGTGCACGGGTCACCGTTAGCCATCGCCAAGATGAATTCGATCTACTTGCCAACTACATAAACAGAATGCTCAATCAACTGGAAGATTCTTTCCATGCTGTCTCAGGCGTAACTGATGCCATCGCCCACGATCTTCGTACGCCACTTGGCAGACTGCGCCTGCGCCTCGAAAGCCACCTAAACACCTTAGATGAAGCACCTATCAACGAATTACAGTTACAAGAAATGCTTGAAGAGCTGGATCATATTCTAACGACGTTTAGCGCCATGCTAGAGCTAAGCAGGCTAGAACATAAGCAAACTGACTCCCACTTTGACACTGTGAATATTAATCAAATAGCAGAAGATGTTATCGACCTAATACAACCGTTGACTCAAGATAAGCAGCAAACTCTGTCATTTATTGCCACTGCTCAGCCCCACATTAAGGGTGACAAAACGCTTATTTTCCGCGCCATGTTTAATACCCTAGAAAATGCCTGCAAATACACAGGTTCTGGTGGTGCTATCGAATTGATTACCACCACCTCAGGCTTCATTGTCAAAGACAACGGCCCAGGCATACCTGATGAATTTAAAGACAAAGCCCTACAGCGTTTATTTCGCCTAGAATCAAGCCGCACAAGCCCCGGATATGGACTAGGCTTCCCATTAATCAAAGCCATCGCACACTTTCATCAAGGGAAGCTAGAACTTCAAGACAATCATCCAGGCCTACAAGTACACGTGAATCTTAATATTACTGGCGGTTAGCGCAGTGAGATTTAATTGGGTCTTACCTAGAGAAAAGCCTAAAAAAAGAGCCTAAGAAAAAACCTAAGAAAGTGTCTGAAAAAGCATAAAGGAAACAATCATGAGACAGATAAAAGAAGTGTTTACCGATCAAGCCGATGTTCTCGCAAAGCTAATTCGAGAAGCAAATCGAGCGGTTGCTAAAAGCTTTGACATCAACCAAGAAAACGGCCCAAAGCATCCATCCTTTTGTGAAAGCAGCTGGGTAGAAAAAGATTTTGAGCGCGGCGAACGCTACTTTGTTTTAATAGACAACCAAGAGCCCATTGCTTGTGTGGCTTACGAAATTCCAGCCAACTCAAATGGCGTTCGCAAAGCCTACTTGAACCGATTATCGGTTTTACCTGAGCAACAAAGCAAAGGCATCGGATCACAACTCGTGGCACACATTATTGAACAGGCTAATGCTGACCAGCTCGACTTCATCAGCATTGGCGTGATCGGTGAACACATTAAATTGCAAGACTGGTATGAACAACTTGGCTTCGTAAAAGGCGATACCAAACACTTCGACCATCTGCCTTTTTCCGTCACTTATATGGTGTATGATCTTGATCAAAGCCTAAATAAATAGAGAGCGCTAACCATGTCAAAAATCACCCTTAGCGGCCACATTGAAGTTCCAAGTGAAGATCTAGACGCAGTATTGGCAGAGCTACCAAACCACATCGCGCTGACTCATCAAGAAGCAGGTTGCATTACCTTTACGGTGATTCGAGATTCAGACAACCCACAACGCTTTTCTGTCTATGAAGAATTTACCGACAGAGCCGCATTTGAAAAACATCAAGCCAGGGTGAAAGCGTCTCATTGGGGTGGAGTAACGAAAAATGTTGAACGATTTTATACGGTTACAGAGTCTTAGCTTCTAGGCCGGTCTTTTTGTGTCTTTTACCACTCGCTCAATAACCTCTTCAATCCAGGCTACAGTGAGCCAATCTGGTGCGGAGGCGGAACGAGAAAAAGCGATTTCTACCGCAGGAAGGCTAGGTAATAAATCACTTGCGATGATTTCCAGTGAGTCATTCACGCTGATACTGGCGATGGCGGAGATGGCTTTTTCGGCCATCAACAGGCTCTCAATAAGGGTGAGATTGGCGGTGACACAATACAGCTGATAGTCAGTGCCTTTCTTCTGCAAACCATCAACGGCGCTGGAGTGAAATTTACAGCTCGATTCGTATAGCGCCAATGACAATGGAGTGAGGGCCGTCCAGTCAAAGCCTTTTTTCGTCACCCAAACGCCTTTGTCTTGGAACAAGGTTAAGCCTTCGTCGCTGTCTGGTGTTCGCGTAACTAGGGCTAAATCCACTTCGCCTTTGTCCATCAATTCTCTTAGTTCAGAGGATGTGCCAGTGCGAATTCGAAAGCGGATATTGGGTTGCATCGTTTCCATTACGGACATAATGACGATCAACAAATTCGCCACGTAATCATTCGGACACCCCAGATTAAGCAAGACGCCTTGCTGCGGGCCTTTGATGGATTGCAACGCGCTTTCCTGCAATTGCAAAATTTGTCTCGCATAATGCACAAGCTGCTGACCGTCTTCGGTAAGTACTTGATCTCGACCTTGTTTGCAAAACAGTTCAGTACCGACTTGTTCTTCCAATCGTTTCATCTGCATGCTAATAGCCGATGGTGTACGAAAGGTTTGCATGGCGGCGCGCTGAAAACTGCCGTGATCGACAATAGCCACAAGGGTTTTTAATAATTCCGTATCCAATGCAATCCTCTCTTTAATCTACGCACTTTATTTCTACTCACTTTAATTCAAAGCACTCCAACTTAAATGCATTGATCAAAATGCGTTATGCCAGCCGTCAATTTAATTTGCTTTTTTCTGCTTCTGTCTTATCGCAAGATCAGACCATCAACTAAGAAGGAAAGACTTATGATTCTGCACGATTTTTTACCCTCAGGGAACGGTTATAAAATCCGTTTGTTATGTGCCTGTTTAGATCTGAAAGTGACGTTAAAACAATATGACATTACCAAAGGAGAAACACACACAGAATCCTTCTTAGCGATGAACCCAAATGGTAAAATTCCGGTGTTGGAGTTAGATGACGGACAATGCTTGAGCGAAAGTAATGCTGTGCTTCTCTATCTGGCTGAGCAGTACAATCTTGCAGAACAACACAAATCCGCCTTGTTACCGACCGATGCAATCCTTAGAGCCAAGGTCTATAAATGGTTATTCTGGGAGCAATACAGCCACGAGCCCAACATTGCCTCGCCACGTTTTTGGCTAACTCACAACGCCATGACAGATCTAAAAAAACAAATGTTGCCAGATCGTATTCAGCAAGGTCATGCTGCGTTAAAACAAATGGAAGAAACATTGGCAACACAAGCGTTTCTAGTGGGCGATTTCATGACACTTGCGGATATTTGCTTGTTCCCTTACACCCATGTGGCGGAGGAAGGCGGCTCTTATCAACTGTCCGAGTATCCAAATATTCAACGCTGGATTAAAAATATTGAAGCTTTGGATTGGTTTATACCGATTACCCAAGCGTGATTCACTTTTTATTCAAACGAGAGAAGGCACTTGATTAAAAGTGCCTTTAAGGTTACCAATCAAACACAAAAAGTCTCATCCACTCGAACTTCGGTCAGTACCGAGTTGGCGATAAAGCAAGCTTCGTGGGATTGATGATGAAGTGCTTTTAACACCTCTGAACTGGGTCTTTCACCAACAAAAGTGACGGTTGGACGTAATACGACTTCGGTCATCATTTGCTTGCCATTGGGGCCAATTGCTAAGGTGCCGATAGCCTTGTCTGTGTATTGTTCGACGATGAGCTTTTTGCGAGAAGCAAAGTCCAAAAAGAACAACATGTGACAGCTGGAAATAGAGGCTACAAATGCTTCTTCAGGGTCTACATTTTCTGCAACGGACATGGGTAAAGGTACAATATGCGGCGAAGACGAGGCTGGCACGACTACGCCGCCTTCGAACTGCCATTCATGGGCACGACTGTATTTTTTATCCAAAAATAACTGTGAACCACGCTTCCATTCAACAGTTGCAAAGTATTCTGACATATTCCATTTCCCCTTTTTGTTTGCCTTAGATACTTGTTTGTCTCAAATAACAGATATAACAAATTTCCCCAATGTTTTGAGCCCGTAAGGTTAACTTATTGTCACTATGTCCAAAGTAGATTTTTTACCTAAATATCTCTCTTTTCAAAAAATTACAATTTGTTCGAAAAACAACCTAAACACAACTTGCACACATTCATCCCAAGTGCCATTTTTAATATAACGCTATTGTCCAATTGATGTAGTTTCTTTGGGAGAAGACAGCTGTATAGCAGGGAACGTTTACCATTTTGGTTTTCAAAGGCTTCAACAACAGGGATATTTTCATGAAGATGCTAAAGACGATAAGAGGTCGCTATACATTAATTTTTGGCGGCTTAGCGTTGGTTTTCCTACTGGTTATAATCTCTACAGAAACATTGGTTAATTACTTACAAAATAGTATGGGTAAATACTCCTCTGGCACTTCGCTAATTCAGAATGCCGATAGAGATTTGTATCAATCTCGTCTCGCACTGGCCACGTTAGTATTTGAGCACAACGCAAACAATGCCAAAGAATTAGAGGAAGCTACGCTATCTAATGCCAAGCAAGCATTGGATCGCATGCAGCAATTTCGACTACTCACAACGGATATAGATGAAATCTCTAGCCTATTAGCGAACTTCGATAGTCTCTATAAAGATTGGTCTGCTACCAATCTCGACATTATCCAATCAATGAAAGATAACCCCGATGCAGCAATAATCCTGTTTGTTAGTGATAACCAAACAAATTTCATCAAACTTCGCAGTTTGTACGATCATTCGGAAGAACTGATCAGCAAATACTCTGCACTTGAAAACAAAGCAATCAATGAATTCACTGACACCTTTAAACTGACAGTCGGCATATTCGCGATTTTCGCCTTACTTTTGAGTGTCATACTGGCTTGGTTTGCCCCTCGAAACATTTCAAAAGCTATCCAATTGGTCACTTTCGGAGTTCGTCAAATCAGCTCTGGTGATGGCGATTTAACACGCCGTATAAACAGCACAAAGCCAGATGAAACTGGCGAATTGAGTCGAGAATTAGACAGCTTTGTCGCTCGTCTCGGCAGCTTGATTGGGCAGGTTCGTAACGGGTGTGAGCATATTCGCCAAGAGATGTTTAATTTGGGGGAATCCGCCTCTGAGTCTGCTAACCTAAGCGAACGCCAAAACCAATCACTTGATTTTGTGGTCACCGCCGTTGAAGAAATGGGTGGTGCAACTCGTGAAGTTGCGCAAAATGCCGCTGACACGGTGGCTGAAGTGGAAGCATTAAACCGTTCTGCAGATGATGGCGTTAAACAATTAGACAATGCCATTTCTCAGCTTGATAACCTTGCAGAGCAAATCCAAGGTGCTGCAGGCGTCATAAATCAACTTTCTGAACGATCCGATAAAATTGCTTCTGTATTGGATGTCATCCTTGGCATTTCCGAGCAAACCAATTTACTCGCGTTAAACGCTGCGATAGAGGCCGCGAGAGCTGGTGAGCAAGGTCGAGGCTTTGCGGTTGTTGCTGACGAAGTGCGTGAACTAGCCAGCAAAACTCAAGCCTCTACTGAAGACATTCAAAAGATGATCAATGACTTACAGTCTGGCGTGAGCAATGCAGTAAGCTCGATTACTCAAAGTGTTGATATGGCTGGCACCAGCGTCTCTCTTTCACGTAAAACTATGGAATCTATTGCAGTTGTAAAAACATCCGCCGGACGAATCTATGACTTTACTGCTCAAACCGCCAGTGCAACAGAAGAGCAAAGCAAGGTCACTGACGAGATAAACGAGAACCTATCGAATCTTGCCAGTATGTCGAAAGACGTCATGGAAATATCCAAACGCATCAGCCATTCGGTTCATCAAACGCTAAGCAATTCTGATGAGCTTGCTAGTCAGGTTAAACGCTTCACGGTTTAATAAAACACTTATTAAAAGCCCCAAAAAACCGTCTTAATCATTGATTTCGGCGGTTTTTGTCTATTTCATGCTATCTAAATGGGGTCGTAAAGTGAGGATTGTCTATAAATTTGCTGTCCGTAAGACTCGTTAAAAACGCCATGAGTTGACGCTTTTCATCGTCGGTTAATAAAAACGGATGTAACTTATCAGACCTTAATGGAGACGCTTTACCTTGCTGTGCTGCACGTCCACCAGCTGCATAATGCTCTATCACCTTTTCTAATGTGGCGATAGAGCCATCATGCATATAAGGCGCTGTTTGAGCGATATTGCGCAGCGTTGGTGTTCTAAATCGTCCTTTGTCTGCCTCTTTCCCTGTATGTTCAAACAATCCTTGGTTGCCTTCTGGGTAAGCACCTTTGCCATCCAAGTTATAAAGCCCTGTGTTATGGAAGGCTGACGCTTGCGTCGCATCGGAAAAATGCACACCAGTATGACAGCTAGAACACCCCAATCTCGCACTAAAAAATAATGCCTCACCAAGCTTAGCATCCTCACTGATGGCACTGTCATTATGATTGTATTTGTAATCGTCATAAGGTGACTGATAACTAATTAAAGTACGTTCAAAAGAAGCCAACGCTTTGGTAATCGTGTCAAAGCTAATAGGGTTGTCTTGATCAGGAAAGGCTTTATGAAATAAATTTGGATAAATAGGGTCCCGTTGTAGAAACAAAATTACTTTTTCTTCTTGCCCTTTGGTGTCCATTTCAATGGGATGAGTACCGAAAATAGGCACATTTGCTTGGTCTTCTAAACGTACCTCGTTAGGATTCGCCCAAGTCAGTGATTTCATATAAGCCACATTGACAATCGACATGGCATTACGACTATGAAACTGCCCTGTGACACCGACAGAAACGGGTCTTGGCTCTGAAAATGAATGTTCAGGCATATGACAGGTCGAACAGGACATGTAACCTGGACCAGACAAATTGGCATCGTAAAAAAGCCGCTGACCTAACGTGACTTTTTCCTCGCTCATTGGATTATCTACAGGCACGATAGGTGCAGGCATCCATGCAGGCAATGCCCAAATATAATCACCTGCATATAGGTAGGGAGTACAAACTAGCAATATTGACCCCAAAGCAAGATGCCCAACGAGGGATGAAAGATAAGTACATTTGACCCTCATCAAACCTCCCAAGGTCTTTTATTTTAAATATAAAACCGTTTTGATAGTAAACGTCCTAGGCCGTATAAAATAACAGCAACAGGAATATTCAATAACAAAACCAGTAGGCAATCCATCGTCACAGCCAAAACAAAAGCGAATGCGGCATCTAGATATAGGCAGGTGTTTCCCAACAATAAGAGGAAAAAAGAAGTTTTTATCTGCATTTACCAACCCTCCTTATTTGCACAGATTAAAGATTAGTCCCTAATTTTTGAGAATTCACGGTCTAGATCAAATTTTTTAGACGTGACATGACGTTCCATCTCTGTCACTCGTCTCGTTACGTTATCCAATTTTTCTTTAGCGCGACGTAACCTTGAGTTCGCACTATCAGCGTACTTGAACATTTTCTTTGGCCGATAACTTTGTTGACGCTCATCATATTCGTATTCGTAGCCATCTTCTCCTTTTGGGCGAACATCCAAAAACCACCAAAGCGCGATATAAGCAATCACTACAAAGCTACCAAGAAATAAAAAGCCACCAAAGGTGAAAAGCCGCACGACCCATGCATCGACATCAAAATGATCTGCTAAGCCAGCACATACTCCACCCAAGTAACCTTTTTTCTTATTACGATATAGGTTCAAATCCCACCCATGAGACTTTTTGGATTTGATACTTTCTTTTATTTTATCGTTCATCATTTTATTCCTCTTAACTGGCTAATCTTCTATCACTCAACTATCCGAAGATTATCGGTACTCATCATTATCTCGACTACGCCAATCTGGGCTTTCCACATCTAAAATTTTTTCTAATGCTTGTACGCGATCGGTCAATTTATCAGCCTGCATTAATAGAGACTCTAACTCCCGCTTATCACCTTCATCCAATCCCTTTACCGCACGGTTCTTACTTCGGTAATGCAATAGCAACCAAATAGGCGCCACTACCGACATAAAAATGATGGTGGGAACAAACAAAAATACAGCCATACTCATAGCGCAATTCCTTTTTTATAAACTGATACAAATTCAGCTTAGTTGGTCTTAGTCATTTTCTCTTTCAAACGAGCCAACTCATCATTGATATCGTCATCTTCCGCCAGAGCGTCAATTTGTGATTTCAAGTCTGCTTTTGGTTGCATACCGATATCCATAGATTCAAGTTGGCCTTCTAAACTATCAACACGACGCTCAAAACGTTCAAATTTCTCAAAAGCATCGTCTAATGCTTCTTTATGATTCTGGCGCTTCACACGCATACGGCTTTCTACGCTGGATTGACGTAACAACATGGCTTTTTGCTTGGCTTTGGCATCATTCAATTTAATTTGTAACTGTCCTACTTCTTCATTCAAATGCTCAAGGTGTTCATCCAAAGCAGACAATTCTTTATCAATGGCTGCTATTTCTTTTTCTATTTGCTGCTTTTCTGAAAGGGCTGCTCGAGCTAGGTCTTCACGCCCTTTATTGATTGCCAGCATGGCTTTGCTTTCCCACTCTGCTGCTTCACTGCGCATACGCTCCAAACGGCGCCCTGTGGTTTTACGATCAGCAATCACGCGAGCAGAGCTAGAGCGTACTTCAACTAATGTTTCTTCCATCTCTTGAATCATCATTCGAATCATTTTTTTTGGGTCTTCGGCTTTATCCAGCAACGAGGTTAAGTTGCTATTAATAATGTCCGTCATTCTTGAAAAAATACCCATGGTTTTATCTCCTGTTTCATATGCAATTGATGAGCTTCTTCTCTTGCTATTACAGCATTCATGCCAAAATCAGTAACTCTATGATTATTATGAATTTATTTTTTCATAGTACTATTGGATTAATTTTTAATGGCTAAAATCACTATTATTTAGTATTTTTAACCATATTAATTTGGTAAATTAAACCAACCACATTAAAAACAATCGATAATCTTATGAAAAATAACCAAAGAGTCATTGGTAGCTCTCAAGCACTGGCTGATGCACTTGATCATGCATCGATTCTGGCAGAAATTAATCGACCTATCTTGATCTGTGGTGAACGAGGCAGCGGCAAAGAACTCATCGCAGAACGATTGCATTATTTATCCCCTCGTTGGGATCAGCCTTTTATTAGCATCAACTGCGCAGCCATTAGTGATAGCTTGATGGAAAGCGAATTGTTTGGTCATGAAGCAGGGGCTTTTACTGGCGCCACCAAAGGATATCAAGGTCGCTTCGAACGTGCAGACGGCGGTACCTTATTCCTCGACGAACTTGGCACCATGTCATTACGAGTACAAGAAAAGCTGTTACGATTAATTGAATATGGTGAGTTCGAACGCCTCGGCAGCGCTAAAACTCAACGAGTTGACGTTCGAATTGTCGCGGCAACAAACGCAAATTTACCGACCCTGAGCGAACAAGGCGAATTTCGTGCAGACCTACTCGACCGTCTTACGTTTGACGTCATTCAAGTTCCTCCATTACGAGATAGAAAAGAAGACATAGAAGAATTAGCTAATTTCTTTGCCATGAAACTTAGCACTGAACTGGGCTGGGAATATTTTCAAGGATTTAGCCCTAAAGCCCTAACGTCATTAAAAAATTATGATTGGCCAGGCAACATCCGAGAATTAAAAAATGTTATTGAACGCTCGGTTTATCGCTGCGGCTTCCAAGCCGATCCCGTTGAGAAAATCGTAATCAATCCTTTTACTTGTGCAAATGAAGAAGCAAGCGACAATCTCATCAATAAACAAGCCGCACAGGCACAGGCAAATACAATAGATTCAAAAGCGTCTGGCTTTTCCCTTAATTCGTCTTTGAGCTTGAAAGAGCAGACCTTTCAGCTGCAACAACACTTAATTCAGCAAGCTCTTAATGAAAATCAACACAACCAGCGACTCGCCGCTCAATCACTGGGACTCACTTATGATCAATTTAGAGGTTTGCTCAAGAAGCTAAAATAGCCTCTTAGTTATTTGAGCAAACCTCTTATTTCACTGTATTCAATTCACACATGTGAAGATGAAAATTCACCAGCCAACAAGCCTTGTTGAGCTAAACACCCTTCCGTATAGTCTGTGCTTTCTAATACAAGCAACTTTTTGATGCTATTTATCCTCAGCAACAAGAAGGATTTACTGTATTTATAATATAAAATGTTATTATGTAACAAATATTCAACGGAACCTGACTCACCTTGATTAGTGCAACACCTTCAACCTCTCCAAACGACAAGCAAAGAAACGATGCTTCTTACGCGTTTTTTTCTGGCTGCCAGCCCGCTGGCATGCAGCTGAAGGACGTCGCTTGGTCTCCTTATCGAGACAAGGCGTTACTCAAACCAATCACGGTGAATATCCAGCCAGGTGAGTTTCTTGCGATTGTCGGACCAAATGGTTCAGGAAAAACCAGTCTATTACGCTGTCTTTATCGCACCAATAAACCGAGCAACGGCACTGTCTTGCTCGATGGCAAAGATCTATGGTCGTTGTCACCTCGCCAATGTGCACAACGTATCGCGACGGTTTTACAAGACACAGGCGGCGAATTTGGTCTAAGCGTTTTCGAAATGGTGGAAATCGGCCTGACACCAAAGTCTCTAGTCTGGGGACGCTCCGAAGAAGACACCCACATTATTGAAAGCACATTGGCTTTGCTTGATGTGGCGCATTTAGCAGAACGATCTTTTGATTCTTTGTCCGGCGGTGAACGCCAGCGGGTTATGATAGCCAGAGCCTTGGCACAACGCCCCGACATATTGATTCTAGACGAGCCAACCAATCATCTAGACATTCGCCACCAGCTCGATGTACTTGCCTTATTATCAAAATTGCCTTGTACGCTGATCGTGTCCTTACATGATTTAGCACTTGCTTCAGCGTATGCCGACCGAGTTTTAGTAATGCTGAAAGGTGAAATGCAAGCCTGCGCGCCACCTAGCCATGTGTTTACCAAACAACGCATAAAACAAGTATTTGATGTGGAAACCATCATTGATGAGCATCCAATCACGCAAAGACCCAGATTTTCTTTTTTTATTAATGATTAACGGAATGATTAACGGAATGATTAACAGGATAAACACATGACAGCGAACGTCAAAACAACCATCAAGCGAACTTCATTACTTATCAGCGGCGCATTATTTGGCATTTTACACACAGGTTTAGCCAGCGCATCTGGCTATCCTGTGACGGTACAAAGCTGCGACCGCCAAGTGACCTTCGATCACGCACCAAAAGCCGCTGTCTCAAACGATGTGAACTTAACCGAAATGATGTTAGCACTTGGCTTGCAGGATCACATGGCTGGATTTACTGGTGTTTCAGGCTGGAAAACCCTTGATCCAACGCTGCGCAATGGCATCGGCGAATTAAAAGAATTGTCACCAAAATATCCTAGCAAAGAAGTGCTTTTAGGTGCAGATGCGGACTTTTACTTTGCAGGCTGGAACTACGGCATGCGCGTCGGTGGCGGCGTTACCCCTGATACCTTGGCACCACTCGGCATCAAGGTTTACGAGTTAACCGAAAGCTGCATTCACATCATGAACAAAGCAAAAGTTTCCATGGATGACCTGTACGTAGACTTGCTCAACTTAGGCCGAATTTTTGGCAAAGAAGAACAAGCCCAACGCTTGGTAAAAGGCTATCAAGAAGATCTCGCTAATTTCCAAGCTAATCTAGCGCCATTAAAAACCGCTCCAAAAGTCTTTGTTTACGATTCCGGTGAAGAACAACCCTTCACCTCCGGTCGCTTCGGCATGCCAACAGCGCTGATCGAAGCTGCTGGCGGTAAAAACATCGTCGATGATGTGCAGAAAAGCTGGACTCAAATTGGTTGGGAAGCCGTTATTGATCGAGCACCAGAGGTGATTATTATCGTCAACTATGGCGATGTGACAGCTGAACAAAAAATTAATTTCTTACGCAGTAATCCCGCTTTCGAAAATATCCCAGCGGTGAAAAACAATCATTTCGTGGTCTTAGAGTATGTGGAAGCCACACCAGGGCCACGTAATATTAAAGCCATAAAACGCTTAGCCGAGGCTTTTAGAACGACGTTATGAAGCCTGCCCACAAAAAGCTAACCATCATGGGACGAGTTCCCTTACCAGCGCTATTAATTATGCTAAGTATCTTGCTACTGTTGTTAATGGGCGTGGCGATTGGTGTTGGCTCTGTGTCTATTGGACAATCCACCGTGTGGAGTGTGATAGGCCACAAATTATCAATCACCAACACCACTCCAAGCTGGTCGATGGGGCGCGAGAATATTATCTGGGCCGTGCGTTTACCACGTACTTTGCTCGCCGCCATGGTGGGTGCCGCTTTAGCCATTGTGGGCGCAGCGCTGCAATCTGTCACTCGCAATCCTTTGGCCGACCCACATTTACTCGGTGTGTCCTCTGGTGCCGCGCTAGGAGCGATCATCGCCTTGCTTCATACCGGCATGATTTTAGGCGTGGTAACCGTTCCTGTGTTTGCCTTTCTTGGTGCCTTATTAGCCATGGTTTTAGTATTGGCAGTGGCAAATTTTTCCTCAGCACACAGTGCAGGACGCTTGATTCTGGCTGGGGTCGCCGTGGCTTTTGTGCTAACCGCCTTAGGCAACCTTTTCATTTTCACAGGAGATCACCGCTCTTCTCATACGGTGATTTTTTGGATGCTTGGTGGTTTGGGTCTGGCTCAATGGGGGCAACTCTGGTTTCCATTGGTGGCACTGGTACTTGGCTCCGGCTACCTGATTTACAACGCCCGTTATTTGAATGCCATGACACTAGGCGATGAAAGCGCCAGCACCTTGGGTGTTCCAGTAGAACGCTTCCGCCTGATCGTCATTGTGGTCTGCGCCCTACTTACTGGCGCGGCGGTGGCTTTTTCTGGAGTGATTGGCTTTGTCGGACTGATGGTGCCACACATTGTACGTCTATTAGTGGGTGGCGATTATCGTAAAGTCTTACCTTTATCGGCCTTAGTCGGTGCCTTGTTTCTAGTAGCAGCCGACATCGCTTCCAGAATCATCATGCCACCGGAAGACATGCCAATCGGTATTCTTACTGGCCTAGTCGGCGGCATCGCCTTTGTCTTCCTGATGCGACAAAAGCGTAACGTCTCTTTGTAAGCTGCTTTTTGTGGATTGCTTTTTTGTAGATGGCTCTGTCCATTTAGCGACGATAGTTGTCAATTACAGCTCAGACAGACAAAAAACTTCTCTTTAGCATAAGGATTCAATTTCTAATGCTAAAGAGAAAACATCATGCTAACCCAGCCTTCTATAAAATATCGCCCAGCTCAAATTATCGATTTTCCTGCCCGCACTTGGCCTTCAAAGCAGTTGAAGGCTCCGCCTCGTTGGTGCTCAACAGACTTACGCGACGGCAATCAAGCGCTTGCTAATCCGATGGATCACGCGAAGAAAATGGCTTTCTTTAAGCATTTAATTGAATGTGGTTTTAAAGAAATTGAAGTTGCCTTTCCTGCTGCGTCACAAACGGATTTTGATTTTGTTCGCTTGCTTATCGAAGGCGGCCACATCCCTGACGACGTGACGATTCAAGTAATGACGCAATCTCGTGTGGATTTAATTGAACGCACAATACAGTCTCTCTTTGGCGTAAAAAAAGCCATAGTGCATATTTACAACGCCACAGCACCCGTATTTCGTGAAGTCGTCTTTTGCCAAGACAAAACAGCGACGCTTGAATTAGCCGTGCAAGGCGTTAAACACATTCGCCAATTGTGCGAGCAAAATCCAGATACTCAGTGGACTCTTCAATATTCGCCAGAAACCTTTTGTTTTACCGAACCTGACTTTGCCTTAGAAGTGTGCGAAGCAGTGAAAAAAACATGGCAGCCAAGCCAAGAACGCCCGATGATTTTGAACCTACCAACTACGGTAGAAGTAAACACCCCCAATGTGTTTGCAGATCAAATTGAATATTTCATGACGTCTTTTTCTTCTCTAGAACACATTACCATCAGCGTGCACCCTCACAACGACAGAGGCACAGGCGTTGCCACAGCAGAAATGGCGATACTCGCTGGTGCAGAGAGAGTTGAAGGCTGTTTATTTGGTAATGGGGAACGAACTGGCAATGTGGATCTCGTCACCTTGGCGATGAATCTTTATAGCCAAGGCGTTCATCCTAATTTGGATTTTTCAGACATACGCCGCACAGTGGAGTTGGTCGAAGAATGCAATGAACTTCCCGTTCATCCTCGGCATCCTTATGCTGGCTCATTGGCTTTTACGGCGTTTTCAGGTTCACACCAAGATGCGATCAAAAAAGGCTTTGCCGCACAAAAATTAACCTCATCGACTGTTTGGCAAATCCCTTATTTACCATTAGACCCGAAAGATATTGGCTGCTCTTATGAAGAAGTCATTCGAGTAAATAGCCAATCTGGCAAAAGCGGTGCCGCTTGGTTATTACAGGAAAATCACGGACTGTTTTTACCACGCAAACTACAAATAGACTTTAGCAAAAAAGTCAAAAATCATACGGATCAAACTGGTCACGAAATGCCTCTAGCCGATGTTTGGCGTTTATTCAGAGAATCCTACAGGCTGAACCCAGATGACAAAGGCCAAATGAAATTAATGGATTATCGCAGCCATAGCTCAAACGGATTACAGGAAATTCGCGCTACCTTACGCTACCAGGAAAAAACATGGCAACTGGTTGGCGAAGGCAAAGGATTGTTGTCCGCCATGCTTGATGCGCTAAGAAAGCGTTTTAACTGGCAGATAAACATCAGTGACTTTCATGAACACACCTTAGGACAACAGACGAAAAGCAAAGCGGTGAGCTATGTTCAAATTGAGTCCGATCAGGTTACACCAAGTTTTGGCGTTGCCATTGATGAAGATTCGACCAAGGCCTCGCTACAAGCACTAATCAACGCTTGCCATCCTTTATACAAAGAAGCTTAGCGAGACGGTAACTTTCATTACGTCTATTGAGATTGCAGTAAATAGTCAGTCGGTGAAACGCCGACTCGACTTTTAAACATCGCACTAAAAGCACTAGGACTATCGTAACCAATCATAATCGCAGTATCTAAAACGCTTTTGCCGCTGGCAAGATACTCCAGAGCCAAAAGTAAACGCTTCCGCCGCAGCCATTCTGCAAATGTTAGCGACATTTCTTGCTGAAACTTTCGAGTAACAGAGCGCTCGCTTATGCCCAAAATATGAGCACCATCGGCATTTGTCCAATCATGAGCAATACGCTGACTGACATGCTCACACAAAGAGACCAAAGAGTCGGAGGTTGGCAATGGCACATAGAAAGACACGCTCGACAAACGACGTAATTCGTCCAAAATCAATTCAATAATTCGCTCATCACGACCTCCTGAAACAATTTCGTTAGGAAGCTCTAACGCTTCAACAATAAGTGCCTTTAACAGCATGGATACGTCAATGACAGAGCAATCATGGGGCAAATCGGCCCGAGCAAGAGGATCAATAAACAGCGTTCTAACTTTTACCAATCCTGTCATATGGAGGCTGTGTTCAATTCCTGCAGGAATCCACATTCCCCGATTTGGAGGAATCACCCAACTACCAAAACGAGTCTCCACACGTATCACACCGCTTAACGTGTGAATCAGCTGTGCGCAGTTATGAGCATGATAAGGCTCAAATTTACCATGTTCATAATCTTGTGCGTAAGCCACAACACTATTTGGTAAATGATTGTTTTGAAACAACACGCAGCTCTCCTAGAAATCCATCGATCATTCAATCGAGTGTACCTATCAATAAGCAGATCTCAACACACGACGCGAGCAAACTTAAAAACCTACAATAACAAGCTTGCTTTATTGAAATCTAACAACCAAAATACTGTTTATACATACAGTATTTTAGGTGTTTTATGTCTACTTCTTTTATCTATAACAGCGATCAAAAAGGCGAAAAATCTCCTTTCAATAATCCTATCAAGGGGCGCGGCACAGCCAATAATATGGCGGGGCGCTTTGCTATTACGCTGGTTGAAGTAGATGAAAACGACGAAGCCATTGCCTTATTGGAAACCTCTTCACCCAAGACGGAAGTTCGTCATGAACGCGCCAAAAGCATTATTAGTCGCAATTCGTCTCCTGATATTCCTTTTCGCATGTCGGTAAATCCTTATAAAGGCTGCGAGCATGGCTGTGTATATTGCTTTGCTCGCCCTACTCATGCGTATTTAGATTTGTCGCCAGGGTTGGATTTTGAGACCAAGCTGGTTGCCAAAACCAATGCGGCATTTTTGTTTGAAGAAGAACTGGCGCACCCAAACTATCATTGTGAACCCATTGCATTAGGTATTAATACCGATGCTTATCAGCCGATTGAAAAACAGCTCAAGATCACTCGTCAATTATTGGCAATTGCCTTGGCGCATCATCAGCCAATCTCGCTAATAACCAAAAGCACCTTGATACTCAGAGATATAGATTTACTCACTCAAATGGCAGCAAAAAAGCTTATTCATGTAGCGATCAGTGTGACGACGCTCAATAACGATTTAAAGCGTATTTTGGAACCCAGAACAGCGTCTGGAAAAACACGTTTGCACGTGATTAAAACCTTACGCGAAGCTGGAATTCCGGTTTCGGTTTTGGTTGCACCGGTGATTCCTTTTATCAACGATAACGAGCTAGAAGAAATCGTCGCTGCTTGCTCTGAGGTTGGCGCGCAATCCATTAACTACATAATGCTGCGTTTGCCTCACGAGGTTGCGCCTTTGTTTTCGGATTGGCTCCACCAGCATTATCCAGATCGAGCTGAGCATGTTTTGCAGCGCATTATGGATATGCGCGGTGGCAAGCTCTACAACAGTCAATTTGGCAAGCGCATGACAGGTGAAGGCATCTTTGCAGATTTGATTAACCAACGCTTTCACGTAGCGCGACGCAAATATGGATTGGATGAAAACAGACTGAGCTATCTCGATTGCCGCCATTTTGCCGTTCCACCAAAGGAAGGCGATCAGATGGCGTTGTTTTAAACTGAAAAAACATTATGTAAATCAGCCGATTCAGTTTATAAACAAGCTTCGACTTACCCCTTTTTTGGAACCTATTTGCATGCCTAGTGATGACTTTATCGATCTGCTCAAACTGCTTATTCGCGCGCCCAGTGTGGTTGGCGCAGAGCATTCATTTTTCCGCGTGTTACAACGCGAACTGGAAGAGCGAGGGGCAAAAGTCACTTGGTACGAAGGTTTGTTAGTTGCCCAAGGCAGTGATCCGTTTAGCACCATGTTTTCGGCGCATATAGATCGTCACGGCTTGGTGTGTACGGGCCCGAATGAATTCCAATACGCAGCGTTTGTATCAGCAAACCGCACCGATTTATTAAACAACTCGGTTTCTGAAGAGTTGATGACCAAGGTCACAGAGCGTTTCAACCATGAAGAGATCTACGCCTACGAGCCTTGGTCTGGGGTTTACCGTGGTAAAGGCACAATAAAAAGCTCTTACGTTTGTGAATTCCGTAACAACTTAATTTTCGAAACCGAAGGGTTAGAAGGTGTGGTTGCTGGTACACCCATTGCGTTTAAAGACCAATTACACATCGTTGACAATCGCTTAGAAGGCCAGCTTGATAACGTGATTTCAGCGGCGGCCTTGGTGCATCTTTTTGATCATGGTTTTAAAGGTACGGCCTTTTTTACTGCCCAAGAAGAAGCAGGAAAAAGCTGGCGCTATTTGCTTGAGTGGTTCCGTCGCTTTGGTGGCTCAACTAACCGCTTGTTTGTGGTTGATACCAGCCCTTTTCCAAATGTCGATGCCGCCAATGAACAGCTTCTGGTACTTAGGGAAAAAGACGCCAACGCCACGTTCAATAAAGACAGTACACAACTTCTTGAAGAACTGTGCGTAAAAAACAACATCAGTTATTTGTATAAAAACCGTTACGTGGAAAACGAAAACGCGAAACGTGCTGAGCAAGGATTGCCGCCAAGCTCGCTAGGTAGTACTGAACTTGGTCGCATTATCGCCGCATCAAATGGCTTGGTAGATGGCACCACAATTCAAATTCCAACCATAGGCTACCACACCATGCACGAATCGGCAGCGGTGGAATCGGTGGATGCGTTTCTAGATATGCTAAAAGTGGTGTCGAACATTTAATTCACTTCGTACCATTTACTGATTGGTACTATTTGCAACACACAAAAATCCCGTTTCGAAATATAAAATCAAACGGGATTTTTATCTGACTCAAAACTAGTTTTTAGGCTAACGGAGCCTTAAACATCTTTAAATTTCAAAGTGCTCAGTCTTTACTTTCTACATAAGCGTGTTTACTGGCAAAAGCTTGCAGAGCTTCACAAGCTTGTTCCCATGCATTGTCACCCTCATATAAAGCAGATTTTAAATACGCTGATGTCATTTTTTGGGTAATGGCGAGACGATCAGGATCTTCGTCATCGGTTTCTTTTGCATCATAACCAGCAATGCCACCTAACCCATGTTTTCCTCCAATTAATGACAACAAAAAATCGCTACCCGGCGCAATATAGTACGGATCCGCATGCCAGTCTGCATCTCGGGTTGTGAAGTGGGTGCTAAGATCTTGATCACCATACACCACTAAGTTTTTTGTGGTCATTGATGAATAATTTGGATTAATTTCAGGGAACCTTTCTCTTGCTGATTCAATTAAATCATCTCCCCCTTTGCCCACTGCCGCTAATAGGACTCCGGCTTTGATACGCTGATCTAATACGCTGCGTATATGTGGTAGCGTCATGCCCATTAACATAGCCGCTGTCATCGCCCCTGCAGAATGCCCCACGATCGCAATGCGTTCCTTATCTAATCGGCCAGAAAGACTGACTATATCGCGCTCAATTTGCGCCAAATTGTCCAAAATGGTTTTCATTTCAATCACTCTTTCATTGAGAAAAAGTGGCGCATCTGGGTGAGTATTATCGAGACCACCCACTCTTGAGCTTGCATGGGTAGGTTGAATAACGGCAAATCCTTGCTCAGCGTAATAGTTTACCAACGGGGCGTAACCATCTTTAGAAGGCAGGTACGACGATGGCCCATGACCATGAGAAAGTAAGATAATTGGAATATTATCGCCACTTACTGGCAGGGTAATACGAAGTTCAAGTGGTGTTTCACGGCCTTCTACCGTTAGGGTAATTGGGCTAATAGACAGGGTAAGTTGTCGATTAGACTCTGGGATATTCTTAGATTCGGTAACGAGATTATTCATAAAAGCTCCTTAAGCAATTGAGGTGCTAACTCTACCTAAAGGCGAATGTACAATATATAATGAAAAATCCACATTACATTACCAATAGTATTTAAATGATAGATCCTCTTTCGAGTATTGTGACTCTATTGCAGCCAAAAGCCGCTTTTTCTAAGGTAGTCCACGCCGCAGGCATGTGGCGTATTAGACGCGAAGAAATCGGTAATCCTTTCTATTGTGTCGTGCTAGAGGGAAATTGCGAGTTCACATTAAAAGGCGATGAACCGATTTATCTAACCGCTGGCGATTTTGTCCTTGTTCCAGAAGCTCATGCTTTTACGGTAGCTAGCAGCCATGCTCCAGCACTGGACGAAGCCGATACTGTGCCCATTAAAACGGCTGCTAGCACCTATTTTGTAGGTGAAGCAGAGCAAGAGTTGAATGCGCATTTACTTATTGGCCATTGTCAATTTGAGGCGCCTGATTCAAAAATACTAGTATCGCTTCTTCCGAAACTTGTTCACCTCCGCGAAGCGAAAAGGCTCACCACGCTGGTCGAGCTTGTTATTGAGGAATCTTTGGCGCAACGCCCCGGCCGTGATTCTGTATTGGCTAGATTATTAGAGATTCTGCTGATTGAAGCTTTTAGAACGAAGATGGACACACCAGAAGTTCCTGGTTTGTTAGTCGGTTTAGCCGATGAGCGACTTGCAATAGCAATTCGAAAAATCCATCAAGATGTGAGTAAGGCATGGACGATTGATCAATTAGCCAAAGAAGCCTCATTGTCTCGTTCCAGCTTTTTTCAGCGCTTTAGTAAAGCCGTGGGTTATACACCAATGGAATATGTTATTGCATGGCGTATGGCGATTGCGAAAGACCTCTTAAGACGCCAAACCTTTACTATGGCCACCATTGCAGAAAGGATAGGTTACCAATCTGCCAGTGCGTTTAGCTCTGCTTTTAGCAAACATACAGGACAAGCTCCGTCAAAATTTTTAGTTGAAGACGGTCTTGTTGAGAGAAAGTTACAGGAAGTTTAAACAGAGCAAAACTAGCTTTAGCTGCACGCCTACCTAAATTAGCAAATTCAGAAAGCCAAAAAAATCCCGTTTCAAAACATAAATTTGAAACGGGATTGTTTTACGCTTGAGGCCCATTAATTCGACGACAAAGCCAACTCTTTTCGAATTATGTCTGCGCCAGCGTTCAATGCTTGTAGCTTGCCTCTCGCCACCGCGCGAGGCAGCGGAGCCATACCGCAGTTAGTACAAGGGTAGAGCTTGTCTGCATCGACAAACTGCAGGGCTTTACGCAGAGTATTGGCCACTTCTTCTGGTGTCTCTATGGCATGGTTCGCCACGTCGATTGCGCCGACCATGACTTTTTTGCCGCGAATAAGTTCGAGCAATTCCATTGGCACATGAGAGTTATGACACTCCAGTGAAATTATATCGATATTGGATTTTTGCAGCTTAGGAAAGGCTTCTTCATATTGTCGCCATTCAGACCCAAGCGTCTTTTTCCAATCGGTATTGGCTTTGATGCCGTATCCGTAACAAATATGTACTGCGGTTTCGCATTTAAGGCCTTCAATGGCTCTTTCTAACGTCGCAATTCCCCAATCATTGACCTCATCAAAAAACACATTAAATGCTGGCTCATCAAATTGGATGATATCCACACCAGCCGCTTCTAACTCTTTGGCTTCTTGGTTGAGAATTTTGGCAAATTCCCACGCGAGTTTTTCGCGGCTTTTATAATGATCATCATAAAGCGTATCAATCATGGTCATTGGGCCTGGAAGTGCCCATTTAATCGGTTGCTTGGTTTGCTGACGCAAAAACTTAGCATCCTCAACAAAAACAGGCTTTATGCGAGCAACAGGACCGACGACAGTAGGCACACTCGCATCATAGCGATCACGAATTCTCACCGTCTGACGATTTTCAAAGTCAACGCCACTGAGGTGTTCAATAAATGTGGTAACGAAGTGTTGGCGAGTTTGTTCACCATCACTGACAATATCAATACCCGCTTGCTGTTGCTCTTGTAGTGAAATACGCAGCGCATCATGTTTACCGTCAATTAATTCATCGCCTTCCAGTTTCCAAGGTGACCAAAGTGTCTCAGGTTCTGCAAGCCATGTGGGTTTAGGCAAACTGCCAGCCGTTGAAGTGGGTAGTAGTGTGTTTTTAGTACCTGTTTTTTCAATAACTGTTTTCATAATAAAAGATGCCGTCTATTAAATATAATGTTGGAAAATAACCATCAATGATCGCGTTTATGCGTAATTAGCTGACCACTGCTCAAGTACCTTTTGATAGGGTTTTATAAAGTGCTGTTCAGCAAATTTGCCTTGTTCACTGGCTAATTGACTGCGTTCTTCACGGTCATAAACTATTTGCGTTAATGAATGATCAAGGTTCTTTAAATTAGGCTGATAGCTCTTTCCAGCAACCGCGTTGGCATTATAAATTTCTGGACGGTAGATTTTCTGGAAGGTTTCCATCGTACTGATGGTGCCAATAAGCTCAAGATTGGTGTAATCGTTAAGCAAATCACCCACAAAATAAAAAGCCAACGGCGCAGCGCTGTTTGCAGGCATAAAGTATCGAACCTGTAAGCCCATCTTCTGAAAATATTGCTCGGTCAAAGAAGTGCTATTTGGCTGATATTCAACCCCTAGTACTGGATGCTGATTTCCTGTTCGCTGGTAAATTTTATTGTCTGAAACACTCAGACAGATAACTGGCGGCTTGGTAAACTTTTCTTTAAAGCTGTCTGACTTCACAAAACTTTTAAAGAGCTTTCCATGTAGATCGCCAAAGTTGTTAGGAATACTAAATTGCGTTTGGTTTTTGTTATGGTTTGGTAGTAATACGCTGAAGTCATAATCACGCACATAGGAAGAGAAGTTGTTTCCTACAATTCCCTCGATACGCTGCTCAGTGTGGTGATCAAGAATATTCGTCTTCAGGATTTCAATGGTCGGGAAGGACTGGCCCTTTCCTTCAATATCGACATCGACCGAAACGATTTCAAGTTCAACAGAATAACGATCTCCCTTTGCGTTATCCCAATGCGCCAAGGCATTAAATCGGTTGTTAATCATCCTTAATGCGTCGCGTAAATTCTCTTGTCGTCTCTCTCCCCTAGCCAAATTCGCAAAGTTCGTTGTGATACGGGTATTGTCAGATGGGCGATAGTTTTCATCTAGACAAATACTCTTAATGGTAAAGGTAAAATCGTTGTTCATGGTGATCTGGTATCCTATTTTCTGAAGTGAAATGGATATCTATTCCTTGTTTTCACTTGCCAGTTTTCGATTGGCGGCGATCAGCCTAGTTACTATGTAAGTACAGTTATACGCAATCACAATCATGAATAAAAATGAATTAATCTTAACTATCATGAATATTATTCATAAAAAATAGACAAGCTTCTGGAGTAGGAGTTTTCAATCAAGAGTAAGAGAGACTGTTGGAAAATAATAACGCCCTAGGTAGAGCGCTATTTTGTCGGACGCTAATCGACAAGAGAGAATGGAATAACCGGACAATTGAGCACGATATCGGTTCGTTCAATAGTGACCATACCCTGATCTTCTGCAGTAAGAATAGCTTCTTCTGAAGTCAGTTCTTTTGCCTTGCTTGGGTCTTTCCATACCACGACGTACATCAACCAAAGCGGCGAGTAATGCGTATTTTGACTCTCATAGCCTAATGGTTCAGGAACGGAAGCAAATACGCTCCACGCTTGCTCTTGATTTGGAAAAGCATACACACGCTCTAGCACGGTTTTGACTTGCGGTGGTTTCGGATAATGAGGAACAGCGTCACGCAGCCGAGGCGCATAATTGGCATTTTTTGCTTTTGCTACAGCCTGATCAGACACATCTGTCGTTATATAAAGTACTTCTTTGCCTTCATGCCAACCGTGCAACAAAGGTAAACTTATCGTAGCCTGCTGAGACACCGTACTACATGCAGACACTAGACACGCAAACACTATGGTTATGACGCCTTTCAAGATCATGAATATAAACACCCTTCAAAATGGTAAATGATGTATTAATGCCAGCAAACGAGCAGGCTCAATTTTCTTCATTTAGTTTAGCGTATTTATAAACCGTATTTCGGCTAACACCAGCCGTTTTCGCAGTTTGCGATACATTGCCTTTGAACTCGTTTAATAATCGAGGAATCAGCTTTTCCAGTGGTTCATCTTGCTCGCTAGTTGAACTTAGTTGCACGGAATCGTCCGTTGGCATCATCGCATCGAGATCATCAAAGAAATCATCAGGCAAATGCCATTCTTCCAATACTTCTTCATCCGCCATGGCCATACCAACTTTAAGTACATGAACCAGTTGGCGCATATTTCCCGGCCAAGGATGGGTCACCAGTAAATCCAGCATAGGTTGCGACAAGGCAGGACCAGGCTCTTCTTTTCGTAAACGTTCATGGAGATATTTAATCAATTCCGCTTTGTCGGTTCGCTCTCGCAGAGCAGGCAATTCTATGTTCAGACCAGAAATACGATAGTACAAATCTTGACGAAAACGCCCTTCTTTCACTTCCTCTTTTAAGATTCGATTGGTGGCAGAAATCAGTTTAATATCGACCGGAAAAGCTTCTGTTGAACCCAGAGGTGTCACTACTCTTTCTTGTAATACACGCAGCAAACGCGACTGAACTGCCATCGGCATTTCACCTATTTCATCCAGAAACAAAGTGCCGTGATGAGCACGACGAATCAAGCCAATGGAGCCTCGATTTTGTGCGCCAGTAAATGCGCCTTTTTCATAACCAAAAAGTTCAGACTCAACCAGTTCAGCGGGAATAGCCGCGCAATTTACCGCCACTAACATCTCTTTGGCACGGGAGCTGTGATAATGCAGACTGCGTACGAAGATCTCTTTACCAGCGCCCGTTTCGCCATGAATCAAGATAGGAATGTCTTTTTCCATAATCTTATGAGCTTGGCGCACTAAACGCTCTACTCGGTCGTCGCCATGTTGCAATTCAGCCATTGGAATGACGTTGTCTGGAATCGCTGTCGATAACGGTATTTCTTGCTTTTTTACCTTTCCAAATGGCGGATTTTTTTCATTCATAACAATGGCTTCTGGCTGTGGAGGAGCAACATAATCAGCTCGCTGACGAAAGTCCGGTATGCGCATAATCTGCTGTACGGGAGGAATCACTTTGACATAAAACTGATAACGTCCCATAGCGATCAATTTCATCGGCAAACTATAGGGATGATGTTTGATTTCCCGCATTTCAATATCAAATATTTGGTTGATGTTGAGCAAGGCCAAGTCCTGCGCCAATACCACTTCCGCACGACGATTCGCCGACACAATGGTGCCGTTTTCATCTAGCACCAAGATACCTGACCAATGACTGTCTAAACTGACCACATTGGTATTAAAACTGAGGATAAAATGTTCTTGCTGGAAGGCGGCAAATATCAGGCGATTTTCCACACTCAAGGACATTAGCTTGACCATTCCAAAAGTATGATCCTGCGGAAGATAAGCATCTGAAGAAATGTCTAATACACCGACCAAATCGTTTTTGGTGTTGTAGATAGGCGATGCCGAGCCGACCATAAAACGGTTGGCACGTAAAAAATGCTCATCTCGGCCCACTTGAATCGCTTCACCAGTGATCAATGCGGTGCCAATGGCGTTGGTACCAACACCCATTTCTGTCCATTGGTTCCCCCCCACCAAACCGTGCTGTGAAGCACTACCAAAACGCGGCTGTCCCCATGTATTTAGTACATGACCTTGTCGATCAGCCAGCACGATCATACATGCCGAATTGCTGAGGATGTTTTCGTAGTAGGGCAACACTTCGTTTTCTGTAGTTTCCAGCAAGCTACGATGCTGATCTATCAAGTCACTCAAGGTGCCTTTTGGCAAGGTTGCGAAATCTGGTCGACTACTGTGATCCAAGCCAAATTGCTCGCAACGATACCAAGAAGCTTGAATTCGCTCTTTGTGAGTCTGTGCCAGATTCGCTTCCGAAGCTGGACCTATTTCTGCTGAGGTGCCAGCGGTGTTTTGTTGTTTTTGTTCTTCTTCGTCTTGCATTTCCAACTCCAACACCTCAGGTGAAACACCCAAAAGTGTGCATGAAATGTTCACTGTAATTAGAAGACTGTAAACACTTTGAACACTCGTGAACAGTCCTTTTTCGAAAGTGAAAACATCCTAAGCCAGCAATAAAACCCAATAAATTTTATATTTTTCATAAGCTTAAACATTATCAAAAGCATAAAAATATTTTTGGCACGGCTTTTGTAACGTCTTTCAATATACAGTCAATATCATCGTGTGTTCACTTTTGAGCCTTGCAAAAGACAACAAAGCGTTCACACAAGAAAATAATAACAACAAAAAAGGTACTTACAATGTCTCTGACGCTGCAGAATGTATCGCGCGTTGTTGAAGGTGAGATGTGGATCGACGATGTAAATTTGTCTCTCGAACCCGGCTCTTTCAACGTTTTACTTGGACGCACGCTGTCTGGTAAAACCACGCTAATGCGCCTCATGGCCGGTCTTGATCGACCAACCAAAGGGAAAATCCTCATGAATGGGGTGGACGTAACGGGTGTGCCCGTTCGCGAACGCAACATTTCCATGGTGTACCAACAGTTCATCAATTACCCCAACCTCACGGTTTACGAAAACATCGCATCACCGCTTCGCTTAGCAAAGATGGATGAAAAAGAAGTCGACCGTCGTGTACGTGAAACCGCTGAAATGTTGCGTATCGATCCTTATCTTGATCGTCTTCCGCTACAACTTTCTGGCGGTCAGCAACAACGTACTGCGATGGCAAGAGCCTTGGTTAAAGATTCACAAATCATCCTGTTCGATGAGCCATTGGTTAACCTAGACTACAAATTACGTGAAGAACTCCGCCAAGAATTACGCGCCTTGTTCAAAGCACGTAACTGCATCGCTATATACGCCACCACAGAACCCAACGAAGCCTTGGCTTTGGGCGGTAACACGGCGGTATTGAACGAAGGTCGTTTGCTGCAAATGGGACCAACCGCTGAGGTTTACCACCAGCCAAAAGACATTATTACCGCAGAGATGTTCTCAGAACCGCCAATCAACGTGGTTCCCGGTCGCGTCAGCGAAGAAGAAGTCACTTTTGATGACACCGTACATTTTCGTTTAAACAGCGATTTGCGTCGCCTTACTCCCGGTGAATATCAGTTCGGTGTGCGTGCCTCTCACATCGGCTTAGTGCCGCATTCTGACGATGATTTAGAGCTGCCAGTGCGAGTGGACTTAGCTGAAATAAGTGGCTCAGAAACCTTTCTGCATGTTCACAATCCGCATTTTGATTTGGTACTGCATTTATCAGGAGTTCATGCCTACCAAGTGGATCAAGAAATTAAGGTCTACTTTCCAACGCACAAACTTTACGCCTTTGACGCTCAAGGCAAGATGGTGCATTCCCCTGCACGAATGAGGGATCAATAATCATGGCTTCTATTACTCTAAATGCCTTAGCGCATACTTATACAGACAACCCAACCAAGCCAGAAGACTACGCCATCCGCGAGATGTCTCATGTTTGGGAACAAGGCGGCGCCTTTGCGCTACTTGGTCCATCTGGCTGTGGAAAATCCACACTACTGAATATTATTTCTGGTTTGCTGGAGCCTTCCCATGGGGAAGTCTTATTCGACGGCAAACGCGTGAACGAATTAAAGCCAGAAGAACGCAATATCGCTCAGGTTTTCCAGTTCCCTGTGGTGTACGACACTATGACGGTGTTTGATAACTTGGCCTTTCCGTTACGAAACATCGGCGTGCCTGAATACAAGGTGAAATCGAAAGTATATGAAGTCGCCGAGATTCTTGAATTGTCTGACCAGCTAAAACGCAAAGCCAAGGGTTTGTCAGCGGATCAGAAACAAAAAGTCTCCATGGGCCGCGGCTTGGTTCGTGACGATGTATCTGCGATTTTGTTTGATGAACCACTCACCGTTATCGACCCTCAGTTGAAATGGAAATTGCGTCGTAAGCTCAAACAGATCCATGAGCAGTTCAACATCACCATGGTGTATGTGACGCACGATCAGCTCGAAGCCTCGACTTTTGCCGATAAAATCGCCGTGATGTACAACGGAAAAATCGTCCAATTCGGTACGCCACGAGAATTATTCGAAAAACCAGCCCACACTTTTGTTGGCTACTTTATCGGTAGTCCGGGTATGAATTTCTTTGAAGCGGAACTGAAGGCCAAAGACGATCAAAAAGAAGTGCTGATGTTTGGTGACCATGAAATAGCCATCAGCGATGCCATGTTAGCGCGATTAAAAACCATGGGAGCGAACAAGGTTACTTTAGGCATTCGCCCAGAGTTTGTTCATGTTTGGGATGGCAAAAACAACGACGCTTTTTCTGTCGAAGTGGATTACGTAGAAGACCTTGGTACTTACAAGATTCTGTCTTTCTTATTCCATGGACAAATAATGAAAGCCCGTCTAAGTGAAGATCAAAAAGTCCCATCTGGGCAAATCTATGTGAGCTTTCCGGAACAATGGACCAAGGTCTATGTGGACGACTATCTCGTTGACGTAGACGATCAAGCTAACACAGTGGATAAGAATAAGGAGACCGACCATGCAAACTAAAGTCGAAAACAACAAGGCATGGTTCCTTGTTATGCCTGTTTTCCTCATCGTTGCCTTCTCAGCCATCATTCCTTTGATGACGGTAGTGAACTATTCGGTACAGGATATTTTTGATCCTTATACTCGCTACTTTGTCGGTACAGAATGGTTCAAGCAAGTGATGCTAGACAGCCGCTTGCAAGAAGCCTTGCTGCGTCAGTTTATCTACTCTTTCACGATTATCATCATTGAAGTGCCACTGGGGATTTGTGTTGCCTTGATGATGCCGACTAAAGGCCGAGGCGCGTCTTTGGCCTTGATTCTGGTTGCTATTCCTTTGCTGATTCCATGGAACGTGGTGGGCACCATTTGGCAAATCTTTGGCCGCGCCGACATCGGTTTATTCGGTGCTTTTATGAGTAGTATCGGTGTTGATTATAACTATGCCTCTGATCCTACCGACGCTTGGTTAACGGTTGTCTTGATGGATGTTTGGCATTGGACTCCCTTGGTTGCCTTGTTGTGCTACTCCGGTCTACGGGCGATTCCTGAAGTCTATTATCAAGCAGCACGTATCGACCAAGCGTCACGCTGGGCGGTATTCCGTTACATCCAGCTGCCTAAGCTCACTAACGTACTCATTATTGGTGTGTTATTGCGCTTTATGGATTCTTTCATGATTTACACCGAACCTTTTGTACTCACCGGTGGCGGTCCAGGTAGTTCCACAACCTTCTTGAGCCAAGCCTTGGTACAGCAAGCCATCGGTCAGTTTGACCTTGGTCCTGCTGCGGCGTTCTCGCTGGTGTACTTCTTAATCATCTTGCTCGTGTGTTGGGTGTTCTACACCACCATCATGAACATGCAAAAAGACAAGTAGGAGCGGATCATGGCGCAATCAAATACATCTATGACACGCACACGCAATACAGGTAAAAAAGAACAAGCCCCGGTTTACAGCAAAGCTGAGCGTAAGACGCGTAATGCCCACCTACGTGGACGCTTCGGTTTGGTGCTGTATCTGGTGCTGTTACTACTGCCAATCTATTGGCTAATCAACATGTCATTTAAAACCAATACTGAAATTCTGAGCGGATTGTCTTTCTTCCCTGAAGATTTCACTTTAGCAAACTACGCCAAGATATTTGGCGACCCAACGTGGTACATGGGTTACGTAAACTCGATATTTTACGTGTCCATGAACATGGTCATCAGCTTAGTGGTTGCTTTGCCTGCTGCTTATGCGTTTAGCCGCTATAAGTTCATTGGTGATAAGCACATGTTCTTTTGGTTGCTCTCTAACCGTATGGCGCCACCAGCCGTATTCTTACTGCCGTTCTTTCAGCTGTATTCTTCTGTTGGTTTATTCGATACCCATATTGCCGTAGCGCTAGCCCATTGTATTTTCACAGTGCCTTTAGCCGTGTGGATACTGGAAGGTTTTATGAGTGGTGTACCTCGTGAAATTGACGAAACGGCTTATATAGATGGCTATTCGTTCCCGAAATTCTTCGTGCGTATCTTCATTCCCTTGATCCGCTCTGGTATCGGTGTGACAGCCTTCTTTTGCTTCATGTTCTCTTGGGTAGAGTTGCTATTAGCACGGACGTTAACGTCTGTTGATGCAAAACCTATCGCGGCCATTATGACTCGAACCGTCTCGGCGTCGGGGATGGACTGGGGACTACTCGCAGCCGCAGGTGTGCTCACTATCCTGCCGGGTATGTTGGTCATTTACTTCGTTCGTAACCATGTGGCGAAGGGCTTTGCCCTTGGTCGAGTGTAAGGAGAATTATTATGGCTTGGATGTCTTGGACATTACCTACCGCCCTGTTTTTTATCGGCATTGCTGTGATCTTGGTCGGCATGACCACATGGCAACTGGTCTCGCCTTGCGTAGAGCGCCGTGGCTTTTTGCCACTGGCAACCACGCGAGGTGATCGCTTATTCATTGGCCTGCTTAGCAGTGCTTTTATCCACCTTGCATTCGTTGCGTTAACGGATGTGAACATCGCGGTGGCAACCGCCCTATGCGCATTTTGGATGATCATCCTGATGCGTTGGGGCTAGTCAGCGTTTCTCTCAGTACGAACTGATGGACTCTCTAGTACGACAGGCACGGAAGCCAAACCTAAAAATCCAAAAAGAAAAACCAAACTTAGTTGAGGTAAAACATGCACTACAATAAGAAAAAAATTGCACTCGCCGCCTTACCCTTTGCTGTCATGATGCATTCAGCCACGTTATGGGCTGACGCATACTCAGACGCTGCAGAAAAATGGGTAGATACCGAATTCACCGTTTCTACACTAACCAAGCAACAACAGCTTGACGAAATGCACTGGTTCACCGAAGCCGCTAAAAAATTCCGCGGTATGGAAATCAATGTAGCGTCTGAAACCTTAACGACTCATAAATACGAGTCTCAAGTGTTGGCTAAAGCCTTCACTGAAATCACTGGTATCAAGGTCAACCATGACTTGATCCAAGAAGGCGATGTGGTCGAAAAACTGCAAACGCAAATGCAGTCTGGCCGTAACATCTACGATGCTTACGTCAACGATTCCGACTTGATCGGTACCCATTTCCGCTACGGTAAAGTGGTACCAATCTCTGACATGATGCAAGGCGACGGTAAAGATTACACTTCACCAACTCTAGACCTTGCAGATTTCATCGGTTTGGATTTCACCACAGGCCCAGATGGCAAACTTTACCAGCTGCCAACGCAGCAGTTTGCTAACCTTTATTGGTTCCGTGCTGACTGGTTTGCTCGTCCTGATCTAAAAGCCAAATTCAAATCTATCTATGGCTATGAGCTAGGCGTGCCAGTTAACTGGTCTGCTTACGAAGACATCGCTGAGTTCTTCACCGATAAAGTAAAAACCATCGACGGCGAACGTATATACGGCCACATGGATTACGGTAAAAAAGATCCATCACTAGGCTGGCGTTTCACCGATGCTTGGTTCTCTATGGCAGGTGCTGGCGATAAAGGCCTTCCAAACGGCTTGCCTGTAGACGAATGGGGTATTCGTATCAAAGATGCGTGTTCACCTGTTGGTTCAAGCGTCTCTCGTGGTGGTGCAACAAACGGCCCTGCTGCGGTTTATGCAACAACTAAATACGTAGAATGGTTGCGTAAGTACGCGCCACCAGAAGCGCAAGGCATGACCTTCTCTGAATCTGGCCCAGTGCCAGCACAAGGTGGCGTGGCCCAGCAAATTTTCTGGTACACCGCGTTTACTGCTGACATGACGAGCAAAGGTCTTCCTGTTGTGAATGAAGACGGCACGCCAAAATGGCGCATGGCGCCTTCTCCAGTTGGGCCATACTGGGAAGAAGGTATGAAGAAAGGTTATCAAGACGTTGGGGCTTGGACTTTCATGAATTCAACACCAGAAGACCGTCGTCTAGCGGCTTGGTTGTACGCTCAGTTCACCACAGCAAAAACCGTTTCTTTGAAGAAAACACTAGTAGGTCTAACACCTATTCGTGAATCAGACATTAACTCTCCAGAAATGGCAGCTGCGGCACCTAAACTGGGCGGTTTGGTTGAATTCTACAAAGGACCAGCGCGTAAACAATGGTCTCCAACTGGGATTAACGTACCTGATTATCCTAAGCTAGCTCAGCTTTGGTGGCAGTACATTTCTCAAGCGGCAAGCGGTGAAGCAACTCCACAAGAAGCCCTTAACGGTCTAGCAGAAGCACAGGACAAAGTCATGGAACGTTTAGAGCGTGCTAACGTACAACCTCTATGTGGACCAAAAATGAACAAACCGCGTGACGAAGCTTACTGGTTGGCTCAACCAGGTTCTCCAAAACCAAAATTGGCGAACGAAAAACCACAGGGTGTTACGGTTTCCTATGACGATCTACTTCGTTCTTGGGAATAATATCGCTCTACACTCTCTGAACGTTTGACCGGCTTAGGCCGGTCTTTTTTTGTTTGGCTGCCAAGAGCTAACCAGCTCTTTTTGATTTATCATTTTATAGACCCACTCACGCCCATCTTTCACTTTTTCAAATAACTTAAGTTCAACTAAACCATTCAACACAGTCGCCGCGGTATTGTACGAACAGCCAAGGTTGTCTTTCACATTATTGATAGTGAATATCTTTGCTAAGCCATTTTTCGCCACTTGCAAAACGGTTTGCTGTTTATCTGTAAGTTTGCGATAAAGACCTGAGTCCAACAACCATCTATTAAACGCTTCTAATTCCTGCACTGACTCTGTATAAGATTCTTTAAACTTATTTATCGCCCTAATGATGATGCGACATTGGTAATCGACAAAATAGGTCAAATCCATCTCATCTGTTTCGGTGTAGAGATAACTCTTTCCGTATTGTACTGGCGCCTCTTTCAACAAAAGACTAATCGCAATATAACGAAAAGCCGCGAACTCATTTTTAAACATGTACCAATAAAATAGTGCTCTAGCGACACGTCCGTTGCCATCATGAAAAGGATGTTCGTAGCCAATCCGAAAATGCAGCGTAATAGCCTTCACCAAAGGATGTATATAATCAGAACCTTCAGCATCATGATGGGATTCATTAACCCACTCTACTAACATATTTAGCCGTGTTTCAAGATCATCAGCTTTCGGCGGTGTATGCACAACCTCACCATCGTTATTTTCAACCACAACATCGTCTGTGGTTCTAATAACACCTGGCTTATATTTGCCATCATCAATGCCTTCAACACCGATTTGATGCAGCTCTTCGATGAGCTCGATGGACAAATTTTTATGTCTATTTCCCCACGCAAACTTCATCATATTGAAGTTACCAAGGATCATTTTTTCATCAATGCTTCTAGGGGTTCTGGCCCTTTTCAGCATATCTTTTGCGACTTTCGTTGTGGTAGCCGCTCCTTCCAGCTGACTGCTGCTGATGGCTTCGTCTTCCACTAAATCGTTTAACAAATAGTCTAAATGTTTCTGCTCACCGATCTTATTACACATCCACTCCAGCGCAGCTGTGGTGGTATTTCTATCGGTCTCGCTGATGGCTTTGTGGATGGTTGGAGTGAGATATAGACTAGGATAAACAACACTTCCATTAAAAAAGACCGTTTGTCTTTGGTTATTTCTGGCTTCTTTTATAAATGACCAAACTAACAATGCATCCAATTTCTTGGGCAATCGATGCTTTAGCTCATCAAAATGAAAATATCGTCCTTTTGTATCAACGGGACGATAAAACTCAAAGTATTTAGCCGCTAACTCACCTCCACACTCAAAGGCTTTAAGAGTAGGGTTTCCTATGAGCTTTTTAGGTGGAAAAACAATCATAACTATCTCAAAAATAGAAAGTATTGAGATGAGAATAGCAAAACAAACTAAAATTGTCTCAAAAAAATAGAAATTTGAGATGAAAAAATCTAATAGCGTTTGACCGGCTTAGGCCGGTCTTTTTTTACTTGGGCAATAGAGAGAGTCAAATTGCATTGTTAATATTTGAGATGACGTAACTAAACAATAGAATCAATGCGTCATTGGTTCATCGTCCACCATTAAAGCCTTTAGTTCATCCTGCAAGCTTTCGATTTTTTCGGCCAATATATGCTGCTGTGAAGAGGGAATTTGGGCAATATCCTGAAGCGATACTTTTTCTAAGTTTTCGAGCAAACTAACCAAATGTTGTATACGGTCATCTTTTCTGTTCATGCGGGTTCTCTCCGTAGATGGCATGGTGACTTCTAACCATAGACAACTTTTCCCGTTTACTCTGTCATAAATGAGAAAAGTTATGTAAAAAATTGAAGTTTTTATCAGAAAGTACAGAAGACATTGATTTTTAAACTGTTATTTATAACCACGAAAGTGGGAACATCTAACAATATTTATGAGGAAATATAGTTAAGAGCAATTTTAACTGATTAGCAGTTGCCTTTTTTAGCCTGTCCAGGTGGACAAAAACTACCAGATTCCTTGTTACTTTTGCTACTGTGACTATCACTATTTTTCGCTTCAATATCCATTCCAGCAAACTTTCCACCTACTCGGTTTATTTCGCAGCCGGTTAAAGACACCAGACTAATGACCATAATAAAAAAAGCGGCTCTCATTTTTATCTCCTCAATATCCAGAATCAAGCGAGCATAACAAAGTGCCTTTAGCTCAGCGTATTGCTTTACAAATACATGACTGAGATTTTCGTTAAACAAAGGTCACTGACCTTTCCTTTTCGAAACAATCATTAATCTATCTGGCAGTTAATGATTTTTTTGAAAAAAGTGCTGACTAATACCGGCTGCCAAATGAGAAGCAAACAAAGGATGAGGAATAGGCGCTACCGCAAGTACGATATCAACTGATGGCAAGGAGGGAAGGTTAGAGCCCTCAATAATAGTAAGACCATAAGAAACACTGGATCGTGCCATCGCACTAATACCTAGCCCTTTGCGCAGCAAGCTTTTAATTGCCGTTGCACTAGAACTGCTGCACATCAATCGATATTCGCGCCCCTGCTTTTCTAGACCATCAATGGCCGTACTATGAAACTTACAATCAGGCTCGTATAACACCAAAGACAAGGGAGTTTGCTTCTCTATATCTATTGGAAAGCCTATGGAAGAGTCTATTTGAGTACCCGTTTGGTCATCTGCTTGGCTATTATCGCCTTTCACCCAAACGCCTGAATCGTGCTTAAGCAGGTAGCCTTCTTCCGCATCTGGCGCTCGGGTCAAAATGGCCACATCTATTTTGCCTTGGTCTAACATCAAACGCAGTTGCGTACTGCAATCACAAACGACTCGAATGCTCTGATGAGGCAAGGTCTCCCGAACCAATGCCACGATAGAAGGCAATATAGACTCAGCATAATCATCAGGACAGCCAATAGTTAAAGGCGGATGTTGGAGGTGTGATGAAAAATGCCCTAAAGCTTCATCATGCAAAGACACTAGCCGTCTTGCATAACTCACCAAATGTTGGCCTTGTTCTGTTAATCCGAGGTTGCGCCCTTCTTTTATGAATAAAGCGTGGCCAGTTTCTACTTCTAGCTTTTTCATCTGCATGCTAATGGCACTTTGTGTGCGAAAAGTCTGCTTTGCCGCACGAGTAAAACTGCCCGTATCTACGAAAGCGATAAAGCTACGAAGTGCATCTATGTCCATAAATAAACCATCTATCAACGTTTGGAATAGGAACAATCAAAACTATTCGTTAGTCATCAGAAAAACAAGCTGCAACAATGCTTTTCTTAAATGGTAGATACATTGAAACAAACACCAATAAGGAGCCTTTCATAATGAAACTGATTATCGGCAATAAAAACTACTCATCTTGGTCTTTACGGGGTTGGTTGGCGTTAAAAGCCTTCAACATTCCTTTTGAAGAAATAAAACTCAGCCTGTTTAGTGATGAATTCCATTCCGAACTTGCCAAACACTCTCCTGTCGGTAAAGTGCCCGTATTAGTGGATAACGATTTGAGCGTGTGGGATTCTCTTGCCATTTGCGAATACATCAATGAAACCTATTTAGATGGAAAAGGCTGGCCTGAAGATAAAAAAAACCGCGCCGTGGCACGCTCTGTTGTGGCTGACATGCACTCTGGGCTATTTGGTATTCGTAACGAAATGCCGATGAATTGCCGCGCTAAACGTCGTGTAGAGCTAAGCGACAACGCAAAAAAAGAAGTCGCAAACCTAGATAATATTTGGTCTGATTTACGCGCTAAAAACGCCCAAAATGGCGACTACTTATTCGGTACTTTTAGCTTAGCAGACGTATTCTTCGCCCCCGTTATCTTTCGTTTTTCGACCTACGGAATCAAACTGTCAGACGCAGCCAGCGCCTACTACACAACTATGCTGGCTCATCCAGATATGCAAGTTTGGTTAAAGGATTCTGTGGCAGAAGTGGAAATAGTCTCTCAAGCTGAAACAGGCGAAGCCGTCTAATGCCTTTGTAAAAAGTGCTTTCTGATTACAGGACTTCTTTCAAGAGAGCCCGATGGTATTATGGGTCTAAGACAAAAATCACTGAGACGCTGAACGGGAAACTAATTCGATGACATTATCTAAACGTGAAGACTTCCGAAACAAAGGTGTCCTTAAACTTTCCAGTGTCATCGATATTGACCAAATTAAAAATGTGCAGACCTATCTTTGGCAGGAAATTAACAGCAAGTTTAGTATTCATATTGACGAACCTAGCACATGGTTTTCCAATGCCAGTAACCCTGTCGGAGATACTCGTGCAAGACGGCTAAACGGCATGGGGTCGATAATGCGAGAGCTCAAAGCCTCGGGGAAATTAGACGAGATAGAAAGTGCGATCCAATCGTCTTTAGATCAGGTATTCGGCACTCACACTTGGCGCCCGTTGGATCTTTGGTATTCTTTATTAAGCTTTCCAGGTTCAGAGTCGGTTTGGAATGTGCCTCATAAATCTTGGCACAGCGATGAACCCTGTGTGGTAGGAGACGCCGAGCCTTGGAGTTTATTTGTGTTTGTATTTCTCGATGATGTGAGTGCAGACATGGGAGCAACAACCGTCATTTCTGGGTCGCATCGACGAGCAGAGCGTCTTGCCAAAATATTTGGGACATCCGGTAACGAGGCATTAATAAACGCCTTTGAATCGGTGAATAGCGGACTGTTTGATAACCCTAAAGACGTAACGCTACTGCCTATGGATCAGGTCTTAGACCCCCTTATTCAAGAAGACCCTTGGTTCCAAGAGCTGGTTCAAGAAGGCTCCGCTGATCAACGAATCCAACGATTCATTGAAGAAGGCAGTTCGCTGCATGGCATCGAACAGAAGGCTGTCACCTTAACCGGAGTAGGAGGCGACATCATTGTGTTTGATCCGCGTTGCCTTCACACTTTTTCAGCCAATGTTTCAGGCCTGCCTCGACAAGTATTACGACTCGATTTCAGGCGCCAAATATAACCAATCGGCCAATACCCTTATTCGTCTTTTTATTCAGACAATGAATAAGCAGGCAAACTCGATGATTTCCCAGTAAAATGCGGCATTCACTCCATTCCTCCCAAGGCTTTCATGACAACAATGACACGCAACGACGAACAGACAGATCAACCAGATGAAGCGTTAGAACAATGTCGAAAGGCACTTGAAATCAGCTTGTCTAATTTCACAACGGATCACACGGAAGTCATCAGCCGCATGCAGGAAATTGTTGAGATCTTGCTTAAACAAAAGCAGTTTGCCGAGGCGTTGAAAGAAATAGAGCAGCTAAAGAAACTAGCGGCTTCTAATAAGAAGATAAAAATCGCCATGCTGGAAATGAAAGGTCGTATCAAACAGGTTGGCGCTAGATCAGGCTTTCGATCTAGAGCCACCAAAAAATATACGACAAAAAAGCCTAAGAGCGATTAATCAAAGCGGAAGCTTGAAGCCGTCCAGCCGCCAAAGATCCCTTCATCGTGATACACACAGCTTGCTTTGCTATTTTCAGCAGCTCCAAGAGCAACCATCAAGGGAATAAGGTGGTCTTCTCTTGGATGACAAAGGCGAGCGTATGGCGCCTTATCCCATTCAATCAAACGGGCACTGCGTTCTTCAGGTTTATTATTCAATAACGTCTCTTGCAGCCATGCATCAAAACCATTAGAAGGTTTGATGGCTTGCGGGCCTCTTAATCCTAGGTTATGAAAGCTCAAACCACTGCCAACAATTAGCACGCCTTCTTCACGTAATGGTGCCAATGCACGACCTAGCGCCATATGTTCTTCAGGGTTTAGGTTCGATTTAAGTGACAATTGAACCAGTGGCATATCAGCCTTTGGATACATAACTGCCATGGGAGCAAATGCGCCGTGGTCGAAACCTTTTTTATCATCCAAATCCACTGGAAAACCTGCACCTTTAATGAGTTCAGCGACACGAGCTGCGACGTCTGGCGCGCCCGGAGCCTGGTATTTCACTTCATAGGTATGAGCTGGGAAGCCGTAATAATCGTATTCCATTCCCGGAGCTGGGCTAGACTGAACACCAAAGGTTTTGCGTTCCCAATGGCCAGAGATCATCAAAATCGCTTTTGGCTTTTCAGGCAATTCTTCCGTCATGCGAACCAAAGACGCTTCAAGATTAGAAAACATGGCGCGCATGTCTGTCATGTAAGGCCAAGGGCCGCCGCCATGAGAAATAAAATAAGTGGGTAACATAATCATTCACCTCTAAAACTAGAATAATTAGCCAACTCGCTAAAAGCTGAATTGGCTTTATTTGATGTGATCAGTCTAGGCTTGCGACTCAGCTTGATCAATATGCATCCAGTTAACCCATCATTTCATTTTAATCAACAATCTAATAAAAAAGACTACTTGAGTTTCTTTTCGATTAAAAAAAGAAAACCTTCATCATTTGATCGATGAAGGTATCTTCTTAGCCATTAGGCTTTCTCATGCTTGCCTTTTTCATAGGTATAGACACGCAGACGATGGCCATCAGGATCGAGCGCGGTGAACGTCGTGCCAAAGTCCATTTCGGTTGGTTCTTGAATAATGTCGACGCCCAGCTCTCTCCATTTGGTGTAATGGATTTGTAGAGTAATCAGATTATCAAGAGCTAGTGCTACTTCCATGCTACCTGCTGGTACATCGTTGGCTTTTGGCAATACGCTTTCTCGCGCCCATAAGCCAAATTTTGTTCCCGTTTCCGAGACAAACAAAGCAAAACCTTCGGTCGACTCGACAGGCTCCCGGCCAAACAAAGGACGATAAAAATCTACACTGCGCTGAACATTATCTACATATAAGATGGTGAAATTTGAGAGATCCATACTGATATTCCTATTTGCTGTTTATATTTCACGTTAAAAGTTTAGTACTTCAAATCGGGCTTTCGCCCGATAAAATGAGAATAAACAGACAGAGTGTCAGATCTTGTCAGCAGTGATGCAAAACACCGGGGGTTTTATTAAGAAGGCTTGGACTCATGAAAGGTTGCGCGCCATTGCTTGAGCAATAAATGACGAGGTGTAGTGTAGCGAGTGTCGATTAACTCACTCGACAGAATTAGGTCAGTACGAAAGTTACGAATTTCTTGGCGCAGTTCACACCAAGCAACCAACACACGAACCTCGTCAAAATAGCCCAAAGCAAATGGCCAGATACGGCGCTGAGTGTGTTTGCCTTTCAAATCTCGATAATCAATAGAGAGGATTTTCTCGTCACGAATGGCTTGGCGAACTTCGGCCATATCAACCGTATCTGTGGTCGATTCTTTACTCGGGCCAATCAGCAAAGTCGTATCATCAAGGATGTCTTTTAATTCTACTGGTAGTACGGCAGCAATTTTATTCAAGGCGTTTTGCGCACCATTGCTTAATTGCCTATCGGTACGTTGCGCGACCCAACGGGCACCTAACACCAAGGCTTCTATTTCTTCCTCAGTAAACATTAACGGCGGCAGAAGAAAACCCGGTTTGAGTACGTATCCCACACCCGCTTCGCCTTCGATATTCGCGCCCTGCTCTTGCAGCGTCGCAATGTCTCGATACAAGGTACGTAAGCTCACATTGAGTTTTTCAGCCAACGTTTTCCCAGACACCGGATATCGATGGCTACGCAGTAAACCAATTAAAGTAAGCAAACGCTGGGAACGAACCACGTTGTTACTTTCCGCTAGAAGCTTGTTGATTAAGCGGATAATCCGCAAAGCCAGCTGCTAACACATCTAATGTTACTTCTCGAAAGCGTTCTAGCAATAACGCTTCGGCTTCAATCAATACATCACTAATAGCTTGGTTAACGGCGATTTCAATCGGGCATGACGTATGTTCATCAGAGAGTCCAATGGTAAACACTGAGCTTTCACCCAGAGCATTATGGATATCTAACAAAGTGATATCAGACAAAGCCATGGCCAATGACCAACCTCCGCCATGACCTTTAACAGATGTGACATAACCTTTGTCTCGCAAGCCAGCCATGGTGCGACGCACTACAACAGGGTTGGTATTGAGCATACTGGCAATTTTTTCAGAAGTGGCAGGCGCATCCAGCTGATTCATGTGAATCAGTACGTGCAACATGCGGGACAAACGGCTGTCTTTTCTCATCAGGGGTCTCATGGCGAATAACAATATGTATATTCTAACTCAGATTTTCATGAAACATTAAAGGTATCGTGAGTTGACTTTAATATTTCATGTAACTTATGATGTTATTTAATATCTCTATGTTTAACAGGAATAAGGAACAACTCAATGCAACTTGACGTTATCGTAATTGGTGGAAGTTTTGCCGGACTATCTGCCGCCATGCAGCTAGCAAGAGGACAAAGAAAAGTCACAGTAATAGACGCTGGAGAGCCAAGAAATCGCTTCTCTGATGAATCTCATGGATTTTTCGGATTGGACGGTGTGTCACCCTTTGCTATTCAGCAAGAAGCCTATCGTCAGCTACTTAAATACCCAACAGTGGACATTGTCAAAGACAGAGCAGTAGCAGTCGAAAAAAATGCTTCTGGGTTCAGCGTCACACTTGAAGACGACAATAGCCTTCATAGTAAGAAACTCATATTAGCAACAGGTTTAAGAGATGAGTTGCCCAATATTCCTGGTCTAAAAGAACGCTGGGGGGCGACGGTGATTCACTGCCCCTATTGCCATGGTTATGAAGTACGTAACCAGCCACTTGGAGTTATAGCAACCAGTCTGCTATCTACCCATCAGGCTGGAATGATTCCGGATTGGGGGCCGACAACCTACTTTACTCAAGGTCTATACGAACCGGATGAAGAGCAGCGCGCTTTTTTACTAAAACGTGGTGTTACTATTGAAAGCACTCCAGTATTAGAAGTACTAGGACGAGCGCCGGAAATGTCATCGGTCTATCTTGCAGATGGTCGTACGATTCGTTTAGCGGCTCTATTTTTAGGGCCAAAAACTCACATGGCAAGCCCGTTTGCAGAACAACTTGGATGCGAATTTGAAGAAGGTCCGCTAGGTCTAGTGATTAAAACTGATCCATTTAAGCAGACTTCTGTGGAGGGCGTTTTTGCTGCTGGTGATGTATCCAACCCAATGCAAAATGCCACCCTAGCATCGGCTTCTGGTGTAATGGCTGGAGTCGGAGCTCATCAATCATTAATGCACGATTAAACCTTTGGTTTATCTTAGAGGTGGATTATAAATATCCACCTTGGCTTAATTCTTCTATTCCTATCTTCTTTTATTAGATACTAGAGTGAAAATCTCGTGTAATGAATATCTCCTTTTCTGCGCTTTTAAGCGCCTACTTTCTACTCTATCCGTGTTGATAGCGCTTATTAAGTAAACACCACGTCATGATTGAGCAATATCAGATGACATAAGAACCATAGGTATTTTTCATGTCATTTTTTAAGCATGAAAAAACGCGTTATGCTAATGAAAAGAACAACCAACATAGATATTTATCAGGAGATAAAACATGTCTTTTAACATAGCAAAACGCACGCTTCTCAGCAGTATTATTGCAGCGTCTTCAGTATCAACATTAGCGCTTGCACAACAACAGGAAGGGTTCACCGTCACCCCGAGCATCGGCTACTACAACATGGACAGCGATAGAGATACCAAGGATGATACAGCTTACTCTTTGGGTCTAGGTTACCAATTCAACAATCCATGGGCTGTTGAGTTTGTTTACCTAAATGCAGACTCTAAACAATCTGGTGGAGGTGGTGACGTCGATGTAGATCAATACCGCTTGGATGGCTTATATCATTTGCCTAGTATCAACTCGCTTAACCTAACACCTTATTTAGCTGCAGGTGTTGGTACGGCCGATTTCAGTAACGGCAGTAATAACAACACACAAGTAAATGCCGGTGGCGGTTTGAAATACGCTATCAATGATACTGTTTCATTACGTGCGGACTTCCGTCTGGTCGATGACATCGAAGATCATCATCTCGATAATGTTACCTCTCTGGGCGTACAAATGACCTTTGGTGGCTCTTCTAACAATTCAACACCATCCACAAATGATTCTGTCGAAGCTTACGAACAGTCTTATACTCAAGCAGAGCCGGAACCAGCGGCACAGCCACAACAAGCCGAGCAACCGGAAGTCATTAACTCAGAACCAGCTGAACAAGTTCAAGAAGAACCTATTGCAGCATCACCTATGACGGAAGAAACGCCCCAACAGCCTGAAATAGTTGCTGAACCACCAGGAAAAATTAATATTCAATTTGGCCTTAACAAAACCAACGTTGAGCAGAAGTTTTATCCAGAAATAGAAAAAATCGCCATCTTCCTGAAAGAAAACCCAGGAAGCACTGTGATGATTGAAGGCCATACAGATAACTCTGGTGCCGCAAGCTACAACCAAAAACTGTCTGAAAAACGCGCTAAAGCCATCGCAGAGGTGCTAACGAACACCTTTGAGGTCTCAGCAACACGCGTTGAGGCAATTGGTTACGGTGAAGAAAGACCTTTCGTTGAAAATGATACCGAAGCACATCGTGAAGCCAATCGCCGAGTTGTCGCTATTATCTCAACCAGCGAAGTATAGAAAAGACTCTCGTCTAGGCCCTTATTTGTGATGAGTTTTTATTCGCTTAAATAGCCTAATGCTTAAAAAAACGCTCGATATTTTATATCGAGCGTTTTTTTTATTTTTACTGTTTGAATAATAAAATTCAAACACAACTCAACGATCCTGTACTGACGCTTGTTTGAACATTTGGAACTTTGTGGCCAAATGTACTTAGTCTCGTCACAATTACTTTTTACCATTTTTAAGTGAAAACTTACTGTAATAAGCAGCGCATTTCCTACACCATTTAGAGCACTTTTTGATCACTCAATTGCTTGAATGTCACCACTTCAGTAAAGCTTGCGTCATGATTGAGCAGCAGAGGTTCATGTCCTATTTTTTACGCATTTTTGGTGGGGTTTTCAATGCTAAAAATCCGCGTAATCTAAATAGCGAACAACAAAACATTATGTTCATTAGGAGAAATTAATATGTCTACATCATTTAAAAAACGCACTCTTTTTAGCGGTGTCCTAATTGCTTCATCTCTCGCTACAATGGCATATGCTGAAACACCAAAACAAGGCCTTACTGTCACGCCAAGCATTGGTTACTACAACACAGATAGCGATAGACAAGCTGGCAATGATACGTCTTACTCTATCGGTGTAGGTTACCAAACAAACAGTCCATTGGCTCTAGAGGCAGTTTATCTACATTCCAATGCCAGTAAGCATGGTCGCAATAACGACCTAGACCAATATCGAGTAGATGGCCTATACAGCCTTCCTGAGTTCACCACAGTGAACCTAACACCATACGTAGCAGCGGGTGTTGGTGTAACAGATGTTGATGGTGACTCAAACAACCTACTAGTTAACGCTGGTGGCGGTGTGAAATATGCAATTAACAGCGATGTGGATCTTCGAGCAGATTTCCGCTTGGTGAAAGATATTGAAGACAGCCATTTAGATAACGTAACCTCTGTTGGTGTGCAGTACAATTTCGGTATGCCAAACCAACAAGCGTCTAATTAATTAGTCGCAAGATAATCGAATCATTCTCGGACATGGATGTACGACAAAAAATGCCTCATGTATCCATGAGGCATTTTTTGTTTGAGAGCTAGGTAAAATCAGCGTTTAGCCGCAAGATGCTCATTGACCCCTTTGGCAGCTAAACACCCTGTCGCAAAGCAAGCCGTTAATAAATACCCGCCAGTTGGCGCTTCCCAATCCAGCATTTCACCAGCACAAAAAACACCGGGCATAGCTTTTAGCATTAGCTTGTCATCAACACTGCTTTCACACACTCCACCAGCGCTCGAAATAACTTCCTCTATCGGCTTAGTTTTGTAAAAGCTAACAGGCACCTCTTTTAAACATCGAGCTAAGGTTTCTGGCGTCTGAAAGGCTTCTTTAGGAAAGGATTCATGCAACAACACAGCTTTCACGCCAGTGATACTCAGCGTACGTTTTAAGTATTTACTAAAAGATTCTTTTGGCTTGGTATTGCGCAGTTTTTTGATGACTTGCTCTTCACTTTGCAGCGGCAGAAAATCCATCAACAAAGACGACCGACCTGAGTCGTTAATGCCATCGCGCAAGTATTTAGAAAAAGCATAAATCAAACTGCCCTCCATCCCGTCTTGCGTGACAATGCATTCACCCTTTTTCGTTACCAGTTGCCCGTCTTCTAAGGTAAAAGAAAACGCCACGTCTTTAAGAGGACTACCCGCGAATTTCGTTTTTAAGTGTTCACTCCACTCACTGTAAAAACCACAGTTGGCACTTTGCAAAGGCGCCACATCAATGCCCTTTTCAGTCAATACCTGAAGCCACGCACCATCTGAACCTAGCTTCGGCCAGCTTGCACCACCCATTGCTAATACAATCGCATCAGCCTGTGCAATCACGCTTTCTCCAGCATGATCAAACACCGCCTCATTTGCCGACAAGCCGACCATTTTGTGACGCATATGAAACTGCACACCGGCGTCACGTAAGCGCTTTAACCAGTTACGTAACAAAGGGGCTGCTTTCATGTCTTTGGGGAAAACTCGGCCAGATGTGCCGACGAATGTCTCGATGCCTAAATTATGAATCCAATCACACAAGGCATCAGCATTAAACTGGCTAATCGCTGTATCCAGCCACTTGGCTTTGTCGTAATAACGCTGAATAAACTCAGGATAGGCTTCTGAATGAGTAATATTCATGCCACCAACACCTGCCAATAAAAATTTACGGCATGCACTGGGTTTGGCATCGTACACATGAACCTGATGACCTGCGGCACAAATACCTTCTGCTGCCATCAAGCCCGCAGGGCCAGCACCGACAACAATGACTGTTTTTTGCGTTTGCACCGCTTCTTGCATACTTACCAACATCACTTCAAAGAGTTACTAAAAAGAAGCGCATGATAAAGAATTTTGACTCACGCCCCAATGATTTCTAGCAAAAAACATACATTAAACCATTAAGACTTAGCTCGACTCTGCACCCCTGCCGTCAAGGCAAGGCGCATAGCTTCTTCTACACCAATGTCCAATTCGGTCAAACGATCACGGGAAATATAAAGTGTCATGCCGCCAATTTGATAACTTAACGGCACATAAACACCCACTAAATTTTGTTCGCCAAAGAGCTGTTGTCCAGTTTGTTCACCGGTAATGAAACCAATTACCTGAGCGCCATTCCATTCAATTGCCACAACGCTCTTCATTTCCTTCTTTTCCGCCAAGTTAAATACCATCATCATGTCTTTAATGGCACCATAAATGGACTTCACTAACGGAATACGCTCAAAAATGTTATGGCTCAACTTCACCAAATAACGAAAGCCATATAAATTCACTAAAAAACCAATCAAGACCAACATCGCCAAACTAGCAATTAGACCTAACCCTGGAAAATAGAGAGCATCTGGAATCAACAATAATAATAACGGCTGGGCAATGGCTTCGCCTGTCGCCAATAACCAGTAGATCAGATACACAGTCAAACCAATTGGTAAAACTGCCACTAACCCTTTAAGCAATAACGTAATCAATTTATTCATGTTTAAAATGATCCTATAAAATTGTTCACAGCATACCGCAAGCTTTGTGCCACTCCTATGACTCTGACAAGACTTAACGAAAAGATTGCCGAAACACCGCCAGCCTTATACCCTTTTGTGCAATAACTACTTAGTTAAGGCCCTTACGGAGTAACAATATGAACTACAAACGCCTAGAAACCTTCGTCTGGGTTGCCTCGTTAGGTAACTTCCGTAAAGCCGCAGAGCGACTTCATACTACGCAACCCGCCATTTCGGCTCGAATTTCTGGATTAGAAGCCGAGCTAGGCGTCAAACTTTTCGAACGAGAAGGCGGTTCCAGCCCGATTATGCTGACATCGAAAGGCAAAGAATTACTCCCTTACGTAGAAAAAATTCTTTATCAAACCGAACAATTACGAAAACGCGCTGGCCTTTCCACCGCCTATTCTGGCGTATTACGTTTGGGCGTGTCAGAAACTATAGTGAACACTTGGCTGCCTGATTTTTTGTCACGCCTCAACAAAGACATGCCAAACCTTGATGTGGAAATGACAGTCGATATTACGGCCAATTTGAGCAATGGAATAAAAGACAGATCTTTGGATTTAGGGCTGTTAATGGGGCCAATTTCCGAGCCAAACATCGTTAATCGCGAGCTTTGTACTTTTTCTCTATCTTGGGTCGCCAGCCCGAATTTGAACTTGCCGGATCGACTTTTGTATTTAGAAGAGTTAGCTAAGTGGCCCATCATTACTTACGCTCGAGCCACCAAACCTTATGTAGAAATCAATCAAAAATTCCGCGAGCTCGATGGACCTCCGGCACACTTTTTTGCTTCGACATCATTGGCCGCTTGCCGCAGTTTAGCCATTGATGCAGTAGGGATTTCAACCCTACCTAACATCATGATTACAAAAGAATTAGAGGCTGGAAGCCTACGCAAAATAAGAGCGGTTTGGACTCCCAGCGACCTTACTTTCACCGCATCCTATTCTGATGAGCCATTTAACCCTCTCGCAGAAGTAGCAACCGACCTCGCAGTGATCGCCGCCCAGGAATACAGCAAGAAGCAAACTCAATAACTAGCGTCTTAGAATAGACTCCAATTTTTTCGCCAGATCCAATAATACCTGATCCATACCATTGCCAGCTGTCAACAGCAGCCCCATCGGCTCTTGTTTAAAACAAAACGGCAAAGAAATGCTACAACCGTTTAGCACATTGGCTAACGAAGTATTGCGTAGACATAATAAGTTTAAACGATCGTATTCGGAATCTAGCTCTAAATCAGACAATTTAGGTGCGGCAACAGCAACGGTCGGCAGCAAGAAAACCGTATTTGGCTCAGCCTCTGACACCTGTTTAATAAACGCCTTGCGAGCTGCTTGAGTCTGCTGAAAATCCTCAGCATTAATGGTTTTAGCTCGGGCGAGACGAGAAGCCACTCGTGGGTCAATGTCAGCTTTTTCCAAGTCATAATCTTGGCTATAGAAAGCCTGACTTTCAAACGCTGAAAACTGCCAAACCGGCAAGGTTTTGTAAACTTCTAGCGCATCAATAAAACGTCGTTCGACCACCACGCCAGCCGCTTCAAGCTGAGCTAGTTTCTCGGCAAAACCTTCTTCAACCAGCGCATCTAAATCATTCATACCAAAGTTACTCGGTACCACTATTTTCAATTGAGAAAGCGGAGAAGAATCCGTGCTTTTTGTTGTATCCGCTGAGGACGCAACTCCAGACAATACTCGCCACAGTAGCTCACACTCTTCTACTGTTTTAGCAATTGGACCAACCGAATCAAGCGAATCAGACAAGGGTAAACAACCTTTTCTTGAGACGGTTTGCTGTGACGGTTTAAAGCCAGTTAAACCACAAAACGCAGCAGGAATACGTAATGAACCGCCCGTATCTGTGCCAAGTGCGGCATCGGCTATTCCCAAGGCAATCGACGCCGCGCCACCACTGGTTGATCCTCCACTAATCCGGCCAGCCTTAATCGGATTATCTGGCGTACCGTAATGGGGATTTAACCCTAATCCCGAATACGCCAGCTCTGTCATATTGGTATGACCTAAGAAACTTGCACCGGCTTTTCTTAACAAAGCAACGGCAGCGGCATCTTGCTTTGCAAGCTGTTGGTTAATAAATACAGAACCTGCTTGTGTCTTATATCCTTGTACTTGAAACAGGTCTTTGATCGACACAATCGCCCCATTCAACGGCCCTTGCTGAGGATCAACATAATCAAACAGTTCAGTGAAAACTGACTGACCTTTTGAATCGATAATATCTAAAGCACTCTTCCACTTGGCAATAAGATCTCTATCCTGCCAAGCAAAATTCGATGATTTTGGTTGCGTCATACATTAGCTCGCTACTAGACGTTTTTGGATATTTTTTGAACGATAATTTCATAAAACCACATCCTAATTTGGTCTAAGAAATTACCTCGCTTGATACGTTCCGTCAAAGGGAGAATAATCATCACTGCAGATTTGATAAAAAAAATTGATCAAATCACCCAAAAAAACACGATTAGACTTTTAAGGTAAGCTAGATCTACTCTTAGTGAACTAGATTGTGGCAAAAAAAAGGAAAGCATAAATGAAGCAAGCTACATTACCATTACTGCAACAAACGTCTGATTTACGCCAAGCGATACGCAGCAAGGCACATACAGGCGTTACTAGCGGCTTAGCTCAAGGCGCGATGCAAGGTAATGTGGTGATTTTACCAGCCGATTGGGCAAATGACTTTTTACTTTATTGCCAAAAAAACCCGGTGTCTTGTCCTTTGATTGGCGTATCTGAAGTCGGCGATTTTAGGATGCCAGAACTCGGCAACGACATTGATATGCGCCACGACATCCCAGAATACTACGTGTACCGCAATGGTGAAAAAGTCGAAAGCCGCTCAGACATTGAAGATTTATGGCAAAACGATATGGTGGCTTTTGTATTAGGTTGCTCTTTTTCTTTTGAACATGCGTTATCACAAGCTGGACTCACACCAAGAAACATAGAAGAAGACGTGAACGTCTCTATGTTCGAAACCAATATTGCTACCGTACCAGCAGGTCGTTTTTTTGGTAACACAGTCGTGACCATGCGCCCTTATGTTCCAAAAGATGCCATTCGAGCGATTCAAATCACTACACGCTTTCCAAAAGCTCATGGTGCTCCACTACACTTTGGTTCACCACAAGACATTGGTATCGCAGATCTAAGCAAGCCAGATTACGGCGATGCAGTAAGCATTAAAGATGGAGAAGTCCCTGTATTTTGGGCGTGTGGCGTCACACCACAAGTTGCCATTCGCAATGCCAAGCCACCGATTTGCATTACACACGCACCAGGAAAAATGCTGGTGACAGATATTTTAGATACGGATCTCGCTGTGCTATAGCGTTTTTCAGGACCTTGAATGATACCTCGCAGGTAGTAACTACCGCGTCTTTGATAATAAAAAACGAACAACAACATCAAAAAATAGGAACGAATACTATGTCAAAATTAACCAACGCATTACTCATTAGCAGCGTCGCTATTGGCGGCTTTACTTCTACCGCCAGCTTTGCCGAAAAATGGCACATGCCAACGCCTTATGGTGATGGCAACCTACAAACACAAATCGCTTATACCTTCACCAAAGAAATCAGAGACAATACCAATGGTGATCTTGATATCACGGTTCACTCTGGTGGTTCTTTGGTAAAGCACACTGAAATTCCACGTTCTGTGAAATCAGGACAAGTACAAATGGGTGAAGTATTCTTGGGTATTTTGGGCAATGAAAACCCGATTTACAAACACGATAATATTCCATTTTTAGCGACGTCTTTTGAAGACGCAAAAAGATTGTGGGAAGCGGCTAAACCCTCTATCGCCAAGGAACTTGATAAAGATGGCATGATGCTGCTTTATACGGTAGCGTGGCCAGCACAAAGCCTTTACAGCAAAGAGCCAGTGAACAGCTTAGCAGATCTAAAAGGTCAAAAAATGCGTGCTTACAGCCCAACGCAATCTCGCCTTGCTGATTTAATGAATACCACGCCAATGACCATTCAAACGCCTGATATTCCTCAAGCTTTTAGTACTGGTATTATCCAAGCCATGATCACTTCGCCATCAACAGGCGTTGATAGCCAAGCTTGGGATTACGTGAACTATTACACAGATGTAAAAGCGTGGATTCCAAAAAACATCGTTGTAGTGAATAAGCGAGCTTTCCGTCGTTTGGATAAAGCGACTCAACAAGTAGTACTAGACGCAGCGAAAAATGCCGAAGCGGCAGGCTGGACTCAAATCGCGGCACGCGCGGCGAAAGACAAAGCAACCTTGCTTGAAAATGGCATGGTGGTATCGGATCCATCGCCTCAATTAGTTGAAGAACTAAAAGCCATTGGCAAAACGATGACAGAAGAATGGAAAGCAGAAGCACCAAAAGAAATTGGTGAAATCCTGACTCGTTACCAGAACTGATTATCAAGAGTCTTTAACTGGTAACAAAAGACTCTTGGATAAAAACGCGTCCTCCCAACACCCCTAGTTTTTTATTGGTTACAACATGAAGCTAGGTGGTGTCTTCCAAGCAAAAAGTGAACACTATGAGCCAATTAAAAGAAAAACTTTACCTCTGTTCTGGCCTGTTGTCCGGTTTGTGTATCGTTATTATTACCTTGCTTTTATTAGCACAAATCATCGGGCGTTTATTCGGTTTTATTGTCCCCTCTGCGGAAGATTTCGCTGGCTATGCGCTTGCGGCATCAACCTTTCTTGGGTTGGCTTATACCTTTCGTGAAGGCGGCCATATTCGTGTCACCTTGCTGATTCAACGATTTTCTCCGGTACCTCGCAGGATACAAGAAGTCGTGATTCTAATCTTATCCTTCGGGTTACTGTGCTATTTATCCTACGCCTGCTCTTACATGGTGTACGAATCTTATATTTATGACGAAGTGTCTTATGGCTATGTGCCTATTCCGCTTTGGATTCCGCAACTGCCTGTGGCTATTGGTATGATCGCGCTTAACCTCGCCATTTTAGATGCATTAATCACAGTATTGCGGGGCAAAAAACCCACTTATAGTGAACAAGAAGACGCTCTGTCTTTGGAGGAAATCTAATGGATATGATGTGGATTTCTATCCTATTGGCGTTTGCCATGCTCGCCCTTTTATCGCTTGGTGTTTGGGTGTCTTTTACCCTAATCGCCATTGGTGGCTTGGGCTTAATTCTTTCCGAAAATTATCAGGTAGATTTGCTTTTCGCGACTTCTAGCTGGGGTGCAAGTACTGCGTGGTCACTTACCGCTTTGCCATTGTTTATTTGGATGGGCGAAGTGCTGTTTCGTACTCGCTTATCAGAAGATTTATTCAAAGGTCTGTCGCCTTGGTTGGGCGGCGTACCGGGGAAATTGCTACATGTGAACATTCTCAGCTGTGGCATTTTTGCTGCGGTATCGGGTTCTTCTGCGGCAACGGCTGCGACCATTGGACGCATGACTTTGCCTGAGCTTCGCAAGCAAGGTTACAGCGACCGCATGGCCATCGGCACCTTGGCAGGATCTGGAACATTGGGTCTGTTAATTCCACCATCGATTATTTTGATTGTGTATGGCGTGGCGGCAGAAGTATCTATCGCACGTTTGTTTATCGCTGGCGCTTTGCCAGGCTTGTTATTAGTCACCCTGTTTATGGGCTTTACCATGATATGGGGACATCTACACAAAGACGAATTGCCTAAAACTACGGGCTATGAAACCAGCTGGTCAGCACGCATCAAAGGTTTGCGTAAACTCTTGCCTGTCGTGGGGTTGATCGGCTTTGTTTTAGGATCTATTTACGGTGGTATTACGACGCCAACCGAAGCTGCTGCCATTGGTGTGGCCGGTGCATTGGTACTTGCGGCATTCACTGGATCATTAAGTCGTCATAGCTTTATGGACAGCTTATTAGGTGCAGTAAAAAGCTCTTGTATGATTGGTTTTATCCTAGTTGGCGCGCACTTTCTGACGCTAGCGATGGGCTTTTTGGGCATTCCTAAAGCCTTGGCTTTGTGGATTTCCGGTATGTCCTTGTCACCTATGGAATTGATCTTATACCTCACTGTACTGTTCGTGATCTTAGGCTGCTTCTTGGATGGTATTTCTGTTGTGGTTCTCACTGTAGCGGTCATCTTACCTATGGTTCAAGCTGCGAACATTGATCTGTTATGGTTTGGTATCTTCATAGTGTTAGTGGTGGAAATGTCGCAAATCACCCCGCCCGTTGGTTTCAATCTCTTTGTGATTCAGGCTCTGACGGGGAAAAATATTTTGTATGTTGCAAAAGCTGCCCTGCCGTTCTTTTTACTGATTGGCGTAGCCATCTTGTTAATCAGTATTTTTCCTGAAATTGTCACGTACTTACCAACGACCATGTCTCAAAACTAACCTCTTTTAACAGTAAAAAGGCACGAGGAACCAAACATGAAATTAAATTGCGATATGGGCGAAGCTTTCGGCACTTGGAAAATGGGTTTAGACGATAAAATCATGCCGTTTGTGGACCAAGCAAACATCGCTTGCGGCTTCCATGCTTCCGATCCACTGACCATGGCAAAAACCGTTGCCTTAGCAAAACAACATAATGTCACCATTGGTGCGCATCCAGCTTATCCAGACTTAGTTGGCTTTGGCCGTCGTAATATGGACATCGCACCCGCTGAATTAAAGGCGTTGATTCAATACCAAATTGGCGCATTAAAAGGCATATGCGAAAGCCAAAACACTCAAGTGGATTACGTCAAACCCCATGGTGCTTTGTACAATACCATGATGGCGGATTTCACTGTGTTAGATACAGTAATGCAAGCGGTGAGCGAGCTAGACGCGACCATGCCACTGATGGTGATGGCCGTGCCAGAAGCCCCTGAAATCCAGAAGATGGCAAAAAAATACGGTATCCGAGTTTGGTTTGAAGCTTTTTCTGATCGTTTATACACAGACGAAGGTCGCCTGACGCCACGCAAAGAACCAAACGCGGTTCACGCCAGTTTTGACTTGATCGAAAAGCAAGTCGAGCAATTATGCGAAACAGGCACATTAACGACCACCTCGGGCAAGCAACTGGCGATCCACGCCGACACTATTTGTGTGCATGGCGATGGTGCTCATGCGGTGGATGCTGTTACACGCATTCGGACTCTGGTTGATCGACTAAATCTTAATCAGCCCAGTAAGAAAAACGCGAAATAAATTATGAGCCATGAAGATTTCCCGAACATAGAAATGGTCAGTAATCAGGCCTGCTTATTGACCTTTAGTCAGGTGATTAGCGAAGCGACCTCCAATTACATTGCTCAAGTCACACAACACTTGGTGAAGCTGGCGGGGATTGTGGACTTGGTGCCATCCTACACCACGCTTTTGGTGGTATTTGATGACGATCATTATGACCGCTTTGCGATTTTTAAAACCATTCGCCAGACCATAGAAGCTATTGATCCTAATGACTTTTCAGTCAAAGATCAGCGTGAAGTCGTCATTCCGGTGTATTACGGCAAGGAAGTAGGGCCAGATATCGAAGACGTTGCTAGTCATTGCAAGTTGAGCATAGACGAAGTGATTAAACGTCACCAAGAGACAACCTATCGAGCCTACGCCATTGGTTTTACGCCGGGGTTTGCTTTCTTGGGTAATACACCCGATGAACTTCATGTGCCAAGAAAAACCACGCCGCGCTTAAAAGTTCCCGTTGGCAGCGTGGCGTTAGCAGAAAATCAAACGGCGGTTTATCCAAGCGTGACACCAGGTGGATGGCAAATTATCGGTCGCACTCCGGTCAATTTGATTGATTGGGGCAGCAAGAATCTCGCGCTAATCGCCATGGGAGATTCGGTGCGATTCGAACCTATTTCTCGGGATGAATTCTTAGTACTAGGAGGTCAGCTAGATGGCTTTTAAAGTAATCAAACCTGGTTTATTGGCACTGGTTCAAGACTTGGGTCGCCATGGTCATCAATCTATTGGCCTAACCACGGGTGGCCCGATGGATGAAGTCGCCTTTCGTTGGGGCAATGCCCTACTCGATAACGACAGCAATAGCCCAGAGATCGAAATTACGTTTGGCATGTTCACCTTGGAAGCGCAAGCCGATACCAGCATTGCGATCACTGGGGCGGATCTTGCAGCGACGCTGAACGATAAAAGCATTACACCTTGGCAAACCTATGCCATTAAAAAAGGCGATGTATTAGCCTTCCACCAGCCAGTTTGGGGCTTACGTGCTTATCTCGCGGTTAAAGGCGGTTTCATTTGCGAACCAACGTTAGGCAGTGTTGCCACGGTAGTCCGTGAAAAAATTGGCGGACTCACCGGCAAAGGTGACAAACTGCAAAAAGGCGATTTATTAGCTTATCAAGCTTGCTCTGATCATGAGCAAAGATCCGTGCCACGCTTGGCGATTCCAAATTATGGCAACAAAGAAATACCGGTGATTTTGGGTTATCAGTATCAGTCTTTTTCAACTTTGGAACGAGCCAATTTTTTCTCGAGCGATTACACAGTATCGTCCAACTCAGACCGCATGGGCTATCGCTTGGAAGGCAAAGAAGTACACAGCGACCTGAAAGGAATTATTTCGGAAGGCATTGCTTATGGTGCGATTCAAGTGCCAAAAGATGGCCAACCGATTGTCTTATTGCAAGATAGGCAAACCATCGGTGGCTACCCGAAAATGGGCTGCGTAACCCGTGTTGGCGGTGGCATTCTTGCCCAACAAAAGCCGGGCGATATTATCCAGTTCACTCCCATCACTGTCGATCAGGCCGAGCAAGAACGCCATTTGCAAATGGCTCGACTTACTCAGTGGCGTTAATATTTTCTTATCAATACAAAGCTGGGTAACCAGCTTTGACATTTACTTACCAAACTTACATTTCATTCCTGTATTTTTATCTTAGACTGATAACTCACTACTTTGCCTATCGTATCGGCGGGATTGAGTCTGTTTATGATATTAAGAGTCCTTGTTTACCTAACTCTGTCGCTTTTTTTATTGGGTGAAAAAGCCTATTCATCCGAGTTACGTTTTGGTTTTACTGGTCCATTAACAGGTCCAAATGCCTTTACGGGAACTCAGGTGGTTCGCGGCATAGAGTTAGGCTTTAAACGTATCAATGACAGCAAGAAACTGAACTATCAACTTTTATTAGTTCCCTTAGACGATGGCTATGAGCCAAGTCGAACGCCTTCCCAAGTCACTACTCTAATCAAGGATTATGGGGTAAAAGCAATGTTAGGCAGCGTTGGAACACCAACCAACCTTGCATCTCTTGATGTTTTATCAAAAAACGATATACCACTTATTCAGCCTTTCACTGGTGCACAATCTATTCGAGCCGAGAGGTCGTCACCCTTCATTTTTAACACTCGGGCAAGCTACACAGAAGAAGCCCGTTATTTAATCAACATACTGGTAAATGATTTAGGTATAAAGCCGAATGAAATTGCGATTTTTGCACAGAAGGACAGTTACGGCGATGCAGGATTAGCCAGCACAATAGAAGCTTTAACTGGCGCTGGACTCAAAGATCCAGCGTCAATATTGCAGATTCGACATCAACGAAATAGTAGCGAAGTAAGTAATTCGGTTGCAGATGTCTTAGGTGTTTTTCCGATACCAAAAGCCATTATCATGATCAGCACTTATGACACAAGCGCCAACTTTATTAAGCAGCTTGAGGCCTTTGACATCTCACCACTGTTTGCTGCTTTTTCATTTACGGGATTGGAGGCATTACAAGCACAAATTAGCGACACTAAGGCAAAGATATTAATGACTCAAACAACCCCTTCGCTAAATAATTGGAAATCGCCAATCATCAAACAACTGAGAAAAGACATGGTTCGCTTTGGAGACATGGCTCCTCCAACAACAATGCAATTGGAAGGTTACATTAATGCTCTCATTGTTGGACAAGCTCTTTTGCCATTAAAAGACATTCCTACCAGCAAAGAAATTGAAGACAGCTTAAAAAAACTTGCGAGGGATAATTATGACTCTCAGGAACAAAACGAACTGTATGTTTTAAACATCAAAAAACGACATATTTGGGTGCAACTTATTACCAATGGTGTATTACAAGAATTATCTTACGCTGACATACAGTGACCAGTTATTAAACGAGAAACTTAGTAGATTCATATTATGATGACATTAGATCGACATCACTTATCCATCTCTCCTTTAGTGTGGCTCTTAGCCTTCGTTGCCTTAATATCATCAATCATCGGCGCAACAATATTAACCATTACCCTACAAGAACTCACAAAACAAAGATTGGACCTAAGAACACAGCAAACAAAATTATTAAATGCGTCCGCAGAATTGAGAGAGATAGTCCCAGCCTACCGCAGCCAACTTCGCCAGGCATTGTTTGAAGGCTCAGATCCCACAGCAAATAACAAATATAATATCGACCTTTATTACCAAGCTATTGCTACACTTGAATCAGAATCTAATGATGCACAAACACAAATCTTCAGTTCGCAATTAGTAGACCGAGGACAAACAATATTAGACACAACAAAGCTAATTACTGACTGGTACAACCGCCGATCTCGCCATTTTTTAGATGAGGAACAGCTCAACTATAAAAACGAAGCCCTAAGTCACTTAAATCAATTAAAAAGTTTAACTTACGCCATAACAGGTCAAAATCGTTTACAAGAAAACTTTCTAATCTACCAATACAACACTTCTCCTTATGAAAAAAGAGATGAACTTGCGAGAGAATATTTAAAGTTACGCTTATCACGTCTTGAGTCCGCCCTAAATACCGCTATGGAAGACATTAGCACGCTTGAAGTTGCGCTCAATGTCATGATTGCCTCAAATTCATTGAGCGTCATTACAGACCTCAAAGATAATCAAATCAAGTCTTCCCTAGATCGTCTCGATTACGTTATTGCAGAGTCAGCAAAGATCCATCCAGAAACGGCCAAAAAATTACAACAAGAAAGAAACGCTTTAGGTAATACACTTTTTGGTGAAGGATACTTTTTTGATAATACGGAACAGGTCATAAAATTGGGTCAAAGCGGTCTTTTTGAAGAGCGAATAGAACACATTTCTCTTGAGGAAGAAAAAATTGAACTCATCAACTTATTAGAAATAACATTTTTACCCTTACCAAGATTAATGGATCAAATTGGCGAGTTCGTTCAACTTAATTCAAAAAACTTAGAGCAAAAAATCGAAGATCAATTAACGGAAGTTAAAACTCGTATTCTTTGGATTAGTGGCATATCTATCACCATATTATTGCTATTAGCCTGGGCTATTTCTCGTAAAGTCACTCGACAACTTTCTGGTTTTATAGAGAGTGAAGAACGCTTTCGTTCCATGTTTGAAATCACACCAGACCCTGTATGGATTCTAATGAATCAAAAAATGGTGGAATGCAATAACGCCGCGGTTAAAGCACTTCAATACCCAACAAAAGAAGCCTTATTAGGCTCAGAAATGTGTGACATTTCTCCAGAAAAACAAACCAATGGCGTGCTTTCGTCATCAAGTTTAAATAGCCATTTTGAACAAGTAAGCTTATGTGGAAACACTAGAACTGAATGGGTTTTCCAGCGCCATGATGGCGAGCTGATCTACGCAGATATGACTATTCTATCGATTTCTTTTAATAACCATCCTGCCACTATTATCTCCTGGCGAGACGTGACAGAAAAATTCATGTCACAGCAGTCATTAGCCCAATATAAAGTCAAACTCGAAAATGACATTGCATTGCAAACAGCGGAACTGCAAACAGCAAAAGAAGCGGCAGAAAATGCCAATCAAGCAAAAAGCGAATTCCTTGCCAATATGAGTCATGAGATCCGTACACCAATGAATTCCATTATTGGTATGTCGTCTTTAGCACTGCAAACACCTTTAAATGATAAACAACGTGGTTATATCGAAAAAGTCAGTCATTCTGCCGAATCACTTCTCAACATTATTAATGACATTTTAGACTTTTCAAAAATTGAAGCGCGTAAAATGGACATTGAGAACGTGCCTTTCATGCTACCTAGCTTGATCCACAAGGTAGCGCACGTACTGGAGCTAAAAATAGAAGAAAAAGGCCTAGAGCTGATTATAGATATTGATGCTGAAGTGCCTCAGCAAGTCGTTGGAGATCCCACCAGACTACGACAGATTTTGCTTAATCTCGGCAATAATGCGGTTAAGTTCACTCAACAAGGTGAAATAATCATCCGCGCCGCGTATTCAAAAAATAATCAGGATGAAAACATTATCCACTTCTCGGTTCAAGACACTGGAATAGGCATCAGTAAAGACAAGCAAAACAATCTCTTCCAATCTTTTTCTCAAGCCGATACATCAACCACACGGCGCTTCGGCGGCACAGGTCTTGGGCTTGCCATATCAAAACGACTTATTCAGCTAATGGGTGGGGATATTTGGGTAGAAAGTGAAGAGAATAAAGGAAGTACCTTTCACTTTACAATAAATCTTCAGGCAGCCGAAAATGTGCCTTCTCAATACGCCTTAAACAGCCATACCAATTTAAGCCAAGTCATGGTCGTTGATGACAACAACAGCGCAAGAGACGTATTAAAAGCTAGCGTAGAAGCGCTCGGGCTTAGCTGTCATGCCTGCAGCAGTGGACACGAAGCAATTCAATATATTGCTTCATTAAAAGCCAGCTCGCAGCCTTATCCACTGATGCTAATTGATTGGAAAATGCCTGAACTTGATGGCATAGACACATGTAAAGCCATCCTTGCAGAAACCCGCGACGATACAACTCTAACCATTATCATGGTAACCGCTCATCGACAAGATGACGCTCGAAAAGCCGGATCTGGTTTACCCATTTCAGCCTATTTGACTAAGCCCGTCACCACCTCAAGTCTATTCGATCAAATCATACAGTTATGTGGTCCTGAATCAGTTTCTCTAATAGACCATAGGAACAATAGCAACGACATTTCATTCTCCTATGAGCTCGCAGGAGCAAAAGTTTTATTGGTTGAAGACAACGAAATCAATCGAGAATTGGCCGAGGAATTACTATCGCGCAGTGGCATTCTTTTTACCTCTGCGACAAATGGTCAAGAGGCAATAGACTTACTAGGATCTGATGACTTTGATTGTATTTTAATGGACTGCCAAATGCCGATAATGGACGGTTATACCGCGACTCAGAAAATACGAGCCATGACGCAATATAAAGACATTCCTATTATCGCCATGACCGCCAATGTCATGCCGGAAGACATCAAATATGCAAAAGCATCTGGCATGAATGATCACATCGCCAAACCCATTCATTTTGAAACCATGTTTAATACTTTGCGCACTTGGGTCAAAACCAGCACAAACAACAGCAGCACCGCTTTAACCACGGCCTTGCAAAACAATACAAGCAAGATAGAACTACCAGACAGCATTCATATTGATACTGAATTAGGCTTGCTGAGAACACTTACAAAACCACTTTACAGCCGATTATTAAAGCGTTTTCTGGAAACACAAACTTCCTTCATCGATGAATGTAACACAGCTATAAAAACAAATGATCTCGTATTAGCCACTAGACTGGCACACACACTAAAGGGAACCGCAGCGACACTAGGCATGATTGAACTAGCAGCATCTGCAGCCAAACTGGAAAAAGCTTTCGAAGAAGAAAATATCAATATAACGCCTATACTGATATCCGTAGAACATGATTTGAATATCATATTTAACGACCTTAGAGCGTGGCATGCGGTCAATAATGTAAATTCAGAGAAAGAGATCCTAACAACATCGTCTATGGAGCTAAGTGAATTTAGAAATAACATAAAAATATTAGCTACTTATATCGATAAAAATGTTGTTGAAGCACTTTCTCTCGCGCAGAAATTGCTTCCAAATATCACCGACAAAAATGCTAATAAAAGTATGGTGAAAGTCATCTCGGCCCTAAAACTTTATGACTTTGAGCAGGCAGCGAAGCACTTCAAAAGTCTTAGTATTAATCTTGAAAACTTTGAGCAGTAGACACAATGACAGAAACGACGTTTAAACAATCGAAAACTGAACAGCCGTTAGACAAATTAACGGTTTTGATCGTTGATGATACGCCAGAAAACATTGACGTATTAGTTGCATCCTTGTCTGATGAATACACAATCAAAGTTGCATTAAATGGTATGAAAGCATTGTCTATTGCTTCTTTATCGCCACGCCCAGACCTTATATTGCTAGACGTTATGATGCCTGAAATGGATGGATACGATGTCTGTGAGCGATTAAAAAGTAATCCCGTAACGGCCAATATTCCGGTCATTTTCGTAACAGCCAAACACGACATAAAAGATGAAGAGAAAGGGCTTTCCTTAGGCGCTGTAGACTACATTATCAAACCTATTAGTCCGCCTATTGTGCGAGCAAGAGTCCGTACCCATCTTGCGCTATACGATCAAAACAGACAATTACAGAAAAAAGTAGACGAGCGCACCAAAGCACTGCAAGCCAGCCAACTCCGCATCATTCATCATCTTGGTCGTGCCGTAGAGTTCAAAGACAATGAAACTGGCGCTCATGTTATTCGCATGAGTCACTATGCTCGTATGATTGCACAAGAATATAGTGGGAATGAGGAGTGGGTTAATCAAATTTTCCAAGCTGCCCCAATGCACGATGTTGGCAAAATCGGCATATCTGACGCCATTCTTTTAAAACCCGGAAAGCTGACACCAGAAGAATGGGAAAAGATGAAACTTCACACAGTCTATGGTGGTGAAATTTTTTCAGAAGATGACGACCCAATGCTACAGATAGCAAAAACCATCGCTCTCACCCATCATGAAAAATGGGATGGTAGTGGTTATCCTAATGGCTTAAAAGGAGAAGAAATACCATTAGAAGGACGTATTGTTGCTATTGCTGATGTACTAGATGCATTGATGTCAAAACGTCCTTATAAAGAACCATGGACACTAGACGACTCCCTTACCTACATTGAAGAAAACTCAGGTAGCCATTTTGACCCAAATTTAGTCCCCATTCTTAAAAACCTTCGCTCTCAAATTGTGTCCATTCGACAACAATATCCCGATAGAGAGAAAGATCTAATCTCTAAATAGTTTTTAACAATTACAACTTTAGTTATTAACAATTTTACCTATCAAATCACTTTCCCTAATATGAGTTCTGTTGGTAACGCACTCAAACACATATTAGGAGAAACACAATGATCAACACTCAAATCAAACCATTCAACGCGACAGCTTTCAAAAACGGCGAATTCGTAGAGATTTCTGAAAAAGACGTGCTAGGCAAATGGGCTGTATTCTTCTTCTACCCAGCTGACTTCACTTTCGTTTGCCCAACTGAGCTTGGTGATGTTGCTGACAACTATGCTGAACTACAATCTCGCGGCGTAGAAGTATTCTCTGTTTCTACAGACACTCACTTCACTCACAAAGCATGGCACGCAAGCTCTGAAACAATCGGCAAAATCCAGTACTACATGGTTGGCGACCAAACAGGCAACATCACTAACAACTTCGGCGTAATGCGTGAAGGCCAAGGTCTTGCAGACCGCGCGACTTTCTTGATCGATCCACAAGGCACTATCCAAGCAATGGAAATCACTGCTGAAGGTATTGGCCGTGACGCACAAGACCTACTTCGCAAAGTAAAAGCAGCGCAATACGTAGCCGCTCACCCAGGTGAAGTTTGTCCAGCAAAATGGAAAGAAGGCGAAGCAACATTGACACCTTCTCTAGATTTAGTTGGCAAAATCTAAGCTGACTAAATATCTAGACAGGTTAAGTCTCTAAGTAACAAAACAATGACCTTAAAAGGGGTCTAATCTGACCCCTTTTATAATTGTTACGCGCAGCTCTTCAACACAGTAAATCACTCAATCAAACACAGGTTTCATCATCATGTTAGAAGCAAACTTAAAACAGCAGTTGGGCACATACCTGCAAAATATCGTTAATCCGATTGAAATTACTGTGTCCACAAACGGTTCAGCAAAATCAGAAGAATTACTTGAATTGGCTCATGAAATCACTGAGCTAAAAAACGACAAAATCACCCTAACGGTTGATACAAACTCACAAGGTCGTGCGCCACAAATGGCCATCGCGCCAAAAGGCGAAGCAGCACGTGTGCGTTTTGCTGGCATTCCTATGGGCCACGAGTTTACTTCTCTCGTATTGGCACTATTACAAGCTGGCGGTCATCCATCAAAAGCCGCGCAAGAAACCCTAGAGCAAATTAAGTCTCTGGACACAAAATTGAATTTTGAGGTGTACATTTCCCTCTCATGTCACAACTGCCCAGACGTTGTGCAAGCCGTCAACTTGATGGCGGTACTAAACCCTAAGATCACCGCGACCATGATAGATGGCTCCATGTTCCAAGACGAAGTGAACGAACGTAACATCATGGCCGTGCCTTCAGTGTACCTAAATGGCGAATTATTCGGCCAAGGTCGCATGACATTAGCGGAAATCGTTAACAAAGTAGACACTGGCGCTGCAGACAAACAAGCTGCAGAACTAGCCGAAAAAGCGCCTTACGACATGCTAGTCGTTGGTGGTGGCCCAGCTGGCGCAGCCGCTGCTATTTACGCTGCACGTAAAGGCATCCGCACAGGCGTCGTTGCTGAACGTTTTGGTGGACAAGTCAGTGACACCATGGCGATTGAAAACTTTATTTCAGTCAAAGCCACAGACGGCCCAAAATTGGTCGCAGGTCTTGAACAACACGTACTAGATTACGATGTTGACCTGATGAAACTGCAAAAAGCCGTTCGTCTAGAAAAGAAAGAATTCATCGAAGTGGAATTAGAAAACGGCGCAATCCTGAAAAGTAAATCCGTTGTGCTAGCCACTGGCGCTCGCTGGAGAGAAATGAACGTACCGGGCGAACAAGAATATCGCAACAAAGGCGTAGCTTACTGCCCACATTGTGACGGCCCATTGTTCAAAGGCAAGAAAACCGCTGTGATTGGTGGTGGTAACTCAGGTATTGAAGCAGCAATTGACTTAGCTGGTATCACTGAACACGTCACTGTTTTTGAATTTGCTGACACCTTACGTGCTGACGATGTATTGGTGAAAAAAGCCAACTCGTTGCCGAACGTCACCATCATCAAGAACGCCATGACAACCGAAGTAATCGGCGATGGACAGCGTGTTATCGGTCTAAAATACACTGATCGACTAACTGACGAATCACACCTTGTAGACGTAGCAGGGATCTTCGTACAAATCGGCTTGGTGCCAAACAGTGAGTTCTTAAAAGACACATTGGAATTGACTAATAGAGGCGAAATCGTGATCAACGCTCACGGAGAGGCTTCTATTCCTGGCGTCTTTGCTGCCGGTGACGTTACTACAACGCCATACAAACAGATCATCATATCCATGGGATCTGGCGCAACAGCAGCCCTTGGTGCATTTGATTACTTGATTCGTAACTAAGCAGCGGGTAGAGCCAGCCTTCAGCAATACCCGAACCGACCAACGCCCCTTGCTCCATGCGCGAGCGCGAAAAGTCGCTGTAGGGTGTGGTTGGTTCGCCTTAACTAGCGTCACATAAACCGCCCTCTGGCTTAGCAAGATGGCGGTTTTTGTCTCAAAATTCTGCTGGTAAGTTTTAAGCTCCAAGCTGAGTTTCTCCAGTCTAAGCCACAAAGTTAAAAATATCTGTACAGATTTGTACCATTTATGGTACAAATCAATTTATGAAAAACATAAAACACAAGAAAGTGTCTGTTCACTTTTTCCGAACTGCGTCGGGAGGTGAACCTGTCAGGGAATGGTTATTGTCTCTTACAAAAGAGGATAGAAGTGCCATAGGACAGGATATCAAAACAGCAGAATACGGTTGGCCTGTCGGTATGCCCATATGTCGCTCTATAGGAGATGGGCTGTGGGAAGTACGCACTAGCTTAGAAGGTGGCCGTATTGCGAGGGTGTTATTTTTCTTTAAAAGCAACGAATTAATTTTACTGAATGGCTTTATGAAAAAAGCCCAAAAGACACCTAAGTCTGAATTAGATTTGGCTAAAAAACGAAAACGTGAGGCTGAAAATGACTAACAAACACATTGGTTCTTCCTTTGATGACTTCCTTGAAGAGGAAGGAATCTTAGCTGAAACCAACGCTGTGGCTATAAAACGAGTGGTAGCATGGCAGATTCAACAGAAAATCGAACACGAACATTTGTCTAAGACAAAAATGGCGCAGCTAATGAAAACAAGCCGCTCTGGATTGGATAGACTACTTGATCCAAACAACACATCTGTCACGCTGCATACCTTGGATAATGCCGCGAAAGCGTTAGGTAAAAAGCTCAAATTAGAGCTTGTTTAATACTCTCTTCATTTTAAGTATGGCTAAGTGTTACTCGTGCTTCACAGCCACTAAGACAGGCTAAAATCTTTGCGTACGAAAAAACTAAACGCTGACTTGCAGGAGTAAAATATGGATACGTTAAGTTACTCAGCTTTTAAGGCAAATCTTGCTAGCACGTTTGATAAAGTAAATGACGATCATAAGCCTGTCCTCATTACTCGTCAGGGCAGGAAACCGGCTGTGCTGATAAGCTTGGAAGATTTCCAGGCCTATGAAGAAACAGCCTATTTAATGGCGAGTCCGAAAAATGCTTCTCGTTTAAACGCTACTATTACCGAAGTGGAAGCTGGCAGAACACAGACAAGGGAACAGATTGAGGAATGATATTATATTGGGCTGAGCAGGCTTGGGAAAATTATCTTTACTAGCAACAGAAAGACAAAAAAACACTCAACCACATCAACTAATTCATAATAGACGGTTAAAAGACCGAAAACAAAACGCCCTATCGATCAAAAGGGCGTTTTATGTTTCGCCTTAAGTAAAAATGATGAGCAAAGCTTTTAGGCCGTAGGTACGGTGCCACCATCAATAATATATTCAGTACCTGTGATAGACGACGCTCTCGCCGACACTAGGAAAGTAATTAAATCAGCCACTTCCGAAGGTTGTGCTGGACGCCCTAAAGGAATGCCGCCAAGCGAGTCCATAATCATTTTCTTGCCTCCCTCATAATCCGTGCCAGCATGGTCAGCAAGCCGTTCAGCAAGTCGAACCGATGCTTCCGTTTCTATCCAACCGGGGGAGACACGAACAACGCGAATGCCTTTTGGCGCCACTTCTTTCGATAAGCTTTTACTGTAAGTGGATAACGCCGCTTTCGCTGCGGCATAAGCGGTGGTCGATTCAGGCAAAGGAAGTTTGTTCTGTATCGATGTGACATGAACAATAACACCTGAGCCTTTTGTTATCATTGAGGGCAATAATCCCCTATCAAGGCGTACCGCAGACAGTAAATTTTGACTCAATGCATTTTCCCACTCTTGCTCATCAAGCGCCGCAAAACCGCCACTGGGAGCGCTTGAGCCGCCCAGCACATTGACAACAATATCAACACCACCAAACTTATCTAGTACGGTGTTTACTAGCCCGCTACAACCCACTGCCGTCAGCAAATCCCCTTCTATGTATGAAATGCCTTCTAGAGCGTCTTTAGGAACAGAACGAGCCACGGCAATCACATGCACTCCCGCGCCATGTAACGACTCAACGACCGCCGCTCCCAAGCCCTTAGTTCCGCCAGTAACCAAAGCTATACGCCCATTTAATTCAAGATCAAAACTCATAAGGAGATCTCCAGTGCCGTGATTTTGTCGCCATCCAGCGTGAAAGCGTATTGAAGATTCACAGGGCTCCCAGGAAAGTTCCCTGTCACTAAACCCGTAACTATCGTTTGCTCTGCGCTTTCGCTTAATGACTGCGGTTCAACCGTATAGGTATATTTCGTCGATGCATTCGCTTTCCACTGTTTAATTGCGTCCAGCCCCGTATGAGTCTGCCCTTCATCTTTTACCACTGCCTCATCGGAGAAACAGGCAACAATTGCCTCACTATCCCCTTTATCTGCTTGGAAATAGTTTGCGATTGGTCTTGGAAGATCAATAGTCATCATAAAACACCTCTACTTAAAATCATTTTCTTAGAACACGCCAAATTGCTGTCTGAAAAGAATGGCGTTAAGCTATCTGGAAAACAAGAACCGACAAAAAAGTAGGGTACTTACTCTGAAGTAAGTTTTTGATCTCATAAGGGCTAAGGCCATAAAAAAATGACAAAAAAATGGACGCCAGCCTCTGCAGCCGATGGCGTAGAGCAGGTACTAAAGATTCTAGAAGGAAAATGGAAGTTGCTAATCCTCTTCCATCTCTTTGGCGGACAAGTAAAACGCTTCTCTGAATTAGAAAAAGCCATCCCGGCCATCACCCAAAAAATGCTAATCCAACAGCTTCGTCAGTTAGAAGCGGATGGAATCGTCACACGGACTATTTATCACCAAGTCCCACCAAAAGTAGAATACCGTTTAACGGAATGGGGACAGGAGCTTTGCCCAGCGTTAGACGCCTTACTTAAATGGGCTGAAAATAAAAAATGACCGTTTTTTATCAATAATGGAATTTGTTGCTAAATCAGCACACAGATCAAAAAACAATCAAACAAATTTTAAAGCCTTAGCTTAAACCATCAACAGGGCGTATGGTCGATGCAACACTAAGAAAGGTGATATTGGCAAACACGCTCCGCAAACCTCGTTTAAAAAACGCCAATCTTCCCGATTGCACTCTAGTGCATAAGCAATACCGCTTTTCGTCGCACGACTTAAGGCAACAAAAACAGGAGAAGACGATGATTTATAACGTAGGTACAACAGATAGAGTGGTCAGAATCACAATGGGCGCCGTCGTCATAGCAATCGGTGTATATTTCAATTCATGGTGGGGGGTAATCGGCATTGTGCTGCTTGCCACAGGCGTATTTAGCATCTGCCCAGCTTATCTACCGTTTGGTTTTTCAACTTGTAAAACCAAAAAATAACATCTAATTTAAAACGAACACTATAAAGACTAAAACCGACATCAGGTAACACTGAGAGTCGGTTTTTTGTTTTTGATTTACGGCAATCCATAAATGATTGGGCTAAATAAAGATGAATAGGTACAGAACATTATTTAATCTATACGATTGATGGTAATACTCTTTATATCATTCAATACCATTATTCTTTTAAGGACAATGATGAAAGTCTCACTTCTCGCCGACCAGAAACACTTCATTCCCATCATTGCTCAGTGGTATTTCAATGAGTGGGGACGTTTAACGCCCAACAGATCGCTAGAGGATATTGCAATAAAAGTCACGGTGATGGCGGAAAGTAGAGCCGCGCCCCCCATCTCTTTTGTCTTGCATGACCATGACGAGCTGCTTGCGGTGGCAGAACTGAAGTTCCATGAACATCCTGATTTTCCCAATTACAAGCATTGGCTCGGTGGTGTTTTCGTTCCAGCTGATAAACGTGGGCAAGGTTATTCCTGCCTAATTCTTCAACACACGCTCAATCATGCTAAAAACCTAGGTATTCCAGACCTTTATCTGCAATGCGAACAACACAATATCGATCTGTATTTAAAGCATGATTTTGAAGTGATACACAGAATGAATGACAAAAGTGTCGAAAAAGCAGTGATGGCACTAAGGATTGGATAGAAAAAAACATACTGTATAGATTCTCACGCTTAATGACTCTGCCAGCATTATTCCACACCTTAAATAACCGACCTTATGATGAAATTAAAATGCTATTCTGGGGTCTTATTAGCGCTTAGTACATTTTTTCAAAACACTTCAACACAAGAGACATAGTATGAAAATGTTACGTTTTATCTCCATTTTAGAAGGCACGTCGCTTCTATTGTTGCTCTTCATTGCCGTGCCATTAAAACGCCTGATGGACATGCCAGAGTATGTGAGCGTTATTGGCCCGATTCATGGTGGGTTGTTTATTTTGTTTAACATTCTTTTGATGTTAAGTGTGTCTCGATATGGGGTGTCGTCAAAACACGCCTTGATAGGATTTGTTGCGTCATTGGTACCATTTGGTAGTTATGTCTTTAAAGCGAAGATCTTAAATAAATACTAACGAGTACCTTTTCAATTACATATAGCCAAGAAAAAAGCAGAGAAAAAGACAATTTTCTTCTCTGCTTTTAGTGTCATTGTTCTGATCTTTTATAACAGATCAATCAGGCTTAAACAGAAGACTTCTTCACGAACTGAGATTTCAGCATCATTTCGCCGCCACCATCCAATTTACAATCGATGTCGTGGTCGCCATCTACAAGGCGCTTAATAGTCGCTTTGGTGCCAATTTTTAGCACTTGAGAAGAGCCTTTTACTTTAAGGTCTTTCGCCAAAGTAACTTTATCGCCTTCTTGCAGTAAGTTGCCTCCCATGTCTTTGATAATGAGCGCATTTTCGTCTACTACAGCTTCATTAGGGTTCCATTCGTGCGCGCACTCTGGGCAAATCAACATAGCTTGATCTTCATACACGTAAGCGGAATCGCATTTTGGGCAATTTGGAAGACTCATAATTATCACTACCTTCTAACGTAAAACGGGAAATTTGACCTATTATAACCCTATTTTCACTATGGTTTTTTGTTCTCGAATAAAAAAATCCTATTTAATCACTAGGCTTAATCGGAAAGATGTTTTTCCTTAAAAAGTCATAGACAAAATTAAGGATTTTCTCAACACTGAGTGCACAACAATAACAGACCTTCAGTTAAGGTAAGGATTCTCAATGATCACTCCCATTTACGCGGCGTTACTGGTTTTTCTCTACATTTTCTTGAGTTTTCGTGTGATCAAATTGCGCATGAAGTACAAGGTTGGCATTGGTGATGGCGATCAGTCCATGTTGACCAGAGCGATTCGCGTACATGGCAACTTCGCGGAAAACGTTCCCTATGCTTTATTGCTGGTTTGGATGTACGAAAGTACGGGGGGCTCTACATTGTTAGTAAACATAATGGGCATTTTGCTGTGTCTTGGTCGCTTGTCCCACGCCTACGGTGTAAGTCAGCCCAAAGAGCCGCTCATTTATCGACAAAGCGGCATGGTGATGACCTTCTTAGTAATGTTAATCGCCGCTTTGTTGATCCTGACTCATCTTGCTCTTGGTTACCGGTTCTAAATTAAACCAAGCCAGTCATCCAGAATGCAGCCATCGCATCAAGTGACGCTTCTGTTACACTGCCTTGAGCAGGACGTTGGTTGGCGGGGGTATGAAAAATGGCTTGGGCAATATGTCTTCCCGTCATTTGAATGGCAACTGTTTTCTCCAAACGTTGCTGTTGAAAGCGAGCAAACAGACGGTCTGTGGTGGCTTCCTCTTGCATAAGTTTGGCTAGCCACCAAGCATCTTCTAAAGCTTGGCAGGCACCTTGCCCAGATGTAGGCAATGCCGCATGAGCCGCATCGCCGATCACCATGCATTTACCTCGATACCACGATGTCATTGGATCAAGGTCATGAACATAAACGGTATGCAAGCTGCTTTGCTCTGCCTGCTGTAACACAGTGAGCACCTCGCTTGGCCATTCTCTGAAACGCTCGCCTAGCTCTGAAAGCGTGAACATCCTATTTGGCTGTTTCTCAACTTCCGCCCAACCTGCTGCCCAAAAGCATGCCGATGCATCAATCGGCACTATGCCAAAACGTTCCCCATCCCCCCAATAATCTTGAATTGACTGGCTATTAAGTGGTCTTATCGGGCTTGAATGCGATATACCAATTACATTCACAAATCCTTGATAAACAGGCTGACTGACAGGACTGATTTTCTTGCGTAGTGTAGAACTCATCCTTCCATCAGCACCAATCACCCAGTCGTATTGATTCTCCAATTCAGACAACTTGTCTAGATTAATCGCTTCACCAAAATGAATTTGCACACCCGCTTGATCAGCACCGGCAAACAATATTGCCATTAGATCACGTCGCAATATGGTGAGTGTGTTAAAACCCGCTGATTGGTTCAGGCCACGAAGCGACAGCTCACCTTGCACACCGGTAGTTAGATCATAGCGGGTCATAGTCATAGGTTCTCCAGATGCCTTTTGAATCGCCTTCAGTAGTCCCATTTGAGTTAAAACAAAAATGGCATTTGGCCAAAGTGTCACACCTGCCCCTAGGTCGCTGCCCGCTTGGGAGCGACGTTCAAAGATATCGACTTGGTTACCTTGCTTTGCCGCCAACGTAGCAAAGGCTAAACCAGCCACTCCCGCACCTACGATGGCAATCCGTTTCGACATACTGAGCACTCCATAATAAAAAATGAATCTGCAGTATCTACCAGCATCTTAAAATGATAAATATGGGACTATTGGATTAACTATCCCATTTATAGCAATAATTATGATTGAAAAAATAGAACTCTCTTGGCTACTTAGCTTTCATACAGTATTTGAGGAGCGCAGTTTTAAACTGGCATCAGAGAAGCTAGGACAGCCTTCTTCTACCGTCAGCCGCCATATCATCCAGCTTGAAGAAACACTAAACGTGCGTTTATTAGAACGCACCACTCGACGAATGTCGCCCACTGAGGCAGGGCAAACACTGTATGAGCAAAGCTTGCCGCTGCTTCGCTCTCTTGATGATCAGCTCGAAGCCATTAGCGATCAGAGTGACAAGGTCTCTGGCCATTTACGTATATTAATGCCGGATTTACCCTTTATCGCCCAGCAAATTGCTAGTTTCTGTGCGCTTTACCCTAAGCTCAAGTTAAGCTGTGAAACAGGTCTAGTTCCACATCAAGGCTTACTCGATGGTTTCGATTTGGTGATGCAGTTTGGCCGCGGAGAGTTAATGGATTCCGACTGGGTGGCAAAAGAACTGATTCGTTGGCCCAGTGTCATTGTCGCCTCGCCTGAGTTTGTTGAGCGGCATCATAGTCATTTGTCATTTCAGAATTTACCTTACTTACCTTGCATCACGACCCTCAGTGCATTACAAGGTTCGCCATGGATATTCAAAGACAGCCGACATTCGACTAAAGTACATGTCACATCACAGTATCGGGCCAACAGCGCCAATATGGCAAAAGAAGCCGCTATAGCGGGATTGGGCATGGCGATCTTAGCCGAACCATCGTGCCAAAAAGAAATACACCAAGGCACACTGGTTGCTATCGAGCTTGAAAAGACACCGGAAGATCTCGTCCTTTATGCGTATTCAGGCAAGTTAAAATACTCTCCCCAAAAGGTAACAGCCTTGCTAGATCACTTTAACTTTTCGGACCTGTTTAACGAACTTGACTGAAACCAATCTAAATTCCTGAATAAAACGTACTAGACTTCAAATGATGAAGATGAAATGGGAGCACTTATATGAAACTAGGATTGGTTTGGTTCGGGGATGATTTGCGTTGTGCAGATCAGAACATGCTATGGAGAGCAGTACAGGAGGTGGATTATCTTATCTGCCTTTATTGCGATGAACCTCATAACAATCACCCTAGCCGTTATGCAACACAAGGCATGTCCGTAAATCGTCGACGATTTTTAAACCAAGGCATTCAAGACTTGGCTCTACAATTACAAGCGTTAGGTCAAACCTTATTCGTCAGTTCAATGGATGCGGCCACCAGCTTGAATTTGCTTCTCAACGAAATACCAATCTCCCACCTATATCGCAATCATCATGGAGGTTGGGATGAGCAGCAGACTCTTAATCGCATCGAAAGCAGATACACTGACGTGCGTATTCACCTAGACCATGGTTTGAGTTTATTTACACCATCCCAGCTACCATTTGATATAGCGCAGTTACCGGATTCTTTCTCAAAATTCCGTCGCTTAATCGAGAACTTAGACGTTTTAACCCCCTTGCCTGCATTACAAAAACTACCACCAGTACCAGCGTTCAACATTCAACACATTCGCCCTTGGCAGCTTAAGCAAATAGAAGACAATAGCGTGTTTACTGGTGGAGAACGCGCTGCTGTTGATCAACTAAGTGATTACTTCTCGACCAATCTACCAAGTCATTATAAAGAAACTCGTAATGAATTAGACGGTTGGGAAAACTCAACCAAGTTCTCTCCTTGGTTAGCACAAGGTAGTTTATCAGCCAGGCAAATCAAAGCCAGTATCGACGTTTACGAGCGCGATCATGGTGCAAATGAATCGACGTATTGGATTTATTTCGAACTGTTGTGGCGCGAGTATTTTCATTGGTACGCAACCCTTTACGGCAAACAACTTTTCTTGCCCGGCGGCGTAACTGGCAAACAAACTCAGGGCAGTTATTACGCAGAGCGCTTTCGTAAATGGAGCAAGGGCAATACGCCTTATCCTTTAGTGAATGCCTGCATGAAACAGCTTAATGAAACTGGTTTTATGAGCAATCGTGGCCGCCAAATTGTCGCTAGCTGTTTGATATATGAATTAGGCATCGATTGGCGCTATGGCGCGGCGTACTTTGAAGAACAATTGATTGATTACAGCGTCGGTTCCAATTGGGCTAATTGGCAATACATAGCTGGCGTAGGAGCTGATCCAAGAGGCGGCCGTCACTTCAACTTGCAAAAACAAACCGAACAATACGACCCAAACCTGCATTTTATTCATAAATGGCAAGGCCAAATATTTGATACCCAATTGGATTCGGTCGATGCGGCCGACTGGCCGATTTATCCAGCCCAATGAACGACTATCAGATGACTGTCGACACGCCAGGAAAACCGGTCCTCGTTTGGCTGAAAAGAGACTTGCGCTTGAGCGATCATCTGCCACTTGCCACGGCGATAGAGCAAAAAAGACCAATTATTCTGTTATATATATTTGAGCCTAGCCTGATTGTCGATCCACATTATAGTGAGCGTCACTGGCGCTTTGTCTGGCAGTCTTTAGAAGATATGAACCGCCAGCTGGCCGAATATGGCGGTCACATACATATCGTTTGGCAAGAAGCCTTGCCGGCTCTTGAAGCGCTCTATGTAACTACGCAGTTTGATGCATTATTCAGTAGTGAAGAAATTGGCATTGGGCTCACCTTTCAGCGTGATATAGAGGTTAAATCCTGGAGTCAGCAACGAAATATATCTTGGCAAGAATCTCCAACTGGCGCGGTGATACGGCCACTCGATAACAGAAAAAACTGGGATGAAGATTGGCAAAAAGTCATGCGCGCGCCCTTGGCAAACATCGAACTTGAAGCGATAACTTGGTATGAGATAAACACGCCAACGCTTACGATTCCAGCCCCATGGCAAACACCGCAAAAAGGCATTCAAACAGGCGGTCCAACATTGGCGTGGAAAACCTTAGACAGCTTCTATGAAGGGCGCGGCAAAGACTATTATCGGTCTATTTCCAGTCCTCTTAGTAGTCGATCAGCCTGCACTCGGCTGTCGCCCTATTTAGCGTGGGGAAATATCAGCATAAGAGAAGTTTACCAAGAGCTACTGTCACGCTGGAAAACCGTTGGCTGGAAACGCACCCTCATCGCACTCAGCTCTCGATTACATTGGCATTGCCATTTTATGCAAAAATTCGAAAGCGAATGCCGCATGGAATTTCAGCCTGTTAACCGCGCTTACGAGTATTTTCCCTATCGGCAAGATGATCAAGTCAAAGCAGATTTACTCGCTTGGCAGCAAGGCCAAACTGGCTACCCTATCGTTGATGCTTGTATGCGAGCCTTACATAAAACGGGTTACATAAATTTTCGTATGCGAGCCATGCTCGTCAGCTTTCTATGTCATCACTTAAATATCGATTGGCGTTTAGGCGTGCACCATCTAGCAAGGCTATTTCTCGACTTTGAACCCGGAATTCACTACCCACAATTTCAAATGCAAGCTGGCGTCACTGGTTCAAATGCCATTAGAATTTATAACCCCGTAAAGCAAGCGCAAGACCAAGATCCAGATGGCGAGTTTATTCGCCGTTGGGTACCTGAATTGGCCGAAGTGCCTGCTCCACTGATACACTCTCCTTGGGAAATGTCACCAATGGAAGAGGCTTTATATCAATTCAAAATTGGTGAAAACTATCCTGCGCCCATTGTCTGCCTGAAAGAGGCGGCAAAAGCTGCCCGTGATCGTCTTTGGGGATATCGCGAACAGCCAAATGTACAACAAGAAAAACACCGTATTTTAGCAACCCATGTTCGTTCGAAGAGTCGGGGAAAATCCAGACAATCGAAACCGAGGAAATCCTCATGAAGCACTGACCCAAATGAATTACGTTTATTGATAAGACGCTATCCATTGTGGAATGTCCTGAACCGGAATGGCTTTTGAGTAATAAAAGCCCTGAGCGTATTCACAACCAATCTTTGCTAGAAATGCTTGCTGTTCTGACGTTTCAATACCTTCGGCAGTGACCGTTAAATGGAATGACTTTGCAATGGATACAATCGCTTCCAACATTAATCGTCCACTTTTTTCTTTCGATTCGATCACAAAACTGCGGTCGATTTTTAAGTTATCTAATGGCAACTTCCCTAAATAACTCAAAGCAGAATAGCCCGTACCAAAGTCATCCAAGCAAATTTTCACACCCGCCGCTCTGAGTGCATTGGCGTTTGATTTCACCTGATCACCAATAGTCAACAAGGCATCTTCTGTCACCTCGACCTCAATAGATCTAGGGTCAATGTTCTGAGAGTTTATGTTATCAATCAAAGCATCGATGACTCGCTTCACACCAAAGCTTTTCGCAGAGATATTAATCGCCACTGGTGTATCGGTATTAAATATCGATGGATTGGCTTTAACAATCGACATGGTTTTATCCATCAGACATTTATCTAATTCGAGCGGTAGATTCAACTCTTGCGCAGTTTCGATCACTTCCCATGGTGAAACGAAACCGTAGTCATTACTAAACCAACGCATTAACGCTTCATATCCAACAACGCGATTTCGTTTAAGCTCAATTTTCGGCTGGAAATACACATCTATTTCGGCATTTCTAATCGCTTCAATGAGCGCTTTTTGTAGCCCTTTCTTACGATCTGCTGCTTGATGAATTGAATCGTTGTAACAGGATAAAAAGAGCATATTTTGACGAGAGTACTCTATCGCCATCAATGCATATTCAACAGTTTCGTTAAAGGTACTTTTTGCCCTGTTGTGATAAGCACTGCCTATACGAATTTCGGAACTAATTTCACCAATAGTACGTTGCAGTTCTGCTTGTAACGCAATGGCTTTGTCTTTTGTCTGTTGTTCAATATTACCAGCGACATCAATATCAAAAACCATCATAAAGCGACTAGCTTGAAGACGAGCGCAATGTAGGTAGCCAATGTTGGTTTCTAGTGAGCGAGCAAGCTCTTCCAGCATTTTATTGGCTAGCACTTCACCATTAAGCTTACGAATTCGATCAAAGTCCGTCAGTTCAAATGTCATAAAACAGAACAGAGTATTTTCAGCCTGATTGCCGTCAAATAACTGTTTCACATAGTCTAGTTGCGGGAGCTTAGTAATAGGGTCGAAGTTTCTTAGGAAAAAAGCTTCATTGGCGGCTACGACTTTTTCAGACACATCAATTCCCACCCCTTGGATATGGCAACCGATATTGTCTTTTACTAATTTAAAGCGCCATTCTACTTCTATATGGGACGATATACCTTTCATCATCAGGGACATTTTTATTTCATTTTTAAAGCCACTTTCAGACAACGAGAACAATAGTTTAGCGTCTTTAGCCGAAGACCCAGCCACACTATCTATAAAGTCATCAGCGGTAATAGTAGCGTCGCGAAATTGTTGCGTGAAGGATTTATTAGATAAAATAATGGCACCATCTAGGGTAACACGAACAATAAAAAGGCCTTCTGAATCAAAGACATTCCGATATCGAATATCGACTCGTTCCAATTGCTCCACCACGTTTTGATACATAGATAAGTCATGGCAAATACCCACAAAAAAAGGCTCACCTTCTGCTGTCTCAGCACGTCCTATAGATAAATGCATTTGAAAAAGTTGGCCACTCTTTCTCATTGCAGTCACTTCTCGACCTTTACCAATAATAGAGGCGCTACCAGTATCTAAGTAATGGCGTAAATAGCCATCGTGTTTATCTCCTTCACTTTTCGGCATCAAAATCGAAACATTCTTGCCAAACACCTCAATTTCTGAATAGCCGAATAACCTCTCTGCTGAAGGTGAAAAAGATTGAATAATTCCTCGAGCATTAATAATAATGATTCCGTCGGCCGCAGCTTCAAACAGAGCTTTATACAAAGAGCTTTCCTTGTTGATAGCCATAATGTGTTATTTGAACCTTTTAACCAATTCGTATAATGCTTTAGTAGATTCAGTAGAACGTGAAATAGACGCTTCAGTCACTTCCATTTCTTGTGTATTTTCATGTCCGATTTTTGCGATGTTATATACTTGATGAGTTGTTTCTTCAATCACGATACTCTGCTGCTGAGTTACTGCAGCCATTTGCAATGAGCGATCTGCAATTTCACCGACAACAAGGTTTACTTCTTTCACCAACTTATCTTCAAGTTCAACTCTGTTTAAGCTTTCGCGAGAGAGAAGAACGCCCTCTTCGGCTACCTTTGAGGTGGCTTTTACGCCATTCAATAAGCCTTCAATGGCTTTGTCTATTTCTTGAGTTAATGTCTGTGTTTTTGATGCTAAGTGACGAACTTCATCGGCAACCACGGCAAAACCACGACCGTGTTCACCCGCCCTTGCGGCTTCAATGGCTGCATTTAGTGCTAACAAATTCGTCTGTTCGGCAATTTGATCGATCATATTGGTCGAGACCGAGATTTTTTCCGCCAGAGAGGATACATGGTTTACCGATTCTCCAATGCTCACTACTGTTGCATTTAACTTCTCGATTGATAACTTAGCTTCATTACCTGCGAGAGTTGCATTTTTGGTGATCTCAGATACTTTGCCCACAAAATCTGCGGTTTCAGTAATGTTCTGCGAAACTTCCTGGATGGTTGCAGACATTTCTGTCATTGATGTTGCAATTAAGTCCGTTTCTGACTGCTGATTAAGTATTTTTACTTTGGTGCTTGAAATAGATTTATGGGATGCATTCATTTCTTTTTCTACATCTGCAGCACCGTTTTCGATGAGAGTTAAAATCGTTCCTAAGCGAGAATGTAAGCTTTTAATTCCTACGGAAATATCGCCTATATAAGAGGTTTGACTTGTATAAGTCGCCGTTGCAAGGGGATGTTTAAATGCAGCGTTACCAAGCTTATGCTGTAAATAATTTAAGAATGTTCCTTGCTGCCATTTTAATATCACTACATAAATAGACATAAGAACGGCAAATAAAAATACTGCGTATTCGAATGAGCAAAATAACAACGTCAGACCAATAAGTATTCCCGCCAAAAGCAGTGTGACATTTTCTAGATTGAACACTGCTCCAGCAGTGAGGCTCGACTTATTTTCATTTATACGTCGATATAGCGATTCTGCTCGTTTTACATATATTCGATTGGGGCACGTACGTACGGATTCATAACCTATCGTTTTACCATTTTCAGTAATGGGCATGACGTAAGCGTCTACCCAATAAAAGTCTCCATTTTTACAACGATTCTTTACCAAGCCCATCCATGGCAAACCTACACTCAGCTGGGCCCACATTACGGCAAACGCTGCTGGAGGCATATCTGGATGTCGAACAAGGTTATGAGGTTGACCAACCAATTCGTCTTTACGGAAACCACTGACTTCAACAAAAGCACTATTACAATCTACTATTTTTCCTTTCAAATCCGTCACGGAAATGAGTTTCACACCTTCCGAAAAAGTTCTTTCTGTGTTTGTAACAGGCAAGTTTTTTCTCATTTTCTCTCAACTATTTTGCTTATTTTTAAGTTATAACCTAGCCAAAATAGTGTCATTATTCTGGCTTATATTAGTAAGCTGCACTATATAGTCATTAACAAAAAAACAAAGAAAATCAGAAGAAAAAATCCGTTTTATTGACATAGATCATTTTTTATCACACACAAATACAAACAACTATCATTGTTTTAATTGTTGTTTTATGTACAACAATTTTAAGAGCATCGTTTGATTACAAATAGATACATTTCACGCTTAATGTTACGCGCACCATAATATCGACTAAGGTTTCTATGGCGAAGGATCTGCAAAGCGCTAAACCAAACAGCAATCACATACGTAATAACCGTAAATAAAAAAACGGAGAAGAAGTGACTAATGACGATCACCAAAACTTATCACACACTGCGCGTTATTCTTGGCGATCAATTAAACGCCGCTCACTCTTGGTTTAAAGCACAAGATCAAGGTGTTCTGTATCTGATCGCCGAACTGCACCCAGAAGCCACCTATGTCACACATCACATTCAAAAGCTCTGTGCGTTTTTCCTCGCGATGGAACGCTTTGCTAATGCCTTAAAAGAAAACGGCCATGACGTGTGTTACCTCACTTTGGATGACACTCACAATCAGAGCCTAGAAGAAGTAATTTTAAGTCTCACCAAGCTACATAATATTAATCATGTAGAACTACAACGTCCCGATGAATATCGTGTCTTACAGCAATATCATCAGTTGATCGCTAGTGACTCAAAGCCTATATTTAGCATGGTCGATAGCGAGCACTTCTTACTACCCTTTAACGAAATTTCTAACTTTTTTCAGGCGAAAAGCACCGTCCGCATGGAGCATTTTTACCGTAAAATGCGCCAGCGGTTTAACATATTGATGGCCGATGAAAGAGAACCTGAAGGTGGTCAATGGAACTATGACAGCGCCAATCGCAATAAACTCAAAGCAAAAGATCTAGCAGATATACCAACACCTTTGTGTTTTCAGCATGATGTGACACATTTGCTTGAACGCATTCAACGTCACAATATTCCTTCCCTTGGCAAAGCAGAATCCAGTTTACTTTGGCCTGTCACCAGCCAAGACGCGCTGAATTTACTCACCTTTTTCTGCGAGCATTTGCTGCCAAATTTTGGCCGTTTCCAAGATGCGATGACAAACCAAACACCACACAGTTGGAGTTTGTACCATTCGCGTTTGTCTTTTGCACTCAACGCTAAATTGATCAGCCCAAAACATGTTATCAAAGCCGCCATTACGGCTTATCAAGAAAATGACAATATCGACATCGCCCAAATCGAAGGTTTCGTTCGGCAGATACTTGGCTGGCGCGAATATGTCCGCGGCATGTATTGGATCAATATGCCGGACTATGAACAACAAAATGTCCTAAACGCCGAGCGAGATTTACCCAGCTATTTCTGGAACGGACAAACCAAAATGAAATGCCTTGCCAGCACGATTGGGCAATCTCTCGATTACGCTTACGCGCATCATATTCAACGCTTGATGGTGACAGGCAATTTTTGTTTATTAACGGAAATTCAGCCACAACAAGTCGACGAATGGTATTTAGGCATTTACGTGGATGCGTTGGAATGGGTGGAATTGCCCAATACCCGTGGCATGAGCCAATTTGCCGATGGTGGCTGGATCGCCTCCAAGCCCTATGCGGCGAGCGGCAGCTATATGCAGAAAATGAGCGACTACTGCGGCGACTGCCATTACAAAGTGAAAGAGAAAACCAGCGCGGAGTCTTGTCCTCTCAACAGTTTGTATTGGCACTTTATGGTGAAGCATCGAGAACGTCTTGCGAAGAATCATCGCATCGGCATGATTTATGGTAACTGGGATAAACAAGACGACGCGCAAAAGCATGCCGTCTTAGAAAGAGCCGAATGGTGTTTAGAAAACATCGAATCGCTCTAATTTCTACTTTTTACTTTCTGATTGAAAGTTTAATTAACCGATGTAGCTTCTTGTCTATTAAAACGCTGTTGCTGCCATTTAACGATTCTTGGCAGTAACAAACCGGCAATCACAATCGCTACTCCTAATAGCTGCAAGCTTGTTACAGTTTGACCGTAAGCGAATGCCGTCAAGGCCGCAAAGACAGGCACAAAATTGAAGAACAAGGAAGCGTTCGCCGCACCGAGTTGCTTCACACCTGAGATCCACAACAAGTAACCACCAACAGTACCAAACACACCGATGAATAATAAGTCACCCAACACATAACCACTGATTGCCAAACTTTCTTGCAAAGGATGAACCTCAGGACTAAATGCCGTGACCAAAGAGATCACCCCTAACCCTGATAGCATGCCAACTAGAGTATAAGGAATCATTGGCATCCAGCGACTCACACCTTGCGTTAAATAGGTATAAAGGCTCCAGCACAACATGCCCAGAAAGATCATTTGATCGCCGTGGTTAAACTCAAAACCCAGCAAGCGTTTTAGCTCGCCATTGGTTAACACCAGCAACACACCGGATAAACAAACCACCAAACTAAAAACCGCGCCGCGAGCTGGCAGTTTACGTTGCAACAAAGAGCCAATCAAAGAGGTGGCCAATGGACTAAGCGCCATGATCAAGGCGCCATTGCTGGCATCTGTTTGCGCCAAACCAGTAAACAAACCCAGGTTTAATCCACCAACACCAATGATAGAAACGCTAATAGCCCACGCCCATTGTTTTGCCGTTAAGCTAGGCATTGGCATGTTTTTCCACTTGGCATAAATAAACAAACAAACAGCAGCAATGGCAAAACGCCAAATGACCAAAGTCAGCGCGTGCACTTCTCCCAACGCATGCTTACCCACAGGAAAACACGCTCCCCAGAAAAACGTGCATAGCAACAATAGTAATACGGCATTAGTACTCGCCGAACGGTTCATATCTTTCTCCATTAAAAGAAAACTTGAAAATATAAGGCGCAGTGTATAGATTTTAAATACGGAATAAATAGACAAAATTGAGACAATAGATCCCAAATATGAAATTTAACTATTCACTAGATGATATGCGTTGTTTTTGCGCGGTTGCCCAACACGGCAGTTTTAAACAAGCTTCGGCGGCATTGGAGATTCCTCTTTCCACATTGAGTCGACGAGTCGCTAAATTAGAAGAAGACTTGGCAATAAGATTGCTAAACCGTGACGCTCATAGAGTCCAGCTCACCCATTCTGGGCAAAGATATTTCGAAAGGAGCGCGTCTCTTTTTGAGGAATTAGACGATGTTGCTGTGTGCCTTCTGCAGGACAAAACCCAAGCCAAAGGTACTATTCGGATTTCTGCGCCGGTGAATTTTGGCGTGCAAGTTTTAGCTCAGCATTTTAATGCTTTTTTGATCGAATACCCTGACATCCATTTGGATTTGCGACTTTCAAATCAAAACATCGATATTGAGGAAGAAGCCATCGACATCGCGTTTCGTGTCGGTGACCATAATGCAGACCATTGGATTGGCAGACACTTAACGAACATTCGCTTTGTTATTTGTGGTTCTGTCCGTTTAGACATGTCTAGCCTAAAAACGCCTTGTGATTTGGAAGGTTTTCCTACTGTTTTGTGCTCGCCCATGTCCACCTGGAAGCTGCAACACACGATCTCTGGAGAGATGCAAACCCATAAACCAAACCATAATATTCGCCTAAAAGTAGACGACATCAGCTTACTTACGCGCGCCATACAAGATGGCTTAGGTATCGGTTTTATGCCTGATTATCATGCGCAGCCATTGATCGATTCGGGAGAGCTTCAACAAGTTTTACCTGAGTGGAGCAACCAACCTCGCGGTTGCCAAATGCTCTATCGTGACCGAGATAACATGCCCTTTCGGTTACGCTTGTTAATCGATTTTATGGTTAAGCGGTTTAACGAAAAACCGCTATAAACCAACAAACATGTCATAAAAATTAAGTAACTAGGCAAACTGATTAACGGATAGCTCCACTATTAAATCACTACTAATTTTTTCTAGTGCAGCTTCCAATTCTGATAAAGGTAGATCTTTCGGCACAGCCAACACCATGTCGGTTTTAAAAAGCATATCGGAACTCATCGGCGCAGGTTCGCAAGTGGTAGTGAGTTCTTTGACGTTAACCATCAAGGAATGCAGCACCTGAGATACTTCTTTGACAATGCCGGGACGATCATTGCCAACAACAGACAGCGACAAAGTCGATCCTTCCGTCACACTCTGTTTTGCCATTTCTACCGTGACATGCAGACCAAGTTGTTCGAAATTACGTAATGCGTTAACCAGTGCTTCTTGGTGCTCCAACGGAACAGTCACGGTTAAAATACCCGCAAATTTATCGGCTAGATGTGCCATACGGCTTTCCAACCAATTACCATTATGGCGAGCGATAGTATCGGATAAACGCTCAACAAGACCGGGGCGATCTTCTCCAATGAAACTCAGTACAAGATGCTGTGACATGGCTTTCTCCATCAATATTTTTAGAATTATGCAAAAGAGTGAATCACTTCATGCGATGCTATTTATAAAAAGTACACTAAATAATCACTATAGACGACTGCAATTTATTTAAGTTATTCACTCCGTACTAAAGCATTTTGTTTTTCAACTCTGTTTGAGCCTGTCGACGCAAAAACCAAAAGCCTAACGAAGCCGCGACAATACCCGAAATACTGCCCATGCCAATCGCCCATCGGGCACCAAATACATCAGCAATCCAACCAACCAAAGGCGCGCCTAGTGCGGTACTCCCTAACGCAGTTGCCAGAACCACAGCCATTACTCGGCCTCGATAACGTTTTTCCGTTGTAACCTGCATGTAAGACGCAGTAGAAGTGGTAAACAACTGCAAACTGAGCCCAAGGAAAATAAGCAGCACAGCAAACGCCCAAAACGACGTACTGATAGCAACCAAAAAGCAGCTAACAGCGAACATGGCTGCCACATAAATCATAAAGCGAAATGACGGCGAAGAGCGACGGCTCGCTGTCACCATAGCACCAGAAATAGAACCAATCGCCATCATTGAAATTAAGAAACCATATTGATCCGCGTGACCTTGAAATACATGCACCGTCATCGCAGATAGGTACACAGAGAAATTCATCCCTAAGCTACAAATCAAGAAAGACATTACCAATATGACGGCCATTTCTCGATGCTGCCAAATATAACGAAAACCATCAAAAAATTTCGCCAGATCAGGTGTTGCTTTGCCGTTATCTGAAACAACAGCTGGCAGACGCGTTTTGAATTTATGGAGGGCAATTAATAACGGAATAAAAGACAACACATTGATCATAAATACCCAACCGCTGCCGATCAACGCAATCAATATCCCAGCAATAGCAGGCCCAACCAAACGAGCCGAGTTAAACGCCACCGAGTTTAACCCCACCGCGTTTGATAATTCTTTTTCACTGACAATATCAGACACAAAGGCGTGGCGCGCAGGCGCATCAAACGCAGCAACACAACCCAAAGCAAACGCACAAACGCAAACTTGCCACAACACCACTTGTCCACTCAGAACCAACACGCCCAGCACTAAAGCCAGTAGCGCCATTAAGGATTGAGTAATAAAGAGTAATTTACGTCGATCCATACGGTCTGCCGTCCAACCTGTAAGCGGCAATAAAAGAATTTGCGGGGCGAATTGCAAAAAGACCACCAAACCAACAGCCGAAGCATTTTTATCCGACAACTCAGCAATGACGATCCAGTCCTGAGCAGTACGTTGCAACCAAGCGCCAATATTCGAAATCGCCGCGCCACCAAACCAAAGCCGATAATTCGGATTGGATAGAGACCGAAATGTACTGCTCAATTCAAACTCCTTTGACTATTCAACGAAATATCCTTTTATCACTTAAAAAGTGTCATTTATTGGATATAACATAAGACAAACTAATAACAGAGAGTAAAAAAACATTTATTAAAGATACTTTCTTGTACAATTAACGAAGCACATCCTATCCTGTAAAACGACAGTAGATTTAAAGTTTCACAGTAATTCCACATTCAAAAAAATAATCAGCAGGTAACACATCGTGATCTTCAACAAAATGTCTCTAAAAACACAATTTATATCTGTGATCGCACTCCCCTGCCTTGTACTCTTGCTTGTCAGTTGGGCTGGTTTACGCGGCCTTTCTAGCGTGCAAGAACAAACAAAACAGCTTGCCCAAAACACCAGTGCACCAATGAGATCTCTTGCGGAAGTTGCTTCGCGCATTCCACGCATGCGTGTTGGTATCGATATTATTTTGCTGCAAGAAATTCCAGCTATGCAGGATAAACGAGGCGCACTCACTCGCGTAAAAGAAACCCGCGCAGAAGATATTCCTGAGATGGATATAGCTCTTAAACAAGCGTTGGATTCTCAAGTGAACCCTAAAATGCGCGCAGAAGTACAAAAGGTCATAGATATATTTGCTAAAGTCAAAAGCGATGAACTAGCTCCAATGCTAACGGCAATAGAAAACAATGACCTGACCACAGCTCAAGAAATATACAAAACAAAATACGCAGACAGCTATGGTGTAATGCGTAAAGCCGTCAACAAAATACTTGATGACTTACTTGAACAAGGTCAGCAAGGCTATGCTCAAAGCCAAGTAAATTACGAAAACAGTCGCAACAACATGATTGTCTTAATTATCTTAGCATTGTCGGCTTCGATTATCTTAGCTTGGCTAATGTTACGTCGTCTTAATAGCCGTGTCTCTTATCTTCAGCAACACATTTCAAGTGCCAGTGACAAACTTGACCTTGGCACCGTGATGAAACTAGATGGCAAAGATGAACTGAGCGACATTGCTCAGCACTTTAACCAATTTATTACCAAAGTACGTACCGCCATCGAAAACGTAGCCGAGAACTCGCGTCAGCTAGCTCACACCGCAAATGATGTCGCAGCGAAAGCAAAGGCGACGCACACTAACTGTCTAAATGAACGCGATCGTACTACTCAGATTGCCACGGCAATTCATGAAATGGGGGCTACGGTAGAAAACATCGCAGAAAATGCCTCTCAAGCTGCAAGAGCTGCACAAGAAGCCGATAAACAAGCCCATCAAGGTGCAGGATTGGTCGCACGCGCCCGCCAAGGCGTAACGGCGTTGTCTACAGAAATACAGCACATCAGTTCAGACATTGGTTCATTAGCAACGCAGACAGATTCGATTGGTAGCATCCTAGACACTATTCGTAGCATCTCTGAACAAACTAACCTGTTAGCCTTAAACGCTGCGATTGAAGCCGCTCGTGCTGGCGAACAAGGTCGAGGATTTGCAGTAGTTGCCGATGAAGTTCGAAACCTTGCAAGTCGCTCTGCCGCTTCCACTGATGAAATTCAAAAAATGATCGACAAGCTACAAGAGCAATCAGCGAAAACAGTCGCGACCATTCAATCTGGACAAGACCAAAGCACTACTGTAGTTGGTCAAGCAAACGAAGCAAACAGCTCGCTTGAACAAATCACCAAACATATTGGCCAGATTAGCGATATGAACATACAGGTTGCTACCGCCACAGAAGAGCAAGCGCTTGTGGTAAATGACATGAGCAAAAACGTCGAAGAGATTAACCAACTAACAACAGAAACTTCTGAGATAGCTGATGAACTGACAGCATCAAGTACTAACTTGCAAAAACTGTCTGTTCAACTTGATAAATTGGTTACCCAGTTCAAGCTTTAAAACAAACAGCCAATTGACAAGAAAACCATACAAACAAAAAAGGGAAGCCAAATGCTTCCCTTTCTTTTTGTGATCCTATTTACCAAGCAAGCCTCAATTTCAACTCGCTTTTTCGTTAGCAAGACAAGCCGCTGCGGTAAACAGTACATCCGTCGAGCTATTCAGCGCAGTCTCAGCGGAGTCCTGCAATACGCCGATAATGAAACCGACAGCAACAACCTGCATCGCAATCTCATTGGGAATATTAAATAAGCTACACGCCAATGGGATCAATAATAATGAACCACCAGCCACGCCCGATGCGCCACATGCAGACACAGCCGCTATCACACTAAGCAATAACGCCGTACCAAAATCCAATGTAATACCTAAAGTATTTACCGTCGCTAAAGTTAAAACCGTAATGGTAATCGCAGCGCCAGCCATATTAATGGTCGCGCCTAATGGAATAGACACAGAATAGGTATCTTCATCCAAGTCTAAACGCTTACACAGATCTAAGTTGACCGGAATGTTAGCTGCAGAGCTACGCGTAAAAAATGCCGTTACGCCACTTTCCTTTAAGCACTTAAAAACCAATGGGTAAGGGTTACGACGAATCTTCCAGAACACCAATAATGGATTGGTAACGAATGCAATAAACAACATAGCGCCAATTAATACAGCTAACAGATGAGAATACCCAAATAAGGCATCAAAACCAGTTTCTGCGATTGTACTAGCAACCAAGCCAAAGATCCCAAATGGTGCCAAGCGAATAATCACCGACACAATACTTGTCACACTGGTCGCTAAATGCTGCAACAATGCTTTTGTAGCTTCGGAGGCATGACGCAAACCCAATCCAAAGCCAATAGCCCAAGTCAATATGCCTACATAATTCCCCTGAACAAGTGCATTTACTGGGTTATCAACCATTTTAAATACTAGTGTACGCAGGACTTCCCCTACTCCCTGAGGCGCACTTTGGCTTAAGTCTGGAGCAACCAAATGCAGCTGTGTTGGAAACACAAAACTAAACACCACTGCCGTTAAAGCGGCAACAAACGTACCAAACAAATAAAGGACAAGTACCGGACGAATATGACTTTGTTGAGCTTGTTTATGATTAGCAATAGATGCCATTACCAATAAAAACACCAAAATCGGAGCAATAGCTTTTAGTGCTTTAACAAAAAAATCACCAAGTAAACTTGCCGATAAAGCGGTGTTAGGTGAAACGTATGCCAACACGACACCACAGATAATACCGATAGCAATTTGTAGTACTAAGCTACCGCGCAAATAACGCTGTAATATTGATGATTTATGATTTAACGTCATTTAAAAGGGGTCCATTGAAGTTTACGAAATCGCACCTTACTGCATCTCGCAAAAAAAATGAACCATTTTAGGGCGTTATTAAAGAAACTATTGCAAGATACCAACAAAGTTCGACATTTAACCGATCATTCAACTTCCTCATTTTCTACTTAAAACAACACTTGTACTTAACTAACATTAGACCCATATTGCTTCCATATACAAACCTTACCAAGGAATTGAAATGTCGAATTTGTTAGATAAATTGAACTGGCGCTATGCCACTAAAAAAATGGACTCAAGCAAAGCCGTTGAGCAAGAAAAAGTAGACCGCATTCTAGAAGCGATTCGTCTTACAGCAACGTCAAGCGGACTTCAGCCATACGAAGTCATCGTAGTAAAAAACAAAGCATTGCGTGAAGCCATCGTGCCTCACGCTTGGAACCAAGCGCAAATTACTGATGGTTCTCATCTATTAGTTTTTGCGGCATGGGACAACTACACAGAAGAACGCATCAACAAGATGTTCGACTTAGTAAACGACGAACGTGGCTTTAAAAACGAAGGCTGGGAAAACTACCGTCAAATGATTTTAGGCGCTTACCCTCCTCGCGAGGCCGAAGTGAATTACCAACACGCAGCTCGTCAAGCATACATCGGTCTTGGAACGGCATTGATCGCGGCCGCCGAAGAAGGCGTAGACAGCACACCAATGGAAGGTTTTGACCCTGCAAAAGTAGACGAAATTCTAGGTCTAACTGAACGTGGACTTCGCTCTGTGATTCTACTTCCTTTAGGTTACCGCGCAGATGAAGGTGACTGGTTAAAAGGCCTGAAAAAAGTACGTCGTTCAGCAGAAGACTTTATTACTGAAATGAACTAATTTGCTGTTTCGTTGAAACAACAAACCTAAAACGTCAGTCTTCTGGCGTTTTTTATGTCCAATTTTTGAACTGGGCAAAAACCATGAAATAAAACATATTTGATAAAAAATAATGGCCCAAATAGAGCAAAACTTGCGTATGTTAATAGCATTAAAACGATCTAACAGCCCAAGGACAAAGCATGACAAAGTATTTAGGACTATTATTTATCACCCTATTTTTAAGCGCTTGCTCTTCTAACGATAGCTGGCGCACTGCGAGCCGAGAACCCGCAGGCATAGCCCCATCACCCGAAGAAGAAAAAGACGCTGTTATCGAATTTTATGCCGCCGACGCTTTCAGCTGGCGCGGTTGGTTTGCAGTCCATACTTGGGTGGCAACCAAAGAGAAGAACGCGGCCGAATATACTGTTCATGAAGTCGTTGGTTGGAGAGTAGATAGAGGACTTCCAGCCTTATCTGAATATAAAACCACAACACCAGATCGCTATTGGTTTGGCGCAAAACCAGAGAAAGTTCTTTCAATTATTGGTCCAAAAGCGGAAGCATTGATTCCAAAAATCAACGAAGCAGTGAAACGTTATCCTTGGGCAAACGAATACACGGTATTCCCTGGTCCAAACAGCAACACCTTCCCAACCTGGATTGGCTTACAAGTCCCAGAACTCAATCTTGATATGCCTTTTAATGCTATCGGCAGCGGTTACGCAGACAACTAACCTAACGATTAATTTCCGAGAGGTGAGCTTCTCGGAAATTAAGTCAGTATTTAGAAAGCTGCCATATTGACCCGCCATACCCCTTAGGCTACGTTTTCTCCATGGAAAACGAAGCGCGCTGATCTTGTTGTTAAAGCGAACTCTCCAACCAAACTTTTAGCCTAAGGTTCCAGCCTAGGTAACAATAATCCGAACTCGTCGTTTTTCACGAGCACGTCTTACAAGGCAAAAATATGGTCATGAATTTCGCTTTTGAAGCACAAAAAACACAACAGCGTCTGTTAGCCGAATTAGATTTTAGCCAACTGACTTCTCAACAAAAAGCGATCTTCGTTAAGCGATTAGAGAACGGTTTTGCACCACTCTTCGAACAGCTTTTCCCGCTTTATGGGAAGTGCTTCGACCTGCATTATCATCTCAAGGTGTTGCTACAATCCTTTATCGATTTTCATAAGAAAAAACGCCCTGCCCAAATCAAAGACAAATCAGAGTTCTGGTTCGAATCCAATCAAAATGTCGGCATTGCCGTATATGTGGATTTATTAGCTGACGACCTCAGCTCTCTAATCGACAAGATCCCTTATTTTGAATCCTTAGGAATTAACTATGTGCATCTAATGCCGCTTTATTTAGCTCCAGAAGGCAACAGTGACGGCGGTTATGCGATTTCAGATTACCGTACTGTGTCACCTAATTTGGGCACTAACAAAGACCTAAAAGACCTTGCTTCCGCGCTACACAAAAAAGGCATACGCATGGTGTTGGATTTTGTGTTTAATCACACATCAGACGAACATCGTTGGACCGAAGCTGCAAAATCAGGTGACCAAGAGTTCCAAGGCTACTACTACTTCATGGGCGAGCAAGACGCCATGGAATACAACCAAACCGTACGCGAAATATTTCCTCAAATTCGTCGCGGTAGTTTCACCTATTTACCTGAATTAGACAGCCATGTCTGGACGACCTTTAACTCATTCCAATGGGATTTAAACTATTCCAATCCGGCGGTTTTTGTCGCTGTCGTCGAAGAAATGTTACATCTAATTTTAAACGGTTGTGATGTCTTACGACTCGACGCCTTAGCCTTTGTCTGGAAAGAGAAAGGAACAGTGTGTGAGAACTTACCTAAGGCTCACAACCTGATCAAAGCTTTCAAAGCCTGCTTGGACATCGCAGCACCACAAGTCGTCTTTAAATCCGAAGCTATTGTTCACCCAGATGAAGTCAATAAATACATTGGCGCCGATGAATGCACGTTGTCTTACAACCCTCTAATGATGGCCTTGTTATGGGAAAGTTTAGCGACACGCCAAACCAACTTGTTGTACCAATCTCTTGAGCGCAGCTTCGCGATTCCAGAGCATACGACTTGGATCAACTATATCCGCTGTCATGACGATATTGGTTGGTTATGGGATGACGCCATTTCTGATCGTCTTGGCATTGATGGGATTGGTCATCGTCGCTTCTTGAATCAATTCTATACTGGCCAATTCGAAGGCTCTTTTGCTGCAGGTGTGCCGTTTCAAGAGAACCCAGTGAATGGCGATTGCCGTGTTTGTGGTACCTTGGCGTCTCTTGCGGGCGTGGAAAATGCCATCGCTGCAAACGATCCATTGTTGCTTGATCATGCTATCAGACGCATACGAGTGCTCAACGGTATCAACTTCGCTATGCCGGGCATTCCATTGCTATATCAAGGTGACGATCTTGGCGTGCTTAATAATGATGATTACCTAAACGACCCGACAAAAGTAGACGATAGCCGCTGGGTGCACCGTAAGAAGCTCACCAAGGACGATTTCGCTCTTGCTGATAACGTTGAGACACCGCAGGGTAAAATCGCTCAGCTGATCCGAGAGATGATTAAAATCCGCAAATCTAATCCACTTTTCGCTGCGCAGGAATTTGAATTGGTTTCCCTAGGCAACGAACATGTATTTGCTTTCAAACGACAAATGAACGACAAAACACTATTAGTCATCGCCAACATGAGCGAACACCTAGTACCGCTCGAACACCTACCACTTGGGAAATCACTAAGCGAACTGATCGGACAAGACACAGCAATGAACTTGTTAAACAAGGAATTCATTGATTTGCCATCGTTAAGCCTCATTGAACCGTTAGATATTCTTTGGTTGGTTAATAACTAAGTGCTTTCTCACGGATACAAAAAAGCGGATTGATAGAAATATCAATCCGCTTTTTAATTGCTCTGTGCTCGGTTAGGGTTAGTGCTTGGTTGAACCCGGATTTGGTATAAAATTAATCACCATTTCTTCCGCTTGAGGAGCGCTACTATGAGGCGTATTCACTCGCGTTGGAATCTCAGTTGGCTGTGACTGTATTACCGTAGATTGCTCATCCGTGTAACCACAGGAAATACACTCACGATATTGCTTTTCAACATCATCGTCGCGCCATGCGCGAATCTTATCCATCTCACTACAACGAGGGCACACAGCCCCTGCAATAAAGCGTTTTACTGTCATAACCCAACTACCTTTAAAAAAATAACGCCATAGTACGACGCCATAAAAAAGCAGCGTCTAATCATCAGATAAGACGCTGCTTCCTTGCAGAATAAAAACTTAAGCTGCGATACCGCTGTGTCTTAACAAGGCATCTGTACTCGGTTCACGACCACGGAATTCAGCGAATAATTCCGCTGCTGGACGAGAACCACCATTGGCTAATATGGTATCACGGAAGCGTGCGCCGGTATCTTTATTGAAGATGCCGTCTTCTTCGAATTTCGAGAACGCATCGGCTGACAAGACTTCCGCCCATTTATAGCTGTAGTAACCCGCCGCGTAACCACCCGCAAAAATATGCGAGAAGCTAGTTTGGAAACGGTTAAATTCAGGTGGCGTAGTAACAGCGACTTTGCTGCGTACGTCGTTGATAACGGATTGAACAGAAATGCCTTTTTGGTATTCCATGTGCAAACGGAAATCGAACAAAGAAAACTCCAGCTGGCGCATCATCTGCATACCAGATTGGAAGTTCTTCGCTGCCAGCATCTTATCTAACAAGTCTTGAGGCAATGGTTCGCCCGTTTCGTAATGTCCTGCGATGTGGGCAAGCGCTTCTGGCTCGTAACACCAGTTTTCCATAAATTGACTTGGCAACTCGACGGCATCCCATGCCACACCATTAATACCGGATACGGATGAAACGTCCACTTGGGTCAACATGTGATGCAAACCATGACCAAATTCATGGAACAAGGTGGTGACTTCATCGTGAGTCAATAACGCTGGCTTAGCGCCAATTGGTGGTGTGAAGTTACACACAAGATACGCAATCGGTAGCTGCAGACGATTGTCTCTCAAACGACGACGAGTACGACAAGAATCCATCCATGCGCCACCGCGTTTTGCTTCGCGAGCATAAGGATCTAGATAGAAACGAGAAACGTCTTCGCCGTCTTTGCTGATAGTAAAAAGTTGCAAGTCTTTGTTATAGCTATCAAATTCTTTTTCTTCGCGAATATCCACGCCAAATAAGGTTTGTGCCACGTGAAACAATCCGGACAAAACCTTATTCATTGGGAAGTAAGGACGCAGCTCTTCTTGAGAGATACTGTACTTATGCTGACGCAATTTTTCCGCGTAGTAAGTCATGTCCCACGCGTTCAATTTTTCTACGCCATTTTCGTCTTTTGCAAACGCGGTTAACTGTGCAAGATCTTGTTCTGCCGAGCTTTTTGACTTTTTAGCTAAATCTTCCAAGAAGTCGATAACCTGCTGTCCGTTGTCAGCCATCTTAGTGGCAACCGACAATTCAGCGTAATTATCAAAACCAAGAATATGTGCCATTTCATGACGCAATGCCAAAATCTCGTCGATCAAAGGTGCGTTATTGAATTTGATGTCTCCACCTTGATCAGAAGCGCGAGTGGCGAAAGCTCGATACATTTCTTCGCGCAAAGCGGCGTTGTCAGCATAGCTCATTACAGGCATGTACGATGGGAAGTCTAAGGTGAACAACCAACCGTCTTTTTCTTTAGCTTCGGCCATTTGCTTCGCTTGTGCTAGTGCTGACTCAGGTAGACCAGATAACTCGCTTTCGTCGGTGATTAACTTGCTCCACGCTTGTGTCGCGTCCAAAACGTTTTCACCAAACTGACTACCCAACTCGGACAAACGCTGGCTGATCTCGCCATAGCGTTTTTTGGCATCACCTTCCAGGCCAACACCTGACAATTCGAAGTCACGGATAGTTTGGGTCAAAGCTTCACTTTGTGGTTGCGTTAGTGTTTTTGCAGCATCGCTTTGCGCAAGCGTTTTGTAGGCTTGGTACAAGGCTTTGTTTTGCCCAAGATCCGTATAAAACTGGGTCAATTTTGGCAAGCAAGCGTTATAAGCCGCACGCAGCTCTGGAGTGTTCTTAACTGAGTTCAAATGGCCAATTGGTGACCAGAAGTTGTTTAGGTCATCGTGCAGTTGATCCAAGGGCAAAACAAGGCTTTGCCATGTTGGATTGGTATTTTCACTCACACAAGCGTCAATGGCTTCTTGGTTGTGCTTTAGTAGTTTCTCTAGATCCGCTTCGATGTTCGCAACATCGACATCGGTAAAATTCGGTAAGCTGGTCGCGTCCCATACAGACTGTGACATATCATGATATCCTTTTATATTAATTGAACGCTGTATTGCATTGATCAATACTATGCTTACTAAGATAGGTTGTCTTAACACTTTTTCAATGCATAAAAGCCTATTGTGTTAATAGTTCCTTCATTTATTAGTACATTCTATTAAGAAGCCCCCCTTTAAGAGAGGATTTATGGTGATGAAATCTTTCCGTGGTAAAACACCACAACTTGGCGACCGTGTTTGGGTCGATGACAGTGCCGTAATTATTGGCGATGTAACCATTGGCGAAGACAGTTCTGTATGGCCTTTAGTTGCGATTCGTGGCGACATGCACCGCATTCGTATTGGTGCTCGTACCAGTGTTCAAGACAACTCCTGCTTGCACATCACTCACGCCAGCGACTATAAGCCTGAAGGTCATCCTCTAACCATTGGCGACGACGTCACCGTGGGTCACATGGCGATGTTACACGGCTGTACGATTGGCAGCAGAGTATTGGTTGGAATGGGAACCACCATTCTTGATGGTGCTGTAATTGAAGACGAAGTCATCATAGGCGCAGGCTCTTTGGTGCCACCTGGCAAGCGTTTAGAAACGGGCTTTATGTACATGGGATCTCCCGTGAAACAAATCCGTCCACTCAACGACAAAGAAATCGAATATTTTCAGTATGCCGGACTTAACTACGTCAAACTGAAAGATGAGTACTTGGCAGAAGCAGCAGCGAGCAAATAGACAAATTAAAATCATGGTTGAATGGTAATAAATACCAGACGAATATCGTCTAACAATCAGACAAACAACCCGAGGCTTAAATGACCAATGCGAACCTCTCTGTTGAGATGGATTCTTCAGCAGCAGTTAATATTTTTCAGGATGCTGTTTTTATTGAAGAGCTACGCACGCAGATGCTGAAGTTCGCCAGGCTTCAAGTACGAGACAATCAATTAGCCGAAGACGCAGTACAAGAAGCCATGTTCTCTGCGTATCAAAATATTGATCGTTTTGCGCGACAAGCGGCATTTAAGACTTGGGTATTTTCCATATTGAAGAACAAGATCATCGATTTGTTGCGTAAGGAAAAACGCCATACGGCAGCCAGTCAGCTCGAAGAGGGGCCCAATCTAAGCGGTGAAGCGTTAATCGAGCACTTGTTCGAGGAAAATGGCCATTGGCAAAAAGACGAGCGTCCTAAAAAATGGGATCAGCCAGAGCATGGTGTTGAAAACGAGCACTTCTGGCGTATTTTCGATGCTTGTTTGGATGCTTTACCAGCCAAATATGGTCGATTATTTATGATGCGCGAATTTCTCGAAATGGATACACCTGAGATTTGTCATAACGAAGATGTGTCGGTAAGCAGCCTAAATGTCACTTTATATCGTGCTCGTCTACGTTTACGGGAATGTTTAGAAGATCACTGGTTTCAAAAGGAGAAGTCGTAAATGATAAAATGCAAACAAGCGACCCAAATGCTCTCGGAGAAACTCGATCGCACGTTATCCGCCAAAGAAAAAATAAACTTGGCCATGCACACTGCAATTTGCACTCCTTGTCGTCAGTTTGGAAAACAAATGGAGACCATTCGCGAATTATCAAAATCCTATACCAAAGCAAAAAAGCCAGATGAAAAGTAATACTCATCTGGCCTCGGAGCGACGCTTAAGAATTCAAGCTCGCCAGTGTTTTTTTATAAAAAGCGAAAGCGTCCATCGCTCCTTTTATAGCCAGAGCTTCTTGTTCTTCCGTTAGCGACAAAGCGTCTAACTGAGCAACAAACTTACGCCAATGCGGCGCTCGTCCTTCAGGATGTGCTGCTAAATGCCTAGCGCCATGGTCTGCATCAAAGCTCAATTTCTGTGTTTCTTTATACAAAAATGCTGCACCAATATTCGACCCTTCACTGCAATAAAGCCAACCAATGGCTTGGTACAGATCTGTCGGCGTAGCTAACAAAGATACATCAACATCCGCCTTTAAGCCCAAGTCATTCAAATCCGATTCAACCGCAGACAACCTAGGTAATTCAGCCAACCCGGGGAACAACACTTGCAGAGCTTTATTCTGGTACAAAGGCGCAACAGATAAATGAAAAATATGCTGTAAACGCAAAAATTTTCTGTAATTTTCTTCGTTTGCAAATGGCTCTGACTGCATCACCAGTGAATCGACACTATCGTGATTAGTACGCGTAGAATATTTTAAACGCTTTGCAAATGTCAGTGTATCTTGGTCTTTTTCTATTGTTTGCATATCTGGCCTCATTTAAAAATCCATCTTATTTAATGATAAAAACTTACCTTCCAAATGACCACTTCATTTATATTAAGAAAAACTAACATTCTTTTGTTAAATTTTTAACTTCTTCTGGCCTAGACCACATCCATAAAAAGCCAACAAACATCCCTGATAAAGCAAAAAACAAAACGTATGAATTAACTCCGCTACATACTAATAAACAGGCACATAAAAACATGCTCATTGATGATATCACTTTATTGCTTCTAGAAATCACCTTGCCATTATCCCAATTATAAAGAACAGGACCTGTAAATCGATTATTATGCAAAAACCGATAAATCCTAGGGGAACCTTTTGATGATGACCAAGCACAAAGTAATATAAACTCGGTAGCAGGAATACCAGGAACCATCACACCTACAAACGCCATTATCAAGCTAAGAAAAGCAATAACTTGATACATGAAGGTTTTACTTTTTACAAACATGAATTCAATTCCAGAAAACATTATTTATTAGCATTTAATCTATTAAGTATTAATAAATAAAATATCAAGCGGAATTATTAACATTCATTCCCTCTAATAACTCAACCATTAATGTATTAAGAATGCTTAATAAACAAAAGCTAGCTCTTTGCCTGTCAGTTGCTAGGATGGTCAATCCTTACAGAAAAAAACAACTAAGATTGTAAGGAAGAAGGAAGGCTAAAAAAACAAAACACACGATATTGATAACCATTATCAATTGATGCTAGTATGCTGATGCTGTTTCGAACACTCATTACCATTTTTACTCTATAGAGATAAGAAGATATGCGAATTCTCGTTGTTGAAGATGATGCTTCCGTTAGCCATTGGATTAGCAGCAAGCTGCATGTATCAGGTCATATATGCAAGCTAGTAGATAATGGTGAAGACGCATTGAAGCTGATTAAGAAAGAAGTTTTTGATGTCATTTTATTGGATCGTGTCCTCCCTAAACTAGACGGTATCCAGTTGCTTGGTTTACTTGGTAATACTCCTCACCCACCTATACTTATTCTGTCGGCGAACGATCAAATATCGGATCGAATAGAAGGTCTCAGAGCAGGGGCGGATGACTACCTCGGCAAACCATTTGATTTTACCGAGCTACTTTTACGCCTAGAACGATTGTACTTCCGTACCAAAAAAGTAGCTTCAAGCAATCTTATAAAAATCAAAGATATGATGATAAATCTTGAATTACACGAAGTAACTCGTTCGGGACAAAAGATTGACTTAACCAACAAAGAATTCAAATTACTCTATGTACTTGCCGAACATCCAGGACAAACCGTTACTCGCAGCATGTTGTTAGAAAAAGCATGGGGATATCACTTCGACCCACAAACTAACATCCTAGATGTTCACCTTTCCAAATTAAGACATAAGCTAGATGGTGGTTCTAAAAATCCAATCATTCGAACTATTCGTTCAGTTGGTTATGCTTTAGGATGATTCTGTGTTTATTAAATCGTTGTCCCATAGTAGCAGCTTTAGGCAAGCTACTATCATTGCCTTTATTTGCTTATTGATATCTTCTGCTTCTATTTTTATTTGTGACTACATTTTAGACAACATCATGAAAATTCATGTTAAAAATATGATTTTTGAAAATATAGAAAATCAAAAATTAAATAATAAATTTAACAGCAGCAATGATTTATCAATACAATTAAAAAATGAAAATTATAAAGAAATCAGAAAAGATCACTTCACCTTTATTTTTGACGCTTATGGAAAAGTTTTATTAGGAAATAAGCAGAACGTATCAGATAGTCAAATCCAATACTTACAAAAACACAATATAAATTCGCCAGATATTGTCTCGTTAAAAGATAATAATGTCGAGTTATTAGGACTATTAGTGCCTTTAACAGATGGCGGTATGTATTTTAACGCATACAACGTAAAACCAATGAACCAACAAACTCAAATAATATCTCTTATGACAGGTGTTGGGCTGCTGGCAATACAACTCATGATTTTAGTAATTAGCCTACGCTTTAGTCGACACAATCTCTACCGCGTTAATCATATCATTGACACCCTAGAGCAATATGCTAGTGGTAAACACAACGTTAGAGTTAACTCAAACGACAATAAAGATGAATTCGACCAACTGAGTCAAGAAATTAATATTGTACTTGAACGCACTCAGAGGCTAATGGGAGAAGTTCGAGACATCACTAGTCATGTTGCACATGAACTAAGAACACCACTCACTCGCCTGCAGCATAAGTTGATCAACTTATTAGAACGTGTAGGAGGAAAAGAGCTCAACGAGCTCGAGCAAGCAATTAAAGAAACCGAGCAAATACAAATACTTTTTCGCTCTATCATGCGACTTTCTGAAGTCGAAACAGGACAAGTTAGCCATCAAAAAGACAACATTAATGCTTATGACATATTGCATGAAGTTTATGAGTATTATCAGCCATTAGCAGAAAATTATGGAATTAACATAAAGCTCGAAGCACAAAAAAAACATGTTTTTTGTGCTGATAAAATCCTTATTTTTCAAGCTATTGCAAACCTATTAGATAACGCTATTAAGTACGCGCCAGAAAGTGAAACTATAACTCTTAAAATAGATTCATCATTGGGGAATACCTTTATAAAAGTCTCAGATCAAGGTAAAGGTATCCCAGAAGAGAGTCTGCATTTTGTCACTCAGAGATTCAAAAGGCTTTCTTCAAAAAAGGACGTATTCGGGCACGGATTAGGACTGACTCTGATCCGAGCTATAGTCTCTTTGCATAATGGCGAGTTGGTTTTAACCAATACGCACCCAGGACTCTGTGCTTGTATTAAAATTCGTTCAAATAAAACGACTTCATAGCATTTAAGAAAAATACAAAAGGCCACTTTGGTTTCCCAAGGTGGCCTTCATCTAAGCTTTAAAAACCTAACGCAAGCGCTTAAACGGCAAAGTATAAGCAATCAAGAATAACAAGGCAGCGCACACAACAACACTTGGGCCAGTTGGTGTATCCCAACGATAAGACGCCCACAAACCACCGCAAACAGCCAAACAACCAATCAAGCTAGCAAACGATGCCATTTGTACTGGCGTACTCGATAACTTACGCGCCGTCGCAGCGGGAATAATCATCAAGGAAGTAATCAGCAACACGCCGACGATTTTCATTGCCACGGCAATCACCAAAGCCACCAGCAACATCAGCAATAGACGAATCGCTTCTACCGGATACCCTTCTACTTTTGCTAATTCTTCATTAACGGTTACAGCTAGTAGCGGCTTCCAAAATGTCACCAATAACGTGATAACCGCCAAACCACCACCGTAAATCCAGTAAACATCGGCTTGGTTAATCGCCAGCAAATCACCAAACAAATACGCCATTAAATCTATACGAATATTGTCGAGAAAACTTACTGCAACCAAACCAAGTGACAATGCCGAATGCGCTAGAATCCCCAACAAGGTGTCCGTCGCAATAATGTGTTTCTTCTGCAAAGTCACCAACACCAAGGCCAAACCAACACACAAAACGATAATGGCAAGATTCAAATTGATGTCTAATAAAAAACCTAACGCCACACCCAACAAGGCCGAATGCGCCAAGGTATCACCGAAATAGGCCATGCGTCGCCAAACAACAAACGCGCCTAACGGCCCTGCTACTGCAGCCACACCCAATCCACCTAACAAGGCTCTGAGCAAAAGATCTAACATGCTATTACGAACTCCAAAATCTGCTAACTGGGGATGTTATTAATGATGTTTACAATGGGCGTGAGCATCACCATCGTCCGATAGAATACTGCCGTGTTCATCATGCACATGATCATGCTGATGGGCATAAATAGCGATGGATTCATCTGCACCTGGCACACCAAACAAAGCTTGATAAGCAGGATGACCTGTTACATGTTGCGGGCTACCAGAACAGCAAACATGTTGATTGATACAAACCACGGTATCGGTTTTCGCCATCACCAAATGCAAATCATGAGATACCATCAGAACGCCGCAATTTAGCTCATTACGGATGTTTTCAATCAGGTTATAAAGCTCCACCTGACCATTCACATCCACGCCCTGCACTGGCTCATCTAGCACTAATAGATTTGGTCTGTTCAACAAGGCACGCGCCAACAAAACACGCTGTGTTTCACCACCAGATAACACATGCACTTGTGATTTCAACAAATGCCCAATGCCGAGTTTTTCTAGTGTAGGAAGAATTTGTTGTTTATCAACACCACGCACCAAAGCCAAGAAATGCTTTACCGTTAATGGCAAAGTCGGATCTATATGCAGCTTCTGCGGCATATAACCGATACGCAAGGTTTTATGCCTGACTATCTCACCAGAAGTTGCTTCTTGCAGCCCTAACAAGGTGCGAATAAGGGTACTTTTTCCGCTGCCATTTGGGCCAATTAGGGTAACAATCTCGCCTTCACTGATCGTCATATCAATGTTTTCAAGCAAAACTCTGCCATCAAACGAGATACCAATTTTATCAAAAGCAACCAATCGCTTACTCACGCGCTTGCTCCTACTTTTTTTGCCTTACATTTCGCACATAAGCCTGTTAATTCAATGGTTTCAGCACGTAACTCAAAACCTTGATGCGCGGCTTTTTCGATCAAGGCCGCATGAATATCTTGGTAATCGAATTCCATAACATTGTGGCATTCATCGCAAATCAAGAAATAACCTTTGTGCGCTTTATCTGCATGGGCACAGCCAAGGTAAGCGTTCATCGATTCCACTTTGTGAATCAGACCCGCACCTAACAAAAAGTCTAAAGCACGATAAACCGTTGGCGGCGCAGAGTTAAAACCCTCTTCGGCCAACTTCGCCAATAGCTGATAAGCACCAAGTGGGCGATGACTTTCCCAGATCAATTCCAATGCGCGGCGACGTACTTTCGTTAATCGCTGGCCTTGCTCTGCACACAGGGTTTCCGCTGTTTCTAACGCGGTATCAATACAATCATTATGGTTGTGATGACTGTGTTGATGAGAACCTTGTTGTGAGTGCTGATGTGAGTCTTCATGTTTCATTAGAAAGCCCTTCCTGCATTGCTTACGTAACTCCAAATCATTGAAGTGCTAATTATTATCAAAGCGAAAGCGGCAAGAAAACCAAAGGTGCGCGACACTCGCTGTCGCCAAACACGATGCTCACTACTTAACGCAAAACCTGTATCACGAACAAAAACACTAACGCCAGCCAAAGCAGCGACAGTAATAGCAGTACCTAGCGCCATGGCAAAGGTTGCCACCAAACCCCAAACAAAAATGCCCGTGCTCAAAGAGAATAACAAAACTAAAATCGCCCCAGTACAGGGACGAATACCCACCGCGGCCACCATTGCCCAAATACTACGACGAGCGGTTTTCGCTTCATCTGTATGATGCGCACAACATGCATGATCATGAGAGTGTTTATGGGAGTGATCGTGATGCTTCGCAGAATGATCGTGATGATGTTCTTCAAGATGGTCTTGTGAGTGATCGTGACCACAACCAGATTGGCCGCGTAATAAACGCAAAAGAATCCACACACCAATCAAGCCAACTGCAGCAAAACTCGCCACTTCAAAAAAACGACTTATTTGCATGGCTTTTCCTGCCAAGGAAAACACTTGGCTAAGCACAACAATGACTAAGACTGCCATCACTGCCTGAACACCAGCGCACAAAAATGCCAAGCTAATACCACGGCGCAATGGCGCTTTGCTTGCCAACATATAAGCAGAAATAACCGCCTTACCATGACCTGGTCCAGCCGCGTGAAAAACGCCATAAAAGAAGCTTGTAGAGATTAACCCCCACAGTAGAACCGGACTGCCGCCTTTGCTGATAGAGCGAACTAAAGACACTAATTCACGATGAAAAGTGGCTTGCTGAGAAATAATCCACTGGATAAAATCTTGATACAGCGCAAAATCAATCGCGGCATAAAGAGGCGAGCTGAGACATAAAAAAGATAACAATAAAAAAGCGACGTTCTTTGCCATAATTGGCTCTCACCGAAATTGGATACAATTTTGTTATGATATAACAAGTAAAACCCAAGGAGAAGCCAAAGCCTAGAAACGCCGCATTTTGTACAAAATTTAATTCATAACCACTTAGCTAACGGCTGAAGTGACTGGATGCAAAAAACCCATTACACCACTCATAAAGATCTGCGCAGCCATGGCCGCCAAAACCAAACCGGTAATCTTAGACAAGACATTTAAGCCTGTTCGACCCAGCATTTTTTCAATCAAAGAACCAGAATACAAAATGATCGCCAAAGTACCCAATGCCAACAACAAACCACACAAGCCAATAAATAAATCCCAACCTTGTAGTTCAGCACCGTAAACTAGAATTGTACCAATCGTCGCTGGTCCAATAATCGTAGGTACCGCCAATGGCACAACAGACACATCATCACGTTCTTCGCTTGGCATGCCAACCGCATGGTTACGCGTACCGTCACGGACCAAACTCAAGGCTGATAAAAACAACAATACGCCAGAGCCAATACGGAAAGAATCCAGCGTGATGCCTAACACAGCAAACAAACTGCCACCAAAAAACAACAGCACAATAGAAATCGCCACAGAGGCAATAATGGCTTTGTTCGCCACTTGTCGACGAGATGCCGAAGATTCTCCGCGGGTTAACGCAAGAAACATCGACAACACAAAAAACGGCGCGAAGAGAAAGAAGAACTTAATCCAAGTTGAAATTAATAAACTCATTTAGAATAATCACCAAAAAAGCAGACAGCAAAACCGAATGCTTATTGAAACCTTTGCTCGATGTCATAAGCCAAGACGAGACAAAGATCTCTTATTATCTAAAGCCCTATCTTATATTGCTAGGACTCACCCAATTTACCGCGCTTGTGGCACAGCAAATATTTATCTGAAAGCAGTCTCTATTTAAGGACCGTCCCGAAGAGAACGCAGATGGGGGAATTCTAGCAAAGAATCAGAAAAAATGAGGAAAAAGTGGCATTGAATTACAAAAAGAAAAGCCGACACAAAATCGGCTTTTCGAACAAAAAATAAGTGTCTTTTATTAGACTGTTTTATTTGACGTTTTGAAGCGCCCAAGCACCCATGTGAAGAACACAGGAACAAACAATACACCTAAGACTGTTGCGGAGATCATGCCACCGATAACACTCACACCTAAAGAGTGCTGACTTGCCGCACCTGCTCCTGTAGCTATTGTTAAAGGTACCACCCCTAAAATAAAGGCCATTGACGTCATAATGATAGGTCTAAAACGCAACTTTGCGGCTTGGATCGCTGAGTCTTTTAGCGAATGCCCTTGCTGATAAAGATCTTTGGCAAACTCAACAATCAAGATAGCATTTTTCGCCGATAAACCAATAATCGTAATCAGACCTACCTTGAAGTAAACGTCATTCGACATCCCCATCAGATAAACTGCTGCAACCGCACCGAGTGCTCCAATCGGAATAATCAAAATAACCGACAATGGAATAGACCAGCTTTCGTATAATGCCACCAATAGTAAGAAAACCACCAAAATAGAAATGGTCAGCAGCATTGGAGCTTGTGACCCCGCTGCTTTCTCTTGGTAAGACAACCCGGTCCACTCATAGCCAATACCTTTTGGCAGAGTACTAATAATACGTTCAATCTCCGCCATTGCCTCACCAGAACTGTGTCCAGGCATTGGACTTCCGGAAATTTTATACGTTGGGTAACCATTGTAACGAGATACCTGAACCGGCCCGATTTCCCACGAGCTGCTTGCAAAAGAGCTCATTGGAACAAGGTTACCCTCGTCATTTAACACTTGCAGCTCTAAGACACGCTCTGGTGTCATACGATCTGCAACATCGGCTTGAACAACAACGCGTTGCAAGCGACCTGCATTAGTAAAGTCGTTAACTGAGGCCGAACCGTACGCCGTTGATACCGCATTGTTGATTGATTCGAACCCCACGCCCAATGCTGTCGCTTTTTGACGATCTATATTAATTCTAAGCTGCGGCGCATCTTCTAAGCCTTCCATCATGGCATAAGCAATGATTGGAGATGCATTCGCTTGGCCTAGAACAGTATTACGTGCATTAGTTAACGCTTCTCTACCTAGATTACTACGGTCTTGCAATCGCAATGAGAAACCACCAGAGTTCCCCATTCCTTCAATCGATGGCGGTGGAACCGCCATCGAACGGCCATCTGTGATGCTACCGGCAAATTGATTGTAAGCCATCGTTTCATCAAATAAAGACTGCTCACGATCAGACCAATCGGTGAAAGTCGGAAATAGCAAACCAGCATTCGCCCCCATTCCAGAGAAACTAAAGCCCATAACAGTAACTACGTTTTCAACCGCATCCCGCTGCCCTAAGAACTCCTCAACATCTTTCATTGTCTCATTGGTTCGAGAAAAAGTAGCACCTGCAGGGAGCTGCAAATCGACGATCATGTAACCTTGGTCTTCCGTTGGCACAAAAGATTCAGGTAAACGCATATAGGCATAACCAAGCCCAATAATAAGTACAAGATACATCAACATGAATCGTCCTGGGCGGCTTACTAACTTGCCGTTCAACGCAGAATAACGATTAGTTAACCTCGCAAAATGGCGATTAAACCAGCCAAAAAAACCACCTTTTTCATGATGTGCTTCTTTATCAATGGGTTTCAATAGAGTCGCACACAATGCAGGCGTAAAAGTTAGCGCCAATATCCCAGACAACATAATAGAAACAGCAAGAGACATAGAAAACTGCTGATAAATAATACCAACGGACCCGCTCATAAAAGCAAGAGGGACAAATACCGCCGATAGCACCAATGTGATACCCACGATGGCACCGGATACTTGCCCCATGGCCTTGATCGTTGCATCTTTTGGAGAAAGACTCTCTTCCACCATAATACGCTCAACGTTTTCGACCACCACAATGGCGTCATCCACTAAAATACCAATGGCGAGCACCATACCAAACATGGTCATCATGTTTACCGAGAAGCCCATCAAGGACATCACTGCAAACGTCCCTAAGATACAAACAGGAACAACGATAGTGGGAATCAAGGTGTAGCGTAAATTCTGCAAGAACAACAGCATCACAAGAAACACTAAGACAATCGCCTCAATCAAGGTATGAATTACTTTTTCAATCGCTGCACTAACAAATTTAGAGGTGTCATAAGGAAAGCTGATTTGAATATCATCTGGAAAGTTCGCTTCCAGTTCCGCAGCACGAGCTTTTACCGCTTTCACCGTCTCGATGGCATTCGCACCCGGCGATAGCTGAACCGCCCCCATGATGGCTTTATGACCATTTAAACGAGTTTCAAAATTATAATCTTGCTTACCCAGCTCAACACGAGCCACATCTTTAAGATAAACAGCTGAACCATCCACGTTACTGTGTAGAACAATATCGCCGAACTCTTCAGGATCTTCCAAAAAACCTTTCACAACCAAACTAGCGGTTAACTCTTGCGTATCATCGGCGGGTCGACCACCAAAACTACCAGCAGGTACCTGAACGTTTTGGTTTCTAATTGCGTTATTAATATCACCAATGGATAAACCGTAACTCAGCAACTTTTCCGGTGAAACCCAAACCCGCATAGCGGCTTCGGTGCCAAAATACTGCAGCTTACCCACACCCTCCACACGGCGAATATTATTGTTAATATTTCGTGCTGCGTAATCTGCCAAAGTAATAATGCTCTTAGACCCATCATCACCTTTGAAAGTCAAAGCATAGATCATCAAGAAACCAGAGCTTGCTTGGTCAACTTGCACGCCTTGAGCAATAACACTACTTGGTAAGCGCGCTTCCGCTTTTTTAAGACGGTTTTGTATGTCAACCTGAGCTAGATCAGGGTCAGTGCCGGGCTCGAAAGATGCCGTAATCTGGGCGATACCGTTTGCGTTACTAGAAGAATCAAAATAGAGCAAACCTTTTGCTCCATTTAATTCTTCCTCTATTACACTGGTTACCGAATCAACTAACACTTGAGCGGATGCACCGGGATATGTGGCGGTGATTTCAATCTGCGGTGGTGCTACTACCGGAAATTGCGACACAGGCAAAGTTGGTAGAGCAAGCAGCCCCGCCAACAAAATAAAGATTGCCATGACCCAAGCAAAGTTGGGGCGTGCAATAAAAAAATTAGACATGTATTGAGCCTCTAAAACGTCTTAATAGTTAAGATAAAGTGAACAATGAACTAAGTGTTAGAGGCTACTTTAACGGAAGCTATTACCTTCTCTCCCGCTTGATACATAGCTGCATTATCAATAATTACTTTATCGCCAGCATTTAATCCCTCTGTAATACGCCATAAATTTTGTGACATTGAACCCGTTACAACTGAGCGAGATTCCACTGCATTTTGATCATTCACAACGTAAACAAATGCTTGTCCTCCGTTACCACGCATAACAGCACGTTGAGGAATCAATATCGCCTTAGCAGAATGAGACTGAACAGCCTCAACACGAACATACATGCCAGGCAGTAGCACTTTATTAGGGTTTGGGAACAAGCCTCGCAACACAACATTGCCAGTTTTTTCATCTACTTGACTGTCAGAAAACAACAATTTCCCTTCGAAGCTTTTGTTGTAACCATCTAACTTGGCCATCAATTTCGTACTGTTAGCAGAAGTGCCATCTTCTACAGATTGTCTATATTTCAGGGTATCGGTAACAGATTGAGTAAAGTCTATATAAACAGAGTCAAGTTGCTGAATAGTTGCTAATAGAGTTGTATCACTTTGCCCCACTAACATGCCTTCACTAACATTTGCTCGACCAATTCGACCTGAAATAGGCGCTCGTACTGTTGCGTATTCAAGGTTAAGTTCGGCATTCGCAACATCTGCTTTGGCTGAAGCAACAGAGGCACTTGCACTTAAATAGGCAGCTTGAGCAGCATCAAAAGTTTGCTTGCTGACCGCTTGAGACTGCAACAAAGGCGCATAACGATCGACCAGCACTTTTGCATCAAACAAGGTCGCTTCCGCCATTGCTAATTTGCCCTTAGAACTAGCAAGTGCAATTTTTAAAGATGCGGGATCGATTTCAAATAATATATCTCCCGCTTTGACATCGGAGCCTTCAATAAAGGTTCTATGCAACACGATACCGGGTACACGAGCACGCACCTCGGCTTCACGAATAGGCTCAATTCGCCCTGGCAAAATAGCATTTTCTTCATATTCAATTGGTTGCACAGTCGTTACTGTGGCAGCTCTTGCGCTTGGAGGAGGACTGGCTTGAGCCTCTGGCTCACTTGAGGTACAGCCAGACACTACAAATAACACCGCCAAAACTGGTAGCAACGCTCGTCCATTTTTCAGAATTCGTATCATTGGTTAATACCTTAAATTTTTGCCAGAGATAAAATAGCTTTAAATAGTATTAAAATAATCCAAATGAATCTATAGTGATTCATTTGATATATAATTAATTCACTTTGTTTGTGCTTTTTACTCGCATCTAAGATTTCATATACTAGATATTCTGCGTAAAATCCCCTTGCATAAAATACGTAAAACGTAGACAACCATGAGACATGGTTATTTAAAGACAAACTGGATAAAGATATGACAGAACACGAAACAAACAATGCACTGCAGAATGCACTAGCGCTTGCATTAGTTGAGCACCCACGAGCTTCACTGCAAGAACTCGCCTGTGCTGTAGGTGTCAGTAAAGCTACCTTGTATCGTTTCTGCCCCACTAGAGAAAGCCTGCTTGAAAGACTACAAAGCAGCAGCCTTAACGCTTATAAATCGGCAATCAAGGACGCTAATCTAGACACGGCGGAGCCAAGAGAAGGGGTTCGAAAATTACTAGAAAATTGCTATAAGAATAAAGAATTAACCCTCTTTACTATTCAGCATTGGCAGCCGGAACTGTTAGAAAATGGTGAGTGTATAATTGCACAAGAAAAAATCGATGCATTTTTCTTAAGAGGCCAACAAAGTGGCCACTTTCGAGTAGATATCAGTGCAGCGGCTATTACAGAGTGCTTCCATGGCTTATTCTTTGCCATGATTGAAGCGGAGCGACTAGGACGAGTACCTAGAGCAAGAGTACTAACTATAATAGAATTGATACTGATGGAAGGTGCCAGTACAGCTTCAAGTACACCTTCCTAAAATGTGTGTTTAATAAGCAAATGCTAGCGCTGGCTCAGTGCGAGTTTTACACCAAAGCCCAATAGCAACACGCCAGTCAAGCCATCTAAGACGAGCGCCACTTTTGGGCGCGCCAGCCAAACTCGCGCCTTATGAACCATAAGCGCAAGAAACGTTTGCCACACCATCGCTATGATAAAGTGAAGTGAGGCCATAAAAAGGGATTGAGCCAACGCAGAATGGCTCGGATCAATAAATTGTGGCAAAAATGCCATGTAAAAAATAATCGGTTTTGGATTCAAGACGTTAGACAAAACACCCTGGCGAAAGCTGCCCCAAGACGTCAGTGATTTAGGATTTTTTGCGTCTTTAAATGTCATACCGACCGGCTTCATCGCACTGCGAATAGCTTGCACACCTAAGTACACAAGATACGCCGCACCCACCAGCTTAAACGCAGTGAACAAACCAGCGGAACCAAGCAAAATCACCGACAAACCTAACGCTGATACAGTCGCATGGGCGAACAAACCCATGCAAATACCCAAACTTGTCAAAAAACCCAAACGCCAGCCACCAGATGCTGCGTTACGCATGACCAGAATCGTATCAACACCTGGGCTCATTGTCAGCACAGTGATAGCAGCTAAAAAAGGCAACCATTGGAAATGTTCTAACATGTGCTTTTACCTTTATATTCGGCGTTGAAAAGAGAATTCTTTACGAGATCACTTTATAAGTTAGGGCTTACAAGTCAAATCAACCCACACTGCAACCGATGTTTCCGTTGCTTCACGCTCAACTGGTGTACAAATTTCAGATAACGTACCAGACAAACGCACTAAACCTTCTTCCAACGGCTCCATCGCAAAATACAATTCGTCGTCACCAAAGGCCAAGCTCAAAGTCGAGGTTTCAAGATTGACCGGAGTTGGCAAATCGATGCCCAAGCGAATCCACAGCATTTGATCGCGAATGCGAACATCTAAAATGTGTACTTTTTTTGGTATAAGCTCAGAGCCATCTTGCTTCATTTTGATGAAAAAGCCATAGTTTTCAAAGCTCTTCAATACATCGATCATGTCGAGTTTTTCTTGACCTTTAAACTCGCCATCGCCGTCAATATCGTATTCGGCAATCAAGCTTGTGGAAGTAAAAAGATCCAAACTCCACGTTGCCTCAAGGCTTTCTACATTGGCTTGATCCACCTTGACTCGATACTGTGAATCCACCCAAACATGAGGATGCGCCATGACCGATCCAGCAAACAAGACCGTAATGCACAAACACAACAAAAAACGCATCAGATTATTACCTTTTTTAAAAGTACCTTTTATTGGAACTCAACTAAATTCGGTGTGTGACGTACTCGCGCTTCTAAGATACGCTGAAATTCAAGCGGATCATGCTGTTGCGCTAAGCGTTCAGGGTCGTGTTTTGCGCCGTGCCATGCTTCCAAACGAGACAACCAAAAACGTAGCGCCGCAATTTTCAACATATAAGGCCAAGCAAGAACTTCCTCTGAACTAGCTTCACGTTCATGCAAATAGGCTTTTATTAACGCCTTATATTTGGCTTTATCCAGCTCGCCAGTCTTCATATCCGAACACCAATCGTTCACCACAATGGCTAAATCGTACATAACCCAAGAATGGCAAGCGTTATAGAAATCGATAATGGCAGACAGTTTATTACCTTCAAACAAGGTGTTGTTGAAGAACAAATCCCCGTGAATGGTGGTTTTAGGTAAGTCTGGATATTCGGCAATAAAGTCATCAAATTCAGCAATTTGTGACAACAATAATTGTGCTTGTGCTGGTTCTAACTCATCAGCAATGGCTTTGCTGGTTTTATGCCACCAAGCTACACCGCGATGGCTGTCACGATGCACAGGAAAATCTTCACCCGCAATATGCAACTTCGCCAAGGCCTCGCCCATTAATCGGCAAGAAGTTTCATCTGTGCCTTTTAGCTCACCACCGGGAAAACAATCGACAATAATGGTTGGTCGGCCATTTACTTCGCGTAGTCGCTCACCATGAATGTCGATCAAAGCAGCAGGAACATTAAAACCTTTGTGTTTCAAATGCGCGACAACGTCTAAAAAGTACGGTACTTCGTCAAGTTGAAACTCTTCAAACAAAGTTACCACGTACTTCCCTGTGGTCGTTGTCAAAAAGTAGTTTGTGTTTTCTACCCCTCCGGAAATGCCTTGGAACGAAACCAGTTCACCTAAATAATAGTCAGCCACTAAGGCACGCATGTCAGAGTCCGAAAGGGAAGTGTAAACAGCCAAGTTTCTACCTATTGTTGTCTAAAAGAGATGGAATAAAAAATTATTGCCTATGCTCTACAATTAACCCCGAAAGGTCAATTCTAAGTAGCGTAAATAGGCCTTTTTATGTACACATTTTATCGAGCAATTCATTTATTTGTTACAACCTAGTTAATTTCAGAGACATATATTAACCAAGGGACAACAGCAAATTCATAACAAGCCTTCTATTATTGAATAACAAACTCAACTGAAAGCCTCTTGTGATGATCTATGACGATGAGAAAAAAATCACTGTATCTGCCGTATATCGGCTACTTATTGCTTCATTTTTAACAAGCACTGCTTTTGCTATTTTTTTTAACACTTACCCTACTACCCATATCATCGATTCGATAATTCCAAGTATCGACGCTATCGTTCTACTTATTGTACTAATCTACTATCACTACAATCCCCACACAGATATAAATAAAATCATTGTTTTTTATATCATTTTTTTCATTCTGACCTTTTCACCGTCGACTATTTACTATGTCTTTATGGCTTGGAACAGTGAGTGGCGATTTGTCGATGAATATCCACCGGTTACAGGTCTTATGATGGCGATTATCATGCTGGGTATCATCATGCTACCAAAACAGTATCGACGTTATATTGTGCTGATGTGGGCATCCATTGCCCTACCCATTATTACTTATCTGCTAAACCATCCTGACGAATTACAAACACCCCGAGGCTATGAATTAATCGGCACTTTTGGCCCTGCAAGCTTGCTGCTTTATGTTGTATTCCCTTTCCAAAAGAGCATCCGCAAACACATAAACAAAGTGACTGGCGACCTTCGTCGCTACGAGCTAGAAGCAGGGCGAGATTATTTAACCGATATCTATAATCGTAGAGGCTTGGACCTTTGGTTAGGACAACTCAATCATGATGATAGGGTTGCTGTTTTGCTCATCGATGTAGATCATTTTAAGCAGATAAATGACCGTCATGGTCACTCGATTGGTGACCGAGTTTTGGTGGAAGTGGCGTCTCGTCTACGGACTATTTACTTCGAAAAACACACCATCGCCCGTTGGGGTGGGGAAGAGTTCGCTGTGCTATTAGTTAACCCAAAAACCAACACCTTGCCTTACATTGGTTCTATGTTTCAACACGCATTAGGCACCTTGCCATATAAATCTGTTGGAAAAATTACCGTTAGTGTTGGTGTATCTAGCATCGCCCATCACGATGACTTTTTAGACTTGATAAACCAAGCAGATAAAGCGCTCTATACAGCAAAGGACAATGGTCGAGACCAAGCTGTTATGTACAACAGCATTCACCCTCAACTAGCCGACTAAATCAAAAATTCGCCGTCTTTGAGTAAAGTAATCCGTTACAAAAACAATCAGTGAGATTGGGGAGATTATCTTAAAAACATACTATTTAACGCTTATTCAGCCAAGTCTGCTCACGCCATAACTCCCAGCGCTGTCGCAGCTCATTACCTGCAATTGGCACGCTAGTATCCAATCTGTCTATCTGCCGAATTCTATCAACTCGAAAATGACGATACTGCTGACGCTGTTCACACCATGCGATTAATAAACAATAGACTTCGTCATACCCTAAAATAATGGGCCACACCACTCTTTCGGATTTATTTTCATCTCGATCGAAATAGGTAATGCGTATCTTTTTGTTTGCTCTAATGGCCTCTCGCAAATACCGTGTATCTTGTTTTTCTGGCTCCAACTCTCTGGGTTTTATGCGCACACCCGCATCGCTCAGCGTGGAAATAAAACTGGGAGGAATAACGTCTCTAATTTTAGCAAAGACATCTTTGGCGGAATTACCGATTGTTTTATCCGGAAGGCTTTGCACAAGCTGGACACCTAAAACCAGCGCCTCCAGCTCATCTTGCGTGAACATCAAAGGAGGCATGTTGTAAAATTCGCTTAATGTATAACCTAAACCCGCCTCTCCTTCGATTGGCACCCTTTGCCCCACCAAATCAGCAATGTCTCGATAAACCGTTCGCTTAGAAACCTCTAACTCCTCAGCCAACTTAGCCGCCGTCACAGGTCTATTTACCCGCCTCAATATCTGAATGAGTTGAAACAATCTATCGGCACGTCGCATTTTTTTCTCCTATTGCCACAACGCTGTCAGCATCAGGGTGACATACTCATTTTGCACTCTCTGATTCTCATTAAAAAGGTGAAGTATGAATCTATTTTCCACTCGGCTCATTGTTAACGACATCAAAAAGATGGTTGGCTTCTACGAATATATAACCGAACGGGAAGCCGACTGGCTCGTTCCTGTATTTGCTGAACTAAAAACAGAAAAGGCTCATTTAGCATTCGGCAGTATAGAAACCGTTGCCCTGTTTAAAGAAGGTTGCGCTGAACCCTCATCCAACCGCACGGCGATTCTTGAATTCTTAGTAGATGATGTTGATAAAGAATTTGAACGTCTGGAAAACAAGGTCGATCTGGTTCACTCCCCTAAAGATATGCCTTGGGGTAACCGAACCTTTCAATTTAGAGACCCAGAAGGCAACCTAGTGTCGTTTTTCACACCTAAAACCAGCGCGGCAAAAGATCGATTTAATCTATGTCATCGACAAGCCTAGTGTCTCAACGTTCACTTTCTATATTGGCCTAACCTTCGTTAGGCCAAAAACAGGTTTTTATTGTTGGATGTCTCTTATCAAAACCAACTATTGAATAATGAAAGAAATCTTTCGCTCATACAGGTCTATTATTACAAGTGAGAATCCTGCTTAAAACTTAATTCGCCGTTTTGGCTGTAAAAACACGCTCAAACACATAGAATAGACCTCATATTTGCCGATTCACAAAGAGGTTCTATTTTGGCTACGGATTCAACAACACGCACTCCACCTATGGTTTTGGTAGACGGCTCGTCTTACCTTTACCGAGCATTCCACGCGATTCCACCGATGCACACCAGCGATGGTCACCCAACCAACGCCACGCGCGGTGTGATCAGCATGATCCGCAGCCTAATCAAAACCTACCCAGATTCCCCTATGGTGATCATCTTCGATGCCAAGGGTAAAACCTTCCGCGACGAGATCTACAGCGAATACAAAGCGCACCGTCCACCGATGCCGGACGACTTACGTCCGCAAATCGAACCAATTCACCGTGTGGTGGAAGCCATGGGCTTGCCTTTGGTCATTGTTGATGGTGTAGAAGCCGACGACGTGATCGGCACCATCGCCAAACAAGTGGGCGAACAAGGCCGTGAAGTGGTGGTTTCCACGGGCGATAAAGACATGGCTCAGTTGGTTACCGACAAAGTCACCCTTGTGAACACCATGAACAACACCGTCATGGACATCCAAGGCGTGAAAGACAAATTCGGCATTCCACCAGAACTCATCATCGATTACCTCGCACTGATGGGCGACAAAGTCGATAACATCCCAGGCGTGCCAGGCGTGGGTGAAAAAACCGCCCTTGCCTTGTTGCAAGGATTGGGCAGCATCAAAGACATCTACACCCGCTTAGACGAAATCGCTGATTTGGGCTTCCGTGGTTCTAAAACCATGAAGCAAAAAATGGAAGACAACAAAGAAATGGCGGAATTGTCTTACACCTTGGCGACCATCAAATGCGATGTGGAACTGCCCTTCGATCCTCAAGAATTGAAAAACGGCGAAGCCGACAAAGAAAAGCTGCGTGAATGGTTCACTAAGCTGGAGTTCAAAACTTGGTTGTCTGACCTAGACAAAGCGCCAAGCGTAGAAACCGCCAGCGATACCGTTGGTAATGACGGCCAAGTGGAAACACCGGTTAAATCCAACATCGAAGCCAACTACGAAACCGTCTTAGACAAAGCAAGCTTCAACAAATGGCTAGAAAAAATCCAAGCCGCTGAGCTGGTTGCCTTCGATACAGAAACCACGTCTCTCAATTACATGGCTGCGGAACTGGTTGGCTTGTCCTTCTCGGTTGAAGCGGGCGAAGCGGCTTACATTCCAGTCGCTCACGATTACGAAGGCGCGCCAGAACAGCTAGATCGCGCTTGGGTGCTAGAACAACTTAAACCTTGGCTTGAAGACGACAGCCAAGCGAAAGTCGGTCAACACCTAAAATACGACGCCAACGTACTGAACAACTACGACATCACCTTGCGCGGCATCGCTTACGACACCATGTTGGAGTCTTACGTGTACAACTCCGTAAGTTCGCGTCACGACATGGACACCCTTGCCAGCAAGTTCCTCGGCCACACCAACGTTAGCTTTGAAGACATTGCCGGCAAAGGCGCTAAGCAAAAAACCTTTAACCAAATCGACTTAGAGGTCGCGGCGTTTTACGCTGCGGAAGACGCCGACATCACCTTGCGTTTGCATCAAGCGATTTGGCCAAAAATCGAAACCACGCCAGAACTGGTCAGCATTTTTAAAGACATCGAATGCCCACTGATTCCGGTATTGGCAAAAATGGAACAAACCGGCGCCTTGATCGACCCAGAGCTTCTGCATATCCAAAGCAGAGAAATCGCTGGCAAACTGCAAGAGCTGGAAATCAAAGCCCATGAAGAAGCAGGCGAAAGCTTCAACCTAAGCTCGCCCAAACAGCTACAAGTTATCTTGTTCGAAAAACAAGGCTTGCCAGTTATCAAGAAAACACCAAAAGGCCAGCCATCCACTGCCGAGCCTATCTTGCAAGAACTGGCGCAAGACTACGAACTGCCACGCTTGATCATGGAACACCGCAGCCTGTCTAAGTTGAAATCTACTTACACTGACAAACTGCCAGAAATGATCCAAAAAACCGGCCGCATTCATACCTCTTACCACCAAGCCATTACCGCGACTGGTCGCTTGTCGTCGACTGATCCGAACTTGCAGAACATCCCAATTCGTTCTGCCGAAGGTCGTCGTATTCGACAAGCTTTTATCGCGCCTAAAGGCTACAAGTTAGTGGCTGCAGACTACTCTCAAGTCGAATTACGCATCATGGCTCACCTGTCCCAAGATCCGGGCTTATTAGACGCTTTCACAAAAGACGCCGACGTGCACAAAGCCACCGCAGCGGAAGTCTTCGAAGTGAGCTTAGAAGAAGTCACCACAGAACAACGCCGCCGTGCCAAAGCCATCAACTTCGGTTTGATCTACGGCATGTCTGCCTTTGGTCTAGCGAAACAGCTTGGCATTGGTCGCCCAGAAGCAGGCAGGTACATCAAACGCTACTTCGAACGTTACCCAGGCGTACAGCAATACATGGAAAACACCCGCGAAGGCGCGAAAGAAAAAGGCTATGTCGAAACCATCTACGGCCGCCGCTTGTACTTGCCAGACATCAAAGCGAAAAACGCCATGATGCGCCAAGCCGCTGAACGCACCGCGATCAACGCCCCGATGCAAGGCTCCGCCGCCGACATCATCAAACGCGCCATGATCAAGATGCATGAGTGGCTAGCAGACACCGACCTAGACGTGAAAATGATCATGCAAGTACACGATGAACTCATCTTCGAAGTCGCTGAAAAAGACCTCGACGCAGCCAAAGAGAAAATCGTCGACATCATGCAAAACAGCAGCAAAATCGACGTACCTTTATTGGTAGAAGCGGGAGTTGGAAACAACTGGGACGAGGCGCATTAAGGCCAAGAAAAATACTTAACTAATTTCATTTAATCTAAACGGATTTTTATTATGTCTATTGAAATATCTCTTGAAGATTTCAAGAAAAAATACTCTATTGAGTTTCTAATAGTTACCGCAACGTCAATAGAATTTGAAACAGCAAGGAAACTTCTTACTTCAATTGATGAAGAAGTTTTTAAAGCTTATGACCACAACAATACATATTATATTGGTATCTTTGGTTGCTATATTAGCGCTATTTGCAAATCTAACTCAATGGGTACTATATCACTTGGCGGCTCAGCCCAAACGGTTGGCGATGCTATAAGGTCATTATCTCCGAAAGCAGTGATCATGGCTGGTATTGCGTTCGGCAGAACAGAAGAAAAACAACGCCTCGGCGATATTCTAGTTTGCAAATCTTTAATTATGTATGAACAATCTAGATTTAATAATAATGGAAGTATAGATAGTCGAGGAGCAAAGCCTGAACCCAACCGGACTCTTTTCAATAGAATGACCCAGGATTCAGAATTTCAATTTGAATATGAAGGTGTAGATACTGTCTCTCAAGTTATAGCAGGTGGGATTTTATCTGGAGAGAAGCTCATAGATAATCCTGAAGAAAAAAATAACCTTTTCAACCGTTTTTCAGATGCTATTGGTGGAGAAATGGAGGGAACAGGGGTATATACTGAATGCGCTAGCCAGAGTATCCCATGGATTTTGGTAAAATCGATTTGCGACTGGGCAGATGGAAAAAAACATAAAGAACATCAACCTAAAAGCGCATTTATAGCACTATCATTCATCGAAAAGACATTATCTTCAGAGTTTGCTTTCTCTTCTCTCGGGATTAAACCGTTCAAAAAAAAAGATAACATAGAAGAAGATGATGATGAAAATGAGGTAATACTTAATGCAGAAAGTATATTACCCCTATTAATCCCAAGAAAAGATTTAAATAAAGTAACAAATGAAATTAAAGAAGAAAAATATCCTTCAAGAAAAATATACTTTGAATACTCCTATTTAAACTCTAAAGGAAAAAAGGAAGGATTCTTATTTCTTGGAAAAAATATAACAATTTCTAATTCCATCAACCATTTTAAAGCGAACTATGACCTCCCAGACTCCTTAAGCATATATGTCAATAAAAAATACAATAAAACCAGCAAAAAACTAATAGATAGGTTAAAAAGTATAAAGAAAGAATGTGAAAAACAGTCTATTGATCACTTATTGTATGACTCTATTTTTTATATTGAAGATACAATATGGGAGGCAACTTTGTCCTCTGATTTAGACAAGGCATCAAACATTAGAGAAGATTACGTTGATCAAAAAATTTATAACTACAGTGATGAAAATTGCCTAGGAAATGGAAAGGAAATCCTAAAAAAAGAAATACTTGACAATGAAAAAAGCAACTCAATAATTATATTTGGAACTGGAGGGGTAGGCAAAACCACCTTCACTCAAACTTTAAAAACAGAAATAGAGAACGCAACATCTAACAAGGCAGTTTTTCTGATCAGAGGAGAAATGACTTCAGACTTAGCTAAGCATAACGACACCTATATTGACTCTTTACTTGACCTTTTTGATTTCTTCAAAGAATACACTTCATTTTCTGAGTTATCTAAAGAAGATTTTAAGTTGAATTATATTTGCGGCAACATAATCGTTATCATAGATGGCCTTGATGAAATTGATAGTGCCTTATCTGGAAGGTTTGACATGGAAAACTTCTTTAATTCTCTTTCAGAATTAAATAGTATCTTTCATAATACAAAAATAATTTTAACAAGCAGAGAATATTTTCAATCAAATATAACTAAAAGGATTGATTCAATTGATCAATACAGCTTAAAAGGTTTCACACAATCCGATATAGATGACTTCAAAAATATAAAATTAAAAACCGAATTACAAAAAGCAAACTTCAGTAAAATACTTGCAGAGAATAGTTTTCACTCTGGGGACTATGCTTTACCAGTAATTATAAATCTTGTCTGTCAATCAGTCATGCACGACAACGAAACATTTAACATTAGCACTAAAAACTCGTCAAAATACTTAATATACAAAAACACCTATGACTCAATAATAGACTACATTTTAAATAGAGAGATAGAGAAACACAAGATCAACTGCACAGTGGATAATCTTTTCGAACTCTTAATTGAGATAGTTATAATTCATAAAAACAACATCAGCGAAACAGATTTATCTGAGTATGTTGAAATTTACTTCAATGACTCACCTGAAAAATTCAAGAAGAGCCCATTATTTTCCTCAAGAAACAATTCATATTACATAAAAGAGGAATCTGTTTGTTCATTAATAATAAGTAGATTATTGATACACAATCTAAAAAACAGTGAAAAAATCATTGAAAACACACCAAACATATTAAAAAATGCATTCAAAGGGACAGGAGACCTATTTAAATCCTAAATTCAGATAATAAGTGCGACACTGCAAATCAG
>TARA_R110002033_G_scaffold166331_1_pt1 | contig 133430 bp, 134 predicted proteins | sample TARA_R110002033 | Tara Oceans TARA_R110002033 (sample SAMEA4397051) | marine metagenome | biome: Polar Biome; feature: [SRF] surface water layer (ENVO:00010504); material: water (ENVO:00002006), including particulate matter (ENVO:01000060) such as... | depth 5 m | reverse complement strand
AAAGGCAATTTCTTTTGGGGTTGTATAGTCTATTTGTTTAGGTACGGCCAAAATAGGGCAAAGTGTTATTGCATTAGCAACCTGTATGGTATTGCTTCCCATAAATATTTCCTTTGCTCCAGTATTTCCTTTATTTCCCATTACAACAAGATCAATAGCATTTTCTTCAATGGTTTTGATTACAACTTTCGATAAAACACCTTTTTTTGATAGGGTCTGAAAGCTATGCTTAGTATTGTCATTATCTAAAATAATTTTATGAAATACATTGGTTAACTTCTCATTAGATTCTATTTGTAATTGGTTAAGTAATTTTTTACCACCAAAAAGTGGTGCTTTTTTTCCAGCTAAAGGCGTAAGTTCATCATAAACATTGAGTATGTAAAATGTACATGACTTTGAAGCCATTAGTTTGGAAATATAAAATAAGGCACAATAAGCATCGTTTGAGAAATCAGTAGTAACCAGAATATTCTTCATTGTTTTATTTTTATAATTGGGGTAGCACCATAAAAGGTACTGTAATATGGAATCCTATTTTTTTAATGACTGGCTCTATAAAAAGGCGCTCTAAAAAAGTATGCTTGTTTTGGATCATAACTAAAAGATTGATCCTCGTCTTTAGTTGAAATTCATTAATAGCATTGATTATTTCATTATCGGGCATTTCATGAAAAAGACTCATATTCCCAAGTAAATTTTCCAATTGTTCTTTATTTTTATTCTGCCCAGCGTTAAGGTCTAGTCCTATGCGTACATGCATAACATTTATTCGTGATTTGTGTTGATTGGCAATAGTTAATAAAGCCTCTATTTTATCTTTTTGATATTCAATTTCATAATCCGTAGGGAATAAAATCTCTTTTGGAGCTTCGTATTCATATTTTGGAGGAACGACTATTACAGGGCATTTTGCTTTTTTAATTACATGAACAGCATTGGAGCCGAACAGAATCTCTTTTGCGCCAGTGGCACCAGTTGTACCCATTATTACCATATCTATCGCCTCAGTTTCTATAGTTTCCATAACCTCATTCACTAGGGTATTAAATGCCGTGTGAACCATGAAGGTATGATTGGGGTTTTCATACTGGTTAACTAAACGATCTTTTAATTGTTCTAATTGGGTCATAGAAGTTTCTTGCATTACATCACCCAGTCCTATTAGCCCTGGACTACCTAATAGGTATTCAGTTTGATACACAGGAGGTGTATAGGTGTGCAATAGAAAAAATGTGCATTCTATATCTTTAAATACAAGTAAAGCATATCTAATTGCTTCAAAAGCGTTGTCTGAAAAATCGGTGGGTAGTAATATTCGTTTCATGATTTTCTCGTTTTATTTCTCTTGTAAATCTAAAGGGGAAGAATTCTAAAAACCATGATATTGGTCAGTTTGTGATCATATTAATTTTAGTAATTTCATTTTTTTAAATTCCGAATTATGAAGAGTAGTTTTAAAGCAATAATCGATTCTGAAATCCCAGTTCTTATAGATTTTCATGCGGATTGGTGTGGGCCATGTAAAGCATTAGCTCCCATATTAAAGCAAGTGAAAGACGAGATGGGGGATGCTCTAAAAATAGTAAAGATTGATGTAGACAAAAACCAAGCCATGGCATCAAAATTTCAAGTTCGTGGTGTGCCAACAATGATCTTATTTAAAAAAGGGAAGCAAATTTGGAGGCAATCAGGAGTGCTTCAAAAAAAAGATATTGTTAGTGTCATTCAATCTCATATTTAAAAATAAGTAATAGAAAAAGTAAATTTTCTATTTTGCTTCATGTATTACTAAAAGTGGAATTGTTGTTTCATAACTAATTTTTTCAACGGTTGGTCTGAAAAAAATGCGTTCTAGGAAATTTAGGTTCTTGGTTACCATTACCAGCATATCTAGATCTCGACTTTCCGTAAAGCATCGGATGGAAGTCTCCAATTTTTCTCCAGTTATTTTATGAAAACTATATTCAGTTTCTTCAAAATAATTTGCTAATACTTCCTTGTTTTTAATTTGAAGCTTATCCAAATCCTCTCCATTCAACGAAACATATAAGAAACGTAAGTTGGCGTTTTGCATCAGTACTATATCTTTCAAATTAGCTAATACTTTTAAATCATAACCTAATTGAAAATCTGTAGGGAAGCCTATTTCTTGTGGCCTGCGATATTCCGCATTTTCTGGAATAGCCAAAATAGAACATTGTACTTTGGTAATTACATTACCAGTGTTACTACCTATGGATACAGCTTTTAAGCCTGATGCTCCTTTTGTACCCATGATAATGAGATCAATATTTTTGTCTTTTACCTCTTGTTGAAGATGGTCGGTAAAAAAACCATAAAAAGCCATCGTATGGAAGGTGTGTTTTGTATTGAAGGGTAAGCGTTCAATATCTTCGAGTAGCTTTTGAAGTTGTTCCTTACTTTCTTTTAAAATAGTATCTTCTAATATTTCAGGAGATATAAACATTGCTGATTCTCCACCGGCATATGAGGCTACTGGGTTTATATGAATAATATAAAATGTGCATTTGGTTTTTTTGAACAATTCCATCCCATATTTAATGGCGTTCCACGAGTTTTCAGAAAAATCGGTAGGTATTAGTATGTTTTTCATTTTTGATATTCTTTAAATAGGATCTAAAAATAAGCGGGGATAAATTACTTTCATATGATAATAGTCATTTGATTTTCTGGAAATTGAGAATATTTTTAGAAAAAATGGATACCATGCAAAAAGGGAACGAAAATGTCGTGAAAAATGTTACTTCTTTAAAGATTTTACCAATGTACCATGAAGCTAAAGAATGGAATTCAACAATGGAATTCTACAGCGATAGTCTTCTTGGTTTGAAAAATATCTTAGATCACTATCTTGATGAAATTCTACAACATGAAAATTTAGATGAAATACGTGAATGTGCAATGCTTCTTCAGGATTTAAGATATACCAGTGGTTTGTTATTGGAGGAAATTAAATCACATTTGGGAGAATTGGCAGAATTTCAGGATAAAGAAAAAGAAGCAACTCCTTTATTGGCAAAAGAACATCTAGAGCTCAAAAAAAAGCTAGCTGTTTTTCAAGATGATTTCAAGGAAATTAAAAAAGAAATTTTTAGCATTACCGAGCATGCCATTGAAATAAGTAAAGAAGAAAAATTAGCGGTTGAATTGGAAAAAATAAAAGTAGCAAGAAACAGATAGCCTTCTTACTTATCTAATGCAAGCCATGCTAATGCCGCAGGCCCTAATACGGCATCTGAACGTGTTGCATTTGAGAGTAGCACTTTAATTTTTCCTTTATAAGCACTAAATAAATAATTTTCCATATTGGTTTTTATAGGTTTTAATAAAATATCGCCAGCTTTGCTTAACCCACCAGATATAATGAAAGCTTCTGGGTCCAAATGAGCTACGGTATCTGCCATTTTACTACCTAATATTTCGCCAGTTTTATCAAACGCTTTTAATGCAACTAGGTCACCCTTTAGAGCTGCTTCTGAAATATGCTCTCCTGTCATAGCTGTAAAACTAATATTCCGTAAAATGGAATCCTCTCGCATTTCAGACAACAACTCAAAAACTGTTCTTTTTATACCGGTTACAGAAGCATAGGTTTCTAAACAGCCCCGTAATCCACAATTGCACATGCGACCATGAGGATCAACATTTACATGACCAATTTCCCCAGCAGCACCATGTTCGCCAATTAATAGTTTACCATCTGCAATAATTCCACTACCGAGTCCTGTGCCTAACGTTAGTGTAACAAAGTTCTTCATTCCTTTAGCAGAACCAAATAATAATTCTCCTAAGGCTGCAGCATTTGCATCATTCGCAATATAAACAGGAAGTTTGAAAGTATCGCTGATGGTTTTTGAAAGTGGTATGGCCTTGCCCCATTTAAGGTTAGGAGGATTTTCGATTTGCCCAGAATAGGGGTTTGCATTTGGTGCACCAACGCCAATAGCGAGAATTTTTATATCGAGATCTTGCTGTGAGATAAGGGTTTCGACCTCAGATTTTAATTTTACCATGAAAGATGTGAATGGTTTTTCTGCTTCGGTTTTGAAAACTGTTTTGTCTAAAATATGCCCGTCCTTAAACACAAGACCTATTTTGGTAAGACTACCTCCTATATCAATTCCAAGTACCATTTCTTTAATCATTTTCTACTGTTGTTTAAGTGTATGCAAAAGAAAATAACTTTTAGTTGTTTTCAACTGATGCATATCATTTTATTCCTTTAAAGCTTTTATTAATTTGCAGCAAATCCATATAAAATGAAAGTACTTGCCACTTTAAAAAATTTAGATTCCGACTCTTGTAAAAACTTAATTGTACGTAATTTAAGCCGGATACTAGATATTAGAATAATAGATGTTGATGTAGATAATGGTGTTATTGGTTTAGTGTACAACGCACAAGAATCTTTCGAACAGGTAAAAAGAGAACTGATTAGGATTGGACATCCTATTCAAAATTATACAAGTAAGTTTACAACAGATTCAAAATTTCAGAAAGTCAGTTCACAGAACGCATCAAAATTTACAATGCGAGGCAGAAAGTCGTACTTTTCTGTTAATCGATAAGTGGAAAAACCAAAAAAGGAACTTCGGTATAAAATGCCACTCTTTTAATTACATTCTCTTTGATAAGTTTCTCAAAGAAACTATGCCAGTAATTGACCATGGCAATCATACCAACAGCTTTATGGTCTTTCGTATAAGACATAATTGCATCTGATATTTTTGAATGCCCTTCTATTTCTATGAATTTATGGGGTAACTCTAAAAACCGTTCATTTAATAGTTTTTTATACCTTTCTTGTTCCTGTATTAATTTCTTTCCTTTATTGATATGAATAATATCAATTTTAGAATTCCATAATTTAGCCAATTCAGTAAGTGGTATTAATTCAACTTTCTTATACTCATGTTCAAAATTGGTAGCAAAAGCTATTTTATCAGGAAGGGCATAATAATAGCCTTCTGGTACCGCTATTATAGGACAAAAATTTATATGCTTTAATACTTTAATGGTGTTACTTCCCATAAATACTTCTTTGGCTGCAGAATACCCTTTCGTGCCCATGAAAATGTAATCAACATCTTTATTGATGGTTGTACTTCCAATCGCATTTATTAAGGAATCACTTATGCTAATGCCATTAAAACCATGCAATGGGTTTTTATTGTTAGCCACTAATTGCGAAACTATTTGCTGTATATTTTGCTGCGATTCATGCGCTAAACTGGGCTTCTTAGTTTTATTAGTCGCAATGTGCCCTGGTGCGTTTATTTCAAAAGAATTCAGAATATGGAAGGTGCATTCGATTTTCTTAAAAAGATAGATGGCATAGTCAATAGCATTTTGAGCATTTGCTGAAAAATCGGTAGGCAAAAGAATATGCTGTGGTTTCATGTCCCTAATTTTTAATTACGATTTCAAATTCAAAATTTGTTTACTTCTCAGGAAGCATCAACACCGGTATTTGTGAATGAAAAGCTGTTTTTTTTACTACGGGTTCTCCTATAATTTTTTCCCAAAAGGTATGGTGATTGCGAATCATAGCCATTAAATCTATATTGTTATTAGATGCGAATTTTTCTATAGCCGTACTCAAACTCTTCTCGAAAGGTGTATTCTGGTATGAATATTTTAATGGGGTAAGTCGTTCTTCCAAGATTTTTTTGTTCTCTTTTTGGGTGTCGCTTAGTACAAATTCAACGCTTATATGTAGTATTTGTATTTCAGCTTTCCACAGCGATACTAGATTGGTCATTGGTAAAAGCTCGAACTTCTCATATGGCCTATTGAAATTTGTGGGGAAAACTAGAGTCTTTAATCGTTGAAAATTGTATTCAGTAGGGACTACTAATACGGGACAGCCTTTCACATGTTTTAAAACCTTTACGGTACTACTTCCTATAAAAATGCTTTTTGCGCCAGTTGCTCCCTGTGTTCCCATTGCAATAAGATCAATATCTTTTGTGCGTATAATAGCTCTTAAAGCTTCATCGAGTGTATCCGCTTTTGAAATGGCTTCAAAATTGTGATTTGCATTAGGATGATTTTTATTTAAATAGGCTATAATTTTATCTAGTTCTTGTTCAGAATACTGTGACAATGAATCGTAAATAACCCCTAAACGTTGCTGGCTATTTTTTCCAAGAAGGTTTAATTCATTAGGCTCATAGGCATGTACTATATAAAAATAACACGGAACATTCGCATATAATTTGATAGTAGTAAATATGGCATTCCAAGCATTATCTGAAAAATCAGTGGGTAAAACAATCTTCATCATGACTTACTTTTTTTAATTTGTTCTTCGGGCGTATAAGGAATAACCAAAAAAGGAATAGTGGTGTGATACCCTATAGTATCTATATTTGATTTTACAATTAAACGCTCTAAAAAGGAGTGCTTATGGCTCATCATAGCTAAAAGCCCAGTTGTTGGGTGCTGCTCCGTATATTCGTGTATGGCATCAGGCATTAATTTACCTCTAATTTGTGCAAAAGAATGGTCAATAGTGTCGAAATTGGTGGCTAACAATTTTTTGTTTATTTTTTGGGCATCAGTGAGCTGATAATCATCTTTTACATTTAAAATTTTTAATGATGCCTTTTGTAGTATAGCGATGTCAATCAACAACTTTAATTCTTCTTTTTGAAAAGGTATGCTAAAATCTGAAGGAAATAAAATAGACTCTATTTCTTTGAATTTATAGCTATTAGGAATAGCTAGTACAGGTATTTTGGACTTTCGTATCACATGCACGGTATTTGTGCCTAAAAATATTTTTTTGGCACCAGTAGCTCCTTGAGTACCCATAACAATCAAATCAATGTTTTCTTTTGCGGTCATCTCACGGACTTCATCAGTCAAAATATTAAATGCAGAGACGGTTTTATACTGGTGTTTTTTATTGGGATGTTTTTTTTTGATATTGGCAAGGGTTTTATCAAGACCGGCAAGGGCAATAGCTACTCCGATATCTGGAATTGCACTAAAACTTGGACCACCCATCATATAATCAACACGATAAAAAGAAGGCGTATAAGTGTGCAATATATAGAAGAAACACGCTTCATTTTTAAAAAATTCAAGCGCATAAACAATGGCATTCCATGCATTGTCTGAGAAATCTGTGGTTAAAAGTATTTTTTGCATTTTTTTTATTAAAATGTTTATCGCGATAAATTTTGCATTACTAAAAACGGAAGTTTTAAATGTAAACCAATTTCATCTACTGTAGATCGGTATAGCATATCTTCCAAAAATGAATGTCGTGAATTCACCATGACTAGCATGTCTATTTCATTTTCAGTTATAAATTCGAGAATGGCTGCAGCTTTATTTTTAACGGGCGATCGTTCAAAAAACAGGTAGGCTTTAGATAATGATTCTTGTAAAAACCGTTTGTTATCTATTTGTCTATAACTTAAATCTTCAAAATCAGAAATATGAAGCAAATAAATTTCTGACTTAAATTCTGAGGCTAAAGTATTTAGAAGTTTCAGTTCTCTTCGTTTATAAGGCAGCATATAATCTGTAGGGAATAGTATTTTTTTAGGCTGTTGGAATACATAGTTTTGTGGAATGGCAAGCACAGGACATTGCACATATTTGAACACTTGAACCGTATGGCTTCCGAAGGTGATTTTTTTGTCGGCAGTCTTACCTTTAGTACCCATAACTACTAAGTCTACATTAATCTCATTAGCAAAATCATTTACAGCGTCTACCAGAGATTCAAAAACAGCCAGTGCTTTGTAGGTATGTTTTGGATTGTGTTCTTTTTCATTAATTTTTTTGATAAGATCCTGTAATGATTGATCCGTATTCTTTTTTATAGTTTCTTTTTGCTGTTCAAAGGATGCGCCATCGTTCTTTTTAAAAGGACCATAAACTTCGTCGGCAAAAGCATGTAGAAAATAGAAGTTTGTACGTTCACATTTATACAGTTGCAAAGCGTAATTAATGGCATGCATTGCATTCGTTGAAAAATCGGTGGGGATTAATACGGTTCTCATAGATTTGTGTTTTGTTAACCATATAAAAATATTTGTAGTGGGCTACAAAACCTATGACATTTGTCATGCCATCAAAAGTGGGAGAGAAATACTATTCATGAAGTACGAAGAGAGGCACTTTAGTATGAAAGCTCAATTTTTCTACCGCAGAGTCAAATAAAAGTTGTTGTATAAAGTTTAAATTTTTTGCAACCATAATCACCATATCCATATTTCCATTTTCTGAGAATTCTTCAATAACAGTATTTACTTTCTTATCTGTAATGGTATGAAAGCTATGCGATTTTTCAAAAATTTCCTCTAAGTAGTCCTTTAAGTAGGTTTTATTTTGTTTTTGAAATAGGTTGGTATGATCCTTAAATTTGGAGAAATTTATAATATTCAGATTTGCTTTACTGATTTTTAGTATTTCTGAAATTGCTTCTAAAATCGAATGGGAATAAAAAATAGTATAATCGGTTGGAAGAGCAATTTCTTTTGTTTCAGAATAGTTTGCTTTTTCTGGAATTACTAAAAGGTTGCATGCTATTTTAGTAATAACATCTCCTGTATTACTTCCGACAACAACTTTTTTGATGCCAGAAGCACCTTTTGTGCCCATCACAATAAGATCAACATTTTTGTCATCTATTGTTCTGCGAATAACATCTATAAGGTTGCCGTATTCTTGTAGGATAGTAAATTTATGTTTTTGGTTTGTTCTAATCTCTTTCATTTGAATAGACAAACCAGAGAGCTTTTCTTTAACAAGTGTACTCTGAGATTCAGGAATCAATGAAAATGAGTTGCTCTGAACACCAGATTGGTTTAATTTTCCTATGTGAATAATAAAGAAGTTACAAGGGATGTCCTTAAATAGCTTTGTTGCATATTCCAAGGCACTCCAAGAATTATTTGAAAAATCGGTGGGGATAAGTATATTCTTCATTTAATACATGCTGCCTAGCAAAATTAGGTAGGTAAAAATGGCTATACAATGATATTTGTCATATAACTCAAAAAGGATAACCTGTTGTACATTTAGAGTTTTTTTTATTACTAGCTTCAAAATTCACTATGGATTGGGTAAATTAGATAGCAATAGCACTAATTTACGTATTGAAGTGCTTTTAGTTCTTTTATTCTTATGTTTCTGCCTTCAATGGCGATAAGCCCTTCTTTTTTAAACCCAGATAGGGTGCGTATTAAACTTTCTGTAGCTATACCTGCCACACTGGCAAGATCGTTCCTTGAAATTTTGATGGGATCCTCCGTTTTTTTATTCATTACTTCGGCAAATTGCAATAATGTCTGAGCCGTTTTTTTACGAACCGAACTATAGGCCATCTGTAATAATTGAGACTTAATTTCTGTGATATTATCTGAAAATAATTCCATTAACTCCAAAGAGATATTATGATTCTTTTCTAAGATTTGTTTTAGGTCTTCTTTGGAAATGCCTGCAAGCTCTGTATCTTCTATACTAGTCGCAGATTCTTGATAGGGAATATTATTTAAAAAGGAAGTAAAACCTAAAAAATCATCAGCCCGGTATAATGAGGTGATGAGTTCTTTACCGTCTTGATCCATGGTGTGGCATTTTACAACACCTTTTAGAATTAAATAAATCATATTGGAATGTGACCCCTCTTTGTATATGACTTTCCCTTGACTACAATTTACAATATCTCCATTATCGTCAAAAAAGTTTTTCAACTCATTTAAGGTACGCATATCTTCTTTTGACGATTCAGGTTTTGCAGTGCCTTCCTGCTTCATGCGTGTTAAAAGTGCTGATTTTGCTAAACGACTTTCAATGGCACTAATTAGGTCTTCTTCCTCAAAAGGTTTTGTCAAGTAATCATCGGCGCCCATATCCATCCCTTTTCTGATTTCCTTATGCTCCGTTTTTGCCGATAAGAATATGAAGGGAATATGCTTCGTTTGTTCATCAGTTGATAAATCTTCTAAAACGCCATAGCCATCTACTTCAGGCATCATAATATCACAAATAATAATATCGGGAAGCTGCTCTTTTGCTCGCTCAATTCCAATTTTTCCGTTTGGAGCAGATGTTACAGCATAGCCTGAAAGCTCTAGCAGCTCTTCAGTATTTTCGCGTAATGCTCTATCATCCTCAATTAATAAAATTCTTTTCATTTTCTATAATTTTTTTATGCTCTTGGGGTATGCGAACAGTGAATATAGATCCATCATTTTCTTTGCTTATGAAACTTATACTGGCGCCTAAATTCTCTAAATGTTGTTTACAGATATTTAACCCGATTCCGGTGCCTTGCGTTAGTAAGGCATTTTCAGCTCTAAAATAACGATCAAAAATATACGATTGTTCTTTTGAAGAAATGCCAATACCCCGATCAATAACATTGATGAACAGGTTATTATTTTCTTGATCAACAGTAATGTTTATTGTACTATCCTCAGGCGAGTATTTAATGGCATTATGGACTAGATTGGAAAGTGCTAATTCCAAAGTTTTTTCATCAAAAAATACTGAAATTTCATCTATTTCTTGTGGATATTCTATTTTCTGGCCAGTTTTCAGTAACATATTGGCATTATAAATTACTTCGTTTACTAGTTTGCTCAATGGAAATTCCTCCATTTTATAATTTACTTTACCAGAATCTAATCGTTCTACAGAAAGAAAATCTGTAAGAATATTATCGAGGTAACGCACCTTGTTTTTTATGGTAGTTACATGTTTATCTCTTTTTTCTTGTTGTTCTGTTTCAGTATATTTTGATAGTAGTGTTACAGAGGTAAGTATGCTGCTCAAAGGGGTTTTAAACTCATGTGATACCAGTGATAAAAACCTTGTTTTTAATTCGTTTAGTTCTATTTCTTTAGCCAAGGCTTCCGTAAGCTGCTTGGTGCGTTCTTTTACTGTTTTCTCAAGCTTTTCTGTATAATTTTTTCGTTCCGTAATATCAAGAATAATGGCAACAAAAACATTGCTTTCTCCAATTGTAGAGCTTTGTAGCTGTATTTCTACTGGATATGTTGACCCGTCCTTTCTCTGGTGTATGGTCTCAAATCTTATCTTCTTTTCTTCTCCTTCTAATAAAGGGGTTAAAAGAAGACTTAACTTCTGATAATCATAATCAGGCTTGATTTCAACGGGGGTCAATTTTTTGAGCTCCATTAATGAATAGCCTAAATTACGCTGTGCTTCTTTATTTACATTTATAAATAGAAGAGAATCTACATCAAAAACATAGATTTCATTCAAAGATTCGTCGAATATCCTTGCCCAATGGCTTAATTCTTTTTCTTTTATTTTTCTTTCCGTGATGTCAATGACTAGCGCCATGACATAGGTGGCTCCATATAATTCAAAGGGGTTCAAGCCTGCTTCAACGGGAAACTCATGACCATCTTTTCTTACGCCATGTAAATCACGTCCATGGCCCATTTGGCGTTTTTCACTTTTTTTAATAAAATGGTCTACATGTTGGTCATGATTCTTATGGTATTTTTGTGGAATTAGAATATCTAAAGGTTGCCCTAAGAGTTCGTCTTTTTTATAGCCAAACATCTGCTCTGCGGAGGAATTGGTTGCCACAATTATCTGATGAGTATTTACAACGATAATACCTTCGGAAACTCCCTCGGAGAGTAGATTGAAAATATTACTGTTCTTTTGGAAAAACTGCATAATCCAAAGTTAAAGCTTTAAAATGATTTATATCATAGAAAATAACTACTCTTAATTTTATTTTTATCTGTAAAATACGAAATATACAAAAATGTTGAATTCACAGAAAGTCGGTATTGAACTTTACGAAAACCTTGGCAAACTTTTTTATGCAGTGGCTATGGCTGATGGCATGGTACATATTAAAGAGTTAGATAAACTTAAAGAATTGGTAAGGGAAGATTGGTTAGAGGTTGATACTATTGAAGATAGGTACCATTCAGATGCTGCTTACCAAATAGAGACCGTTTTTGACTGGCTTTTGGAATACGAAAAGAAAAGTGAATCTTGTTTTAAAGAGTTTGTTAATTTCTATAAGGAGCATTCTCAACTCTTTCCAAAGCCTATAAAAAGTTTGATAATCGCAACAGCAAATGCCATAGCAAGTTCTTTTGCTCGTAAAAATAAGGCTGAACTAGTTATAATAGCCCAATTGTCATTACTGTTCAAAGAGTGATTTTAAAGCTTAACAGTAAGCACCGGTAAATCCGCATGGTTAGCTAAATCTTCTCCAATACTTCCCATAAAAAAATGGGATAATCCTTTTCTACCATGTGTTGCAATAGCCAAAATGTCGAATTTCTCTTTCTTACTGTAATTAAGTAGTCCATGTTCCACACTATAATCATTATAGATAGCAACAATTTGCTTTGGTTCCATAGCTTTATACATAAATTTTGAGATACGTTCTTGAATCTCATCCATGCTTAAAAAATCATGTGGCGTATTTATATATACTAATTTTATTTTGGCAGAAAATTTTTCTGCAAATGCTTTTACATTCTTAAAAGCTAAAGCAGAATCATCATCAAAACTGCAAGCAAATAGTATTTTCTTGATTTTAAAATTGGAGTCTGGACTTTTGATAATAAGGACAGGTATATCTGAAGTTCGTACTACTTTTTCAGTATTTGATCCTAGAAATAGTTCATTAAAGCCACTTGTGCCATGTGAACCCATTACAATTAAATCAGTATGTTGTTCTCTAGCTATAGAGTTCAACTCACTAAAAATTTTGTAGTTCTGTACAATCTTATCAATCTTAATATGCTTTAAATAGGGTTTGTCCAAAAAAGCTTTAAATCGCTTTTTTGCAAGTGCCATATAATATTTAGCCTCTTCGTATTCTTGAATTTCATCTTTATCAAGTACAGCTTCTGAAAGTCCTAACATATGTATTACCGTAATGCTAGCATCTTGCTGCTTGGCTATAGTTGCGGCAGCTTGTAGGGCATAGGAAGAAGTTTCGGAGAAATCTATAGGCACCAATATATTCTTCATAGTATATTATTTTTTTTGTAGGCATTGAATTTATGTTTACGTCTTCTAAGCTGTTTTTCCAAATCACTTAGAGTGGCAGCAGCAGCTTTTTCAAAATTGTTTTCATTTGATTTTGCGAATATCCTTGGACCAGGCGCACTTAATTGGATCTCACAAATTTTTCCTTTTCCTGTTGGATCGTTTTCCATTTTAAAAACCACATCGGCACGAATAATAAATTGATATTTCGGAGAGAATTTTCTAAGATTGCGTGAAACAATTTTACTAAGTGATTCGCTTTCTGGCATATGAAGGTACTGGATGTTGATAGTCATTTTATATATGTTTGTAATAATAAGTCTCGAAAATAGAGACAACAAAACTTTTTTAAAATGACTTATATCATTTCATCTTGAATAGCAAATAATCAACTTTATAACTCACCGTAAAATTTAGAAATCATGGCACTTAATTTCAATCAATATGCGACAGAAGGAAATGCTTTTTTAAAAGAATACACCAAAGAATTAGATTTAGGGAAAGATACCGATAAGGCAGGGAGGATATTTACAGCTATTATGCATGCTTTGCGTGATATTATTCCACCTGAAGAATCATTGCAGCTTATAGCACAGTTACCTATGTTTTTAAAAGCTGTTTATGTAAACGGATGGACCATAAAAAAAACAAGACCTAAAATAAAACACATCCCTGAATTTCTTGATTTGGTTAGAGAACATGATGGGCCAACTTCAATTAATGATTTTGAATATAGTGATGAAGTAGCCGAACAATATGTAGATACGACTTTTATTTACCTAAGAAAATATATTTCACTTGGTGAGATGGAAAATATTAGAGATGGACTTCCAAAAGATTTAAAAAGCTTGATTTATTTTAATGTGATGTTTTAATTCTAGCAGTATTTAAATAGAATTTAAATAGATAGAAGAATCCATGAGATAAAGCTACTCATGGATTTTTTAGTACTAGTTTTAATTTTTTTTAATGACGTTTTCTTTCTCTAATCGATCTATAATTTTAGCCACATAGTCTTTTACCGTAGCGGTAATCGTCTGTGGATTTACAACATCAAAAGAGCCAACCCATACTAAAGCTTTAGTATCATCTTCAGTAATATTATAAATTGAAGTTTCTAAGTGATATACTTTATAATCACTATAGTAATTAGGAGTGTAATATACATCCTGATACCTGTAATAATAGCGTCCAAAGCGAGTCCACCTGTAATCAACGGTATAATAACCGGGAGCATAATTAGATTTTTCATCGACACCTCTGACAGTTGTAATTAGAATAGCATCAAAGCCTTCTTTCGCTAATTTTCCTACCATAGCATCAATTTCAGCCTCATTTTTTTTTGTTTCTGTAAAGCTTTTTTCCAAAACAGATGCACTTCCTTTAGCATTAATGTTTCGTTGCAGGAGTGCAAGTTGCAATTCTTCTTCGAATATTTTTCTTGCAGTTAGGTTATCCGTCATTCCAATTACAAGTAGTTTTTTGGGGTTAAATCCAGTGATTTCTCTGTTTTTCCAACTGTCGATAAATCTAGTTGATGAACAAGAGCTAAGAATTATAAGTGCTATTAAAAATAGTTTGTTTTTCATGATGTTATTTTTTTAAAGACCTAAAGCTACAGCGAGTGATTTTTTCATGCTATGACCTAGATCATCTTGTCTTTAAAAATAGAGAGAACGCTAAAAATTTGTTCTAATTAATCTTAATGACATTGGTCATTTTATATACCAAATGCCAAGTTTACTTTAGTACAAAATAAAATAAACAGTTATGAAGTATTATATTTTTATCATTGTGGCAGTATTGATGTTGCCGATGGGTTTAAGCGGGCAAAGTATCAAAGGTATTGATGAAATAGCTCCTTTTAGTGAAGGTTTAGCAGCGATTCGAAAAGGAAATCAATGGGGTTTTATTAATGAAGATGGTGTTTTGGTTATCGATTATAGAAGTGATTTATATTGGAACGAAGATGCTGATACTTCTAAATCGGATGTTTTAGGTGTCAAATATCCCATGTTTAAAAAAGGAAGATGTTTAATCACAGAAAATGTTGAAGATGGTGTTCCTGTATTTGGGTATATCAATACGAATGGAGATGTAATTGTTGCCCCAAAGTTTTTAAATGTCTATCCCTTTTCTTCAGATGGCTATGCTACGGGTGTATTATATATGAAAACATTTAAAGGTGAAAATGAATTCAAATTAAAGGTTTATGACTTTAAGTTTTTTGACGTATTATTTGATACCTCAGGTGAGATTATAGAATATTTGGAAAAAAGAGATAATATTCAGATGACCAAAACACGATATAAAATGCCATGGATAGGGGCCAAGGCCTTAGCGAATGGACTTGCCGGAGTATATATACAAGACCAAGGTTGGGAGATTCGAAAAATAGATTTAAATAAATAAAAAATGGAACGATTAAAAGATAAGGTGGCCATCATAACTGGTGGAGCAGGAGGAATAGGATTTGCAACCGCAAAACTTTTTTTAGAAGAAGGTGCTAAAGTGGTTATTGTTGATGTTAACAAAGAAAGCCTTGAAAAAGCGAGCTATGAGTTAGATCATGAAAATCTTTCTTTTTGTGTTGCCGATGTATCCAAAGTAAATGATACTGAAAAGTATGTAGAACAAACCTTAGAAGTCTATGGTAGAATTGATATCTTCTTCGCAAATGCGGGTATAGAAGGTGCCACTGTACCTATTTCCGAATACCCTGAAGCTATTTTCGATAAGGTTATTGCAGTAAACCTTAAAGGGGTGTGGTTGGGTTGTAAGCATGTTGTTCCAAAAATGAAAGAAGGTGGGAGTGTTATGATTACCTCATCGGTAGCGGGCTTAAAAGGGTTCGCAGGCTTAGGCGCTTATGTAGCTACAAAACATGCTATCGTTGGATTAATGCGAGTAGCTGCTTTAGAGTATGCGCCTAAAAAAATAAGAGTGAATACCATACATCCTGGTCCAGTTAATAATGATATGATGCGTCGATTAGAGAAAGGTATGTCCCCGGAAAATCCAGAACAGGTGCTAAAAAGTTTTGAAGCTGCTGTTCCTTTTGGCCGTTATGTAGAATCTAGCGAAATCGCCGATATGGCATTATTTCTTGCTTCAGATGAAAGTAAGTTTATAACGGGGCGTACACATGTAGTGGATGGAGGCATGCTAATTCAATAAAAAAATAGGAGTAGTGCCATGAATGAGACTATTGATGATTGCTGTCCAGTTTTTGACGTAGAAAAATGGAATCATAAAGAATTTAAATGGAATCAAAAGAAATTTATTAAAGAATCGATTCCCGAATTTTTTCATATTCCATTCCCACCTATGATTGGTAAAAGGGTCACTAAAATGATGAAGTTGGTAGAAGATTCAGCGTGTCTTAATCAAGATAAAAAAGAGATTCTACTTTTGTTTAAGGATCGAAGCCCTTTTATTGGAGAAATTTATTTATCCGTAACTGATACTGTTCCTAATGCCAAAAATGTTATGCTTTCTGGGACATATATGTCGAGGGTTTTTGACGGTGCGTTTAAAGAAGTTCCAAAATTCATAAAAAAGATGAACTCCTATTTGATGGAACAAAATAAGAAAGCAAAAAATTATTATATCCATTATGCCTACTGCCCAAAATGCGCAGAGAAAGGAGATCATAACTATATGATTCTCTTTGCTGAGTTGATGCTGTAAGGCTCAATAAATCTCCCGACAATGGTACATGAACATAAAATAGAAGGTAGTATACGTATACCAGATATCATACCTTAGTTATTAAAAGGTGATGTGTCCATACAATATCAAGTTCATAGCTATCTAGGCGATGTAGAACGGCAAGATTTGAGAGATCGCATTGCACAAGAAGGTTGGGGTGCTCAATTTTTATCCAAACAGTTTTCCGATGGTCATTGGGGTCTAAAATTTTACCAGCCAAAATGGACATCATCACATTACACTTTAGTGGATATTAGAAACCTTTGTATTTCACCTAATAATGAGCTTATTAAAAAATCAATTTTTAAAATAGTATCAGAATGTAAAGCCAATGATGACGGAATTTATCCAAAGGCGAAAATTAGTCATGTTTGTATTAATGGTATGTTTTAAAATTATGCGAGTTATTTTCAAACAGATGAAAATTATTTAAAATCTGTTGTTGATTGCTTGCTATCTGAAAAAATGTTGGATGGCGGGTTTAATTGCCGGTCTAATCGCTCTGGAGCGCATCATAGTTCTCTTCATACCACACTTTCGGTCTTGGAGGGTTTTACAGAATATGATAAGAATGGTTATCAATATCGATTGGGAGATGTTAAGAATGCTGTACAATCGTCTCCAGAGTTTATTCTCAAGCATCAATTATTCCTATCTGACAGAATTGGGGACATAATTCATAAAGATTTTTTAAAATTTTCGTATCCTAGGCGTTGGCGATATGATATTTTAAGTGCTTTAGATTATTTACAATATGCTAATGTTCCGTGGGATGATAGAATGAGCCCTGCTATAAACGTTATATTTAAAAAACGGAACAAAGAAGGTCGTTGGAATCTTCAAGCAAAACATCCGGGAAAAGTACATTTTGATATGGAAAAAGCAGGAAAACCCAGTCGCTGGAATACACTTTGGGTTTTAAGGTTGATAAAGCATTTTAAAATCGAATAGTATTTGGAAATTCAATGTGTTATTGAAGCTATTTTTTGGAATTTATTAATTTTCTGTAAATCGCAATATTCAAAAAGAAAAACCAGACTATACATAAAAAAAAGGTAACTTTTTGAATAATAGGGAGACTTTGAATAAACAATTCTGTTTCGTAAATGAAATAATTAGCTAAAAAAACAAAAAGACAAACTAGCCCGAAATTAAAGAGGTAAAACATTTTTTCTTTCAATAATTCTATAAAACAACTTATAAAAGCGATAACTCCAAAGACCCCAGCAATACGAATCGTAATATCGTGTGTGCCTGAGGTTAAGAAAAGGGTAATCCCTAATGCTAAGTTACCACTAACCCACATAATTGTTTTATTTCTGCTTTTTGTGCTAAAAAAAAATGGCAGCTTATTCCAGAGTATCAAAAGACTACCACATAAAACACCTAAGGAAATCCTCGCATAATATCGTGCACTATTAAGTTCTCCATTAATTGCAGAGGTGTCTAATAAATCACAGAGGTAATTGTTCCAAAAACTAAACCCAGTTTTATTAGGTACATTCCAAGAACCTCCAGGGTAGTTAATCGCCGCTAGACTGTAGAAAAACAGAAATAAGGCCATTCCAATGGTCGGAATTATAAGTAAAAACCTTTGTAAATATTTTGATTTAGTATTTTTATCTCGTGATTTTCTGTTCATCATTTAAATCATTTAGAACGATGAATTAAACCGATAAAAATTCCAATTCCATCATAAGCAGGGTTATGAGGATGATTATATCCTTGCCCATTAGAAAGGTGAAATCTGTTTGCGGACAATAACAATTGAGAATTATTAATTTGCACAGCTATTCCTGTACCAGGGCGTGCTGTGAAATTTAACTTGGTTCCCTTAGAAGGAAAACTGTTAAACGTATATAAAATGCCTCCACTAGCATCAACAAAAAAAGATACAGATCCGAGTTTAACAGCGTACCATCGGAATAGAAATGAAGTACCAATACCAAAACTATTAGCATCAAATGTTTCGAATGATGGATTTGGCTTAGTTTTGAAATAACCCTTGGTTTTCAATAGTTCTAAATGGCCTTGAATGGCAAAATTATTAAATAGAAATGATCCATAACCTAAACGAATAGCATAGACTGCAATGTCCTTATCTGTTTTTAAACTTGTTACATGTTCTATGTTTGCAGCGTATAGTTTTCCTCCTTTGTGAAAAAAGTTTTCTAAGCTTTGTGAATGCACTTTGTAACTATGAAGTACTAAACAATAAACCAGTAGGCAAAGAAATAAGGGTTGCTTAGTATTTTCCATAATTTATTTTACCATATTGGTTTAGGTACAGTTATGAAGAACACTCCATACTTCTATTCTTACCACAGGTTTGTAAAACTTGATTTATTTTACTGCCATTTCTATAAATAGTAACACCTTTCAGATTATATTTCCAGGCAGTTTTAAAAATTTCTGCTATTTCAGATTTCCTTACGTGATTGGGAAGGTTAATGGTTTTTGAAACGGCATTATCGGTGTATTTTTGGAATGCTTTTTGATGCTTTAAATGATACAGCCAAGGAATATCCATACTGGTTTCAAATAGTTTTTTAATGTGCTTTGGAATACTCATCAACTCTTGTATACCTCCGGTGCTTTCTATAGCTATTTTTACAACTTCGTTCCAAAGATTTAATTGCTCCATTTTGGATTTAAAAATGTGATTTGTTTCCATTTGAGTTTTATTCCCTAAAATCCCCACCCTTTTATAAGAAAGAGCATATAATGGTTCAATAGCATATGAGGTATTTGCAATCACTGAAATACTGCCGGTTGGGGCAATACTATTACAGGTTGCATTTCGCATTTGTCTGTTAGGAGTAAACATATTCTCATTCCAATTTGGGAAATTTCCCCGCTCTAGTGCTAGTATTTTAGAAGCTTCATAACTTTTCTCTTGTATAAATTGCATTAGTTTTTCGGCTATTGAAACAGCTTCATTAGAAGCATAGGGAATATCAAGTAGGATCAATAACTCTGCCCAACCCATAACACCGAGTCCAATTTTACGATTAGCTTGTGTCTTCTCTTTAATTTCTGGTAAGAAGTAATAGTTACAACTAATCACATTATCTAAAAAACGAATGGCTGTATTAATTGTATTTTCCAGTTTTTTCCAATCTATTTTTATTTCATTCTCAAAATTGGCTACCATTTTAGTTAGGTTGATAGAGCCTAGATTACAACTTTCAAAGTCTAAAAGTGGAACTTCTCCACAGGGATTTGTGCTGTTTATTACTCCTTGTTTTTTTAGAGGATTGCTAGTGTTGATGTTATCTAGAAAAATAAGTCCGGGATCGCCAGTCTTATGTGCTTCTTCAATAATCAAATTCCATAATACCTTGGCCTTCATAACCGTATGAACTTTTTTGGTTCTAGGATTAATTAATTGCCATTCGCTATCGTTTTCAACTGCTTGCATGAAATTGTTGGTAATGCCGACAGAAATATTGAAATTTTGTAAGCTTTTACCATCCGATTTTGAGGTAATGAAATCTTGAATATCTGAATGGTCTACATTAAGAATTCCCATGTTGGCACCACGTCTTTTTCCACCTTGTTTTACGTGTTCGGTAGCTGTATCAAATATTTTTAAAAATGCCAATGGACCTGAAGAAGTACCACCCGTCGATACAAGGATATCATCTTTTGGGCGAAGTTTTGAAAAATTATATCCTGTACCCCCTCCACTATTCTGAATTAGTACAGCATTCTTTAAGGTTGTAAAAATTGCTTCCAAACTATCTTCAATAGGTAAAACAAAACAAGCACTTAACTGTCCTTTTGGTAAACCAGCATTCATTAAAGTTGGTGAATTGGGCAAAAATTCAAGATTAGACATGATTTGATAAAACTTTTCAGACCATAATTCAATATCTTCTTTTTCAATACTGGCTAGGTGATTGGCTACCCTCTGAAAAAGTTGCTCAGGTGTTTCCATTACCGTTTTTTTTAGAAGGTAACGGTTCTCAAGAATTTCAAGTGCATTAGGGCTTAAATAGGTCATGATCCAAGATTCTGGATAACTCTTTCCAATTTCTCTTTTACTAGTTTTGAAACTTCCATTAATGCTTCATTTTTTATGGCTTGCATTGAAGCAATAGGGTTTACCGCTGCAACTTCAATCACACCTTTCTCTCGTTCTTGCACAATTACATTGCAGGGCAGCATGGTTCCAATTTTATCTTCTTTCTGAATAGCCTCATAAGCAAATGTAGGATTACAAGCCCCTAAAATTTTATAATTATGAAAGTCAACATTTAATTTTTTCTTTAAGGTAGACTTCATATCTATTTCTGTCAATACACCAAAACCTTCTTCTTTTAAAGCTTCCTTAGTTTTTTCGATGGCGTCATCCCATGTGATGTTTTTCAAAAGAGTCAAAAAGTAATAATTCATTTTTATATTGTTTTATAGTTAACCATATTATGCATTGATCTTAATTTTTGTTGATTTTTTAGAATTTTCAGTTATCCACTTATACAATTCATCTACGTCTTTCTTTCGACAGAGTTGAGAGCCAGAAGTCATAGTTGCGGCGGTACCACATGCTACTCCATATTTTGCCATCTCACTTAGCGATTTTCCTTGTGCTAACCCTACCAGCATTCCTGCAACCATACTATCACCCGCACCAATGGTGCTTTTTTGTAAAACAATAGGAGCAGCAATATATTCCACTGTATCCTTAGTGATCATAAGTGCACCTTGTGGTCCTAAGGATACAACCATCACTTCACAAGGGTTGTTCTTTAAGAAATTTTGTGACAATGTTTCAAGTTCAGAAAAGCTTATGGAGTCTACACCACATAATCGGCTTAGCTCGCCTAAATTTGGTTTTAACAAAAACACACCAGCTTTAGCACCTTGAACTAGAGCCTCACCAGAAGAATCCAGAATAAATTTAGCATGTTTTTTTTTGGCTATCGTTGCTGCTTTTGCGTAGAAATCAACAGGCATATTAGGGGAAAGACTCCCACTAGCAACTAAATAATCACCTTCTCCTAGAATAGTATCTAAATGTTCTAATGTTTTTTTACACTCCTCTTCAGAAACATCAGGACCAGGCATGCCGAATCGGTATTGCTGATTATTAGTAGTGTCAGTCACTGCTAGATTTTCTCGTGTCCAACCTGCTATTGGTACAATATTTTGTTGGATATTGGCCGCTTCCAAAAGTTTATTTAGAAAGGTACCTGTGGGTCCGCCTGCTAAATACATACATATAGAGGTTTCATTCAATTCGTGAATAACCTTTGAAATATTTATTCCGCCACCACCAGCCTCAAAAATAGGAGAAGCACATCTAAGTTTACTATTGGGTTTTATTCCTGCTACGGTAGTGCTTTTATCTATTGCAGGGTTAACAGTTAGGGTCACTATTTTTTTCATTGCTAATACTTTTTAATGCACGATTCAATTCAAATATAAACTGAAGACAAACTTTAGCATATGACAATTGTCATTGTCAAAAAAGGACTTTGGAAATACCTTCAATAAATTAAAATATTAAATATGAAAGGGTTATTAAAGTTGGGAAAAGTAGCGGGTGTTCAAATAGAGGTACATTGGACCTTTGCATTATTGCTTATTTGGGCAGGGTTTGTAGAATTTCAGGATAGTGGAGACCTACAAAGAGTAGTTATCAACCAAGGATTTATTTTGGTGTTGATGGTTTGTGTGGTTTTGCATGAACTCGGCCATGCTATGACAGCAAAAATATTTGGGATAAAAACTCAAAAAATTATATTATTACCAATTGGGGGGATGGCTACTTTGGATAAAATGCCGGAAAAACCAAGACAAGAATTGCTTGTTGCTTTAGCGGGTCCGGCAGTTAATGTAGTCATTGCTTTGGGATTGGCTATGATAGTGCCCATAAGGAGCTATTTTAATTTTGAAGCCATTATTGTTGAAGAAATGCTTTATGCTCCTACTTTGCAAAATTTTCTGTTTTACCTTTTCATGGCCAATGTGATGTTAGTTGTATTTAACCTTATTCCTGCTTTTCCAATGGATGGGGGTCGAGTTCTTAGAGCTTTACTGTCTTACAAATTAGGTCGGGTTGAAGCAACGCGAATTGCCTCAGGAATTGGTCAGGCTCTGGCTTTTGTGTTTTTCGTATTTGGCTTTTTTCTAAATCCTTTTTTGATATTAATTGCATTTTTTATTTTTTTTGCAGCCTATGGAGAGAATCAAATGGTAAAACAAGACTCCCTATTAAAAGGGCATTTGGTTAAAGAGGCTACATTAACCGAGATTACTTTTTTAAAACCTAATAATACGGTACAAGAAGTAATTGATATTATACTAGCTAGTACAGAAAAAGATTTTGTCGTTGCCGAAAACGGGAAGGCAGTTGGAATAATTACTCAAAAAGATATTATCAAAAATGTAAAGATTCCTTCCATGCAAATAAAGGGTTTTATGGAGAAAAATTTTCGAGTTATTGATGCTGCCACAGAAATTAGTACTGTTTTAGAACTATTTGGAAAGGAAAAGAATAGATTTTTACCTGTAACTGAAAATGGACAACTTGTTGGCGCTATTGATGTTTACAACATTAGTGAGTTTATGATTCTTAATACGCAGAAAGGGAAGAGTTTTTAAACATTGATTCTACCATATTTGTATTGGCACAAAATGCTAAAAGACAAAGAAGTATAAAAAAACACCGCTTTATGATAGCGGTGTTTTTTTAGGAAAAAAATTCAAAACCATTGTGTTTATTCGGCAGCAATGACATAGGTCATTTTGATTAACTCCTAAGCATGCTACTTTTGAATTATTAATAATTTAAAAATATAGAAATGAAAAAATTACTTTTTTTAACAGTATGTATAGCCTTGGGCACTGCGACACTATTAGCGCAAGACAAAGATCAAATTCGTGATCGAGATCAAGATCGCGTTATGTTAGTTGACGGTGACGTTCTCCAAATTCGTGATCGAGATCAAATTCGTTTACAAGACCCGATTACATTAAAGGATGGTACAACAGTGTATGCCGATGGTTCTTATATGACTCGAAACCGTGATAGGTTACGATTAAAAGATGGTGAATGTCTAGATAATGATGGTGTTAAATATAGAAACGAATACCAATACCGTTACAAGGTGCAACAAGAAAATAAGGGGTTAAGTCAAGCGCAAATTCAAGAACGTAATCAAAATAGATTTCAAGTGATGCAAATTGATGGTGAAGCTTTTCAAATTAGAAACCAAGAACAAAATCGGCTTCAACAAAAGCTTGATCTTGGAGACGGTATTGTTGTGAATCCTGATGGAAGTTACCAAAACCAGCAAAGAAAGCAATTGCAACTTCAAGAAGGCGAATGCATTAATATGGATGGAGCGATGTTCAAAAATACCTATCAACATCGAAAAATAATGGCTCAAAAAAATATGATGAAGAATAAAGTTAAAACAAAGCCTCAGATTCAAAAAAAACCTAAGGTTCAAAAAAAGAAAAAAAGTACAGAATAATATTAAAAAGCAGGTTATGCCAAATTATTACTATGGTTGTACCTGCTTTTTTTCATTTAACACGCTAGATTATGAAAAAAAAACTCAAAAGTACTTTGCTCTTTCTTTTGATTGCACAAGTACATCTTATGGCGCAGAATAACAAGCGATCTACCGAGGAAATTACGGCTAAAAATGAATCTTACGTTTTAGCTGATATTAGTTTTATTAATGATGCTGTTTTTATGGGTAGACGCGATTCTATTGCGGCACCCTATGTTTTTCCATCTATTGGGTATTATGACAAGTCTGGTTTTTTTGCGGATGTTTCTGCTTCTTATTTGACGAGTTCTTCTGAAAATCGGATAGATTTATTTTTAGGAACAGTTGGTTATACTTTTGAAGATGACAACCTACGAGGAGGTATTTCTGGAACGGCTTATTTTTTTAATAAAGATAGTTATAATGTGAAATCGGAAATTATTGGAGATATTTCTGGTTTTTTAAGCTATGATTTTAAAGCGATACAAGCATCACTTTTTGCGAGTACCTTTTTTAATGAAGGAAGCTCAGCCGATATTTTTGCAGGTCTTATGCTTGATCGCACCTTTTATTCGAATGACAATTCTTTTTTAATTAATCCTTCAGCAACTATTTATGCAGGATCTCAATATTTCTATCAAGAATACTATAGTGCGAGCCGTCTTGGTAATCGAAAAGGTAAGGGGCAGGGGTCTGGTACATCGGAGCCTACTGTAACAACCGTTGTTGAACTAAAAGAAGCCTCAAAATTTAAAATGTTAAATATTGAGCTGAGTATCCCCCTACAATACTATTATAAATCTTATATATTTTCTTTCACTCCAGTACTGGCATTACCACAGAGCCCCGCTACAATAACAACTGCAGATGCTGTAATAGAAGAAGATTTGGAAAGTGTCTTTTATTTTTCACTTGGGTTAAGTTACTGGTTTACAACTAATAAGAAGCAATTGTAGCCTCCAATTTTTTCTCACCTTCACACTTTTAAACTACTATTCTGCACTACTGTAACAAAAGTTACTGACCAACGCTCTTTTACGCTATAGTTTTGTAGAAAATTAAATAGAACAATAGCATTAAGCAATGAAAAATATACTATACATACTATTCGGATTCTTTTTTTACTTCCATCTTGGAGCACAGGAGATTATTCCTATTACCAAAGCGGAAGTTTTAAGTAAAGTAAAAGAGAATAACAATACCATTAAAATAGCACAGCAAGATGTGTTGATGGCTAAGGGCGATTTTAACCAAACTAATGCCATACTGCTGCCAAATGTTGGGGTATCTCATACGGCTCTAGCAACCACTAATCCATTAATGGCATTTGGTTCCAAACTTAATCAAGGTATTTTAACACAAGCAGATTTCGATCCTAATCAACTTAATAATCCTTCTCAAGTAGAAGATTATGCAACTCGTATCGAGGTACAACAACCTTTATTTAATTTAGACGGACTTTACCAACGTAGAGCCGCTAAAGCCAAATTAAATGCCACAGAGCTGCAATTTGAGCGTACTCTTGACTATATAGATTTGGAGGTTGATAAAGCATACATGCAACTGCAATTAGCTTATAAAGCCGTTGAGGTATTAGAAAAGGCTAAAGAAGCTGCATTGGAAAATAAACGAATAGCTAACAATAGTTTTAAGCAAGGCTACCTGCAGCGATCAGATATTTTGGCAGTGGAAGTACGGGTTACAGAAATTGAAAATCAACTGCAATACGCTAAGAGCAATATTCAAAATGCATCAAACTATTTATCGGTTTTAATGGATGATCAAAACTACGTCATTTTGCAACCTTCAGACTCTTTGAAGATTGACAATAGCGATATAACAATTAATAGTTTCCCAGAAAATAGAGCTGATATTTTAGCGATGGAATCGGCTAGTATAGCTTATGAAAAAATGCATAAAGCAGATCAGATGAGTTTTTTGCCAAGGTTGAATGCTTTTGGTACCTACGAACTTCATGATGATAAAATTTTTCAAGGAGCTACTGATGGTTATTTAATCGGAGCTGAGTTAAAATGGAGTCTTTTTGAAGGAAGTAAACGTTTTGGAAAATCTAAAAAGAGCAAGGCTGAGTTTGAAAAATCTAAATTTGAATTACAACAGTATAAGGCACAAAGTCAGTTAGAATTGAATAAAGCTAAACGCATGTTACAAGACGCAAAAAACAATTTGAGACTTACAACACTTGCTTTAGAACAATCAGAAGAATCACTACGTATTCGTACAAATCGCTTTAAGCAGGGATTAGAAAAAACTACCGATTTACTTATGGCTGAAACACAATATTCACAAAAACAATTAGAATATTATACAACCATTTTCAATCACAATTATGCCTTAGCATATGTTCAGTTTTTAACCAAAGGATAAGGATTTAAGTTAGATACATAAGATTATTAGATATGAAGAATAGATACATTTTAGGTTTAATCGCAATTACACTATTTGCATCGAGTTGCGGTAATAAAGATATAAAAGGTGCTCCAGATAACACACCAGCCATTGCGGTAAAAGTAAGTGCAGTACAGAATGATAGTACTACTAAATTTTTGTCTGCCAGTGGAAAGATTGAGGCTGTGAATAGCGCCAATTTGAGTACCCGTATGATGGGGTATGTGGATAAAATTTATGCCCAAGTAGGAGATAAAGTAGCTGAAGGGCAACTTTTACTACGTATTAATAATGCCGATATTTCAGCAAAATTGTCACAAGTAAATGCAGGTATTACGGAGGCAAATGCCGCTTTTGTAAATGCGGAAAAAGACTTTAATAGATATACGAATCTTTTTCAAGAGAGAAGTGCTTCTCAAAAAGAACTAGACGATATTACTGCGAATTATACGATGGCAAAAGCTAGGTTAGAATCTGCGAAACAAATGAAAAACGAGGTGAAAGCCCAGCTTTCTTATGCGAATATTAGAGCTCCGTTTAAAGGCGTGGTGACTAATAAATTTATTAAAGAAGGGGATATGGCAAACCCAGGAATGCCTTTATTAGAATTGGAGGCTCCTGGTAGTTTTCAAATATTGGCAATGGTTCCTGAATCAGAAATTCAACAAATTAAAACAGGTACGGAAGTAAGGGTTTTAATAAAATCATTGAATGATTATGTCAAAGGAAAAGTAACGGAAGTAAGTACTTCTGCAAAGAATACTGGCGGACAGTATATGGTGAAAGTAATGATAGACAAAACAAAAACGAATTTGCTTTCAGGGATGTTTGCTACTGTACAGTTTCCGATGGCAAAAGATACCAGTTCTAGTACTACAGTTTTAGTGCCAACCGATGCTATTGTAACTAAAGGACAATTATCTGGGATCTACACGGTAAGTCAAAATAATACGGCATTGCTACGTTGGCTGCGATTGGGTCGTACGTTTGGTGATTCGGTAGAGGTCTTATCTGGATTGTCTGCCAATGAAGAGTATATCATTGGTGCTCAAGGTAAGTTATATAATGGGGTTAAAATTTCAATTCAATAACTAAAAAAGCTGCGTTAAGGATAGTAGTGAAAATCCTTTTTTGACATCAATTGTAATGCCTTGATCAAACGAAAGGCATACCTGCGATAGTTAAAAAAGATTGTAACGGATAGCCTGTTTAAACGCCAAAAAAATAAAAAATGAAAGAAGGATTAGCAGGCAAAATAGCTAAAGTATTTATAGGTTCTAAGTTAACGGTACTTCTAATGGTCGTATTCATGGTCATTGGCGTGTACACGTCATTTTTGATTCCTCGAGAGGAGGAGCCACAGATTGATGTGCCAATGGCAGATATTTTCGTGGGCTACTCAGGAGCAAGTCCATCAGAGGTAGAAAACCGGGTAGTAAAACCCTTAGAAAAATTAATTTCAAACATAAAAGGTGTAGAATATGTGTATTCTACCTCGATGGATGAAAAAGCCATGGTCATTGTTCAGTTTTATGTGGGTGAAGATATTGAACGTTCCTTTGTAAAACTATATAACGAGATCAATAAGCATATGGATATTATGCCTCAAGGTGTAACATTTCCGTTAGTGAAAACCAGAGCTATTGATGATGTGCCCATGTTAGGTCTAACCTTATGGAGTGATAATTATGATGATTATCAATTGAGTCAAATAGCCCAAGAATTAACTACCGAAATTGAAAAGGTTAATGATGTGGCGGTTACTCATAAAATTGGCGGTAGAAGCCGACAACTACGAGTAGTTTTAGATAAGGATAAACTAGCGGCTAGTGGATTAGATTTCTTGGCAGTTTCTGAAATGATTAAAGCGAATAATTCGCAATTATATTCAGGAAGTTTTGATAAAAATGACACGGAGTTTTTAGTGACTACGGGTAAGTTTTTGGAATCGGTTACTGATGTTGAAAATTTAGTAGTTGGTGTACAACAAAATCAGCCGATTTATTTAAAACAAATAGCTAAGATTATTGATGGTCCAGAGGTACCACAGAATTATGTATCCTTAGGTTTTGGTCAAGCAAGTGAAAAAGCACAAACGTATGCATCCGAATATCCTGCTGTTACTATTTCGATAGCGAAACGTAAGGGGGCAGATGCTATGAAAATTTCAGAAGTTGTTATTGATAAAGTAGAACATTTACGCAAAACCTTAATTCCGGATGATGTGCATGTTGAAATTACCAGAAATTATGGTGAAACTGCATCACATAAAGTATCAGAATTATTGTGGCACCTTATAGGTTCTATCTTTGCAGTAACTTTTGTAGTAATGTTAGCTATGGGCTGGCGCGGTGGCTTGGTTGTATTTTTATCGGTACCAATCACATTTGCTTTAACGCTATTGAGCTACTATATGCTAGACTATACGTTAAACAGAATTACGCTTTTTGCGCTGGTATTTGTCACAGGAATTGTTGTGGATGACTCCATTATTATTGCCGAGAATATGCATAGGCATTTTAAGATGAAACGCTTGCCGTTTAAACAAGCTGCTTTATATGCGATAAACGAAGTAGGTAACCCTACAATATTGGCAACATTTACTGTAATAGCTTCTGTTTTACCTATGGCTTTCGTATCTGGATTAATGGGGCCGTATATGGCGCCAATGCCAATTGGAGCTTCTATAGCTATGATATTATCTTTGTTTGTAGCCCTTACGATAACGCCTTATTTAGGGTATATTTTCTTGAGAGAGAAAGATAAAAAAGGAGCAGTTGCGAAGGTAGAAAAACCATTAGAAGAAACTTTAATTTATAGACTTTATAATAAGTTTGAACGTCCTTTAATTGAAAGTAAATCAAAACGCTGGTTGTTTTTAGGACTTACTTTTGTCTTGTTACTAGCTTCTATGGTCTTATTTTTTACAAAATCGGTTGCCGTGAAAATGCTTCCTTTTGATAATAAAAATGAGTTCCAAGTGGTTATTGATATGCCAGAAGGTACAACCTTAGAACGTACAGGTGTTGTTACACAAGAGATTGCACAATATTTGTCTACACGTCCAGAAGTGGTAAATTATCAGAACTACATTGGTACTTCTGCACCTATTACTTTTAATGGATTAGTACGTCATTACGATTTACGTGGTGGAAGTAATATGGCAGATATTCAGGTAAATCTTGTTGATAAAAATGAGCGCAGTGCACAAAGTCATGATATCGCTAAATTATTACGCCCAGAGATTCAAAAAATTGCTTCCAAATATAATGCGAATGTAAAACTAGTTGAGGTACCACCAGGACCTCCAGTGATGTCAACTATAGTTGCCGAGGTGTATGGCCCAGATTATAACGAGCAAATTAAAATTGCCAACGAAGTTCAAAATATTCTCAAGGGCACCGAAGATGTTGTGGATATTGATTGGATGGTTGAAGATGATCAGACAGAATATGAATTTGTTATTGATAAAGAAAAAGCCATGCTATATGGTGTTGTACCGCAACAAATCGCGTATACCATGAACATGGCATTGTCAAACAAATCAATAACTAATTTGTATGATGAACATGCTTCCAAACAGGTAGGTTTGATTTTGGCTTTAGATGAGAAAGAAAAATCTACGATAACGGATATTGCACAACTTAAAGTGAAATCTAAACAAGGGAACATGGTTCCTATTGCAGATTTGGTGGATATTAAACAAACCACAAAAGCCAAAAGTATTTACCGTAAAAATCAAAAGCGAGTAGTGTATGTAGTAGCTGATATGGCTGGAGAATTAGAAAGTCCGGCGTATGCTATTTTAGGAATGGACGAAAAGTTAAAAGAGATTACCTTACCACAAGGTTATGAACTTAATGAAATGTATTTAGGGCAACCTGATTATGAAGATGATTATACAGTGAAATGGGATGGTGAATGGCAGATTACCCTAGAAGTATTTAGAGATTTGGGGATTGCCTTTTTGGGAGCTATTATTTTGATTTATATTTTAATAGTAGGATGGTTCCAGAACTTTAAAGCCCCAATAGTAATGATGGTGGCGATACCATTATCGTTGATAGGGATTATTATAGGTCACTGGATAATGGGAGCTTTTTTTACGGCAACTTCGTTTATTGGAATGATAGCTCTAGCGGGTATAATGGTGCGAAACTCAGTACTACTTATAGATTTTATTAATCTACGTTTGGCCGAAGGCATTCCGTTAAAACAAGCGGCAATAGAAGCAGGAGCAGTACGTACAACACCAATTTTGTTAACGGCAGGAACCGTTGTTATTGGGGCCTTTGTAATCTTATTTGATCCTATTTTTCAAGGTTTAGCAATTTCCTTAATGGGAGGTACCATTGTGTCTACCATCTTAACATTATTGGTAGTGCCATTAGTGTATTATATGATTGAACGAAAAAATTATAAATAAGAATCCGTCAGTTCGAGTGATTACGAAGCTATTCGGGATTGTATCGAGATCATTTGCAAAAACTTCTCGATCCAATTTTCTATAAAAAAATCACTCGAAGGGACGCTAAAATTCATAAAAAATGAAATTATTAATTGTAACAGTTGTTGAGCAATTCGAGAAAGAAATTTTGCAGCTTTTTAAAAAATCAAATATCGAGAGTTTTAGTGGATCCGATATTGATGGTTATAAGAATCCCACTGCTATGGTGCGGACTTCAAGTTGGTTTCCAAGTGAAAAAAGTGGCGTGGAATCCAGTTTATTCTTCTCTTTTACTGATGATAAAAACATTGATATTTTATTTGGCTTAATCAAAGAGTTTAATACTAATTTGGAAACTAACAACCCTATAAAAGCGGTTGTGGTACCCATAGAACGATCTATTTAAAATTTAAAAAATTATGAAAAATAAAGTTTTTCGAATCATCGTTGGTTCTTTACTATTGATAAGTTTAGTACTAGCTGTTTATGTAAATTTAAATTGGTTATGGTTTACTGCATTTATAGGGGTTAACCTTTTACAATCAGCATTTACTAAATGGTGTTTACTAGAAATTATTTTAAAGAAATTTGGTTTAAACGACTAGCAAATTATTATTAAAATAATCGATAGTGAGAATTTATATTGGCCTATGATTTCTTATCATAGGCCATTTTTTTATTTAGATACAATACGTTTATTCCATTTTACCAGTTCATACCAAAGTACTGAGATCCCTGCTGCAAGTAAGCAAATTCCTAATTGATAGACCGATAGCGTTTCAAATTTTAAAAATGCCGTCAAAGGCGGTACAAATAGAAAAAGCGCTGCTAGTGCTAAAGTGATTGTTATAATTAATGGAACTAAATTATTCTTATAACGTAGTGTTGTTAAAATTGAATAATAAAAGGAACGGTTAATCAAAGTCAAGAAAATATTAGCAAAAATCAATACCATAAAAACCATAGTTCTAGTAACGGATTCGTTAAAGTTTTCCGATACTGCATATTGATAGACGGATAGAGAGCCAATTGCGATTGCTAGACCTTGAATGATACTTGTCATCAATTCCTTGAAATTAAAGAAAGTGGAAGTAAATGGCCTTGGTTTTTGAAGCATTATATTTTTTTCTAAAGGCTCATTTTCATAAATAATAGAGCAGGTAGGCCCCATAATCAGTTCCAGAATAATTACATGTGAAGGTGAAAAAATTGTGGGATATGCCCAACCCAAAGCCAATGGAATAAAAACAGTTAGTATGATGGGGATATGGATAGAGATAATGTATTGGATTGCTTTTTTTAGATTAGAATATATTTTTCTACCCATAGCAATCGAATCAATCATTTTAGAAAGATCATCATCAACTAATATTAGTGAAGCCGCTTCTTTCGCAATTTCGCTTCCTTTTTTGCCCATTGCTATTCCAAAATGTGAAGCTTTTAAAGCGGGCCCATCATTAACACCATCGCCAATCATTGCAACCACTTCATTGTTAGCTTTTAGCGCTTTTATAATACGTAATTTCGCATCTGGGAACATGCGAGAAAAAATTTGAGTGGTTTTTACTTTTTCTTGTAATTCGGTATCATTTAATTGCATTAATTCGTTGCCAGACATACATTTTTCATATCCTATAAATTCTATCTGCTTTGCGATAGCAGTTGCTGTTTCTGAATTATCACCGGTTATTAATTTTATAGTAATCCCTGCTTTGTCAAAATCTTGTAATACAGATTTTATATTCTCTTTTGGCGGGTCATAAAAAGCTACAATCCCTAAAAACTCAAATTTAAATTCTTGTTGATTTTTTGGAAAATCTATTCCCTCAAAATTTGCTTTCCCAACACCCAATAATCGATACCCATCTTTACCCAAAGTTTTTATACATGCTGTAGTTTGGTTTCTTTCTTGTATAGTTAAATTAGAAATTTCTAAAAAAGCTTCAGGAGCACCTTTAGCTGCTATTATTCGATGACCAAGACTATTTTCAAAAAGATGCGTCATCATAGGAGGTTTGCCGCCTAATGGGTATTCATGTATCATTTTATAGCTAGGCCTATCATCAACAGTTGTAAATTTACCATAGGCGTCATGCAAAGCTGTTTCCATTGGGTCAAAAGGTATAGGTTCACTGGCCCACATCGCAAGGGTAATAAGTTCTTTGTCGGCATTACTCAATACCTTTTCTGCTGAGGTTGTTGTGCCAGTTTTTAACGTAAAAAGCTTAGCTAAACTCATTTTATTCTGAGTTATGGTTCCCGTTTTATCCACACATATAACAGTGGCACTTCCAAGACTCTCTACAGTTTTCATTTGCTTTACTACAATCCCCATTTTCATTAAACGCCAAGCACCTAAAGCCATGAATGTAGTAAAAGCAACGGGTATTTCTTCAGGTAAAATACTCATGGCTAGAGTTAGTGCTTTAAGTAAGCTATCTAATACATCATAAGAGTGGAAGTAATTAATGCCCCAAACCAATAAAAAGGTAATGCCTCCTATAATTGACATTTTTTTTACAAAATTATTAATCTGTAGTTCTAAAGGTGTTTTCTCGTCTTGAATAGATTCAAGGCTTTTGCCAATTTTCCCTAACTCAGTATTATTTCCAATTTCGGTTATAGTGGCAATTGCTAATCCACTTGCAACGGTGGTACCCGTAAATATTTTATTGTTGGATTTATCAGCATCCTTAAAAATAGATAAAGACTCTCCAGTAAGAAGTGATTCGTTTACTGAAAAATCATTTGAATGTACAATCGTACCATCTGCTGGTACAATATTACCCTCTTCAACCATAAGAAAATCACCTATAACGAGCTCATTGCTGTGTATTTCTATAACCTCACTGTTACGAATTACTTTACAAAAAGGTTGAGTAATATCTTTTAGTTTTTCTAGGGCATTACGGCTTTTAGAATCTTGATAAAGTGATATGGATGCGACTAAAATTATGGCCAAAGCTAGAAATACACCATCACCAATGTTACCTGTAATGAAATAAATGCTTGAGGCAATGGCTAATAAAATAACCATTGGCTCTTTGACAATACTCTTTAAAGCATCTAAAAAATTATTCTCTTTCTTATAGTCTAAAATATTATGTCCGTGTGTTTTTCGAGAGTTTAAAACGGCTTCGTCAGTTAAGCCTTCAATTCCAAAATCGGCTGGGTTGATCATTTAGTAGTGTAAATTTTTGTAGGTATAAAGTTATTCAAAATTATCGAAAATAAAATATAGGAGACTGACCTAAATCATTTTGTATTTTTCTTCTTGGATGTACTTTCGGAGTGTAAAAATAAATAAGTTGAACCCTTAAAATATAATATTATGTCACTAGTAAAATTTACAAGAAAACCTTTTGGAAATTTAGTATCACAAGATTTTTTTGATATGGATGATTTTTTTGATAACCGTGGTTGGGTAAGAGATATGTTACCTGAACGTTTTTGGAATGGGAAGCGAGCGGAACCTGCTTTAAATATTAAAGAGACCGATAACAATTTTGAAATAGAACTTGCTGCTCCTGGTTTTGCCAAAAAAGATTTTGAGGTTACGATTGATGATGGCTGCTTAAATATTAAAGCAGAAAAATCTGAATCTGACGAAGAAAAAGACGAGAACTTTACACGACGAGAGTTTAGTTATCAATCTTTTGAACGTTCGCTTCAACTACCAGAAACGGTAAAGCAAGAAGCAATTAAAGCTGCATATAAAGATGGTATTTTAAGTTTTAATCTTACAAAAAAAGAAGAAGCAAAAAAACTACCACCTAAAAAGGTGCAAATTGCTTAATCTGTTTTGCATTATAGATTTTCCAATGCATAATTCAGATTAAAGAAACAAAAAAGTTCGCTTTTTAGTTTTTAGTAGTACCCTCAAACCAAACCTAATAACATTCATGTAAATAGGTTTGGTTTGAGGGTGCTTTATTTTTTTGTACTTCTTCAGATATTATAAACAATTAACCCGCTTTCGAAATGATCCAAAATCCATTTTCTATTCAGCCATTAGTAATTGCAACTCAATTTAATAGTTCTCTTGAAAATGGATTGACGAAAGCGAACGCGCAAAAACACCTAAAAGATTTTGGCGAGAATCAGATACCTGAACAACGCCCTAAAAAAAGAATTCGGATTCTATGGGATCAGTTTTCGGATCCAATTATTTGGATATTAATCATTGCTGCCTTTTTAGCTTTTATTTTTCTTAATTGGCTAGAAAGTATGGCCATTTTAGTTGCAATTATTATCTCAGTAACTATTGGTTTTTTTATGGAACTCCAAGCCATACGATCTTTAGAGGCTTTGAGGAAAATGGGTCAAGCGATGACAACCGTAATACGATCGGGTGAAATAATAAAGGTAAAAGCTTCGGAATTGGTGCCAGGCGATATTATGCTGTTAGAAAGTGGAGACATTATCTCGGCAGATTCCCGATTGTTTGAAGTTGACAATCTTACGGTAAAAGAATCTGCGCTAACAGGAGAAAGCAATCCAATACTTAAAAGAAATGGTATATTATCTGTCGATACCCCAATTACGCATCAATATAATATGGTTTTTAAAGGAACTATGGTCGTCACTGGGTATTCAAAGGCTATTGTCACTACTACAGGAAAACATACGCAATTAGGGCACATACAACAAATGGGGATTGATGCACGTGAGCAAATAACACCTCTGGAGCGGAAACTAAAACAATTGAGCAAATGGCTTGTTTGGCTTACTTTAGTTCTGGCGGTACTAATAGTAATCACGGGATATCTACGAGGTAAAGATTTATTACTCATGATTGAGACTGGTGTTGCATTGGCGGTTGCGGCTATTCCAGAAGGCTTGCCTATTGTTGCAACTATTGCATTGGCTCAGGGAATGTTACGACTATCAAAAAAGCAAGTTATCATTAAAAAATTAGAAGCAGTAGAGACACTTGGGGCAACTAATATCATATGTACCGATAAGACAGGCACACTTACGGAAGATAAAATGGCGGTTCATGCAGTTCTTCCTGTAGATGGCCTTGCTTTAAATATCGCTAATGAGAATAGCATAGAAATTGAAAATTTAGTTAAAACAAAAGCTTTAGATATGATGCTTTTGGCAGGTATTTTATGCAATAATGTAAAATCAAACCCTCAAAAGAATCAAGGGGATTCTATGGAGGTTGCTTTGCTAGATTTTGCTAAGCAAATGGGATATCAAACAGCAGCTATTAGAAAATTATACCCTGAATTATTAGAATTACCTTTCAATGCGAATCGTAAATTAATGGCTACTGCACATAGCTATAAGCAACGTTATTATGTTTTTGCTAAAGGGGCTTTTGAAAATTTAATTAATCATTGTGAGACTATATATGAAAAAGGTGAAATCAAAGAGTTGCATAATTCAAAAATATGGGATGATAAAGTTCAGGAACTTGCCTCTCAAGGCTTACGCACTTTAGCCTTTGCGTGCAAAACAACGGATAAAGAGCCTACTATAGATAATATAATGCAGGGACTCACTTTTTTAGGAATCATGGGTTTTATTGATCCTGCTCGAAAAGATGTAAAAGCAACAATTGATGTGTATAAAAAAGCAGGGATAAAAGTGGTAATGATGACTGGTGATCATCCGGCGACTTCGCGAAAAATTGCAGAGGAAATAGGTTTATTACTGCCTAAGGCTCCTAAGAATGCCGTTTTACAAGGAAAAATGCTAAGTGAAATTGAAAATTTTGATCAAAACACTACTGAAAAAATATTGCGAGCTTCGGTTTTTGCGCGCGTAACTCCAGAGCAGAAGTTAAATCTCATCTGTTTTTATCAAAATAATAATAATGTGGTGGGAATGATTGGTGATGGTATCAATGATGTTCCAGCACTTAGAAAAGCAGATATAGGTATCGCAATGGGAATTCGTGGTACAGGAGCTGCTCGTGAAGCAGCAGATGTTATTTTAAAGAATGATACTTTTGCGGCTATAGAATTAGCAATACATCAAGGTAGAGTAGTGTTTCAGAACATCCGCCAGTTTGTAGTATATTTATTATCCTGCAATTTGGCAGAAATACTTTCCGTAGGTATTGCTGCTCTTTTAAATCTTCCTTCCCCTTTGTTGCCCCTACAGATTTTATTTCTGAATTTAGTTACCGATACATTTCCCGCTTTAGCTTTGGGATTAGGTAAAGGTCCAAAGGGTATTATGAAGCAGCCGGCTAGAAATCCAAAAGAGCCTATAATGACTAGAGAAGATTGGTATATAACCATTTTAAATGGTACTTGTATTACTACGGGCGTGCTTGGAATGGTGCTTTATGCGGATCTGGTCTTAAGACTAACATCAATTACGATAAATAATATGGCATTTTTTACTTTGGTTTTTGCACAATTGCTAAATGTTTTTAATATGCCGAAACAAAAACTTTTTTTCTCTAAAAATGAAGTGACAACAAATTTTTGGGTATGGGGTGCTTTGGTTTTATCAATTGCATTGACCTTCACAGCTTATCTAATTACACCTTTTGCTAAGGCACTATCTTTAGAACCTCTCAATTTTAAACAAATAGGTCTAAGCTTTTTATTTGCATTCAGTTCTTTAGCAGTTGCACAACTTATTAAAAAATTGAGAATGTATTTTGTGCAAAGCCAAGCTGTTACTTAAATATTGGGCGTAAGATTTTAGATGAAGTAATCTTTTTTTAATTAGGTAGCAAAGCCATTCATAGCTTCAAATTCAGCCTCTATTAGTGGTGCCGTTCGTAGGAGCGTATTATTTTCTAATGATTTTATGGCAGCGGTATAACCAAGATTAAAAATTTCATTAATGTTTTTTAAAGAAAACATTCCAAAATCTACCATTTGTTGTGGACGAATAAGAACATCACAATCTTGAAATTTTTGAATCGTTTCATTAGCCAACATAATATGATATACCCGCTCCATTACATTGTGTGCATGTTTAAGATCTTCTATTTTTAATTTTGCGAAAGGGTTTACATATACCCCAATAATTTGATCACAATGCATTTTTATAAGGTCCACGGGAAAATTATTTAAAGTGCCACCATCTGAGTAGTATCCGTTCTTAATTTCGACGGGAGCAAATATTCCTGGAACAGCGGCAGAAGCCAAAATAGGTTTTATAAGCTCACCACTATGAAATACTTTTAAGGTGCCGTCAAGAAGGTTAGTAGCGGTTATATAAAGACGTTTGTGTAGTGCATTGAAATTATCATTAGGCAGATAAGCATTGAACTGATCATAAAATTTTTCGGTATCTATAAATCCTGGTTTGTTCTTTGCATATTTATTAAAACTAAAAATCTCAGTAGTTTTAAAAAAATCTAAAATCTCTTGCCAAGTACATCCTCCAGCATATAACCCTCCAACAATGGCTCCGGCACTAGTACCTGCAATATATGTTGGGTAAATGCCGTACTCCTCCAATGCTTTAAGAACTCCAATATGGGCAATTCCACGAGCACCACCACCAGAAAGTACCAAGCCGATATTCATTTGGAATAAATTTTTTGATTTATTAGCAAAATTATTTTTTATCAAGCAGAGATAAAATGATAAGTATCATATATGGAATAACGCATTTTTAATTCCATGGCTGTTGGATGATATATATCATTTTTAAGGCTTTATAACAACGCTATATTTGATACAAACCAGTCTTAAGTATTCATATGAAATGGAAGATCAAATAGAAGATCAGGAATTATTTAAGAGTATTTTTGAATCCTCTGCACAAGGTATTCTTGTGGTAGATAGCCATGGTATTATACTACGAGCAAACCAAGCTCTTGAGGGCATTTTTGGTTATGATCAAGGGGAATTAGTTCATGCAAAATTAGAAACTCTGGTGCCTCAAGAGACAAGAAAAATACATCTTGATCTACAAAAAAAATATAGTAAAAACCCACACGGTAGAGCTATGGGGAAACTAGATATATGGGGGCTTAAAAAAGATGGCACCCAAATTTCTTTAGATATAAGTCTCAACCCTTCCATTGTGAATAGTAAAAAAGTAGTGATTGCTTTTGTAGCTAACAATACTGAACGTATGCAAGCTCAAATGTCCACAATTACAAACGAGGAACGTATGTCGGAGGCTCAAAGTATAGCACATATTGGCAGCTGGACCTGGAATTTACAAACAAATGAGCGGTATTGGTCCGATGAATTTTATCGAATTTGTGGACTTTCACCTGGAGATAAGAGGCTAAATGCAGAAACGGTAGTTAACTTTATTCATGCTGAAGATCGGGATGCAGCATTGCAAAAAGTATCTGGTGCTATCGAGAATAAGACGCCATATGTTTATGAAAAAAGAATAGTCACGCCAGAAGGTGCTTTAAAGTATGTATTAGCAAAAGGAAAAGTAACTTATGACTCGAAAGGTAAACCCTTAATGATGAAGGGGACTATGCAAGATATTACGGAGCAAAAGGCAGATCAAACTATACTTTATACAAGAAATCAAGCATTACAAGTAGCAGGTAATGGTATTGTTATTGTTGACGCAAGAAATCCTGAACTCCCCATTATATACTGCAATAAGGCATTTACTGAAATTACCGGTTACAGCCAGGAAGAAGTAATAGGCGTTAATTGTCAGTTTTTACAAAACAATGATCGAGATCAAGAAGCAATTGTGAAAATGGCTATTGCTATTAAAAAGGGTGAAGCTTCTCGAGAAATACTGCGAAATTATCGTAAGGATGGTACTCTTTTTTGGAATGAATTAAGTATTACACCCTTATATAATGAGAAAAATGAGTTAACCCATTTTATAGGCGTACAGAATGATGTGACTGAAATTATTGAAAGTAGAAAGGAATTGGAGAACTACGCTGAGAAATTAGAGGAAACAATTGAAGGTCGTACAATAGAACTTCAAGCAACATTAGAAAAGTTGGAGGAGACGAATCTCAGTCTGAAAGATCAGAATGTATCTACAAAAGTAGCCGAAGGAAAGGCAAGGGCTAGTCAAGAAATGTTTATGGCCATAGCACAAAACTTTCCTAAAGGAGTGATCATTGTATTTAATACAGATTTTGAATTGGTATATGTAGAAGGTGAAGAATTGGATCACATCGATGTGAAAAAATCAGACCTGCAAGGTGCACTTATAGATGACCTAAGCTTTTTTTCCAACATACAGAAATCAAAATTAAAAGAGGAAATTAAAAACACTTTTGGCGGTACAGCCATTTCTTCTGAACTAGCTTTTCAAGGACAAAACTATTCGGTTAATTCAACACCACTTCTTGGGGATCATCAAAAAGTGGTGTGGGCGCTATTTGTATTTAATAATATTACACAACAAAAGAATATACAACAAAGGTTAGAAGTTTCTCTTCACACCGAGCAAGAACTAAATGAGTTAAAATCACGCTTTATCTCTATGGCATCACATGAGTTTAGAACACCTTTAAGTGCTATTTTATCATCAGCAATTTTGATAGGGAAACAAAATGAATCTGGAAATGAGGAGCGAAGAATGAAACATGTTTTTAGAATACGCAATAATGTTAAAAACCTAGTGGTCATTTTAAACGACTTCCTTTCTTTAAGTAAGTTGGAAGAGGGTAAAGTCAGCGCAATTCCCCAACATTTTGAATTAATTGAGTTTTCTAAATTAGTTATTGAAGAAATGGAAGCAACTAAAAGAGAAGGGCAACAAATACGGCTGTCATCAGATGAAACGAGTATAGTTGTATATCTAGATCCTAAATTATTAAGCCATATCCTTATAAATCTTCTCTCTAATGCGACCAAGTATTCCAAAGAAGATCAAAATATTCTCTTGGAAATTTCAATTACAGGCACACAAGTAATTTTGACAGTTACTGATGAAGGAATAGGTATCCCTCAAGAAGAAAAAGAAAAATTATTTGGGCGTTTTTTCCGTGCGGCTAATGCAACTAATATTCAAGGTACCGGATTAGGACTTCATATTGTAAAACAATATGTAGAATTAATGGGAGGAAGCGTTAGCTGTAGTAGTGAAATTGGAAATGGCGCTACGTTTAAGGTCAAATTACCTTTAAAAATGGAGTAACATGGAGTTGAAATAAAGAATAATTATTTATAAAGAAATGAAATGCTTAAAATAATGTTGCATCAATTTCATGAATGAAAATCTCACTAATATGAATCTGTGTTTTCATATAAATAACAGAAATTATTAATAAAAATGGTTTAACCTGAATTCATCCCTATGAAAAAGATATTACTTATTGAAGATAATACTGATGTTCGTGAAAATACTGCGGACATACTAGAATTTGCAAATTTTGAAGTAATAACTGCTGAAAATGGTAAAATAGGGGTGCAAAAAGCAAAGCAATTTAAACCAGATCTTGTGGTTTGTGATATAATGATGCCCGAACTTGATGGGTATGAGGTGCTAAAAGCATTAAGTAAAGACAGCAGTACAGCCGGTACACCTTTTATTTTTCTTACAGCCAAAACAAATAGATCAGAAATGCGCATGGGCATGAACCTAGGAGCTGATGATTATTTGACGAAGCCTTTTGAAGAAAAGGAATTGTTAGATGCCATTTCATGCCGTTTAAAAAAGAATGAATTTCTAAAAAAAGAAATTGCCAAAAACTTAGAAGGACTCACCATATTTTTAGATGAAGCTTCAGCCTATATGGATATGGAAAGTCTGTCCATAGGTCATGATCTAAAGAAATATAATAAGAAAGACATCATTTTTTGGGAAGGAGATAATGCGCATTCATTATTTTTTATAGAAAAAGGTACCGTTAAAACATATAAAAGCACCGAAGCAGGAAAAGAATTTGTTACCGGAATTTACGGTGCGGGAGATTTTATTGGCCAACTTTCATTGTTGAATAGTTTAGGGAGTTATGTAGAAAATGCTACTGTTTTAGAAGATGCTGAGTTAGTCGTAATACCTAAGGGCGATTTTACCCAATTACTGTATGGTAATCCTATAGTTTCTCAAAAGTTCATCAGTTTAATATCTAATAATTTAATTGATGTACAAACACAATTGGTAGATATGGCCTTTGCTTCAGTACGTCAAAGAGCTGCCAAAGCACTCCTAGAATTGTATAACAAAGGAATTATTCAACAAAAGCCTAATGGTGGAATGGGGATACCTAGAGAAGATTTTGCGGGTATGATTGGTACCGCTACTGAAACAGCAATCCGAACATTGTCTGACTTTAAAGATCAAGGGTTAATAACCACAGATCATGGACGTCGTATCATAATTATGGACAAAGATGGCTTACAAGAGATAGCCAATTTTGGCTAATAATTTACCTAGTTTTATTGTATAAGAATACTGTCATCTTTTTCTGCGAAAAAAAGTGGTCATTTTTTTAATTGCAAATACTAAAAGCATTTGTTGAATATTACCGCTTAGATTTCCAAAAAAATGTGAAGGCTGAAGATTTGATTTTGTTTTATTGAATTTCAATTTTAGACCTTCCACTGCAATTTCTCTATGGACTCTTAAAATATTTAATCGCTCGTCTATTTCTTCAAAAGAGTTGTATTGTTTGTTCATACTTCATCAAAATAAAAGGTGGATAATTTTCTAATCACAGGGCGATTTAGGCGTTTTTTGAAAATATAGACAAGTATACTCACCAATAAATAAAAACTTCCTACGATAACAAAGCCTAGATAATAACTATCTAAAACTTCACATAAAGCCAAAGAAGCAGCAAGAGATAAGAAAAATAATGTAAAAATCACAACCAAACTTACTAAAACTGTTTGTAAGCTATCCGTTAGAAATCGGGATAGTATTTTAAATAGTTTAAGCTTTAGATATTCATCACTATTTTCTAGATAAGACCTTATATCGGCATCAGCTTCTATAAGGTCTTTTTTTATTTCGTCGAAAGCCATATTAAGTTATTTTTGAAATTGGGCATTCTTCTTTTTTAAGTCTTCTAGTTTACGTTCTAAAGTGGCAATAATATCGTCTGCTTTGTAGCTCATTGTTGCAATGGCCTCATCTAGTTTGCGGTCAAATACATCTTTTTTTTCATTTGCAGTTTTGGTAAGTTCTTCTTTCGCATGACTAACACGCTCACTAATATCATGTCCTGTGTCTTCTACTTTACGCTTAATTTTATGGCGTGTTTCAATACCCTTATCTGGGGCATATAAAATTCCAATTCCCGCACCTATGGCAGCTCCAGTTAATAATGCTAATAGAACATTTCCGCTATCGTTTGTCATGATTTTTAAATTTTAAAGATTATGTTACATTTTAAATTCTCCATAAAATTAATACTGTTTGGATTAATTTAAAATGATTTAAATCATACTTCATAAATCAAATATTTTACAACTAATGGACTGGTACTAATAGAATAGGAAATAGTGAAGGCTAATTTTTTGAAAACAAATAAGAGAAGAAATGTTCTGTGTACTTAAACATCTTAAAACAAAAACAGGAAGCCTGAACTTCCTGTTTCATGTGAAGAGTTTAAATTTTATTCCTACTTTCAATCAAGTCTTTATATTACTTTATGACTAAACTAATTTAAAAACAGATCTTAGCATGAACACTATCGCTCTCTTCAATATGTCCTAAATACTTTTCAGTAGTGTAGAACAATTTTATGTACATGGCTAAAGTAAGCTACTTAACTTGTAATTCAAATGATCTAGATCAGTTGACATCATTTTTTTTAACTTATTTTAAGAACTCAGGATGATATTGAATAACAAGATCATTCTGAACTTTTCGAACCCCAGGGATGTTATAAGCTTCTTTTTCGGCTTCTTCTCTTTCTTTAATTGAATGTACTCTACCTTTTAATTGCACGGTATCTTCATCTACTTGTACACGTATTCCTTTGGCTTCTAAATTTGCAGAACGTTCCAGTGCCTGTAAAATTTTCTCTGCTATGAGTTGCTGGTCTATGGTATTAGAAATTTCTAAATTATTGATTACTCCTTTTACTCCGAACAAATTTTGAACACTTTGTTTGGCAACATTTCTTTGATCTTCATTTATAACATTGCCCGATAAATAAATAAAACCGTCTTGTACATAAATCTTTATTTGGTCTTTGGGACTATTATTGATACCGGCGATAGTTGTAGCGGCAGCCTTAGCAATTTCTTTATCTGTTTTTTTATAAGCGTCGCCGTATTTTACTTCAATTTGTTCTGTAAGTGCCTTAACTTCTAAAACATCTTTCACGGCATTTTTAGCTGCTACTTTTTGGAGAAAGTTATTTACAATGCCGGTTAAGGTAACGATACCATCTTCTACAATAACTCCAAATTGAGTTTCATCAATATGAGGGAGCCATTGCAAAGCTGCCAATATATCCTGTTTTATTTCTGCATCTGTTTTCATTGGAATTATTTTTTATGAACAATTAATTCATAGTAAAGATACTATGGTATTCAATGACAAAAAATGATGTATATCAGGCCAATAATATTTTTCAATTATGCGCTTACTGATATAAATCATTTTATTATTGGTTCTAAGTTGCCAATTTTGGATGGATTAAACTAATAAGCAAAAAAGCAAATTAATATGGAAAAAACACTTAAATATTATCAACCAGATAGAGCAATGCATGTATTTGTTGCAAGTACATTTCCAGACTTACTTCGTTTAAAAAAAGAAGGAGATGTTAAATCTTTTAATCAAAAGTTATTAAAGGTGATGCCTGAATTGGAACGATACGTTCAAAAAAGATTGAATAGGGCATTGTCAAATCATAAAATCAATAGCGGAGAATATGCGGCAGAGGATTTTATAGATCAACTTTTTATTGAAGTATATGATCATTTGGATGAGGTTAAAGAGGCAAAAGATCTACATGTTTGGTTGTTTAAAAAGGCGGATGCATTAGTAGAAGACGCTATTGTTGAAGATGAATTTGATTCGCTGTTCTTTGATAATATTGATACCTATTCCAAACCTGAATGGGATGCTATGGAAGAAAAATTCAGTGTTGATGGTGATGGCGACTTTATGATGTTGGAAGAAATGGATGACAGCTCTTATCCTAAACAGGATTATCTGCTCAATCATGTTTTTATTGAAGATAAAGATCAAGAGATTATTCGTAATCTAGATAAGCAAAAGGTGTTGACACATACCGAAATGGTATTACAGAATTTGCCAATAGCGATGCAAAAAGTATTTGAGCTTTTTACAGTACATAAGTTTGATGTGCCGGAAATAGCAGAAATAACTAATCATACAGATAAACAAGTAGCCTCTTTCTTGGAAGTTACTCAAGAAATGTTACGGACTAGTTTTTTAAAAAGACATACAATTAATTCATAATAATACACATAATGAAAACAAAAATAGCAAACCCTAAAAAAGAACTTTTGATAGGTGCAGGACTAGATGTTCTGCATCAAGAAAGTCGAGAATGGCAAGAAACTATTGCTTTTTGGAAAGATGAGACCAAATTTTTTGCTGATTTGTTGGCAAAAAAAGAATCTAAGGAATCCGAATATGGAAAAATGTTAAAGAACATAGATAAAATACATGCCAATCTATTTGATTATCTGGCGAATGATATTGTAAGTCATGAGAAGTTTCTTTCTCGTTTAGAGAAGGGTGAGAAAGGCTTGTCTGATGAAAATTATCGTGAGCAACATAGAAAGCTTAATGAAAGAATGGAGCTTTTTAGTGAGGATTTTAAAGATTTTAAACGAATGGTTTTTGGTTATGCAAAAAAACTTTAAGAGTATAGAGGGCCGATAAGGTTTATGCTTTTTAAAAAGCATAAATAGGGGATGATTTCTTAATTCAGTCAGATTTACATTAAATAAAAGATTATGAAAATCGCTATTTTTAAAACAGTATATCAGGGATCGGATAGTATATCCAATTTCATGGATTTTTATTATTCATTTCAAATGCCCTATTTGGCTAGCGATTTTTTAGCAAAAGGCTTATCGCCTCTAGAAATTATTAAGGCGGTAGCCAAAGCCATTAAAGCTGCAAAATCTTCGGGTATTGATACAAGTAAGCATTTTCGCCCAGTTTTCAGTGCCATGAATCAAGAGATTATTCAAGATTGTAAGCTTTCTAATCTGGGCTATGGCCTTGTATTAATGAATGCAGATGAAGCTATTTCTGCCGTTGGAGAATTTCAAGTGAGTATACTTAAACAACTATACCACATTTAGCAGAACTATTGAATTAATAATTTCGCTACAATACACATTTAATTCGGTTGTTTTATAGTTGAATTTCCAATCCAATAGGGCAATGATCTGAACCCATTATTTCTGAATATATCCGTACCTCTTTAATTTTATCAACCAAAGATGGGCTAACCAAAAAATAATCAATTCGCCAACCCGTATTTCGCTCTCGAGACTTAAAACGATAACTCCAATAAGTATAGGCAACTTCATCTGGATATAGATAACGAAAAGAATCTACAAAACCTGCATTGATAAAATTGTCCATTCCATCAATTTCGACTTGAGTATATCCTGCAGTCTTATTATAGTTAGCTTTATCATTTTTTAAATCAATAGCCTTATGGGCTACATTAAAATCGCCGCAAACAATTACAGGTTTCTTCTTTTCTAAATCTTTTAAGTAATTAAGAAAATCAATATCCCATTGTTTTCGATATGCTAAACGATCCAATTTTTGCCCTGAGTTGGGTACATATACATTAACTAAATAGAACGTATCATATTCGGAACATTGTACTCTACCTTCCAAATCATGTTCGGCTATTCCCATGTCGTCAATGATAGTTGCAGGTGTAATTTTGGACAATATCGCTGTTCCTGAATACCCTTTTTTGTCAGCAGAATTGGCATGCAAATGGTACTCATTTATTGGTGCTAATGCTTCTAAAACCTCATTGTCTTGTGCCTTAGTTTCTTGAAGACAAATAATATCTGGCGACATTTTTTTTATCGATTCAAAGAAGTCTTTTTTAACTGCCGCTCTTACACCATTTACATTCCACGAAATAATATTCATCTGGTTTCTTTTAAAAATTATAATTCACATAAAAAATGCCCCGATTAAAATAATTAAATCAGAGCAATTTTCGCCAATAAATTTAAAAGAATTCTACAGGATAGAAATTTTTATAGGACTATGCATATTCTTCTGTATAGTATTGCACTCTAAGATTGTTTTTTACCTCAAAAACTCCTGGAGAATTATAGGCTGCTTTTTCTGCATCTTCTTTTTCTTTTATAGAATGTACTTTGCCAGTAAGTGTAACGGTATGCCCCTGTGTAGAAACTATAATGCTGCGAGCATCAATTTCCGCAGATCGTTCAAAAGCCTCTTCAATCTTTTGCTTTACCTGAATTGGTTTTACATCTTGTTTGATCGCAATATTGTTTATTACACCTTTAACTCCTACTAGATCTTTTATAGCATTTTTAGCAGAATTTTTTTGATATTCCCATTTTACTTCTCCAGATAGGTATATCCAGCCATTTTCTACTTTCACCATAATGGTGTTGTCGGGTACAGAAGAGTGCCATTTCAAGGCATTCAAAGCAGCTTTTGCAATTTCAGTATCTGTTTTTTCTAAACTTGAGCCATATTTAACTACAATATCCTCCGCTACGGCTTTTACACCTTGAACTCTTTTTGCTGCTTTTTCTGCGGCCAATTTTTTAGTATAACTATCTAGTTTTCCGCTTAGCGTCACCACTCCGTCGTCAACAGCAACACCAATTTTTGTTTCATCAATACTAGGTTCCCATGCGAGTTCATCTTGTACATCTAATTTAATTTTTGAATCTGTTTTCATGATATTTTACTTTTAGGTTAAACAAATAAGTAATACATCAAATTTACGATGAGCAAAAACCGATTGCACTGATGTACATCAGGAGATTATTTTTTTAACACACATTTAAGGTGCTGATATTTAGTTTAGTATGTGGTAGTGAAAATATATAAAAAAAAACAATCTTGATAATTATTTGGTAATCATAATGTAAATAATTCCTATTACAATGATGCCTATAAAAGTACTTCCGACCAATTTCCAAGCAACTTTTGAACCTTTGAATAGTGTGATTCCTATTTTTATAAACATGTTACTCAGAATAGCCGAAACAATGACTAAGGAAGAGGTTTCTAAACCTGAACCAGATAAAGAAAATTTAGCCATACTTATCGTAATAGCAGCAGTATCTGCAAGGCCAGAAATTATAGCAGTGTAGTATAGGCCATTATCACCAAGAAAAGCGTCTCCATAAAAAACGGCAAATCTGATAATCACATATATGAGTCCGAAACCAATGGCATTTTCCATATTAAGAGGATTACCCAATTTAATGGTTGTATTAGGTACCTTAGTTTCTTTTTTTATGAGAAGAAGGGAGACCGTTAAACATATTATGGTTAATAAAACAAAGGGCAATAACAGATAAGTGAGTAGCTCTTTATTAAAAATATAAACCAGCAAAGCGAGTCTTGGAAACATAATAGCGGAGGCCATGATTATTCCTGCACTGTATTTTTTAGACAGTTCAGGTACTTCACTACTTTTGGAAGCATAACTCCAGGTTACAGCCGTACTCGATATAAGACCTCCTAGAATGGCGGTTAATAGAATACCTTTTTTGGAACCTGCTAATTTCATTAAGAAATAGCCAGCGAAATTCAAAAAGGATACAATTACAATAATAGAACCAATTTCGAATGGATTCAAAAGATTGTTAGGACCATACGTTTTATTGGGCAAAAAAGGTAATATCAACAGGGCAATAATAGAGAATTTAATAAATGCCGAAAGTTCCTCTGAAGTTATATTGCTAATTACGAGGTGGAATCTATTTTTAAGCGAAAGAAGTGTTACTATAATTACTGCAGTGGCGACCGCATCTCTATACATTTCTGCAGAAACCATAAGGCCTAAAACAAAAGTAGCTATCAGTGCCAAATTAGTAGTTAGTTCTTTTGAATAGGTTTCTTCGGTCTTAGAAAACTGATTCAATCCTAAGAACAGCATTAATGAGCCTAATCCAACTATGGATAACCATATAGAAAACATTTCCGAAAGACTACCTAAAGTAAATCCAAAGATGGTCACAATAGAAAATGTACGAATACCAGCAAATCCTTTATCTTTTTTAAGCTTGTCATATTCCCTTTCCAAACCTAATATGAGGCCAATACCCAAACTTATGAGTACACCCAACATATAAGATCCCATAAGTTCATTTAAATATTGATTTGTTTGCATGATCTAAAAAATAATTTTAGTTTCTATTTCTAATAATAGAAATTATAATAGCAAACCCCAAAATTGCAGATAGTAAAAAACCAAGAGCACCCAGAATAGGAATATTGTTAATTTTAGGAGGCATATCTGCAATAACCAAGAGTGCTGAACCTATAGATAAAGCAGCGATAATCACAGCATAAACTAACCTGTTGAAAGCTGTCTTTAGTGTATTTCTAAATTCATTTAACCCCTTATGTTCATGTACGATTACTAATTTTCCATTTTTAACTTTATTTAAAATTTCAGTGATATCATCTGGAAGGGTATCTACCAAGGAGTTATAATCTCTAAACTTATTTAAATTCTTTTTAAAAATTCTTTTTAAACTAAAACGTTTATTAATGATCTTTGAGGTATAGGGTTTTAAATTGTCTGTAATATTAAATTCTGGATCAAGTTTTAAGCCGACACCCTCAATAATTACTAAGGCACGAATCAACATATATAAATAATGAGGTATCGTAATCTTATTTTCGAAGAGTACATTTTTAAATTGTGCTAATGTAGTGCCCAGTTTTATATTCTGAATAGCTGTGTTGCTAATGCCTTCTACCAATTCATATAAATCATATTCCAGTTTTTTTTCATCTGCAATTTCTGTTTTTAAAGCAATTTTTTTAAGGACAGCTATTATTTTAGGGATATTTTTTTGAAAAAAATAGAGGAGTAGTTCTTCTAGTGATTCTTTATCCCTTGGCATAATACTGCCCATCATTCCAAAATCTATAAAACAGATTTTTTCCGTTTTAGGTAAAACAAAAATATTCCCAGGATGTGGATCAGCATGAAAAAAACCATGTTCTAAAACTTGCTCAAGATATAAATCTACTCCAAACTTGGCTACCGATTGAGTATCAATATTAAGGTCTTTTAGTTGTTGTAATTCAGAGATTTTTATGCCCTCAATATATTCCATACAAATTATATGGTCATTACTAAGTTCTGCATAAACTTTGGGAACATATATGATTTCATTGCCTTCGAAATTTTTGGCAAAACGCAACATATTATTCATTTCCTGCGTAAAACTCAACTCTTCAGTAATACTTTTTTCAAAAGAGGCTACGAGTTGCGTAGGTTGAAATGCTTGCGCCTGAGCACTATATTTTTCTAATGCTTTGGAAACCTCTTTCATGATCGAAATATCTGCAGCAATTACCTCATGAATGTCTGGGCGTTGTATTTTTAAAACCACCCAATCATCATTGTGCAATTGAGCCTTGTGAATTTGTGCTAGCGAGGCTGCAGCAAGTGGTTCAGGTTCAATATATCGAAAGTAATCAGTATAGGTAATATCCAATTCTTCTTCGACCGTCTTGACCACATCAAAATTCTTTAAGAAGGGAACATGATCTTGTAATTTTTCCAATTCTATGATCAGCTCAGGCGGAAGCATATCCTCTCTATTACTGATAACCTGCCCCATTTTCACATAACTAGGTCCTAGCTCCTCTAGAACCATGCGTATGCGCTCAAAAGTAGATAGTGATAATAATTTTTCGGTATCAGGATGTTTTCTTAAATAACTTTTTGGAATTAATTTTCTAACGGCGCTGGTCGCCATAAAATTCTCAAAACCATACTTTGTAAGTACACTAAAAAGGGTGTTGTATCTTTTTAAATCCTGTTTTTTTGGAAGTTTTATCCCTAACATAGAGGCTACATATACTTCGTTAGAAATCGAAAAAATTCCTTTTTAAGATCAGCATAAATAGTACGCTGTGTTTCTATTTGGTTTCTAAAATCTAAATGTTTTTGTACCAGACCTGTATCCAAGGCATCTTGACCCGCCTGAGATTGTCCAGCAATTCGAGTTTCATGCATTTCGATGGCTTCTAATAAATCTTCAATGATACCACCATGAAGTATAAATTCATTTTGAAAGTGTTCTAATTGTACGAGCACCTCTTTTTTTGTCCATCTAGTGATGAGTTCACTTAGGCGATTATTGAAAAATTTCAATTCATCTTTCCAAAAGAAAAGTTCAAGTCTCCATAGCTCGTGTTCAAAATGTAAATTCGAATTGGTTATAATTTCTTTATTCATGATGCTTGATTTAAATTTTTCTATTCATCCGGGTAATGATTCAAAGTTATCTCAATCAAATAGGATGTAAAATGATAAATGTCATTTCAGAAGGCATTTAAGTCAGTTTATTTTGTCTTTCAAATATATAATGATGAAAAAAATAAGAAGATTCATACCGTTTTTATTCATAGGGTTATTTTTTTTGATGGAAAGTTGTGGTCCGGTAGTCATCAGTTCTAGAATAGGTAATCCACCACCACCTTGGTTTTACCCCAATCGTTTGGAAATTGTTCGGTACGTATATTTTCCAGAATTTAATATCTATTATGATTTATCGACTAGCGTTTATTTGTATTATGAAAACGGAAGTTGGTTAAGAAGAAACACCTTGCCATCTCAATATCTGGAAATTGACTTAAGAAGATCCAGATATGAGCGCATACCTAATTATCGAGAAGATAATATTAAACGGTACCATGAAGAGCATAATGGGAATAAGACTAGAAGTACAGCAACGTCTAGAAGAAATTAGTAGCTTTTTACAGTGCTAAACTAAAAACCTGTTTTGCAATTTCTAACTCTTCATTTGTAGGAATAACTAAGACTTTAACCTTTGAACTTTCGGTATTTATTTCTCTAAGTGTATTGGTTCTAATATTATTCTTGGAATCATCTAAATGAATTCCGATATATTCCATATCTGTGGCAACCAATTTGCGGAGTTGCGCAGAGTTTTCGCCAATACCGGCTGTGAACACAATTGCATCTAGCCCATTCATTGCTGCAGTGTATGAGCCTATGTATTTTTTGATGCGATACGCGTTCATTTGCAATGCCAACATGCACTCTTCATTTCCTTGTTCTGCGGCTGCTTGAATATCTCTTAAATCACTAAATCCAGTAAGGCCTTGCATCCCACTTTGCTTAACCAGTAGTTCGTTTACAGTCTCAAGGCTGTAGCCTAAAATAGCTACCAAATAAAAAATAATAGAATGGTCAATATCGCCACTTCTAGAGCCCATGATGAGTCCGTTAGAAGGAGCAAAACCCATACTGTGATCCACACTTTTGCCATCTTTGATTGCCGTAATACTGCACCCGTTACCTAAATGTATGGTGATAATTTTTGATTGTTTTTTTTGTAAATATGCAATTGCTTTTTCTGAGACATATTTATGGCTGGTACCATGAAATCCATAGGTTTGAATATGATGTTTGATAAATAATTCGTTAGGCAGTGCATATTTTTTAGCCTTAACAGGTAAGGTATGATGAAAGGCGGTATCAAAAACAGCTATTTGCCGGGCATAAGGAAAAATTTGTTCCGCCATTAAAATACCTTCTAAATTATGTGGATTATGTAGTGGCGCCAAGGCAAAAAGTTGCTTAATCTTTTCTTTTACTGCGTGATCAATCAAGGTGGTTTTTGAAAACGTAATCCCCCCATGTACAACACGGTGACCTACCGCATCTATTTCGTTGGCATCAGCAATTATTCCCTTTTCCACATCTAATAGCAATCCTGCAATTTTTTTTAAGCCTGCCTCATGGTTGTTGATCTCTATTGTTTCAGTAATCGCTACCTTTTTAGTTTTATACTTCAAAATAGCATCTACGCTACCAATTCGTTCTACCATACCTTCACAGATAACCTCTTCTAAAGGCATGCCAATTACTTGATATTTTATCGATGAGCTTCCAGAATTTATAATGAGTACTTTCACGTTCCTATTTACTTTATGGGATTACTTCAAAAAAAATTAGTATTATTAACTTGTATTTATAGCCCTTCTGCTTGAATAGCGGTTATGATCACCGTATTAAAAATATCATCAACCGTACAACCACGGCTCAAATCATTAACTGGTTTATTTAACCCTTGTAGCATTGGACCAATTGCCAGAGCTCCAGTTTCTCGTTGAACTGCTTTATAGGTATTGTTTCCCGTATTCAGATCAGGAAAAATAAAAACACTTGCTTGTCCTGCAACCTCAGAATTAGGTAATTTACTTAGCCCGACTTTACTATCTACAGCTGCATCATATTGAATTGGTCCTTCTACCTTTAAATCAGGTCTTTTCTTTTTTATAATTTCGGTGGCTTGGCGAACGCGATCTACATCTTCACCAACTCCTGATGCTCCTGAGGAATAGGATAACATAGCAATTTTAGGTTCGATGCCAAAAGCAGCACTAGTTGCCGCAGATGAAATAGCAATTTCAGAAAGTTGTTCTGCTGTTGGATTAGGATTTATAGCGCAATCACCAAAAACAGTAACTCGGTTGGGAAGACACATAAAAAATACAGAGGAAACAATGGAAACACCTGGCTTGGTCTTGATAAATTGTAATGCGGGTAAAATAGTGTGTTGTGTAGTATGAATTGCACCAGAAACCATCCCATCAGCATGGCCTTTGTAGACCATCATGGTGCCGAAATACGAAACATCTTCCATAAGATCTTTGGCCATTGCTAAGTTTACATTCTTATGTTTGCGCAATTCAAACAGTGTGGTAGCATACGCTAAAAATTGGGTAGATTCTTTAGGGTCAATAATGGTAATACTATTCGTATCTAATGTGATATCCAATTCTGTAATCTTTGCTTTTATTTGCTCCGGATTACCTAAAAGTGTTAGGGTGACAGCATTGGCATCTATAAGTTTTTTCGTAGCAATCAAGATACGATCATCTGTTCCTTCAGGAAGCACAATATGTTTTTTTACATTTTTTGCTCTTTTTAATAAGTTGTATTGAAACATTCTTGGGGTAATCCCCTCAGCTTTGAAGGTAATGAGTCGCTCAGCCAGCTCATTTGCAGGCACATGCTTTTCGAATTCTTGTATGGAGGTGGTTATTTTCTCCGTGTTTTCGGCATACATCCTTGGCCGTATAGCACCAATTCTATTGGTTACCGAAAAGGTGCCTCCAGCAACTGAGATTATTGGAATTATATCAGAAAGCCCTTTGATTAATTTAATGATAGATTCTTCGGGGATTAAACCACCTGTAAGTACAATACCGGAAAGGTTAGGGTAATTAGCTGAAATATTTGCTTGTAATGCTCCTAAGATAATATCGGCTCTATCTCCAGGAGTAATTACCAGACTATCTTTTTTTAAATGCGTAAGGTAATTACGTAATTGCATGGCTCCAACACTAAAACCATTCACTTGATTATTTAAAAAATCTTCACCGAATAATATTTGAGCATCAAGTTCTTGAGCAATTTCTTTGACCGTTGGGCTGCCTAAAATAGGATTTAATGGAATAGCTCCAATCAATACTTTAGAAGGTAATTTACTTTTTAAACTCGAAATTACGAGTTCTAAATTTTCAGGCTGTACTTTATTCGCTACGGCGAGCAATACTTCTACTCCTTTTTCTTTGAAAGAATCATAGGCCATATATAAATTTCCTACTAATTCTTCTAAGATTTTGCCTTTTCCACTTGCAATAATAATAGCCGGGATCCCTAAATTTTTTGCAATAAGCACATTAATGTCCCATTCTATAATAGCACCTTCACCTGAAAAATCTGTACCCTCTACCAATACGAAATCAAACCGATCTTCGATTGCCTTAAATTTATGAATGATATGGCTAATGATTTCATCGTCCTTATCTTGGTTTTTGAGTTGCACGACTTGACTACGCGTATATGCATAGGCATCTTCATGTTTTAAATCTACATCAAAATAGGTGAGTACAGTTTGGATATGGTTATCAATTTTAGCTTTTTCAAAATCATCAATTATAGGTCTGAAATAACCAACTTTAGCGGTTTTGCCTAAAAGAATTTGCATTAAGCCTAATGAAATTATGGATTTACCACTATTGGGTTCAGTGGTGGCAATATAAATGGCTTTACTCATAAATGGAGTCTTAGAAAGATTTTTAAATTTAGGGGATTCTTTCTCCCACTGCAAATATCCTCGATCTAAAAAAGCTATTTCATGATATAAGTCATTGCCTGGAATATCCTTGGGATCTAATTTTAATATTTAACCTGTAAAATAAGGACATGAAGACTATTTTACATACGACCCAATAAGTGAAACGTTTAATTAGTAAACAATTTCGATTGTTGACTAATGACCAAAAGTAGTTATTATCCAATGTCATTTTGGTTAAAAAAAAAGAAAACGGAGACAACCATTGTCTCCGTTTTTTTGAAGTGTACATTCACTACTATTGAAATTTTAATGCTACATATACGTTTTTAAATAAACCAACATGTAAAATCTAAAATAATTGAAAGCAAATGTTTCTTCGTTCTTTTCAATTCTGATCGGTGTTCCCCCAAACCCTTATCAATATGTATTAAAGAACATGATATGTGTATCACAGGGCAAAAATACGCGGTTTGAAAAGTTTAAAAAATGACTTGAATCAGTTTGAAGATATCTTTGAATCAGAAATAATATCAATTAGGGTTCTATCACTATTTTTTAAGCAATGGTTATGTTTTTGTCCAAATAGATATTCTGAATTAAATTTAACATCTTAATTCCTTCTTTGAATGGTCTCTGGAATGCTTTTCTACCTAAAATTAGTCCCATTCCCCCAGCTCTTTTGTTAATCACTGCTGTTTTGGCTGCTGCAGAAAAATCATCTTCTCCTGATGCTCCTCCTGAATTAATTAATCCCGCACGACCCATATAACAATTGGCAACCTGATATCGCGTCAAATCAATCGGATGGTCGGTTGTTAGTTTATCATAAACAAGCTTATTAGTCTTTCCAAAATTCTCTAATACAAGATATCCTCCATTATTTAAAGGTTGCTTCTGCTTAATAATATCTGCTTCAATGGTAACCCCTAAATGATTAGCTTGTCCAGTAAGGTCGGCACTAAAACTATAATCTTTGTCTTTTTTAAAAGCATCATTTCTAAGGTAACACCATAAAACCGTTGCCATTCCTAATTCATGTGCCTTATAAAAAGCTATACTTGTTTCTTGAATTTGTCTATCAGACTCAGGGGAGCCAAAATAAATTGTAGCTCCAATGGCTACTGCTCCCATATTCCAAGCTTGTTTTACTTGTGCAAAATAAATTTGATTATAGGTGCTCGGAAAGGATAATAATTCATTATGGTTTAATTGTACTAAGAACGGAATTTAATGAGCATATTTTCTGGATACGGAACCCAAAACACCTAGTGTAGACGCTACTGCATTACAACCCCCTTCAATAGCTAATTTTATGATGTTTTCTGGGTCAAAATAATCTGGATTTGGCGCAAAACTAGCACCAGCAGAATGTTCGACACCTTGATCTACCGGCAGAATAGATAAATAACCAGTTCCTCCAAGTCGACCATGGTTATAAATTTGTTGCATGCTACCTAGTACTCTTGAAGAACGGTCAGAGTTAGCCGTAATTCTATCTACAAAGTCGGGACCAGGAAGGTGTAATTTTGACTTAGGAATTGTAAGACATTGATGTTCAAGTAGCGAAGTAGCTTCTTCCTTTAAAAGTTTTTCAATTTCCATATATCTTAAATTTATTTCATTATTATTTTTGCGCTTTAATCCATTGGTATAGTTTGTCAGCATCTTGTTTATTACATAATTGAGTGCCTTCATACATAGTGGCTGATGTACCACATGCAACACCATATTTTACGGAATCACTTAAGTTTTTATGGTCTAATAAACTCATAATCATTCCAGCAACCATACTATCACCGGCTCCTATGGTATTTTTTTCATGCACGGTGGGAGCAGCTATATATTCCATTTGATTATTAGTAGCTAAAAAGGCACCTTTAGCACCTAAGGAAGTAACCAAAACTTGACAATCATGTTCGGCCAAAAATTTTTTAGCAATATTTTCGAGTTCTAATACAGAAATATTCTTAATTCCGCATAGGGCACTTAATTCTCCTAAGCTGGGTTTCAACATAAATAGTTGAGATTTAACGGACTCAATCAAAGCTTTTTCAGAAGTATCTACTATAAATTTCGCCTTTCTTTTTTGTGCTAAATCTGAAACTATCGTATAAAAATTATCTGGCATTCCAGAGGATAATTTTCCGCTAGCTACTAAATAATCATTTTCATTTAAGTGCTTGTCTAGCGCCATGAGTATCGCTTCCCATTCTTTTTTTTCAACATTGGGGCCAGGTATTCCAAACCTATATTTTTGATTGGTAGTTGTGTCCGTAACAGATAAGTAATCACGTGTCCAACCTTTAATTGGAATCATTATTTGATCAATATCCCTATCGTCTAATAGTTGTTTTAGATGCGTACCATTTGGTCCACCTGCGAAATAGATACATAGTGAATTGCCTCCTAAATTTTTTAAGGCACGAGATATATTAATACCACCTCCCCCCGGATCATAGGTAGGTGATGTACAACGCAGTTTAGCATTCGCACTTATTCCGTTTACACTAACGTTTTTGTCAACTACAGGGTTTACAGTTAATGTTATTACTTTTGGTTGCATATCATTTTAAGTTTTCCGGCTAGTTGAATTAGTTTTTAGGGGTCTGTATTACTATTATTTCATTCTTAGTCTAATTGATGGGTTTCTATCAAATTTAAGTTGTTATCAAATTCAAAAAGTATAGGAACACCAGTTGAAACCGATAATTGTACCATTTCATTAGGAGGAATGTTTTTAATGAATCCTATTAAGGCTCGCAAAGAATTTCCATGAGCAGAAATTAGCACCGTTTTTCCTTGAACTATTTCGGGTACTATGGCTTCTAAATAGTAATTAATAACTCTTTTTGATGTTTCTTCAAGGGATTCTCCTAAAGGCAATAATTTAAAGTCAATGTTTTTGTAATTAGCATCGAACTTAGGATTTTTAGTATCTGAAGATTCTAATTTGGGAGGGGATGAATAATACCCTCTTCGAACTGCCCAATACTCTTTTTCGCCTAATTGTTGCAGTACTTCATCTTTTTTTTTCCCCTGCCATGCTCCGTAATGCCTTTCATTTAGTTTCCAATGGTATTGCGTATTTATATGCATTTGCTCGCATGATTCCATTAATAACCAAGCAGTCCTAATTGCTCTTTTTAAGTAGGAGGAGAAGCAAAGATCAATACTGACATTATTTTTTTTAATTAATTCACCAGCTTTTTTTGCTTCTTCAATTCCCACTGGAGCAAGGTCAATATCTGTCCAACCGGTAAAAATGTTTTCCACATTCCAAAGACTTTTTCCATGCCGTACCAGTATCATCTTTCCCATAGTTAAACAATCTTATAAAACTTCATTTTTACAAGGAAGCTCTTTTTTTAAATACTCTAGATTTTCCATAGTGGTCATTGCAATATTTTTTAAAGCGGTATCCGTTAGGAATGCTTGATGGCTAGTTATCATTACATTCCGAAGTGTCATAAGCCGTGCAATCGTATCATCTTGAAGAATGTCTTCTGAATGATCTTCAAAAAAAAGTCCTTTTTCTTCTTCATAAACATCCATACCAAAAAAACCAATTTGTTGTGATTTTAGACCATTAATAACATCTTGAGTTTTTACTAATCCACCTCTACCGGTGTTAATAAGCATCACACCCTTTTTCATTTCCGCAATCGTAACTTCATTAATAAGATTATTGGTTTGATCATTCAAGGGTACGTGCAAAGTAATAATATCAGATTGTTTGCAAATAGTAGCAATATCGGTATAGGTAACTTTGCATTCCTCAATTAAACTTTGATCCTGAAAAATATCGTAAGCAAGAATCTTACAGCCAAAACCATAGAGAATTTTGGCCACAATTCTACCTATTTTTCCAGTACCTAAAATGCCTACAGTTTTCCCATTCATATCAAACCCGACCAAACCATCTAGCGAATAATTCATTTCCATAATTCGATAATGACTTCTTATTAGTTTTCTATTTAAGGCAAGAATTATGGCAACTGTAAATTCAGCTATTGCATTGGGTGAATAATCAGGAACTCTAACAACACGTATTCCTAAGGATTTTGCATGTGAAACATCAACATTATTGTAGCCTGCAGATCTTAAGGCGATATATTTTATTCCTAATTCATGAAGTCTGTCTAAAATTGGTGCAGACGCTATATCTTGAGTAAAAATGCAAATAGCTTCATATCCTTTAGCCAATTCAACAGTATCTTCAGTTAAATAGGAGTCTAATAGCTTTAGTTCACTTGTATTATTATTTGCAGTGATTAGATATTCTTTTTCAAATTTATGGGTGTTAAAAACCGCTACTTTCATTTATACTGTTTTTTGGTTAGATATAATTGCTTACGTTAATTACAATTACAAAGAAAGTTGGTAATTCAAATATGAAAAATGATAATCGTCATTACTTCATCTATTTAAAAAAGTAAAAACAGTTTAATTGCTGCTCTCTGCAAGTCCAAAAGTTAGTCTGCTTACTTCGGCAATATTGATATTCTTAATGCCTTTAATAAGTGCATCAGGGTTAAATGAAATAGAATTAATGCCGTTTTCAACTAGAAATTGTGCAAATTCAGGGTAGTCACTAGGTGCCTGTCCGCATAATCCTATTTTGGTATGAGTTTTGCGAGCCGAAGCAATTGCCATGGCAATCATTTTTTTGACGCCTGGATCGTTGATGTCAAAAATATCACTCAAAAGTTCCGAATCTCGATCCACGCCTAAGGTCAACTGGGTAAGGTCGTTGGAACCGATGGAGAAACCATCAAAAAATTTAGCAAATTCCTCAGCTAAAATCACATTGTTAGGTATTTCAGTCATCATATAGAGTTGTAGTCCATTTTCTCCTCTTTTTAATCCATTTTCTGCTAATATGTTGACCACTTTTTCAGCTTCTTTCAAAGTGCGGCAGAATGGAATCATAATTTTTACATTGTCGAAGCCCATGTCTTCACGAACTATTTTCAACGCTTTACATTCCAGCTCAAAAGCTTCTTTATATTTTGGATGATAATAGCGTGATGCTCCTCGAAAACCAATCATAGGGTTTGACTCCAATGGTTCAAATTCTTTGCCACCTATTAAATTAGCATATTCATTAGACTTAAAATCACTAGTTCGTACGATGACATCTTTAGGATAAAAGGCAGCTGCAATGGTAGCAATCCCTTCGGCCAGTTTCTGAACAAAATAATCAGACTTATTGGGGTAGTGGTGGGTTAGTTTTTCGATCTCTTTTTTTGCTGATGCATCTTTTAGGGTATCAAAATGTTTAAGAGCCATTGGATGAATCTGAATAGCATTGTTAATCACAAATTCCAGTCGCATAAGTCCTACTCCCTCAGAAGGATAAAATGATAGTTTAAATGCTTGCTCGGGGTCTGCCAAAATGAGCATAGGCTGTGTTTTTGGTTTTTTTAGAGTTTTAGTATCTACTTCTGTTTCATCCCATTTTAGGATTCCATCATATACAACTCCTGTATCTCCTTCACTACAGGAGATAGTAATCTCTTGCCCGTCTTTGATGGTTTTTGTTGCATTTATTGTTCCTACAATTGCTGCTACACCAACTTCTCGAGCAACTATGGCCGCATGGCTAGTGCGCCCACCCTGGTCAGTGATTATACCTGCTGACTTTTTAAGAATAGGATCCCAATCAGGATCTGTTTTTTCAGTAACTAATATTTCTCCATATTGGAGCTTATCTGACTCTTTAGGGCTATGCAAAATTCTAGCCTTTCCTGCAGAAATTTTGTTGCCCAAGCCCATTCCTCTTGTAATTTCTTTACCCTTTTTTAGTAAAGAATAGGTCGTAATTTTAAGTTTGTCTTTTTTAGCACTTTGCACGGTTTCTGGCCTTGCCTGAACAATGAAAAGTTCATTTATTTGACCATCCTTTGCCCATTCAATATCCATTGGACGTCCATAATGCTCTTCAATAATTATGGACCATTGGGCGAGTTTCAGCACTTCAGCATCTGATAAGACAAATTGCTCTTGTTTATCCTTTTTTGTGTCAAGATTTACTGTGCCACTACCGGAAGCATCATAAATCATGGTTTTTTCTTTGCTTCCTAATTTTCTTGAAATAATGGGTTGCCGAATTCCTTTTTTTAAGCTTGGTTTAAATACAAAATATTCATCTGGATTTACACTTCCTTGAACAATATTTTCTCCCAAACCCCAAATGCTTGAAACGAGTACTACCTTATCGAAACCTGTATCTGGATCTAATGTAAAGTTCACACCAGAAGCTGCAAGATCGGAACGTACCATTAATTGTATACCGATGGAAAGCGCTACTTTGGTTTGATCAAAATGATTGTCTTCTCGATATTTTATTGCGCGGTCTGTAAATAATGAAGCGTAACACTTGTGACAGGCATTAATCAATTCGTCTATACCTTTTACATTTAGGTATGTTTCTTGTTGCCCCGCAAAACTAGCGTTAGGAAGATCTTCTGCGGTAGCGCTGCTTCGAACCGCTAGGGAAATTTCTTTACCGTATTTTTCTACAAGTTTGGTATAACCTTGTTCTATTGAAGATTTAATGGCATTAGGGAATTCACCTTTTGAAATTGTATCGCGTATGTTAGCTCCAATTTCTCGTAAATTGGAAAATTCCTTTAAGTCAAGTTTTTCAAGTTCTTTGAAGATTTTGTCTTTGAGTTTCGCCTCTTCTAAAAAAAGCCAATAAGCCTCTGAAGTGGTTGCGAAACCATCAGGCACCTGAACACCTTTAGAAGTTAACTTTTGAAACATTTCACCTAATGAGGCATTTTTTCCGCCTACTTCAGGTACATCATTAATATCTATTTCGTTAAAATGTTTGATGTAGTTTTTCATTATCTTCTTATTTGTTATTGAGATCTATAGATTGGACTCAAATTTCATGAAATACATTCTTACATGAAATGATTTTTATCAGTTGAAAGTAGGATAGTGACATCTACATAAATTCGAAAATTGAGTGGATTGAATTAAGGAAAAATTGTGTCTTTATAAATATAGCGCGGTTAAATATTTGACACTTTTGAGTGCCTAAACAAACAGCAATATTCTCATTTAATGTAAAGTGAATGAATTTGAATAAGGAAATAGACTAAAAAGAGTTGCAAGCAGAAATACTTTTTTAATCTCTTTGTTTTCCTTTTATTTCTAAAATGTTGATGCGGTATACAATGGGTGTACTATCACTTTCTATTTTGCTTGAAAATTCGCTGATAAATTGTGGGTTTAAGTTTTCTCTTTTAAGAATCACTTTTTTTACTCCCTCCGAAAATACATGAAGTTGGTGTTTAGAGTCTATTCCACTTAACTCCTCAAATTCACCATATAATAAAACTGATTTCCATTTATCTAAAGTAGTAATTTCATCTACCTGGAAAGAAACAGAGCTGTTTTTTCGCATGGCATCAATTTTACCACCAGGACCCGAATAGGTGATTATACTATGATGTTCCGAGTCGTAGAAATATGTAATTGGAATGATATCTGGACTTCCTTGTGTTGTATAAGCAATACGACCTATATAATTAGTACTAAGTAATTTCAAACACGCTTCTTTAGTTAAATTCTTCATTGTATCGTTTGTAATTAATGCTATTTGAATTGATACTCTAGTATACTCAATTTTAAATAATATAATCAAAACTAATTACTTCCAATTAGTCAAAGTATGATATTGGTCAGTTTTAATAATCTGGTTAATTTTTGAACTGATCTAGGTCATTGTGATACCTGTTTAATCTATATAATTTAGAGGTATAGAAAAATATAAGTAGTTCTAGTAAAATTTAAACATGAATTTAAATATAAGAATTATGAAAAAATTATTATTTGGTTTATTAGCGCTGGGGTTAACCACTCAATCTTATTCACAGATTATTAAAACGGAAGAGCTCTCTGAAGTTGTAGTGGTTGCAACAAACTTCAAGTATTTAAATGATGTAAACTCAGAGGAAGTGGCATCAATTCCTGTAGAATTATTACAAAGAAAAGTTGCGGCATATGATGTAAAAGACTCTGAGTTTTATCAAGACGAATATGGGGTTTATAATATTACATTTTACATCCCACAAGGAAAAATTCTTGCAGAGTACAATGGGGAAGGAAAGATTGTCAGAACTATTGAAAGATTTAAAGATATTAATCTTCCAATGTCGGTAAAAAAGGCAGTCTTAGATAAATATCCAAAATGGACAATTACCAAAGATATATATATGGTAAGTTATACTGATAATAGTGGTTCTAAAAAAACATACAAGTTAAAACTTGAAAATGGTGGTGAAACTATACGCGTTAAGACGGATGGAAATGGAAATTTTCTTTAAAGAAACAAAAACAATCTAAAACTAAAAAATATGTCAGTTTTAAAAGTAATAGAAATTTTAGGCAACTCAACAGTGAGTTTTGAAGACGCTGTTCAAAATGTTATTAAAGAGGCCTCTAAATCGGTGAAGAATATTAAATCGGTTTACATAAAAGATATGCAGGTTACAGTAAACAATAATAAAATTGCCCAATATCGCATCAATACTAAAGTTACTTTTGGTATTATGGAAGAATAAATTAAAATAATATACGGATAGAAGATGTTCGCAAAACGTATGGGTATCCAATTACGTTTTGGGAATTTCTTCTTTTGCTCAATACGATGTAATACACCTCATTGAATGAACTTCACCTATAAAATTAATTAAAATAAAGCTCATGGACTATCACACACTACCTAGAAGACCCCAAAGAAAACCTAGATTACCTGGGAAAATCACACAAACTAATATTAAGTACATAGAAGTTGATGGAGTTTCTCTACACGAAATTTTCAGGAAAAGTCTTAGTGGAATGGCAGAGGTACTTAAAGCAAATACGTGTAATTCTGCAAAACATTATAACTGCATAATGAACGTAGAAATAAAAGCAGATAATCGTGAAAAACTATTATTGAATTTTTTGTCAAATATTCTAAAGCTTACTGCAGCACGTAAAACTATTTATAGCTCAATGAACATCAAAGAGCTTACGGACAACAAAATTATAGCCCAAGTGTTTGGGGTCTGGTATGATAGGCTGGATTATGAAATTAAATCGATTATAGATGGGGAATGTATTATTCGAGAAAATTTAAATAATAATAATTGGAAAAGTTCGATTCTTTTTGAGATAAAAAAAGTTTAGTAATCGACAAGCATTCTACCTTTATTTTCAGCTACTATTCTTTTTTTACATTCGAGTCATACCGCTTTTTCAAGTGGGGCAATACAACAGGTCAATAACGTATTGTGTTTACACTTGCAATACCCAGAGCACCTATATAAGGTGCTTCTATTCTAATCTTTTCACCTGACTACTATGCCTCATTATTTTGTTTATTCAATAGGTGTAAATTTTAAAAATCATGACTTTTCTCATATGCCACGAATATGGTTTTCATTTATTTTGATAGAATTATAATTCGTAATTATGAAGTATACTTTTTTTAGTATTGGTCTACTCTTATTTTTTTCCTGTAATGATCAGCAGGAAAGAACATTTCCAATCAAAACCAGATTAACAGAATCTGTCTATTCTTCGGCCACTGTTCAACCTGACAGTCTTTATCAGGCATATGCCATTGTTGGCGGAATTTTAGATAAGAATTTGGTAGAAGAAGGTGATATTGTTACAAAAGGTTCTGCAATTGTTCAGATTATCAATACGACCCCAAAATTAAATACGGAGAATGCAAAATTAGCTTTACAGTTAAGCCAAGAAAATTATGATGGAAATTTTGCAGTTTTAAATTCCTTAGAAGATGAAATTCAATCATCTGAATTATCTTTAAAAAATGATTCTATAAATTATTTTAGGCAGAAAAAATTATGGGAACAGAATATTGGTTCAAAAGTGCAATTTGAGAATAGAAAACTTACCTATGAACTTTCTCAAAACAACTTGAGACTTTTAAAAAGTAAGTACGAACGAACAAAAAATGAACTCTCGACTCAGGTGCGACAAGCACAAAATAATTACAAGACTTCACAGATAACCACGAAAGATTTTACAGTAACCAGTAAAATAAATGGGAGAGTGTATGCGGTATTCAAAAATCCGGGTGAGATTGTAAACACGATAGAACCACTTGCCGCTATAGGGAGCGCAACAGATTTTATCTTAGAACTGTTGGTTGACGAAGTAGATATCGTGAAGTTAACTATTGGTCAAAAAACACTAATTACCTTAGATGCCTATGGAGCAACAGTATTTGAAGCAGAAATTAATAAAATTTACCCTAGAAAAGATGAACGTTCACAAACCTTCAAAGTAGAGGCCGTGTTTAAGAATCCTCCGAAAAAATTATATCCAGGCTTGGCAGGAGAAGGCAATATTATTATTTCTGAAAAGGAAAATACATTAGTGATTGAAAAGGAATATTTAATAGATGGTAATCAAGTACGTACCGAAAATGGTCTTGTGAAAGTTTCAATAGGCTTGCAAAATTTAGATCAAGTAGAAATTCTTGACGGTATTGATGATAAAACTGAAATATTAAAACCAAAAGAATGACGAACTGGAAAGTCATATTAAATATTGCTAAAACACATTTAATTACTAAAATGAAGTCGACCATAACGGCTTCTTTGGGTGTTACTTTTGGTATAGGAGCCTATATAACTTTAGTTAGTTTCATGACTGGTCTTAATCAAATGTTGGATAGCCTTATTCTCAATCAAACTCCTCATATTCATTTATATAACGAAATTGAACCTAGCGAACAGCAACCTGTTGCTCTTTATAAAGAATTTGAGAATGCAGTAAATATTGTACACTCCATAAAACCTAAGCAAAGTCAGAAGAAAATTCATAATGGTCTGCCTATTTTAAATTATTTAAAATCAGATAAAAAAGTCAAAGGAGCAACACCGCAACTCAGAGCGCAAATCTATTATCTTTCTGGTTCTATTGAATTAGGAGGTAATTTAATTGGAGTAGATATAATGGAAGAAGTGCGACTTTCTAATATGAGAGATTATATTGTAAGTGGAACCCCTGAAGCGCTTAGGAATAACGAGAATGGAATTCTTTTAGGGGCGGGTTTAGCAAAAAAAATGTCCCTTTCTGAAGGAGATAGGGTGCAGATAAGTACCATTAGAGGTGATGTGTTTCCTTTGAAAATTGTGGGTATTTACCAAAGTGGCATAGCAGATATTGATAATATTCAGAGTTTTGCCAACTTAAAAACCGTTCAACGTATTTTAGGAGAACCACAAAATTATGTGACGGATATTAATGTGAAACTTTTCAATATAGAAGATGCTCCGGTAATGGCTCAAATTCTAGAGAAACAATTTGCCATTAAAGCTACAGATATTAATGAAGCAAATGCGCAGTTTGAGACGGGGTCTAACATTCGAAACCTGATAACTTATGCCGTATCAATTACCTTATTAATCGTGGCTGGATTCGGAATCTATAATATCTTGAATATGCTTATTTACGAAAAAATGAAAGATATTGCCATTTTAAAAGCAACAGGTTTTTCAGGAAAAGATGTTCAGTTAATTTTTATGAGTCAGGCGATGATCATAGGAATTGTTGGAGGCCTTTTGGGCTTGGTGATAGGTTTTGGACTCTCGGTACTGATTGATGGTGCACCCTTTGAAACAGAAGCATTACCTACGATAACTACCTACCCTGTAAATTTCAACATATTGTATTACATCATTGGGATGGTTTTTGCCTTGATTTCGACTTTTGTTGCTGGTTATCTGCCATCTAATAAAGCAAGAAAAATAGACCCAGTACGTATTATAAGAGGAACCTAAGAAATATATGAGTGCAGTTCTAGAAGCAAAAAATATTAATAAGCATTTTTTAAAGCCTAAAGATTTTCACGTCTTAAAGGATCTCTCTTTTAGTATAGAAAAGGGTGAATTTGCTTCGATAATGGGGAAATCAGGTTGTGGAAAATCTACTTTATTGTATATTCTTTCAACGATGGATACGGAGTATACAGGTGAATTGTTTCTCAATAATGAATTAATTACTGGGCAGCACCATAATGCACTATCAAGAATTAGAAATAAACATATTGGTTTTGTTTTCCAATTCCATTACCTGCTTTCTGAATTTAGTGTAGTAGAAAACGTGATGTTGCCTGCTAAAAAATTAGGTGAAAAGTCCCATGATGAAATTGAACATGATGCTATGGAAAAGCTAACGATGTTGAATATCGATCATTTGGCGAGACAACGAGCATCGCGGATTTCAGGTGGTGAAAAACAGCGGGTGGCAATAGCAAGGGCACTGATTAATAATCCTTTAATTTTGATGGGTGATGAACCTACAGGAAATTTAGATAGTCATAATTCGGAAAATGTGTTTAGTATTTTCAAACGATTAAAAGAAGAACAAGGTCTTTCTTTATTAATTGTAACCCACGATGAAGATTTTGCAAAACGTACTGATCGCATAATTCAAATGGAAGACGGTAGAATTATAGTTTGATGTACAATGGTTATCATGCTTTTTGAGTCGCTGGTATTAAATAGTAAGACTATTCAATAAATTATTTTCGTCTTTTTGTTGATACTTATCGTGTCGATTTGACTTGGTTTTCCTCTTACATAAATCTTTGCGGTACCTTGACCGTTAATTTTCAACCTTTTTTCGGCCGTAATTCTGATATCATTACTGTTTGCTGAATTTATATAGACATCTTCTGCTTTAAGAGCCCAAGCACTTAGTTCTGCTTTTTTATCTAATGTTGCACTTAAGGTTTTAGTAGTACCATTTAAACTTAAATAGGTGTTATCTGTTTGCTCTGCTACAATGCTGAAAGTATTTAATTTTAAAGTTATTTGTGAGGTGCCTTTGGCATTTACCCGCACAGTTTCAGATTTTACTGTAACAGATCCTCTACTTTCCCCATCTGAATTTATCGTAAAATTTTTGCATTCTACAGGAAAGCTAAAAGTACTATTATCTCTAGAATATAATTTAAAATTATCTGTAATGACTTTTTGATTGGATTGTACAGAAACATTTCCAGATAGTTGTAATTCTTGAAGATGATTTAAATAAATAATTATTTCCGCATTACTGACCAATGCATTTTCTTCAGTAGCATATACTTTTAAAACGGAATTCTTGAACTCCATTTTTATACTATTTTTTAGGATTTTATCCCCTTTTATCCAAACACCGTAGAAATGGGCAGGATACAATATAACGCATAGGTTATTACTTATTTGAATAGTTTTCACACCTTCAAAGGTTTCATAAGAACTGAAGGTTTTAGTCTCTTGCGCCAAAAGGCTATTGAAAAATAGGATAAGAATTATGTTTAGAGCTTTTTTCATATAATCAAAGTAATTAATAATAGAGCAGTTTTGATATGACATAGGTCATTATGCAACCCATTAATCTTCTATACCTTTCTTGCTGATAACTTTTAATTAAGACGAATGAAAGCTGCCTATCTTATAAAATATGGACCTTCTAGTACTGCTTTTGAAATAAGAGAAAAGGTAAAACCGGAGCCTATGTCAAATCAGGTTTTGATAAAAGTAGAAGCTTTTGGGCTTAATTTTGCAGATGTAATGGCGCGTTTAGGGCTCTATAAAGGGGCACCTCCTAATCCTGCTGTATTAGGATATGATGTGGTTGGCAGGGTAGCTGAAATTGGAACTGAAGTATCTATTCTAAAAGTAGGAGATCGAGTTACTGCACTTACTAATTTTGGAGGTTATGCGGAATACGCAGTTGCAGAAAGTGATGTGATATTTAAAATTTCAGAAACACTTGCGCCAGGTATTGCGGTTGCCCTAGCTACTCAGTATAGTGCTGCATATTTTTTAAGCCATAATATGGCCAATCTACAAGAAAATGATATGGTACTGATACATGCCGCTGCTGGAGGTGTAGGTACAGCTTTGACACAAATGGCATTGCATAAAAAATGTATTGTTTTTGGAACATGTAGTTCTGATGAAAAAATAAATTACTTGAAGAAAAATGGAGTTCAACACCCAATCAATTATAAAGAGGAAGATTTCGAAGAAGCAATTCGTAAGATTATAGGAAAAAAAGGCTTAGATGCAATTTTTGATCCTGTAGGTGGTAAATCTGTTAAAAAGGGTTATCGATTATTGGGAGCAGGGGGGAGATTAATGTCTTTTGGAGTATCTAGTATGAATAAGACAACCAATATTTTTGGAAAATTAAAAGTGGTAGGTCAGTTTGGATTGTATCATCCACTCCAATTTTTGAGTCAGTCTAAAGGAATTATAGGAATTAATATTCTGAAAGTTGGAGAGGAAAAACCGGAGAAAATTGCAAAGGCTATGCAAGCGGTTATTCAGATGAATGAAAAAAATATCATAACACCTTATGTAGGTGGGGAATTCGAAATTAATGAATTAGCTGAAGCCCACGAGTTTTTAGAATCACGAAAATCTGTAGGGAAGATTGTTGTAAAATGGTGATAAAATAGCGATTATGAAGTTAGATTATTTTAAAAATAAAGTAGCCATAGTCAGTGGGTCTAGTATGGGAATTGGTAAGGCTATTGCTATAGAATTGGCATCAAAAGGAGTAAGTGTACTATTGAATGGCATAGAGGCAGAACAACTATTTAAAACGGAAACAGAATTAAGAGCAAAAGGTTTTTTAGTTAGCGCTGTAGTAGCCGATATTCGAGATCCGAAAGCTTGTAAATACCTTGTTGATGAATGTATCAAAGCTTATGGAAGCCTAGATATTTTGATTAATAACGCAGGCGTTAGCAGCAGAGGATCAGTAGAACATATGGCAGATGGTAATTTTAGCATTTTGGCGGAAACCAATTTTATGGGCTCAGCTTACTTAAGTAAATATGCTATTGCCCATTTGAAAGCAACTAAAGGTCATATCATTTTTATGAATAGTGCTGGAGGTTTTCGGGGTATGCCCTATAATTCTGCTTATTCTTCAACAAAGGTTGCGCAAGCCGCGCTTGCTGATGCTTTGCGAATAGAGTTGTATGATTATGGAATACATGTAGGAGTTACTTTTGTGGGCTTCACGGAAAATGATCCAGAAAAAAAGGTTTTAGATGTTGATGGCAGTTGGGTATACTTACCAAAACGTAAAAACATTAAATTAGCAAAACCGCAAGATGTAGCAAAAAGTATTGCGCTGATGATTGTAAACAGAACAGCTAATACTACCTTAACAAGGTTAGGTCTTTTAGCTAATTTTACAACCCGTTACCTCCCAAGTATGAGTAATTGGATTCTTCGTATGAAAAGAGCGGAAATACAAAAAGATTTTACATTGATTGGAGGTGAGAAAACTAAAATGCCAGCCCAAGTAAAAGAGTCTCAAAGAGCCCCAACAGTATAACTCAAGAGCGGAATATCAATATCATTATGCATTCGTTTAACCAAATCTCTATGAAAAAAGCGTTTAATAGCTATTTCTTCAGAACGTTCTAACATTGCCAGTACGTCAGCTTTGGCTTCAACTAGAAATTTTTGTAAGTCTTCAAAAATGGTTTCGGAATAAATTAAATTGAATTCTATTTTAGAATAGTCCACATTTTCCTGTAATAATTCCTTGAACCACTCCATTTGTTGGTCTCCGGCATATTCTTCCTTAGTAGTGATATGTATTACTTTAATTGTTGCATCAAAAGCTTCAGCAATTTTGGTCAATTTTCGAATAGCAAATACATCCGATTGTTCAAAATCAGAGGCATATACGATAGTGCTTAAATGTTCTGTTGTAGCTCCAGTTGGAATAGTTAATACAGGGCATGAAGTTTTCTTGTACAGACCTTTTGGCGTACTTCCTAAAAAAAATTCTTTTGTTTTGCTGGCACCTTTTTTACCAACAACTATTAAATCAGCACTGGCTCTTAAAGCTTTTTCTTGAATACCGCTGATTACTGAGCCGTCTTCGTCTACAACAATTATAGGTTTAAGTTTTTTTATTTGCTCACCGAGATGATCTGCACAAAAGTTTTCCAATTTTACACGATGCTCCACAAATAATCTTTTTTCTCTTTTCATATAAGAAACAGTAACCGGACTTGCTAATGATATAGGAATATCAAAAACATGTAGCGCAATTAATTGAGCCTTTAATTTAAGGGCTAAAGAATGCGCAAATTTCAGACCTGAAATAGACTGTTGTGAGTAGTCTGTAGCGTATAGAATAGTCTTCATCAGTTTTGATTTAAAATTTATATAAGTGAAACTAGACATATATGATTTAGTTTAAAATGACAATTATCATGGAAGGTTTAAGGATATGATTTTAATCATTTTTAATACTCTCTCTCTTCAGTACATTTATAATTAAAATCATAAACTATGGATGGTGAAAAAAATAAAACAGATGTTGATTTTCTCAAAAATGGACCTTGGTATGCCTTGTATGTACTAACTAAACATTGGAAATCTGATCTTGAATTTTATAGAGACGATTTGCGATTTTTACATCATTTAATTGATAAGTATTTTATGTGGCTTAGTAAACCAGAAAATTTAAAAATGGTGAAAGAGTTGAAAAATAAGCTGCACCATTTAAATATAAAAAGTAAAGATTTGTTGGATAAGATAAGTAAACATCATATTCAATTGGGGTATTTGGTGGAAGATCCGAGCAAAAGAGATGCTGGAATAATTAAAACAGAGCACGAGCACTTGGAGCAAGAAATGGCGGAATTTATTAAACTATTTCGTGAAAACCGAAAAGAAGTATTTGCAATTACTGAGTATATTATTGATAGTGAGGAATTGGCAAACATCCTCAATTCTTAAACATTTTAGCTATGAAAAAATTACATCATTTATTGGGCAAAATCACACAACTGACTACTGAAATAGAAACCAAATACCCAGAACTTTACCAGTTTTTAGACGAGAACCCAATAACAATTCCATCAGTTGCTCATCCTGATTTGGATAAAAAAATTCTTGAGGAATATTTAGAGGATTTAAATGAGCTTTTAGAGCATCATTTACAAACTCATAAAGCTAAAGCATTATGAAAGGATTTAAAAAAATACTATGGATATTCTTAGGGTTAATGGTTCTATTTTTAATTTTCCTTCTGTGGTATCAAAATAAATATTCAATGGATGTAGTTGAACCTTATCAGGTTAACGCATCTCAAATTAAAAAAACGTTATTAATTGCAACTCAAGGTAGCGATTTCAAAAACAAGGTAACTGAAGGAATTATAGCGGACTATAAATCAGATTCTATTTTTATAAAAGTAATTGATGTCTCCTCATTAGAAACTATAGCGGTAAATGACTACGATGCTTTACTAATAATCCATACTTGGGAAAATTGGAAACCGCCCGTGGCAGTAAAATCATTTATAGAACGTACAAAAAGTGATACTCATAAAATTGTAGTACTGACAACCTCTGGGGAAGGTAGTTATAAAATGGATGATGTAGATGCCATTACAGGGGAGTCAATAATAGAAAATGTGCCCCTTTTTATTGATAAAATTAAACAACGATTAAATCCATTATTGAAACCCGCGAATTAAGGTCAATAATTATTAACGTATCAATTTGTATTTTTTAGTAATGGTATGAAAATAGGGATAACACTTGTACTATTTATATATGGCGTAATTCATTTTATGGGTTTTGCCAAAGCTTACAATGTTGGGCAATTAGCGCAATTTTCCATAGAGATTTCTAAGCCATTAGGTATACTTTGGCTATGTGCAGGATTAATTTTTATTTTGATAGCACTACTTTATTTTTTAAATAACCAGATTTGGACCGCTTTAGCAATAATTGCCGTTGTACTATCACAGATTTTGATTTTTATCTCTTGGAACGATGCAAAATATGTAACTATAGCCAACTTAATTGTTCTAGTAGCCGCTATTATCGGTTTTGGTAATCAACATTTTGAAGATACCTATAGAAAAGATGTTCTATCTGCACTAAAAATGGATAAAATGGCGTCTGATATAGTCACCGAAAAAGATCTCGAAGTTGTGCCTCCACTGGTTCAAAATTACCTTAGATATGTTGGCGTAATAGGGAAACCTAAAATTTATAATGTAAGGCTAGCTTTTCACGGAGAAATGAGAGATAAGGGAAAATATTGGTTCAAATTTACTTCAGACCAATTTAATTTTTTTTATAAACCAACTCGATTATTTTTTATGAAAGCCAAGGTTATGGGATTACCTACGATTGGGTATCATAGGTATCAAGTACAAGGAGCTGAAATGACTATTAAACTCTTATCAGTCCTATCAATAGTACATATTAAAAACAAGGAACTCTTTGCAACTGAAACGGTAACCTATTTTAATGACCTATGTTTATTTGCGCCAGCTGCACTCATTAATAAACAAATACAATGGGTAACCCTCAATGAGCTCTCTGTTAAAGCTAGTTTTAAGGAGCATGGAAATAATATTTCTGCTATACTATATTTTAATGAATTGGGTCAATTAATTAATTTCACATCCAATGATAGGTATTCAGTTGTGGAAATGAAAACTTTTCCTTTTTCCACTCCAATTCGTAACTACAAAATTATAAATGGACTTCATCTGCCTACATATGGTGAGGCTATTTGGAATTATCCTGAGGGAGATTTTATGTATGGTAAATTTCATCTAAAAAGTGTCGAATACAACGTTTCTAAATTAAATGGATAGCCTATGAAACTAAATAGAGAATGGCATTTAACACATAAAATGCCTAAAAATGCAACTATAGATGAGCGAATAACTTGGCATCTTGAGCATTTGAAAAATTGTCAATGTAGAACTGATATTCCAGAGAAGCTAAAAGAAGAAATGAAAAAAAGAGGGTATGAAAATGGGCAATAAAGCAAAATTGCTTTTGATAAAAATCATTCATACCATAATTTGGCTCTTTTATAATTTGGTAATTTTTTATCTTTTGTATGCAGTAATTATCAATAAAATTGACCATTGGGTGTGGATATGTATTGGCTTGGTAGTTCTCGAAGGTTTAGTTTTATTAACTTTTAAAATGTTCTGTCCATTAACAGTAATTGCTCGTAAATTTTCTAATTCTTCTAAAAATAATTTTGATATTTTTCTTCCTAATTGGTTAGCCAAATACAATAAGATTATTTACACTAGTATATTTGGTATCGCAATAGTTATTCTACTAGTTAGGCTTCTAGGGCAATAAAACATTAAAAATGTGTAGGTTATAGCACTAATAAATTACTCTTTTTTCTCTTCTTTTTTCTGTTTCCTTTCTTGTTTTTTAAAATAGCCTCGAGTCAAAAAATTGTGTTTCAAAGCTTCCATATTTTCATTGAAACGTTCTGTTCCTTCTTCAATGTTCTGCATCGTTTTTTCTAATTGATTTACAAAAGTTGTGTCTTTGGAAACATAGTTTATAGCACCATCTCCATCTTTTACTCCCACTAATACAGTATTTAAATCTTGAGTAATTTTATGTATCTCTTTACTAGACGCTTCAAGATTGGTGATTATAGTTCTCATTTTCCTAGCAGATAATGTATCGTTGAGTAATACTCCTGCAGCACTTTTCTCCAAATCTATCTTTTTTATTTTTTGACTTAAATTGCTGATTGCATAATTTGCTTGCTTACTGGTATTTTTTAAGTTGATAATTGTTTCATGCAGATTGTTTGCCATGGTAGTATCATTTAATAATCTGCCTAAAGTCCCCTCACCCTTGTTTAATGAGTGAGTTACTTTTAATAAATCTTCTGTGAGTAATGCCGCATTTTCGTTAGTCGTATTCAGCGTATTCATCATATCTTGAGTAGCAATTTTACTATACGATTGTAGTTCATCACCTGGTTTTATGGATCTAGAACTGCCTTTTCCTGGAACGATATTAATTAACATACTCCCAACTAATCCATCAGAACCAATAGTAGCCACAGCATCTTCTTTAATATGTTCTAGCATTTTATTGGCAATAATCATGTGGACTTTAATCGTCGTATCATTGAACATCTCAATATCTTTTACAGTGCCCACATTTATCCCAGAGAAGCGAACATTATTTCCATTCTGGAGTCCATTCGCATTTTTGAAAAGGGCACTTACTTCAAAGGTTTTTCCAAACATATTTTGCCTATTCCCAATTAAGTATGCGGCTACAAGTAGGAGCATTGTACCAAGTACTACAAAAATTCCTAATTTCAGATTTTCCAATTTTGATTTTGCCATGGTTTTATTTTTTAAAGAATGCTTCTACATTTGGGTCTGTATACGCCGACAATTCAGCGTAGGTGCCTTCTGCATAATTAATTCCGTCTACTAATAAGATCATTCGTTCTGAAATGACACGAGCGCAATCCACATCGTGCGTAATTATTAATGAAGAAGTGCCATACTTTTTTTGAATACTTCGCATTAGTTCAATTATTTCTTTTGAGGTAATTGGATCCAATCCACTAGTGGGTTCGTCATACAAAATTACTTTTGGTTTTAATATAAGTGTTCGCGCTAATGCGATACGTCTTTTCATTCCACCAGATAGCTCTTCCGGCATTAAATCAATGGTATGTGCTAAGCCTACATTTTCCAACGCCTCTAAAACCAATGGTGTAGTATCAGAAACGTACCCTAACTTTTCTTTATGTCTTCGCATGGGGAATTCCAAGTTTTCTCTAACCGTCATAGAATCATATAGTGCACTTCCTTGAAATAGAAATCCAATATCTGATCGTAATTCATCCAATGCCTTCCGATCTAAAGTAGCGATTTCTTTCCCTAAAATTTCAATATAACCCGAATCTGGCTTTATAAGACCAATCAAACATTTAATCATAACAGATTTGCCCGAGCCTGATTTCCCCATAATTACGAGATTTTCTCCTTTATGTAATTTTAAGTTGAAACCATTCAACACCTTATTATCTCCGAAACTTTTACATAGGTTTTTTATTTCTATAACCACTTCTTTTTGATTAGCCATAGGATTGATTGGTGATAAATGTTCTGTCGTGTCCATACTAGAGTTCATAAAAAATATCTGTTACAAAAACCGCAATAAAATCGACTATAAAAAGGAGAATAGAGGCTACAACTACCGCAGTATTTGCCGCAACCCCAACACCTGCGGTACCTTTTTTACAATAATAGCCTTTGTAACAGCCTACAAGGCCTATAACAAAACCAAAAAAGAAGGATTTTATGGTGGCAGGGATTAAATCACCAAAGGCTAAGGCATCAAAAACGGAGTTAAAATAGAGTTGAAAAGAAACATCTCCCTTTAGATTTTCTACAAGAGCAGAACCGTAAAGGGCAATCAAATCACCAAAAACAACTAGCAATGGCAACATTAAGGTAGTGGCTAGTATTCGAGTTACGACTAAATATTTAAACGGATTAGTGCCAGATACTTCCATAGCATCTATTTGCTCTGTAACTCTCATAGAACCTAATTCAGCGCCAATACCAGAAGCAATTCGTCCTGCACAAATTAGCGCCGTAATTACAGGGCCTATTTCTCTTACAATGGATATACCCACCATATTAGGCATCCACGAGACAGCACCGAATTGAATTAATGTTGGTCGAGATTGAAGCGTTAGTACCAAACCGATAATGAACCCTGTTAATGCGACCAATAATAAAGAACGAACCCCCATTTGATAACATTGACGAAGCAGTTCTTTAAATTCATAAGGAGGTTTGATAGCCTCTTTAAAAAAACGTCCTGCGAAATGTGATAAATCTCCTATATCTACAAAGAATTGCTTTGCTTTATTTACAATTTCGGATGTTAGGGTCATTTCAGTTTGATGATTTAAATCGATTATATCAAATATAGAATAGACTTGTATGGTTAAAAATGACCGATATCATTTAAAACTGTTTAATGGTATACTATTTTTAAAAACTTTTAAGTGTTAAGAAGAGGTGAAAAAACCAAGAAATATGGCGAAAAGCGGAAAAAAGGGTAATAATTCTTTTTATTTGAGTGAAGAAAGGGCTTTTTTAGATGGTCCGCGTAGCCGATTTAAAGAACTATGGTTTACATTCAAAGTACAATACCATTTTATAAATGCCTTTCGGAAATTACATTTTGTAGGACCTTGCGTCACCGTTTTTGGATCTGCCCGTTTTGAGGAAAGTAATCTTTATTATCAAAAGGCTGAAGAAGTAGGCAAGGCTTTAACTGAACTAGGCTTTGCCGTAATGACTGGTGGCGGACCTGGTATAATGGAGGCAGCAAATAAAGGAGCTTTTCTAAATAATGGGTACTCGATTGGTTGCAATATTATTTTACCTCATGAGCAAAAAGCAAATCCTTATTTGCATAAATGGATTGATATTCGTTACTTTTTTGTCCGCAAATTTATCTTATTAAAATATTCGTATGCCTTTGTTGTAATGCCCGGTGGAATAGGAACATTAGATGAGCTCTTTGAAGCTTTAACACTGATACAAACGAAGATGATATTAAATTTTCCGGTCGTACTCTTCGGTAAAGAATATCATAAAGAGCTTTATCATCATATTCAGATTATGGCAGAAAAGGAGAGTATCTCTCAAGAAGATATGAAACTTTTATTTATAACAGATTCTGTAGACGAAATGAAGAAGCATTTACAGGAGCATGCGGTAAATAAATTTGGATTGATAAAAAAACCAATAAAAACAAAATGGTGGTTTGGGGAATCAGCACCTTCACGTATATGATTAAGGTCATATTTTTCGGAATACTTTGCAATTACTTTTAGAAGAAAAAATAAACTTAGATTAAGTAACTTCCAAATTTAGGATATCAACCAGTACATAGTTCATGCATAGAAAATACAATTATTATAAAAGCTATTTCATTATAATATTATCCTTGCAATTGGCATGTAAGCGGCATAGCCCTAATTCGGAGGTAACTAATAATTCGAATGTCGAAGCTAGTATTGATTCTCTTAAAAAAGAAGATATATCGCAATTTATTAGCGTATCCCGTAACGTAACTATAAGTGATTATTTTACATACATGGATTCTTTAGTGCAGCATTATGACACATTAGTTCCGTATCCTTTTTCCGAGCATCTTTTAGCACGTCATAATCCATGGATTATTGATACACTAGCGAATACCGATTATTATCGAATGACAGTCCGTGATTCATTTGTTTATGATCAGCGTAAAATGATTGTTTTATCAAAGGGAAATATTCTTCATATACCAGATTCAGTAACAGCGTGTAAATTGCTACAACAATTTGAAAATACAGAAATTGATGTAAATATTCCCGAATATAAACTTCGGATATTCCAAGATTCTATTTTACAGTATACATTTCCTATTCGTGTGGGTCAAAATAGAAAACGTTTTCTTGCTTTTGGTAATAGAGAAACAGACTTACGTACAAAAAAGGGGAGTGGCTCAATTATAAACCATGTAAAGAACCCTGATTTTTATAACCCGGTGAATGGGAAACGATTCTACCTAACCAAAAGAGATGATGGTAAAACGACAGTAATGCCAAAGATTCCATGGATTGAAACACAAATCAACGGCGTTAGAAACGGTCAAATGATTCACCCCACCACTAATCCTAAAACTTTAGAAAAAGCCTATTCAAACGGTTGTATAGGAACCAAAGAATCGGATGCGTGGATTATTTATTATTATGCACCACTTGGAACCAGAATTAAAATACGCTATGATTTAAATACGCATGATGAGGGAAGGGTCGTTAATGTTTTAAAAGATATTTATGGAAATGATTATTAAAGCTCTTCGTGAATACGCAATCTTTGTTTGAGTGCTTGTATTTCTTGCCGCATTTTTTTAGAACGTTCCAATAGATAATATATAGCCTCGATACCTTCAATATTAATACTCAAATCTTGATGAAGTCGAATCAATTTTTCCACTTTTGGCAGTTCTTCAAGAGCAATGAATTTGTCATTATCAACTATTTTTAATTGAATGAGCTCATATTCCTGTAATTCGATAATAAAGGATAGCTCTATTTCATGGCCTTTACAAAAATCGTTGATATGAATGAAGTGTGTTTCCATGAGATTAAAATTATAGGTTTGTTGCTGCTAACTCCTTAAAAAGTTCTTTTTGTCTTTCCGTAAGTTGAGAAGGAATCTTTATTTGATACGTTATAAAAAGATCTCCAAACTGATTTTCTTTTTTATATTTAGGGAGTCCTTTTTTCGCTAGTTTAACTTTAGTTCCGTTTTGAGTTTCGGGTTTTACTTTTAATTTCACCTTTCCGGTTAAGGTCTCGGTCGTGATTTCTCCTCCAAGTACAGCGGTGGTTAATGGGATTTCTATTGTTTTATATAGATTAGCTCCTTCGAGGCCAAAACTAGTATTATTATGAATATGAAATGTAATATATAAATCACCTGCTGGACCGTTATTGACACCAGGACCGCCATGTCCTTTGATTTTAATGGTCTGTTCGTTTTCTACTCCAGCAGGAATAGTAATACGAAGATTTTTATTATTGACGGTAATTGTTCTTTTATGTGTTGTTAGAATATCAGTTAGGTTTAACTGCAGCGCGGCATTATAATCTTGACCTCGGAATCTCGCTTCTCGTTGTGAAGACCTAAAGCCACCACCACCACCAAACATATTCTCGAAAAAATCAGAAAAGTCACCCCCAGATTGTCCTCCGCTATAGGTATAGTCACCTTGCTGTTTTCTAGCTTTTTTTTGTTTTTCAAATTCTTCAGCATGCTGCCAATCCTTACCGTATTCGTCGTATTTTTTACGTTTTTCAGGATCACTCAAAACTTCATTAGCTTCGTTGATTTGTTTAAATTTTGCTTCAGCGGCAGCATCATCAGGATTGAGGTCAGGATGGTGTTTTCTAGCTAATTTTCTGTACGCTTTTTTGATGTCTGCGACAGTGGCATTTTTTTGTATACCTAAAACCTTATAGTAATCTATGAATTCCATGGAAATATTGAATATTAATTCATTTCAAGTTCGTACGTTGCACTGTGCATTGAATACAAAATTAAGGAGTAGACAAGAAAATTAATATGACAATTATCATCAGATAAATTCATTTTAAAAATAAAGGATCTAATTACAGGGTACCAAATTTTAAATGGGAATCAAGATTTTTAGAGCATTCATATTTTTATTATTTTAAAAACACTTTTTTAACGGCTTTTAGATAACGATATCCATTTCTCTTATCGGGTTCAAGGTAGCTGCCTTCAGCCCACTCATTCCATGCATTAATGGTTATTAGTTTTGGTTGATTTGGATGTTCATCAACATATTTCTTAGCCTTTCGGAGGTATATTTCAAAATATTCAGGTTTATTATTCACAATTAAATCTTGTTTTGCAACTGGAAATCGGGGGTTAGAATCCCAACCTATTGAAACATGTGGAAAATAAGGAATAGTGAAATTTGTGTCCCATTCAGTCCATTTTGCGGTTGCTTTCTCTCCCCAGGGCATATAATCTCCACTAGGTGCAACTAAATGGCACCATTGGTAATTGGTCATACTTTTAAATCCAAAATAGCTAACAGTAGAATTTTGTGTTGCTATTGGGTCTCCAGGAACATCGTTTAAATTAGATGGAATATTCCCCCAAAGAATAGCTTGTAAGTGTAATCCAGGAAAACCAGCTTCTTTTGTCTTTTTTTCAAAATAATCGAGCGCTTCTTTGGCCTGTTCAGAACCTCCTAAACCGTTAATAAAGGTAGAAAGTTCGTAAATACTGAATACAGGCTCTCCATCAATTTTATAATAATTTGGTTTCTTAAAATAGTCATTGATGATATGTTCAATCATAGTATCAAACACATCTCGGTTAATTCCTCCTTTCCAGTATATTTTGTTCTTATCTGGATTAGCAGGATCTAAATATGAGTTGTGATTATGATTGGCCCACATTAGGGAAAATCTCATGTCAGTACTGTTTTCTGCTTTTAAGAAACCTTCATTTAAAGTGTCTTCCAGGAAGGGTTTGTTATCGTACCAGTACCAGTCAAAAATCATAATATTCACGCCATATTTAACGGCAGTTTTTATTTTTTTCTCCATGACTATTGGATTAGTCTCATCTTCATAACCCCAAAGTGGGATATTGGGAACTAGGTGACCATTAAACTTTGGTTTTGCTTTATAGACAGCCTCCCATTCTCCTTTACCATCAGGAAATACACTTATATCATTAAAGCGAGCATCTGGGTGATAGGCAGGCCAATAAAATGCAGCTACGTCGTAGGTATTGGTTTTTCGAGTTTTATTCTGCCCATTCACATTAAAGGAAATAGCAAATATTAAAATGGTAAAGAATGGGTGTACAACTATTTTAGTAAGCTTCATTTATGTACGTATAATTATAACAATAATTCGTTTGCTATTTCTTCAATGAATTCGAAATAGCTATTTTTAAAGTAAAGGTCCTGTCTTGATTTGGTTATTACCAATCCCTAAAAATACAATTATTTTATACCTAAAACTTTTATCATTTTGTGATAAACATCACTATTTTCATAAACTCCAGAGAATATATCTGATTGTGGGCCATAGGCGAATATGGGAACCATAGTGCCTGTGTGATCAAAGGTTGTAAAATCACCTTCAATCATCTGCTTTTCTAAATTGCCTTGAGGTATACTCAAACCAGAAGTTTCGTGATCTGCAGTGACGATAACTAAAGTATTTTTATTTTTATCCGCAAATTTAATAGCTTCCGAAATTGCCGTATCAAAATCGATACCTTCAGATACAATCCCTCCAATATTATTTGTGTGTCCGTTGCTATCAATTTGAGCGGCTTCAACCATGAGAAAGAAGGGCTTGTTTTTAGCACTTAAGAAAGCTAAACCATTTTTCGTTGCTTCAGCAAGTAAATTTCCACGTCCTGTTAGCATACTTGGAACACCTCTGTTGGATAAAAAGTAGCCTATTTTTTGTTTTCTGCTGGTTCCAACCTCGTTTAAAGTATTTAAAATTGAAAAGTTGGAATCAGAAAATTTAGTGGAGAAATGGTCACTTCCGCCACCTATAAATAAGGATAATTTACTTTTTTTTAAATCATTTGCTGTTCCCTCAGTCATGTCACGATCTAGTTGGTGGGAATAGAATGATGCAGGCGTAGCACCTGTAATTTCATCAGTAGTAATACAGCCACTAATAAAATTATGTTTATCCAGTAGTTCAGTAATGGTTTCGATGGGGTTTCTGTTGGCATCCATACCAATAGCTCTATTGTATGTTTTTTCTCCTGTAGCCAGTGCTGTTCCTGCGGCAGCAGAATCTGTTGTGAAATCATCAGCAGATTGTGTTTTCAAAAATCCAATAGATTTTAATTGTGTAAGCGTTAATTCTCCATTATTAGCTAAGACTGCTGACGAAATTTGAGAAAGTCCGTTGCCATCACCTATAAGTAGAATTATATTTTTTACAGGTGATTTTTCTCTATCTGATGCATATGTAGGTGTATAGACGGCAGATTTAAAAGTGTTGTAATACACTCTATGATCTAGTGTTTTTAAGTATTTTGAAGCCTCAAAAGGCATATCTGTATTAATAAAATCAACACCTAAATCGGTAAAAGCTTTCCATGCTGTTTTAGAATCTGGTGCGCCCCAAAACCGAAATGGCTTTTTAAAACTATGCGCTTTATGAATTGCTGTAGCAACTTTTTCATAATCTTCTTTGGTGAGCCTTCCTTTTCCATTCCAATTTGAATAGGTATTGAAAGGTAAACTAACCAAAGCTACCTTATTCCATATATTTGGATCTGAGATATTTTCTAAGCTTTGATAATCAAACAAGATATATTTTGGATAATCTAAATAGTTTTCCGGATTCGGTCTGTTTCCTGATATGACAAAAGAAATGTTTTTAACGTTTATTAAATCAGGAAATTTCTCAAGTGTTTCTGTAAGTTTTTTTAGGGTGGTGGTGGCTTCAGATTTTACGTCGATTAATAATTGTATTTCTTGCTGGTTTCCTAACTGTAGCTTTATTGCGTTTTGAAGTGGTTCTAAATATAAATTTTCAAGCGTTCTCCCTTTCTTAATTTCGGAAGGGTCATGTGTAACATACAACATATCATTTTTTAGAAAAATATCAACCTCAATAGAGCTTATGCCATTCGTATAAGCAGTCCAAAAGGGAATTGCCTGTTCGTAATCGTTATGCGAATGTATTTTATGAATCTCATTTTCTTGACTATAGGTAGATGAAAGTGAAGCAATGAATAATACGAGCAATAATTTAAAAGATGAAGACATAAGTTGATGTTATTAATAGGTTCGCTTTAAAACTTTGTTAATAATACTTTTAAAGCTTCAAACTTATAATTTTTAAAGCTAAAAAGAACGTATGAAATTATAGGGATCAGAGAAAAGTAATAAAGTGTTAATTTAATGTTTCTGTTTCTACGACACAAAAAATAGGATTAACCATATGTAGCTAAGAGACTTATGTGTTCTTATTCCTGATAAAAAAAATACGCTTCACTTTAAGTTTACAAATAGTAAACAATAATTTTCGAAAAACATCATTTTTACTTGATATTGAGTTTACAAATAGTATAAATAGTCCTCTTTTCTTTGTGCAAAATTTAACAAACCGAAGAAAATGATGAAAAAGTTTAAATTATTGATGCTAACTTTTATGGTTAGTATAACTACAATCTCCTGGGCTCAAACTCAAGTCAAAGGGGTTGTGTTTGATGATCAAAACGTGCCATTATCAGGTGCAAGTATCTTAGTGAAAGGTACTGTAAATGGTGTTATAGCAGACTTTGATGGAAACTTTGTTATTGAGACTCAAATTGGAGATGTCTTGGAAGTGTCTTTCATAGGAATGAAAACAAAAGAATTGCGTATTGAAAATTACAATACTCTAACTATTCTATTGGAAACGGATGCTACTCAGTTAGATGACGTTGTGGTTGTTGGGTATGGATCTCAAAAAAGATCTGATGTGACGGGTGCTATTTCTTCTGTAAAGAGTGAAGGCTTCAATAAGGGAGTTGTTGCAAATGCTGGTCAGCTTTTACAAGGTAAAGTTGCTGGGGTTAATGTTTCAGCGGCTAGTGGAGAACCAGGAGCAGCACAAGATATTATTATTCGTGGGGTAGGAAGTTTGCGTTCAGGGACAACACCTCTTTATGTAGTTGATGGTTTTGCGTTAGATAACACAGGAAATGGAGTTGCTTCAAACCCATTAAACTTTATTAACCCTCAAGATATTGAAAGTATTGATGTGTTAAAAGATGCTTCTGCTGCAGCTATATACGGTTCAAGAGCGGCAAATGGTGTTATTGTGATTACTACCAAAAAAGGAAAAGTGGGTAAGACCCAAATGAATCTTTCGGTATCAACGGCATTTTCAACATTAGCCAATAAGGTTGATGTATTTAGTGCTGACGAATTTCGCAAGCAAGTAGTTGCTGCAGGCGGAACCTTAGCAGATGGAGGAGCAAATACAGATTGGCAAGATGAATTAACAAGAACGGCTATATCTAAGAATGTTAATTTCTCCATGAGCGGAGGTGCGGATAAATTTTCTTATGCAGCATCAGTTGGGGTAGACGATCAAGAAGGTATTTTAAGAAATAGCAATATAAAACGCTATTCGGGCCGCTTAAATTTAACTCAAAAATCCATTGACGATAAGTTTACTGTTGTTTTTAATTTGACAGCTACAAAGCTTGATAACACGAGACCTGATTCAAGGGCAGTTGTAAATAATATGCTTACAATTAATCCTACGGATCCAGCATATACGAATGGGGTACCTACAGCTGTTTTAAGTAATGATGTTTTTAATCCTTTAATTGGGGAAACTATTTATGGCGATTTCACCAACAACAATCGTATTTTAGCCAATATTTCTCCTTCTTTTGAAATTATAAAAGGCTTAACCTACAAATTAAATCTTGGTGTAGATTATTCTTCAACCGATAGAGACATACAAAGTATTCCTTATACTACCGCGACAAATACGACTATAGGCTCTTTAAATTCAATTTTAACAACTAACAGTAATACTTTAGTTGAAAACACCTTAACATATAACCTATACAAGAACTCAAACAGTTTTACATTTTTGGTAGGGCAAACCTATCAAGAAACTCAAGTGAATCAAAAGCAATTTAACTTGTCAGGTTTTCCAGACAATGGTATTGAGCCAAGATATCAAATAGAGACAGCTAGTGAGCCAACTTCTCAATCTGCTTATGCTACGAAAAACGAATTACAGTCTTTCTTTGGCAGGTTAAACTATGGCAATGACAATAAATACTTATTAACGGCTACTATGCGTGCCGATGGGTCCTCTAAATTTGGTAAAAATAATAAATACGGATACTTCCCTTCTGTGGCTTTAGGGTGGAATATAAGTCGTGAAGATTTCTTAATGGGTTCAGATGCTGTTAGCAATCTTAAATTAAGAGCAAGTTGGGGACAAACCGGTAGCCAAGAGATTCCTTCTAAAATAACGCAAGCTAGTTATACGGAAAGTAATACAGGAAATGATACCTACCCTTTAGATCCTAGTGCAGCGGATTTAAGTGGATATCCTTATGGCTCTATTTATACACGTTTAGCAAATCCAGATATTCAGTGGGAAGTTTCAACTCAAACGAATATAGGAGTAGATTTTGGTTTATTCAATAATAGATTAACAGGAACCGTTGATTACTTCAACAAAGTATCTGAAAATATTTTATTGGAAGTTTCTCCATTAGATCCTATTCAGCCTACCGATACTTATTGGACTAATATTCCTAATATGGAAATAAAAAATGACGGTCTTGAACTAGCTTTAGATTATAGCAGTGATCGAAATAATGATTTCTCGTATAACATTGGAGGTAATATTTCTTTAACGAAAAATGAAGTTGTAAACTCTCCGTACAAAATATTAACTACGGGTGCTGCACAAGGATCGGGACAAACAGGAGCAACCATTAATGGAGTTCTTAACGGAGAATCAATTGGATCATTTTATTTTCTAGAATTTACAGGAATAGGTGCTGATGGTTTAAATCAATTTGCAGATAAAAATAATGATGGAGAAATTCTAGACAATGACCGTTTTGTAGCGGGGAGTGCCTTGCCTGATTATATTTATGCTTTTTATCTAAATCTTAACTATAAGAATTTTGATTTGGGCTTGAATTTTAATGGCGCTGGTGGGAATAAAATTTACAATCATGTAGCCATGTCTTCCTTCAATAAAGGAAATATTGTTAACTCGTTTAATACGACCAATAATGCTGTTGCGTTTTCAAATGAAGCTGCTACAAATTCAAACACTGTTTCTACTCGATATTTAGAAGATGGTGATTTCTTACGATTGAATAACGCCACAGTAGGCTATAACTTAAATCCTAAGGCGTTTGGACTTAGTGATTTAATGGATACTATTCGCTTTTCTATAACGGGTCAAAACTTATTGGTTATTACGGACTATAGTGGATTTGATCCTGAAATAAATACGGGCAGTGCTGTTGATGGCATTCAAACTTTTGGAATTGATTATTTCAGTTACCCAAAAAGTAGAACCGTTTTGTTTGGCCTAAATATGACATTTTAATTAAAAAAAATCAAGATGAAAAATAAAATTGTAGTAACAATACTTACATTCGGTTTAGTGCTAAACTGGAGTTGTACCGATTTAAATGAAGAGGTATTAGATGAATCATTATCCGGAAGTGGCCAGTCAAATGCTATTAGTGGTGCTATTGCTCCAGCATATGGTCAAATATCGGCAACATGGCTTCATACCAACTACTTTGGGTTGCAATTAATTGCTAGTGATGAGGCTATTTTGCCTTATCGTGGGGGAACTGATTGGTATGATGGGGGTAAATTTTTAGCAACACATGCGCATACCATAACCCCAACGAATGATTTGGTGACCAGCACATGGAATGAGTTGACCAAAAATATTTCTAGAACCTTATCTGCCATTGAAGTTTTAAGACCATTAGCAGAAAGTGGAGATATAGAGGCGGCAGGAGCCCTTTATGAAATGAAGGCATTAAGAGCATATTTAAACATGTTATCGTTAGATAGCTGGGGATTAGTGTTCAAAAAAGAGGATTCATCAGAAACTTCTGAGGTGCTTCGTGGACAAGATGCTATTGATTATATAGAAAGTGAACTTTTGTCTGTTGTTGATGTGATTAATACAAATAAGGGTCCAGGAAGAATGACGCAAGCTGCTGTTTGGGGTATTTTAGCAAGATTAAATCTGAATGCTGCGGTATACCGTGATCCCTACGGAACACCTAATTTTACCACTGAAGATATGGATAAGGTGATAACCTATTCCAATAACATTATTAATTCAGGTAAATTTACCCTATCTCCTGAATATTTCGATTTATTTAATGACGATAACCATGATAATGCAGAATTAATATTTGCATTAGATCAACGTGGAGTCTTAAAAGATGAAAACAACCGTTGGGCGTATTGGTCAATACCAGGCTCGATGTTTCCAAGACCTGAAGCAATAAGTGCCGATGGAACAGATGGACCAGCAATTACGTCAGATTTTTACCAAACATGGGTAGCGGCATATGGGAATGTAGATCCAGCAGAAGCAGATTCACGGTTCTATCAGAATAATGCTCAAGTACCGGCAGAATTGCAAGATCTCACAGGTTTTTCACCTTTAAATGATGAAGACCACTACTACTGTGTTGTCGCTGAAGATTTTGAAATTGATCGAGGAATTTTAAGAGGAATACCATGGGCAGCTAGAAAAGATGAAAATGGCGCTTTCTATACTTGTGATGAAGGAGTTAGAATTTATCCTGTAAAACAAATAAAAGGAAATGGTCCTGATAAAAATGTAGGTTATGTAGATCTAACTTTAAACGTAGATTTTACAAATGAGGGTAGATTGCATCATGCGGGATACCGAACCTCAAAATATCAATTTAGTCATACGTCTCCAGATGGCAACAATTATAGTAGTGTCGATATTGTTTTACTTCGATATGCTGAAATTTTTATGATGCGTGCTGAAGCTAAATTAAGAAAAGGAGATAATGCAGGCGCTTTAGCTGATGTAAATACCGTAAGAACTTCGAGGACTGCTCGTGCTCCAATTGCAGCGGCACTTACCAGTATAGATGTAGATGTGTTGTATCGAGAGCTTGGTTTTGAATTTTATTGGGAAGGTTTAAGACGTGTAAATCAAATTCGTTTTGGTCATTATGAAGATACATGGACTGAAAAATCAGATACAGATGTCAACCATAGGTTGTTTCCTATACCTCAAAAAGCTATTGATGGCGCTTCAAATACGCCTGGATATTTATTACAAAATACCGGGTACTAAAAAGTTGAGTATAGATACTTAAAAAGGCAAGAACTATTTTTTCTTGCCTTTTTTAATTTATCAAACACATATTCCTAAAATGAACAAAATACAAAAAAGAGCTGTGCTGCTATTGATTTCTTTAGCTTATTTGGCGTGCACAAAGAAGAAATCAGAAGAACAGAAAAGTAAATCTGAACCCTTGAGTATCATTTTTATGATTGGAGATGGTATGGGATTACCTCAAATATCAACCGCTTTTTACTTTGGTGAAAATTCTTCTAATTTTGAGCAATTTGAAAGCATAGGCTTAATAAAAACATCCAGTACGAGTCATAAAATCACCGATTCTGCAGCTGGGGCAACAGCTTTTGCCACAGGTGAAAAAACCTACAAAAGAGCTATTGGAGTTTCTACGGATACGGTTCCATTACCTACCATACTAGAAACATTACAAAAAAAAGGATATCAAACAGGTTTAGTTAGTTTAACATCAATTACGCATGCAACCCCTGCAAGTTTTTATGCCCATTTAAAAGATCGTGATTTAGAAGATGATATAGCGTTGCAATTGGTTGATGCCGATGTTGATTTTTTTGCAGGTGGAGGGCTTAAACATTTTACCCATAGAGAAGACCAAAAGAATCTTTATGATGTTATGCTAGCTAAAAATTATAAATTAGACTCCATTAATTTATCGGATTTTGATCTAAATAAAAAAAACGGGTATCTATTGGCAGATGATGGTTTTCCTTCAAAAATAGAAGGGAGAACAAGCTTTTTACAAGATGCTACACAACTAGGGTTAGCGTATTTTACAGAAAAAAAAGCACCTTTCTTTTTTATGATTGAAGGTTCCTATATCGATTGGGGAGGTCATGCCATGAATGCAGAGATGTTGATTCAAGAAGTGCTAGATTTTGATAAAACATTAGGGCTTGTTTTAGCGTATGTAAAGGAACATCCTAATACACTTTTAGTAGTGACAGCAGACCATGAAACAGGAGGGGCAAGTATAGGCAAGTTTTATGAAAAGAATGAGGAAACAGGAAAAGAGGAAGAAGTGCCAGAGAAGGTTGCTGTTTACTTTAATTACGATCAACATAGTGGTGATCTAATTCCGATATTTGCCAAAGGAGCTGAGGCAAGTCTGTTTGATGGGATTTATGAGAATAATGCAGTGTACCATAAAATGATGAAAGCCATAGCTAATCATAAATAATAAATTTCTAGTGCATGTACCGTTTTTTTAAAGTTGGGATCATTATTTGGAATTTGTTTTTATTGAGTTGTTCCCAAAAAAAAGAAAGATCTCAAAAGCCATCAATCCAAATTGCTTTTATGGCTGATGTACATTTGCAGGATATCTATGCAAATTTTTCAGATACACCCTATCATGGTATAGAAAATCCAACCACCAAAAAATACAATACCATTCGAACCATGAGTTCGCAGTTGCAATCAACGCGACTTTTTAATGAAAACTATTTTGCTTTTATAGCTGCTTTAGATGATGTAGCTAAAAAAGGAGTGAAAATAGTTGCTCTACCAGGTGATTTTACTGATAATGGGCAACCTATTAATGCTAGAGCATTGCATAGCATATTAGACATGTATACAAAAAAGTATGGAATCATATTTTTAATAACTACGGGTAATCATGACCCTGTACGTCCCTTTGAGCAAGAGTCGGGTAAAACAGATTTTTTAGGAGAAAACGGCAAAAATCAAATTATTGTAAGCTCAAAAGAGCTAATTGATAGTATGAAAAATGATGATTTGTCGCCTGTGATTACAGCAGAAATTAAAGAGTGGGGTTATCAGCAAATAATGAATGAGTTAAAAGATTTTGGTTTTTTTCCTAAATCAAATTATATCTATTGGGCGACACCTTTTTCTAACTATACCTATGAAAATTATAGGCTTAAAAAGGCGAAAGAAGAAGCTGAGGTTCAAAAGAGAAAATATAAAATTGGCATTAAAAACATTGAAGTACCCGACGCTAGTTATGTGGTAGAACCTATTGATGGGCTATGGTTATTGGCAATTGATGCGAATGTATATATTCCTAAGGCCGAATTATCTGGAGGCATAGATGATCCTAAAAATTTTGGAGGAGCTAGTATAGGGTATGCAAATGTGCTTACACAAAAAAAACATTTAATCGATTGGGTTAAAAAAGTGGCAGCAGAAGCTAAAAAAAGAAATAAGACTTTAGTTGCATTTAGTCATTACCCGATAGTGGAATTTAATGATGGCGCTTCCGAAGCGTTAAGGGGGCTGTTCGGAGAAAATAAAATGCAGCTAGAAAGAGTGCCAACGGAAGAAGTTGCGCAAGCATTTGCAGACGCAGGGCTACAACTGCATTTTGGTGGTCATATGCATATGAATGATACAGGTACGTACACTACTAAAAAAGGAAATACATTAGTTAATATTCAAACACCTTCTTTAGCAGGATATATTCCCGCTTATAAATTACTTACGATAACTTCAAAATATAAGGTTGAGGTAGAAACTGTTATTATGGACACGGTGCCCAAATTTCGTGAACTTTTTCCATTATATGAAATGGAATTTAAGCAATTAGAGCAGATGAATGATATCGGAATTTGGAATAAGGAAATACTTAAATCAAAAACATATTTAGAATTTACAGAAAGCTATTTAAAAGAATTAATACGATTGCGATTTTTGCCAGAAGATTGGCCGCAAGAATTTAGGGAGTATTTAGCAAATAAGTCGGGAAAGAATTTACTGTTATTATCTAAGAATGAAATTGATTTTCATGAAGTAGAAAAGGAGCTGAAATCTTATGGTTTAGGGTTGGAAGATTTTAGTGAATGGACAGGAACAGATATGATTTTTGATTATTATCGCATCAAGCTTGCAGACCAACTTGTTTTTAATGAAATAGGAGAGAAACGGTTGTTACAATACAAATTGGTTTGCGAGAGTTTAGGAAAATCAGGTAAGGAAGAACTTAGACTTTGGGGTAGTATCTTTATAAAAAGTATGAATGGGCTGCCTTCTAATCATTTTCAAATCGATTTAGAAAACAATACTATTTGGGCACTAAAAGAATAGTACCATTATGAATGGTATAATCTTTTTGGTGTTTTTGATGGGCGGAAAGAGGTGAATTATTTTATGAATGATTCAGGAAATGGTCTTTTTTTTTATGTGGTAAATAGAGTGTTTGAGGTCGAAAATCGCCTACTTGAAATAAGAGATGGTTTGTCATTAAAAAATAGAAAACAAATAGAAGCATTGTCACAGAATGCAATCATACTATTACTAGAGCTTTCGTGTAATTAGAAGGCTTAGATATTATAACAATTCCAAAATTCTTTCTAAAGCCATACCTCGTGAGCCTTTTATTAAAATAGAACTCTTTTCCAATTTTGTATTTTTAAGATAAGTAGATAAATCTTCAAAAGTTTCGAAAAGCTTTTCATTGGTATTTGTTGCAAAGAAATTTTCACCAATTAAGAAAGTACTATTAAAATTCATAGCGGTAGCTAAATCAGCGATTTCTTGATGTTCAATTTTTGCAGAATCCCCCAATTCAAACATATCACCTAAGAAAACTATTTTATGCTTGGCTTTAAGGTTGTTGAAATTTTCTAACGCAACTTGCATACTGCTTGGGTTTGCATTATAAGCATCTAGGATTATTTGATACCCATTTTTTTCTATGATTTGAGAGCGATTATTTGATGGCACATAACTTTCAATTCCATTTTTAATTTGCGCTAGAGGTACATTAAAATACTTTCCAACTATAATTGCTGCGCAGCAATTTATAAAATTATAAGCTCCAATTAACTTTGATGTAATTGTTGAATTTTCAACTTCAATAGTCACAAAGGGATCAGCTGAGCGCAATTTTATCAGATAGTATTTTGCATCACTTTGACTAAAGCCATATTTATTGATGTATGTGCTTAGCTTCGATAATTGAATAGCATCATCTGCGTTAAAGAAAATAGATTTATCATTTTTTATAAGAAAATCATAGAGCTCACTTTTTCCTTTAATAACACCTTCTTCACTCCCAAAACCTTCTAAATGTGCTTTCCCGAAATTAGTGATATATCCAAAATCTGGCTCCGCAATAGTGCATAAAAAAGCGATTTCTTTTTGATGGTTAGCGCCCATTTCGACAATAGCGATTTCCGTATCCTTTTTTATGGAAAGTAAGGTAAGGGGCACTCCAATATGGTTGTTTAAGTTACCAATTGTAGCTATGGTCTTATACGATGTAGCTAATACGGCATTGATTAACTCTTTTGTAGTAGTTTTTCCATTACTACCAGTTAAAGCAATTACTTGAGTTTTAAAATAGTTACGGTGAAAATTAGCTAATTGTTGCAAAGTTTCTAAAACATTTGAAACTAGTATAGTATTTTTAAATGTTGTATATTTTTCATCATCAACAATCGCATAGGCAGCACCATTTTCTAGTGCTTTTTGCGCATAAGTATTGCCGTTGAAATTTTCACCTTTTAAAGCAAAAAACATACAATTTGGTGTAATTTTTCTTGTATCGGTGCATGCGTTAGGAAACTGAAGAAACAGTTCGTGAAGCTTTTCTATTTTCATAAAACTAAAGTATAAAAAAAAGTCCTGATGGTAGCATCAGGACTTTTGATAATTTTATAAATTCTAGCTATTATTTAGCTTTTTTACTTCTAACAGTTTTGTTTTTCGTTTTTGATTTAGAACCAACTCTAGACATTGCACATCTAAAACCAATATAATCTGTTGCCATATATTGTGGTAAATATCTACGTTGTGCAGGATCTAACCAATAAGCTCTATCTCTCCATGAACCACCTTTGAAAACTCTAACCTCATCATTAATTAATGAAGTTCTGTAATTAGATTTGTCATATTGTCTTTTAACGGAACCCATAGAATCTTTTTCTACATTATGTTGTGGAGAGTTATACATTTTCTTTTGCTCTTCTTCTTCATCATCACTAAATCTATCGTAAAATCTAGAAGATCCTGGTTCACCATCTCTATATCCTCTGTTGTCACTTGAAGAAAAGTTAGTTCTTAAATATGTTTCTTGTTCGTCAACAGCAACCATTTTTATTTCTCCAGGTAAATTTACAGCTACAACTTTTCCATTTGGTAAAGTATCATAAACGATAGAATCTCTAATCACATTCACTTTTCCGTCTTCACCAATAGAGTTTTTCATATAAACGTTACCACGGTAGTAGTTAAAGTCACTTACTTCATCATCAACCATAGGTCTATATACATCTGCTGTCCATTCTGCTACGTTACCAGCCATTTCATATAATCCAAGATCATTAGGCTTGTATGATTTTACTTCGGCAGTAATATCTGCACCATCATCGGACCAACCTGCGATTCCGCCGTAATCACCTTTTCCTTGTTTGAAGTTTGCTAGTTGATCACCTCTTCCTACACGTTGGCCATTTCTAGTGTAATCACCATCCCAAGGATATTTTTTTCTACCTCTGTAGTTGTTATATTCTCTAGCACCTACTTGAGCAGCTGCGGCATATTCCCATTCCGTTTCTGTTGGTAATCTATATTCTGGTAAAATTATTCCTGTACTTCTAGAAGCAAAATTAGAAACAGAGTCCTTTTTCATTTTTCCCTGTAAAGAATCTATTTGACCATTATAAACAGATTCAGGTCTATTTAGGTAAGCTTCTGTACTAAAAGTACCTTCAGCTTCTCCGTTTAGTGCTTTGTATTTAGCTTCTGAAGAAAGATAACCTTCTCTTTCTAGCATAATTTCATTAACACGATCTGTTCTCCATTCTGCAAATTGTACAGCTTGAATCCAGTTTACACCTACCACTGGATACTCAGAGTATGCTGGGTGACGTAAATAGTTATTTGTCATCGTTTCGTTAAACCCTAAGCGATTTCTCCAAACTAAAGTATCAGGTAAAGCACCTGTGTAGATGTTTACATATCTAGGGTCTTCTGGAGGATATACACTTTTAAGGTAATCTAAATACTCTAAATACATAGAGTTAGTAACCTCAGTTTCATCCATATAAAAAGACATCACGTGTTGCTGAGTAGGAGTATTGTTCCAATCATGCATAACGTCGTCTTGTACCTTACCTTTTGTAAAAGTACCACCTTCAATAAATACTAGACCAGGAGCGGTTTCTTGCTCCTTATAATCGGTATTGTGTTGAAAACCACCTTCCTTAGCATTTATTTTCCAACCTGTAGCTCTAGATGTGTTTTTGGAAGAAGAAGAGTTTTTACAACTACTAAAACCGCCAGCTATTACAGCGCAAGAGAGTACAACTTTGATGAATTGTTTTTTCATAATTAGGACTTGAGTTCAATATAATAAACTACATATTTGCAGTTTGGTATTCGTTTTTTTGGTTTGCAATTATTGCTTTCGGCTTTTAGAACGATGTTTTTACAAGAATATTTTATAATGTTTAAAATATTTAAAGAAAACTTCATCCAAAAAATTTAAATTGCTTACACATCTTAATAACGCAGTAAATTCAGGATTAGTATTTATTTTTTGGCTTTTTTTAAAGGATAAATCACATGTTTTTTATCGTATCTGAAATTCACGGCTTGATTGTGTTTAATAATAAAAGGTATAAATTGTTTTATTTCATAAAACTTTTTTAGGTTTTGAATAAGTTTTTTTTAAAACTAACGTTAGACTAATATTATATAAATAACTTTTGAGTTTTTTTGTTATTTTTCCAAAAGAAATAAACTTTTAAGTTTAGACAACGAGAGATGAAAAAAATATTAGTAGTTACGCTATTTTTAATTATTGCAAAAATAACAGCCCAAGAGAACAGGGTTATTACCACAGGAGTGCCTTTTCTTACAATTGCCGCTGATGCTAGAGCTTCCGGTATGGGTGATATTGGCGTCGCAACCTCAGTTGATGCATATTCACAACAATGGAATCCAGCAAAATTTGCTTTTGCCGAGCATAAAATGGGAATAGGAATAAGTTACACCCCATATTTAGAAAGTATTATTACTGATATAGCGCTTTTAAACGCTAATTATTATAATAAGATTAATGACCGTAGCGCATTTGCTGCTAGTCTTCGATATTTTACTTTAGGTGAAATAGAGTTGAGACAGACTGCAGGTGAAGAAGGTAGAAGGGTGAAACCAAATGAATTTGCTATCGATGGTTCGTATGCTCTAAAGCTTAGCGAAACATTTTCTATGGCTGTTGCTGGAAGATTTATTAGTTCAAATTTAAAATTTCAAGATCAAGCCGGAGCTGATGCTCAAGCAGCAAATGCTTTTGCTGTTGATGTTGCAGGTTTTTATCGCTCTAGAGAAATTGCGTATAATAATTTTGATGGTCGTTGGAGAGCTGGTTTTAATATTTCTAACTTAGGTAGTAAAATTGTTTATGATGAAGGTGGTCAAGAAAACTTTTTGCCAACAAATTTAAAGTTTGGTGCTGGTTTTGATTTTATTCTAGATGCCGATAATAAGTTGAGTCTTAATTCAGAATTTAATAAGTTATTAGTACCAACACCTCGAGATTTTAATAATGATGGTGTTGTAAATGGTGATGATAATGCGGAATATCAACAAATTGGGTTTTTAAACGGAGTGTTTGAGTCTTTTGGAGATGCTCCTGATGGTTTTTCCGAAGAATTAAAGGAAGTTACTTGGGCCTTGGGGGCAGAATATGCATATCAAGATTCATTTATGTTAAGAACTGGTTATTTTAATGAAAGCGAAGAAAAGGGATCTCGAAAGTTTTTTTCTTTAGGTGCAGGTTTCAAGTTTAAAGCCACACAAATAGACTTATCTTATTTATTTTCTTCTTCTAAAATTCGTAATCCATTAGAAAATACATTACGTTTTTCTCTAACATTTAATTTAGGCGAAGAGTTTTATAACGATTAATTTTATAAAAATAGTTGACATCCATTCTAAAACTTCTAGAAGTTGAGAATGGATTTTTTCGTTTTTAGAATTCACTACTCTTCGTGCGGACTAAACATATTTTCAGTATCTTTCCTCAGTTATAAATAAAAGACAATCATTGAAAAAGCATCAAATACTAATAGATTATTCTGTTTATCCATCCTTAGAAGATTTACCTGTTGAAGATTTAGAATTAATACAGCATGCAGTTAAAGCAAGGGCAAATGCCTATGCTCCATATTCAAATTTTTATGTAGGTGCAGCAGTTTTGTTGGAAAATGATGAGGTGGTAATTGGTAATAATCAAGAAAATGCATCTTATCCTTCTGGACTTTGTGCGGAACGAGTAGCTATTTTTCAAGCAGGGGCTAAATATCCAGGTGTAGGTATTAAAGCAGTTGCTATTACTGCTACCTCGAAAAATTATGTGGTAAATGAACCAGCCGCGCCATGTGGGAACTGCAGGCAAGCAATGATTGAATATGAGCAAAAACAAAAAATGCCCATCCGAATACTATTAATGGGAGAGAAGGGTGAAGTAATAAAGTTTAATTCTTTGGCTGATATTCTTCCCTTGGCTTTTAGTAGTACATTTTTATAGCTGTCAAAAAGTTAAAAAAGAAAGCCTTTTTTATTGAAATCTCACTTTTAGATAATTATTCGTGTATTTTCTGTTTGCCGTTACGCTTTTTCTTTAATTTTTTCCCCCTATTGATTTATATGTGTATTTTTGTTTCTCAAATTTTTATTCCTCAAGTTGGATAGGAATAACTTAGTTCTATAAAAATTCGCATTTAATGGAAAAAATCACAAAAGAGGTCTACCTAAAATGGTATGAAGATATGTTGTTCTGGAGAAAGTTCGAGGACAAACTAGCAGCTGTCTATATTCAACAAAAAGTTAGAGGATTTTTACATCTTTATAACGGACAAGAGGCAGTATTAGCTGGAGCTCTTCACGCAATGGATCTTACTAAAGATAAAATGATTACCGCCTATAGGAATCACGTACAGCCAATAGGTATGGGTGTTGATCCTAGAAGAGTTATGGCAGAACTTTACGGGAAAGTAACAGGAACTTCTAAAGGTATGGGAGGTTCAATGCATATTTTTTCTAAAGAGCACCGTTTTTATGGTGGTCATGGTATTGTAGGTGGTCAAATTCCATTAGGAGCTGGTTTAGCTTTTGCAGATAAATATAAGAAAAGTAATGCAGTAACCTTATGTTATATGGGTGATGGTGCTGTAAGACAAGGATCATTGCATGAAACTTTTAACCTTGCCATGTTGTGGCAACTCCCGGTTGTTTTTGTTTGTGAGAACAATGGGTATGCTATGGGAACTTCTGTTGCAAGAACTTCATATTCAACAGATATTTGGAAATTAGGATTAGGCTATGAAATGCCTTGCGGTCCTGTAGATGGCATGGATCCAGTTACTGTAGCTAAAGAAATGAGTAAGGCTATAGAAAGAGCTAGAAGCGGTGGTGGTCCAACATTCCTAGAAATGAAAACGTATCGATATAGAGGTCATTCCATGTCTGACGCACAGCATTATAGAACTAAGGATGAAGTAGAAGAGTACAAGAAAATAGATCCAATCAGTCAAGTTTTGGAAGTGATTAAGGAGAATAAATATGCGACTGATGAAGAGATAAGTGCAATAGGTAAACGAGTAAAAAGTTTGGTAGCAGAATGTGAAAAATTCGCTGAAGAATCTGATTACCCACCACTAAACCAAATGTATGATATGGTTTACGAACAAGAAGATTATCCATTTTTACAACATAAATTATAGTTAGATGGCAATAGTAATTAATATGCCAAGACTTAGTGATACCATGGAAGAAGGTACGGTAGCTAAGTGGTTGAAGCAAGTAGGAGATAAAGTTGAAGAAGGAGATATCTTAGCAGAGATTGAAACAGACAAAGCTACGATGGAGTTTGAGTCTTTTCATGAAGGTATATTGTTGTATATAGGAATCCCAGAAGGAGATGGCGCACCTGTAGATACGCTGTTGGCAATTATTGGCGAAGAGGGTGAAGATATTTCTGGATTAATAAATGGTGCAGGAGCTACGGAAAGTAAAGTTGAAGAAAAAGAGCAGGAAACTGCAGAAGCAAGTGCCGAAGATAATACGGTAGAAGATTCTTCTGATGCTGTTGAAATTCCTGAAGGGGTTGAAGTTATTAAAATGCCTCGCCTTAGTGATACTATGGAAGAGGGTACCGTTGCAACATGGTTAAAAAAAGTTGGTGATAAAGTAGAGGAAGGTGATATTTTAGCTGAAATCGAAACAGACAAAGCTACAATGGAGTTTGAGTCTTTTTACTCAGGAACTTTATTATATATAGGATTACAAGAAGGTGAATCTTCGCCAGTTGATGAGGTTTTGGCAATAATAGGTCCTGAAGGTACCGATGTAGATCGTATTTTAAATGCGAAGCCTAAAGCAAAAACAGCTAAAAAACAAAGTGCAACTAAAGCAGAAACAGCAAGTGTTGCTGTTTCAACTGAAACTAAAAAAGCGGAAGTCGCAGTAAATGATGGGCAACGTATTTTTGCATCCCCATTGGCGAAAAAAATAGCTTCAGAAAAGGGAGTGAATTTAGCCAATGTAACTGGTTCTGGTGATCAGGGTAGAATTGTAAAGAAAGATGTTGAGAACTTTGTACCTTCTCAAAAAGCTACATCAGCTCCAGCTCCAGCCGCTGCTGGATCCAATGCTGTTGCACCAATGGCATTGCCTATTGGGGAGGAAGGTTTTGAAGATGTTAAAAACAATCAAATGCGTAAGGTTATAGCCAAGCGTTTGGGGGAATCTAAATTCACAGCACCTCATTATTACCTTACCATTGAAGTTGCAATGGATAATGCAAAAGATTCTAGAGTTCAAATAAATAGCTTGCCAGATACAAAAGTATCATTCAATGATATGGTGGTGAAGGCTTGTGCAATGGCTCTTAAAAAGCATCCTCAAGTAAATACTACTTGGAATGGAGATACAACGCGATACAATCATCATATTAGTGTTGGTGTAGCGGTTGCAGTAGAAGATGGTTTGGTTGTTCCTGTTCTTAAGTTTACAGATCAAATGGGACTTTCTCAAATTGGAGCTTCTGTAAGAGATTTAGCGGGTAAAGCGCGTATTAAAAAATTAACACCAGCAGAAATGGAAGGAAGTACTTTTACGGTTTCTAACTTGGGTATGTTTGGAATAGAGAGTTTTACATCTATTATTAATCAACCTAATTCAGCGATACTTTCAGTTGGAGCAATCATTGAAAAGCCAGTAGTTAAAGATGGTCAAATAGTTGTTGGTAATACCATGAAACTTACCTTAGCTTGCGACCATAGAACAGTAGATGGTGCAACTGCAGCTCAATTCTTACAAACATTACGTTCGTTTATTGAGAATCCAGTGACTATGTTGGCATAATCAAAAGTATATGAATAATAATAATGAAAGCATCCTAATTATTTGGGATGCTTTTTTTTATCTTTAAAATCTAAACATAAGATTCTTATTTTAAAACTTACCCGTAGAATCAAATAACAATAAACAGATGAAAAACATTGGATATCTTTTTTTTGCATTAATACTTTTATTCGCTTGTAAAGCGCCAAAAATAATTGAAACAGATGCAGAAAATATTAAGCAAGCTGATCTTGTAGCTGTAAAAGATGCCGAGGAAGAGAAGGTTATAATTATTAAAAGAGCATTAGTTCCTGAAGTATCGTTCTCAAAAAGTAAAAATGTTGGTGAAATTATTAGTTTTTTAGCTTCTGACGCATTAAATGGTAGAGAAGCCGGTAGTGAAGGTATAGAAAGTGCTGCGAATTATATTGAAGCTATTTTTAAGGAGAATGGAATTAAACCTTATTTTAAGGATTATAAGGATACAATTTCAAATTTTAATAAACCAGCCTATAACATAGTTGGTGTTTTGGAAGGGAATGATCCCAAACTAAAAGATGAGGTGGTAATTGTAGGAGCTCATTATGATCATATAGGATTGATTACGCCTAAAAATGGAGATAAAATTGCAAATGGTGCTAATGATAACGCTTCCGGTACTACAACCGTTTTGGAACTTGCGCGTTATTTTGGAACTGCTAAAACAAATAAACGTACCATTATTTTTGCGTTGTTTACAGCAGAGGAAAAAGGACTTTTGGGTTCCATAGACCTTGCCAGGAGATTAAAAGAGAAGAAGATAAATTTATATACCATGCTTAATTTTGAAATGGTGGGTGTGGCCTTGCAAAACAAAGATTACTTTATGTATGTTACAGGTTATGAGAACTCGAATATGGCTGAAGTTGCTAATGACTATTCAGGTGAAAATTTAATAGGATTTTTGCCTTCGGCAAAAAATATGAACTTGTTTAAACGTTCGGATAATTATGCATTCCACACAGAATTTAATGTACCTTCTCAAACCTTTTGTACTTTTGACTTCACTAACTTTGATCATTATCACGGTGTTGATGATGAAGCAGAGCTGATGGATTTTAATCATATGGCAATGGTAGTGAACAAATCTATTCCTATGGTAACAGGGATTGTAAACGCAGCAACAAAAGAAATTAAGTACAATTAATGGCGAATATTATTATTACAGGTTCGAGTCGAGGAATTGGTTTTGAAATGTCAAAACTTTTTGCGGATAGTGGACATCAAGTTTTGGCCCTTTCCCGAAATGATAAGCCAATTTCAGATTTAAACCATAAAAATATAACCACTTTTCCTTTTGACTTATCGCTACAAGAGGATTTAGATAAGTTGGAGGTTTTTATAGCTACTCATTGGAAACATGTGGATGTATTGATAAATAACGCAGGTAAGTTGTTGAATAAGCCATATTTAGAAATAACAGCCTCAGAATTTGAAGAGGTTTACCAAGTAAATGTTTTTGGCGTAGCCAGCGTAACCAAAATTGTGCTACCTAAAATGCCAAAAACAGGTCATGTGGTTACCATAAGTTCTATGGGGGGTGTTCAAGGAAGTGTTAAGTTTCCTGGCTTAGCGGCATATAGTTCAAGTAAAGCCGCTGTTATTACCTTAACGGAATTGTGGGCAGAAGAATTCAAAGAAAGTGGGCCATCATTTAATGTATTGGCTCTTGGTGCCGTACAAACTGAAATGTTAGCAGAGGCTTTTCCTGGATATATAGCTCCTACAACAGCTTTAGAAATGGCTAACTATATAAAAGATTTTGCACTCACTGGACATAAATTTTATAATGGTAAATTATTACAGGTAAGTAATAGTACACCATAGATTCAAAGTATTTTCACTTAGCAAACATTGAGCCTTATTTTTTATTTTATTTTTGTTTCATGCAGACAACACTAGAAAAATATCTTCCTGAAAGAGCCATTGATTTATGCATTGTCTTAATTAAAGAGAATAGTGTTAATTTAAAAATTGTCAATCAGCGCGTAACACGCCATGGCGACTATAGGAGATTACCCAATGGTTCACATAAGATAACGGTAAATGCTTCACTTAATGAATATCGTTTTCTAATTACTTTGGTACACGAAATAGCTCATCTAGTAGCATTTGAGAAGTATGGTCGTAAAATAAAACCACATGGAATAGAATGGAAACGTACTTTTCAGCAATTAATGCTGCCATTTATTCATCCTGAAATATTCCCCAATAAAGTATTACCTCTAATTGCTAGTCATTTTAGAAACCCAAGTGCGAGTAGTGATACGGATGCTAGATTATCCTTAGCTTTAAAGCAGTACGATACGCAATTTAAAGAAAATTCTTACGTTTTTGAATTGCCGATTGGAAGTATTTTTAGAATACATAATGGGCGAATTTTTAAAAAAGGAAATAAAAAAATTAAACGATACGAGTGCGTAGAGTTGACAACAGGTAAAGTTTACGTTTTTCAACCAAATGCCGAGGTCGAACTAATAAAAGATTAAAACGATGAATAAAAATTATTATGCAGTCTTGATGGCAGGTGGAGTTGGTTCTCGTTTTTGGCCAATAAGTACAACAGAAAATCCAAAGCAGTTTCATGATATGTTGGGTACTGGAGATACATTAATACAAAAAACCTTCAAAAGATTAAATAAGTTTGTACCAACAGAAAATATTTTAATCCTAACTAATGAACGTTATAATGATTTAGTCTTAGAGCAATTGCCATTAGTGAAACAAAATCAGGTGGTCTTAGAGCCTGCAATGCGCAATACCGCACCTTGTATTTTATATGCTGCTCTTAAAATTCAAAAACAGAATCCAGATGCAGTGATGATAGTCGCACCAAGTGATCATTGGATAGAAGATGAAACAGCTTTTGCTAATGATGTTAAAGCTTGTTTTGACAAATGTGAGAAAGAAGATGTGCTATGCACCTTAGGGATTAAACCTACTTTTCCAAATACTGGTTTTGGTTATATTGAATTTGAAAATGATAGTTCTGATGGTTTAAAAAAAGTAAATCAGTTTAGAGAGAAGCCTGATTATGCAACAGCGAAAGAGTTTTTGTCACAAGGTAATTTTCTTTGGAATGCAGGAATTTTTATGTGGAGTGTAAAAACAATCGTTAATGCGTTTAAAAATTATCAGCCGTCACAATATGAGCTATTCGAAAAAGGAACTTCCGTTTATAATACTCCTACTGAACAAGAATTTATTAACGAGTACTATCCGCAAGCTGAGAATATCTCTATTGATTACGCTATTTTAGAGCAATCAAAAAGTATCTTTGTGTTACCCGCTACATTTGATTGGAACGATTTAGGTACATGGGGTTCTCTTTACGATAAACTAGATAAAGACGAAAATAAGAATGCTGTTGTAAATAGTAAAGTGTTAAGTCAAGATGCCAATGGTAATATGATTAGATCTTCAAAAGGAAAAATTGTAGTGGTTGATGGCTTAAATGATTATATTATTGTAGATAAGGAAGATGTTTTGCTAATTTATCCTAAATCTAAAGAGCAAGATATTAAGCAAGTACTTGTTAAAGTTAAAGATAAGTTTGGAATACAGTATACCTAAAATATGAGTGAAGAACTAAATAAAGATCATATTGCACCTAATAGTAATGAAGGTGATAAGGGCGAAGAGGTAAAAAAAGATTTTCAAGGACTTTTGGGTTCTACGAAACAATTTTTATCTGAACTTTTAGATATTCGGAATAATACCGACCAAGAGGCTACAAGAGAATCGATTGTGGCCGATATCCCTTTTAAAGGTCATACCTCTTGGATTTTGATATGTTCTATATTTATTGCATCCATAGGTTTAAATGCAAATTCCACGGCTGTGGTAATTGGAGCCATGTTAATTTCGCCGCTGATGGGTCCTATTTTAGGGATGGGATTATCTTTGGCGATAAATGATATTGATACCTTACGACGCTCGCTTAAGAATTTTGCAGTAATGGTAGTACTTAGTATTTTAACTGCATTTTTATTTTTTAAGTTTTTTCCATTACGCGATGAGTCATCAGAATTATTAGCACGTACTGCACCAGATATTCGCGATGTGTTAATTGCATTTTTTGGTGGTTTAGCATTGGTTATTGCCAGAGCAAAAAGAGGTACTATTGCGAGTGTGATTTTTGGTGTGGCGATTGCTACCGCATTAATGCCTCCCTTATGTACTGTGGGTTTTGGACTCGCTATTGGTAATTGGGATTACGCATTTGGAGCTATGTATTTATTTACCATAAATACCATATTCATTGGGCTAGCTACTTTTTTAGTTATAAAGTTACTACGGTTTCCAATGGTGCGTTACGCCAATTCTCAACGTAGAAGATTAATAGCTAGATTGGCATCGTTAGTTGCCATAGCTGTTATGGTTCCTGCTGGTTGGACGTTTTATAAAGTTTTTAATGAGTCATTATTTAAAAAACAGGCTAACGAATTATTAAGTAAAACTATAGGTATTTATCAATTTTCGAAAGGCGGTCTTTATCTCGATAATTTAACAAAACTTCAATACCAAGAAGATGGTACTTCTGTAATTGAAGTTGTATGTATGGGTGACGAGATAATACCACAAAGTATTATCGATACTTGGAGAGTTCAAAAGAATGATATGAGTATGTTGAAGAACGCAACTTTACGAGTAGTTCAAGGCGGACAAGATGAATCTAAAGATAAATTTAATTATGTTAATGAGCTTTATGAATCAAAGAAGGCAGAGCTTCTGACAAAAGATGAACGGATTAAGGTGTTGGAAGAAGATCTTGTGAAATTAAGTAAATTAGCCACGTCACAAATTCCTTTTGAAGATATTAGTGCAGAGGCAAAAGCGAATTATGAGAGCTTAACAGCTTTAAGTTACTCGTATACGATTAGAACAGATTTTCAGAAGCTAGATACAATTCCTGTTTTTGAAGTCTCTTGGAAAGAGAAAACTAAAAAAGACGAAATAGCAACAGATACTAAAAAGTTAACAGATTGGTTAAAGCTACGATTGAAAAATACAAAGATTCAAGTACGCGAGGTGAGTAAGTAACGTAATTGACTATTACACTGGTTTTATGGATATACTTTTTGTAAGCCTTAGCTCATTTAATTTCTTTCTTCTATATACATTTGACGTACTTTTTTAAATAATTCAGAAGAGTAAACAAAATCAGTAACGGCAGCATTATCGGTCTTAAAGATTTCTTTATTAGAACCTTCCCATTCTTTTAAGCCGTTTTTAAGAAAGATTATTTTTTGACCAATTTCCATTACCGAATTCATGTCATGGGTGTTTATTACAGTAGTAATATCAAATTCTTCGGTTATTTCTTGAATAAGGTTATCTATAAGAATGGCTGTTTTAGGGTCTAATCCGGAGTTGGGTTCATCGCAAAAGAGGTATTTAGGGTTCATTACGATTGCTCTAGCAATTGCGACTCTTTTTTGCATTCCACCAGAAATTTCGGCTGGGAACTTGTTATGAGCATCTATTAAGTTAACACGTTTTAAAACGATATCAACTCTATCCTGCATTTCAGATTTTGATTGTTTGGTGAACATTTCTAACGGAAACATCACATTGCCTTCTACCGTCATAGAATCAAATAAAGCACTTCCTTGGAAAACCATCCCCATTTCTTGGCGTAAATCACGCTTTTCATCTCCCGATAAACTAGAATAAGTTCTGCCATCATAACTGATAGAACCTTCTTCTGGCTCAAAAAGACCTAATAGGCATTTGATGAATACGGTTTTACCAGAACCACTTTGACCAATTATTAAATTAGTTTTACCGTTCTCAAAGGTGCTTGTAACTCCTTTTAATATTTCAGTATCTCCGAAAGATTTATGTATGTTGTTTACTTCGATCATTAGCCTAGTAACATTTGAGTTAATACATAATTTACCATAATAATTACTACACTGGTCCATACAAATGCAGTAGTACTTGCTTTTCCTACTTCTAAAGCACCGCCTTTCATATAGTACCCATGAAAAGAGGGTATCGTGGCAATTATAAATGCGAATAATATGGTTTTAATAAAAGAATAGGTGACATGAAAGGGAATAAAATCTAATTGAATACCTTCAATAAAATCGGCACTTGTGCTAAAACCACCAAAAACTCCGGCAACCCAGCCACCGAAAATGCCCACATACATTGCAATGGCAATTGCAAATGGATATAAGAGTAATGCAATTATCTTAGGGAAAACTAAATAGTTAAGTGAGTTTACACCCATAACTTCAAGTGCATCAATTTGTTCGGTGACGCGCATGGTTCCTATACTAGAAGTAATGTAAGAGCCTACTTTTCCAGCCATAATAATAGAGGTAAATGTAGGTGCAAATTCTAAAATAACAGATTGTCTTGTGGCAAAACCAATTAAATTTCTTGGAATTAATGGGTTGGTGATATTTAGTGCTGTTTGTATAGATACAACACCGCCTATAAAAAACGATATAAATATAATGATACCCAAAGAGCCAAAAATAAGCTCATCTATTTCTTTTAGAATGAGCGATTTCATTATCCTCCATTTTGTGGGTTTTTTAAAAACCTCACGTATCATAATAAAATAACTGCCAATTGATGCTAGGTAGTTCATTAATTAAAATAATCTAGTTGGTGTAAAAATAATAATATTATGCCGTTTGTAACTTGTTATTATAAGAAAAGAAAAAAGAAGCGCATTAATAGTTAGTATTTGAGGAGTGTTTTGTGAAGTATTAAAGTTCATTTAACTTTTAATTCAATCTTGAGACTATTAATTTATTTAATTTTGCTCACTTAAAATTAAGGTCATGAATAAAAGATTATGTGCTACTTTCTTACTATCAGCATTTTTGTGTTTAGGTAGTGTGTCAATTCAAGCACAAAAAAAATCCAAGAATCAATCTCAAAAAGTAATGCTAGATGCAGCACCATTTTCTACCCCCAAACTAGTGGTTGGTATCGTGGTGGATCAAATGAGGTATGATTATATCAATCGATTTTGGGCGCATTTTGGAGAAGGAGGTTTTAAACGGCTGGTGAATGAAGGTTATGACTGTAAGAATAATCATTTTAATTATGCGCCAACATATACAGGACCTGGACATGCATCCATTTATACAGGAACAACACCTTCTATGCATGGTGTTATCGGAAATAATTGGTATGATAAAGATTTAGATCAAGAAGTGTATTGTGTATCTGATGATTCCTACTCATCTATTGGGACCACTTCAGATGCAGGGAAAATGTCTCCTCATAGAAATAATGTTACTACTATCACAGATCAACTTCGGTTGCATACTCAAATGCGTGGTAAAGTTATTGCAGTTGCATTAAAAGATAGAGGCGCTATATTGCCTGGTGGACACACAGCGAATGCCGCATATTGGTTTCATGGTCAAAATGAAGGGAACTGGATTACAAGTTCATTCTATATGAACGAATTACCAAAATGGGTTGTAGATTTTAATGCCTCCGATAGGGCAGAATCTTATAATAAAACGTGGACAACTTTAGCGGATATATCGTCATACCTAGAAAGTGGCTCCGATGCGAATGGGTATGAAGGTCTTTTTAAAGGAGAAGTCAACTCTTCATTTCCTCATGATTTACCTAGTTTGTGGGATGCAAATGGAAAATTTGACATGGTGAAATCTACTCCTTATGGGAATAACTTAACTACAGATTTTGCACTTGCTGCTTTGGAAGGTGAAAAATTGGGCGCCGATGCTATTACAGATTTTTTAGCTATAAGTTTTTCTAGTACAGATTATGTAGGCCATATGTTTGGCGTAAATTCAAAAGAGATTCAAGATACATACATGAGGCTTGATGCCGATATAGAACGACTTTTGAACACTTTAGATAAAAAGGTTGGAGAAGGGGAGTATACTGTTTTTTTAACTGCAGATCATGCGGCGGGTAATGTGCCATCTTATTTGAAAGATCAAAAGATTCCTTCAGGATATGTTGATTCAAATGAAATAAAGGAAAAATTTAATGATTTTTTAAAATATAATTATGGTACTGTTGCTATTGTAAAAACTACGTCTAATAATCAAATATTTTTAGATCATAAACTTGTCAAGAATTTAGATTTAGATCTAAAAACAATTGAAGAGCAATTTGCACAAGAACTATTAACCTATGGTTTTTTTGATCGAGTTTATACGGCTCATCAAATGTGGGAGAATGATTATACACATGGTATTCCTTTTATTCTTCAAAATGGATATAATCAACAAAGATCAGGAGATATACTTTTGGTGTTAAAACCCGGAGTTATTAATTACACTGCAACGGGGTCAACCCATGGTTCTGCATATAATTATGATACTCATGTGCCCTTATTGTTTTTTGGAAAAGGTATTAAGCATGGTGCTACCTATGAATATACAGAGATTCCTGATATTGCTCCAACAATAGCTGCAATGTTAGGTATAGCTTATCCTAATGCCACTACAGGAAAGCCTATTGTTAAAGTATTGGAGTAAATTAAAAAAGTTGCTTTTTTATGCCTTTCCAGCGTAAATTTCTAATAAAACTGCCTTGTTTTGTTGAAACTAAAAAAGGTAGGTTTTCTTTTTTAGCAGAGAAGAAGCCGTTCATGTTATCAAAAAAGGCTTGAGCTTTATGTTGTTTCCAAGCCATTTTTAATGAAGCGATAAGGGTGATAATAAAACCATATCGCATTGTATACATAGCCTTGCCTTGCAGTAATTTAGCGCTCTTGTTATAGGCATCCCCCGTTGGGCGAAGATGTTTTACTTGTAAGCTAGCATCTGTGAAAATTTCAAATCCATAAAATTGAGCCAAAAGCTCATCAACGGTATCCCAACCCATTGCATTTCTCAATCCATCTATTGCTACAAAGCATTTTTTTGAATAGGCCTTGATAGCACCTCTAACATGATTTTTATTCATAGGATGATTTAGCTCCCAAACTTCTTCGGTTGTTTGCTCATATATAAATCCACCAGCGATTCCCACTTTTTTATTGGTCTTATAAATAGTTGAGATCTTTTCAAAATAGTTAGCTGGCAGAATAATATCAGCATCTAACTTCACAATAAAATCAAAATTATCATCAAGTAATTTTGATCCTTTAATAAAGGCATTTATGACTTTACTACCGGGCATATGTTTTTTAGAAGATACTGTATTTAGTTTGGTGAAAATAGTATTTGTTTGAACAAAGCTATCTATAATTGCCTCTGTACCGTCAGTAGAATTATCATTAACAATGATAACTTTTTTAGGTTGTAAGGTTTGTGTTGTAATTGATGTTAAGGTGCTGCTTAAAAAAGGCTCTTCATTATGGGCAGGAATAATAATGTAGTACTTCATTCTTTATAAAAATCTTCAAGGATAAATATCGGGCTATTATTTAGATAATAAAAGTTGTATGAATAGGTGAATACATGTTGTTTTTTTGAAAATTATCATCAATTTTTTGTAAAAAACACGATTAAGAGCAACATTTTTCGATGAAATACATCTTTTTGATGAAAACCTATGAAATATTGTTAGTTCTCTACTCGGAATATTTCGTGAATTTTGTCGTATAATATTAACCCTTTATCGAACTATTATGAAAAATACAAAAACCTACAACGTATTCTTTGCAACTATAATTGCATTATCATGCTATTCCTTGTCGGCACAAAATTCTGAATCTTTTAGTTCTAAAAATTCAGAATTAAGTGAAGTGGATAAGCGACAAGAAAATTTTGATGTACTTAAAAATTTAGGTTACAAGGAAAGAGAGATTTATGAAGATTTAGGAAATGCTAATTTCTTAAGTGAAAATTATGAAACCGCTATTTTTTGGTATACTCAACTTTTTAAGCTTAGTGAAGGTACCAGTGTAAGTAATAGTTATTATGAGCGTTACCATTATGCTTTACAGTTAACGAATAAGACTTCAGTGAAGAATATATCTCATGCTAAAGACTGGGTAGCGCAAGTAAAAGATGATTATCAGATACAAAAAAATGATAAAGCTAATAGGTACAGAGATTTAGACTTTACCTCTAATGCCGAAACAAAAAGAATTGAGGAATTTGTAAATAGAGAAATTAGATTAGAGCAGCAGGCTAACGCTAAAACCGATGATGAACTAGCAGTTGAGATTGTAGAGAATTCACCAATTTCTATTACTGGAGATGGTAATATCGCTTACTTCACAAAACCAGTTTATGTAAAGCCTTTATACGGTGTTTTTTCTAAAAAAGAATTAGTACATAAAGTGTATAAAGCTGAAAAAGTTAAAGGACATTGGAAGAATGTAGAAGAAGTTGCATTGTGTCCTAAAAATTATTCTTCAATGCACCCAACCGTTTCTGAAGATGGCAAACGTTTGTTTTTCGCATCAGATATGCCAGGTACATACGGGAAATTTGATATCTATGTAGCGGATATTCAAAAGGACGGTACCTTCGGGGTTGCTAAAAATTTAGGTAAAAAAGTTAATACAAATGAGAATGATTTGTATCCAAATATTGTGGGAGGGACTTCGCTATTTTTCGCGTCAAATGGACATCAAGGCTATGGGGGATTAGATGTTTATATGGTAGAAGTAGCTGATAGCAAGGTTGGCTGGACTGTCAACCTTGGTAGTCCCATCAATAGCAATCAAGATGAATTTTCAATTGATCTGATGCAAGAAAAAGGAACTGGGTATGTATTAATAAACAGGGGTAAAAACAAAGGTAAAGTAGAACGTGTTGCTTATGCCTATTCTAATACAAATCGAAGGTCGGTGCCAGATAGAAAAGAGTATAATGTGCTTGAGGCTTTAAATACGGAATCACAAATAAATTATTCCACTTCTATTTTTGAAGATAAATAAGGCCAGATATTTTTATTGCCACCCGAACCGATGAATAAATTCGGAAGACCAAAATTTAGAATAACATTAATTTTTTCAAAGATGAACTACGAAACTACAACTATAGCAAAGAAAGTATATGTATTATTTGTGTTAGGTTTGATTTTAAGCATGCAAGCTGTATCTAGTCAAGAAACAGTTGCAGATTTTAGTTCAAAAACAACGTACCATAACCAATTGTTTTTTAATAGATTTTTAATCAATCCTACTTTTTCATTGGTGAGAGAAGAGAAATCATATTTAAATATTCTTCATAGAAATCAGTACACAACTTTTGAAGATAATAATCAAAACTATTTTATTGGTTTTAGTAATAAATTAAATGATCATACTGCTTTGGGTATCGGGGTTTATAGTCAATGGTCTGGAGTTGTTCAAGAATTTGGTTTTAACGCAAATTATGCCACTTCAGTACAATTAGGTGGTAATAGCAAATTAACTTTTGGAGCTAACGTTACCTATTTTAGTGATGGTCTAGATAAAAATCGCGTGGTGGCAGATGAAAATGATCCAGAACTAGCAAGCGCTAGTAAAGAAAGTAAAATAGCCATTCAACCAGGGATTACACTTTCATTAGGGAAGTTTGATTTTAGTTTATATGCGCAAGACTTATTTAAGTATAACCAAACAACAAATGCATTTTTAACGAATTTTAATGGTAAGAGTATTAAGGCTGCCGTTCAGTACACTCATTTATTAGGAGCAACAAGAGGTATGTTTGCTAATGCTAGATTAACACCATTAGTACAAGTAAGTAGAGATCAAAATAATAGTTTCGCATATGTTGGTTCTGTAGTATTAGAATTACCTCAGTATGGTTGGTTGCAAACTACTTTTGATGATGACTATGGTTTATCAATGGGATTTGGTTTTAATTTGAATAAAAAAATGTCTCTAGGGTATTTAATGGAGAAAGATGTCGTAAACGATGCAGCAGATTTAGGTTGGAATCATGAATTATCAGTAGCCTATACCTTTAAAAATGATAAGCAAACATTAGCAGATTATGTGGATAGTTCACAAGATAGTAAGGTTGATGAGATCATAAGAAATTATGAAGAACAGATTTTAAGATTAATGGCTGATCAACAAAAAAAGACTGAAGATACAGATACCGAAGATTCAATAGAAGGAACCGAAGATGATCCTGCAAAACCTAATAGTACTAAGAGTATTAAAAAAAGAAGCAGAAGAACGATCGAATCATCAGGTTCAAGTTCACGTAAAGCAGTTGGTATAGCTGCAAACGACACGCCAGAAGATAAAAACTCATTAGCGTATCAAAACAGATTAATCTTAGATGAATTAATTTTAAGACAAGATTCTATTGATTCTGCTCGTGGTGAAGAATTTGAACAACGGTTTGAAGCTATAGTTAGAATATTAAGAAGTGATTTGAAAAATGCTAATAAGATAGATTCTCAGAATTCAAATAGCGAAACAACTGCTACATATGCTGTAAATGAAGAAAAATCTAAAAAAACATATACACTGAATAATGTTGGAGCCAAGACTTATGAAAAGTTATCTATTAAAGTACTTAACCAATCTGATATTATTGGAGTTAAATCTGGATATTATGTTATTGCCAACGTGTACAAAACAAAAAAATACTTAAACGCTTTTATGGATAGTTTAAGAGAAAAAGGTCTTAATGCTCAGCAGTTTTTTAATAAAGAAAATGGTTTGTATTATGTTTATTTAGCAGATTTTGATGTGAAACAAGATGCTGAAACTGCGTATGTTTCTAATTTAAATGGAAAATACAATGATGAAAAGTGGATAATGCAGGTAGATAATCTTTCTGCCACTGCAGCTAATATGTATGAAGATTAAAAAATATTCGAATTAAAATTAGTCCATTAACAAATTTAAAAGGAGATTATTTGAGATAGAATTAGTATCATAAATGCGATAAAGGTGAGGTAGAAACCTACTAGAATGATTTTCATTTTAGTAGGTTTTCTTTGTTATTCATCGGATTAAAAGTGGGCACTATTATTTTTTCGATGAACTACACGGGCTATTGTTTTGCATTGTAAGAGATTGTTAAACAGAATGTTAACAGGTTGGGTGAAGTGAATTTAGACGAATTTTGTTAATTTTGTAAGAAAAATATTACAGTTTTTGAATAAGTTCTTAATTTAATTTATTACATTTAAATTATGTTAACATAAAATTTGGTTTTGTAACAGGATAATATCTCACAATTTTATTCTTTTTAAAAAAGCAAATAAGTTGAACAATGTATAATTATAAAAAACAATAAGCGTATATAAAAAAATTACAGAAACCCTTAATCCCCCAAATTATGAAAACCTATCTTAACCTAAAGAGTACAAAAAAGGGTGTTGATTCCCTTGAAATATTTGCAGACAATTCCTTTACACCTAAAAAGGAAAAACTGGTATTAAAAATCACCAATATGAGTTTTATGCTCAGGCCGTGGTTAACACTTCATAATACCTAATAATAAATATCCAGTAGAAAAGACATGTTGAAGTTTATTTTTCTTTCTTATCCTAAAAAGAACTAGTCCCTCTTTTTATAGTTTTAAAAATAAATTGAACGGTATTTGATGATTTGTATACATCGTCAATAAGGTATTTCGTGTCTAATTCTAAATCATTTAAAAGCCAAAAAAAATCAAATTTAACTGTTGAGGCTCTATCCCTATGGCAAAACGGGAGTTTCAGCTCAAAATCCCCACAAGATGAAATCAAACATTCTAAAAATTATCGTACTTGATGATGACCCCCAATTTCATGAAGCTTATCGCTATTATTTTGAAACGTATTTAGACTATTCTTTAGCCGGTATCTATAGCTCTGTAAAAGAAGCTTTACTTGATTACAACGCTATAATGCCAGATATTATTGTTTCAGAAGTGGACATTCCAGAAATGGGAGGTATAGAGGCAATCAAACATTTTAGAAAAATAGATCCCGAAGTAAAAATCATTATGCTTAGTGCTCAAAATGATATTGAGCTCGTGAAAAAAGCATTCAAAAATAGAGCAAATGGATATTTGACCAAACCTGTAACAAAACAAAGGCTGCACCATGCATTGGATTCTATTAAATTTGAAGGTGCTGCGATGAGTAATGATATTGCTAAAAAGATGATAGCAATGTTTCACAGAAAATCATACACTTCATTCTCAACAAGAGAGAATCAAATTATAGATTTTTTATGCCAGGGAGGTACGTATAAGTCAATCGCGGAAAAATTATTTATTACAACAAGCGCTGTGAATTTTCATATACAAAATATTTATTTGAAACTGAATGTAAATTCTAAATCAGAAGCGCTAGTGAAATTGAAAGAACTGGAGGAGTATTGTTAATTAATTAAGCTCTTTTTTTAATTATTTAAAAATACCTCAAATTAATCTGGTCATACATTAATTTTAATCTTGCTTAATGCTAGTCCATACAATAAAGCAAAGCCCAATAAAGGCAGTTAGGGTTCTTATTTTGTGATAAGCCCACCATTGATCTCTTAGTTCGATCCAATTGGTCGGTGGATTGTGCATGTCCCAAGTCATTATAATGCCATTTATAGGTTGGTTTCCTACTTTGGTGATAAGACCACTTAAAATTAAAAAAAATGCTGCAGTCAGTAAAAATTTAAATGCTCTTTTCTCTTTTCTATAGAGAATTGCTGAAGATAACGTTAATATGATGGCCATCAGGCCAAGAATAGGCATCAAAGTATTTAAGTTGGTAATAACATTTTGTTGTTGTTCAATAAATGTTGGAGCTGACAAATTTTTTGGGTTATAACCTATCCATATGCCAAAAATTGTTCCTGATACTAATGCCACCATAATGACATTGAAGAATCTAATAATTCGTGTTACCATTTGAGTCGAATTAAGTATTAAGTTTTATTTTTTTTGATATAATACTTTGTTATGAGTTGCAATTGTATTTAGCTAAAATCAGATGTACTGACTAAATCTATTGTGGTAATTAAAACTATATTCTTTCGGGAGGTAGAAAAAAGCGTAAAAAAAAAGAAGCTTTTGTTTCTAAGCGCATTCTAATTTGTTGAAATACTCTTTAGGGATATTGTATTTTATATTCCTTACACTAAGTTAATTAAAAAAATAAAACACTTTGCTTATACTGAAGTTAATTTTTTTCGGCATAAACAATATAATAACGTGGAGTAATCGTTCTCAGTAAAGGACGCAAGCCAATCTTATTTACAGGGTTTGTAAACTTAGCGCTATCAATAACTTTCCAACCAGCCTTTTCTAAAAGCCAATCAAACTGCCAATCTTCAAACTCATGGTAATGGCGATCCCATTTATCTGTTTTGCTTTGGTAAGCAGGCGAGAACCATAGCCGCATAGGAATGCTCGCTACCAACTTCGTTGCTTTTAATTCTCTTAACACATTAAAGGGGGCAATTAAATGCTCAAAAATTTCAAAAGCTGTAACTACTTCCGCATTTGAAGTAACCACAGATGAAAAATCAAGATCTAGATCTTCACCTTTCGTATTTTGTACCTGATAGCCTTGAGCTGTCATGATTTTTGAAAACGGATTGTCAACTCCTAGATCTAGAATAGGCTGATTGGTTGAAACGTGCTTTTGAAGAAAATTTAAAGTGTGTTCAAAACGCTTATTCGGGAAACTGTTTTCGTACATGTAAAAAGGCTGTTAATGGCGGTAAACGATGGCATTTATATTCATACCAGCGCCAACACTTGCAAATATAACAACATCTCCTTTTTCTATAGACTGATTTTCTAATTTTCCATGTTTTACCATATCAAATAGCGTGGGAATAGTAGCCACTGAACTATTACCCAGTTCTTTGATATTCATCGGCATAATACCTTCTGGCATTTGCATATCAAAGGCTTTGTAAAAACGCTTCACGATAGCTTCATCCATTTTTTCGTTGGCCTGATGAATAAATATTTTTTTTACGTCAGTAATCGTAAGTCCACTGCTATCCAAACAATCTTTCATCGCTTTGGGTACATTGGTGACGGCAAATTCATAAATTTTTCGACCATGCATTTTTATATAATTATTCCCAGTTTTATCTTTTGAAGAGTAAGATTTTCCAAAAAATAGGTAGTTAGCTTCTTCAAATGCATAGGTTGCTGAGGCATGGGCAAGAATTTCACCGTTTTTATCTGAAGCTTCAATTATAGTCGCACCTGCACCATCAGAATAAATCATAGAATCGCGATCGTAATCATCAACAACTCTTGAAAGTGTTTCGGCGCCAATTACTAAACATTTTTTTGCAATTCCACTTTTTATAAATGCATTCGCTTGAATGACACCTTGAATCCATCCAGGGCATCCAAAAAGAATATCGTATGCAACACACTTCGGATTTTTTATTTTTAAATGATGCTTTACGCGTGTAGCTAAACTTGGTAGCATATCACCTTGTGATTGTCCATGTTTAACATCACCAAAATTATGTGCGAGTATGATATAGTCTAATGTTTCTTTATCGATACCAGCATCGGCAATCGCTTTTTCAGCTGCAAAAAATGCAATATCGGAAGTGTTTAAATCATTACTCACGTAACGTCTTTCTTCAATACCCGTTATCGCTTTGAATTTGTCTATGATTATTTCATTCGCATATTTAAAAGGTGTTCCGTCTTCATTTAAAAATTCGTGATGTATAAAGTTGCTATTTTTGGTTAAAACAGCAGGTATATAAGAACCTGTTCCCGTAATTCCTATTTTCATTTCTATAGTTTTGGTTTAATCTGCACTAATTTACTAAAAAAGAAATGTGATGTTATGCGTGCATAATAATCAAAATGATGTTCAATTTAAATTTCTACACATTGCTGTAAATAAAAAAGGCCCTTTCGTTTTTATGAAAGGGCTTCTATGTATTGATATTGTTGGATTTTCTATGCTTCCATATAAGCTTCCATTGGAGCGCAAGTGCATATTAAATTACGATCCCCATAGGCATCATCAACTCTTCTAACAGAAGGCCAGAATTTATTTTCTGATATAAATTCTAATGGGAAAGCAGCTTTTTCTCTACTATAAGGGAAATCCCAATTATCGGCAGTAACCATTTTTAAGGTGTGTGGTGCATTCTTTAATACATTGTTTGGTTCCGTTTCTGTAGCTGCATTAATTTCTTTTCTGATAGAAATCATTGCTTCACAAAAACGATCTAATTCCGCGAGACCTTCGCTTTCTGTCGGTTCTATCATTACGGTTCCGGCAACCGGGAAGGATACTGTTGGTGCATGAAAACCATAGTCCATTAAACGTTTAGCGATATCGGTAACTTCAATTCCTTTATGTTTAAAAGGTCTACAGTCGAGAATCATTTCATGTGCAGCACGTCCTTTTTCTCCAGTGTATAAAACTTCAAAATTCCCACTTAAACGATGTTTGATATAGTTAGCATTTAAAATTGCAATCTCAGTAGCATGTCTTAATCCTTGTTCACCAAGCATTTTTATGTAGCCGTACGATATCAAGCAAACCAAAGAGCTTCCCCAAGGAGCAGCAGAAATAGCGGTAATTGCTTTTTCTCCTCCTGTTTTTATTACTGGATTCCCTGGTAAGAAAGGCACTAGCTGCTTTGCCACACAGATAGGACCAACGCCTGGGCCACCACCACCATGTGGTATGGCAAAAGTTTTGTGTAGATTTAGGTGACATACATCAGCACCAATAGTAGCAGGATTAGTTAATCCTACCTGCGCATTCATATTGGCGCCATCCATATACACTTGTCCACCGTTATCGTGGATTAGTTTTGTAATGTGTTTAATTGATGATTCAAAAACACCATGTGTAGATGGGTAGGTTACCATCAAAGCTGCAAGATTATCAGCGTGTTTTAATACTTTTTCTTCTAAATCAGTAACATCAATATTACCTTTTTCATCAGTCTTAGTAACCACAACTTGCATTCCTGCCATTACTGCAGAAGCAGGATTGGTGCCATGTGCCGAAGCGGGAATCAAACATATATTTCTATGCGACTCATTTCGTGACTCATGAAAGGCTCTTATCACCATTAGTCCAGCATATTCACCTTGAGCACCAGAATTTGGTTGTAATGAAGTACCTGCAAAACCAGTAATTATATTTAGGCTCTTCTCCAATTCTTTCAACATTATTTGGTATCCTTCTGCTTGTTCAATAGGAACGAATGGATGAATGTTCCCCCAATTTGGAGAACTCAATGGTAACATTTCTGAAGCAGCATTTAATTTCATGGTACAAGAACCTAAAGAAATCATAGAATGATTTAAAGCTAGATCTTTACGTTCCAATTTTTTGATATAACGCATCATTTCTGTTTCGGAATGGTACGAATTAAAGACTTTATTTTCTAAGAATGATGAAGTACGCTTTAGTTTAAATGGAATAGCATCTACAATAGGTTCGGAAATAGATTTTCCTTTTATTGGTTCATTTAATTCAACAAAACAAGATATTATAAGTGTAATATCTTCCTCTTGAATACTTTCATTTATTGAAATAGAAACAGTGTTCTTATCAATATAATTAAAATTAATTCCTTTTGATTCGGCAATTGTTCTGAGCTTACTAGCGTCTTCAATTTTTAATTTAATAGTGTCAAAGAATGCACCATTAAGCTGTTCAAATCCAAAATCACCTAATAATTGACTTACTGTTTTTGCTTTTAAATGCACTTTTTCTGCAATATATTTCAGCCCTTTTGGGCCGTGATATACCGCATACATACCCGCCATGACTGCTAATAAAACTTGAGCTGTACAAATATTGGAGGTTGCTTTATCACGCTTAATATGTTGCTCTCTAGTTTGCAATGCCATCCGTAGGGCAGGGTTTCCATCGGTATCTTTAGTAACCCCAATGATACGGCCAGGAATACTTCTTTTATATTCATCTTTAGTAGCAAAAAAAGCAGCGTGAGGACCGCCATAGCCTAAAGGAATCCCGAATCTTTGCGTAGTGCCTACAACCACATCGGCTCCAAATTCTCCTGGAGGTGTTAATAGCACCAAACTTAAAATATCAGCAGCCACAGCAACTTTAATCTCATTCTCCTTGGCTTTTGCTACAAAATTGGCATAATCATATACTTGCCCATATTTTCCAGGATATTGTAAGATGGCACCATAAAATTCTGAACTAAAATCAAAGTCTTCATGATTTCCTACTACTAAGTTAATACCAAGTGGTGTAGCTCTTGTTTTTAGAAGTGATAAAGTTTGTGGTAGAATTTCTTCCGACACAAAGAATTTCACTACGTTGCTCTTTTTCTGATCTCTACTTCTAACTTCAAAAAGCATAGTCATAGCTTCTGCCGCTGCAGTACTTTCATCCAAAAGCGATGCATTGGCTAGTTCCATACCTGTAAGATCACAGATCATCGTTTGAAAATTCAATAAAGCTTCAAGTCTACCTTGGGCAATTTCCGCTTGATAAGGTGTGTATGCAGTATACCATCCTGGATTTTCAAGAATATTTCTTTTTATTACAGATGGAGTTAAGCTTTCGTGATAACCCAAACCTATATAGGAACTGAAAACTTTATTTTTCTCTGATAATTTTTGAAGATGATTTAAAAATTGATACTCGCTCATAGCCTTATCCAGAGCAAGTGGATTTTTTAAACGAATATCATTAGGTATCGTCTCATAAATCAATTGTTCGAGGTTTTCAACACCAACCTTTTTAAACATGTGTTGAAGGTCTTCTTCTCTTATGCCGATATGGCGCGATGCAAACACGTCTGTCTTCATTAATTAAGCAGTTTTTCTTAAAATTAGTCACGCAAAAATAATGATTAATTCTCTCAAAATAGGTGATTTATAGTGCAGTTGAACTAAAGTTTTTAACTAAAAACAAAGGTTATAAACAGTTTGTTTATTTTTACTGAATGAAGTTTTTGAAAAGACTTTTTGATTTTTATATCGACGCTAGTGTACATGTTGCGTTAGCGGTACTTTCATTACTACATGTTACAGATATATTGTTAAATATTCCGATAGACCATCATTTAAATCTTTTCGTTTTTTTTGGTTCTATTAGTGCGTACAATTTTATTAAATATGGAGTGGAGGCTGAAAAGTATATTCTTGTAGCTACGCGATATCATAAAAATATTCAATTTTTTAGTATTATAGCATTGATTATAGCGCTTTATCATGTATTTTTTTTGAGTAGAGACGCCATATATTTTATGATGGCGATGGTGCTCATGACCGGTTTATATGCCATACCAGTACTCCCAAACATGAAAAATTTAAGAAATTTTGGAGGGTTAAAAATATTTATTGTTTCTTTTGTATGGGCGGGAACAACCGTTATGTTGCCAGCATTGGCAACTTTTACGCCTATTTCTTGGGACATAATCATAGAATTTATACAGCGCTTTTTATTGGTGTTGATATTATTAGTACCCTTTGAAATAAGAGATTTAGCATATGATGCCCCTGAATTGAGAACTTTGCCACAACGTATAGGTGTTTCAAACACGAGAATATTTGGGTCTTTTGCGGTTGTAATTTTTTATGTTCTAACTTTTTTGAAGGATAATCTTACGATTATTGATGGAATAGGGAAAGGCGTACTTTTTTTAGCACTTGGTTTTACAATGTTGTTTACTGAAAAAGTTCAAAAAAAATACTTTGCCTCTTTTTGGGTCGAAGCGATTCCAATTATTTGGTGGGGACTATTAGTTGTTTTGCTCCTGTTCATTTAAAACTCACTCTCCAGCTCTTTTTGCATTTGGGATTTGTCCTTTTGAGTTAAACTTTTAAGTTTAGCTTTTTGACATAATTCGGTTAACTCGGTATTCTTTCTTGTGAATTTAGAGCAGGTTTCACAAAACAATACATGAAGTTTAAGCTTCAACTTTTCTCCGAAAGTCGCTTCTTTATATTGAGCTTTATTGCAAATTATTGCTGCTTCTTCGCAAGACATCATACGTTAAACCAATTTTGATTAAGGCAATCCATCAAGGCTGTTCTTGATCTATGTATCATTACCCATAGATTTGACGGATTAATTCCTAATTCATTACAAATATCTTCGGTGCTTATCCCTTGAATAGTTTTCATTCGAAATACATGGGCCTGTTTTTTGGGTAATTTGGCGATGCATTCTTGTATAGCTAACCCTAATTCTTCGTTCTCCATGGCATCATTTTCTAAAACACTATAGGGGTCTGCAACTTGTTCTTCAAGCCAATCGCCATCACTATCAACGTTGGAGCTATAACTCATACGAACTTCTGCCTTACCTTTGTTTGAATTTATTTTTCGGTAATGATCGATAACTTTTCTTTTCAAAATAGCAACGAGCCATGTGCGTTCTGCTGCATCCCCTTTGAAATTCTTGGCAGATTTAAGTCCAGCGAAAAAAGTTTCTTGAACTATATCTTTTGCAATTTCGGAGTCACTTACTCTAGTTACCGCATAATTAAACAGGTAATCAGCATATTGGTCTACCCACGTTTCAGGATATAATGAATGAGAAGTCATATACGTTTTTAGTATTTTCAAAGTTACATGATTTTTTTGTGAACAAATAGTAGTATTTTTAACTCAAATACAAAACTCCATGAAATCATATATTTTATTGTTATTCTTAGTTAGTATCAACTTAGGTTGCTCACAAAAAAAGTTAAAAGCTATCACAGAAGTTTCACAAGAAGAAATGAAAAAAGTTGTTTTACTTGATGTGAGAACGCCTGAAGAGTTTAATGCAGGGCATTTACCTAATGCTATCAATATTAATTGGTTTGACTCCAATTTTCAACAGCAAATTAAAGAGGTTGTAGCTAAAGATAAACCGGTGTATGTGTATTGCAAAGTTGGGGGTCGTAGTGCTAAAGCTGCACAAAAATTAGAAGCCTTAGGTTATAAAGTAACCGATTTATCTGGGGGTTATGATGCATACAAGTTAGCGAAACAGAAAAAATAGGCTACCGTGCACTATGTGATTTCTAATGACATAGTTGCTTTATTTTGTACATGTAATTATGTAATAGCCAAAACTACGCATGTGCAAACCTGAAAGTAGCGCATAGAATGATCCTTTAAGATTGTGTAAACTTTCTTTCTTTAATCGGCGTTCATTAAATATTTTTTTACATACAAAACTTATAATTGCGAAGGGTACATGTAAGACCGATGGAGCAACTCTAAAAGAGACATCTTCTACTTGAACCTTGGAAAAGCCTGCTTTTTTTAACGCTGCCGTTACAGTAGTAATAGTGCCAAGTTTCTCTAAGCTCCAATGATCACACAACCTTTTATAGGCATATTTACTGCCGGAGCCAAGTTGGCTTGCAGGTTTTTTTAAGAAGGCATCAGCAATCACTAATTTTCCAGTTGGCTTTAAAATTCTATATGCTTCTTTAAATGATTGTTCGCTATGACCTGAATGACAGAAACTTTCTATAGCGGTTGCAGCATCAAAATAGGCTGAATCAAATGATGTGTACTTATAGTTTTCTTTAAGTATTAAGCCATTTTTATGCAGTAATAACTCATTCCCTTTTTTTACTTGAAATTCAGACAAGGTAACCCCGAAAGCAATTAAATTCTTGTTGGCATTTAGCGCATAGCGCATTGTGCCGCCCATTCCACAACCTAAATCAACCAAACGTGTTTTTTTATTTTTAAGATCTATTCTTTTTAAAACTTGACGATTCATTTCATTCAGCATAGTGTCTCTTTTCAATACGCTTGATTTGAAAGGTATGTAATATCCAAAATGCATGTTGAAGTCTTGACTCCAAAATTCATAGTCTTCGGTAGCTTCATTATAAAAATCCACCATTTCTAATCCTTTTTTGCTTGTATCTTCTTTTGAAGTTTTTGATAGCTGTATTGCAGTTTCCATGATTTTCATTTAGAGATTAAAATAGTGTATGCAGTTCATTATAAATAACCAAGTATAAACGAAAGCGAAGAGGGTAAATAAAGCATTCATAAAGTAGCTTCCGATTCTAAAAATTGTTTTTTGAGGTATTTCATACATTGGGTAGTATGCAATTTGTGTGGCTACTTTTCCTACCCAATATGCGGCTATTAATCCTGTTATTGCTATGGCAAGTCTGGTGCCGTTCTGTAAATCATTCGCAAGAAGTATAGCAATCAATCCAAAAGAAAAGTTTAGCCCTTGAATATATCTACCATACGTTTTAGCAATTTCTTGATTTAATGGTTTTAACTTTTTTACATCAGTATACCAATCAAAAACTTTATGTCGAATGTATGGATATATTAATGCTGTGAAAATTTGCCCTAGACCACCAATTACTATAAGCCAATTCGGAACATTGTATATCATAATTTAAATATTTAGAATTTTCAGAAAATATTGAAAGTAAGTTATAAATTTTTTTATTGTATGATTTTAAGTAATGACTTAGTTAACCAGTTTTGTTTTTGATTTACCAATTTGTTCAACATAGTGTCTGCTGTTTCAGCCAAATCATGTAAAGCTTTCGTTTGTTTAATTAATTCTTTAGTCTTTTCGGATCCATCATCTTTAATAGTATAGACTTCTTTTAAAGTTTTGATTACGGGCTGTATTTCTCTTCTGCTGCGTTCCTTAGCAATAACTCGCGCTAATTCTTGAACATCTTTTTCAGTAAAAAAGTATTCCTTTCGCTCTCCAAGAACCAACTCTTTAGTTACAATTCCCCAATCTATTAATTGGCGCACATTCATGCTGGTATTGCCTCTGGAAATTTGAAGTTCTTCCATAATTTCTTCTGTAGAAAGAGGCTTTGTAGAAATAAAAAGTAGCGCTTGTATTTGAGCCATAGCTTTATTGATACCCCATAAGGTACCAAGACTACCCCAAGTACTTATAAATTTATCTTTTGCTTCTTTGTATTCCATGCACCAAAGATATATTAAATATTTTAAACTTTCAATAATTATTGAAAGATATTTGTTGAAGGGTAATTTGACCTTAGAAATGACCTTTCGAAAAAGGATACTTAAAGCGGGCTCTTTGAACTAATAACAAGAGATGAAAATGGTGGCTGGAATTATAAGGCTACTATGGTGTTGCAATGATCCATTCATGAACAATCTTGGTTAGGTCTAGTTTTTTACTACTAATGTCTTTTAGGTTTTTAAAGGTTGTAACAGGGCTATCATTCTCCTTCCAAATTAATAGATCAGATTCGTCTTTAAGTATTTTTACCTTGGGCTGTTCTTTAACTTTTGCACCACGATGAAAAATTAATTGCACTTGTTTTGGTGGCTGAATTCTCATCGTTATCCGATCACCATTCTCTGAACTATAATTGTGTCCATTCCATTTTATATTTTCAGATAGGTGGGAAGCTGTTTGTACTATGATTGCTCGGAGTTCTTCTATTTCTTTTCTAAGGGGATGCTTCAAATCATCTAGAAATTTAGTTACTTGGGGGTTAAGACTATTCATTATTTCCCTACACTTTCTATTGGTCTAAAGCGCAAGGCACTCCACGTACTATCAATAGAAACTGCCGTTACAGTCGTAATGTTAAATGTTTCGCCGGTTACTCTAATAGTGTCTCTATTTACATCTGTTTTTATTTTTGATGTCCCTTTAGGGTAAGCAAACCACAACACACTATCATGCCCTATATTAGTTAATCTGGTATTCAAAAATTCAAGATACTCTTTATTATTATTTATGAAAACCAATGTGTTCGTATTTTTATGGCTTTCATCAAGTACAGTTTTACAACCAAGCTTTATAAATTGATTTTTTAAACTCTCTGGGGCATTTATTACAATTGGAACCTCTCTAAACTTAAATTTTTTAATAATTTCTTGCATAATTATTTTATATTTTTTTAGTGACTTCTTATAGAAATATATGCTTTTGGCTTTAACTTTTAAATTGGTATTCATTACAAATACCTCCTAGCTATATCTAGGATTAAAGCGACTATTCTCTTGCTTCAAAGGGTATTATTATACCTATTTCTACATAGTTCTTCAATCCGTTTAAAAGCATTGCCCAGCAATATGAGGATCTTCGAAAATGTGCATTGCAATTAGGCCATCCTTTATGGAAAAACTTGATTAAGACGGTATTTTCTAGTTGCTCCAAATCAAATCCAAATGTAGTAGAATTCCAGTCAGAATCGGACTTCGTCATTTGAATATAAAATGATTTATTTTTCACCATTTGTATCACCTTTCCGTACCAGTCATATTCTGGAGTAAAGTAAAGGTTGTAGTCTTGATTGATTTCTGGAATGCCATTACATTTTAATGGCCACCAATTAATTAAATGTTTTGGCGAAGTTATGGCTTGAAACACTTTTGCTATTGGTGCTTTGATTATCAGATCATGATAAATGGTATGCCTAGCATCGTTGGTTGAATCCATAAGTATTTAAAAAAATGTTTTCAAATTGCTGCTCAATCAAAGTTAGGTATTTTACAACAATTTTTGAACGCAGTAAAATAAATCATGAAGAGTTACAATTAGACTAATTTCTTCCTATCCTTCAATTTTTTTGGAAGTTAGTCTTTCAATAGTTATTATTCGAGCTGCAACGGCGGACCTACAATTTTCATTTCATTGTCTGCAAATAATTTTGCTATTTCTTTAGCACTAGGTTCGTGGTCTAATGCAGACACTTGTACAAAAAAATCTTCAAGTTTGCCTGCTGGTTGTAGGGTAACTATCATTCTACCTTTTTTAGATTTCTGAGTCCAAGCATGTGGCACTTTACGAGGTAAAAATATACTATCTCCTACCTCCATATGGTATTTTTCATTACCGACTTGAAAATAGTAAGACCCTTCTACGATGTAGAATATCTCGTCTTGTGATGAATGCACATGTAAAGGAGTTCCTCTCCCTTGTGAAAGTGATGTTTGCTCAAATACCGCCAAGTCCCCATTCGTATCTTTTCCTGATATTTTCACATCCAAGATATTCGAGTTTACCCCTTTTAACCTTATATGCCCATGCAATCGACCTTCGCCGGCATTAATTTTAAAACCTTTGTCTTTTCTTTTAATCATTTTATCTAGTGGTGAAAATGCCCATAAAGGCATGGTGGCTAAACCAAGAAGAACCGCAATGAATCCATTTCTTTTCATAATCTGAATGTTTGAAGGGTGTTCGAGAGATTTCAAATATCCGTGGTTATTTCTAATTAAAGATAATAAATTTAACCATCACATTTTCAAATATTTACCATCCGAAAATTATAAAATAAGTCTTACTTGGGGGAGTTAATAGTAGTTGGATGAATTGCTTATTGAATTCCATTTAGGCATTGATTAAACACTCATTGGCACTTCCATAAGTAGTATTTTTGAATCTTTTTCTGCAGTAATCGAAATCGTATTAATGTCCCACAGACCAAAACCATCTCTTCTTTTGAGTTCTTGCCCTTCAATAGTTACACTGCCTTCAAGAATAAAAGCATAAACCCCATTTTTATCGGAATGCAATTTATATTCCATAGTTGTTTGCTTACTGAATTTTCCAAGGCTAAACCAAGCATCTTGATGAATCCAAACACCTTGATCGTCGGGATTAGGAGAAAGTATTTGATATAACTTATTTTCTTGCGCTATGTCTGTAGTTGCTATTTGATCATAACGAGGTTCAACCTGTTTTTTATTTGGGAACACCCAAATCTGAAGAAATTTCACTTCTTTATCTTGATTCTTGTTGTATTCACTGTGAAAAATTCCTGTTCCAGCACTCATGACTTGGACATCGCCTTCTTTTATAACAGTTGTGTTTCCCATACTGTCTTTATGCTCTAAATCTCCTTCTAGTGGGATAGAGATAATCTCCATATTATCGTGAGGGTGTGTTCCAAACCCTTTGGCTTGTGATACACGATCATCATTTAATACTCTTAAAACACCAAAATGCATTCGTTCAGGATTATGGTAGTTTGCAAAACTGAACGTATGGTATGATTCTAGCCATCCATGATTTGCATGACCTCTTGTGTTGGCTTTGTGCAGTAGTGTATTCATATCTTATTTTTTTAATGGTTATACCTAAATGAATTTAGGCCGTTGACTTATAAATTAGCTCCTTGATATCAATTGAGTTTTATATACGACAAAGGTCAGGATAGAACCTTGTTTTAGGAATATGAAAAAGCGGAGTGGACTTATGAAAATCCGATAGTTAGCTAATTGCTTTGAATTTTGAAGGAGAAATGCCTACACAATGTTTAAAGAAGGCACTAAAATTAGCTGGCTCAGAAAACCCAAGATTGTAGCCAATTTCTTTATTTGATAAATCTGTAAAGTACAATAGGCGTTTCGCAGCAACGATAATTCTACTTTGAATATGTTCTTTGGCGGTTTTCCCCGTTTGCATCTTCACCAATCTATTCAAGTGATCTGGTGTGATATGGAGTTGAGAAGCATATTCATTAGTGGCATGCCATTCTTTGTAATGCTCATTAATGAGTTCTTTAAATTTACGCAATGTGGAGTCAGAGCTGCTCAGAAAATCTTTAGGTCTAGAACAGGTATTGGTACAATGAATTAAAAGAAGTTTTACAAGTGCACCGATTGCTTGATCTTTATGCCTCAAATCTGAATGATGATGTGTTGCATAAATATCATGTAGATAGTCGGATAATTTTTGATGTATCGCTGAGTTTAATTCTAAAGGAGGACTGGCACCGAAATCATTAAATAAATTCAAATCTTCTAAAAAGGAAATGGGAATATTATTTTTTGCTAGAAATTGATGTGAAAAAACCATAGCAAACCCGATCGAGGGTGATGTCTCTATAAGTTGATGCACCTGCCCTGGAGAAATAAAATAAACTTGATTAGCGTTCAATGAATATTCGTTAAAATCTATCACATGTTTGCCGCTAGCTTTAATCGTAAAAATAATCGTAAAATAATTGTGCCGATGAGGAGTATCGGGTTTACCCATTCTCTTATGATAAATAGCTTCCATTTTGGAGATTCCAAAAGTTAGATTGCTATCTTCTTTATTTACTTGGTGGTAAATTTTTACAGAATTCATTTCACTCGGCTTAAGGATTGGTGTAAATTAAAGTTTGATGAAATGTTTGTAATTTAATTTTGTCCATAGCTTTTGGATAAAGCAGTTAAAACATGGATCGCTTTTTCAGCGTCTTTTTTCTCAACAAAAATATGGTCGTGATAATACCCTGCAATAACATTACAGCTGATATTGTGTGTCGCTAATTCTGTTGAGAATAACGCAGTTAAACCAACGGCTTCTAGTGATGAGTGAATTGTTAACGTAATCCAAGAAGCAATATATTGGTAGTTAAGATGCAATTCATCTGCTTTCTTACGTTCTATGACAATAGTTGTTCCTTCCTTTTCTTTGAATTCACAAATGGGATCATTTCGATCAATATGGTTCAGGTCTTTCACGGTAGCAAATACATATTCTCCTACGTTGAGCTTCGGGGTCATCCCTTTTAATAATTCAGCAATATTAGTTTCTCCAGTCATTTAATTATTCCTTTACTTTTTGAAATGTTTGCATATTGCCATAGGTTATTAAATCAAAACCCTCGATAATATTATTTTGTTCTTTAAAATGAAGGTTGAAAAATGAGAAGGTGGCATAAAAATGACTTTCTGAATTCACCAAAAGTGGAACACTATACTGTGGGAGGTCTAATTTTAGTTCATTATTCTCCTTCTTGATTTCAACTTTGTCGCCATTCTCCAACTGGTAAAAACCTATATATTTGTTCAATTCTTTATCACTTAGTCTTAATTGATTTCGAGTAAAAACATATTGTAAACCTCTTGAATACGTTTCATTTTTTGTCCCAGAATGACCAGTATTTTCTAATATTTTTGAATGCAACTGCACATTCTTATAATTCTTATTCATCATTTTTTCAGCAAATTCTTGGTAAAATAATTTACCTAGTTCAACATCGCCAACAGTCATATATACACGAACGGAATTGACCTTTTGCTTTTCTCTAAACGCTTTTTCCAGCTGATATAATACTCCATTGTCCCAAGCCACAGCAGGACTCGCAGCAACATAACCAGTGAACATATCTGTATGAGAGAAAAAGGTATATAAGGTAAAAAGTCCGCCTAACGAGCACCCCATTAAGGTTCTATTACTGTTTTCAGCCCGGTAATTACTTTCAATAAATGGAAATAGCTCCTTTTTCATGACCTCTAAAAATTTATCGGCTCCACCAGTTTCTACTTCTCTTCCATCATTGGTGGGAGTATAATCTCTGGCTCGTAATACATCTGCATTGGGATTTTCACCACCCCATGTTACTCCTACAATAATCATTTCTGGAATAAAACCATCATAATACTGCTCTCCGTAAATGGATTTTACCAAAGGAAAATCCCATTGAGAATCCATTACATATACTACAGGATATTTTTTAGTACTATTTTCATAACTAGAGGGAAGCGAAATTTGCAATTCATATTCTTGCCCAGTGACTATTGTCGATGTAATTTTTCTAACTTGAGAATTTGGAATTGTTACTTCGGGATAGTGTTGCGCATTTAGTACACTAACACTAATTAGAAGCAGTATAATTATTGGCTTACGTATCATGATATTAGTTAAGAGGTTATAATGTTGATTCGTAGCTAAATATAACTAATAATGAAGTAATTATCATAAAAAGGTTAAAGTGTTAAGAGCTATTACTGGTTGTCAATTCCTAGACGTATGGAATATGTATGTTAACACGTCTTGTATTTTTTGAAAATTTGTTAATTCGCGTGAATGTCACTCATTCTTATCCATAAAATTAGTTTCGAGAATAAAATTTTCCATTTCAAAATCAGTTCTTGATAAAATTTTCTTTTGAAAATCATTTGAACTTACATTTGGTTTAGCCGAGTTAATCAAAATGCACAAGGGGCTATGTTGCAATCTTGGTATAGAAAAGACTTGCATATAAAAAGTATATAAAGCTTAGGTGTTAGGGCATCAGAATCTTTTAAGCACCAGACCTTTCGGCTGTAAAGTTGGGTTTATTATGATTTCAAAATCGATAACCCCTAAAACCAACTCTTCTTTAGTAAGTACTTCAACTTTCCACATACCCTGTTTTAGATTATTTTTGTAGGTATAGCCACGATAACCACCATCTCTGCCTCCTGTGATATCATACCCTATATCTTCAATAATTTCCCATTCATCCGTAGCGTCATTATGCCAAAGCCAACGATGAAATATTGATTTTTCTAAATCTGTCGGAGCAAATATAGAAGAGAAAATATACACATCTTCATTGGGTTTTTGAATATATTTTAACCTATGCTTTCTCCAAAATATATACCATTCATCTGTTTCATAGGTGACCACGTACTTGTTATTTTCCAGATGAATATCATGGGCTACAATGCCACTATTTAATGCAAGGGGCACAGGTGGAATGAGTTTTAAAAAGTAGAATACATTGATTAAAGCATAGATTGATAATACAATGCCAATTAGTTTACCAAGATGTATTTCCGCTCTGGTACTCGGACTGATGCGATAAATAATTATAATTAATAGGAGTGTACTTATTAAACTAACTAGCCCTGAGAAAATAAAAACTTGAACATTCATCTCTTTGATGAAGACAGGTACCATAAAGGTGAAAAAGGTGAAGCTTATGAAGTAATACACACTAAACTGTAAATACTTGTTGGATATTCTTTTTTTTAAAAATTCATTAGCAAAAAGTAAAACAACAAGAATAATAAAAAAGTAGGCTGTTTTAGATAGCGAAACACTTCTAGAAAAATAAACAACATAGGCACTTGAAAGTCCTCCAAAGAAAAACTGAATTGCCAAGGGGAAATATTCTTCGTATTGTTCTAAAAAGGTATTTTTCCATTTACCATCGTCTACTAAATTATAGAGATAAAGTGTAATGCTTAGAAAGGTCATGTGCAAACACAAGACAATAAGATCATATAACCGATCAATACGTCCAAGAGTGAGTGTATCAAAGATAAACCCGCCTATAAAAAAAATGATAGGAGCATATTTTTCATGTCTCTTTATGAAGTTTCGAAAGGCGCTATTTCTAAACTTTACTAATGTTCTTTTCATATTGGTTTTTAGAAGCGTTTAAATATAATTGAATTAAAGAGATTATGCTTGATTGTTTTTCATTTCCAATTTCTGTTCCATTGGCTTTTTCAGATATTTAGTTCTATTTCAATTTGCGCTTTTAAGACCCCTTTACCACCCGCCATTAATTTTTTAATTTGCCCTTTTTCCATTTTTAAATCAACAATGATTAAACTAGGCGAAGGTGCTTGCATATAGTTACCTTGTTGAATCAGAAAACGTTCTTTCTTAATTTTTAGAATATCGAATAAATAACAGGCCAATGGTCCAGCAGCCATTCCCGTTCCAGCTTCTTCTAATATGCCGTATCGTGGTCCGAACATTCGCGCTGTGGCGTCTCTTTCTGAATTATTTGTCTCGGTAGTGAATACATAGTATCCAATTAAATCCAACTCTTCGCTTATTTCATGTATTAATTTAAAATCAGGAATTGTATTTTTTAATACAGCTGAATTCTTAACTGGGACTATTATAAAGGAATTTCCTGTATTCACTAATTGAATTGATGCATTGGGCAGGAGGTCGGTTATTTGTAATCCGAGAGATTTTAGAATAATACTTTTTTTATGATGAATAGCAAGATATTTTGGGGCCAGTTGCTCCATAAATGCTAAATCTCCAATGAGTTCTATTTCTCGTTTTCCATCTATCGTTTCTTTAGAAGAATGGTTGCTTTTAATCCTATTTAACTGTTGTAAATAGGAGAATGTTGCTACCGTTGCATGTCCACAATGTGCTATTTGCTTGTTGGGTGTGAAAAAATCTAGTTTGAAATCTTCCGTTTTAGATTTTGAAACAAAAGCTGTTTCCGATAAACCTACTTTTTTTGCAATTTCTAGTTTGTTGGCGGACGATAAATTATCGGCATCTAAAACAACTCCGGCAGGATTGCCACCTTTATTATTGTCAACAAAGGCATTAAGAATCTGTACTTTTATCGTTTTTGTATTTTTCATTTTCATCTTAATTAGTTTATGATAACTAATAGACGTGAACATTTAGATAAAGACGTTACATTTAATCTAAATTAGTGTTAAAATCCAGTAGTTTGCCTGTTCTATCTGATTCCACATTGTGGCAATCTAGAATATTTTCCTTCAAGATTTCCCGAGCTTTTTGAATTCTGGATTTGATACCAGAATAGGAGATGTTCAGATGTGTTGCTAATTCTTTTTGAGAATAGTCTTTGAAAGAAGTTAAAAGGATAGCTTGTTTATGTTTAAAGGAAAGGCTTTTGATCTTTGAATTAATACAACTGCTCAACTGCGCGTATTCAAAATCTTCAATTTCATCCTCAGGTAGTTCCAAACGGTCTAGTGCTTTGTTTTTCAGGTTTAATTTGCGATAATAATCAAATATCGTATTTCTAGCTATTTGGTAGACCCATGATGTTAGTTTGGAAGTATGTTCTAATTGCTCAATTTTCGCAATAACTTTAACAAAAGTTTCTTGAAGAATATCTTTAGCTATTTGCTCCTCTTTAACCTTACCAAAAATAAATTTAAAAAGCTCTTCGTTTAAGTCTGTCCAAATAACTTTAATTTCTTTCTGCATATTTTTAGTTTAGGGATGTCACGTTTAATTTAATGCCAAGTAAAAGGAACTCAGTGCGGAGGCAAGGAAACCTTTTGTGTTTCCGTCTGCGCACGTAGCCAAAGCATTTTTTTTGATTTATTTTTTTGTTGCCAGAGCAAAATCCTAAAGATTTTGCGGACACTTTAAATATACGCAAACCATTGAATTAAACACCAAAGCCCGCATTACTTATAGGTATTGTTGGCATTTAGTTATTATTTTTCTCCAACCCATATTTTTCCGATTGGAACAAAGAATACAATATCTTCAGGTCCGTCTGAATAAGTGGTTTTCTCTTTCTTAATATGTGCTTTTTCTAATTTTTTTAATAGTCTTCTGTCGGCATAAGCATTTTCAATTTTGTCATAATCCTCAATTGGCCACAACAAATCATTCCGCCAATAATGAAGTTCATCAAGTTTTGATTCCCATTTAAAATCAGAACTCAATTGTTTAGTGAATGAAGAATCATTTTGTTTAAAATCAGATTTGGTGAATTGTTTATCATAATGCTCAATCCTTTCACCAAGTGCACAAACAACTTGAGATTTAGATAATCGAGGTTCGTTTAACCATATTTTCAGATAGTAAGGTTGGTTTAGTTTATCTAACTCTTTTTTCCAACTATCGTATATTTTTGCAAGTCCGTTTATTATTTCTTGTTTTGCTTTTCCTTTTGGTTCAGGAATTTCGCTATTCGTTAAAGTCAGATTATCCCAAGGTTGAACATACACTTTTGAGTAATGATATTTATGTTTGGATAACTCTTCAATATCTAATTCCAAGTATTCCTCAATCCACTTCTGGATACCCTCAACCTTTCTCTTTAAACCTCTAATTTTTTTGTATTTCACAATTTTTTAAAATGACGCACAACGCTTGAGTTAAGCGTAGTGCGGAGGCAAGGAAACCTTTTGTGTTTCCGTCTATGCACGTAGCAAAAACTTTA
>TARA_R110002033_G_scaffold59417_2_pt1 | contig 135337 bp, 126 predicted proteins | sample TARA_R110002033 | Tara Oceans TARA_R110002033 (sample SAMEA4397051) | marine metagenome | biome: Polar Biome; feature: [SRF] surface water layer (ENVO:00010504); material: water (ENVO:00002006), including particulate matter (ENVO:01000060) such as... | depth 5 m | reverse complement strand
GCACCTTAACTAAATGGCAGTTACACAGAATCTGTTACAGGGTCCTGATTTGTATTGTTTAGGCTCTGATCTATCAAGACTGCTAGTGTTGTCGTCGTTAGATTGATAGCTGTCTGTCGTTTATTGAAAGCATCAAACTCTGCTGCCTTATCCTCATACCGTGCAATGACATTGCTTAAGGCTTCAATAATTATCAGGTTTTCGTCATAGTGCTCTAACAAATCTTCTAAAAGTATAAGGGCTTGTTGGTGCTCATCAGAGCTAGCTATACCATTCAGAATTGGCAACTGATTTACTATAGCTTTGGCCATTTGTGTTATTTCGTTTGTAACTAACATTATATTTTCCTATGGTTGCTAGGATTAATTGAAACTGGGTTGATATTTAGTTCTTAGATGTTAACTAGACAAAAGCTCTATTTATCTGGGTCAAATCGTCCAGCTCCTTCAACGACACCTTGTCGGTCAGCCATAAAGTCAGGGTCCGCTTTAGTTCGGAACGGTTGATTCCACTCCCCATAAGTTTATTGATTGTCTTTATGAGATCGAACAATAAAAGGTAGCTCTAATTCATTGAGTTGATCCACTAAAGTTTCAGCGAGTTCGTCATCCTCATTGAGAAACAGTTCATCTGCGTGAGCTGTATGGGAATCTAGCCCTTCAAGTAGTTCTGCTTCACTTAGACGATTGTCATTCACTTGGCTTTTCGCCTGCTTAATCATAATTCTGTTTCCCTCGGCACACACCTCGATATGCGACCAGCCATTTTTAGCCGCCATATCACGATCACACCGATTAAATCTGCTTGAGCCTTTAGATTCAGTGCTTCTTCGTCGCTCGCAGTCACCACTTCAAATATGTTTGAAAACTTTATTGAAGTCACAATGTTCCACCCTAAATAACTATCGCATCAAGGTTTGTAGTATAGCTTAGAACTGTCTGGGATGCTGGTAGCAGTCGAAAGTGGACTTCTGGCTTGCTAATCCCAGTTATTCGAACTTATATTGAAAGCATGGTGCTACTGGAAGCTTGTTTCAAAGTAGTCTTCTATGTCAAAAATACATTAAAGGAGTCAATGCCAGAAATGATTATTAAGAAGCAAAGCGGTGTGATTTTTGCTGTCATATAGCAGAAATTTTCGAATTATATGGAAAAATACAATTGGAATATTAGAAAAGTATTTTCTCAGTTTTATAGCAATTCACACAGGCAACTAGTGTCTAGAAAACTTTGGGAAGTCCAGTTTGCTTATAGTCTATAGCACTAAAAGCAGCTAATATAATATTTCAAACTGTTCAAGGAGGAACATATGGAACAACTCAAAAAATTGCTTACAGACCTAGAGCGAATTTCATTTCAAGATATCTCAGAAATCCCCGAAGAAAGACAGCATGAAGTGGTTGAGCTGATAGAGCAACTGCAAGATAACCTTTCAACACTAAGTCAGCTTAAGAAAAATTGTATCAAAAATTTTTAGTGCTAAGCTGAGATTGTTATGCTTTTAAAGATAGAAAAGAGTCACGGTTATGATGATAACCGCAGTTTTTTGTGGCGAGGTATCAGTAAGAACTCTTCCTCTATTGAGAATGGTGAATTATTCACCATTCTCAATACTTCGTAGAATTAGAAATAATTTGGCTTTGGTCTTATATGAATTAATTTTTGCCGTATATGAATTTTTTAAAGGATGACTTTGTGATTGATGCTAACCTTTCAGGTAAAGGCCTGAAAGGTTTTTAGGGCCAGACTATTCATTTTGGCAGTTCTTATTTTACGAGCTGGATAGCTGTAATGGCGCTTTTAATAAGTGATACATATAGTTGTTTGAATGAAACAATATACAACAATAGATGGAAAGATTGTTTATGGCTAAAAGCAGTACTCAAACGGAGAATCTAGCTTCTTCAGATTTGGTTACATATTCTAGAGCTGGAGATACTTTTCATTATCGCTGGGCAGCTAGACGATGTCTGCGTTTACTTGATTTTAATACTAATCTGAATTGCATCACTATTGAAGGTTCAAAGGAATCTAAATTAGGCGGTGAGTATGTTATGGATACCGCGGAATATAGCTCGAATAGTGTAAATGAACAATTTGTTGAGTATTTTCAATTAAAGCATTCTACTGCCCAGCTCGATAAAAATTTCACCTTGAGTAGTCTAAAAGACACTATAGTAGGGTTTTCCAACCGCTTCAGAGATTTAGGTAAAACTCAGCACAATTACTCTTCGGTTAAGTTTACGATTGTTACTAACCGTCCCATTAGTCCTAATTTTAAAAAATCAGTCATTAATTTAGCCGCGGGAAAGTCTGGAGGTAAACAATTTGATACAACCTTAGAATCATACACGAAGCTTAGTGGAATAAAATTATCCGAGTTTTGTCGCTCCTTACAACTGGTAGATGGCGAAGGAGATTATGATGCTCAGAAGCATGAGCTTCATCGAGAGCTTGTTAGACTTACATGCGAAGGTAATGATACTCAGCCATTACTAAATCTTGTTGAATTAGTCAGGGCTCGCATTGAACCTAAAAGTACAACTAAGAATATTAAAAAAGACGATGTTTTGGAACAGTTTGGACTAACGACTGAAAAAGATCTTTTTCCAGCCCCTCCACTATTTGAATCATTGCCGTCGATTATTGAGCGAGAACAGTATGACGACCTATATCGGTCAATATTAGACTCTGAATCATCTTTCCTAATTCTTAAAGCTGTTGGTGGTATAGGTAAGTCCATCGCTTGCACTTTCTTACTAAATCGTTTTATTGATGGCTCATTTGCAGTGGCCTATGACTGTTTTGGGAATGGTGGATACCGCAAAATTAGCGAGCATAGGCATAGAGCTTGTGATGCATATGTTCAAATAGGTAATCAACTTGCTAAGCAGGGTTTATGTGAACCTATGTTACCTGCCAATCGTGAACAAGATGATCGGTTGACCCAAGGATTTTTGTCGCGCTTATCACAGGCGGTAGGTAAACTTCGTAAAGGTAAAAAAAATGCACAACTAGTTATCTTTTTTGATGCTGTTGATAATGCTGAAATGGCTGCGAGTGAATTTGGTGATCGTTGCTTTGCCAGTTACCTTTTAAGAGAGCAAATTCCTGAAGGGTGTCGTATTGTCTACTTTTCAAGACCAGAACGTACTTATCTTTTTAACCCTCCCGCTTTCATTCCGCAAATAGAAATTAAACCATTTAGTAGTGCAGAGTCTCTCCAATATCTCCTAGCAAAATTCCCTAGAGCTCGCCTTGAAGATGCGATTGAGTTCAATCGACTGACTGATGCTAACCCTCGTGTACAAGCCAACACTTTAGCTCTAAACAAGCAGTCTATTGAAGAGGTTCTAGCTTATCTTGGGATAGATGGCAAAACCGTTGATGATTTGATAGAGGAACAATTAAAAAATGCAGTTTATAAAATTAAAGAATTATACCCACGAGACTTTGGTCAACATGTAGATGATATATGCACAGGCTTAGCAACACTTCCACCCTTTATACCGCTTGAAGTATTGGCCGCTGTATCAGAAATTGATGTGTTGGCAGTTAAAAGCTTTATTGCTGATTTAGGTAGGCCTCTATGGTTAACTGACAATTACGTACAATTCCGAGATGAGCCGACAGAGAAGTGGTTTACAGATACGTATGTAGCTAAGCCTGAACAAATTAAGATATATATAGATAGATTGGAGCCGTTAGCCGACAAATATTCGTATGTTGCTGAAGCATTGCCCTCATTACTCTTAAAATCAGGACAATACGATGGACTAATAGAGCTGGCTTTGTCAGACGATAAATTGCCTAAAGACAATCCTATTGATGCTAGAAACATTCAAGTTTATCGTCTGCAATTTGCATTTAAAGCAGCATTGAAAAATAGGCAATATGCAGATGCATGTAAATTAGCATTGAGAGCTGGGGAAGAAGTTGCTGGGAGTGATCGACAGTTAGAAATTGTGGCAGATAATATTGACCTTGCTCCATTATTTTTATCGGAACAAAGGATTATGGAGATTGCCCATCAGCGCCATATTTCTAGTGCATGGAGAGGTTCCGAAACATTATATTCTGCTACGTTGTTATCGACAATATTGGAGTGTGAGGGTGAGGCGCGGAGTTATTTACGGTCCAGCGAGCATTGGTTGCAGCGTTATTTTGAGGAGCGTAAAAAAGAGAATGCTTATAGACGTGATAACCTGAAAGATAAGGATGTAGTGGCTATGCTTATTTGTTACTACCAACTTGATGGTGAAAAAGCAGCAGTAAATTTTATACTTCGCTGGCGTCCAGAAGAGTTCATTTACAGAGTGATGAGGGAATTTTCGGAAAGGTTTGTAGATAAGGCTGAATATAAGGTGCTGGAGAGAATGGCACTGTATGGCAAAGATAGCCCGGGGCTTGTGATTGCTATAAACCATGAGTTGTTAAAGGTTGGTCGTACACTAGAAAAAAAGAACTTAACAAGAATATTAAATAAAATTTCTGGGCCAGGAAAGTGGTTAGAAAAACCCAAGGATACTTTCAATAAACAACTGATAAGTAGTAGTGCTTACCTATCTTTGTTAGAAGCTTGTGTAATCAATAAATTACCGCTGGCGCCTATTAGACGGGCATTAAATTACTATACAGAAGAGCCAAAGCCTTACGTAATTTCGGATAACTACCACAGTGAGGACAGAACTAATTTTTTTAGAAGTACTGCAATCCGTGCTTGCCTTCAGAAAAAATACGATTTTTCTATTGCTGATGTTAGACCAATGAGTTGGGGGAAAGAACCAGACTATCATCGAAGTGATGATAAGTTAGAAGAAGCCGATCAGGTCATTGGGATACTACTTCCTTGGTATATGGTTAGAGCCAAATTGCTAGCAGGACAGCAGATACCTATTGAAAGTTGTCATATAGAGGCTCAAGAAATTTCTTCGCAAAGCTTATTTAAAAGATATCGAGAGTATGACTCACTCCCTTTTGAAATTACAGATGTGCGGTTCTTTAATTTGTTGTTATCAAAGAGCTGTGTGGATTCAGAACTGAGCAAACTAATTGACGGTATAAAAAGTGATAGCATCAAATTTCGACATCTTGATAAGTTACGCTCATTACGAATAGCTAACCGAGAAGGACGATTACAAGGCATCGCTGATACCCTTGAGGATTCCTGTTATACAACGCTACAGATCATTGATGAAAATGAGACCCCCATAGATCGTGCTAACGGCTTCATACAGTTATCGCGAGCTGTACTAGCTTCTAGCACGGCCGATGCTGCGGTCTATTTTGAGAAAGCTATAGAAGCAGTTTCACGTTTTGGTGATGAGGCTGTTGAGAGATGGGAAGCTGTTGTTAATATTGCAAAATATTGTGCTTCTAGAGAAAGCATGGGTCCGGAGTATGCATATCGCTTTATGCGTTGTGCTGAGCTTATTGGCAATACTGTAGCAAGAGAAAAGCATTGGGATAGAGACGATGCCATAAAAACCTGTTTCCAACTATCTCCTGTATCATCATTTTCGATTGCCAGCCGATGGAACGATCGAGGTGTTGGGCGACCTGGACGTATGCTTGCAGCTTTGCTTGAAATTGCTCTTATAGGTAATGCCATTTCTCCTTCTTCCGCTTGGGCTATATCGGCCCTACCGTTTGATTATGATTTAGTCAATTTTGCGGGAGAATGTATAAAGAAAGAAAAAGACATAGGTAAAAAACAGATTATCCTAAATGATCTGATAAAAGATTACCGGCAAAGGGGAGTTACTGGCGATAAGTGGCAGGCTATAGCCACGTTAGCTAAATCGAATAATCTACATCATGAAGTATTAGATCAATTGGATCTATTGATTGATAAAAACAAAGAAGCCGAAAATCTAAATTCAATACCCTTTTTAAACGATAGTGAGAATGTTAAAGCTACCAGTGAAGAGCTATATGGGGATATTGATTTTTTATCTGATAATAGCCTACGTGAAGCCTTGAATAGGTCTAAAGCTCAGAAAGCACCGAGAGATTATAATGAGCTATGGCGATTTGCGGCTAGTAAAATATCTAATACGAATGCGGTTCAGTATTTATTATTGATTGTAAATGCTGAATATTTAGATCTTTATGACATTCGTTCGGCAATACAATGTTTCCCTGATAACTTAAAGAAAAAACAAGGTGTACAGAAAGCTTGGCCTAATATCGTTAGGATCATTGCAGAGCGTTATCCCGACGATTTTATACGCTGTTACTATCGCGATAGAGTATTAGAAGATATTGGAAAAGACGATATTACGCTGAATGCTGTTAGAGACGGTGTTTTAAAGACTTTATCAGAATCTAACGGCTTAGAATCAGCTAGTACCTTTTATGGTTTTGCTGGTTCTTGTGTAGAAGAAATAGGAATTGATGATGCAAAAATGCTTTTTGATTTTGCGCTATCCAGATTTGAGCTTCATATTGATCGTGAATATGCTGATGGTCCGTGGATAGATAGTTTGCATCCGCCTGAGCACATTACGACATCTTTAACAGGCTATATTTGGGGGTGTTTAGGTTCGCCTGAATCGTTTGAGCGTTGGAGCGCTGCTCATGTTGTTAGACGGCTATATCAATTAGGCTGCCAGCACGAAATTGATTTGTTGGTAGAGTGGATGTCTGGTGGAGATGTTAAGGCATTTATCGGTAGTAAACATATCTTTTACAATTTACATGCTAAACAGTACTTATTGATATCCTTGGCGCGTTGTGCAGTTGATACCCCAATTTTTTTAGTAAAACATGCCAAAGTTTTTTCTGATCTTGCTTTGCACGGTGAGAATCATATTTTGATTCAGAAATATTCTGCTGACATAGCTTTAGCTATAGCTAAGGACAAGCCTACGTACTATGACTCAGATACTGTTGGTAAGTTAAAGCAAGTAACTAATACACCTTTTCCAATAGAAATAACTGATGATTATTTCAAAAAATGTGAAACGCCTTGGCATAAACGTGGTGAAGTTGATACATCTATAGATTTATCTTTTGGGCATGACTTTGATAGTTATTGGTTTGAGCCCTTGGGAGATGTATTCAAAATACCTAAAGAGCAGGTTGAAGAGCTAGCGGCAGAAGTCATATTAAAGGATTGGAAGCTATCTTTTAGTGAACGCTATATACGTGACCCTCGACAGGGTCTATGGAACTCCCGAAGAGATAGAAGTACCTGGCAGAGTCGTTCGGAGTACCCTAAAACCGATACCTATACTTTTTATCTATCCTATCATGCGATGATGGCGGTAGCTGGTAAGTTATTAAAAGCAATGCCTTTTATCAATTCTCGCGACTGGGATAAAGATGAGTGGAATGATTGGTTAGGTAGGCACCTATTAACCAGAACCGATGGTCGATGGTTAGCTGATCAGCGAGACTTCATCCCAGCTGTGCGTAGGCAGTGGCAAAATGATAAAACTGATAGTGATTGGTGTTGGCAAATTTGGCCCAAAGACTTTCTTGAGGTTCTGCTATACGAACAAAGTAATGAAACTTGGCTGAATGTAGCGGGTTCCTGGGATGAATATAAGGATGGTCATAATGAAAGTATGTATATATCAAGTCGATTAGTACCAAGTTTGACGTCAACATCATTACTGCAAGCCGCGACTCATTATCATGATAGTGTGTTTGGTGGTAGTAGTTTGGCAAATTTTGAAATGCAGGATTTCGACGGGGACTATAATCATAAATTATTTGAATTGGTGAAGTGGTACACACTAGGTGATAGCTCTAAGGGGGTCGATGAGTTTGATCCTTATGCTGGAGCCATCGATTACCCATTTTATATGCTTGATTTAGACATCGGGTCGCAGCTAGATATATACCCTAACGATGACGGCCGATATTGGAAAGATAATGACTCTAAAAAAGTAGTTTTGATTAGCCAAGTATGGAGTGAAGACAAACCATTACGGGAAGAAAATGACTATTGTAGTAAAGGTAATCGCCTACAATCTTCATTGACGTTTCTAAAAAAACTACTTAATAAGCTTAATATGAATTTGGTGATTCAAGTAGATATAAAGCGAGATTTAACTGGTTCATATAGGAGAGAAGACAATAATGCAGGATATGCCCCCCCATATAGAAAATTTTATATACTCTCAAAAGATGGAAGACTCCGTGATGCAAAAACGTCTTTTATCCTTAGGGAAAAAACTAGCTAAACAATTTGAAGATTATAATGGGGATGAAATATGTGCATGGATGGCACATTATATAGCAGAAAAAATGACTACTGCAGATTCTGCGCAAGGCAAAGAAAAATTGTCTGCACAAAAAGAATGCTTTGAAGCTATTTTATTACTGTGGGAGCGTCAGGCTTCTTTTCCGAGAGATCTTCGTCCATTCAAGAACTTTGAGCCTGTATTTCGAGCATTGGCTCATATTGATCCTAAAAATGAATTTCCTGCATATTATGATCATGAAAAATTCAGTGAGGAGCCTCATGAGCAGCTAGCTAATATGATCGTTAATGTTGATGCAGCTGCTCGAGTAATGGTGTCATATTTGGTTAGAGAAGCTGTATTGTGCGCTAACGATCCGTCTCTATCCCAGTGGCTTGGAGGTATTCAAGGCGTTATAGATTCTGATGAATCTAGCGTTATCCTGAAAGTTTTGCCAGAACTTGATTTAGCTAATGGTGAAGAAGAACAAAAGAAGCTTCGTATTACTGAACTAGCAGAGCATATTGATAGATTAGATGCTTTTGTAAGAATAGCTCAGAATATTCAATCAGACTTAAAGACTAAGCGAGATCGGTTAGAAGCTGAAAAATTAAATATTTAGTTTGTCATTAGACTGTAGGATTAGAAGTCGCTAATTTCACGGTATCATCTCGCATAATTTTTTTTTTCAATATCAGCATAAAACTAATAAAAGACAACACTATGAATACTGTTTATATAACCCTGAGTACTGGTTTTTTCATATTAATTAATATCATTTTGTTTTTGCTGTCGCTCCTCGACGACATTAGTATCGTCGTTATTTTTATAGGGCTAATTACCTCTTTCTCATTTCCGCTTTTAGTTTATCAAAAACTGCCGATCAATAAATATAGCAGCTTCGGAGAATTGATTGGTTTCACATTTACTAATGCATTCGGCTCTTTTGTAGTTGTTATTATTTTAAGCTTATTTGGCGACTTAATTTCTCAAGCAGTAAAGACGCATGTAAAAACCAATGAAATCCAAATTGAACAAATGGAATCTGGACGAAAAACCTTAGACCAGATTAAAGGTGGATTCGCTGACGAAATGCTTCCTGATAACGGTCAGATCGATAAAGCTAAGGAAACTAACAAAGCTTTGCTGAAAGGCGGGAAAAACTTCAAAGATGCTACGACGGAGCCATCCCAGCTCAGTAGAATCAACTGGGCTCTTATTTCTTCATTTGGGCCTAGCCTTCTGGCCCTTTTATTTACACTTCTACTGGCTTGCTCTTTAAAATTACTTGAAAAACGACATAAAAAGTAAAGAGGCAAAACCCAACTCTAGCCTGTAAATACTCCTTACTTAAAAAGCCTTTAGATACTCTCTAAAGGCTTTTTTTGTATCATTTGGATTCTCTAACCTATCAAGGCATTCTGCCTTTAACCAGGTTAAGGGTTTGTTAAAAGTGAGCTTTGGTCAGAGCAATACGAAACACTATAAAAGTCATAATGACCCTATCAACTTACTTACTTGAAAGGGCAATATTATGACTAATCAAACACTTAAAACGGTAACTTTATCTACTTCTGTTCAAGGGTTGTTTGAATCCCTTATTGATCACACGATCATCTTTGACGGCAACTCTGAAAAAGAGGTGCCTCTTAAGGATCTCGTAAATAAAGAAATGCGTGAAATTATGGCCTATAACTTCATTACGGTCACAGGCGGCCTTCCTCACCTTAAGCCAATTTATGGCGCTTATACTTCTACGGATTCTAAGCACTACACAGGCGATTGCTTACCACCTATTTACCTACCAACCAATCAAACACAGCTGTTCGCGGCGGGCATCATGTGCGCTCTTGGTTTAACTATGGAGCAGTTAACTATGAGCGATAGAGGTGCAATTAAACGTCAAGCTCTGAGCTTTTCTGATGCGTCTATAGATTACTTATTTGAGAACGATTTTGATGATAAACATGCTTGGCTTTCAGATCTTTTCTATGGCATTCGTGCCATTGAGTGGGGTTCTAGTGTAGATAACGCATCTTTCTATCGGTTAATTGACTGATTAAACCGTCTTTAGGCTCCCCCTAAGGGCGTTTTTTTTGGGCCTGATTGTTTTCTTATTGAGTGTTACATTTCGGCAAAACCTAACGATAGGAATGCTGAAAAAGAACTTTTTTCATTAATGTATTCTTTGCTAAATTTAGAAATTAATTTGTCTAAATATCTTGTTTTTTCTTAGATAATTCTTATTTTAAAATAGAAATTTAGAAAACCCTGTAACCCACTATTTTTAGGACTTATAGCGTTTTTCTAAAAATGAAAATATAGCGTACTTCATCTGCTCGCCGCTCCATACAGACCGTGTTCCACTTCCTGCTTGATCAAGCGCCAACCTAGCCAATTTCTCACTCATTACAGATCTCTCACATTCTATGGCTAAACAGCCAGTATAAATTCCATTAGCTTTCACTATAGCCAAACGAGTAAAACGCGAGAAATCATCTTATCAAGCACTAAGGGGCGTTTTTTTTAATGGATAAAATTACGACCTAATGACTTATACTGTCTATTCTTCCGTGTTCATTTCCTGACTTCTAGGGCATTTAATGAAACCTGCTGCTTCGCCTAATAATACTGTCGATAAAAATATGTTTGGCGTCTTTCGTTATAGCCGCCGCGCTATTGATTTGGTGTGGAAAACTTCACCTGCGTTAACCATTGGCTTGGCACTAGCAACGCTGGTTGCTGGCGTGCTGCCTGCGGCGATGGCGTATGTTGGGCAGTTAATCGTCGATGCCGTACTGGCTGCAATGGAAAGTTACAAGCAGGATCAAGTTCTGCATTATCAAACTGCACTAAACTATGTGGTCTTAGAGGGAATATTGGTGTTGGTGATTGCCGCCGCGCAACGCGCCTTGACCGCGCAGCAGGCTATTTTGCAAGGATTATTAGGTCAAAAGGTTAACCTACTGATCTTAGAAAAAGCTCAAAGCTTAACCCTGTCTCATTTTGAAGATTCTGAATTTTACGACAAACTAGTTCGCGCCCGTCGCGAGGCATCCAGCCGCCCGCTTGCTCTGGTTAATAAAACCTTTGCCCTACTGCAAAATGCTATCTCGTTATCCAGCTTTGCGGTCTTGCTGTGGCACTTTTCTCCGTGGGCATTGGCGTTATTGATTTGTGGCGCTTTGCCTTCTTTTATCGCTGAGGCCAAGTTTTCTGGGGATGCCTTTTTGATGTTTCGTTGGCGCTCGCCAGAAGTGCGTCAGCAAAACTATTTGGAAACCTTGTTGGCTCGGGAAGACAACATTAAAGAAGTTCGCCTGTATCAATTGGGTGACCGCTTTTTACAGCGCTACACAGAAATATTCATCAAGCTATTTAAAGAAAGTAAACGACTGATTTTACGTCGCGAAAGCTGGGGCTTCGCCCTTGGCGTCATCAGCACCTTGGTGTTTTATGGCGCCTATGGCTGGATCGTCAGCGACACCATTATTGGCGCGATTACCTTGGGTCAAATGACCATGTATTTGCTCTTATTCAAGCAAGGTCAAAGCTCAGTGTCTGCCTCGCTCACTGCCATCAGCGGCATGTACGAAGACAATTTGTATCTATCCAACCTCTACGAATATCTAGAGCAAGAAACGCCGCTTTCAACATCCGGTTTGTTAGTAGGACCAACTCCAAACGATGGCATTCGATTTGAGAACGTCTCTTTCCAATATCCAGGTAGTGAACGACCTGCCCTTGCCAACATCAATCTACACATTCGCCCAGGCCATAGCCTCGCGATTGTCGGTGAAAACGGCTCAGGCAAAACCACTCTCATCAAACTGCTGACTCGTCTTTATAACCCAACTCAAGGACGAATCTTGCTAGACGGCTTGGACTTGCTGGAGTGGGAAGAAAGCGCGCTGCTAAAGCGTGTTGGCGTTATATTCCAAGACTTTGTGCGTTATCAATTTATTGTTGGCGAAAACATCGGCGCTGGTGATAATGACAGATTCAATGATCAAACCGGATGGAAAAAAGCCGCCGAACTTGGCAAGGCCACCGACTTTATTGATCAACTTGAAAACGGCTACCAAACCCAACTGGGCCGCTGGTTCCGCGGTGGACAAGAATTGTCTGGTGGGCAATGGCAAAAAATCGCCTTGGCGCGCGCCTTTATGCGCGAAGACGCGGATATTTTGGTATTAGATGAACCGACAGCTGCGATGGATGCTCAGGCAGAAGCCAATATTTTCCAGCATTTCCAAGAACACACCAAAGACAAAATGGCAATTCTGATTTCTCACCGATTTTCCACTGTGCGTCTCGCACACGAGATCATCGTCATGGAACATGGACAAATCAAAGAACGCGGCACTCACGAATCGCTACTGGCTCAACAAGGCCAATACGCACATTTATTTACCTTGCAAGCGCAGGGCTATAAATAGCTCGGCGCAGGATTATAAATAGCCACTAGCGTGTTTTGCCATACTATCTTTTAACAAAGACATTATGGCGAAACACCCTTTCTAAGCTCATTGCCAATACGCTCAAAATCACAATACCTCCACCTAGCACAACCAAAACAGAAGGCAACTCACCCAAAACAAACGACGCTATTACCATAGAAGTAGGCGGAATCAAATACAGCACAATGGATATTTTGCTGACTTCCGTGTGCGACAAAACATAAGCCCAGGCCACGTACGCCAATGCGCTCGGGAAGATGCCTAAAATCACCACAGCAAAATTCACCTGAAAATTGGAAGCCTGCATCGAATCCAATAAGCCGGGAGAAAATACCAACAAAACCACTGTGCCAGTCCATACCGTATAACACACCATGGTTAAGGTACTGTAACTCTGCGAATAACGTTTTTGCAGAATGAAATACACACTCCAAGAGCAAGCCGCCACAAGAATCAATAAACCATTAAGGCTGATATTGCCGATGCCTTTATCACCGATCACTACGATCAGTGCGCCTATCATGCCGCAGAATACACAGCACCAACGCCATAAATTAATTCGCTCCTTTAAAACACAGCGCGAAATAATCACGGTAAAAATCGGCGTTGATTGCGCTAACACACTCGCAGCACCCGCACTCACCCCTCGCTGACCAAAATTTAACGCAATGTGATGCAAGGCCACAGCAAAAAAGCCAAGCACAAACAACAAGGGAATATCCTTCACTTTGGGCACTTGCACACCCTGATAAATCGCCACTATTCCCATAAAAATCGAGGCAATAATAAAGCGTAATAGGGCTAACTGACCGGGCGAATATGATGCAAGACCAAGATGAATACCGATTGGCGAATACGCCCAACACACCACAACAAACATCGTAGCAATAACCAGCTTGGCCTCCGTCTTTCTATTCACCTTTTGCATATATAACCCTTTTTAAATTCACTCGCCGTCTAAGAAGGAGTTAGTATTAAGAGAAAGGCGCAATACAACAATTAACGAATACTGCATCCAGTATTCACTTGGAATGAATGATGGAACTAGCTCAAATCCGAATGTTCAAAACGGTCGCTAATCTTGGTAGCGTGGTACAAGCATCCACAGCATTGCACTGTGTTCCCTCTAATGTGACAGCGAGAATTAAGGCACTTGAAGCTGAGTTAAAAGTGTCGCTGTTTTACCGAGAAGGACGCGGACTGCGCATTACACCAGCTGGAGAAGTGTTTCTAACTTATGCCGAGAAAATTTTAGCATTAACAGAAGAAGCCAAACGAGCCGTTGATCCAACGTCTGAACCATCTGGTCCACTGCGCATTGGTGCTATTGAATCCTCGGCAACCAGTCGTTTACCACCGATGCTGACAAAGTTTCACGCGCAATACCCAAACGTTGAGCTGCAATTTAAAACGGGGACTTGGTCACAACTTGTAGACGACATACAGCATCACAGATTAGATGGCGCCATTGTCGCCGTTGATATTGACCGACCTTTTTTAGACAGCACCACTTTCTTCAATGAAGATCTGGTGCTTATTTCCTCCGCCTCTGCTGCCCCTATCAAATCCGCGAATGATATAGAAGGAAAAGCCATTTTTATGTGGCCGGAAGCCTGCCCATATCGAGCTGCACTAGCAACTTGGCTAAGGAAAAACAAGGTAAAAACGCCCATCACCAGTATCGCCAGTTACGGCACCATTATTGGCTGCGTCAGTGCTGGAAGCGGCATATCGCTCGTTCCAAAAGGCATTTACGAACAATATCAATCGGGCATGGGATTAGTTGGATATGAGTTTGCAGAATTAGAAACTATTGAAAACCGCTTTATTTGGCGCAATGATGGTGGCCATTTTCCGGCTTTAGACGCTTTCACTCAGATGATTCAGCAAAATAACCATTGCGAATAATCATCAAACAATTCATAGGAAAAACCGTTTTGAACAGACGTAATTTTATAAAATCCAGCCTCTTAGTGGCCATGACAAGTACGCTACCTAGAGTCATTCTTGCTGCTACACCGTCTGCTGGTTTCGACTATGAATTGATCGTCGCGCCAGCCGATGTAAACATTGTTTCAGGTGGAAGCACGCCAGCGCTTTGCTTTAATGGCGGTTATCCTGCGCCTGTGATTCGCGCCAAGCAACATCAGCCTGTTCGTATTCGTGTGATCAACAAGTTAAACGAACCCACCACGATTCATTGGCATGGTATGAGAATCCCGATTGCAATGGATGGCGTGCCGTTTTTAAGCCAACCACCAATTATGCCCGGCGAAACATTTGACTATGAGTTTACGCCACCAGATGCCGGTTCTTTTTGGTATCATCCACACATGAACAGCGTAGAACAGCTTGGCAAAGGCTTGGTTGGTGCACTGATCGTTGATGAAGCGGAGAAGCCAGACTTTGATGAAGATCTGGTGCTTTGCATGAAAAACTGGCACATCAAAGACGATGGTTCTTTTACCGCGTTGACGACGCCACAAAATGCTTTTCGCATGGGAACACCCGGTCGAGTAATGACAATCAACGGCCAGATTCACCCAACCTATGAAGTCCCTGCTAGCGGAGCTATTCGCGTGCGCTTCTTGAATGTGGATAACACCCTACTTTATCAAGTGAACTCAACCGATCCTCAGGCTCAGATCCTCGCCATTGATGGTAATCCGATTGCCCAGCCAATTGCCTTAACTGAGCACGCAGTAGGGCCAGGAATGCGCCTTGATCTTGGTGTGATCGCGCCTAGCAAAGTCGGAGAAACTGTCACCTTTAAGCACAAGGGTAAACCTATGGTGACCATCAAAGCCGTGGCTAGCCAGTTTAAAGACCGCAGCTTACCTAAGCTGCCACTCAACCCAATTCCCGCTCCAGATTTAGATAACGCGGAAACTATTAAATTTGCTTTTGAGTGGAACGCGAACATAACGCCGATTGAGAAAGATGGCGAAGTCAGCTACAACTTTTGGACAATGAATCGTCGCTCTTGGGAAGGCATGTCAAAAGGTCACATTCCTGATCCTCTTGCCACACTAGAACGTGGTAAAACTTATATATTCGAGCTATCTAATTTAACCCAGTATCACCATCCGATTCACATACATGGTCATACGTTTACCGTGTTAAGTTCGAACAAAAAGGCCATCACACCATTTCATACGGATACGGTTTTGCTTGGTCAAAACGAAACTGTGCTTGCTGCATTAGTTGCCGATAACCCAGGGCGCTGGATGTATCACTGCCATATTATCGAACACCTAAAAACAGGCTTTATGAGTTTTGTTGAAGTGACATAAAGCATAAGACCCTCACTAAGAGACCAGATTCGAAATTAATCTGGTCTCTTTACTTATCAGAGCTTATGACTAAATAAAGTCATCACTACCAAAATCATCAAAGCCGCCCATGTCGTCAAACCCTCCCTGATCAAATCCGCCTTGATCGACACCACCAGAATCAATGTCACTTTGATCCATATTGGCTTGATTGAAACCTGCCTGCCCAAAGCCTCGATTAGGGTCTAAACTATCTCCCGATTGATCAAAGCCTGCCTGACCAAAACCACCGCTATCAGCAAAACTCTCCTGACCAGAATCTGATGCAGATCCAAGGTCTGGCTCTTGTCCAAGATCAGAGGCCGCAGGCGTTTCATTAATAACATTGGCCATTTCTGCTTCAGAATGATGACTAAACATGTTCATCAACATATTCCCAACGACCATACCACCAGCTACACCAGCGGCCGTTTGCAGCGCGCCACCTAAAAAGCTACTGCCACGTCCCGCGCCTTGCGGCTGACTATAGGCTTGATTGTTTGACTGCTGAGAATTTGATTGCTGGCTATTTGATTGCCCAAAGCCTTGTTGTGAGCCATTTCCTCCGCCCCAACCAGAACGTTGCTGTGCAGTGCCTTGGGAAGAGTACTGAGAAGAGTGTTTTGAAGAACCTTGCTCCCCACCAAATAACCCCGACAGGAAACCACCAGAACTAGGCTTTGTCGACGCTTTACGCTCTAGCTCTTCAACACGAGCATTTAACTGCTTTAATGCAGCTTCTTGCATGATAATAGTTTGCGCCATGTAATAAGGCGCAGCAGGATTTGCCACCAAATGTTTATTAATCTGGCTTTCCGCCTCTTTATCACGTTCACTTGTATTGTTCTCTGCTGTTTTGATCCGCTCGAACAAACTATCAATTAAACCATTTGCGTCACTACTCATCGCTTTGTCTCCAACCTAAACATTACCTTTGCACAAAGGTCTCTAAAAAAGTCAGCAGGCAAATGAAAAAAGGGGCCTGCGATCTCTTAATGATAAGGCCGCCCGACTCGCGAACAAGTGATTAAAGAGTCAGGAAAAAGGAAACAAGGCTTTGAGGAAGGTTAATATTTTTACTTAGTTGAACAATTGATAGAAGGATAAACAAAGAAGTGAATTAAAAACAAAAACGCCAGATCAAAAAATGATCTGGCGTTTCATATTTGTGATCAAATAGCATTGCTTATCGATCTTCGTCGCTCTCTGCGTTTTCTAGATCTTCATCTTCTTCTTGCTCATCAGCAGCGTCACGTTTTGTACGCTGTGCTGGCGCAGCTAGAATTTCAAGATAGAACTCAGTCCACTCTTGACTTTCGGCAAAGCTGATTTTTTCATTGATTTGAGCGACATGAATCTCTTCAGCCAACGCTTCTGTTTGACCAAAGCGACAATCAAATCCCCAAAAGTCAGCGTATTCTGGCAATTTTTTATTGCGCTCTCTTTTTAAATATTTTTTAACTTCGTTTTTCGTCGCTTCAACTAAGCGTGGGTATTTGATTGTTGGGTGAGATAGCTTGAATGTCTTTTTCATTAGGATCCTAAAGAATTGAATGACTGGAAGTGACGTAACACATTCCAATTACCGGGCATGATAACGGATCGCCTTATTTGTCGCCATGAATAAGTCGTTAAAATAGGTAGCTGCTGGCAATCCAACAGCCACATATCAGACGATTTTGCTTTAGTTACCGGTTATTCAGCTTGATAAGCCATCAATAAACGATGGATAAAAGCCAGCTTATCCCGCACTACTGGAACCAAGACAAAAGGATATAAATCCGGTTGTCCCATGCCACGATTTAAATTGTTCACAGCAAAGGTTAACGGTACATATTGCGCGAGAATCTCGTCGAAATTATCGTGTCGATAAGGATCGATATTCACCATCACGGCGAGATTTTGTCGATTTGAACCAACGGGTTGAAGACTCAAACCAAGATCACTGGCCATTTCCAAAGTATCGACAATATGCAGATAATGCGCCCATGTTTCTGCCCAGTCTTCCCAAGCATGTGAAGACGCATATACGCTTACGAAAGACTGCTGCCAATCTGGGTTTGGCGTTTTGTAATGAGCCTCTAACGCATCGGCGTAACTGGCACGATCATCGCCAAAAAGAGCTCTAAAATCTGCTAAAACCTGTTCATCATCAAAAACCAGCTGATCCCAATAATAATGGCCAATTTCATGGCGAAAATGTCCAATGACGGTTCGATAAGACTCTTTCATGTCTTCACGCATTTGCTCACGGTCGACCGAATTGCCCTCAGCAGCGTTAATAGTCACCTGTCCAGAAGCATGGCCTGTCATGGCGCTCACATCTTCTGGCACCACGTTATTTTCGGAAATAAAATCAAAAGACAAACCGTCTTCAGGTTCTGTTTTTTTACTTATCAAAGGCAAACCAAGACGCAACAAAGAATACACCAAGCGATGCTTAGCAAACTCCAGTTGTTGCCATGCTTGACGCTCTTCTATTTTTTCTAAATTCGGGATATGACGATTCAATTCACACGCCATACAAAAAGTGCTGCCGCCCTCTTCCACCATCCAGTTACACACTTGATGTTGATGGTTTTCACAGTAGTACCAGCGCTTTGCTGGGATGGACTTATCGGCCATGGCGTACCAAGCATTATCAATCGACTTTAACGCACTAATTACCAATTGATCTGGCAAAAAGCCTAATGATGAAGAACATTGCTCGCAGTGAGTGTTCTCAAATAACACCGTCTGTCCACATTGCTGGCAGCTGAAAATTTTCATAAAACTCCTGCTATCAAAAGAGATAAGCCTGTAAATGTAAAAAATGAAAAAGAGAGAAAAATCGAGCATCGAATCAGCTCAGCACAATTGCGCCTTGCTAGGATCATAGTTTACAGTACGGAAAAACGCCTACCTGTATACTTGCTCATATGGGATGTAATTTCCGCCAATCTAACCATTGAGACAACACATTGCTGAAGAAAAACAACAAAAACTTCACCACTATTTCAGACGTTGCGAAATACGCTAAAGTGGGTAAGACCAGTGTTTCACGTTACCTTAATGGGGAACAAGACAAATTATCAGAAGAGCTGCGAGAAAAAATCGCGCAAGCCATTGCTCATCTGGATTTTCGTCCTAACCATTCGGCTCGCATGCTGCGAGCAGGCCACTCAAAACTGATTGGACTCATGCTCGCCGATGTCACCAATCCATATTCCATAGACGTTTTACAAGGTGTGGAGCATATTTGTCGTCGCGAAGGTTACATGTTGATGGTCTGTAACACAGACAATGAAAAAGAGCTGCAAGATCGCTATTTAGCATTGCTAGAAGCGCACCGAGTCGATGGAATAATAGTGAACACATCGGGCATGGCGCAGAAACAAATTAGCAGTTTGGCACAAATATCTTGCCCTATTGTTCTGGTGGACAGAATCAATACCTCACTTGGCTTCGATACCGTTGGCTTGGATAATGAAGCCGCCGCAAAAGAAGCTTGCCAACATTTGCAAACCAAGGCTTATGAAGCCATTCTCGTCATTACCAAATCTCTTGAAATTGACCCTCGCCAAGCTAGAGTTGATGCAATAAAAACCTTTACCCAAGAACATGAAAATATGTCTTGTGACATCATTGAAATCGAAAACATGACAGTCAGCCAGCTTTCCAAAGCAATTCGAGCTTTCATAGATGCAAACCCACACCGTAAAAAAGCCATCTTTACCACAAATGGTGTCGCCATGATGAGTACCGCGAAAGCCTTAAAACAACTAGACATGCGCATCGGTACACAAATAGGCTTAATCAGCATCGACGATCCTGAATGGGCGCAACTGTTCGAAGGCGGCATTACCGTTATGCGCCAACCAACCCAACTCATAGGCCAAACCGCTTGTGAGCGTTTGCTTGCTAGAGTCCAAGGTAACAACAACCCCGCACAACACATAAAACTAAAAGCCGAACTCGTTATTCGTCATTCCACCTAGTGCCTTTACAAAAAGTATTTAGATAAAAACAATTTGACTAAAAAACAACCATATAATTTTTTAAAAGCGATTGACAAACTCTATTCATGGAATCGATTCCATGATATCGTCTTTTGCCTAAAGTGTGATCATCATAATCATAAAAATCGATCCATAATGGAGTTACCATGAAAAAACTATTTACTCTGCTAACCGCTGCTGCTGCCATTTCTCTCGCTGGATGCAGTGATGACTCAGCCAAATCTGACACGATTAAAATCGTTGCTGCCCACAATCAAACCAACCTCTCTAGTCCATACCAAACTGGCATGCTGAAACTGAAAGAAGTCGCCGATAAATCAGGTCTTTTCAATGTAGAAGTACACGCAGGAACCATTGGTACCAATGAAAATGAATTGGTTGAAAAACTGGTACTTGGCGGCGCGGACATGGTTCTGGTTTCACCTGGCTTTATGACATCATCAGGTATTGAAGAAGTGGACCTGTTCTCTTTGTTGTACTTGTTTAACGATTACAGCCATTGGGAAAAAGTGGTTGATGGCAAAGTAGGTAAGGATATTGCCGACATCATCTATACCAAGTCTGGTGAAAAGTACCGTGTCGCCGCTTATTGGACCGCCGGTGTTCGTCACTGGTATGGCAAGCAACCGGTTAATTCCTTTGCAGACGTAAAAGGCATGAAAATCCGTACTCAAACGTCCGGCGTAGTGTCTCAATACTGGAAAGAAATCGGCGCTGTACCAACCTCAGTTGCTTGGGCTGAACTTTACCAAGCGCTATCAAGCAATGTGGTTGATGCTGCCGAAAATGCTTATCCCTACTTCATTCCAATGGAACACCACAAAACATCCAACGGTAAGTACATTTCTGAAACCGGTCATGACTATACCACTCGTCTATTGCTAGTGCGTAATTCAGTATGGGAAAGCTTCAATGATGAACAGCGTACGGCCTTCAACCAAGCAGTAAAAGAGGCGACTAAAGCGGAACGCCAAGCGTTATATAGTGAAGAGTCTACTTACAAGCAAAAAGCCATTGATGATGGTGCCATCGTTAATACGTTAGACCGCACTCCTTTCATTGAAAAAGCACGCTCTATCCAAGATCAGTGGGCGGCGAAAAATGGCATGACAGAGGTTCTTGAAACCATCCGTCAGACTAAATAACGCTCTCTGCTAGCCTAGCTCCGAGGACTCCTCGGAGCTTCAAGGATATATGGTATGAAAATACTGACTAATTTTATTGCTCGACTCCAAATCAGTTTAGGCGTTTTGCTACTGGTGATTTTCCTCGCCGCGACCTTGATTCAAGTAATTACTCGCTACCTAGGTATTTCGGTGTTATGGACGGAAGAAATCGCCGTAAATTCTTTTATCTGGGCCATGTTCCTTGGCACAGCAGTCATGGTAAAAGAAAACAAACACTTTGGTTTTGACGTTCTCACGCATTATTTCCAAGGCGAGAAACGCTCGGTTTTAGTGATTATTCAGAATCTTATTATGTTGATTTTCTGTTTATTCTGCTCGCTATACAGTGTTGAAATCACTCAAGCATTTTGGAACTCGCGCTGGATCAGTATCCCTGAATTTCGACAAGGCTATGTGTGGCTGATTATGCCAATCACCTTTATTAGCTCCAGTGTTTATCTGGTGGATAACATCTACAACGAAGCGAAAACATTGTCTTGCTTCAAGGGGGCTTCATGGAACTCGCGTTAATCACCTTATTATTTGTTGGTCTTATTATTCTTGGGATACCCATTGCCTTCTCTATCGGTATCGCTTCTTTAGTGGGTATTGGCACCATGACTGGCGCGCCAACGACCATGATCCCAATGAAGATGTTCTACGGCCTTAACTCTTATGTGTTACTCGCTGTGCCACTCTTTGTGTTAACAGCTAACATCATGAACAGCGGCCAGATATCTCATCGACTTATCAACTTTTCTATCGCCTTAGTCGGTCGCAAACCGGGCGGGCTTGGTCACGCAAACGTATTGGTCTCCATGTTGTTTGCTGGTGTTAGTGGATCGTCTACTGCCGATACAGCTGGCGTGGGAAAAATCCTCATACCTAACATGATCAACAAAGGCTACAGTCGCGAAATGTCGGTTGGAGTTACAGCCGCCTCGTCTACCATTGGTGGCATTATTCCACCTAGTATTACCATGGTAATTTATGGTGGGCTGACTAATACCTCGGTTGGGCAATTGTTTATCGGCGGCATGGTGCCAGGGATTCTTATCGGCCTTGGAATGATGTTTGTCATTAGCATTATTGCCAAACGTGACAACTTGCCGATGATGGAAAAAATCAGTCGTGCGGAATTTATCGCTCTAAGCAAAGACGCCATTCCTGCGATGATCACGCCTCTTATCATTATTGGTGGTATTGTTTTTGGCGTATTCACGCCGACAGAAGCTGCAGCGTTCTCAGCAGTTTATGCTTACTTCGTTAGTGCGTATTACTACAAATCCATCAGCCTCAAAGATTTGCCAAAGATTTTCACCGAAACCTTAAAGCTTAGCTGCTTATCACTATTTGCTTTGGCGGCAGCTTCGGCTCTCGGGGAATTCCTTGGCTATTATCAAATCAATGCGATGGTATCGAACTTTTTCAGCGGAATAGGTAATAATGAATACTTGTTCCTATTCATTATTGTGGCCTTTTTCCTATTTATCGGCACCTTTATGGATGCCATTCCAGCCATGGTGCTGTTTGTACCGGTTATTTATCCTGTCGCACTTACATTAGGAGTCGACCCAGTTCAACTCGGCATTGTGGTTATTATTACTTTATCCATTGGCTTAATTACACCGCCTTATGGTTTGTGTTTGTTAATAGCAAGTGCCATTGGCGAACTGTCCATAGACAAGTCATTCAAAGCGGTTATGCCATATATTTCAGTCATCATACTAGTACTGGTTGCCGTTATATTCATGCCATTTATATTGTTGATATAGGCTAAAAACAAGAAGGAATCATCCATTATGGAAACAAATCAAACACACTCTTTTGTTACTCTTGGTGAAGCAATGGCCATGTTTGTAGCGAAAACACCGGGGCAACTCGCTGACATTGAAGAATTCCATCGTTCTTTAGCTGGGGCGGAAGTCAATGTCGCTATCGGTATGGCACGTTTAGGTTTTGAAGCCAGCTATATTAGTAAAGTAGGTAAAGACAGCTTTGGGCAGTTTATTTGCCAAGCAATAAGCAAAGAAAACATTCGCACTGATTGGATTTCTGAAAGCGCCAACCACGCTACTGGTTTTATGCTGAAGTCCAATGTAACCGATGGCAGCGATCCTAAGGTCGAGTATTTCCGTCGTAACTCTGCCGCGTCAACATTAAGCGCGACAGACATCGACAACACTTTATTCAAAGCAGGCGCACATTTGCATCTAACTGGTGTCGCCGCAGCGGTATCGGTACCAATGCGAGACGCAGCAAAACACGCGTTAGAACTCGCCAAAAAACAAGGCTGCAGCGTCTCTTTTGACACCAACTTACGCCCTTCCCTTTGGCCTAATCAAGCAACCATGGTAGCAACCATCAATGAATTTGCTTTTGCCAGCGATATTGTTTTACCAGGTATAGAAGAAGGTAAAATCCTCGCCAATAGTGATCAACCAGAGGTGATTGCCGACTTTTATCTTCAGCGTGGCGTCAAAACGGTTATCGTCAAACTCGGTAGCAAAGGCGCATACTTTAAAACCCGTAATGGTGAATCTGGCACAGTCGCTGGCTTCCCTGTAGCAAAAGTAGTCGATACAGTTGGAGCGGGAGATAGCTTTGCTGTTGGCGTGATATCTGCTCTACTAGATGGTAAAACAATAGAACAAGCCGCTCGTCGCGGAAACCTGCTAGGCTCTCTGACAGTCCAGGTTCGTGGCGACAGCGAAGGCTTGCCAACTCGTGCACACCTCAATGATTTAGAGAAAGCAGTTTAGAGAAGAGCGACCTAGAAAGAGGCAACTAAAAAGGAATAGTAGGATGAAGAAAAAAGTAATTTTGTACCGAGACATTCCAGCAGAAGAACGCCAGCGACTTGAAGCACAGTATGACGTTACCTTCTTTAATAATATCAATGAAGATAACAAAGGTGCCTTCATAGCTGCCCTTGCTGACGCGGAAGGCTTAATTGGCACCAGCACTAAAATGAGTTCAGAGCTATTGAGCCTTGCACCTAAGCTAAAAGCCGCATCAACGATTTCCGTCGGCACAGATCTATATGACTTAAATTATCTCACTGAGCGTGGCATTCCTTTAATGCACACACCTGGCGTACTGAACGAAACCACCGCCGATACATTATTCACTCTGATTATGTGTGCGGCTCGACGTGCTGTAGAGCTATCTAACATGGTACGAGAAGGTCGCTGGACCAGCAACATAGGCGAAGCCCTTTACGGTACAGATGTGCACGGTAAAACCCTTGGCATTATTGGTATGGGTCGCATTGGTTATGCGATTGCTAAGCGTGGGCATTTTGGTTTTGATATGAAGATTCAATACAGCAACCGCAATCGTAAACCAGATGCTGAACAAGACTTAAACGCTACTTATATGGAGATGGAAGAACTGCTTCAAACGTCAGACTTCGTCTGTGTGATGACGCCGTTAACACCAGAAACCGAACGATTGATTGGCGCAAAAGAATTCGCCATGATGAAGAAAAGCGCTATTTTCATCAATGGTTCCCGTGGCAAAGTGATTGACGAAGCGGCTCTTGTCGACGCCCTAAGCAATGGCACTATTCGTGCAGCCGGTTTAGACGTCTTTGAAGTCGAACCGCTATCGGGCGACTCACCGCTTTGTAAACTCGACAATGCAGTCTTGTTTCCACACATCGGCTCAGCAACGGCAGAAACACGTCTTGCTATGATTACTTGCGCTGTGGACAACCTGATCAATGCACTTAATGGTGATATATCACAAAACTGCGCCAATCAACATTTGTTAGACAGATAGCCTTTTGGCTATCTGTTTCTCCTCTAATATATCTTTCTACTCGCTTCTTTTAGTAACAATATATTGATCCAAATCAGCTGTCATAAAAATTGCTAATGATAATCTTTCACTTATGGAGACCACTATGGAAACCACTAAAGTCGAGAGGGATAGCATGTCTAAATTACCTGTTTTTAAAAATGAAAAAAATAACCTTTATTTGCCATTTATGAGCAGCTTCTACAATGCGTTTGCTCAACCATTTGGCTGGGCACTGTTCCGTATTGTTATCGGCGGAATGCTTGTTGTTGAGGGCTGGCCAAAGATCATAGCTCCCTTTGCTCAAGTCGGCTTTGTTGAAAACTTAGGCTTCTATCCAGGTTGGCTTTGGTCACCAATGTTGGCGGGGATGCAATTTTTTGGCGGTATGTTCATTGCGGTGGGTTTGCTAACTCGACCAATCGCTCTGGCAAATGCAGTCATGTTAGCCATCACATTATGGTTCCATTTCGCTCATCCTTATGGCGATGCTTTATTAACTCAAGCAGGCATAGATGCGCTGAACTCTGGTAGTGATTTTTTTACTCCAAATGGCATAAAACGCTTAGCGGATGGCGGCGGCGCTTTTCTTACTTCAGTACAACTAAAAGCAGAACTTGCCTCTATCTTCTGGACTGCTGGTGCATTGTTAATCGCAGCGTTCGGCGGGGCTCATTTCTCACTAGATCGTCTATTCAAAAAACAGTTCTAAAATTTTATCTCATAAAAAAGGAAGAGATGTACACCATCTCTTCCTTTCATCAATTCTTATTCTGTCTTTCTAAACAAAAACTAAAGTACTTAGTTGAAATAAATTACCGCTTAATCTTATTACCAATCCGACTAAACTCTTTTGAAAGCCAAATATAGGTGACTATACCAATCACATCAGATTCAGGTAACGCGCCCCAGTAACGGCTGTCATTACTATTATCTCGCCAATCACCCAACACAAATACTTGGCCTTCTGGCACAACTCTCTCTGGCATAGAAATAGAAACATCACTGCATCGGAAACTCTCATCTACTGAGGAAATTAGCTCTGGCTCACCATTTAACATAACTTGGCCATCTTTAATCGCAACCTTGTCATTCCCTAAGGCGACAATTCGCTGCGTAAACAGCACTTGTCTATTATTGGGATAACGAAACACAACCACATCGCCAATATTTAAAGACTGATCTTGTGTATCGACGGAAATATAATCACCAGGTTGTAAAATTGGTTTCATAGGATTAGAAGGAACTTGATACAACTCGAAACCCAAAATCGAGCCACGAGACGAAATTAGAGTTTGGCTAACAACCAGAATCAGAGCAAAAATAGCCAAGTACCAATACCATCGATTATAAGGTTTCAATTCGTAGGTTTTATTGGCTAAAGCAAGCCTTACTGCACTGAACATGGCGTACAAATACAGACATGCTAAAAATAGAATCAAAAACCAAATACCATAAGCTGTCGATAACAAGCCCAGCTTACCTAATAAAAAAAGTACGCCGTATTGAAGTAAAAACAGCAATAAACCTTTCTTAACATTACCAGCGTAGACATGCCCTAAGCCCGGTGAAAGGATCGATAATACTAACGCCACAATGGGTTTTCTTTTCTTAATCACGCCTTGCTTCCTTTCGATTATCAATCTTTATCTGTTAATACCTTAACTGCGTATCATAAAACCGAACGAAACCGAGAAAAGCGAGCGGCATCAATTATTGACCAAAGATGAAAGACAGCACCAACCAACCACATAAAGAACAAAATCACAGTGGCTCCTAACGCATAACTAACGAATGTTGTAACGAAAAAAAACAGCGCCATAAAAATACGCCCCTGTACAAGTTGACCTAATCCAGGAATAAAAACATTACAAAGTGCAGCAATTACATTGCCACCTGAACCTTGACCAGACATAAGCGCTCCCATCATAAAACCATTAAAAAATTAAGAATAAGGACAAAACAGCTGAATGAAAAGCACCTTATATAAACGACCTTTTAAAAATACTCTTTCTTATCCTGATAAGCCTGTTTGATGTGCTCTATCAGTAATCTCAGTTTTTCCGGCAGGTATTTAGTAAATGGATAAATAGCGTAAACGCCAAGTCGTCGCGGTTGGTAATCTGGCAAGATGGCGACGAGCTTGCCTTGTTGCAGATCTTCATACACACAGCAACGCGGCACATAGACAATACCAAAGCCTGCCAAGGCAGCTTTGCGTAACGCCTGGGCGTTATTGGTAGCAAAGCTGCCACTGATGCGCACGCTTTCTTCCACTGTTTTTTTGCCGACACCTTGCTTGGTAAACCGCCAATCAAATGAGCCTTGGGCTTGGTAGGTATAAGCCAAACAATTATGATCTTTTAGCGCTTCTAAATTCGTGACTTCACCATGACGCTCAATATAACTAGGTGAGCAACAAACCACCCAGTTTGATTGAATCAGAGGCTTAGCAATCAGGCTGGAATCTTCGAGCTTGCCAGTACGAATCGCCAGATCCAGTCCTTCGCCCACCAAATCCACAAAGTCATTTTCAAGGCGCATATCCACGGTAATATTCGGGTATTTTTGACAAAAATCCGCCACTGCTTCAGCCAATAGCAACTCCCCCGAAATTGTCGGCACAGACATTTTTATCGTGCCCGTTAGGCCTTGGCTAAACGCCGATACCGAGGCAATGGCATCGCTCACTTGGCCTTCTATATTTTTGGCGTGAACGTATAAGCTCTCCCCCGCTTCGGTCAGGCTGAGTCGTCTTGTAGTACGATGAATTAACTGCGCACCAAGGTCTTGTTCAAGCTTGCTGATGCGTTTGCTCAGCGCTGGTGTCGATAAACCCGCTTGCTGCGCTGCTTTATTAAACGAGCCTGCATCGGCAACGTTCACGAAAAGCGTTAAATCGGCTGCGTTCAATGTCGTGCCCCTTTTTATTAAGACGTTTTGAGAAAGAGTTTATTAGTTTATGTCGTATTTATTGCAAATAGAACTAAGACTATAGTGAATGGACAAAATAAAAGGAGCTAAATCCATGCGTCTTAAAGACTGCCACAACTTCCAAGACTTTCGCACCCTAGCCAAAAAACGCCTGCCAAGTCCGATCTTTAATTACATTGATGGCGGCGCTGACGACGAAACGACTTACCGCCGCAACACCGCCGCGTTTGAAACCTGCGACCTTGTACCCAGCGTCCTGACTGGCGTAAAAGACGTGGATCTATCCGTCACCGTGATGGGACAAAAACTCGCCCTACCAATCTATTGTTCGCCCACTGCTTTACAACGCTTATTCCATCACGATGGCGAAAGAGCCGTCGCTGGTGCCGCCGAAAAATACGGTACCATGTTTGGCGTATCGTCCCTTGGCACGGTGAGCATGGAAGAAATCGCCAAGCAAACCACCACGCCTCAGGTCTATCAATTTTACTTCCATAAAGACCGAGAACTGAACCGCGCCATGATGCAACGGGCCAAAGACTCCGGCGTACAGGTGATGATGCTAACTGTCGATTCCATTACTGGCGGCAACCGAGAACGAGACCTTCGCACGGGCTTCGCCATTCCCTTTAAACTGAATTTAAAAGGCATGCTGCAATTTGTTCTCAAACCCATGTGGGGCATTAACTACGTGACCCACGAAAAGTTTCGTTTGCCGCAGCTTGAAGAACACATCGACATGGGTTCTGGCGCGACTTCCATTGGTGACTATTTTACCAATATGCTCGACCCATCGATGAACTGGGATGACGTAGCGGAAATGGTGAAGTTCTGGGACGGAGAGTTCTGTTTAAAAGGCATCATGAGCCGAGAAGACGCCCGCAAAGCGGTGGAAATCGGCTGCACTGGCGTGATCATTTCCAACCATGGTGGTCGCCAACTTGATGGCTCGCGTAGCTCTTTCGATCAGCTAGCGGAAATCGTCGATGAAGTCGGCGACGAAATCGACGTGATTTTTGACAGCGGCGTACAACGGGGAACTCATGTACTCAAAGCTCTGTCACTCGGCGCAAAAGCCGTCGGCATAGGCCGCATGTACTTGTATCCACTCGCCGCCGCCGGACAACCTGGTGTAGAGCGCGCACTGGGATTAATGAAAGCCGAACTCGAACGGGACATGAAACTCATGGGCAAAACATCAATTGACCAACTGACGAGAGAGAACCTGAGGTTTCGGTCTTAGAGCTAACAGTCCCCTCCCCTTTTGTCTTCCAAGGGGAGGGTTAGGGAGGGGTCAATTTGTACTGATAACACCTCAATCCCTATACTTTTCTTCGCTTCCTCAAATGAAACCGTATTACCGTCACGAGCTTCTTCCAAACCTTGATAAACAGCACGAAGAAAACCAAGTTCTTCTGCGTTTTTTTCGTACTCTTCTAAGCTCTGAACAACGGCAACGCCACGACCTCGGCTTGTTAACAAGATAGACCTGTGTGTGTTTCTTGCGTCCTGCTAACCACTTTCCCAGGATTTATCTTGAGATCAGAAAGAAGGACCACATCTTCGGAAAATTTCATTTGCATCGACATGCTTGAACATTGAAACTTATGGTGACGGAAGAAAGTACAAAATAAAGAATCTGCTAAAGGAATTTATATGTTGAGAAGACTTGCATCGTGGTGGAGAGAAGACACAGATAACAATAATCCAAACCTTAGCCAGCTGAAACTCTTTAAACTTGCTTACCTACTGCCTACTCTTACATTCGCTATTTTTTCTGTACTGATTTTTCATGCTGAACAGCTCTGGACTTATGATATTTGCTTTAGATCAGCATGTATATTTAACACATATGAAATCTTTAAAATTCCCGTATGGCTACTTGCTTTGTCATTGCCTCTTACGGGGCTAGTAGCAGCTCATCATCGGTCTGTTCAGACATCAAAACAAATTGACCTAACGATGGAAAACAATACGTTTTCAAACTATTACAAACATATAGAGCATTTTGAAAATCGTTACAAAAATTTTGAAGTTGACCTCGACCTTTATAATCACAATATTGTTAAATTTGAGTTTTCTAGCATTGCTAATTTATATGTTGGAGTGTTTCCCTTTAATTTCCCCCATGATTTCAAGTCAAATTACAGAGGAGACCATTTATCAGGTCTAGAAAATGCTCTAGCTAGATTGCAAATAATCTTTGAAAAACCTATAGATTTCAAAAATGTCGAAAAAAACCAGCTAGATCCTATCAATTCACAAAACCTTTTCAGCTCACTTTACATTAGAGAAGCAATAGTAAACGGAGAAACTTACAATTTAAGACCAACGGACTTATTCAGCATAGAGTGGGATAGACCATCACTACACATAACTCTAATTATGGCTTGCTTAAAGCTGGTGATTTCTTTGAATAAATTTTCAAGTAGCAAAATACCAATGTCATACACTATATCCACAAGCTCTGGACTCGCTACTGTCGACTTTAAAGGGAAAGATTTTTCTAAGTCGCTGTAAAAAAACAAGAAATTCATTTGGTATAAAGCCCAAAAACCGGAAACCTAATTTGATGGATATACATGGATTCGTAATAGCGATTTTGCCCATCGCTTTATCACCTGGAGCCAGCTTTACTCTTGCGCTGTCAAACGTTGCCATAAATGGTATTAAAGGTGCGTTTAAAGTCGTGGTAGGAACTGGACTCGGGATTATTCTACATGGCTTACTTGTTGGCCTAGGCATTTCTAATGTTTTAAACAAAAGCCAGTTTGTAATGAATAGCTTGCAGATTATTGGTATTGCCTTCTTGCTTTGGCTAGGTCTAAAACTGGTTACTTCTGGCATCAAATTATTGCACCATAAAATGAAATTCACAGCTTCAGACGTCAGCGTAAAACAGGCTTTTCTATTAAATATTTTCAATACCAAAGCGATTATTTTGTATCTAACCGTTGTGCCTATTTTCGCTGACTCAAGCTTATCAAGTTACCTTTTGCTCGCTACAACCCACGTTATAATTATGGCCTTGTGGATTTTAATTATTAGCTTAGTATTTTGTTTTGTTAAAGAAAGGCTGAAAGTAAACATCATTGGCGCGGTGATAAATATTGTCGGCGGATTATGCTTGCTCTATATGTCCTATCATTCTGCTTTGAGTTATTACTACCACTAACAACTCCTTACTTCGCACCAGTATCGAAGTAAGAAGTTGTTAGTGGTTTGGTAATCTTAATAAAGCCTTAATAGAGCTCTACAACTCCCCTACCAAGTCTCTCCATTGCTGACGATAAAGGTTAAGCAGCGGTTTTATCTGTGGGTCGCACAGGGCGAGGCTGAGGCGGCCTTTTAGTTTTAGGCTTTTGTTAGACAGCAAGGCTGCGCCACCGGAGGTGCCAGTGACATCGCGGGAGGCGTAGATTTCATTTTGGCTGCGCATGCAGGCCAATAAGGTGAGGAAGTTGAGGTTATTACTGAATGCGCCTTCAACGATTACTGTGTCGCTGCTGTCCATCAGATCTAAACAATAATCCGTCATCAAGGCCACATACACATCGGCCAAAGCTGACTGCTGAGCGGGCGTTAATTCAATGCCACGATCAATAATGCGCCCTTCACAATGGGCAAACGGCCCGCCACCTTTGGCAAAGGCAGGAATGGCCAAAATGCCGTTTTCGAGGATAAAGCTCACGTCACTCAAGGTGGCTTTGCTATCGCTACGCAGTTGCTCCCATTCTCGTCCGCCCATAAACCGAATCGTCGGTGTGGCGCGGCCAAGAGCATCCACGTTGGCGAGCATGTCTTTGTCTTCTTGTAAGGAATCCAGCTTGCCATTGATTGTGGCAATCACCGTCCAAGTACCACTAGATACGACGGTGAGTTTCTCCATCGGTTGCCCGATATAAGGCACCAGCGAGGCATTGGAATCGTGTATACCATTAAAAATAACACAGCTTGGCGGCAAGCCAATCTCTTTTGCTAAGTCTGGCAAGATGGTGCCAAGCTTAGCGCCTGTTTCCATCACTTCTGGAAAGCGCTCCGCCCATTTTTGTTGTTCACAAAAAGTAGAAAACTGACAGCTGGTCGGATTCCAAAGATCAGTGTGACAACCTAACGAGGTCACTTCGGCGGCTTTGTTTCCGCTTAGTTTGAAGCCCCAATATTGCGGATACAAAAGTAACGAATCGACTGTTGCGAACTCATCTGCAAAACGATTTTGTTGCCAAAATAACTGCGCGCCTAAGTTCAAGCCTTGAGGCAATCTCGGGCTGAAAGACTCAGTGAAATCTGGACGTACCACTTCGTATTCGTCTTTAAACTCAGACACACCATCGTATTCATAATCCAGAATTGGCAAGGCGAGTTCATCGCCTTTCATGCAGGCAATAGTCGCCCCATGCGTGGTGATAGCAATGCTGGAAATAAAATAGCGCTGGGCCAAATCGGCCAGCGTATCTTTGATCCATTGCCAAATAGAATCCACATCCACGTGAGGATATGGCGGTGTATCAACCACGCCATTAACACGCTTTTCAATATGCAATAACGCGCCAGTTTGCCCGTCCATTAAGCAGATTTTAATGTTGGTTTTACCAATATCTAAAACCGCCACCACGCGCGTTTTATCAGGCTGCAACACATTAAAACGAAACACTTCTTGCAACGCATCGGCGACAGGTTCAAACGATGGTGTTTTGGTTTCCATAATGTCCGCCATGTATTCCCACCAACGCTGCATCACAGGATGATCCGCTAAGGCTTGTGAATCCAGATCCTCTGCGTCGAAAGTGGCATACAATCGGTTTTCGTTTCGATCACTCTCATTAGCATCCAAGTGAATATAATAATTACGGATGCCATGTTGCTTAAGATGCTCCGCCAATTCTGGCCAAAGTTCATCATGACGTTTTTTGTATTCTTCTTCACAGCCTTTGTGTAAATACATCACTGAGGCATATCTCATAACGCTTTTGCCTTTTTGTTTTTATATAGAGTAATCAGTACCGGTAAACTCACGACCGTAATCAACATCACGCCAACGATAATTGTCATGACGATGCCTGGAATATTCAGCAAGCCCATACCAAAGGTGACCAAGCCCATTAGAATCACCGCCAACACCACGCCAGCAATGGTGCCACTACCACCAAGAATGCTCACGCCTCCTAAAACTACCATGGTGATAATGCTGAGTTCCCAACCCATGGCGATACTCGGACGCGTACTACCCAAACGAGACGTTAACAGTACCGATGCAACACCAGACATCACACCAACTAAGGTAAACAGGATCAGACGGTGTTTATCCACCTTAATACCAGAGTAGTAAGACGCCGTCGGGTTATTACCAATGGCATAGGTGTAACGGCCAAACGTAGTGCGATGCAGCAACCAATAAAACACCAAAGCAAAGAAGGCAAACAACACCAACTCAAACGAGAACACCCAATAAACATAACCTTGCCCAAAAAACTCAAAGCCATCTGGGTAATCACGAACAACTTGATCTCCCAACAAGATATAGCTGATACCACGAAATAAACTCATGGTACCGATGGTCACCACAATGGAGGGGATTTTGAAACGCGTCACCAAGACACCATTAAACAGACCACAAGCCGCTCCAACCAAAATCCCGACAAACGCCACCGCATAAACCGGCGCGCCCATTTGAGCCACCAAGCCCATCAAGGTACTGGAAAGCGAAATAATCGCCGCCACAGAAATATCAATTTCTTTGGCGATAATAAGCATTGCCATTGGCAAAGCGATTAAGGCTTTTTCGGTAAAGTTAAAGGTCGCGTCAGATAAATTCCAAGGATCTAAAAAGTAAGGGGATAAATAAGAATTCATCACGCAAACTAAGAAGACAATCAAGACCAAAAAGCTTTCCCAGCGTAGCAAACCCTGTAGTTTGCTGGTAAACATTGAATCCGGCGTTGCTGATTTTTTTATTGTTGTATCCATATGCGCCTCTAATTAGCTCGTATTTCGTCATTTGCATTGGGATTACGCAAAATAATCCGTGCTTTATCTTTGCCTGATGTTGCATTGGCAATAACGGCGATAATAATGACCAAACCTGAAATCGCCATTTGCCAAAACGGTGAGACACCAATAATTGGCAAGGCGTTATTCACCACACCAATAAACAAAGCACCAATCACACAACCCACCACGGTTCCCAAACCACCGACGATACTGACGCCGCCGATTACGCAGGCTGCGATTACTTGCAGTTCAAAGCCATTGGCTACGTCCACATAGGCAACTGCAAAGCGCGAGACCCACAAATAGCCACATAATCCAGACAAGGTACCCGACACTAAAAAAGCATAAAATTGCACCTTGCCCACATTTACACCTGAGTAAAATGCGGCCATTGGGTTACCACCTGCCGCATAAAAATTACGTCCCCATACACTAAACTTCATTGCCCAGAAAAATAAGATAATGGCTGCGACGGCCATCCAGCCAAGCACGGGCATGGATAAAATTTCATAGCGGGGTAAACCTATAAAAGACTCACTCATTTGGTGAGAGTTCACCCAGGCGCCGTCCGATAACAAAAAGGTCGCGCCACGATAAATGCTCATGGTGCCAAGGGTGATAACAATAGAAGGCACTTTTAATAGCCAAACAAATAAGCCATTAATCGCCCCTAGCAAGGCACCAATAAACAGCGATAAAAATATCAATAATGCCATAGGAAACTCTGGGAAATATTGATTCACCATGGCGACAAACATGCCGGTAAAAGCCACATTGGCCGCCACAGACAAATCAATACAACGGGTTAGAATCACCAACATCTGCCCCAGAGCTAACATGATCAGAATTGAGGTGTCATTAAAAATACTGACACTATTCGATAGGCTAATAAAATCAGGACTGATCACTCCAACACCAAAAAACATCGCCAGCACAATGATGCTGAGCACGCCTTCACGGGAGTAAATTAAACGTTTTAACATGTCACACTGCCTCCAGTCGCAAGCGAAACCACCTTCTCTGGCGTCGCGTCAGCACGTGATAATTCACCGACAATTAAGCCTTCGTTCATCACCAAAATACGGTCTGACATGCCGAGAATTTCCGGTAACTCTGACGACACCATGATCACAGACAAGCCAGAATCCACCAGCTCAGACATAAACTCATGCACCGCCGCTTTCGATCCTATATCGATACCTTTAGTCGGCTCGTCCAAAATAATCACTTTAGGATTAGTGGCGAGCCATTTGGCGATAACGACTTTTTGCTGATTGCCGCCTGAGAGGTTCATCACCTTCTCATCCCAACAAGACGCTTTCACTTGCAAGCGCTCACAATATTGGCGAGCCAGTGCCATTTCGCCTTCTTGGTCGATTTGCCCGTGCTTCGCTAAACGTTCCATCTGCGGCAAGCTAACGTTCTGATAAATAGGCAATTCCAACACGATGCCTTGTTTCTGACGTTCTTCTGGCACATACACAATACCGTTATCAATGGCTTCTTTCGGTGAGTGAATAATCACTTCTTTACCATTCATTTTGACAGAGCCAGTTACATGATCCGTAGTGCCAAACAAAGCCTGCATCACTTCTGTTCTGCCTGAACCTACCAAACCATAAACGCCAAGGATTTCGCCTTTTTTCAAACTAAAACTAATATTAGCGAACTCAGTTGTGTGGCATAAGTTACTCACTTCTAATAGTGTCTCGCCAATTTCTACGTCTTTTTTCGGATAAGTGGCTTCGATGCTGCGCGCTACCATCATTTCCACCAGCTGACCTTCATTGGTGTCTTTGATAAAACCTTCGCCCACAAAAGAACCATCACGAAACACGGTATAGCGATCCGCCAAGGTAAAAATCTCATCGAACTTGTGGGTTATAAAAAGAATCGCTTTACCTTGGCTTTTTAAGGTATTCACCAATTCATATAATTCGTGAATTTCATGGTGAGACAAGGCCGCCGTCGGCTCATCCAAAATCACCACTTTGGCGTCAACTGACAAAGCGCGAGCGATACCGACCATATGTTTTTGGCCAATGCTTAATTCTCGTAGGATTTGATTAGGGTCCATGTGGGCATTAATGGACGACAAAATTTCTTGTGAGCGCGCCACCATAGTCGACCAATCAATAGAAAAAAGCTTGGTCATCGGGCCCTTTTTCATCGGGTAATTGCCCAAAAAAATATTTTCCGCCACTGTCAGATCATCAAACAACACGGTTTCCTGATGAATCGCCGTAATACCTAGCGCATGGGAATCATGAGGCGAATGAAACTGTACCGGCTTGCCGTTAAAAATAATTTCCCCACCATCCGGCTGATAAATGCCAGTCATGGTTTTTACCAGCGTCGATTTACCTGCACCGTTTTCACCGACCAAAGCAGTCACTTGGCCAGGATAAAGATGAAGGTCGACACCATCCAACGCTTTCACGCCTGGAAAAACCTTACTCACCTTTTTTAAACTAAAAATTGCATTGTTCATAACGGCAGCTCTTATTGTTATTGGTTCATTATGAAATTATTGAACGAGTCCCCCCATCCTAGCCCCCCTTTAAAGACACAAAGGGAGGCTGATAGAGGGTTAATAGCGACTAGAAAATAGAAGAGAATTCATCAACGTTTGAAGCATCGTAGATAAAGGGCTTCGCCATTGCGCCGTCGCCATTTTGGTCTACTTCAAGCGTACCCATACGACCCATTGGAATCTCGGTTTTCGTACCTTTACCTTTCACAAGGTTGTACGCCAGCATGGTTGCTGAATAACCAAGATCGATTGGGTTCCAGATTGCAAAGCTATGAATCGCCCCACTGTGCACATGACCCGCTAATTCTGAAGGAAGCCCCAAACCTGTTACATAGACTTTGCCCGTTAAGCCCATGTCGCTAACAGCTTGCGCTGCGGCCAAAATACCAACGGTAGTTGGTGCCACGATGACATCTAGATCTGGGTGATTTTTGATCAAGGCTGTTGCTTCACGGAAACTCTTATCCGCTAAGTCATCACCATAAACGGTATCAACAAGTTTTAGATTAGGGAATTTACTAAGGGATTTTTTCATCTCACCAATCCAAATATTTTGGTTGGTCGAGGTTGGCGTTGCGCTCAGGATGGCAAAAGTACCGGACTTTTTGCCTTTGGCTTTAATGGCGTCAGCCGCAAGCTGTACGTTCATTTCGCCAATTAGGCTATTACTGGAAGGATTTAAGTGAATTTGGCGTCCCTCTTTGCCTACGCCTGAATCCCAAGAGATGACTTTAATGCCACGTTGTTGAGCTTTTTTCAAGGAAGGAACCAAGGCATCCGCATCGTTTGCAGACACGGCAATCGCATCAACACGCTGCGCGATCAGTGAGTTGATGATTTCAATCTGGCCTTCCGCTGTGGTCGAAGTTGGCCCAGTGTAAATAATCTCCACATCGCCTAACTCTTTCTTAGCTTCTTCTGCACCGCGGTACGCCGCTTCGAAAAAGCCAATACCTAACGCCTTCACTAACAACGCCACTCGAACCTGATCCGCTGCATACGTACCAGAAGCAAATAAAGTTGCAGAAGCCAACACACATGCCGTGATGAGTTTGTTTTTCATAATTATCTCCAAGAGCGCGCTCATCGTCACACAACAAGAAGTTGTCGTATCCGAGACGCGGTTTATTGTTTTTGTTTTTCTACTATGATCAAACGACAGCCTGCCGCTTTGATCACTTCTTTACTCTTGTTATCTATTCCATCGTCCGTGATGACGATATCTATCTGTGAAAGAGGACAAATGATCATACTTGACCGGTTTTGAAACTTTGTACTATCAACCAAAAGCACCCGCTGATCTGCTCGATTTATCAATTTCATTACCGCTTGTACGATTTGTGGATCTGTCTCCATCACACCGTGAGAATTAATGCCATATGCACCGATAAAAAGAACATCAGCGTACGTGTGATTGGAAATATCATCTGGAAACGGACTCAAAATAATGTTCTGTTCCCGATGGATTTTTCCGCTCGGCACGGTAACGCTGCACTTACTCTTTTTAATCAACTGATCAGCAATGGAAAACGAATTGGTCAGCACTTGCAGCTTTAAGCCACGCATAAACTCAGACATAGCCGCTGTCGTTGTGCCGCCGCTGATCATTATTGACATATTGTCCGATAATAAATCCACCGCCGCTTTCGCAATACAACGCTTTATGTCCATGTTAATCGTTTGACTAACCGAGTAAGGCCTTCCCAATAAACTCACATCAGAAGGAGGATTAATGGCTTCCGCCCCTCCTCGCACCCGACGTAGTTTCTTTTGCTTGTCTAAAAAGCTGATATCTCTTCGAACCGTTGCTTCTGAAGCGCCTAGCACGTCGGCTAGGTGCGCTACCGTCACAATAGGTCGAGCTTCAACTTCAGACAAGATCACTCTATGCCTTTCAATTTCGTGCATCGATTAAATCCTCGATAATCAATATAATTTATTTTCAATCATTATCAAGCACTATCGATCAAAATATATGTAAAAAGATAAAAAATGCTTGAAAATGATTATTTTTGTTCTAGTATGAACGCTATCGATCATTCTAACCCGCTGATTGTGCATAACAAAAATAAATTTAAAGTCTTTGATTAATAGCCATAAAACAACGCTTTAGGCCATAAAAAAGACGGAACTTGAGGTTAAACGATGTCTACTAACTTACTACCCAATCTTTGGAACGATGCTGACGCGTCCCTTCTGACCGAACCCGAATTATTGCAATATCGATCAAACTTGCTTGGTTCTGACATGCGCGTGACCAATTATGGTGGCGGTAATACCTCAGCAAAGCTGCAAATGGACGACCCTCTTACTGGAGAAAAGACCACCGTTTTGTGGGTAAAAGGCTCTGGCGGCGATATTGGCTCCATGGGATTGGATGGGTTTTCCACTCTTTATATGGACAAACTGAATCAGCTTTTGCCGCTTTATCGTGGGCTTGAGTTTGAAGATGAGATGGTCGCCTACCTTCCGCATTGTACTTACAACCTAAATTCACGTGCCGCCAGTATCGATACGCCGCTTCATGCGTATTTACCTTACCTTCATGTGGATCACCTTCACCCAGATGCGGTGATCGCTATCGCGGCAAGCAAAAACAGCAAACAACTTACAGAAGACATTTTTAACGGTGAGATTGGCTGGCTTCCTTGGCGTCGTCCGGGTTTTCAATTGGGCATGGATTTGCATAAAATCGCCACCGAGAATCCTCACCTTAAAGGTGTGGTATTAGAAAGCCACGGCCTTTTTACCTGGTCGAATGGAAACAAAGACTGCTACCTCAACTCACTGAACATTATTAACAAAGCACAAACGTGGTTGGAACAACAGAGCGCAGGCAAAGCAGCCTTTGGTGGCGAGTTATTTAAAACCTTGCCTGATGAAAAACGCCAACAAGTGGTTTCTAGCTTAATGCCGCTGATTCGTGGCAAAACCAGTGAAAAACAACGCCAAATTGGTCACTTCAATGCTTCAGACGAAGTGCTACAGTTCGTCAATTCTAAAGACTTGGATCGTCTTGCTAAACTTGGCACCTCTTGCCCAGACCATTTCTTGCGCACCAAAATTCGTCCTTTTGTAGTGGCTTATGATCCACAGAAAGACAACCTTGATGAAGTGATCGAGTCATTAGACCAAAGTCTTGCTGACTACCGTGAAGATTACGCGGGTTACTACAACCGCTGCAAACGCGACAACAGCCCAGCTATGCGCGATCCAAACCCAGTGATTTATTTAATCCCTGGCGTCGGCATGTTGTCTTTTGCCAAAGACAAAGCCACCGCACGAATCGCTGGCGAATTCTACGTTAATGCCATTAATGTGATGCGCGGCGCAGACAGTGTGAGCGAATATGTCGGCTTGCCAGAACAAGAAGCCTTCGACATTGAATACTGGCTATTAGAAGAAGCCAAACTGCAACGTATGCCAAAACCAAAATCCTTAGCGGGTCATATTGCTTTGGTCACAGGCGCGGCTGGCGGCATTGGTCTTGCGACAGCTAAACGTCTCGCCAAAGAAGGCGCAAATATCGTGCTGATGGACATCGACGAAGAAGCATTAACGACGGCGCAAGCGAATATCACCAGCGAATTTGGCAAAGATGCTGCGTCTAGCATCAAGATGGATGTGACCAACGAAGACGACGTGATCCGCGCGGTGAAACATTGCGCTGTAGCCTTTGGTGGCTTGGACATTGTCGTTTCCAATGCGGGTATTGCCTCTTCTGCACCATTAGAAGAAACCACCCTTGCTCTATGGAATAAAAACCAAAGCATCTTATCAACCGGTTACTTCTTAGTTGCTCGTGAAGCCTTTAGTCTGCTAAAACAACAGAATATGGGCGGCAACATGGTGTTTATCGCCAGTAAAAATGGTTTGGTTGCCAGTGCAAATGCTAGCGCTTACTGTGTAGCAAAAGCCGCTGAGATTCAGCTTGCTCGCTGTGTTGCACTGGAAGGCGCGCCGCTGGGCATCCGTTCAAACGTGGTCAACCCAGATGCGGTATTGCGCGGTTCAAAGATCTGGACAGGCAAATGGAAAGAAGAAAGAGCCAGCGCTTACAAACTGTCTACCGATGAGTTAGAAGAGCATTATCGCCAACGCAGCATGCTAAAGCTGAATGTTTTCCCAGAGGACATTGCCGAAGCCATCTACTTCTTTGCGTCTGACGCGTCATCTAAATCGACAGGCAATATTCTGAATGTTGATGCCGGTCATGCACCGTCATTTACTCGCTAGAGCCTAGACAAAAAAGAACAATAAAAAGGAATCACCATGAAACAATTAATTGATCAAAACTTGCTGCAAGAACACAACGCCAAGCAAGAAGCCGCGGTCACCAGCGATTACAATGCGCTGGCGGAAAAACTGGATCGTTCCGGCGTTAAAATCGATACCATTTTGCAACAAGCCAAGCAGTTTACCGTTGCCGTGCCTTCTTGGGGTGTTGGTACAGGAGGTACGCGTTTCGCCCGTTTTCCAGGCAAAGGCGAACCGCGCAATATCTTCGAAAAACTGGACGACTGCTCGGTTATTCAACTGCTATCGCAAGCCACGCCTGCGGTGTCCTTGCATATTCCTTGGGACAGACCAAAAGATCCAAAGGAACTTCGTCAGTACGCTGAGCAATATGGTTTGCATTTTGATGCCATGAACTCCAATACCTTCCAAGATCAAGTTGGTCAGGAAGAGTCGTACAAATTCGGCAGTTTAACGCACACTAATAAAGCCGTGCGCGAGCAAGCCATTGCTCACAACATCGACGTGGTGGAATTAGGTCAAAAGCTCGGCTCTAAAGCTCTGACAGTTTGGGTGGGCGATGGCTCCAACTTCCCTGGCCAACAACACTTTAAAAACAGCTTCACGCATTATTTAGAAAGTATCAAAGAGGTCTATAACAGCCTGCCAGACGATTGGAACATGCTGTTAGAACATAAAATCTTTGAGCCTGCGTTCTACTCTACCGTGATTCAAGATTGGGGCAGCAGCTACCTTGCTGCGAAAGAAACCGGTGAGCGTTGTTTGTCTCTGGTAGATTTGGGCCACCATGCACCAAACGTCAATATCGAAATGATCGTCAGTCGTCTTGCGCAATTCGGCAAGCTTGGCGGGTTCCATTTCAACGACAGCAAATACGGCGATGATGATTTAGACAGCGGCTCTATCAATCCTTACCAACTGTTCTTGATCTTCAACGAATTGACCGACATTCGTGCGCAAGATCCGTCTTACAGTCCATTCTATATGTTGGATCAATCACACAATGTGACCGATCCGGTAGAAAGCTTGATGTACAGCGCTGCCGAAGTGCAGCGCGCCTTTGTGAAGAGTTTGCTCGTCGATCGTAAGGCGTTAACCCATTATCAAAACGAAAACGACGCCATGATGGCGCAAGCCACACTCAAACAGGCTTATAACTTGGATGTGGAAGTAATTCTGCAAATGGCGCGTTTACAAGCTGGCGGCGCCATCGACCCTGTCGGCTGTTATCGTGCTAGCGGCTATCGCGCAGCAACCGCAAAAGCTCGTCCATCGGATCCGAATAAAACCGGCTCTGGTATTGTCTAATAAGCGAACGCAAACAGTTCTAAGATTATCTAAGCAGCAAAAAAGAAATACATAAAAAGTATTGGTCAAAAATATAGTCTTGTTAAGAGGCTATATTTTTTTGATTAAATTAATTTTAGAAACATCATTTTATTAAAAATGAATTAATTTTAAATAAAATATAACCATTCGTTTCAATATGATGCTTTGACACTTATATTGAGTTAGCAGATGGCGAAGTACAAAAATAAGAAAAGGATTGAAAATGCATGAATTACTAAGAGAAAAGAAGCATGTTGTTTCACGCAATCAAGTCATAGAGACAATCGATCTTTTGACTCAAAACCTCATCAACATTGAAGACACCACAGGTGACTTTTTGCTACGCCTTGAAGATGGCCGAGTGATCGACACCAAAGGCTGGGCTGGCTGGGAATGGACGCATGGTATTGGCTTGTATGGCTTGTTCAAATATTGGCAAATTACCAATAACCCTGACACTCTCAAAATCATTCACGATTGGTTCGATCAACGCCTTAGTGAAGGCACGCCAACCAAAAACATCAACACGGTTGCACCCTTTTTAACACTGGCTTGTTTGCATGAACGCACGCCAAAAGAGTCTTGGCTTCCTTATCTGGAAGAATGGGCGGAATGGGTGATGTACGAAATGCCGCGCGTTCAAGAAGGTGGTTTGCAGCACATCGTTTACAACAGCGTGAACCACAATCAAATGTGGGACGACACCTTAATGATGAGTGTTTTACCGCTCGCTAAAATCGGTAAATTGCTCAATAAACCCGATTATGTGGAAGAAGCAAAATACCAGTTTTTGACTCATATCCAATATCTGATGGATACCAAAAGCGGCCTGTGGTTTCACGGCTGGACCTTCGAAGGCAACCACAACTTTGCCGAAGCCTTGTGGGCTCGCGGTAATAGCTGGATCACTATCGTCATTCCAGAATTCATCGAATTATTAGATTTAGCCGAGAACGATCCGATTCGCCGTTTCTTGCTGTCTACGCTGGAACGACAAGTGAAAGCCCTAAGCAAGCTACAACATAGCGATGGCCTTTGGCACACCTTGCTGGACGACAGCAGCACCTATTTAGAAGCTTCAGCATCGGCAGGATTTGCTTACGGCATCCTAAAAGCGGTGCGTAAACGCTACCTTTCTAGTGATTATTTACCTGTTGCAGAAAAAGCCATCAAAGCGGTTTGCAACAATGTCGACGACCAAGGCGAACTGCAAAACACCTCGTTTGGTACCGCCATGGGCGACGATTTAGAGTATTACAAAAACATCAAAATCACCTCCATGCCTTATGGACAAGCGATGGCGATTTTATGTCTTAGCGAATATTTACGTCGCTATATTTAGCTAGTTTATAAACAAGCTAGCAATCAATTTCTTAGATCAACAATAAACATAAAAAGGATAAGAGAATGAAAACCAAACTATTTACCACCGCACTTACCCTAATCAGCTTAGGGCTAGCATCCGCGTCTGCTTATGCGGAAAACTTGCGTTTTGGCTACGCCAGTAATGCCACGCCAACGGTAGAAGCAATGAAAAAATTTGCTGAATTAGTTGATCAGAAAACCAAAGGCGATGTCACTGTGACTTTTTTCCCTGATAGCCAATTAGGCGGCGAACGTGAAATGGTCGAGCTACTTCAAGCTGGTTTGCTAGATATGACCAAAGTCAGTGGCGGCCTAATGGAAAGCTTCGCCCCTGTTTATGGCGTTTTCTCGATGCCTTATCTGTTTGATAGCCAAGAACATTTTTATAATGTCATGGATAATCCTAAAATCACCACGCCAATCTATGAATCGTCAAAAGGCGAAGGTATTTTGGGTCTAACGTATTATGATAGTGGCGCTCGTAGCTTCTATACTTCAGAAAAAGTCATCCGTAATGTGGACGATCTAAAAGGTCTCAAAATCCGCGTCATGCAAAGCCCAACCTCTATCAAGATGGTCAAAATGCTCGGTGGTTCGCCTATCGCCATGGGACAAGCTGATGTGTATTCGTCTATTCAGCAAGGCGTATTAGATGGCGCGGAAAACAACGAGTTTGCCTTGACTATTGCTCGTCACGCCGAAGTAGCTAAGCACTACTCTTACGATGTGCATTCTCGTGTGCCAGACATCGTGTTGATCTCGAAAGCAACCATGGATCGTTTAAGCCCAGATCAACGTAAAGCGGTTCAAGAAGCCGCAAAAGAATCCACCGAGTTCCAAAAACAAGCGTGGGCACAAGCGGTTAACGACGCCAAAGCCATGAGCGAAAAACAATTCGGTGTAACCTTCTATTACCCAGATGTGACCGAGTTCCAAGCAGCGGTACAACCTATGTACGACGAACTCAAATCTGAACCTGAAAAATATAAGGTGTATGAGGCGATTCGCCAGCAAGCGGAGCCAAAGTAATGCCAAAAATAAGACGTTTCCTAGATATTTGTTTAGGGACAACCTGCTCACTCTTATTGATCAGCATGGTCGGAGTGCTGTGCTGGCAGGTGATCAGCCGCTATGTATTTAACGACCCTTCGACCTTTACCGAAGAGCTGTTACGTTTAGGACTGGTCTGGTTGTCTCTATTAGGAGCCGCTTATTCTGCTGGCCGTAATTCTCACATGGCCATCGACCTACTGCGCGATCTTTCGCGCGGTAGGTTCCGCAAATTCCTTAAGCTGTTGGTTCCTGTCAGTTTTATTATTTTCAGTATTTATGTGCTGATTTTAGGAGGTTTGCACAGCATGCAGATTGCCTCTAAACAACTCACTGCGGTGTTACAAATGCCAATGTCGAGCTTTTATGCCGCATTGCCTGTCTGTGGTGGATTGCTGATTCTGTACGCCATTTTAAATTTGATTGATGTATTAAAAGAGCCGACCACAAATCAGTCGGATTCGGATGTTGATCAATCACTAAGCATGGGAGAATAAACATGGCGGGTGAAGCGAGCCTTGTACTCATTATTACGTTTTCTATCCTGTCGCTGTTAGGCTTGCCGCTGGCGATTGCCTTAGTTGCCTCTTCTTTGGCTGCCGTCACCATGATGGTGCCAGTGGATATGGCACTTTTCACCTCGGCACAAAAAATGGTCGCCAGCTTGGACAGTTTCTCTCTGTTAGCCGTACCGTTTTTTATTCTTTCTGGCGTTATCATGAACTCCGGCGGTATTGCCATTCGTTTGGTGAATTTCGCCAAACTGCTCGCGGGGCGCATTCCTGGCTCCTTGGCGCAAACCAACATCGCCGGTAACGTGTTATTTGGCTGCATTTCAGGTTCAGCCATCGCCGCATCAACATCCATTGGTAGCGTGATGGTGCCAATTCAAGCCAAAGAAGGTTACGACCGAGCTTTTGCTGCAGCGGTTAACATTGCTTCTGCGCCAACGGGCATGTTAGTACCGCCCACTACTGCTTTTATCATTTACTCATTAATTTCTGGTGGTACATCTGTCGCGGCCTTGTTCTTGGGCGGTGCTGTAGCTGGTGTTATTTGGGCATTAGGCTTGGTATTAGTCACCGTTATTATTGCTAAGAAACGCAAATACCCCTTGTCTGATCGAGTACCTTTTAAAGAAGCGATTAAAATCACTCTCGACGCGATTCCTAGCTTGTTCTTAATCGTCTTTATCATTGGCGGCATTGTGATGGGCGTGGTAACACCGGTGGAAGCCTCTGGCATTGCGGTGATTTACACCATGATATTGGCGTTTTTTATCCACAAAACCACACCACTTAGTGCGCTGCCTAAATTCCTTATCGAAACATCACACATCACCGGCACCATCATGCTGCTGTTGGCGGCATCAGCCACCTTGTCCTTCGCCATGGCGTTTACTGGTATTCCAGCAGCGATCTCTGCCTTGATTCTTGGGATCTCCAACGACCCAATTATGGTCATGTTGATCATCAATATTTTATTATTGGTTGTCGGCTGTTTCATGGACATTGGACCGGCAATCTTGATCTTCACACCGATCTTATTACCGATTGCCATGAAAGTTGGCTACGATCCTGTGCACTTCGGCGTCGTCATGGTGTTCAACCTCGCCATCGGCACCATCACACCGCCAGTCGGGACAGGGTTGTTCGTCGGCGCCACCGTTGCCAAGGTTAAAGTTGAAAAAGTGATCGTCGCCCTCGCGCCTTTCTACTTCGTGCTTTTCAGCTTGCTTGCACTTATCTCCTACGTGCCTGTCATCACCTTGTACTTGCCAACATTCTTTGGGCTTTAGATAAACAGCTTTGGGTTTTAGTTAAATTCTGCATCAAAAAAAACAGCATGAAAGTGATAAACTTTCATGCTGTTTTTTTTGATGCAGGTAATCAGTCAAACTAGCTTACTAACCCATTACGAATTTAGCCCTTTAGCTAAACAAATTCATGAACAAAGTAATGATAAATGGGTTACAAATATTGATAAAGATCACTGTAATAACAGGCAACATAACAGCAGCATTTGGCGCAGGTCCAAAACGATCAATAACAGTCGCCATGTTTGCAACAGCATTAGGCGTTTGACCTAAACCAACACCACAATGGCCAGCAGCCATAACCGCAGCTTCGTAATCTTTCCCCATCAAACGGAAGGTAACGAAGTAGGCAAATAACACCATCATTATCATCTGAGACACAAGAACAACAAGCATTGGTATCGCAAGGTCGAACAGCTGCCAGATTTTTAGCGACATAATAACAAGCACTAAAAATAAGCTAAGCGAGATACTACCAATCAGATCAATATGACTCATCTTAAGCTTATAGTCATTGTAATCACATACGTTTCTAACAATTGCAGCAGCGAAAACACCACCCACATAATATGGGAAAGTAATACCGGTTTTATTAAGCAATAAGACAAGAACCGAACCAAAAGCCATAGTCAATAACACAACAGAAACGGTACCCAGTGGCGTACGTTTATGAGCATCATCATCTTCAAGATCTACTACTTCATTGTTATTAGCGCTACTTTTTAAATCAAACCTTTCAATCAAACGTTTTGCTACGGGACCACCAACAAGGCTGCCCATCACTAAACCAAATGTTGCGGCTGCAATTCCAGTAACAGTAGCGGATTGAACACCTAATGCTTCAAATGATGGACCAAATGCAGCAGCAGAACCAATACCACCAGACATAGCAACAGAACCCATACTTACCCCAAGCAGTGCATGAATACCCAATAGTTTAGATAAACCTATGCCAAGCAAATTTTGTAAGAATAGTAATGAAACCGCCGCCACAGCTAGAATTGCCCCTTGTTTACCGCTGCGTTTGATCACGTGCAGACTGGCCATAAAACCAGTACAGGTAAAGAATAGGACTAAAAGGAAGTTGGTAAGCCCTTTATCAAGGGTCACTGTATATAAGCCAGTTTGTTTGCCGATTAGCATCAAAATGGCGTAAAACAAACCACCAATGACAGGAGCTGGAATAAAGTATTTTTGAAATATAGGCACTTTACCTTTGAGATAACGACCTAAGAAAAGGACGACGACAGCCAAACCCATGGTTTGAACTAGATCAAGCGTAATGTTCATTTGTAGATTCCTTTATTATTTTTTTAGGAAAGTTTATTTAGATCGTTATAAAAATTTACTTTCTAACCCTAATAGCTCTAACGTAGTTTTACCCGCTCTTATCTGCTCTCTATAAACAGCTTCTTTTGATTCTCTCAACTCAGCCATTTCTAAAACATTCTGCGCTTTATCAGGGTTAACAATAACAAGACCGTCTTGGTCTCCAATAACGATATCTCCAGGGCAAATCTGAACATCGCCAATACAAATCGGAACATTCACCTCACCAGGCTGGTTTTTTCCAGTACCCTTGATGCTTATCCCTCTGCAAAAAACAGGAAACCCCATTTCGATAATGGCTTTTGCATCTCGAACGGACCCGTTGATTACCAAACCTGCTAAACCGATCGCCAATGCCTGCTCGGTTAGGACATCACCCCATGGTCCAGCTTCTAAAAAGCCTTTTGCATCAACGACCAAGACATCGCCAGGCTTTGCTTGCAATAAAGCATAATGAATCATCAGGTTATCAGCAGGTTTACAATCTAATGTTAGAGCTGGACCTGCTAGAGTCATGCTGCTACTCAAAGGTTTCATTCCGCTATCAAGCGCGCCTTTTGCTCCTTGAGCCTCATAGACAGTTGCTGCACCAAGCTCTTTAAGGCGTTTCAACAACTCGTCATTTTTTATTGTTTGTTTAGTCATACCATTCTCCTTTGAACTTAATTCCAATTTAAGCTAAAGTAAAAACTTAAACAAACATGCTTTTTTGAACTTAAGATAAGAAAAAATGAACTTAAAACAGCTCAGATATTTTTGTGAAGTCGTTAGTTGTGGCAGCGCCACTCAAGCTGCGAAGCATCTTTTTATTGCCCCGACAGCAATTAGCATGCAAATCAGCCAGCTAGAAAACCATTTAGGGGGAGAGCTTTTTGATCGCTCAACTCGCCCTATGGAATTGACCGCATTAGGAAAATACTTTTATCCAAGGGCAAAAGACCTGTTAGCTCAGATGACAAAACTGGATGAAGAAACACACGATATCGCGACAGGCAAGAGCGGCTGCTTAAGTATTGGCGTGGTGAGATCAACGCTATTTACCATCATGCCTCAAGCAATCAGAGCATTTCGCGAAGCTTATCCAGGCGTTCATTTAGATTTATTAGAAGTGTTATCTGAATATCAACCAGACCTTCTAGTTGATAGGCGCATCCACATTGGTATTTCGCGATTTATTGGCAAGTTTTCACCACCAGATCATCAAACACACACCTTAATTATGGAAGACCCTTTTGTTGTCGCGATACCGGCTCACCACCCGCTAGCCGAAAAAAAATCATTAATTCCGAAAGATATCGACAAAGAACCTTTTATTATCTACCCGAAAGATCCAGTAACTCGCTATGGTGAAAAAATCTTAGATGCTTTAGCCACAAAAGACTCAAAGCCTGAAGTTTCTTATGAAGCCATTGAAATCCATACCGCATTATCACTAGTATCAGCAGGTTTGGGTGTAACCCTTGTTGCGCAATCCATATCAAAAAATCACTTTAAAGATGTGGTATTTATACCAATAGAAGGTTTAGAAACAAGCACATCAATCGTTGCGGTCACCAATACCAGAGAGCAAAACATACACGTAGACGCTTTTTTATCTTTTTTGAAAACATAAGTTTCTACTGTTAAGAGCCGCCTATTAAAACCCCATCAAAATCACAAGTTTCAGCCGCATAACAGGTTACATCGCTGTATAACCTTGAATCTCTATCTGCACGGTATAGAGCCGCGTATCTTACTTCAGGGAGTTGAGGGGTAACATGGAGTATTTTTAAAAGCCCACTATCTAAATACTTTTTCATTGCAGCAATAGGTAAATAGCTCACTCCTATCCCAGATAACGTCAAACCTATTTGCGCAACTAGACTATTGCTCAGTAGCGTCCGTGATATTTTCAGATTGTTTTGTGCAAACCAACGTTCATAAATAACTCCTGTACCTGAGAGGTTACTCTGCGTAAGCACATTAAGTTGGGATAAACGTTGGAAATCCAAGACGTCATCTGCCGATACATAATCAGGTGTACACATCCAAGCATTTTTAACCGTTTTCAGCCGACACACTTTATAGGCAGCATCGTCATAAACATCAGGCACAATAATCATATCTAATGAATCATTGCCTAATTTTTCAAGCAGAGTAGAACTTAGCTCGACTTGAGGCTCGATTATTAACTTAGGATAACTTTGCGAAATCATCTTCACTAACTTTGGTAGCCACGTGAGGGCTGTCAATTCCGTCACTCCAATTCTAAAACGTTTATGGAGTGTTTCGGGGCTGCTCATTCGTTCCAAAACATGATCTCGCATATCGAGCATATCTTTCGATAAGGCTAACAGCTCAGCACCTTTTTCAGTCAGCTTTGCATTTCTTCTCGAACGATCAAATACTTCCATGTCAAAGACAGATTCGAGCTCGTTAATCCGTTTAGAAATAGCAGATTGTGTCGTATTAAGTTTATCAGCGGCTAACGCGAAATTGCCTAATTCCGCAATCCAATATAAAGCCTCTATCTGCTTGAACGTAATCACCATTGCTCTCCAACGTATACCATTTTAGCGAAACGACACATCTAAATATTTTTCAATACTCAATTGCCAAGAAGTACTTGTACCTTATTTTAATAACAACGTTAAATAGCCAAAATAAAAAAACCACTGAAAAAACTCCAGTGGTTGATTATTGACGGTCATATAATCAAAATGGGAGGACGCTATTACCCAGCTTGCAAGGTACTTAATGCATCAACAATAGATTGGCAGCCTTTTTTAATTTGCTCGATAGAGCAGGCAAATGAGATACGCAAATAAGGCGACATACCATAGGCACTACCAGATACCGTTGCGACATTAGCTTCTTCTAGTAAAAAATTCACAATATCGTTATCTGTAACCAATACTCGCCCTACAGCCGTTTTACTGCCGATGATCTTCTCTAAGTTAAGGAACAGATAAAAAGCCCCTTCAGGCTTATGTATCTCACTTAAAAAGCTAGATGAAGATAGAATAGCAACAGCGGTGTCTCTTCTAACCTGAAAACTATCGCGCATTACAATGGAAGGCTGACTGTCACCAAAAGCAACTTTTGCCGCCTCTTGGCTTATAGAGCTTGGGCAGGTAGTTGTTTGTGATATGAGTTTTTTGATCGCTGAAACCAGTGTTTTCGCCCCTGCACCAAACCCTATACGCCACCCAGTCATAGCGTAGCCTTTAGATGCCCCATTCACTATCAAGGTTCGTTCTTTTAAATCAGGAGCAACATTAATGAGGGAAATATGCTTCGCAGGTGGATAAACAAATTTTTCGTAAATTTCATCCGACAAAATTAGTACGTGTTCATGTTTCCTCAGTACATCGGCGATCGACTGTAACTCTGCTTCTGTATAGACAGCCCCGGTTGGATTTGAAGGTGAGTTCAAAACAACCCATTTGGTTTTCTGAGTTATATTTTTTTCTAGTTCTGTCGATGTTAACTTCAAACTAACAGGGTCTGGTTGAACGATAATTGGTTCGCCACCGCAAAGCGATGCAATATCTGGATAAGATACCCAATAAGGTGCTGGAACAATCACCTGATCACCAGGATCAATTGTTGCTAAAAAAGTGTGGTAGATAATATGTTTACCGCCACTTCCGACGATCACCTCGTCTGTGCTGTAGGCTAATTCGTTGTCTCGTTGTAACTTTTCACATATCGCCTCACGAAGATCAAGGTTTCCTTGAGGATTTGAGTAATGGGTTTTTCCCATTGTTATCGCTTTAATAGCTTCCAGAGAGGCTGCATCAGGGGTGTTAAAGTCAGGCTCGCCAATTGAAAAATTGACGATATCTCTCCCTTCTGAGATCAGCTTTTGGGCAAGTGCTGCTGTATTTAAGCTTGCCGATTCATTAAGGTTATTTACTCTTTGAGATAACACGTTCGATATCATTTTATATTCCTGCTTTATTTAGAATCAAATCAACCCAATCCATTCTGTTCGTATTGATTTGATCAATAATCCCTTCTTCTTTCTTAAGAATCTCTAGAGACTTTTGTATGATTTCATCTACTTGTTCAGGCGAAAAAGACACAACACCATCATCATCAGCAACAATAAAATCGCCATTACAAACAACATGACCACCAATAGAAACAGGAACACCTATTTCACCCGGTCCATTTTTAAAAGGACCAAAATGGGTTGTATCGCGGGCGTAAACAGGAGTATTCCTAAAGGCTTCCACATCTCTAATCGCACCATCTATAACAAAACCTTCACAGCCATTTTTAAGCCCTTGGAGCATAATCAACTCGCCCATCAGAGCGTTATTTACTGCGCCTCGACCATCAACAACAAGCACATCTCCTTTTTGCACAAGTTTGAGTGCTTTATAAACATACAAGTTATCACCAGGACTACACTTTATCGTTAATGCTCGGCCAACTAACTTCAAACTATGTTGGTGATATTTTTTCAACCCACTAATGCCGCGATTTCTTCCCAGAGCATCACTAATAACCGTAGTCGGTATGCTCTTAAGCTGATCAATGGCTGACGGTATATTGTTTTCCGTATTCATAATGTCATTCTCTATAGATTGCGATGAATCGAGTCAGAGTCACATTTTTTGCGCATCAAAAAAAGGGAGTTTTTCGCATTCTAAATAGTGACAAAAAGGAATATTAAAAACAAAAATAACATTCTAAAAACTACTACTAATATATCTATTTAAATCGTTTTTCTTAGCATGAAAATACTGCTTGAATCGAATACAGCTCTAAAAAGCTACCACGATAACTACAAAGTAGGTACTGACATGAAAAACATCAGCAAATATCTATCAGGAACAATATTAGGACTTAGCATTGCTGCAGCGTCTGGAACAGCAAGTGCAGAAAGCTACGTAACGATAGGAACAGGTGGACAAACAGGCACCTATTACGTAGTAGGACAAACGATTTGTCGATTGGTTAACAACTTAAAAGACTCAGATATAAAATGTAATGCGCCATCTACTGGTGGGTCCGTTGCAAACATTAACGGTATTCGCTCTGGAGATTTAGATCTTGGTGTCGCGCAATCAGATGTTGGCTTTAATGCCATGCTCGGTTTAAAACAATTTGACACTAAATTTGATGATCTAAGATCAGTGTTTTCCATGCATGGAGAACCACTGACTATAGTCGCAAGCACAAAGTCCGGTATCAAAAGCTTTGATGACTTAAAAGGTAAAAGGGTAAACGTAGGTAATCCTGGTTCAGGTCAACGAGCCACAATGGATACGCTTATGTCTTTTAAAGGACTAGATTTTGGTTACTTTTCTCTTGCCTCGGAGCTAACCAGCACAGAACAAAGCTCAGCATTAAGTGACAACAATATTGATGCTTTTACGATCGTCACAGGTCATCCTTCTGGCCTAATTCAAGAGGCAACAACAGTAACGGAGGCAAAAATCATCCCAGTGGAAGGGGATGACATTGATCAACTGATCAAAAAATACCCATACTATGCAAAAGCAACTATTCCTGGTGGACTATATAAAGGAAACCCAAATGACATAAACACCTATGGTGTTGTTGCTACCATAGTTACCGACAAAGACACTCCAGATGATGTCATATACGCCATAACGAAAGCGGTTTTCACTAATTTAGACAGAATAAAGAAAATTCATCCTGCATTTGCTCATTTAACTGAAGCGAATATGGTTGAAGACGGCCTATCAGCGCCATTACATGAAGGAGCTAAGCGCTATTATAGAGAACGCGGTTGGATAGAATAATCCTCATTAGCCTATCACTCTATGTGCGTCCTAGACGCACATAGTTCTTTTTCATTATCGGATTGTTTTATGAGTAATATAAATAACGCTTCGCTCAATGAGCTTGTAGATGCTGTTGATGTTGGAGCAAGACGTTTAGAAGGCGTGGAAAAAAAACTTCTAGTATTCCTAGCGGTTAGCTGGGCTATTTTCCAATTATGGATAGCCTCACCTCTCCCCTTCATACTTAATATCGGTATTTTTAGCAGTATAGAAGCCCGATATATTCATTTTACTTTTGCGTTATTTCTCGTCTTTATTGCTTTTCCTGCCACTGAAAAATCAAACAAGTTTCGCGTATCAGGATTAGATTGGCTATTTGCCTTAGTAGCCAGTTCAACAGGAGCTTATTTATATGTATTTTATGACCAATTAGCACAACGCCCAGGCAGTCCAATACTACAAGATGTGATTGTAGGCGGAATTGGATTGCTATTAGTCCTAGAAGCAACAAGGCGCTCACTAGGATTACCTCTAGCAAGCATAGCCCTAATTTTTATACTTTATTCCGTGTTAGGGCCTTATATGCCAAGCATGATTGCGCATAAAGGAGTAAGTTTTAATTCATTAATCAATCATCAATGGCTGACAACACAAGGCGTTTTTGGTATTGCCTTAGGAGTATCCACGAGTTTTGTTTTTCTCTTTGTATTATTCGGTGCGTTATTAGAAAAAGGCGGAGCAGGTAATTTTTTCATTAAAACGGCTTTTTCAGTATTAGGGAAATATTCAGGAGGTCCTGCAAAAGCCGCTGTAGTAGCATCAGGTCTGACTGGCCTTGTGTCTGGATCCTCTATCGCTAATGTTGTCACAACAGGCACATTCACCATTCCAATGATGCGTAAAGTTGGCTTCTCTGCAGAAAAGGCAGGGGCGGTAGAAGTTGCCTCATCGGTTAACGGTCAGATAATGCCGCCAGTAATGGGTGCCGCTGCATTCTTAATGGTTGAGTACATAGGAATCCCTTACAGCGAAGTGATTAAAAGCGCTTTTTTACCCGCGTTAATATCCTATATATCATTAATCTTTATTGTCCACCTAGAAGCACAAAAAATGGGTGCAGTTGGGATAAAGGACAACTCGAAATCTGTTAGCCTACTAATAAAAGCCAGTAAATTCCTATTTGGCTTCCTAGTAATGTCGGCATTGTCTTATCTTATTTATTTTAGTGTGTCCTGGGTAAAAGGTCTTTTCCATGACAGTGCCATATATATCATCCTATTAAGTATCTCAGCATCGTATCTCTACATTATTAAAGTCGTCTCTAGGTATCCGGATTTAGAAGAAGACGATTCCGATCTAAACGTACTGCCAAACTTCAAACAAACACTAATGAGTGGATTGCATTACTTGTTGCCCGTAGTGATTTTAATTTGGTGCTTAATGGTAGAACAAATGTCGCCTAGCCTTTCTTCTTTCTGGGCATCAAGCGCTATGATCTTTATCTTATTAACGCAAAAACCACTAAAGGCGGTGTTCCGAAAAGAAAAAATAGAATCGATTCTACAAAGTGTTCGTTCAGGTACAAAAGATCTTTTTGAAGCGCTTGAGGCTGGCTCAAGAAACATGATAGGTATTGCCGTAGCAACAGCAGCGGCAGGCATTGTAGTTGGTGCAGTTGCACAAACAGGAATTGGCTTAGTTCTGGCTGACCTCGTTGAGTATTTTTCCATGGGAAATATACTCATTATGCTGATATTAACCGCTCTATTATGCTTAATTCTTGGCATGGGATTACCGACTACAGCGAACTACATCGTTGTATCAGCCTTGCTGGCACCAGTAATAGTATCTTTAGGTGAGCAGAATGGACTCATTGTGCCACTAATTGCCGTGCATTTATTTGTGTTTTACTTCGGCATAATGGCAGATGTCACCCCTCCGGTTGGGTTGGCCTCTTTTGCGGCTGCTGCCGTTGCAAAAGGAGACCCTATAAAAACAGGCTTACAAGCTTTCAAATACAGCCTTAGAACAGCCTTATTACCATTCATCTTTATTTACAATACTGATCTTTTGTTGATCGATGTCACTTGGTATTGGGGAATAATCATCTTTTGCGTTTCAACTATTGCAATGATGGCTTTTTCCTCAGGAATGCAAAACTATTTAATTGTAAAAAACAAATGGTATGAAAACCTTGCTTTCCTACTCATTGCCTTCACGTTGCTACGTCCTGGATTTTGGCTTGATCTAGTGTACCCACCGTTTCAATCAGTACCGCTTCAAAACATAGAGAGTACTTATGATTCAATGGATCGCGACCACTATCTAAAGTTGCAAATAGACGGTTTTGATAAAGTTGGTGAGAAAGTAACCTTCTTCACATTGCTACCAAAAGAAATAGATAAGGTAGGTAAAGTCGAACACTTTGAGGATTTAGGATTAAACCTAATATCCAAGGATGATGGGCTATTGATTGACACTGTCAGTTTCGCCTCCCCTGCTGAGAAACTAGGTTTTGAGTTTGACCAAAAAATCATATCGGTCGGTATTAATTCCGAACGACCAAGCAAAGAACTTTTTTGGATTCCAGCATTCTTGATGTGTATTTTTATTTATTACAATCAATTAAGGAGAAAAAGGTCTGGTAAGTCCAAATAATCTATTACAGGAATGACCGAATTCATCAGGGGTAAACATGTTGTGGAAGGACGTCACTGAACACATTATTTGATGGAAGAGAATTAGGATTTAGCCCAGTCCGAGCTGGCAGACACCAACTAAAATAAGGAGTCTGTCAGATCAAGGTAGAAACTAGTTCAACGATAAAAAACTAGCACAACGATAAGGTAGTGGCCCGTTTTACTAGGCCACTACAGTTGGATCCATTCAGCGAACTCGCTTTGAGTATGGAATAACTTGTTCGTTGATATTGATATCGCGAACATCATTCACCCCAACAAGTGCCATATTACGCATCATTTCGGATTTCAATATGCCCAGTGCGTGCTGTACACCAGCTTCGCCGGCAACAGAAGAAGCATAGGCAAACGGGCGGCCAGCAAAAACGAAAGACGCCCCAAGAGCCAACGCTTTAATAACATCTCCACCACGACGAATGCCGCTATCCATCATAACTGGAATGTTGGGGCAGGCTTGAACAATAGCAGGCAATGCATGAAGAGGAGCGATTGCACCATCCAGTTGACGCCCACCATGATTGGAAACAATGATACCGTCTGCGCCTATTTCAACTGCTTTCCGGGCATCTTCTGGATTGAGAATACCTTTAATCACAAATGTCCCTTTCCATAACTTACGAATTCTTTCTACATGAGACCAGTTTAGATGATCACGAAATGAAAAATCACGCTCGACAGTAGGTGATAAAATAGGAGCTCCACGATGAGCGTAACTGTTCTCAAAATGTGGAATACCATGAAAAGTTATTGTTTTTAAAAAAGTCCCGATAGACCACCTAGGATGAAGCATTCCGTCAAGCAAGAGGCGCAAACTAGGTTTAAGTGGAGTGCTGAAGCCTGCACGAACATTATTCTCTCTATTGGCTGGAACACAAGTATCAACGGTCAACACTAATGTTTTAAAATTGGCCTTTTCAACACGTTGCAGCAGTGCATCGATATTTGCATCATCACCGGGCAAGTAGGCTTGAAACCAAGCGTCTGGATTGGCTTTAATTACCTCTTCTAAGCGAATGAGAGAAGTGCCGCTCAATATCATAGGTACGTTTTCTTGCGCCGCTCCTTTCGCTAACACAATATCGCCTCGATAAGCATAGAGAGCACTTAAGCCAATCGGCGCTATACCGAAAGGTGCCGCATAGGTCTTTCCAAATAACTCGGTTGTCGTTGTTCTTTTAGAAACATCATTTAGTACACGAGGTAAAAACTCGTAATCATCAAAGGACTCTCGGTTGCGTTTTCGAGAAACATTGTTCTCTGCCGCACCAGAAATATAACCAAATATAGGACGTGGTAGCAGCTTTTTTGCTTCAATTTCAAAATCATCCAAGCTTAATACACGAGAAAGTAACCGAGTTGTTCTTTTGGAGGGCCCAGAATCAACTGTATTAATCGTGGTTTTATTTGTTTTTATAGACTCATTGCTGGACATCTTAATCTCCGAACTTCATTGATGGACTTGATCAGAACTGATGAAAGCATTTAGGCTTTAGTCGATTCACTGCTTCATCGTGCCAAGGATGTTTTTTTAAGCATCGCATTGAGTACATCGATGGTTCGATGCTGAGAAATGCTAATCGAAAGAGCAGACTTTGGCTGATCTGCCCTTTCAATCATTAAGCCTTAGATAGCTATTCTTTAAAAAACTATCTATTTAAAATACCAAGTAAAATCACACTTCCTTAAAGTGAATTGCGCTTAAGAAATACTTCCCATACTTCAGGATTGATTAATCGAGATGGCTTGTTTCCGTCTAGTATTGCTCTAATTTGTAACGCTCCTTGTGATGCGACATTATAGCGACCTTCATGAGATACACCTGCCGTATGATAGGTCGCAACTACATTGGGTAGAGATAATAAAGGATGATCCAACGCTGGAGGCTCCTCTTCCCATACATCTAATCCTGCGCCACTTAAATGCTCAGTACTTAATGCTTGGTATAAGGCAGATTCATCATGAATACCTCCACGGGCAGTGGTGACAAACTGAGCGCCTTTTTTCATCTTTGAGAATGCCTCTGCATTGAACATATTTCGCGTTGAATTGTCCCTTGGGCAATGAAGTGAAATTATGTCTGACTCATTGAGTAGCTGTTCCCAATCTACTGAAGTAGCTCCTCTCGATGTCATTTCTTCGGAGGTAAGATACGGATCAAAAGCAATGACCTTCATACCAAATGCGTTAGCCAGTTTCGCGGTAGCCGATCCCGCATACCCTAAACCAACAATCCCTAAAACGCGTCCACAAAGGTCATGTCCCATAAGCTCTTCTCGACTAAACCCTCGTCGACTTTTTAGAACTCTATCGGATTCTGTTATTCGTCGTGACACAGAAAGCATCAAGCCAACAGCCATTTCAGCTACTGAAGTAGCATTGATGCCCATTTGCCCAACGACAGCCACACCAGCCTTTGTACAGGCTTCGACATCAATAGTGTCATAACCAGCGCCAGTGGAAGAAACACATATCAGGTTTGGACATTTAGCCAGTAACTCCTTACTGACTCGCCATTTGGGAGGAATTTCATCTAACGTCGGGCGTAAATGTAATACATCCACTGTTTTTAGTTTAGCCCACACACTTTCTTCGCTGTCGTTAAAGTCGATAACTTCAAGTTTTGTATCAGAGCGTTCGTTTATTATTTTGTCGAAAATTGGATTAATCCATGCCTCAAATCTGGCAACTACTCTTTCTTGGCGCATTTTTAATGCCCTCATAACTTATTGTTTTTATTCGAAAACGCAGCCACGTGCTTTCAAGGCATTGACGACCCAACTGCGATCAACGCTTCCGTCTTCTATCGCTGCGATTTCAACTTGTTCTGCAGCATATTTCGCTTGAGCAGCAGCCAAAATGGCTTCAGCATGATCAATACTTACAGACAGTACGCCATCTCCATCGGCTAAAATTAGGTCGCCAGCTTCGATAACCATTCCGTCAATGCATATAGGTGTGTTTATCTCTCCTGGACCATCTTTGTAGGGACCTCGATGAGAAACGCCTGTTGCGAAAAGAGGCAACCCCATTCGTCGAATTTCAGCCGCATCACGAATCGCGCCATTAATAATTATTCCAGCTACGCCCTTTTTTATAGCAAGAGCAGCCATGATTTCTCCCATCATTGCATTTGTCTGATCGCCGCCAGCATCAACAACAATGATATCTCCCGGTTCAGCGATATCAATCGCATGGTGTAAGACCAAATTATCGCCAGGGCGAGTACGAACGGTTAAAGCGGCGCCTGCGATAACTTCTGTTGAATCATGAATAGGGCGAATGTTGGATCCACCTGCAAATAAGCGGTTCATGCAGTCGCTAACGTTAGCAACAGGAAGGCTTTTAAAGCTGGCTACGATGCGGCTATCAATTTTTCTTTTGCGATTTTTGATTTGGAAACCAATGTTGTTCATTTTTCAATTCCTATGTGGTGTTTTTATTTTAAGACTCGTCAACATATCTCAGCGTGCTAAGTCATGTTTTCATTACTCGACTACTCACCAACAATAATCACCGGAAAGCCTTGTTGGTAAGAATGAATTCATACAACATCAAAAAAAGTACTAAAAAAATACAAACAAAATACATTTATCGCAATCTATTTATAATAAAGAGATATAAAAAAAACAAAAACAATAACCAAGTGATTGAATTATAATGAAAAAAATAAATAATCCTTTATTTTTGTCATTTCTATTTACTTCGTTCACTGCACGGAACTATACTGAAACCGTATACGAAAACACATTTATTAGAGAACCTAAGCATCTTTAATAAATTGTTTTTTGTATTGCCTAAACTAAAAAAACGATAGGAAACAAAGATGAAAATAATAAAACCTAGAGTTGGTATGTTTTTGAAAACGCTCAGCCTGACTATGTTATGTAGCGCCTCTATCTCAGCAATGGCTGATTATCCAGAGCGTCCAATTAAAATGATCGTTGCCTACGGTGCAGGTGGCGGAACGGATATTGCGGCTAGAACATTGGCACCCTATATCGAAAAATACATGGGTGAAAACGTCTCTATAGTGATCGAGAATAAACCCGGTGCTGGCGGAGAGATTGGTTTTACTCAGTTAGCGAACTCTTCTCCTGATGGATATACGATAGGCTTTGTTAATACGCCTAACCTCATTACGATCCCGATTCAACGTAAAGCTCGATACAGCCTCGCAGACTTTACGCCAATAGGTAATGTTGTTGATGATCCAGGCGCTTTCAGCGTATCTATCAACAGCCCAATAAAATCATTAGGTGATTTAGTTAGTTATGCAAATAAAAATCCAGGCAAACTTACCTATGGAACAACGGGTATTGGTGGAGATGATCATTTGGCTGCACTGGCTTTTGAAAAACAAACAAATATTAAAATGAAGCATATTCCATTCAAAGGATCGGCTGATGTAAGAACCGCTGCACTTGGTGAACATATTGACTTGGCAAATATGAATATGAGTGAAGCCATTGCAGATGGCCAAGAAGGAAACTTACTAATTTTAGGACAAATGGGAGAATCCCGTTGGAGCGAAGCGCCAAATGTACCTACTTTTATGGAGCAGGGATATGACGTCGTTTCAGGGTCAATGCGCGGTTTGGCGGCTCCAGCAGGGTTACCAAGTGACATTCAAAAGAGACTAGAAAAAGCACTAGAACAGGCTGTTAGTGACCCTGAATTTGTTGCTAAAGCAAAAGAACAAAACCTTCCCCTATCCTATATGAACAGCAATGACTTTGGCGCCACATTGCAGCGTTTACATGATACCTACAACGCTATTTGGACGGCAGAACCTTGGATTAAAGGTTAAAAGCTAAAGTATTCAATGAAGAGAGATATCGTGAACAACGGTATCTCTTTCTTTTTTGTGGGGAAATATATGAATAAAGCAAAAGTTGAACTTCTGTCTAGCACAGTAGTAACGATCTTTTCAATTTTCGGGCTCATAGAAGCATGGGGCTATAGCGCAACCTCAGGATTCTTACCCAGAATAGTGCTGTTCATCATGTTGGCATTATCTTTAATTTGGATTGCTCAGTCCTTAAGATCAATCTTTAAACTCAAGAATCAAGAGAAAACAACAGACTTCGAATGGAGGAAGTTTTTTCTAATCGTTTCCTCTAGTTCCTTATTTGTATTAGGTATTAGTTATCTTGGAGTCATTACGAGTTCTGCCATATTTACTCCATTACTGGCTCTTGGGCTTGGCTATCGAAATGTAAAAAACGTAATCATTGCGGCAGTCGTTTTTTGCACCTTAATTTATGTGGTCTTTAGGGTTGTGTTGAGAATACCTCTGCCACCTGAAGCCATTTCAGTTCTATTAATGGGGTAATTGTTATGGAATCTTTCACTCACATATATGATGCATTCTTCATTGTATTTACTATTCCAGTAATGATTTCAATGATAATTGGTACGGCTGTGGGGATCGCAATTGGTGCCTTGCCAGGGCTAAGTGCTACGATGGGAATTGCAGTTCTTATACCTTTGACATTTACCATGGAGCCACTTGTCGCGCTCGGTATGATTGCGGGCATTTATAATGGAGCAATGTACGGCGGCTCAATTCCGGCTATCCTATTAAGAATTCCTGGAACACCTGCGGGTATTGCGACAGTCTTTGACGGATATCCCATGGCGCAACAGGGAAAGGCAAAGCTGGCATTGCGGATTTCATTAACCTCCTCCTCTATTGGTAGTGCTGTTAGTGCTCTCGCATTACTACTATTGGCGCCACCACTAGCAAAAGTTGCTCTTCAATTTAGTCCTGCAAATTATTTCTGGCTGTCTGCATTCGGACTAACTTCAATAGCTGTGCTTTTATCTAAGAACCCAATTAAAGGCTTAATTGCAGCATGCTTAGGCCTATTAATTGGCATGGTAGGCATTGACACCATGACAGGTGCAGAGCGATTTGCCTTTGATTCATTGGACTTACTTAGCGGCATTAATATCATCGTTTTGTTAACTGGGTTGTATGCCATCCCACCTGCAATTGAGTTGGCTTTCAGCTCAATGAAGAACATCAAACCTATCGCTCAGCAAAATGAAAAAGACGATGACTTTCGTTGGAGCAAACTCATTCCCGTATGGTTTAAATCATCCATTATTGGTGTTATCGCAGGGATTATACCAGCGGTTGGGGGGAATATTGCTGCATTACTTGCTTGGAACGAACAGCGAAGATCCGACCCTGATAAAGATAAATATGGCAAAGGTGCACCTGAAGGGGTTGCTGCAGCTGAATGCGCTAATAATGCGGATACAGCAGCGACTTTAATTCCAGCCCTTACTTTGGGGATACCTGGCAGTGCGGTTGCCGCAGTTATTTTGGGAGCATTATTAGTACATGGTTTATTGCCTGGCCCTCAACTCTTTAGAGAGAATGCTGAAATAACCTATGGGTTCATGATTACTATGCTTGTTACATCGGGACTGATGTATGTACTGGGACGTTTTGGTTCAAGAGCATTTATTCATATACTAAAACTACCCGCTAGCCTATTAGCCCCAATGATAATTTCGTTGTCGGTTCTTGGTATCTACGCCTTACATAATAGCTTCTTTGAAGTTTGGTTGATGTTATGTTTCGGGGTGCTTGGATTAGTAATGGAACGTCTTGAAATACCAACAGCTCCTACCGTCTTAGCCGTTATTTTAGGCCCTATGGCCGAAGAGTCGTTAAGACGAAGCATATTAATGTCAGATGGCCAGTATGATGTATTGTTTGAAGGTGGAATCTCTTGGATTTTGATCGGGCTAATCGCAATGACGTCACTAACGCCTGTCATTAAAAAGATGCTAGTACGGTTTAGAGGCTCGCGCGATGGAGCAACAATAAAGTAATATAAGACTTACTTTGCTGTTTTTTTGGATATCTATGAAAGTAAGTGAATCTATATACATTGCTCTTCGTGATCGATTAATGTCTGGTTTTTATGAACCTGGAACGCGACTTGTTGAAGAAGCGCTGGCTTCTGAATTAGATGCGAGTAGAACGCCAGTTCGTGCCGCTATTCAAAAATTGATTGCGGATGGTTTCCTTGAGCAGGCGCCTAAAAGGGGTGCTGTTGTTTCGATGGTAGGAAAATCTGAAATTGTAGATATCTACAACCTTCGAGTCGTTTTAGAAGGGCATGCGGTTTGCTTGGCATCTGAGAGAGTTAGTGAAAACTCATTGAATGCCATGAAAGAAACTGTAAACCGTATGGAACATGCTATTGATAACAAAAAAATCGGGTACCAAGAGGTACTTAAAGAAGCCAACCGTGATTTTCATTATTTGATTTATGAGTCCTCTTTAAATCCAATGATCCGGAGTTTTGGATCTCGTTTGCTTGAGTTTCCGCTGGTCATTGGTAGATATTATATTTATACGGATGAACAAGTCCGCAACAGTATCAAGGAGCACCGTCAAATTATTAAAGCTATCGAAACGGGTGATGCTCAGTGGGCAAAATCAAGTATAGAAAGCCACCTTATGGGTGCGTTAAATAGTTTTAAGAGAAAGCCTACGTAATATTTTGCATTGCCGCGAGATCGTGAAGAGTTGCTCATATTTAATACAAAAACAGCATAGGAGCTTAACTGCTCCCATGCTGTTTTTTTATAGTAGTAAATCAGCCCAATTGGTTTACTAAAGCGACAATGTCTTGCTTTGCTTTTTCGGCCGATAAGGCATGACGATCATCAGCAAACTCTTGATATTCCGAACCGATTTCGTAAAACTTATCAACGCCCAAGTACTTAGCCAACTCTTTGATGTGCGGACCAAGATGATTCATCTGTTCGCGTACACCACCAGCACCAAAACCAAACTCTCCAGATGAAGTTAATAAAACTAAGGTCTTTCCGGACAAGATAGGTTCAATCGGAAAATCCCCTCGCGCTAGGTCAAAGGTAAAGGTTTTATTCACTCTCAATATTTGATCAAACCACGCCTTTAATACCGCTGGCATGCCGTAGTTATACATAGGTGCGGTAATCACGATGACATCGGCATTAGACACTTCATCAAAATAAGTATCTGACTCAGCCAAGGCTAATTTCTGCGCCGTGCTTCTCTTTTGCTCTGGGGCGAACGCCGCCGCAATCCAACCCTGACAAATGAAGGTTGGTGGATTAAGACCGAGATCACGATAAACTACCTCGTCTTGATGATTTTTATTCAGCCATGTGTCTATAAAACAACGCCCAAATGACTTCGAAATCGAATTATAGCTTTGTGTTGAGTTATCAGTATGACGAACGCTTGAGTCGATATGTAGAATGGTTTTCATATTTTATGCCTCTTCCATTGATAGTTAGTAGGCATAGTGTGTTCGGCAATCGTTTTAGTGACAAATGGTCTTATTTTTTCTATAAAGTAGTTATTCTCATCCATAGAGTACCTTTATGTTTCAGCAACTTCCCTCTTTAAATGCTATCAAAGCCTTTGAATCTGCTGCTCGATTAAACAGCTTTAAAGACGCCGCTAATGAACTGAATGTGACGCCGACGGCTATTTCTCATCAAATCCGAACACTTGAAGACAGCTTAAAAATAAGATTATTTGAACGAAAAACGCGAGCGGTGACGTTAACAAAAGAAGGCGAATTACTGGCAGCGTCTGCCAACCAATCTCTGCAGGATTTACTCTTAACAGTTAATCAATTGAAAGGCTCTCCTCGAACATTAACCATCAGCACGACCAACTCGTTTGCTGCCATGTGGTTAGTCCCAAACCTTGCGGGCTTTCAGCAACAGCATCCTGGCATCGATATTCAAATAAGAGCAGAAGAATCTCTTATAGATATGGAACATGATAGACGTGTCGATATGGCGATTCGTTACGGGGAGCCACCTAAACAACTTGAAACCAAGGCACTTATTCATCAACCTTTAATTCAAGAGTCAATTGGCTTCTTTGCGACACCAGACTATTGGAAAAAACACAGTAAAAACACGTCTGAGGCCGTATTCTTCTGCACTCAATGGAAGAACTCAAAGTTACCGAACTTAGGGATAGAAGAAACGATAAAAAGCATCGTTGAAGACACTCAACCTAATATTCGCTATTTCCATGACGAAAACCTAACCGCTCAGGCGGCACTTTCTGGACAAGGCATTGCCATCATCAGCCACCTTGCTGTCGAAAACTCGATTAAAAATGGCTGGTTAACCCAAGGCACGGACAAAATGGCAACACCTATCACTGGTTTACATTACTACTTGGTTATACCCAAGCGGATACAAACCAACCAAGCTGCAATTCGTTTTAAAAAATGGTTGCAATCAACGTTGGCCAAAAATAAGCCCGTGAATTAGCCCCTAATCACTTATCTTCTTATAAAAATATTTACGACAAGTGCTTTCATCCATTCGCTTGAGAACAAAGACTAAAACCCCAATCACTACCACTGCAAACACTATCCGTCCCCAGAAAATAGTCATAAAGTCCGCGCCAATTAACAGAATCAGCAGGGTATCTTCAATCAAGCTATGAAGCAGGTTGAGCAGCATCATGGCGACAAAAATATCCCGCGGAGAAATATGTCCTCGCTTTGCTTCATTAATAAGCAAACCGCCACCAAAGGAAACGCCTAGCGTGATACCAACAATCGTCAAATTGGTTGCTTCTCGGCTGATACCTAGTACAGATAAAATCGGCCTAAGCAATATTGCCATCAGCTTTTCGATGCCAAGTAATTTCAGCAAACGTAACAGAGTCATTAACGCAGCGATCACCACAAAAATCATCGCAAGACTTTGAAGTTGGCCAAGCGCCCACGCTATATAGCTAGGATCACTGGTTGGTGTATGTTTCCAAACAGTCTGCGCAGTTGTATTTAATAGATCTCCGCTTTGGTAAATGTGGTGAAGTATCCACCCCATTAATAAACCACCACCAAGACGAATCACCAATGTCGCAACAATACCTACTCCGGCTTTTTTAGCCACCGCCACTTCTACTGGCAATGAGTGTGCTAGCAGCAATAACGTTCCTAAAATAGAGACTTGAGCGACGGTTAGATTGGCATCCATACTCATAAATACCACAAGCCCAGCGTACATATTGGTAACCAGTGTGGTTGCCCACACCAAGCCCATCTCACTAGGCAGACCGACAAACGACATGACTGGGCTCAACCATTGGCTTAATAGCTCGATGCCACCAAGCTCTTCAACAATCTTGATGATAATAATCATGGGGATCATGATTTTATAAAGTGTCCATGTGACATTAAGAATTTCTTTCCACAGCCCATTCCATAAAAGCTCGTTCAAAAAAATCATTTTCTTATACATCGTCTTGCTCCAATAAATAATGGCGCAAATTCTATGTACATCTAGAGAAATATGTCGTTTTATTTATCTAATAAAAACCACTATTATTTCTAAAATATAAATCATCAAGAAACTTTAAATCAAAAAATATCAATATTGAGAAATATATGGAATTAGACAAAATAGACCGAAAGATCCTAGCCATCTTGCAACGCAATAATCGTATCGCAAACGTGGAACTGGCCGAAGAGGTAGGCTTATCTCCACCAGCCTGCCACAAAAGAGTAAAACGACTAAGAGATGACAACATCATTGTGGGTGATGTTTCTATTGTGAACCCAGAATTGAGCGGGAATAAGCTGACTTTGCTGGTGTCGGTAGAAATGGAGCGGGACCGAAAAGATGTGTATGACGCTTTTAAACGCGTCGTTAGCAAAGCCCCTGAAGTGAGACACTGCTACCAGATCACAGGTAGCTACGATTTTATGATGGTCGTCACCGTGCCAGATATCCAAGCTTACGAAAGCTTTGTCGATCGAGTACTGCACACTGAAGCCAACATCCGAAAATTCCAGACCTCGGTATCACTTCGAACGGTAAAGTCCTCAACTGAGATCCATTTGAACAAATAGGTTACGTAGAGGCTGAGCAAAATGCTTAGGCTCAACGGATGTCAGCGTCACAGAATCACATTGTTGGAATTGACTGAATATTTTGATGGCTTCGACAAAGGCGCTAACAATCATGTCATCATCAAAACTCTGTGTTTCCTTCTTTTTTTCCAGGTACAGAGATTTGATTTCTAGGCGGTGTTCTTTACGATGAGCTTTGCAATCCATGCGACCGATAAATTCTCCTCGAAACAGTAGCGGCAGACAGAAGTAACCATATTTGCGTTTGGGCTCTGGTACATAACATTCAATCTGATAATCATACTGAAACAGACTTTTAAGTCGATCACGCTGAATAACACTGTTATCAAAGGGCGAGAGTATCAACATGCAATTATTCAAGCGAGGCAAGCGACGTTCTAGCGCGTCCGGTTCCATTACAAACACATCGCCATTAGGGATTTTTACTTGTTCTAACAAGCCTTGTTCCAAGCGCTCATCCACTATGTTTCTCACAGCGTTGCGAAGCCCTGTATTACGGCGTAAATAGGTCAGCCCCTTTAGGGAAGCAAGACCATGACAACGTAATTGCTGATCGACCAAATGGCTCGCAAACTCGTCTAAACTAGGTGTTGTAGAATCCACGTGAGAGGGCAAAACTCGCTCGGTTAAATCGTAGGTTTTCTGAAAGCCTTCACGATTACAAACCATGAGATCCCCTTGCATATAGAGTTGCTCAAGAGCTTTCTTCGCAGGCTTCCAATCCCACCAACCTGCTCCACTATTACTGGATTTGGTTTCGATATCTCGAGAACGTAATGGTCCGTCAGAAGTAACACGAGCTAACAACTCTGCCATCAACTTTTCATCTGGATCTTTGTACCAATGGGTTTGACCGCTTTTAATCGCATTCTTATAAGGCAAGGAAAAACGAAAATCGCCTATAGGTAAAAACGCCGCCGCGTGTGACCAATACTCAAACACATCCCTATCCAGCAACAGTTGATTGGTCATTGCTGGCACGAACTTGGGCACTCTTGAATACAGTACATGGTGATGAGCCCGCTCCACCACAGAAATAGTATCGATCTGAACGTAACCTAAATGACTCACTACTTTACGCGCGCCAGCCAAGCCACTACCAAACGAACTAGCCTGCAGCAAACCTTGAGATGCCAAAGCCAAACGACGCAAGCGAGAGAGGTCTTTATTAGATTTGAGTTCAATCATAATGATGCCAAGCCTTATTCAATTATTAAATTCGGCAAACAATCGCGCCTGTTGTACGCTTTTCCCAATTCTTCAAAGTAACGGAACGATATTTCTGCATGATGCCATCCGCAACGAATGATGTAATGCCAACATGATCCAATAAGGTAGTCATGACAGACTCAGCCGCTCGAACCGCGCCATCTTCGCACTTTAACGCAATAGCGAGTTTTAGCTCAGGAATAGCGGCGATATAAACACCTTCAGCCCCTACTTTAAGGAATACGCGCTTCTGCAATATCGTCATCATATCGGTACAATAACGATCGGTTCCCGCCACCATAAAAGGATGTTTCACCACAGCATCATATAAGGTTTTACAGGCTTTCTGACGCTCTACTGATAAGCTCTCAGGACTCGCAAACTTAGCAAAAGCCAGTGCAAGATTGGTCAGTGGCATCGCCCATGTTGGCGCAGAGCAACCATCTGGCGACCAAGGTGCTGTGCTGTAATCGTACTCGCACATCTCTGCCATGGTATCGGCAATTTTCTGTTGTACTGGGTGATCAATACCTATGTAACCCTGTGATGGAACACCGAGCAATTTGGCTAGTCCCAACATACCAGCATGTTTACCAGAGCAATTATTATGCAATTGATTCGGCTTTTTTCCTTCGCCTGCTAGCGCATAACTTGCCTCAGCGCGGGATGGCCAATGACAGCCACATTCAAAGTCGGACTCAGACGAGGCAAGCTTATCTAACATGCTTTGTACTGTCGCCACATGCTCTGGCTCGCCACTATGAGACGCACAGCAGATAGCAATTTCCTCCTCACTAAAAGCAAAGCGTTCAGCACCGCCCATCTCGATAAAAGCCAATACTTGCATGGCTTTTATCGCGCTGCGAGGATAAACCAACATATCTACATCGCCCCAAGATTCAACCACTTCGCCAGTACTTGAGACAATAACCGCCTTAATACTATGCTCGCTTTCAACAATACCGCCGCGTGTCACTTGCACGGAAAGAGGAGCATGCTGCATATGATTTTTCCTTTATCTAAAAATGGAATAATTGAAACAGATTAAGTTGAACATGGGGATATAACAACGCGTCAGAAAAAGCCTTTTTTATCACTCCGGTGCTACAGAGGTTTGCAGGTAATCATCACAGACTTCCAGTTCGTAAACCGTTTTTGATTGAACTAAGCAACGGCGCATTTCATTACGTGCACTTTGGTAAAGCTCATCGGTAAGATCGGTGATCTTTTCCCATTGCTCTCGACTTGGCCATTGGGCATAACCTACCAAAATATTAGGTTTATCTGACGTATGAAGTCTTGAGCCAAAGCTACCACAATTTTTATAAATCGCTTTTGTGACTTCAAGCCATGCATTACGAAAAGACGCTTCCGTGCCTTCTTTGATTTCAAATTCATAAACAGCGATAAACATCCTTTTCTCCTTGGGTTAATGATATTTTTATAATTTTACTTTTACCAAACACCAGTCTAAAAAACCTGCGCTCGTAACTAATAATACATTCTGTCTTAGTAAGTGAACGCAAAAAGATTATCAAACCAAAGCTTTCAATCGACTAGAAATTGGATGATTGTCTTTAAGTTGCAACAAGTCCCATAAATTACCGTATAGGTCTTCAAATACGGCGACTGTGCCGTATTCCTGCTCAGCAGGTGGTCGAACAAAATGAATACCTTCTGCGACCATGCGTTCATAGTCTCGCCAGAAGTTGTCGGTGTTTAAAAATAGAAAAACACGACCGCCCGCTTGGTTGCCAATGAAGTCCATTTGTTCCGGTTTGGACGCTTTCGCTAGTAATAAGGTCACGCCCTTTGAACCTAGCGGAGACACGACGACCCAACGCTTGTCTTGCTCTGGCTGATAGGTATCTTCGATCAATTCAAATTTGAGTTTATTAACATAAAAATCAATGGCTTCATCGTAGTCTCTAACGACCAAACCGATATGCACTATGTCTTGCTTCATAGGTTTAAAACTCATTTAACAATGGGAATGACAAACACTATAACGCCAATGAAATCGCATCGAAAACGAAATTTAGTATTTAAAAAATTAGACGACCTAGGTGAGCAAAAAAATAACAACGTCATTTGACCAGCAAGAATAAGATCACGAGAAACAAGACAAAAGAAACACCTTGCCAGAACATAACGGGGTTACGCTGTATTAATGGCGGTCGAGTTCGATCTAGAAAAATTTGACTCGGATGATAAAGATCGTAGACGAATTCAGAGACTTCTTCGTAACGTTTTAGTGGGTTGATGTTTAATGCTTTATGCAATGCGTCGTCGATCCAAACTGGCAGTTCAGAGGCTTCGGTAATAACACTGCGATAAGTTAAGCGTTGTTGAGCAGCAATGCTTCTGGCTTGAGCTATTTTTGGGCTGTAAGGGAATTGATTGCCGGATAACATTTGGTAAGTAATAACGCCAAGCGCGTAAATATCGGAGCGTTCGGAACCCGCGTGACCAAGAAAGTATTCTGGTGCGGAATAGCGCATGGTGCCCCGCAGCATTTCTTCGTCTTTGGTGTTGCTCACGCCAGCGATGTAGGTGGAACCAAAATCGATGATTTTCACCGTATTATGTTTATCGATCATGATGTTCGCAGGACGAATATCTTGATGAATCATGCTTTTACGATGAAACGCCTGTAGTCCATTGGCGATTTGCGAAATGATGTCTCGGGTTTGTTCTAGTGTTGGTTTAGGGTTATCTATCATCCACTGAGCAAGAGACTGGCCTTCTATGTATTCCGTCGCCAAATAGAGAAACTGACGCTGCCTTGGCGATTCTATGGCTTTGACTACATGAGGATTATTGAGCCGTTTGGCGACCCAATCTTCCAACATGAAGCTTTCCAGATACTCCCCATCGTCGCTCAATTCTGCCGACGGTGTTTTGATCACCACAAGTTCATTGCTATCTATATCGCGTGCCAAAAACACATGACTGCGACTGCTCACATAAACAGACCGAAGTATCTCGTAGCCATCAAACGTCATTCTTTCTCGTAATAGCGGCGGTAAAGGCAATAGGCTAACGCCCTGCTGAACATCCTCCAGCTGATAACTTGGCACTTCATCTACTCGGGCGATTTGAATACTGAGGTTATCGTCACTGCCGTTTTCCAAAGCCAGTGCAATAAGGTGTTCTGCGGTCTGATCCAAACTCTCTGATTCGGCAATGCAAGTAACTATTTGCTCTGCTTCAAGGAATTCATACACGCCATCAGTTGCCATCACAAAGATGTCACCTTTGGTCATCGGCAGAGTTTGATAATCCAGTTCTATAATCGGCTCTATACCTAAGGCACGAGTCAAATAGCTCTCGCTGACGGATACTGCGCGACGATGATCTTGCGTTAGTTGCTCGAGCTTGCCGTCGACTAATCGATAGACTCGACTGTCGCCTAAATGAAAGATATGAGCCGCATTGGCGCAAAGTACAACAGCGGCAAAGGTACACACATAGCCTTTGTCTTTATTAAAACGGCTTGAGCCATTTTGTGTTTGAGAATACAGAGCAGCATTGATGGATTTAATGACCTTCTCACCCGATGTCTTCACCGACCAAACATCTGAGGTGTGGTAAAAATCTTCTAAAAATCGCGAAATAGCGAATTCACTGGCGGCTTGGCTCACCTCGCTCGAACTGATGCCATCGGCGACAGCAAGAGCAACACCTCTTGTTGTTAATAGCGGTTCCGCTGGTGTCTGACAACCCAAGAAATCCTGATTGATATCTTTTTTGCCCTTATTGGTCGAGCTACCAATGCTGATGCTTAGTTTTTTCATCTCACGACCTTAATAACACAAAAAACTCTGCAAGCACGAATGCTTACAGAGTTGATAGCTTTGTTTAGTACAACGCGTATCTTGCAAAACGAATGTTATGCTAATTTACGTGATGCCGATGTTTTCACATGAGTCAGATAAAGCGGTAAACCGACCAATAACAAACCACCCGCTAAGTTACCTAATACTGTTGGGATTTCGTTCCAAATCAAATAATCCATGAAGGTGAAATCACCACCCATGATCATAGAAAATGGAAACAAGAACATGTTAACAATAGAGTGCTCAAACCCCATGAAGAAGAACAACATAACCGGCATCCACATAGCGGCCATTTTGGCACCCGCTGAAGTTGAAATCATCGCGCCAACTACACCCATAGACACCATCCAGTTACATAACATGCCGCGAATAAAAATGGTAAACCAACCGCCCGCACCATGAGATTGATAACCCAAGGTACGCGATTCACCGATAGCGCTTACTTTTGCAGCTAACTCGCCGCCGTCCGTCGAGTAACCGTAAGTTAGAATAAATGACATCATGAACGCCGTAGTTAATGCTCCGCCAAAGTTACCGATAAACACCAAGCCCCAGTTACGCAGCACTTGCGCAGGCGTTACACCCGGACGCTTATCCAGCAAAGCCAAAGGCACTAGGGTGAATACGCCAGTCAGTAAATCAAATTTCATTAAATACAGCATAATAAAACCAACGGGGAATAACACAGCCCCCAATAATGGGCTGCCCGTTTTGGTCGCTACGGTAATGGCAAAGATTGCCGCCAACCCCAAAATTGCACCCGCCATGAACGCACGAATGATGGTATCTTTTGTCGACATATAGACTTTTTGTTCGCCTGCGTCGACCATTTTGGTGACAAATTCACTTGGTTCTATGTAAGCCATTTTCACGCCCTCTTATCTTTAAATTGCAAAAAAACCAAAACGCTCTGAATCAACACTCTCTAAATCAAGCAAGTGCTATCACCATGATTTATATGGCAAGAACTTCCCGTTCAATGTCAAAATCACGCGATCACCTTTGGGGTTTTCTTCCTTTTCGACCTTCATTGAAAAATCAATCGCGCTCATGATGCCATCGCCAAATTTTTCCTGAATCACTTCTTTCAATGTTGGGCCATAAACGCCGACTACTTCGTACAATCGATAGATAAGCGGATCTTGTGGAATCGCTTGATCCCACGTTTTTGTTGGATATTCCATGAGGGCGGATTTTGCTTCTGCTGGCAGGCCTAAAAAAGCCACCAGTTTTTCAGCAACTTCTGCAGTACAGCTATTCATTCCTAAGCACGCGGATGTTATCCAAACGTCGGTCATGCCTACTGCATCAGCAATGGCTTCCCAGCTCAGATTTTTCTCTTTCTTGATGGTAAAAATAGCTTCTGTTACATCAATTTTTTTCATTCTTCTCTCCTAAAAATTTGGTCTAGCTAAAGTCCACTAAATGAACGCTGTAAAACTCCATGTCTCAGAATTAAGCAAACAGTTTTTGCCAATGACACGACCAGTATTGAAAAATCAAACGGCTTTTTAAGAAGGAAGAAGAAAAGAGAGAAGTAGATACACGCCTCCCTTATCAGTAACGTCCTTTCAAAAGGAGCCTGATCGAGTGCTACCAAAAAGGTTTAGTAGCGGGCGACGATGCCATTGACTAAGTTAACCGACATTGGCCAACTTATAAAATTCCTATAGGCAAAACCTACATGAACATATTTTTCATTCAGCAAAGATAATGCCAAACAGAAAAATAAAAAGAACTCAAAGTAGTTTTTCCTTTAAAATCAATGCATAAGATAATTTTATAGCAATTAAATAACATAGATGTTTATTTAAAATACGCGATAAACTAGGAACTACTTTTATTAAAGCGCACGTTTTAGACACAACCTCCGCACCAAGAGTAAACACAATTCATAAACTAAAAAGTGAATGCCCCGCTAACGTGTTAGCTTTTCCAGCTAAACACAGTCATCAATATAAAAGACTCTCTGAGACAAGTTTTTTATATTAAATCTAATATTTTAAAAAATGAACGATAAGAACTAATCAAACCACTTAACCTCATTTTTAGCTTTTATTAAATGAGGCCGTACAAAAAATACTGAATAAATATTTTTTTCAACTAGAATGAAAATCATCTAACCCTTATTTTGGAGAAAGTTAATGACGATAAAAATCAAAATTTATCTAGGCATAATGTTATTCGTGATCATAGTTCTAGGTAATTCTGTTTTAGGCATGTTCTCCGTCAGTAAGCTAAAGTCCGAAATCAACTTTATTACAGGCAATGCATGGGATGCAGCAGATGGCTCGATGGAAGGAACTATTGGTATACAATCACAAATCATCACCCTTGATGCTTTCATTAATAATGAACTGTCATTAGCAGACGCTAAAAATAAAATTGCAGAGACAAATAAGTTTACTCAAGAAGCACTAGGCAGAATGAAAGCGTCTGGGCTGATAGAAACACAATCAATAACTACCTTAGACAATTATTTAGCAAAGCTAGAGACTTTGAAGGGAAAGATTCTCTCTGATGACAAAGAAAACTCAAAAAATGCTGTTGCAGAGTTTGACCAGCACGTCATAACATTATTGGAATTTGTGGGTGAATTAGAAGAAGAAGGTGATAGTAAAGTCGAAGAAGGCGCAGCGGGGATAGCGAATGTTATCAATCAAGTTGAGCTAAATAATTACATTAGCTTAGCTGTTGTACTTATTCTATCTACCTTTATTATCTTTGCTGCGAACAGGCTCATCATCCGACCTTTACGTCAAATGATATCAGTACTGGAAGGCCTTAATAGTGCAGACGGCAACCTAACCACTCGCCTTGATAGTTCAGGCAAAGACGAAATGGCCGAAGTAGCGAAAAACCTCAATGGTTTTATTGAACTTGTCCATTCTGTTATCAAACAAGTAGCCAGTACAGTTTCCACAACTCAGGGCTTTGCCGCTCAAATCGATGATGCATTACAACAAGTTGACCGTTTATCCAAGCATCAACAGCAAGGTACTAACGAGATATCCAATGCAGTCAACGCTATGACAAGCTCTTTAAGCGAAGTATCTTCTGATGCCAGCAAATGTGGTGATATGGCAATCAAAGCTAACACCAACTCGACTCAAGGGCAAAACAACTTATCGCAGACACTAAAATCATTACACAATGTCGTCGACGAAATGGACAAAGCTTCATCCGTGGTTTCCACCCTAGAAACCGACGGTCAGAATATTGGTAATGTACTGGATGTTATTCGTGGTATTGCAGAACAAACTAACCTATTGGCACTTAACGCTGCCATTGAAGCCGCGCGTGCAGGGGAAACAGGCCGAGGTTTTGCTGTTGTAGCAGATGAAGTGCGTAGCTTGGCAAACAGAACACACGAATCAACACTAGAGATCGAAACCGTTGTGGAACGCATACAGAAAGGCTCGGCAGATGCGGCGCAAGTAATGCGCACTTCTCAGAAATTAACCGAAGGTGTATCAACACAAGCAAAAGAAACCATCGAAATGTTCACAGCCATTATTGCTTCGATCAATACCTTGAGCCACACCAACCAACAAATATCCGCATCCATTCAGGAGCAGAACCAACAAGCAGGCGAGATAGCAGAACAAGTTAATGATGTCACTAACACAGCGTTTTCAAACGTGGAATACACACAAAAAGCCGTCGATATCAAAAATCGTTTAATCAACGATGTGCAGCAGCTAAGCAAGTTAGTGGACCGCTTTAGAATCTAGTAATTCGGTAAAACGCTTCACACTGTCCTCTTGCTTTCTTGACTAGAGCTAGAGAGCCCAGAGGATAACTTATAAGTTGTCCTCTTTTGCCATGAGCGCGGCTAAATAGCGCTCCTCCATTTCAACATATTTTTTTTGGACTGACTCTATCTTTGAGTCTAACTCCTTAATTTTTTTCTGCAATTTCTCGAACTCTTCAGATTGGTCTTGTCCATCAAATAGTTCTGCTTCTAAACGCTTTCGTTCTTCTTCTAATTCCTCATTAATTTCTCGAAGGTTTTCAACTTCTTCTTGATCTTGGCTGGCTAAAATATCATCTTCACCTTCACCCATTACCGTTTCATCAATAGCATCTGGATGAAGCAGTTTATATTCAAGATTTTCACGTAAATCTCTCGCTTTGTCTAAATCTCGCTCGAGCATTTCTACATACAGCTCAGACTCATTTACCATTAAACGCAAAGAGCTCAACTTTGAAGCTTGCTCATTGGCAAAAGCATCAGACTCTTCGGTAAATGAATCCTGATAAAGCAAGTCTTCCATATTTTTCATGGTGCTACGCTCTTCATCTATCACACCATATATATCAATACCCTGCGTAAGACCTTCATCTTGTTTTTTAAGTAGTGCTTTTTTTCGTTTTAAAGCCTCATCACGCTTAATCACGTCAATATTCAGGTTGTATCTAATAGCCTGCAAACTTTCAAGTTTGCCCTCTAATCGCTTAACCACTCGACTACTTTCTAATAATGTTTTTTCCAGTCTGGCAATAGAAATATCGTAGACGCCAATGTGCTTACCATCGCCTTCATGGTCTACTTTCACTTTACGAACTTGTTCTTTTAAATCGGCAATGATTGTTTTTTGGTAAGCCGCTAACTGTTTGAGATCAGAAACTTTATCATCTAACTCTGAACGAACCGAATGCAAAAAATCAGACTGATCTGCCTCACTTAAGAATGCCTCCAAGGCATCTACATAAAGTGCGTTATCGCCCTCTTCCTTGACTTCGGCTAAATGCAACTTTAAGCGTTCAGAAAACTCGTACATACTTGCCATTTCAGATCGAAGCAAAGCAAGTGACTCATCAAGTTCAGTTTCTTTCTCTAATTTCTTTTGAAGCTTTTCAAACTGTAAATTTAATTCAGATGTTATGTTTACTTGGGCGAACACTTTTTCACCCGCTTTCTGAATGACTTTATTTAACTCTCGCAACAAAGACTGATTAACTTTTAACGATTTCAAAAGTGCATCGATCTCTTGCGCACGATCTACTTTATCCAAGAGGCTTTTGAATCCATCTAGAAGCGCCAGCACTTTCGGATTCGGCACGGAATGCTCAATGATATGTATTTCAACATCTAAAAAAATTGCCCAACATGACAAAGCAGCCCGTCCCTGAAAGTCAGACTTTGGTAACTCAGTAAGAAGTTGAGCACATATGTTTCGCTGCTGTTCAAGCAAAGCTAACCACTGTCTTTTTTCTTCTACTGACACATCTTGCTTATCAGCATGCAATTCAACAGATTCCACTTCATCAGCAACATCTGGCTTAGATACATTTTTCTTTAGAGAAAAATATCTCAACAAAACAAATATGAACACCACAAGCAAAAGTGCACTCGATACAATAAGCCCCCATTGCCAAATCAACATATTATGACAGTCCTATTTAATACAAAGTCTTTAAAGAAATAATCATAGAGGGATATGTCTTAAGAAACCATTAAACATACATTTTTTAACGCACTCACCACAAAAACAAAAAAAGCAGGTACAAGACCTGCTTTTTAGAGATGTTATTTTTGCTAGAAAAAGTTAGAAGTCTAGTTGTTCTGCTTCTTCATCTGCTTCAACGTCTGTTTCTTTAGCATTCGTTTTTTCGTCCGCCTTACCCTTTTTAGGTAATAAATCTTCACGGATCTTGGCTTCAATTTCTTTCGCCATTTCAGGATTATCTGCTAAGAATTGAGCTGCATTGGCTTTGCCCTGACCAATTTTATTACCATTATAAGCGTACCAAGCACCTGCCTTATCAACAAAACCTTGCTTTACACCTAGATCGATCACTTCGCCCATACGGTAAATACCAGCACCGTACATGATTTGGAATTCAGCTTGTTTAAATGGTGGTGCAATCTTGTTTTTCACTACTTTAACGCGAGTTTCATTACCAATCACTTCATCGCCCTGCTTCACTGAGCCGATGCGACGAATATCCAAACGGACAGAAGAGTAGAACTTAAGTGCGTTACCACCAGTAGTCGTTTCTGGAGAGCCGAACATAACACCAATTTTCATACGAATTTGGTTGATAAAGATAACAAGGCAATTGGCGTTTTTAATAGAACCAGTCAATTTACGCATTGCTTGCGAAAGCAAACGCGCTTGAACACCAACAGAAGAGCTACCCATTTCGCCTTCAATTTCAGACTTAGGAACCAAGGCTGCCACAGAGTCGATGATAATAACGTCAACGCTATTTGAACGTACCAACATGTCAACGATTTCAAGAGCTTGCTCACCAGTGTCTGGCTGAGAGATCAAAAGGTCAGCGATATTGACACCAAGCTTTTCTGCATAAGAAGGATCGAGAGCGTGTTCCGCATCAATAAAGGCACAAGTTTTACCTTGCTTCTGAGCTTCTGCAATAACACTCAGTGTTAATGTTGTTTTACCTGAAGACTCTGGTCCGTAGATTTCACAGATACGACCATAAGGAAGACCACCAGCACCTAGTGCAATATCCAGACCTAACGATCCAGTAGAAACCGTATCAATATCAAGCTTGGCACCTTCGCCCATCTTCATGATGGCGCCTTTACCAAATTGACGCTCGATTTGAGACAGCGCTGCATCCAGCGCCTTTTTCTTGTTGTCTGCAATAGATGACATTATGAAATCCTTGTGGCTACTTTTCGTTGTGATTAATTGTCGTTGTGGGTAACTCTATCGTTTTTTTTGGGGAATCTCAAGAAATACTGTATATAAAAACAGTATTATTTTTCACTGCTTTCAAGCATCTCTTTCACACCATGAAGAGCAGCTAAAACAGTCGCTTCTCTTACCGCTTGACGATCCCCAGAAAACTGAAAACGCTCAACTTTGGCTTCTTGTCCAAGCATTTTCCACCCGATATAAACACAACCTACAGGCTTTTCTGGCGAGCCGCCCCCAGGACCAGCCACGCCACTCACAGCCACAGAAATGTCACCGCCTAATTGTAAGGCACCAGCACACATCTCTTTCACTGTTTGCTCAGACACGGCACCAAAGGATGATAGCGTTTCTTCTTTTACCGACAAACCACGCATCTTAGCTTCATTAGCATAGCTAATCACACCACCAAAAAACCATGATGAGCTACCAGCTATTTCCGTGCATACCGCACTAATCAACCCGCCAGTGCAAGACTCAGCCGTAACCAACAACAACGCTCTTGCTTGTAAGAGTTCGCTGGCTTGTTGTGCCGCTCGTGTCATTTTTTGCATTTGATTCATTATCGTTATCCCTTAAATCCTAGGAAAATATCCCGTAGAATACCCCTCTATTTTTTGGATCACAATCGAGCTTCCCGAATGAGTAAAACACCAGCAGATAATCATACACCGATGATGCGCCAATACTTCGGCCTTAAATCACAGCACCCAAACCAGCTGCTATTTTATCGCATGGGAGATTTTTACGAGCTTTTCTACGATGACGCTAAACGCGCGTCTCAGCTGCTTGATATTACACTTACCGCTCGCGGTCATTCTGGTGGCATGCCAATTCCGATGGCTGGTATTCCCTATCACGCTGCGGAAAACTACATTGCGCGCTTAGTTCGTATGGGCGAGTCCGTTGTTGTGGCTGAGCAAACTGGCGATCCAGCCACCAGCAAAGGTCCTGTTGAACGCCAAATCGCTCGCATTGTAACGCCAGGCACCATTAGTGATGAAGCATTCCTGGAAGAGAAACGCGAAAACCTTCTACTTTCCCTTGCTCATCAATCCCGCAAAGGCCTCGATATTTTTGGTTTCTCTTATTTAGATATGGCCAGTGGCCGTTTTTGCTTATTTGAAGTAGATGGTCACGAAGCGCTTTCTAGTGAATTACAGCGTTTATCGCCGAGAGAAATTTTGATCTCTGAAGATTTCCCTGCACGAAAGACACTGAAGCTGGAAAAAGGCATCTCTGAACTTGGCCCTTGGCATTTCGATTATGAATCCAGTTATCGCCAATTAATTCAGCAATTCAACACCAAAGACCTTTCTGGTTTTGGTTGTGAGGCCATGACAGCCGCTATTGCGTCTGCAGGTGCTTTACTTCAATACGCTAAAGATACTCAACGCTCTGCGTTACCGCACATTCAATCCATCATGGTTGAACATAAAGACGATTCGGTTCTGATTGATGGCGCGACTCGACGTAACTTAGAAATCGATATCAATCTTACTGGCGGTACCAGCAACACAGTTGTAGAAGTTCTCGATAAATGCTCCACACCAATGGGCAGCCGCTTACTAAAACGTTGGCTGCACACGCCAATTCGTGATTTAAACGAAATTCAGGCTCGCCAACAAGTCGTCGCAGAATTACAGAAAAACCAAACCTATGATGTCTTTGAAGCGCCTCTTAAAAAAGTGGGCGATTTAGAACGCATATTGTCACGCGTCGCCTTACGCTCTGCTCGCCCAAGAGACTTATTGCGCCTGCGATTTGCGCTTGAAGCCGCCCCAGAAATCAACGATTTGTTAGCAAGTGCTACATCTGAGCGACTGCAAGAACTCAATCAGCGTATTATCGCGCAACCAGATATCACAGAGACGTTGGCAAAAGCCCTTGTCGAAAATCCACCGTCAGTTGTTCGTGATGGTGGTATTTTTGCCAAAGGCTACGATGAAGAGTTAGACGAACTATTGGCCTTATCCACTAATGCCACAGACTTTCTTGCCGAAATGGAACGCAGCGAAAAAGCCCGTACTGGCATCAGCTCATTAAAAGTCGGTTTTAATCGAGTTCATGGTTATTACATTGAGATTAGTCGTCTACATTCCGATCAGGCACCGGTGGAATACATTCGTCGTCAGACGCTAAAAAATGCCGAACGTTTTATCACACCAGAACTAAAAGCCTTTGAAGACAAAGCCCTGAGTGCAAAATCCAAATCCCTTGCCAGAGAAAAAGAGCTTTACGAAGCGCTTCTAGAACAACTTAATGAGATTCTAGGCGAACTACAAACCACCAGCCAAGCTTTAGCGCAACTTGATGTACTGAACAACTTTGCGGAACGCGCTAACGCGCTTAGTTTTACCTGCCCTGAATTACATAATCGTGGTGGTATTCAAATTGTCGGCGGCCGTCACCCTGTGGTGGAATCGGTTATTTCAGAACCTTTCGTACCAAACGATCTTGATCTAAATGACAAACGCTCCTTATTGATGATCACCGGCCCGAATATGGGCGGTAAATCTACCTACATGCGCCAAATAGCTTTAATCACTTTATTGGCGCATACCGGCTGTTTTGTACCAGCAGAATCGGCTTCTATCTCTGTAGTGGATCGAATCTTTACACGAATGGGTTCATCAGATGATCTTGCCGGCGGTCGCTCAACCTTTATGGTGGAAATGACGGAAACCGCAAATATCCTAAATAACGCCAGCAAAAATAGCCTGGTACTAATGGATGAAGTTGGACGCGGCACCAGTACATTTGATGGCCTGTCATTAGCTTGGGCAGCAGTCGACTATTTAGCTAATAAGTTAAAATGTTATGTTTTGTTCGCAACGCATTACTTTGAGCTCACTACGCTTGCTGACCAATTAGAAAACGCGGCTAACGTTCACTTAACAGCGACAGAGTACGAAGATGAAATCGTCTTCTTACACAAGGTCCATGAAGGCCCAGCTAGCCAATCATACGGGCTACAAGTTGCGCAACTAGCGGGGGTTCCCCGCGATGTTATTGGGCACGCTAAGCAAAAGCTTAAAGAACTGGAAGTGGTTACTGGCATTGATATTGATATTGATACAAAGGCCGTAGAAACCAAGATAGATTCAAACTCCACCAAAGCTAAAACCAAGGAACACTTGGTCAAAGAAAACAAGAATGGCTATCAACCTCAGCAAGTGGATATGTTTGCTCAGGCTGAACAAAATGCATTGAAAAATGCGCTTGAAGAACTAGATTTAGATAACATGACACCGTTAGAAGCCATTAGCGCCCTTTATAAGCTGAAATCTCAGCTGTAATAAGTTATCGAGACCTTGGGCACTGCAGCTGAAAGGTCTCAATATAAGCAGCAGTCGATATAAGCTAATAGCAGATAAATGTAGACTATTTACGATTGTTGCTTGCCGCCAAATGGCCAATACCTCTAAAATAGTGCGCAATCATTTTTATACCTTGTAAGGAGAAGTCGAATGGCTTTCATCGTTACCGATAACTGCATTCGCTGCAAATACACTGACTGTGTTGAAGTTTGTCCTGTGGACTGCTTCTACGAAGGCCCTAACTTTTTAGCCATCAATCCTGACGAGTGTATCGACTGCGCATTATGTGAACCTGAATGTCCAGCCAATGCTATCTTCTCTGAAGACGAATTGCCTGAAGACCAAGAAGTGTTCGTAGAATTGAACAGGGACTTGTCTTTGATCTGGCCAAATATTGCAGAGAAAAAAGACGCACTTCCTGATGCTGCGCAGTGGGATGGTGTTGAAGATAAATTAGAGCATTTAGAGCGCTAATTTAACGCTATACCAAATTTAAAAACCAAGAATGTAAAAAAGCGACTCCAAGGTCGCTTTTTTTTATGCTTAACTTTATACAGATAAAAACCGACAAATTTTAGACAAAAAAAAGGGCGCCTATTGGCAACCCTGCTTTTTGCTAACATCCTGTCAAGCAACTCTTCCGATGAGTAAAACATCACTGTTCGCTTCATCATGAAGCATCCAAACTATCCTTATCGCATGGTGCATTCCATCAAACCACGTTATTCCTTTGAACAATCCATTGCTCTTGAACATCCGGTTCAATCCTCAACACCATCAATGGCATATCATTAAGCACTTCATGCGCTTTTCATCCATGAACTCCGTTTGGATAAGACACAATTTACCAGCTAAAAAATATATATCAACTTTATCAAAAACAACTAAAACTTAATTATTTACTTTAAAATCAATAACATAAACATAAAACACAAAAATACATGACATATAGCCACGCAACATACGGGAAATGACTACAGACATGTAAGGAAAGGACTACAAACCTTGATTGTTCATTCAAACATACAGCGTCATACCGCGATGAGGAACTCGTCAGCCCATTTGATTGCATCAAGGTACGTGGTTTTCAAGTCGTCCAAATCTTGGGGGCTTTTTATCGTATGCCCACTGCCATAATGCTCAACTAGATCAAGCGTATTACCCACTCTTCCAGATCGATGTACTATCGCGTTAATAAATTCACTTGGTAAAGGCAACTCCCCGAGCACTTCGTCTAACTTCATTCCTGTACAAACATCAATCATTGACAACATTCCGGCTAAAAAATATTTATCCTGATTATTGTAACCCCGGCTATGAGCAAATAACTCAGCATGTTTTGCACGAACCATAATTTGCTCAAGCAAAACGTGCCTATCACCTACCATCTCTGACATTAATAACAAATTTGTTAGAGATTTTAGTTTTTCTACGCCGATTAACATAATAGCCAAACGAACAGAATCAACAGAAGCGACTAAGCCAGTTACTGGGGAGTTTAAATAACGCAATAGTTTATGAACTAATCCTGCATCTTGACTGACTATTCGCTCAAGCTCGTCGACACTCAAAGTAGACGTATTTAAAAGCGATGACATCAACTGCAATAGTGTCATGCTGTTCACTTTAGACGCTTTACTAGACACCAGCTCAGGTTTTTCAAAAAAGTAACCCTGAAAATATTCAACGCCTAGCAAACGACAAAACTGATAGTCTTCCCACGTTTCCACTTTCTCAGCAATAATTTTAATGCTAAAGCCCCTTAGCGCTTCAACTTGCTTGTGGAAATTATCTCGACCTAAAGTCTGAACATCTAGTTTGATGTAGTCTGCGAGCTCAATAAAAGGCGTTAACTTACTATCAAAAACAAAATCGTCTAATGCTATGGAGCAGCCAGCTTTCACCCAGCGACGTAAAGATGACAACAAAATCGCATCGAAACCCGAACCTTCCAGTACTTCAACCACGATATTTTCTTTATTGATCGGCATGCCACTGGGACTTAACAAATAAGCGCGAGGAAAGTTAATAAATGCCTTACTTGTCCCCACAAGGTTTTCCATACCCAGCTCAAAAAGACTAGCAGCTATGACCTGAGCTGTTGCTCCAACGTCATCTATAATATCAGCCTGCGCTGCAACAGAATTTTTGCGATAAAGAAGTTCATACCCCATTACAGCAAGGCGACTGTCTACAATTGGCTGTCTTGCCAATGCAACATTAGAGTGGGCTGATAATACATTTTCGACCATATCGTTTCCGTTTCAATAAAAGTATCAGTATTAATTTATACAGTGTCTCAATATTGTCTAAAAATTGCCATTGGGCATAGACAATAATCTTGGTAACATGGACTACATAAAATGTAGCCAGCTATATAAAACAAAATAAAGCAATAATCTGTGGGGAAAACAATGCCAGTATATCGCTCCAAAACAACTACATCGGGCCGTAATATGGCCGGAGCTCGCGCGCTATGGCGTGCAACCGGAATGACAGACGATGATTTTCAAAAGCCAATCATAGCCGTGGTCAACTCTTTCACTCAATTTGTACCAGGTCATGTTCATCTCAAAGACATGGGCCAACTGGTTGCTCGTGAAATTGAAGCCGCAGGTGGTGTAGCGAAAGAATTTAACACTATTGCTGTCGACGACGGTATTGCCATGGGTCATGACGGCATGCTTTATAGTCTTCCATCTCGTGATTTGATCGCAGATTCTGTTGAATACATGGTTAATGCTCATTGCGCCGATGCCATGGTTTGTATTTCAAACTGTGACAAAATTACACCGGGGATGCTAATGGCTGCTATGCGCATAAACATTCCGGTTATTTTTGTGTCTGGCGGTCCAATGGAAGCGGGAAAAACCAAACTGTCCGAAAACAAACTTGACCTAGTCGATGCCATGGTTATCGCAGCAGACCCAACGGCAACAGATGAAAAAGTAGCCGAATACGAACGCTCAGCGTGCCCAACCTGTGGTTCTTGCTCTGGCATGTTTACCGCGAACTCAATGAACTGCCTAACCGAAGCGCTTGGTCTAAGTTTACCGGGCAACGGCACGACACTAGCAACTCACTCTGACCGTCGCCGTTTGTTTTTAGATGCGGGTCGTCGCATCGTAGACATCACTAAACGTTTCTACGAAAACGATGAAGCGAACTGGGCACCACGCTCTATCGCAAGCTTCGAAGCCTTTGAAAATGCCATGACGTTAGACATCGCCATGGGCGGTTCAACCAACACTATCTTGCACTTATTGGCAATTGCCAATGAAGCAGGTGTTGATTTTACTATGCAAGACATTGATCGCTTGTCTCGTAAAGTTCCTCAACTATGCAAAGTAGCGCCAAACTCACCGAAATACCACGTTGAAGATGTACACCGTGCCGGTGGTATTTTTGCCCTACTAGGTGAGCTGGACCGCGCAGGAATTTTGCACAATCAGTGTCACACTGTGCATTCAAAAACCATGCTAGAAGCGTTAGAGACATGGGATATTATGCGCTCGCCAACTCCTGAGATCATAGAATTTTACAAAGCAGGACCTGCCGGCATTCCAACGCAAACCGCGTTCAGCCAATCTACTCGCTGGCCTTCTTTAGATGGAGACCGTGCTGAGGGTTGCATTCGCTCTATCGAAAATGCTTTTTCCCTCGAAGGTGGCTTAGCAGTACTTTATGGCAACATCGCTGTTGATGGCTGTGTTGTAAAAAGTGCAGGTGTAGACGAATCGATTCTTGTGTTTGAAGGCCGTGCTCACGTAACGGAGTCTCAAGACGAAGCGGTTAAGAACATTCTTGATGATAAAGTGGAAGCAGGTGACATTGTCATCGTTCGCTACGAAGGCCCTAAAGGCGGACCAGGCATGCAAGAAATGCTTTATCCAACGTCTTACATTAAGTCCAAAGGATTAGGAAAAGCCTGCGCACTATTAACTGACGGTCGTTTCTCTGGTGGTACATCTGGCCTGTCTATCGGTCACGCTTCACCTGAAGCTGCTGCCGGCGGCGCAATCGGTTTGGTTGAAAATGGCGACCGTATTTTGATCGACATTCCAAATCGTACGATCAATGTTTTGCTTAGCGATGAAGAGCTACAAACTCGTCGCGACGCTATGAACGCAAAAGGCGCAAACGCTTGGAAGCCAGTTGAAGAACGTCCACGTAAAGTCTCTCCAGCACTAAAAGTGTACGCGCACTTTGCGACCAGTGCGGACAAAGGGGCAGTACGTGATATTAGTCAAATCGACTAATTGTTAAAAAAGTAATACGCAAAAGGCCGCTTTGCCAAATACGGGCGTTGCGGCCTTTTTCATTCAAAATCTAATTATTCATCACAGGAAAAACAATGCTCAGCTATCGCCATATTTATCATGCAGGCAACCACGCTGATATTTTAAAACATTTGACGGTCAGTCAAATATGTCGCCATTTTATTAAAAAAGACGCGCCTTTTTTCTATTTGGATACACACGCTGGCATTGGTCAATATTCACTAAACTCTGAGCAGGCGCAAAAGAACAAAGAATTCCATTCAGGTATTGCACGACTGTTAACCGAAGACAACCTTCCTGAGCCATTGGAAAATCTGTTAGACATCGTCCGCGAGATGAACCCAACAGATACGTTAGAGTTTTATCCTGGCAGCCCCAAAATTGTCGATTATTACGTTCGCCAAAAAGACAAGCTACACTTATGTGAGCTGCATCCAAACGATTACCCTATTTTAGCGGCACTTTTCCCGAATAAACGTAAAGCCAATGTTGTAAAAGACAATGGCTTTGCCGCGGTTAAAGCCATGCTGCCACCACCACAGAAGCGTGGATTCGTGCTGATGGATCCACCTTATGAGGTGAAAAAAGATTACCAATACGTTGTTCAAGCTCTAGATGATGGTTACAAACGCTTCCCTCAAGGCACTTATGCCATTTGGTATCCTGTATTAAATCGTCAGCAAGCTAACGAATTATTAAAGTCCGTCAAAGCAACCAATATTCGTAATGTGCTTTTACTAGAGCTTTGCATTAGAAACACAGAACAAGAGCGCGGCATGGCAGGAAGCGGTATGATTATCGTCAATCCACCTTGGACTCTAGAAAAAGAAGCCAAGGAATTTTTGCCAGTGCTCAGCAAGTTACTAGCAGAAGATAATGATGCGGATTACCAAGTTACTTGGATCACCCCAGAATAACCATATTATAAAGGAGCGCGTCATGAACACGCCTTTTGAACTCGCGTTTAAGTACATGCCAACGCCTGCTTTTATAATAGAAAGCAGCACTGGCAAACTAATATCATACAATCGCAACTTTGAAGTTTTGTTTGAAAATTTTAATTCGACGCCTTCCGGTACCTGGGAATCACTTTGTGAAGACGCCGTTTCTCCTAACGACTGGCAAAAGCTTAATAAAAAAATCAAAAGCGGCAGCATTGAGCGTTGTGAAAGCTTAATTCGTGTTGGTGATAAGCTAATCAATATGCAGCTTGAAATGCGCCACCTTGGCGAAACGGTGTTGGCTTGTGTTTATAATACTGACCACATGGATCTTTCTGCTGCCGAAAACACCCTACTAAAATTCGCACTGACAGAATCTTCTGCGGGATTGTGGATCTGGGAAACAGAGTCAGATTTAGTATCTTGTTCAAAATCCATTGCGACACTATTGAATTATCCACTTGATAAAACGCCACGCTCTACTACTGAATGGCACGCCCTTGTTCATCCCGATGATGTGAAAAAATTGGCTACTGTAGTCAATGAGCATGTAGCACTCAATCAAGATTATTATGAAGTGGAATATCGTATTCTGACGGGTGACCAACGTTACCTATGGGTAAAAGAACGCGGCAGAAGCTACACCAAAGGCCCAGATGGCAGCATCAAGAAGATCATTGGTTTCATGGTGGATATTAGCCACCAAAAAGCACTGGAAGAACATCTACGCAACCAAGCGACATTTGATGAACTAACAGGGCTATTGACTCGTGGCGCAGCGCTGACGCATTTTAAAAAGCAACTAGGCTTGGCAAAACGCCAATATACGCCATTAACCATGGCAAAAATAAACCTTGATGCTAACGAACGCCTAAGCAAACTTCCAATGGAAGCGCGCAATATTGCCATTCAAACCTCCGCTCGTTATATCTATAAAAAGATTAGAGAAGCGGATGTACTAGCACGAGTAGAGCCTGACAAACTGCTGTTATTACTTCCTAACACCAGCGTAAAAGATGCGAAGACTTTGCTAAAACACATCATTAACCCGACAGAAAGTGAAAGCTCAGCTTTGTTTGAAGGCAATTCAGATCCGATGGATTTCTGCATTGGTATAGCAGCGTTTCCAGAAGATGGTGAAACAATAGAAGAACTGGCACTTAGCGCGAATCAAGCCGTTGAAGATGGCCAAGCTTCTTGCAAACAAATCGTCGTTAACTAGATTTAAGTTCTTAAAAACAAAAACGCCGCATTTTTAATGCGGCGTTTTTGTTCTAGCAAATATGACTATTTAGTCGCGATCACCTTGCAGCGTTAAAACGATCCGTCTCGCACCGCCATGATCTCGATGCTCGCCTAAATAAACACCCTGCCAAATTCCTAAGCACAACCTCTTATCCCGAATAGGAATCGTCAAAGATGAGCCCAACATACTGGCCTTTATGTGTGCTGGCATGTCGTCGCTACCTTCGTAAATATGCTCATAATAGGGCTGATCTTCAGGCACCATGTGAGAAAAATGCTTTTCCATATCCCTACGAACAGAAGGATCGGCGTTTTCGTTGATCGTCAAAGAAGCCGAAGTATGCAGCAGTTGAATATGCAATAACCCTATCGATACTGGTTTCATTTTTGATAAAGCAGCCTCCACCTGATCAGTGATCAAATGAAAGCCTCGACGCATCGCTGGCAATTGAAACTCAATTTGCTGCCACATAAAAATTACTCTGCGCTGGTTCTTTGGTAAACAGAAAAACGATAGTCGTATGGATTCGGCCCTTCAGCGGCGAAAGCTTCCTCACCTATCAGGGTAAACGATGGCCAATCTACCTCTGGGAAAAACGCATCGCCTTTTACTTCAGCATCCACATGAGTGATGTACAAACGATCCGCGCGCTCAAGAGCAAGTTGGTAAATTTGGGCACCGCCTATAACCATAACTTCCTCTTGGCCATTGACCAAGCAGATGTCTTCACCAAGGGAAATGGCATCCTCCAATGTCGTCACCACATCAATTCCCTCTGCTTGATAAGCTGGATCACGACTGATAATAATATTGCGACGACCTGGCAATGGCTTGCCAATAGATTCAAAGGTTTTACGCCCCATGACAATGGGTTTGCCCATAGTCGCTTGCTTGAAATATTTAAGGTCGTTTGGCAAATGCCAAGGTAACGAGTTATTAATACCGATGGTTCTGTTCGTAGACATAGCGACAATTAGTGACAACATAAAACAACCTGCGTAAAAATCTTGGCTCTTCTTTACTCCGACAATCCAAGAGCAAAGGCTTCTGATATAATCAATAGCATTTATTATACCCATGACGGACCAGATTGCATTTCTTAACCTGCACTAGCAAGCGTCATTAGGCAAAAACAGACAAGGCATTTTTTATGAAACAGTATTTGGATCTTTGCAACCGCATCGTCAACGAAGGTGAATGGGTTAGTAACGAGCGAACAGGTAAACGCTGCCTAACCGTTATTAATGCCGACCTCACCTATGATGTAAGTAAAGGCGAATTCCCTCTCGTTACCACACGTAAAAGCTATTGGAAGTCTGCTATTGCCGAAATCATCGGTTATTTAAGGGGCTACGACAATGCGGCGGACTTTCGTGCGCTAGGTACAAAAACATGGGATGCCAATGCCAACGAAAACGAAGTTTGGCTAAATAACCCTTACCGCAAAGGTGAAGATGACATGGGACTTTGCTATGGCGCAATTGGCCGTAACTTCCCAAAACCAGACGGTGGTCATATCGACCTATTACACCAGATTATTGATGATCTAAGTCGTGGGGTGGATAACCGTGGGGAAATCCTCACTTTTTATCACCCTGGCGCGTTTCACATGGCTTGTCTTCGTCCTTGTATGTACAGCCATCACTTTTCATTGCTTGGTGATACGCTTTATCTAAACAGCACACAGCGCAGCTGTGATGTACCACTTGGATTAAACTTCAATATGGTTCAGGTGTACGTATTGCTTGCCATCGTTGCGCAAATCACTGGTAAAAAACCGGGCAAAGCTTTTCATAAGATAGTGAACGCTCACATCTATGAAGATCAGCTAGAACTAATGCGTGACGTACAACTAAAGCGCGAGCCTTACCCGCTGCCAACTTTAAAAATCAACCCAGAGATCAAATCTTTAAAAGACATAGAAACTTGGGTCACCATGGATGACTTTGAAATCGAAGGCTACCAATTCCACGAGCCTATCTCCTACCCTTTCTCAGTTTAAGTAGCTTAAATGCAAAACGACGAACCAATATTAGTTCGTCGTTTTTGTTAGCACTGTCTATGTGGATATTTCTTCACACTAACCTACTGCTCAGCTTTTTCCTAAATGGTCTTATGGTATTCAATACAATCAATACTGTTACCCTGCACTTCAGCGAAGTTTTCATGGGTCTTCATTTCAACAAATCCGTTGTGTGTCAGCACTCTCTGCGAAGCAATGTTGTCCACAGAAGCGAAGGCGATTATTTTTTGCAGATTAAGCTCGTTAGCCAGTTGAGTTATTTGTTCAGCTGCACGCTTGGCAATGCCACGTCCGGCAAATTTTTCGCCCATTCGATAGCCTAAATAAGCCTCGTGCGACACTAAATTAATATCGGTTAAATTAATACGTCCAGCAATCTCACCGGCGTCGTCAATAATAAGCATCGGCAACATGGCTTTTCTTTGATGTTGCGAAAGAAATTCTTCGATGTGCTTTTTTACACCTTCATCACTGTAAAAACTAACTTCCCGCGGATTGATATGCGCTTCAAACCAAGTTCGGTTTTCTGTTTCAAATAGCAGCAAAGCTCGAGAATCAGATCGAGACAATAAACGCAGTTCCATTCGCCTTAAGTCCTTTATACAAACTAATTTTTGATGATGTTAAGACCTTCATCTTCGGATGGAGTCTGAAAATATTGGGTAACATGATAGAAAACCGTTTCATTATCAAACTGAGCTCTTTCAGGTTGCTCGATTCGACGTTTTACAAGTTGAGCCAAGCATTGTTCATCACTTAAATCGAGAAAGATAAGCTCATGCTGACACTGAATGTCAGAACATAATTCCTTAAACCATGTCCGCTGGTTAACAGTATTCGCTGGGAAATCCATCACAACATTGGTTCCCGCCTGCAAAATATTCTGCACATGTGCTTTCACAAAAGGTTTTATCAACGCAGAGAAAGTTAAGTAATCATCGAAAGAGTGAATTTGATTGGGATAATGTGCAGCAAGCCAATCATCCTCTGATAACAGCACGGCGTTTTTTTCAACGGACAAGGCTTTAGATTTAGTCGATTTACCTGCGCCCATTTTTCCACAAAAGAAAGACAGTGTTCCCGTATTGTTCATAAAGCTTCCTTATCAATAAATAATGGCTAGATATAAGATTAAAAGTACCAAAACAAAAAAACCAGCCGTACGGCTGGTTTTAAGTGTAACTCTAAATCTTTTTAGCTATTTTGAAGCATTCGCTTTTGGAAATGTGTTTAGCTTGAAGCCCGCAATAATTAAACCAACACCAATTATTACCATTGGCAAAGATAAAAGCTGCCCCTCTGTCAGCCAACCAAAAGCAAGGTAGCCAATTTGTATATCTGGCTCGCGGACAAATTCTACTAAAATTCGGAAAATACCGTAGAAAAGTAGGAACATACCAGAGACACAATACCGCGGTTTTGTTCTTTGTGAGAAGAACCACAAGATACAAAACAGTGCTACACCTTCTAGTGCAAATTGATATAACTGCGAAGGGTGACGAGCAAGTTGCAGCGGATCATTAGGAAAAATCATCGCCCAAGAAACATCTGTCGGTTTGCCCCATAATTCACCGCCAATAAAGTTGCCTAAACGCCCAGCACCTAAACCAATAGGTACGAACGGCGCCAGAAAGTCGGTCACATCAACCAGGTGCTTGTTGTAACGACGAGCGAAGAAGTACATAGCAGTAATAACGCCTAATAACCCTCCATGGAAAGACATGCCGCCTTCCCAAATACGAACAAGAATAAGTGGATTATCAACAAACGCAGAAAACTGATAAAACAAAATATAACCGACTCGGCCACCCAATATGACGCCAAGTGCGCCATAAAATATAGCATCGCTGACCATCTCTGGTGTCCAAAGCCCATTGGAACGTTTAGCGCGATACATGCCGCACAAGTAGGCCCCGGCAAAGCCAATAAGATACATAATGCCGTACCAATGAACGGAAATTGGCCCTATTGATATGGCAATAGGGTCAATGTTTGGATATGAAATCATAATATTGAAGCAAGCCTCTGATAGGTATTATTCCACGTTAGTGGTTTTAGATGGTCGAATCAAACGCTCAATATTGGCTTCGCGCATGAGTCGTGTCATGGTCTGTGTGACCGCTTCAGCATGAGATAGTTTCATCACTTCGCTAAGCATGGCTTGCGCTTGTTCCATCGAGATATTACGAATCACCGCTTTCACTTTAGGAAGTGAGGTCGAACTCATCGATAATACGTCATACCCCATGGCCATTAATAAAATAGCACCCATCGGATCACCAGCCATTTCACCACATACGCTTAAACCGACACCTTCATCTCTGACTTGATCGACGATGCTAAGCAATGCACGTAAAACAGAAGGATGGAAAGAATTATATAAGTCCGCTACACGCGGATTATTTCGATCTACAGCAAGCAAATATTGCGTTAAATCGTTACTTCCTACCGATAAGAAATCCACCAATTCAGCTAATTCTTTAACTTGATAAACCGCCGCAGGAATTTCTATCATCACACCTACCTGAGGCATTTTGACGTCGTATCCTTCTTCTTTAACTTCGGCATACCCCCGACGAATCAGAGCCAACGCCTCTTCGACTTCCGCCACATTGGAAATCATAGGGAGCATAATTTTTAAATTATACAGGCCAGCACTGGCTTTTATCATGGCGCGAATTTGCGCCATAAAGATTTCCAAATGATCCAGAGTAACTCGAATACCGCGCCAACCTAAGAAAGGGTTCGCTTCGTTTATAGGAAAATAAGGCAGCGCTTTATCACCACCAATATCCAAAGTACGAACCGTTACTGGCGAAGGTGCAAAACCTTCTAACTGCTGACGATAAATAACGACCTGTTCCGCTTCGGTCGGAAAACGATCTCGCACCATGAAAGGCACTTCTGTACGGTAAAGACCTATACCTTCCGCACCACGATCCAAAGAACGGGCGATATCAGCAGACAAACCAGTATTAACAAATAAAGATAAACGGTGGCCATCAAGAGTTTCACAAGGTAAGTCTTTGAGTGTTTCGTATTCTTCTTCTAAAAGACGCTCTTCATCAACAATTTGCTGATAATTTTCAATAAGCGCTTCAGACGGATAGGTAAAAATCTTGCCCAAATAACCATCGACAATAAGATCTACTTTATCTAACTGAGCGTAAGGCAAATCTAATGCGCCCATGACAGTTGGAATACCCATAGCACGGGCTAAAATTGCCACATGAGAGTTACCCGATCCCATTACCGAGACTAGGCCTTTGATCTTATCAATTGGAATTTCGCCTAACATGGACGCGGTGAGCTCTTCACCGATAATAATAGACGGCTCACTGAAGCGCTCTGCTACATTTGGAGCCTTCTCTTGAAGATGAGATAAGATACGACGACCAAGGTCACGAAGATCCGAGGCCCGCTCACGTAAATAAGGGTCATCCATGCGGTTAAATTGCTGAATATGCGCCTGAATAACCTGTCTTAATGCACCTTGAGCCCAATTACCTTCTTTGATTTTTCGAACAATTTCACCAGCGATTGAGTTGTCATCTAGAATTTTTAGATAAACATCGAATAATGCTTTTTCATCTTCTGAAAGGTGTTGGCTAATACGATTGCTGGCACGGCGAATGTCTTGTCGAACGGCATCAAGTGCTTGATAAAAGTCCTGAATCTCTTCATCAAAATCTGTTGTACGACGATCAGGGATAACATCTAAATCAGCAGGCGGAAACACCACAACACCGCGACCAATCGCCACACCTGAGCTACCAGGAACACCCTTATAGCGAAAATCCGATCCACTAGGAATAGCGTTAGGATTAATACTAGTAATCGCCCCTGTCGCTTCAGCGTGAGCAATAACACCCGCCAATTGGGCCGATAAAGTAATAAGAAAGGCTTCTTCGCCTTCATCAAATCGACGCTTGTCTTCATGCTGAACCACCAGCACGCCTAAAACTTGTCGATGATGAATAATAGGAACACCTAGAAAAGAGCGGTATCGTTCTTCGCCGGAACCTTTTAAATAGTGGAAAGATGGGTGAATATGAGCATCTTCAAGGTTTACAGGTTCAGCCCTACGACCTACTAAACTAACCAAACCTTCATCTGCTTTTAGACTAACATTACCTGCAACGTCCGCATTCAAACCGCGCGTTGCCATCAAGATATATTCTTTAGTATTGGTGTCTACTAAATAAATAGAACACACCTCTGCTCGCATTGCTCTGCGGACACGTCGGACAATAATGTCAAGTGCCGCAGATAAAGACTGCGCGGCAGTCACCTCCTGGGTAATACGTCTTAGCAAACTTAGCATAGCTCTCCCATCAATCTATATAACCTCCAGCATCAAGCCAGTAAGTTTATCACTTTTCTAGTCGACGATGTGCACTGGGGATAAGCTCTTTTAGAGCTCGACGGTAAACATCTTTTTTAAACGCCACAACTTGGCCAAGTGGGTACCAATAACTAACCCAGCGCCAGCCATCAAATTCAGGGGTTTCCGTTCCATCTACGCACACAGAAGCATCAGGACAACGAATAGACAGAAGAAACCATTTCTGTTTTTGTCCAATACATAGAGGTTTGCTATTGTGTCTTAACATGCGTTTAGGAAGACGATAACGCAGCCAACCCCGAGTTTTACCTATTACTTCCACCTGATGAGGATCTAAACCTACTTCTTCTTTGAGCTCTCGAAATAAAGCTTCTTCAGGTGTCTCGTCGGATTTGATTCCTCCTTGAGGAAACTGCCAAGCATTTTGCCCTACGCGTCTCGCCCAAAGAAGTTGGCCACGCTCGTTCATCAGTATGATGCCCACATTCGGTCTGTATCCGTCTGCATCAATCACGAGCTATCACCTTTTAATATAAAAATAAATTAGTTTCATTGTTCCATAATTCCCCCATCTGCACAATTAAGACTGCTGTTATTTATTGTCTCCAGAGCTATAATTCACGCACTTTAGAAGAATTGAGGACAGCTTGTGACACTCGCAATATTTGACTTAGACGGCACATTATTAAATGGCGACAGCGATTACACTTGGGGACAATTTCTCGTTGAGAAAGGTTTAGTAGACAGCCACGATTACAAATTAGCCAACGATAAGTTCTTCGAAGAGTATCAAACTGGTACTTTAGATATTCATGAATACTTGGCGTTTAGCCTAGAACCATTAACTAAGTTCTCTAGAGAAGAGTTGGCCAAGCTGCACGACATTTTCATGCAAGAAAAAATCCAGCCAATGATGCAAGAGAAAGCTAATGCACTATTACAGCATCATAAAGACCAAGGTCATTTCTTGCTGATGATCACCGCGACTAACCAGTTCGTTACTGGGCCAATTGGCGATGCTTTAGGCATGGATCATATTATTGCACCTGTGCCAGAGATCATTAACGATCACTACACAGGTAAAATTGTTGGTGTTCCAAGCTTCCAAGCTGGCAAGGTTACACGCTTAAATGATTGGCTGGATGAGACCGGACACACAATGGAAGGTAGCTTTTTTTATAGCGACTCTCGTAATGATTTACCTTTATTAGAATTGGTTACTCACCCTATTGCCGTTGATGCCGATGAGACACTAACAAAAATTGCGCAAGATCGTGGCTGGCAGCATATTTCTTTAAGAGATTAGTGAACGAAACAATAAGATTGCCAAATAAAAAAGCGCTGCCAGATCATATCTGACAGCGCTTTTTTCGTTCTTATTCTTTAGCTTTTATTTTTTGGTTACTAACAACATAAACCAAATAAGCTTATAAACCCATGTTGTTATGGATTCGATAAAATAGAGCTTTTAGGTATTCCGTTTCTTCTATCGCAGGGTGGACCGGATGATCTGGTGCTTGCGTTCCGCGATAAATCAACTGCGAAAAACGCTCTAATTGACGACTGTTGCTACGAATAATATCGTGTAACCGTGCCGTTTCCAGATGCATAGAACAAGAACCGGAAACCAAAATTCCGCCCTTCGCAACCAAGCGCATCGCTAGCTGATTTGCACGATGGTAAGCACCCTCGCCCGCTTTAATGTCTTTACGACGAGCTATAAACGCTGGCGGATCCATAACAACCACATCGAAACGCTCTTTCTCTTCAATCAAAGACTGCATCGCTTCAAATGCATCACCGTGCATCAAGTTAAAACCACCTTCGTATTGGTTCAACTTAAGGTTTTCACCAACATGGCTCAATGCGCTTTCAGACGCATCAATAAAGGTAACATCTGTCGCACCCGCAGAGGCTGCTTGAACACCCCAACCACCAATGTAAGAGAAAACATCAAGTACACGTTTGCCATCACAAAAGCCTTGCATGGTTTTGCGGTTTTCACGGTGATCATAGAACCAACCAGTTTTTTGTCCATCCCACACTGGCGCTTGAAACAACACACCGTTTTCTTGTAGGAAAACCAACTCTGGAACCGTACCAAAAGCTTCTTCAACATAGGTTTCAAGGCCTTCGATCTGACGCATCTTGCCATCATTTTTCATCAGAATCGCTGATGGCTTCACTACATCTTGCAAGGCTTCAACGATCTCGTTTTTTACTCGCTCCATGCCAGCGGTCGATATTTGTACAACCAAAATATCGGCAAAACGATCGACAACCAAGCCTGACAAACCATCAGAATCACCAAAAACAAGACGGTAATACGGCGCTGGATAAGTCAGCTCACGCAAAGATAAAGCAATCTTTAGACGATGAACCAAAGTCGACTTGTTTAAAAATGTATCGGTACTACGGCTCATTAAACGACCGCAGATCAATGTATTAGGGTTTATTGTCGCAATACCAAGAGGTTTACCTTGAGCTGTTTCGACAACAACCTGATCCCCTGGGGTAAATTGCTTTAATGGCGTAGCTGAGGTATCTACCTCATTGCTGTAAATCCATTGATGTCCAGCCCTTAAACGGCGATCAGCTTGACCTTTTAGTCGAATAACACTCAAAATTTTCACCCAGTATATTTAAAAAACGCTATTATAAAGACTCTAGATTCAATTGCTACGAATTACGTAGCTGTAAAGTTACTTGTCTTAAAGAAGTGTGTCCATGTCATCTACATTAAATGAAAATCAGCTAAAACTCATCTTGCAAGGCATCAGCATTCCACCACAACCACAAATTATGGTGGATTTACACATGGAACAAGCCATGCCAGATCCTGACATGGAACGTATATCAGAAATCATTTCACAGGATGTAAGCCTTTCAGCCGCCGTATTAAAACTCGTAAACTCCGCGTCTTTTAATTTAGCTAAAAAAATAGCATCCATTCAGCAAGCCGTCATGTTGCTTGGCCCAACAAGCGTCACCAATATCGTTAACGGACTCGCAGTCAAAAGCGAACTTTCAGATGACGCAATAAAATCTTTACACAGTTTCTGGGACACAGCCAGCGAAGTTGCTGTGATTTGCTCAAGTCTAGCCAACCAGCTTAATTTTAAATACCAAGATGAATGCTATGCGCTTGGGCTTTTTCATAATGCAGGTATTCCTTTGATGCTTAAGCGTTTCGATGGCTACAAAGATGTATTGAAACAAGGTTATCAAGATCCAGAATTCAACCTAACCGACGTTGAAAACCAAGCTTTCAAAACCAACCATTCAGTTGTCGGTTATTATTTAGCAAAATCATGGGGGCTACCTAAAAGTTGCTGTGCGGTTATAGCCAAACACCACCGTGTCGATTACTTATTCCACCACAGAGTGCCTGGCGACTCTATTAATTTAACCTTTGCTTCTATTTTAAAAATGGCTGAGCATATTGCCTCGACCTATAGACATATAGGCGGTGCAAGCGAAGACTACGAATGGCAAAAAATTGGCCATTACGTCCTAGATCATTTAGAACTGAGTGAATACGATTTTGAAGGAATAATTGAAGTGTGCCATGAACAAGGAATCGGAACTATCTAGCTCTATTGTCTGCCCCCAACAATACATAAAAACGCCCAAGTGATTTATAAGCAAGTCACTTGGGCGTTTTATTTACTAGCGTGGGAACATCACAAGGTGATCTAAATGAACACTCAAGCCGATCTCTTGCCCCACGGAATGATTGTGGTGAGAAGAAGCAAAACAATATACCACTTTGCCAGAAGACAATTTCACGCGATATAAGAAGTGTGACCCACGAAACCATTTACTTACAATCACACCAACAAATTCACTGTCGTCGTCATGTAAAATGTCATCAGGACGAACCAATAAGTCCACTTGAGTATTGTCAGCAAAACCATGGTCTAAATCACCGCGAATATTACCCAAATCTGAATGAACGCAATCTGGACCACAGACGGTAGCCGTTAGGAAATCCCCATGACCAATAAAACTCGCCACAAAGCGTGTTTCTGGTCGATGATAAATCTGATACGGCGAACCTGTTTGATGAATTACGCCTTCACTCATAACCGATACTTGATCCGCCATCGCAAAGGCTTCCATCTGATCATGGGTCACTAATAACGCGCTCATTTTTTCATGCTGCAATATGGCACGAATATCAGGTACCAACTCTTCTCTTAACTTAGCATCAAGCCCAGAGAAAGGTTCATCCATCAGCAGTAATTTAGGCTTAGGTGCAATGGCGCGAGCCAAAGCGACACGTTGCTGTTGGCCACCAGAAAGAGAATGCGGATAGCGTGATTCGAAACCCGACAAACCAACCAAATTTAACAAATAAGTCACTCGTTCCTGTGCTGCCTCTTTAGGCCAAGCAGATAAGCCAAAAGCGATATTCTGTGCAATGGTAAGGTGTGGAAACAAGGCAATGTCTTGAAACACCATACCGATAAAACGGTGCTCAGGATTCACACTGTGTGATTGACTGGCAATCACCTCGTCATCAATGCGAATTTCTCCTACCATTAAAGACTCAAAGCCTGCAATTGCACGCAACAAGGTCGATTTACCGCAGCCACTTGGCCCGAGTAAACAACCGATCTGCCCTTCTAGCAGTTTGAATGAAGCATTTTTAACAACCGCATCACCATCATAACCAACCGAAACATCGGTCAGTGTCATTTCTTTCAATAGTTTATGAGGAGGTAAAGATGTCATATGCGATCCTATTTTTAATAAACGCTATTGGGCGCTTCGGCTATTTTGATTTATTCAGGTGAGAAGAAATGGAACGGCTCAACAAAATCACTGGCACCAGTCCCACCAGCACTATCATTAACGAAGCTGGAGCAGCATCGATCAGTCGCTCATCTGACGCCAATTCAAAAGCTCGCACCGCTAAGGTATTAAAATTAAATGGCCGTAACACCAAGGTCGCTGGTAATTCTTTCAACACATCGACAAAAACAATTAACATGGCCGTTAAGACCGAACCTTTTAATAGCGGAATATGAATGCGCGTTAAAACTTTAAAAGGCGACATCCCTAGCGAACGACCTGCCATGTCCATACTCGGCTTAATCTTTCCAAGGCCGTTTTGTACCGCACCTAAAGACACAGCCATAAAACGAACCGTGTAAGCAAACAGCAACGCCACTAATGTGCCAGAAAAAATCAAACCGACTCTTTCCCCACTGTAATGTTTAACCAAATCAATGATTCGATGGTCCAACCAAGCTAGAGGAACAATAGTGCCAATCGCGATAATAGTCCCCGGTAAGGCATAACCTAATCCCGCAATGCCTACAGATGTCCTCACCGCTTTACCATTATTTAAACGAATGGCGTAACTCAATATCAAGGCTAAACTCACCACAATAAGCGAAGCCATAGCCGCTAGATAAAACGAGTTCCACGCCAGTTGAATAAAGTTCGCGCCGGGCATTTCTGCTTTAAATACCGCCCAATAGGCCAAAACACCTACGGGAATAAGAAAGCCAACAAGAATAGGCAGCAAGCAAAAAATGCACGCTATAAAGCCACGACTACCTTTCAAAATCATACGCCGATTACTGGCCTTTTTTAGACCTGATGCATGATAACGAATGCGATGCCGAGAATATCGTTCTAGCAAAATCAACACCGCCACGAACATCAGTAAAATACCTGCCAGCTGAGAAGCAGCTGCGATATCACCAAATCCATAAAAGGTTCGTAAAATGCCCGTTGTGAAAGTATTTACACTGAAATATTGCACCGTACCATAATCCGCCAATGTCTCCATAAGCGCTAAGGTAAGGCCTGTTACTATCGCCGGACGAGCAAGGGGGAGTGCCAATTTGAAAAATACAGCGCGACCAGAATAGCCAAGTGTGCGACTAACTTCTAAGGTGTTCTCAGACTGCTCTAAAAAAGCCGCTCGGCTCATGAGATACACATAAGGGTAAAGAACCAAGGTCAGCATAGCTATGGCGCCACCAAGGGAACGTATTTCAAAGAACCAATACTCACCGTAACGCCAACCAGTAAGTTCGCGAATAAACGTTTGTACAGGACCTGCAAAATCCAATACCCCCGTGTAGGTATAAGCAATAATGTAAGCAGGCACGGCCATTGGCAAAAGCAAGGCCCAAGATAGTAAGGTGCGACCGGGGAAATCACACATGCTAGTCAACCAAGCGCAAGGCACACCGATAACCAGCACGCCAATGCCAACACCCAACATCAGTAACAAGGAGTTAGAAATGTATTCAGCTAAGACTGTCTGATAAAGGTGTCGCCACACTTCACCATCACCGATCAAAACATTAACCAAAACAACCAAGATAGGTAATGCCAAAATGGCAGCAATAAGCATTGCCGCCATTTTTAACCAATTCCACTTAGACTTACTTGCTAAACTCGGGGGAGCTAAATTAGCCATCGATTATCAAAAACCATATCAGAAAGCTCGTTATATGGAGCAAATATCAGAAAAATTACTTCCAACCAGAAATATCCATAAGCTCGACTGCTTCACGATTGTTTTCACCTAATTGGCTTAACGAAATCGTATCCGCACGGAATGTACCAAATGGCGCCAACATTTCTGGAGCGCCAATGCCTTTTACCACAGGATACTCGTTATTCACGTGAGCATACCATTCTTGGGAAGCTTGGTTAGTGAGAAACTCAAGCAACAAGGTAGCATTTTCAATATTAGTCGCCGCGGCAGTGATACCAGCGCCACTAACGTTAACATGAGCGCCGCGTTCGCCTTGCGCTTGATTAGGCCAAAACAATTTTACGTCGTTATAAACCGCTCTTTCGTCTGCACTATCACTTTGCCCAAGACGACCATAGTAATAAGTATTCGCCAGCGTTAGATCACATACACCCGCAGAAACGGCTTTTAATAGATCCACATCGCCACCAAAAGGCGGACGTGCAAGGTTAGATACAAGTCCTTTGATCCAGGATTGCGTTTTCTCACGACCATCTGCCTCTAACATGGAAGCAACCAGAGATTGGTTATAAATATTGGCTGAAGAACGCACACAAATACGTCCTTTCCATTTTGGATCAGCAAGGTTTTCGTAAGTAGATAAATCTTTTACTGAGACTTTTTTAGGGTTGTAAAAAATCACCCGAGCACGCTGAGATAATCCAAACCAATAACCATCACTATCTCGTAAATGACTCGGAATATTTGCGCTTAATACGTCGCTGTGAATAGGCTGCAATACGCCTGCAGCTTTTGCTCGGTGCAAACGGCCAGCATCAACAGTAATAAAAATATCCGCTGGACTCGCATCACCTTCTGCTTTTAAACGGCTCAACAAGGCATCGGCAGAACCGGTAATAAGGTTAACAACCACATCATTTTGTTCTGAAAACTTATCCAACGCAGGCTTAATAAGAGATTCTTTGCGAGCAGAATAGATGTTCACTTCGCCTTTGGCTTGTAAACCGGTAGAAAGAAGCAATGACGAAGCTAACGCAACAAATCCGACATAACTCAATATTGATTTTTGTCCTTGCGTTTTGATCGTTTTGCGCAATTTCATAAACATACTCACCTTCTACCAATTCAACAGATCCCCTCTTCCCAAAAACACCACATAGCAGATGAAAATAAGAGAAAAGGCCATAAAAAAAAGAGACAAGAAATTAGCACAACACAATGCTAAACACTAGCGATTATCATTTATTTATAGAGGTAACATAAGGGGTTAAACAGAGATAAACAAAGGATAAATTAAAGACTGGCATATCAATTTTTTGAATACGCCAATCTATTGAATATATGCATTTAAACGTATTTAAGAGCAGTTAAAATACGATATTAAAACCTAGTGAAGTAATTGATTAAGTCCATCGCCAATCGCTAAAGCATCATCTAATTCATAAATGACGCCCTCAGGCAAACCAGCCGCTTTCGCTACCGCCGAAGGAAAACCTTCTCGAACTAGATCGTATTCTCGTTCGTGGTGGATACAAGCATTAATGTAACAAGCCAAATTCAACACACAAGCAAGCGGATTTGGCTCATCATCCGAAAAAGGACGTTTATGATGTTGTACTGCATATCCAAGTCCTGCCGGAAACTTCCACAAATCCATTAGCGCTTTACCAGCATCTTGGGAAGTAAAGCCAAGTAAATCTTGTTCAGCTTTAACACGCCCCGCTTTACGGTTAGTAACCAAAGATTGAATCTCTTGCGCAATAGCTGGCTCAGTAAGATGCAATAATAATCGCCCGATATTATGAACAATTCCTGCCGTAAAAGCTTCATCGGCCTCCACCAAAGGTGTCCGCTTTGCAAACCATTGTGCTAATTCTGCCACTCTGAAAGAATCCGCCCAAAACTCATTAAGGTTTAAACCTTCAACTTTGGCTACCGAGTTAGAAAAACCAGAAGCAATAACCAAGGTTTTCAGTTTATCTGTTCCAAGCAAAACAGTTGCTTCATCAATAGAAGAAATTTTTCTCGATAAGCCAAAATAAGCAGAGTTAACCACTCGTAATACTTTCAAGGAGATCGTCTGATCATGAGAAACGCGTTCAGTAAGATCGGAATATTTAACATTAGGATCACTTAGGAGCTGAATCAGTTCACGAACGACATCGGGGACATTGGGAAGTTTATCCGTTTTCTTCAGAAGATCCGTTGCTTGCATACAATTCCGCCTTTTCTCTGATTGGTGATATATCTATACATGCAGAATAAGACAGCAAATGCTTTTTGCAACCGGAAATACGTAGCGTTTTGAAAACACGCTATTTACCTCCTAATTGCAAAAAACAAAAAAATGCTTAATTTAAGAGAAAGAAGACAAACCTGCAGCACGGGCAACCAATTTTTTCTTCAAAGATTCGCCTTTGTTAAATTGCTTCATACCGATATTTCTGAGCTGAACAATAAACGGTTGCTGAGTGGAAAATAGACGCTTAAATGATTCCATACCTGCAGCCATGGCAATGTTATCCAACATGCGTGCACGCTGGTAACGGCGTAGAACTTTACTCGTCCCTAGATACTCGCCACGTCTATGGGCTTTTTCTAGCACTTCCACTAACGCCTTCACATCACCAAAACCTAGGTTCGCACCTTGCCCTGCTAAAGGATGAATAGTATGTGCGGCATCGCCAATCAACGCTAGTCCGGCTTTCACATATTGCTTTGCATGACGTTGTCTTAGAGGAATCGCTTGACGAACCTGAGTGATACCCAAGACATCGAAGCGCTTATTCATCGCGTAATGCAAACGACGACAAAAAGCTTTCTCGTCGAGAACCATTAAAGACTCGGCTTCTTTAGGCGGTACAGACCAAACAATGGACACAAAATGTTTTTGATCGACAGAAGGAAGTGGAAGAAATGCCAAAATACCTTCTTCGCCGAAACTCTGCCACGCGGTATTTTCATGGGATTGAGCAATTTCGATCGTTGTGACAATAGCATGATGACCATAGTCCCACTCAACGGTATCGAAGGCATTTTCGCTGCGCAGTTTGGACATAGCGCCATCTGCCGCAATAATGGTCTGAGCTTCCAGCACATGACCAGACATCAGTTCTACTCTTACACCAGATTCACTTAACTCATGTGACTCTAAAGAATCGCCTAAATACAGATCGATGTTTTTCGAACGTCTAACTTGCACCATTAATTGCTGATTTAGTACAGCATTTTCAACTAAATGACCAAGCTCGGGCATTGCCGTCGCTTGAGCATTAAAATCGATATAGCCCTCGCCAAGGCCATCCCAAACCACCATATTGTCATAAGAAGCAATACGATCTTTCGCAATGCCTTGCCAAACACTAGCTTTCTCGAGCAAGGCTTTTGATTGGCTGGAAATGGCACTCACTCGAGCATCGTAAGCCGGAGGAGTAGACAATCGATATTCACCATCATGTTTATCAACAAGAGCAATTCTCAAAGAAGATTTAGCCAATAATATCGCAGACAAAGCACCAACCATACCAGCGCCCACTATTATCAAATCGTACGACTTAGCCATCTTCTTTACTCCGTCTCGTCTTTATAATGTTTATCGACTTTCAGCCATTAAGGCCTCAATCTCTGTAATTTCTTTTGGCAGGCCATGGGTCAAAACATAAGGGCCATCGGCGCGGATAAGCACATCGTCTTCAATGCGGATACCAATACCTCGCCATTTTTCGTCCACCGATTCATTATCAGCCGAAACATATAACCCAGGCTCAATGGTTAACACCATGCCTTCTTCTAGCAAACGTGATTCACCGGCGATTTTATAAGCGCCACAATCATGAACATCCAGACCTAACCAATGCCCAGTATTGTGCATGTAAAAGTCTCGATAAGCTTTGCTCTCGATCAGCTGTTCTACATCGCCAGTTAATAATCCGTGAGCAACCAGACCTTCTGTTAATGTTCGAACCGCTGCGTTATGGCAAGCTTCATAAGGCGTTCCTACCGTCAGCTCTTTCATCCCTGCATGATAAGCATCTAATACCACTTGGTATAAAGCCGCCTGTGGTTCACTAAATTTACCGTTCGCTGGAAAAGTTCGAGTAATATCCGCTGCGTAACAACCCAACTCGGCACCTGCATCAATTAAGATCAGATCGCCATCTTCGATCACTTCGTCATTTTTGATGTAATGTAAGACGCAGGCGTTACTACCTGAGGCAACAATATTGTTATACGCAGGTTGGCGCGCACCGGATTTCATAAACACATAATTTAATTCTGCTTCTAGCTGGTATTCATTCATACCTGGACGAACAGATCGCATAGCCTGTTTATGAGCTTCAACACTAATTTGCGCTGCGGTTTCCATGATACCGATTTCTTCCGCGTCTTTGCGCAAACGCATTTCAGACACAAATGGTAATAAGTCAATGAAACTTGTCGGCGCCGCCGCGCCCATTCTGACTTTTGCAGCAATAGCATCACGCCAGCAAGCAATTTTTTCACGAAGAACATCGTCGTTAAACAAATACACAACTTGTTCAGCGCCATCTAAAGCAGCAAACGCCATCTTGTCTAATTCTTCTAACGGAGCAGCATCATTTGCACCAAAATTTGCTATCGCGCCTTCACTACCAAAACGAAAACCATCCCATTGCTCACGTTCAGGATCTTTTGGCAAAGTCACTAAGGTCATTTCACCACGGCCACGAATAATGGCGTAGGCACTTGGCTCAGGAAATCCAGTTAAATAGAAAAAACTACTATGCGGACGAAACTCATACTCACAATCATTATTGCGAGTTGCTAACTCACCCGTTCGCAGAACAACCACACTGTTTTCAGGTAACGATTGCATCAGGCGCTCACGACGAGCCTGATAAGTTTGAGTGTCGATTTTCATAGAAGGTCTCACTTATTAATTTTTCATTCCATTAAACACTAGCGATAACATTTTGATTTAACATAAAAATCTAGTGTAGAGAATTTTGTTTAGTATGATCTACATCAGGATTGATATCATGATGTTCAGTGTACAACATCATTGCCGACAGTCTGACGTACTCAACCAATTCTGTTAAATCAGCTTCGTTATCATTGTTGTCTTCTAATGCGCGCATTTCCGCTTGCATGCCGGAGATATTGGCAAAATCACGCAGAATTTGCTTGGTTTCATCTGATAAATCCTTTTTTTGCCCAGACAAACCATAACCAGCCAAAAAACCATGGGCCCATTGCGCCAAAGTCACACCTCTTTCGCATAATTCAGCATCGTCATCGGAAATACTTGGCACAAGCGCAAACTCACCATTTTGGAACAAAGTCAGCGTGGCGGTATAAAGTTCAACGATTACTGCTCGACTAGCTTCTTCTTTCCAGCCTTCGATATCACAAAACTCTACAACCATGGACAACCAATCTTCCAATGGCAAAGTCACGCCAGAAGCAAGATAACCACAAAGTTGGCCATGCAATTCTGATGGTGATGCGGTAATGGATTCGGTGACAAAAACATCGGCGATCAAATCGAAGTCCAATGCGTCTTTTAACATTTCTGTGGACATAAACTGTCTACCTATTTCTGTTCAATTTATAAAAAAGAAGCCGCACCTAGTGGCGCGGCTTTCTGTCACATATTGCGATCTCATACCAACAATATGGGGCAGTGATACAGGCCTTTCAAGTCTATTAGCCTAGTTGTTTAAGGCCAGACTCTACCGTTTGCAGAATCAAAGTATTGATTGTCATTGGGCCAACACCACCAGGAACTGGAGTATAAGCCGCAACGCGATCAGTCAAAGGACCAAGCTCAATATCACCAACACCACCTGGATGATAACCAGCATCAACCACAACTGCGCCGTCTTTGATCCACTCTGCTTTGATAAATTCTGGTTTGCCTACAGCACCAACGATTACGTCGGCTTGTTTCACAAATTCAGACAGATTCTGTGTACGAGAATGACAAATCGTCACTGTTGCATTGGCATTCAACATCATCATCGCCATTGGTTTGCCAAGAATTGGACTACGACCAACCACAACAACGTGCTTACCTTCTAGGTTCACATCGTACGCTTCAAGCAAACGCATGATACCAGCAGGTGTTGCCGCGCCGTAAGCAGGCTCTTGCATAGCCATACGACCAAAACCAAGACAAGTTACACCATCTACGTCTTTGTGAGCCGCAATCGCGTCGAAACACAAACGTTCATCAATTTGCTCTGGCACTGGGTGTTGCAACAAAATACCGTGCACGTCAGGGTTATTGTTTAGCTCGTTGATCTTTGCTAGTAGCTGCTCAGTGGTCGTGGTTTCAGACAATTCAATTGCCATAGAATCCATACCAACACGACGACAAGCATTGCCTTTCATCTTCACATAAGTGGCTGATGCTGGATCAGCACCCACTAGAATTGTCGCTAAAATTGGGGTGCAACCGGTACGCTCTTTAAGCTCGGTAACTTGAGCCTGTAGGCGGTTTTCAGTTTCTTTGGCGCAAAGTTTGCCGTCAAGAACCAGTGCAGTCATGAATGAGCTCCAGTAAAATTAGAGTGATGTATGAGGGAGGCGCATTATACCTCAACTTTTGCTTTGATACGCAGTGCCAAAACCAATTTGTTCGGCAAAAGAGCGAATCTTCACTTTTACTCTACGCTGGCTCTAAATAGTCCACCAACAACTGAAGGTTACGCTGACCACGAAACTCATTCACATCAAGTTTATAAACCAAGCGAGCTTGTGTCGCTTTATCATTCGGCCATTGATCTAGATCGACAAAGAAGCTAATTGCATCTAATAAAAGCCCACTACTCGGCTCACGCACCATAAGTTTAAGGTGTTTTTCACCAACGATACGCTGCTGCAAGATATCAAACACGCCATCAAAACAAGGCTCTGGGAACATCTGTCCCCACGGGCCAGATAAGCGAACTTGCTCGGCAAAACTCAAACTAAAGTCTTCTGGCGCCAACGGCCCGTCAGTCAACAATGTCGCTTGTAATTGTTCGGGGGTTACCCATTCGGTAATGATGGCATCAAATGCCAAACGGAAAGCGTCATAGTGAGATTCTTTGATCGACATACCTGCCGCCATGGCGTGACCACCAAACTTGCTAAGCAACTGCGGATAACGTTTGGCCAATAAATCCAAAGCATCACGAATATGAACACCCGCAATGGAACGAGCTGAGCCTTTCAACTCATCTTCACCCACACGAGCAAAAGCAATCACTGGACGATGGCATTTATCTTTCATCCGCGAAGCCAAAATCCCAATCACACCTTGATGCCAATCCGCATCGTAAAAACACATACCGTTCGGCATGTCTTGTTCTTCGTCTAACAAAGACACAAGTGCTAATTCAGCCTGTTCTTTCATATCAGATTCGATAGCTTTGCGTTCACGATTGAACTGATCTAACTGCTGAGCATAATCGCGTGCTTGATGAGGATGAACTGCGAGCAAACACTCAATACCGATCGACATATCATCTAAACGACCTGCAGCGTTCAACCTTGGCCCGACCACAAAACCCAAATCGGATGCTTTCAATTGAGTATAATCGCGACGCCCGACTTCTAATAAAGCGAGAATCCCCGGGCGCGCCAAGCCGGCTTGAATACGCTTGATACCTTGCTGGACGAGAATGCGATTATTGGCATCCAAAGGCACAACATCCGCTACAGTTCCGAGTGCCACTAAATCCAAATAATCTGCCATTTTGGGCTCTGGAATGTGCTGATCAGTAAACCAATTACGACTATTCAACTCGGCTCTTAAAGCCGACATTACGTAAAAAATAACGCCAACACCCGCTAAGTTCTTGCTTGGAAAACCACAATTTGGATGGTTTGGATTCACAATAGCATCGGCGTTCGGAAGCGTATCACCGGGTAAATGGTGATCTGTAACAACTACTTTCATACCATAGGACTTTGCTGCCAACACGCCATCAATACTAGCAATGCCATTATCCACCGTCACCAAGACATCTGGTGATCGCTCTTGCGCGACCTCGACAATTTCAGGCGTTAGTCCATAACCAAATTCAAATCGGTTTGGTACCAAGTATTCTGGAGCAATCGCTCCCATCGCCTCTAAAGCTAAAATGCCAAGACTGGTACTTGTCGCGCCATCGGCATCGAAGTCACCAACGATAAGAATCTTCTGACCAGCAACAATGGCATCCGCCAATATCTTCGCCGCGGTGGTTAGGTCAAATAAAGAATCAGGTCTTAATAAATGCGGTAAGCGGTAATCAAGCTGAGCAACGGACACCACATCACGAGACAAAAAAACGCGCTGTAAAGTCGCAGACATAGTCGAGGGAAAGTCATTTTTTTCAGCCGGCACAGCTCGACGCTCAATACGCATATAAATCTCAAAGTCAGGATAAGCAGATAGACAAAGAATAACATGAAAATGACCGCACTCGCGCTGCAGCCAATTCCAAGAAAAAATTTTCAGCAAATACAAAACCACACTGGATCAAGAACCACCATAAAATGATTAAAAATCAGACACATAATATCATTAGGTTTTGTTACATAAGCGGTAAATAGGAGAGGTTTTCTTACAAAACTGACGCAAAAAAGGAATTTTCTAGGCTATCACCTACAGAACCACCTCCTGACCAGAAAGTTAAGATATTCGGTGATATGATGCCGCACTTTTTTGATTTGGATAAGTATTCTAAAGATAAAAACTGAGCAGTACTCGTTTTAACCTATCGGAAAAAATATGAAAAATCACTCACCTACGACTCATAAACCACAATCAAACCAACGATTTGCGTTGGTTGCCTTAACATCATTGTTCTTTATGTGGGGCTTTATCACCTCATTGAATGACATCCTAATACCGCACTTGAAAGGCGTTTTTGACCTTAACTATACGCAAGCCATGATGATTCAAATGTGCTTCTTCGGCGCTTACTTTATCGTTTCAGTACCTGCAGGAAACCTAGTCAAAAAAGTAGGCTTTCAGCGTGGTATAGGTATCGGCCTAATGATCGCCGCAGCTGGCTGCCTTTTGTTTATTGCTGCCGCAAAAGCACAGCAATACAGTATATTTTTAAGTGCGCTTTTTGTTTTAGCGGCAGGTATTACCATTCTTCAAGTCGCAGCAAATCCTCTTGTTACAGCAATGGGGCCAACAGAAACAGCATCAAGCCGTTTAACGCTTTCTCAAGCCTTTAATGCGTTAGGCACAACCGTTGCACCTCTTGTTGGTGGTGCACTATTGTTTACGGTTGCCGGACAATATGCCACCAAAGCACAAGAAGCTGAGAGCGTTATTATCCCTTACATCGGTTTGGCGATTTTACTTGTTCTTTTAGCTGCTATTTTCACTCGCATTAGCCTTCCAACACCTTCAAATATTGAAGAAGACACCACGGATACGCCAAGCGTTAGCATCTTAAAACACCGCCATTTGGTGTTGGGAACTGTCGCGATATTTATGTATGTGGGTGCAGAAGTGGCCATCGGCAGTTTATTGGTTAACTTCTTTGGCCTTGAAAATATTGCTGGCCTAGCTGAGGCAGATGCCGCTCATTATGTCGCCTATTATTGGGGCGGAGCTATGGTAGGACGCTTTATTGGTGCCGCGTTAATGCAGCGTATCTCTGCCGGTAGCTTACTCACATTTAATGCCTTCGCAGTAATTGCATTGATTACTAGCGCTATACTGAATGATGGTCATGTTGCTATGTGGTCTATATTATTAGTTGGCTTATTCAACTCTATTATGTTCCCAACTATATTCAGCCTCGCCTTGAAAGATCTTGGTCCACAAACTAGTCGTGGTTCTGGCTTGCTTTGCTTAGCTATTGTAGGCGGCGCTATATTACCGGTATTGCAGGGCTTTATTGCTGACTCAATTGGCCTTCAAATTTCATTCGTTATGCCAATAATTTGTTACCTATATATTGCTTACTTTGGAGTCTTTGGCTCTAAACCCGTTTCTTGATAAAAGCACAACAGAAAAAATAATATAGTGTAACGCTTTATAGAAAAATGGCCTGCTTAAGCCATTAAGCAGGCCATTTTTTATTAATCAATCATCAACAGAAGGCAGCGCATTTAGCTTTTTCGAGTTCGGTTTCGACCTGCTCGCTTTGCACTATATAAACGACTATCAGCAAGAGTTATCGCTTCTCGTAATGAAGTAGATTCATTCATTGTCGCCACACCAAAACTTAGAGTCATACGAAACTTCTGATCGAGATACTCAAACTCGTAATCCTCTACATCTTGCCGAATAGATTCAGCCAATGAAAAAGCCTCCGACTCACTACAATCACAAACCGCTATCAAAAACTCTTCTCCCCCCCATCGAGAAGCTAAGCCGCCCTCAGGAAGAGACACTTGGATAATTTTAGCCAATTGAGAAAGAGCATAATCTCCAGCGTCATGACCATATTCATCATTAATACTTTTAAAAAAATCAACGTCAGCCAACAATAGATGAAAACTCGTATAGGAGCTTGCCTCAAGCCGTTGCAACATTCCTCTACGATTTAATAGTTCAGTCAATGCGTCAATATAAGCGACTAGCTTTAGCTTGGCTGAAGTTTCTTTTAATTCTTGGTTAAACCGAGACATTGAATATTCATAAATACCAGAAAGAAAAACCACCACGATAAAGGAAAATATAATCCTCGTCTTTAACTCTGGGTCATAACCAAATTCGGCAAAATGGCTATCCGTAAAAAACATCGTAATAATTAAAGCGAGTGTAAAAAAGCTAAGCTCAATCAACCCTCTCTTCATGCCATTCAAAAATAAAGACACAGCAGGAATACAATATATCCAAACATGCCCCGTTCCCTTTACACCACCAGTATAAACAAGGTAAATCATCAAAGCATACAGGGGGTAGATTACGAAATTACCAGATAAACCATGGTTATGGGTACGGCGCAAATAGATATGGTTCATTGCATATAAAAATGCAATCAATATCAACGCAGAACCAAGGACAGTTTTCTCTTCGATGAGCGACACAATACCTAGTGGTAAAGTAAAAAGTATACCGACAGAGGCAAACAGATTAATAATGAAAACCCGACGAATATTTTCAGAAAATACATCATCAGTATTACCTACATAGAAAAAGGTCAGCCAAGAAGCTTTATTTTTTTTATTATCAAATTTTGATTTATGTGCGTATTTTGTCATGCATATTCTCCGACTTAGCACTTCCAAGCCGTATATGATAGGGAAACTTCAAATAAGCCTCCCCAATACACACAATCCTACACCAAAGCCTAAAATAGCTCCTCTCATAACCCCCTTTAGTTACAAATTACAACAATTCATATACTTAGCACTTTAGGCTGGATACAAACGCGATAACAAAACAGGCACCACTGTTTCAACTTTTAAAATTCTATCCCCCAAATGCACCGATTCCATGCCCGCTTCATGCCATTTACTCACTTCAAATTCATTCCACCCACCTTCAGGCCCAAGTGCTAGAACACAAGGTTGCTGAATATCGATAGGACAACGTTTAGACAAATAAGGGTGTGCAAGCAATCCCACTTTATCTTTTAAAATATCTGGCAATTGATCTTCTACAAAAGGACGAAACCTAGGAATTAAAGACCAGTTTGGCATTACTGTGTCTTTGGCTTGTTCCAATCCTTCTAACAAACATTGCTGAATAGATTCGGTCTGCAAAACGGGACTCTGCCAATAGCTTTTTTCAACTTTGGCGGAATGAATAAGATATAAATCTTTCACCCCCATTGCAGTGATATTTTGCAAGGTTCGCTTCAGCATATTTGGTCTTGGCAAAGCCATAACCAATACCATAGGCAAAGGCTCTGGCGGCAGAGAAGAGAGATTTAACGAATGAATATAACCAAGCTGATTGTCACTTGGTGGCTCATAAATACCTTCACCAATTTTTCCATTCAAAATACCCACTCGCAGAACATCACCCTGCTGCGCTTTAATGACTTTTGAAATATGAGTTTGTTGGCGCAGAGTTAACCCATAAAGGCCATCACCAAGGGTGTTTTTAGAATCAAGTAATATGATATTCATATGAAGGGCGCAAAAATAAAAGGAAAAAAGAAACGGCCAATCTTTGATTGGCCGTTATTAGCATTGCTAATTTATCTAGAGCTATCTCTAATTAAACTAAATTTTTTCAGCAACAAAAGCCTGAACATCGCTCAGGCTATTATCTAGTACAGTATAAGATTCTTCACGCTCGAAAAGATCTTTCATGTGCTCAGGCAACATTGGTGTTTCGCAACCAGCTTTTTCGACAGCTTCAGGGAACTTCACTGGGTGAGCTGTTGCCAGGGTAATCATTGGTACAGACTGATCTTTCCAGCAATGACGAGCCGCTTCAAGACCAATCGCTGTATGCGGATCAAGAAGATATTGTGTCTTAGCGAAAACATCGGCAATCACTTCACAAGTTTTCTTGTCATCGACTTTATAGCTGTCAAAGTTATCTTTTACAAAAGACCAAGCTTGATCATTTAATGATACGTCGCCTTTATTAAAGCGCGCCATCAAATCATCAATTGCCGCACCATCGCGACCATGAGCATCAAACAATAAACGCTCAAAGTTACTAGAAACCATGATATCCATGCTTGGCGATAGGGTCACGTTCAAAGACTGACGACTCATGTCGTTTTCTGCGATCACGCGATGCAAAATATCATTCTGGTTGGTAGCAACCACAAGCTGATCAATTGGCAAGCCCATTTTCTTCGCCAAATAACCCGCAAAGATATCACCAAAGTTACCCGTTGGCACAGAGAACGACACCTTACGATGCGGCGCGCCAACAGACAAAGCTGAAGAAAAATAGTAAACGATCTGAGCCATGATACGGGCCCAGTTAATCGAGTTAACCGCACCTAACTTAGCGCCTTTCAAGAAAGACTGATCAGCAAAACTGGATTTCACCATGCCTTGGCAATCATCAAAATTACCTTTCACCGCGATGTTAAATACATTGTCGTCGATAACCGTAGTCATTTGACGACGCTGCACTTCAGATACACGTTGATATGGATGTAAAATAAAAATATTCAGATGCTCTGAATGACGACACCCTTCAATCGCTGCAGAACCCGTGTCACCAGATGTCGCACCTAGGATAACCAATTTTTCCTTACGTTCAGACAGAACATAATCCATCAAACGACCAAGCAACTGTAATGCAAAATCTTTAAATGCCAAGGTTGGACCACGAAATAACTCTAGTATCCATTCGTTATTACCAATCTGAACCATGGGCGCAATAGCAGTATGATTAAAACCAGCGTAAGCGTCATTAATCATAGTTTTAAAAGCATCAGCAGGAATATCACCTTCCACAAAAGGCCACATCACTTTAAAAGCAAGTTCTTGGTAACTTAGACTCGCCCAAGAAGCGATTTCTTCTTTGCTGTAATGAGGCAAGGTTTCAGGTACATATAAGCCACCATCATTTGCCAAACCAGCCAATAACACATCACCAAAAGAAAGCGCAGGCGCTTTACCACGAGTAGAAATGTATTTCATATTTGCTCTCTCTTACGCCAAGTTTTCAACACGGATTCGCTGCACTGTTCCAGCAACATCCGGCAAGGCTTCAATCGCCGCAATAGCAGCATTCATATTGCGTTCTTTTACATCATGAGTCATCACAACCAATGGCACCAATTCGCTACCTTCGCGCTCACGCTGAATAAGAGACTCGATACTGATGTTATTCACAGAAAGGATCTGCGTAATATTAGCAAGCACACCAGCGCGGTCTTTAATCGTCATGTTAAGGAAGAAACCACATTCAATTTCTTCAACGGGTAAAATTTGCACATGAGATAAAGAATCGGCTTGGAAAGCCAAATGCGGCACTCTGTTTGTTGGATCTGCCGTCAAAGTACGAGCAACATCAATAACATCAGCGATAACAGAAGAGCCTGTTGGCAATGCGCCAGCACCGGCACCGTAAGTCAAAGTCGGCCCAACAACGTCACCTTGCACCATAATAGCGTTCATTACACCATTTACATTAGCCAAAAGCTGCTTATGGGAAATCAAGGTCGGATGAACTCTCAGCTCAATACCGGCTTTAGAACGACGAGCAATGCCCAAGTGTTTGATGGCATAACCAAGGTCATCTGCAAACGCCACGTCTTCAGATGTGATACGGCTAATACCTTCGGTATAAGTTTTTTCAAATTGCAGCGGAATACCGAACGCAATAGATGCAAGAATCGTCAGTTTATGAGCAGCATCAATACCTTCAATATCAAAGGTTGGATCAGCTTCGGCGTAGCCAAGAGCTTGAGCCTCTGCCAATACATCTTCGAATTCACGGCCTTTTTGACTCATTTCCGTCAAAATAAAATTGCCTGTGCCGTTAATAATGCCAGCTAACCACTCAATTCGGTTAGCAGACAAGCCTTCACGAAGCTGTTTAATAATAGGAATTCCGCCAGCAACCGCTGCTTCAAAAGCAACAATGACGCCTTTCTCTTGAGCTTTGGCAAAAATTTCGTTGCCATGCTCAGCAATAAGCGCCTTGTTTGCGGTCACGACATGCTTGCCATTTTCTATGGCCGTAAGAACCAATTCTTTCGCGACAGAAGTTCCGCCAATCAGCTCAAGAACAATGTCGATCTCTGGATTATTGACCACATCAAAAATATCACGGGTAACATTGATACCGGAGGTATCACAAGCGTCGTTATCACGACGGGCACCTACTTGCTCAATAACAATACTGCGACCCACACGTCGTGTAATCTCTTCCGCATTATTACGAAGAATGTTAAAACTACCGGACCCCACTGTCCCCAGTCCACAAATTCCGACTTTTACCGGTTTCAAAACAATACCCCACAGAGATAATTTAATTTTTATAAGACACTTAGTTAAGTGACAAGTTGACTCATTATAACGCCAGTATTATTCAAACCCAACGTAGAAAAGGCTGAAGAAGACTCATGTTTAGTGGAATATTTCGCGATAAGACTATAACCCAAGGTGTTTAACCAACTCAGCTGCTGGTAAATATCCTGGTAAAAACTCACCGTTGCCTAGCACAATACTTGGCGTACCGCGCACACCCACTTCATTGCCTAGTTTATACTGATCTGCAACTGGGTTAACACATTTGTTTTCAGGAATTTCAGCGCCTAATTTTGCTTGCGTAAGCCACTCTTTAGGATCAGCTGAACACCAAATACTGACCATTTTAGTATAGGCTTCTGAACCTATACCGGCTCTTGGGTAAGCCAAGTAGCGCACAGTAACACCCGCCTCATTAAGTTTTGGGACTTCTTTATGAAGCATTCGGCAGTAACCACAATCAACATCTGTAAATACGGTGATGTGCGCTTTCTCGTCCTTTGCTTTGTAGACAATCATTTGCGATTCAGGAAGTGTTTCAATTTTGGAAAGTTTTGCTTTTTCTGTTTCGTTCTCAAGCGTTGTATTGTCTATTCGGTAAAGATCACCCGCGACAAAATATTTGCCATCTTGCGTTACATGTAATGTTGGACCGTTTTTTAAAACAACAACATACAAGCCTGCGCCTTCATGCAATTTCGCACTTTCGACTTCATATTGAGGCAACGCCTTTTGAACCGCAGATAAGACAGCTGATTGATCAGCAAATACTGCACAGGAAAGAGAAAGCAACATAGTTATTGCAGTAGAGCGAGACAGGGAACAGAAAAAACGCTTCATGAAAACCTCAAAGACATGTAAATAGTCTCTATTAGGCCATACGAAAGGGGGTTAGTTCCATAAAAAAAGGCGACTCGCGTCGCCTTTTTTTAATAAGAAAAAATTAACGTTTAGCCAATTTTTCTTTGATACGTGCAGATTTACCAGAACGCTCGCGTAGGTAGTAGATCTTAGCTTGACGCACGTCACCGCGGCGTTTAACTTCGATGCTTTCAACCAAAGGGCTGTACGTTTGGAAAGCACGCTCAACACCGATACCGCTAGAAATTTTACGAACGGTAAATGCTGAGTTAAGACCACGGTTACGCTTAGAGATTACAATGCCTTCATAGGCCTGTAGACGCTCGCGTGAACCTTCTTTAACTTTAACTTGAACAACAATAGTATCACCAGGACCGAAGGCTGGGATTTCTTTTGTCATTTGTTCAGCTTCTATCTGCTGAATCAGTTTAGTTTTATTACTCATGGATGTGACTCCTAATGATATGGTTTCTTATCAGCATGAAGGCTCTTCTTTCTGATAAGCTCGCAATTCCTACTCTGCCGAGGTTGAATCTTCAGTTTCGCGAATAAACTCTTCTAACAGCAACTGCTGTTCCTTGTCCAACTCAAGGTTCTGCAGAAGGTCTGGCCGGCGCTGAAAAGTTCTTGCGAGCTTTTGCTTTAAACGCCAGCGTCTAATCTCCTCGTGGTTGCCACTAAGCAGCACCGATGGCACAGGTTCACCATTTAGTACTTCTGGGCGAGTATAATGCGGACAGTCCAACAACCCATCAGAGAATGAATCTTCATCCGCAGATGCTTGCTTTCCTAACACTCCTGGAACCATACGAAATACAGCATCCATGAGCACCATTGCCGGCAACTCGCCACCGCTTAGGACAAAGTCGCCAATTGACCATTCTTCATCAATCTCAGATTGAATCAAACGCTCATCAACTCCTTCATAACGACCTGCTACCAGAATAAATTCTGCTTGTTTAGCAAGCTGTTGCACGCCTTCTTGCGTTAGCGTACGCCCTTGAGGGGATAGATAAATAACTTTTGCATTGGGTACCAATAACTTGGCACTCGCAATAGCATCTTTGAGAGGCTGAACTTTCATCAGCATCCCTGGACCACCACCATAAGGTCGATCATCTACAGTCTTATGCTTGTCATGAGTAAAATCGCGGGGATTAAAAAAATCCACCTCAACCAACCCAGACTTAATGGCTCTGCCTGTTACTCCATATTGGGTAATGGCCTGAAACATCTCCGGAAAGAGCGATATAACGCTAACCTTCACGTTGTGACCTCAGCTTATCTGTTTAAAATTCTGGATCCCAGTCAACTACCATTTCCTGCTGTTCTAAATCTATATTTAAAACATAAGTTCCTGGAGCATAAGGAATCAATCGCTCTTCACGATCAAAGCTACCTTCACACGCGCGGACAACAACTACATCATTCGCACCAGTTTCCATAAGTTGAGAAACCTTCCCTAAGAGGACACCCTCTTTGGTAATAACCCTCAGTCCTTCCAGTTGGCTCCAGTAATAATCACCTTCTTCCAAATCTGGTAGTTCTGCTGCATCTATATAAACGTCCATACCACAGATATCTTTTACTTGATCTCTGTCGGTATAACCTTTTACCGATGCTACCAAACCTCGCCCTTGCAGACGGCCTTGGCTTAATTCAACGATCTTCCACCCACTAGGAGTTTTCAACCACCAATGCTTGTAATCAAAGATCCCTTGCATTGGATCGGTGTGCGAATATAACTTCACCCACCCTTTAACACCATATACCGATGTAATGCGTCCAACCACAAGGGCTTGCTCAGGAGCGGCCGCTTGTTTTAATTCAGACATAGCATTACCTCAGTATTAAGCGTTTTTGCTAGCATCTTTTACAAGCTGCGCAGCACGGTCAGAAAGTTGAGCGCCTTGGCTAACCCAATGATTTACGCGATCTAGATCGATGCGTAGACGTTCTTCTTGACCACGAGCAACAGGGTTAAAGAAACCCAAACGCTCGATATAACGACCATCACGTGCACGACGGCTATCAGCCACGTTCAAATGATAGAATGGGCGCTTTTTAGAGCCACCACGAGAAAGACGAATAGTTACCATATGATTGGTTCCTTATTGCTTAACGAAACACCCCTTGCCGAGTCGAATTTTTGACTCATACAACAAGAAGGCGGCATATTCTAGTCGATTAACTAGAAAAACAAAAGGGTGAATTACTCACCCAGACATTAAAAACGGCAGTTTTTTAACTGCCGTTAGTAAAAACAAGAAGATATGCTTAAAATTTAGGGAAATTTCCGCCGCCAGGCATACCACCGCCCGGCATCATCCCCCCCAAACCACGCATCATTTTCTTCATTCCGCCTTTGGCGGTCATCTTCTTCATCATCTTCTGCATTTGTTTATGCTGCTTTAAAAGACGATTCAAATCTTGAATTTGTAAACCCGCTCCCGTTGAGATACGTTTTTTACGAGAACCATTAATAACATCTGGATTATGACGTTCAGCTGGTGTCATGGAATTTATCAAGGCTTCCATTTGAACGAACATTTTATCATTCACTTTATCTTGGATATTACCTAGCTGCCCCATTCCAGGAAGCTTATCCAACATGGAACTCATACCGCCCATGTTTTTCATTTGCTGAAGCTGCTCTTTGAAATCTTCTAAATCAAAGCCTTTGCCTTTTTTCAGCTTACCTGCAAGTTTCTCAGCTTTTTCTTTGTCGATCTTTTGCTCTGCTTCCTCTATTAAGGAAAGCATATCGCCCATACCAAGAATACGAGACGCTAAACGATCAGGATGGAAAGGTTCTAATGCATCGGTTTTCTCACCAACACCTAAGAACTTAATCGGCTTACCTGTAATGTGTCGAACAGATAAAGCAGCACCACCACGGGCATCACCATCAGTCTTGGTTAAGATAACACCGGTGAGCGGCAACACATCACCAAAAGCTTTTGCAGTATTCGCAGCATCTTGGCCCGTCATGGCATCCACAACGAACAAGGTTTCAATTGGGTTAACTGCCGCGTGCAAAGCTTTAATTTCTGCCATCATGTCTTCATCAATCGACAAACGACCTGCCGTATCGATAATCAAAACATCTTTATGGGCTTTTTTGGCGTAATCGATGGCATTATTAACAATATCAATCGGCTTTTGTGACAAGTCACTTGGGATGAAATCAACACCCACTTCACCAGCCAATGTTTCAAGCTGCTTAATAGCCGCTGGACGATAAACGTCAGCACTGACGACCGATACAGATTTCTTTTCACGTTCTTTTAAGTATTTCGCTAATTTAGCGGCCGAGGTAGTTTTACCTGCCCCTTGTAAACCTGCTAACAAAATGACTGCTGGACGTGCTGCACGAAGGTTAAGACCATCGTTAGCTTGCCCCATAACGCTTTCAAGTTCCTGCTTAACAATTTTCAGGAAGACTTGGCCAGGACTCAAACTTTTTGAAACTTCAGTCCCTATCGCACGCTCTTTAACAGCAGCAATGAAATCTTTAACAACTGGCAAAGCAACGTCGGCTTCAAGAAGCGCCATACGCACTTCACGTAACACTTCTTGTATGTTGTCTTCAGTTAATTTAGCTCGACCTCGAATACGATCAAGCGAGGAAGTTAAGCGATTCGATAAATTGTCGAACATATTGCCCTCAAATTTTGGCTCTAAATGGAAAAAACCTACGGTTTCAGTTTATCCAAGGTGAAATTGTCTCTATTATAACGGATAAATGATTATCACCCTATACCTTTACCCTGCGGAACCTTTAGTTTCATGACTCAATTATCGCTTTGGCTTGCTTGTATCGCTTGTTTGATTGCTGGCACAGCGTATTACCTGCGTCCAGAAAATCGCTCAACCCAGTACATTGGGGCAATTACGATTGCCATACACACATTCTCTCTCACACAAGTATTACTGAATAGAGATGGCTTTAACTTTTTAACAATTGGGCTGCTTATTGCGTTAATTGGTAACAGCCTACTTTGGTTTAGTAACCGCGACAAAGATTTGTCGCTATTGCTCGGCACCGCATTCCCTCTTGGCGCGATTATTATTGCATTAAATGCCATTGAGCCGTGGAACCTAACCCAACTGCACAGCAACTCATGGGGCACTAGTGCTCATATTCTTATTGCCTCTGCTGCTTACAGTTTATTCACTGCTGCTTGTGGCGTTGGTATTCTGCTTGCTATGCAAGAGTATCAACTTAAAAATCACAAGTTAAAGCAACTACTTAGAGTACCGCCATTACAAGTCCTAGAACGCTTGATGTTTGAGTTTATCTGGGCGGCTTTCATTTTGTTAACCATCACAATAGCAACTGGCTTTTATTTTATTGAAGACATGTTTGCCCAACACCTAGTTCACAAAACATTTTTCACAATTGCTTCTTGGTTTGTGTTTGCAGGATTACTACTTGGCAGACATATAGCAGGCTGGCGTGGACAACTGGCGGTAAAACTGACGTTGAGTGGTTTTTTCTTGCTAATGCTCGGCTACTTTGGCAGCCAAATAGCACTACAAATATTACGTCATTAGCTATTAATGACGTAAAGTATGTTTGACAGTCTGATCTTAAGAACCAATAATCCAGTTATCTACATAATTGAGGCGATCCCTTTTTGAACGAAGTACCCTTAGGTGTTCTTAGTGGAATACTTTTTTGTCTTATTTTACTTTCTGCTTTCTTTTCGAGTTCCGAAACAGGAATGTTGTCGATAAATAAATATCGGCTCAAACACCTTGTTAAGAACAAGAACCGATCTGCAATAAAAGTAAACTCTCTTTTAGAACGTCCAGATAGACTTATCGGCGTTATCTTAATCGGAAACAACTTTGTTAATATCCTTGCTTCTGCCATAGCAACGATCATTGCCGTACGCTTATGGGGCGATGCTGGTGTCGCTATCGCTACAGCTGCGCTCACTATGGTTGTATTGATTTTCGCAGAAGTCACACCAAAAACATTGGCCGCGATACATCCTGAGAAAATTGCTTTTCCAGCTTCTTGGATCCTTGCAATTTTGTTAAAGGTTCTTTATCCGCTAGTTTGGTTGGTAAATGGCTTATCTAATGGTCTTTTGCGTTTAATCGGTGTGCATGCCTCACAAAAAAGCCACGACACGCTTGATTCGGAAGAGCTAAGAACCGTGGTAAATGAAGCGAGTGGATTGATCCCTGCTGCTCACCAAGAAATGCTTATTTCAATTCTGGATTTAGAAAAAGTCTCTGTCGAAGACATCATGATTCCTCGCAATGAAGTCATTGGCATCGACATTGAAGACTCGATCGAAGAGATTATCGAACAAATCTGCCAAAGCAGACACACGCGTATGCCTGTCTATAATGGTGAGATCAACAAAGTCATCGGTATACTTCACGCACGTCATGCTGCGGTATTTCTTCGCGATCCGACACCATCAAAGGCTGCCCTTTTGAAAGCAACCGTTGAACCTTACTTCATCCCTGAAAGCACATCTCTAAACACAGTACTGCTGAACTTCCAAAAAGATCATCAGCAAATGGGTATCGTGGTAGATGAATATGGTGATGTCCAAGGTATTGCTGCTCTAGAAGACGTACTTGAAGAAATCGTGGGTGAGTTCACTCCACCAACCCAAGACGAAGAAGAAGAAATTCAAACTCTTGATGACGGCTCTTTTAGAATCGAAGGTTCGACACACATTCGAGAGATAAATAAAACGCTTGATTGGCATCTACCAACAGACGGACCAAAGACACTCAACGGCCTTATTATCGAAACACTGGAATTCATCCCTGAGCACCCAATTAGCTTATGGGTTGGACATTACATGATCGAAATCCAAGAAATCGAAGATAAAGTCGTCAAATACGCCAAGCTTCAGCTGAAACGTTAAGGAAACATCATGAGATATTGCCCGCAATGCGGTCACGCCGTTAATATGACCATCCCTGCTGGGGATAATAGGCTACGTGCGGTTTGCCCAAGTTGCGAGTTTATCGATTATGATAATCCTAGATTGATCACCGGCACCATTCCGCTTTATGACGGTAAGATCTTATTATGCCGAAGAAATATTGAGCCACGCTTAGGCTACTGGACTTTGCCTGCCGGTTTCATGGAAAACCAAGAAACCACGAGCGAAGGCGCATTAAGAGAAACATTAGAGGAAAGCGGATCAACAGCGATATGCAAACAAGCTTTTAGCATGATCAGCATCCCTCGCATCAATCAAGTGCATCTTTTTTATATCGCAGAATTAGAGAAAGATGACTTTCATGCCACCGAAGAAAGCTCAGAAGTTGCCCTATTTGATTTTGATGAAATCCCTTGGGGGGAGCTGGCTTTTAGCAGCGTCACTAAGACTATTGAGTTTTTCATCGAAGATCATAAAAAAGGCCAGTATGGTTTTCACGAAGACACCATCCACTTCAACACTGTATCTGAATAAAATGATAGGCCACCTCTTCATAGGGGTGCGCCAACAATAAAGCAGCTAAAACAACCGCTTTTACCTCCTCGCTCAGCACCATTTCCACCCGATATTCATCAACAAACTCTAATTCATCGACCTTACCAAGAAAAGGCGTCGCTCCTTTTACCGGCTTGAACTGCCCTTGCCCTTTCACTTGCCAACAACAAGAGTCATAGTTTCCCATTGAACCTGCGCCAGCCGAAAAAACAGCCTGTTTAACAGATTCTAAATGAGATTCAGGCACATAAAATACTAGCGAATACATAACACCTTCCAACCATTTCATTTAGACAAACAATCAATTTATCCAACTTACCAAAGACTAACTTGCTCCTGACTCTGCGGCAAAGCCAAAGATTTTTGATAACTAGGGGTTAGCGAACGTACTTTTTCATCCAATTGCGCAGCCAGAGTTGGCGCTGCGATATTATCTGAAGAATGCACAAATACACTTGGCGTGAGCCCTTCAGATAGCCACTGTGATAATTTAGCCGCCCACTGGCCTAGCCAAAACTCATTACGCGGTAAATCAGGATGACCAATAAAACGCACGACTGGATGATTCGCAGTTGCTACGGGATGACAAGGCACTCTCGGCTTTTTCTTCTGTGCATCAACCAAGCTTTCGCAATACGCTTCCGTAGAAAAAACTGGTCTAGAATCCATCACCACACGATTCACATTACGCTCAGACAATCCGGTTAAAAAACGTCGCTCGGTTTGAGACTTATCAAAATAGGCAAGATTACGCACTTCAACAGACAAAGGCGTGGATAGCGTCCACATATCACATAGAGCTAGAATCGTATCTAGAGCACGCTCGTCGCATATAGCAGGGAACTGCAACATGGTTGGTCCAAGCTTAGCCTGTAACGGTTGCAACGAAAGCATGAAGGCAAACCAATCTTGCTGAACGTCACACCAAGGACGCTCTATCAATCGGTGAGTGACTGTTTGTGGTGCCTTAAAACTAAACCTGAAGTCGCCAGCAACAGACTCATACCAACGTAATAACTGAGCATCATCCACTTTGGTGTAAAAAGTACTACCAACTTCAACCGTTGAGAACACTTGTGAATATCGGCCAATTCGCTCTGCAGTAGGAAGCGAAGTAGGATAAAGCCAATTAACCCAAGCTGGATGCTGCCATTGCGCCATGCCGTAATGGATAGTCATGTAACTACTTGACGGTATTCAACAGCGTCAATAATGTAGGTTTTCTCTCCGCCAGCAAGGCGAATAACCACCTCATCACCTTCTTGCTTCTTGAGCAAAGCCCGAGCGACAGGAGAATCAATACTAATATAATTCGGGTTATGATCTAGCTCATCTGGACCAACGATGCGGTACTCTTTGGCATTTCCTACTTCATCTTCTAGCGTCACCCAAGCCCCAAAAAAAACTCGCTCTTGGTCACTAGGAAAACGATCAACAACAGTACAAACATCCAAACGTTTTTCCAGATAACGCACTCGACGATCTATTTCTCGAAGCTGCCTTTTCCCATATATGTATTCCGCATTCTCCGAGCGATCTCCTTGGGCCGCAGCTTCTCGAACCGTTTCGGTCACAGCAGGACGCTTCTCTTTCCACAAATACTTAAGCTCAACCAATAAAGCATGAGCGCCCTCTTGAGTAATATATGCAGACTTGGGTGGCGAGGGAGGACGGTATCGACTCATTATTAGCAGCCTTTTTTAATTATTAAAAAACGAAAGATAGTAAAAACAAAAATGCCGCCAGCTATTAGTTGACGGCATTTCATATATTACAGCGAAAAGAAGTTAAAGCTATGTAAGCTTACGATTCTTGCTTATGCACATGCACATCCATTTGAGGGTATGGAATACCAACGCCACGCTCATCAAAAGTGTATTTGATTTTTTCTAAAAGATCCGCTCGCACTGTCCAATAATCGCCAGAAGCAACCCAAGGACGCAGGAAGAAATTCACTGAACTATCAGCCAATTCAGAAACCGCAATTAAGCATTTAGGGTCTTTTAAAATACGTTCATCAGCATTAACAATTTCTTCCATGATTTGTTTTGCCAAACGGATATCTGCATCGTAACTAATACCAATAACAAGGTCTAAGCGGCGAGTTGATTCACGAGAAAAGTTTACAATAGAGCCGTTCATCACAGAAGAGTTTGGCACGATGATGACACGATTATCTGGCGTCTTAAGATACGTATGAAATAACTCTATACGATTAACTGTACCCATTTGACCGCCAGCATCAATAAAGTCACCTGAACGGAATGGGCGCAATATTATAATCAGTACACCTGACGCAAAGTTAGACAAAGAACCTTGCAAGGCAAGACCAACAGCTAAACCAGCAGCACCGAGAATAGCAATAAAGGATGTCGTCTCTACCCCTATTTGCCCCAATGCCATCAAGGCAACACCAGCAAACATCAAAGCATACAAGATACTTGACGCAAAACCTGCAACAGCCTGATCAACAGAAGCCTTAAGCATTCGTTTCTCACACCAATGCGAAACTTTGGAAGCAATGAACTTACCTACAAAGAAAACAACAAGACCAATTACTAAATTGATAACACTATCTGCCAACCAAGGCATCAACTCAGAACCTTGATCAAACAACGCCTCTATTTCATTCATACTTAAACCCTATGCTCTTCCGTTTTAAAATAAAATCAGACCAAATACTTTGATTTATGCTGCCACTCATCCAATAATAATTCCAGCTGAGAAATACCTTTTTTATTAAAATTAATACAAATCCGCCCATTAATTAATTGCGTTCCCTTCACTCCTAGTTCATCAATCAATAAACACTGCTCTCTTAACTCATCAAGCACATCGTCATCTCTAACAGTCATACCGATGAAAGCATGCCACTCATATTCAGGCAAAACACCTTGAATTGCTTTTTTAAGCAAGGTTATACATTGATCTTGGGTCAACCTATAATAAGGTACTTTTGATTGATGACGAATAAAAAACAACACCAAAAAAACTAACAGTAGAAACAAAAAACTGATAGAAACTAGCAGCTGAACCAACATTATTTAAAGTCATAAGCCATTAAAGAGGATCTAGCGCGCTGTAAATGCTCAGCATGCTCCACTTCGTAACTGTCCATTTCGAGTCGAAACTTCATTTTTGCAGGCTTAGGTAAATCCCCCCACTGATCGTGAGTTGGAATATGCTGGGTTTTCTCAGTAATAATATAAAAAGCCGAAATATCTTCGTGCTCAGACAAATCCTCGCTCAACTGATCCAACAAATGTTTTATTCGAATACTGGCTTCTATCCAATTTAGCTCTTCTGTCCCCACTGTTTTCAAAAGAACTCGAATACTATCAATTCTTTTTTGACGCTCTTCAAGAAAACGATTTTCTCCAGCACGAATCTTTTCTTCTCGGGTTTGGTTCAACTTTAGTTGATGACGAATAAACCAAAGAGAAACGGCAATAACACCAACACAACAGAGCAAAACAATCATAAATGCAGTAAAAGACATAAAAAATTCCAATCAAACAGAAATAAACACGCTATAAATCAACATCAATAAGAGCTAAAAAGTCAGCATATAATTGAGGTGTCGATACCAAAAGCCCTTCCCCATTAACCACATCAGGCCAAGCCGATGCGTTAGATAAATAATACCCAACTTTGGCACCAGCCTCTTCCGCTATTAAAGCTCCTGCAGCCATATCCCAAGGTTTCACGCTTTCAAAATACGCATCTAAACGACCAGCAGCCACCCAACACAAATCCAAAGCAGCAGAACCATTACGACGGACATCTTGGCAGTGATGCAAAATACGCGAAACTCTTTCAACAATAGGCGTTAGTGCCGTTTTTTGATAAGGGAACCCCGTGGCGACCAAGGCATTCCTTAACTCTTGAGCGCTAGAAACAGCTAAAGGCTTACCATTGCAGAAGGCTCCCGAACCTTTCAACGCCCAAAAACACTCCCCTAAAAACGGCGCATTTACCACGCCCAAAATTCGCTGATCGCCAATATAAAGACCAATAGAAACAGCAACATGATGATGACCATGTGCAAAATTCACCGTACCATCAATAGGATCAATCACCCAAACTGGCACGTCATCACCAATACTACCAAGATCCATATGCGGTGAAGACTCTTCAGACAAAATACAGTGAGAAGGGTAGTTTTCAACAATGCGACTACAAATGTACTGGTCGACCGCAATATCAGTCGAAGTAACCAGTTCATGATCCATTTTATAATCACGTACAAAGGTTGAATTCTCTCGCGCCGTTACGATCATTTCGCCAGCCTTCATTGCTAGAGCTTTCGCAAAATCCAGCCATTCCTCATAGTTTTCAGACACAAAAGCCCCTTAAAAGTATACTTAACCAACTATGCTAATCGAGCATTTAACCAATGAGAGATATCTAGTACTTGCTCAGGACAAACAGAATGAGGCATATCATAAGATTGATAAGCAACAGAATAGCCTTTAGAAACTAAAATATCCCTTGCTTGAGTAGCCAACACTGGCGCAACCACTGGATCTTGCAAGCCGTGATGAATAAGAATTGGAGTTTGACCATTAGGACAAGCATCTGCTTCTGGCACTTTATCGCCATTAACCAAATAGGTTGATAACGCGAGCACGCCAGCTAACACATGCTTAGTGTGCAATGCTGTTTGATAAGCAATAACGCCACCTTGAGAAAAACCAGCCAAGATAATTCGATTTGGGGCGATGCCTTTATTAATTTGATCTTGTATCAACTGCTCGACTTGTAGACAGGATTCATCGATATTTTCCATGTCTACTTTTCGCTCTAGAGTCATCTCGTAGATGTCATACCAAGCACGCATCTCCATACCACCATTGACAGTAACAGGACGACGTGGGGCATGAGGAAAAACAAAGCGCACTTTTAACGTTGGTAACAAAGATAAAGCAGGAACCAAAGACTCAAAATCATGGCCGTCTGAACCTAAACCATGCAACCAAATAATAGCAGCATCGGGCTGCTCGTTCGTTTCCACTAATACAGAGGGCAATAATTCAGTCATTCTTTAACACTCCAAAAAAATAGGCTATCGCAATTAGCCATAGCCTATCATATTGACGTTTCTCACTCGACACCTTGCTCCTACTGCAGTCTCTTTTAAAATAGTTTTTAAAGTTAAAAGTTTAGTGCTCAACTGGAAAGCGCATCTCCATAACCTCTTGTTTTTCATTCAACTGAAATAACACATCCGCTTTACCTGGCATCACCGCTAACATGTGTCGAGTCAGTCTTTCGTAATACTGCATAAATTGCTGCAGCTCTTTCGAGGACATCACTTTTAAATCAATAGTATCCAGCAAAATACCGTGAATATCATGAAGATGACTTTCCAGTACCCGCTCTTGCTTATCACGCCAATGATAAATAACATCGTAGTTTGGTGCCTGCATCCAAGCCATTAAATCAATTTGCGAAAATAACGCTTTATAGTCGTCTTTTAAGAGTTGATTCACTTTATTACGCCACAATCCATCAGCATCCATTTCTGCTTCAAGCTGGTTCAACGGTTGATCCATGTCCCCACCCATTGGTGGTGCACCAACACACCAACCTTCAAATAGAACAACATCAACAGGTCCCTGAACCTCTTGCCATAAATGTACCGCTTTTCGATCATCAATAGACTTATCGAAGCGAGGAAACTTCATCACTTCACCTTCTTTAAGATTCTTCAATCGCTCAAAAAGCGAGAGCGCAAAACTAACATCATGAGTTCCAGGTACACCTCGCACAGAAAACATTGATGTTGTTTGTTTGGCAAATTTCATGCGATCTTGCCGAGTGCTGTACAAATCATCCAAACTGATCACGATACAATTCAGGTCAAAGCCCTTACTTAATATTCGACTAATAACACTACAAAACGTCGTTTTCCCACACCCTTGCGCACCACCAACACCTACAACTAAAGGCCCTTTCCCTACATGAGCCTTTTGACTCAACCAGCTAGAAAAAGGCAAATACAATCCATCCATTTGATCAACCAAAGAAGCATCCGCATACAAACAGCTTAATGTTTGCTCCACTTCGAATCGCAACCGGTGTGACAAGGGGTCTGGCATGCTTAGATTTGTATAATCAAACTTACTTTGCTGTTTCAACATAATGATCACCTCCGTATTGTTCGCCCTTAAGTATAGTAAGCCGCCACGAAATTGATCAAAATTTACACACTCAAATGAAAGGGAGGTTCAATTGATGAGGCTCTGGTGGAGACAAACGATAGCCCACACCAATTAAACGAACTGGACGACGAGACCGGGAATAAGCCTGCTGCAACAGTTGCGAAAACACATCATCAGACAATTTGGCTTTAATTGGTTGCTCTATCGTTGTTTGCTTAAAGTCGTCAAATTTTACTTTTAGATAATATTTACTTAGTTGAGATTCGAAATCTCTTCCCGACATACGCTTTTTTAGATCGGTCAGCAAGATAGGTAGGACTGACTGACACTCTTTGAGATCAAGCAAATCTTTAGAAAAGGTATGCTCCACCGAAATACTCTTTCTTTCCCGAGAAACAGTCACTGGACGATCATCAATACCTAGGGCAAATTGGGACAAACGAAATGACATACTGCCAAAACTTTTTTGCAGAACAGAAAAATCTAATGCTTGTAAATCTGAGCACTTAAATACGCCTAGTGAAGCCAGCTTTTCTTGCGCAACACGGCCTATTCCTGAAATAAATTTAACGGGAACATTAGAAACAAACTCAAACTGCTTTTCTGGCGTAACAACCGTTAATCCATCTGGTTTATCCCAATCGCTTGCTACTTTTGCGATGAATTTATTAGTCGCTACTCCTGCAGAAACCGTAATACCAACTTCTTTCAGTATTCTTGAACGTATCTCTTCCGCAATCCGTGTAGCACTTCCTTGAAAACTTGATGAGTTAGTAACATCAAGATACGCTTCATCCAATGATAAGGGCTCAATGATATCGGTGAATTCTCGAAAAATAGCATGCATTTGCTCAGAAGCAAGTCGGTATTTATTCATATTTCCAGGTATAACAAGCAAGGCAGGACATAGCCGTTTCGCCACAGATGTCGGCATAGCAGAACGAACACCATAAACTCGAGCGGCATAGTTAGCCGTCGACAATACACTCCGTCCACTTGCGGGCCCCCCAATAGCCATTGGAATATCGCGCAAATTAGGATCGTCCCGCATCTCTATCGCAGCATAAAAACAATCAGCATCTATATGAATAATCTTTCGATTCTGCAATATAACACCCAAAAAATACTGTATAAAAACACAGTTTACACTATCTAAAAAACACCTTCACCACCCCAATAAAAAATGTAAATTTTCTTCTAGATAACTCTCTCTGAACGTAAAATAATCGAGAAAACTCAAAAAAATGCACTGATAGAACAGATTTACTATCAAAAACAAAGAAAAAGCGCTTTTTTAAGTGGTCAAACATGGACGCTAGAGAGCAAAATGGTTTACATTTTGTCCACTAGATTAGGCATGTTGAAAAATAAAAGGATTTTTGAACAAACTATTCACAATAAAACCTGTAGCGCAAAATCGCTCAGTTGAAATCACATCGTATAAAGTGTGTCATTTCAACACAGGATATTAAGGTAAAGACTTCCACACAAAGGGCACCACCATGACATTATCACTTCGTATTTTTTTTATAGCCATAGGGGCGATAATTCTTTCCGGGTGCCAAAGCCTTTACCAGCAAAGTGCAGATGGAACACCTTGTACTACTGTCGCGCCTTGTAACGGCAATACTGTCGGAAACAGTTCATCTTATGGCTATCCACAAAATGGTGCCTTAAATGCGAACAACACTATTGCAGTTATTAAACAAGAACCTATCATAGTTACTGCCACAGGTTATGCGGCAATGATGACAAACAAACGTCTGACAAAATCCCAAGCCCGAATTATGACAATGCGCAGTTCTATGCTAGATGCCTATAGAAATCTATCAGAACGAGTTTATGGCTTGAAAATTGACGGCTCCAGCTCATTGAGCAACATGGTCATGCAAAACGATGAGTTAAGAACCTATGTCGATGCATACCTAGTTGGTGCAAAAGTCGTTTCTCAACGCGAACATGAAGACGGAATATTCGAAACGGTTGTTGAAATGGCGCTGCAAGAAAACTTTCGTCAATGTTTAAGTTCCTCAAACATTCAAACAGATCCAAATTGTAAGATTCAACCTGGCTACCGTGCTGTTAATGTGGAAAACGCAACACCAACAACCAACTTTTATAGCATTGAATAACAAATGTTACTTTTAAAGCGTTTACTGATCATAGCTGCTGCATTTTTATTGCCAACAGCCAGTTTTGCCAAAAGCATCACAGCTGTCGGTGAAGCGGTTATTTATAATAATGATATTGCTGATGCTCGCTATAGAGCGACACAACAAGCCATAAAACAGGCCGTTTTAGAGTCTGGGTCCAGAGTTAACATTAAAGATGAACTCTATAATGGTGAACTAGAGTCTAATTTAGAGATACGCAGTTCTGGCTATGTTCAAAAAGCCAAAATACTTTCTGAAGAGCAAAATGGTGACTTCCTCACCATTGTGGCTCGCGTAGACGTCACACCTGACTCACAGTGTAGCTCTGGGCCCACTAGTTACTACAAAAAAACGGTTGGCGTAACAGGGTTTGAACTACAAGTCCCCCAACAAGCAAGATTGGGAGAGCTCAGTAATATATCCAGAGAATTACCAAAAGATCTAGCCGATGAAATAAATAAACAAGGCTACTTAAGAGCCTTAACCGCAACAAATATTGCTATTTATCCAGACCTAATAAACGCACCATCTTCCACAAACTATGATGGATCCCTAACAAACGTCACAAGAATCAGTGAACAGTTGGGTGTACAATACATAGTTAGCGGCGTAATTAGAGATATCGGAGAACTATACCTAAGACATCCAGATGATAAGAACACAAAAGACCTATTAGATGAAAATATTGATAAAGAAAGAAACTTTGTTGTCGATATCTATATTTATGATGGTTTCAGTGGCGCCCTTTTGTTCGAACATAGATACAATGAAATAGGTAACTGGGATGTATCAGATCACGCAAAAATAGGTTTTGGCAGTGCAAAGTTCTGGACAGTACATTATGGTAAAGTTGTTCAGCAGGCACTCAGAGAAAGCGCCTTAGACACCAGCGAGAAGCTACGTTGCCAACCATTTATAGCTAATATTTTTCGCACAGAAGGCAACAGAATACATATTTCAGCAGGATCATTAGCAGGGATAAAACAGGGAGATAAATTCAACGTTTATCGACGTTACGAGGTTTTTAATCAATTGCAATCTGCTCAAACTCAGCTGAATAATGCAAACATCAGTGTTACAATAAAACAGGTACAGCCCAACTTTTCAGTTGGAGAACTCGTTGTTGACTCACACATATTAAACGTGCAACAACAAGATGTTGTTATTGCCTGGTAATTTCATACAACTACGCCCATACACAAACGGCGATTTTTATTTTTTTAGGACAGACACAATGAATAACGAACTACTACACCACCTAGAACAACGCATCAACGAAGCAGTAGAAGAAATTGGCTCACTACGCAAACGCATCTCTGAATTAGAAATGCAAAACTACGAGCTTAGCGAAGAGAAAAGTGAAATCCAGAGCACACTTACTCAAACCAAAGAGCAGCAGTCAAATTGGGAGTCATCTCTTTCCCAAATGCTAAACCGCTTAAATCAAATGGACGATAAACAATGAAATCACTTCTACTTGCAGCTTTAGTTCTAGTGAGTGCAAACGCATCAGCTGAAGGTCAGATTGCGAGTTTGGTAAATTTTTCATCAACAGCCGTGCGACCAACAACTCCCGAAGGAGAAACAAATGTCACCTCCATTATAGATGCATCAATGGAGTATACTCTGCCAGAGAACATTTCTTTTTATGGCGGATTATCATTTGTTATTGGAGAGACTTTCGAGAATGCTATCTCTTTAGGGTCACGTTATTATAGCTCAACACCAGCGCTTCAAATTTTACCGGGCATTCCAATGTGGTCGTTTATCGGTGGTGGCATCTCGTTTCTTGACGATACTGTCTACTATCCAGAAGCTGGCTTTCGCATAGGGATATCAGATGTATCACGACTAGATATATTCGTAAAAATATTAAACAGCAGTGGCGACACCTACGACAAGCACGTCATGGTTGGCGCAGGACTTACTTTCTGAGTAAGATGAAATTATTAACTGTTTTCATCGCTAGTTTTTTAATAATAACGACTTACGTTTGGTGGCAAAAAGGTAGCTATATATCCATTACCCTACCAAACGAGAATCAGCGAAAAGAAATGATTGGCACAAGCAATACACCAAGTATTCCGCTGTCTCCAATAAAATATTGAGCCTTGTGTCTTTATGGAACAACTTATCGCTAAACTCGAAGCAAGGATTAACTGGCTAACTAAGCAGTTAGAAAACGCGAACGAGGAAATACAAAAATTAAAGGAAAAGAACGACCCCTCCATTGAGTACAGCGCTTCAATGGACCTATTGCAACACATGGCCGATCGTTCAACTGAAGATCAATTGCAGCTCTATATCGAAGACTCTCTTGACCTTTTAAGTGACACATCAGCCCCGGAGCAAGCAATAAAAATAAGCGAAGTCGAATATCAACTTCGCTTTGATTTATTGCACGAGCATGCTGATAGCAGCACCACAACCACGACAACAGAACAGATTGATTACATGACCACACAACAACCTGAGCTTAACGGCTTGCAAGAAGACGACAAACTAGTCGATACCGACATTAGCGTACAGGAAGCAAGTGACAGCACTACAGAGGCAGCGACTCTGACGCCTGAACAAAAAAAGCGTCAAAAGAATCAAAAAAATAATCGCCGTCTAATTAAAATGCTTGAAGACCGTTACCCCAAAGCGTTTGACTGGAATCAACCTAAACCTCTAAAGGTCGGTATAGACAAAGATATGGTGCTGGATGATGACTTCAATGCCAGCAAGCAAAAACGCGCCCTAGCTGCTTACACACGCTCAGACAGATATAAGAAATGCTTATTGTCTGGCCAACCACGAATCGACCTAGAAGGTATTGCAGTCAACAACGAGCCTGCCCTACCTGACTCTATGATTCCAGCAAAAGCTAAAACAGCGACAACGAGCAGACCCGCAAAAGAAAGACCTGCCCAACCAGCTCGCAACAAGCCAAAAGCTCAAGCTCAAGCTCAAGCTAAAAACAAAACACATTCAAAGCCTAAAACAGCTCAAAGCGCACCTAAACAAGAAGATATTTATGACAACTTATCTCCTGAAGAGCGCATGAAAGCGAAATTAGCAAAACTATTAAATAAATCTTAAAAAACTATTTACATAGTAAGGCGCGATGTATATTATACGTCGCGCTGCTGTGGAGGGGTTCCCGAGTGGCCAAAGGGAGCAGATTGTAAATCTGCCACGAAAGTTTCGGTGGTTCGAATCCACCTCCCTCCACCATTAGCAGTTTCTAATTAAGATTCAATATCTTACCATCTAGATTAACAAAACAATCCACAAGTAATTTTAATACCCATCTACATTTATCAACAAAACAACACCTTAATAACAGACTTATCCACAAGAAAAATCCACACCTCACCAGACACACCGAAGAACCAGCCCAAAAAAAACCACCATCACAACCAAAAATCATCACACCACAAGACACACTTAGCAACAATAGACTTAATAGCCCATCCACACAATCCTCACCCCACATTACAAAAGCAAGCATGACACCCACCACCAAGCCGATCCAAGGCAACAAGTGATACTAAACACTCTCAGAAAGCCCGCAGCACACATTTAGAGCAGACCGCAGCGCAT